>Ga0334895_1000009_pt1 | contig 485902 bp, 445 predicted proteins | sample GraSluR3_MG_7_FD_207229 | JGI IMG/M metagenome (GOLD analysis project Ga0334895, IMG submission 207229) | Sludge microbial communities from methane-producing bioreactor in Wageningen University, Netherlands - Granular Sludge_31_05-R3 | ecosystem: Engineered > Bioreactor > Anaerobic >... | reverse complement strand
AATCAGGCTGGATATTGCTCGTTTTCGCGGTACATGAGGAGCACCCCAACAATCTCATGCCAGTTGCTGCGGTGAGCAAGTCTTTGGTGTGAAAACCGGAAATATCGACTTTTTCAACGGCCTGCTAAAACAGACCTCAAAGTTTCCTGGCGAATCGCTGATGCTCCGACGGAATTGATAGATTCAATTCCTCTTCCGCCGTTCCTTCCGGCCACCGCCCTGACTCGCTCCGACGAAGGGCATTACGAGTGCGGCCGAACCAAAACCGCAACAGGCCGACGGTGAGGCCCTGGCCAAAAATAAACGCCGCCCCTTTCGGGACGGCGTCTATTATCGCATCGGTGTTGGTCGAGCTATTTGACTATGAACTCGTCACGGCGGTTCTTTGCCCAAGCGGTCTCGTTATGGCCGGGATCGACCGGGTATTCTTCGCCGAAGCTGACGATCTTCATGCGTTCGGGCTCCACGCCGAGAATAACCAGATGTTCATAGGCGGCACGGGCACGACGCTCGCCCAAGGCGAGGTTGTATTCTTCGGTACCGCGTTCGTCGCAGTGACCTTCGATGACCACATTGACGTCCTTGAATTTACGCAGGATGTTGGCCTTCTGGGCGAGGGTGGAACGCGCTTCGTCGCTGAGGTCATAGGAATTGAAGGCGAAATGGATGGTCACGTTGGTCAGCTCTTCAACAGCCTCGGCTTTCGCACGGGCCTGCGCTTCAGCGGCCAATGTGGCCTCGTCGACAACAGGCTCCTCCTGAACGGGCGGAGTCCACTGGGTGTCATCCTTCACTTCGACCTGGCTCGGGGCAGGTTCCGTGGTTGTGGATTTCTTTGCACACCCGGCAAAAAGAAGAAGGGACACGGCCATAAGGGCCACCATACCGACATACCATTTGATTTTCATGCTCACTCCTTGGTAAAGCCGTCGCCCGGCCATATTGTATTGATCCGAGAGCGCTCGGTTTTCGCGACTTTTACGATGTACATTTTCCCCAATAAAAATCAAGTCCAGTTGTATTACATTTTACCACTGCATGGAAGTATCCCAGGCCGGAGCAAAGGCGGCTCCCTTGCCAGTGGATATTTTTCGCGGCTTATCTCCGTGCCGGGTGGTTAAATAAAGCTGATATTCTCCGGTCCTGCTGGAGGCGAATGCCACAAAGTAGCCGTCCGGGCCGAAGGCGGGGTACTCGTCGTTTCCGGGGCCGAAGGTCAACTGCTTCTCCCTGCCGGTTTCCAGGTCGTGCAGAAAGATGCGATGCCCATCGCTGGTTTGATGGGTGTAGGCCACATACCGGCCATCAGGGCTCAGACAGGGATGGGTGTTGTACTTGCCCGTCGTGGTCACGCGCCGAACCTGCCCGGTCTTCATGTCCAGAAGATAAATGTGCGGATTTCCCGCCCTGCCGGAGGTAAAGGCCATCTTGGAGGCGGTACGGTCAAAGCTGGGCGAGACATCGATATAAGGACTGGCCGCCAGTTTTTTCCCGATTTTGTAGGACTTGCTCAACTCGTAGATGTTCGTGGTCCCATTCAGGTTGAGGGAAAGGTAGAGCACATCGTCCGGGCCGTAGACCGGGCTGATGACCGTGTCGCCCAAGCCCTTTGCGAAACGGCGGATTTTCTGCGTCTTGCTGTCGTAGATGCACAGTTCGTGGCGATCGTCCCCGATGTGGGTAAAGGCGATTTCATCGCCCTCGGCGGACCATGCAGGGCTGAGGTTGAAGCCGCCCAGATCGGAAATCTGGCGAAGCCCCCTGCCCTGCGGCAAAACGGTGTAGATCTCCTTGACCTTGCCGTCCTGCTTGACGAAGGCGATAGGCGAATCAAAGAATCCCTTCTTGCCGGTCAGGGCTTCCAGAAACGCCGAGCAAAACCTGTCGGCCACCATGGGAAGCTTGTCGCCCACATCGCGATAGGCTTTGCCCACCACCCGGCGTCCGCTGAACGTCTCGAACACCCGCGCTTCGATATACTGACCGTTCCAGCCAGTGGTCATGCACAGGTCGACGCGAGCGAGCTGAAACGGCTTGAAGTCGATATCCTGGGCACTCACGCCCCGGCTCGGATCGCCTCCAAGAAGTTCTCCCACGGAAACCAGCTTCAGAAACGGGATGTAGGCGAGGTTGTTTTTCACCAACTCCTCGAATTCCTTGGCCACGGCCTCGGGAACGGGATTCCCGTCAAGGCCCTTGGGCGGAAGCAGGGTAATGTTGACCATGCGCTGGCCCGGGCCATGAATATCCACGGTCAGGGGGCCTTGCGCCAAAACGGCCGAAGCCGTGAGGCAGACGAGTGCAATCGAGACAAAAAAGGTCGTTATCCGTTTCATACCGTTTACTCTGAGAGTTCCTGGCTGTTGAAATTGATGCGAATGAGCCGATCACGCGGGGTTCTCGGCTTTTCGACATACTCGGTTTCCTTGATGGCTCGAAGGGCGGAACTGTCGAACTCAGGATTATTCGATGATTCCAGAACCTTCGAGGAAAGAATCTTGCCGTCTTCCGCAAGGGTCATCTCAATGGTCGCCGTCAGATTGGCCTCCCCGGCGAATGCGGGATACCGCCAATTCTTCTTGATGGCGGACCCGACGATGAGCGCATAGACTTCGGACAGACCCGAACCGGAACCGCCCGTGAAGCCGCCTTCACGGCCGCCCTCCTGCCCTCCCGGTTGACCGCCGTGGGCATAGACGTCACTCCCCTCGCGCTTCTTGAGCGCAGCCAGCTCGGCGGCCAGATTCTTTTTCTGGGCAGCTTCTTCGCGCTTGGCCTGCGCCTTGGCCGCCGCCATGCCTTCCGCCAACAATTGCTGAGCGGTTTTTTGGGGTTTCGGTTTCGGCTTAGGCTTGGGCTTCGGCTTGGGTTGAGGCTTGGGCTCTTCCTTTTTCTTGACCACGGTTTTCTTTTCAACCTTCTTGGGGCTGATGTCCTTGACCTTCGGCTCCGGTTCGGGCTTGGCCTCAACCACAGGCACAGGCTTGGCCTCGGCCGCCGGTTCAGGCTTGGCCTCCACCACAGGCACGGCCGAAGTTTCGGCTGGAGCCTCGGCCTTTGCCTCCACCTTGACCGGCGGACCGGACGGAGGCGGAGCAAGGGAGATGAGGTCCACGTTGTACACGGGCCGATCCAGGCTCACGCGCGGCGCAGTATAGTTCACGCCGTAGAGCGCGAAGACGAAAATGCCCGCGTGGAACAAAAGAGAAAGAAAAAAGCCGAGGCCCTGCCGCATATCTCTAACAACTCTGTAAAATTACTTTTTCTTGTCCGGCTTGGGCTCTTCGGCCACGATGCCGAGCTTGTCGATGCCCGCCGCCTTGATCTCGCCCATGACCTGAACCACCGTGCCGTAGGGCACCTCCCGGTCCGCGCGCAGGAAAAGTTGCTTCTTCTGGGTGGCCACCAGCCGCTTGAGGTGCTCCTCAAGCTCGTCCAGGCTTACCTTGTACTCGTCCAGAAAAATGTTGCCGTCCTTTTTCACGGTCAGGACCAGATGCTCGGAATCCTGCGGCAGGTTGCGGACCGTCCGTGTCGCGGGCAGGTCCACCTCGACCCCCTGTGTCATGAGCGGAGCCGTGACCATAAAGATAATCAGCAGCACCAGCATCACGTCCACGAAGGGCGTGACGTTGATCTCGTTGAGAAACCCGCCGCCGGTCTTGATCGCCATGACCGACTCCTAGTGGCGCTCGGGCTTGTCGGCCCAGGCGATTTCACGTTCGGCCCGGTTCAGGAACGCGCCGGCGAAATCAACCATGCCGGACTCCACCTCGTTCAGCTTGCCGAGAAAATAGTTGTAGAAAATGGTCGCCGGGATGGCCACGAGCAGACCGATGGCCGTGGCGATAAGCGCCTCGGAAATACCCGGCGCGACCGTTGCCAACGCCGCGGACTGCGCCTGCCCGATGGAGTGGAACGAGTGCATGATGCCCCAGACCGTGCCGAACAGGCCGATGAACGGGGCCGCGTTGGCGCAGGTGGCCAGGAACGGCAGGTTGCGGGTCAGGTCGCGCATCTCCTTGGAAATGCCCTGCTTGAGCACGCGCCGGAGGGTGTCCTTGACCAGGAGCCGTCTGCGCTCCCGATTGACGTCCGCCTTTTCGAGCTGGCGAAATTCCTTCACGGCCAGCGAGGAGACCCGGGCCAGGGGCGAATCGCTCTTGTCGCCCAACTGCTTGATGCCCTTGGACAGATCGCCTGCGGCCATGAACGCGTCGTAACCGCTGATGACCCGCTTGCGGGCCGTGCCGATGGAGAAAAACTTGAGGAAGATGATGGTCCAGCTCCACAGGGACATGCACCCCAGAAAGAGCATGACCAGCTTGACCGCCAAGGTCGCCCCGGAAAGCAGGGTCAGGATGTCGTTGTCGGGCAGAAAATTCATGATTTCACCTTTGATTCTATGGGCTTTGCAACCCGCTTCATGCGAAGAAAGCCGGGCCAGAAAGCCACGGCTTTTCCGTATCTCCGAAAGTGCCTACGCCTTTTTTGTCACAACAGTGCGACGATCGGGAAACATCATTTCATGCATCGCTGTACGATCTCCCAGGCGTTGGACTCGGTCTGCCGATATTCTTCGACCGTCAGCCCCGCGCCCAGCGCAATGGTCCGGCGCAGTTCCTCGCCCACCAGATCGCGCGGAGCGTGGGCATCGTTGTTGACCACCAGCTTGGCTCCGTGCTTCCGCGCCAGCGCCGCTACGTGTCCGTTGGTGTAGCTGTGGCCGCCGCGCGTGGTGATCTCCAGCGCGACGTCCCGCTCCGCTGCGAGCCGGACCTCCTCGTCGGTAATCAGACCAGGATGGGCCAGAACATCCACCCCCGCCTCAATGGCCGCCAGGTTGGTGCCGGGAGCCACGGGCTCCACCGGGGTCTCACCATGCACGACCACCACCTGCGCCCCGCTCTGCCGGGCGGCCCGGGTCATCTCGTCGATGAGCGCGGGCGGCACATGGGTCAGCTCGACCCCGGCCAAAACGTTGATGTCGAAAAAGTGCCCGTGCTTCTTGACGAAACGAAGCACGTTCTCCAGGGCGTGGTACATGGTCGCTTCGTCCGCGTGATCGGTCATGCAGAGGGCCTTGTACCCGATGACCTCGGCGCGTCTGACGAGTTCGGCGGGGATAAGCTCCCCGTCGCTGAAAATGGTATGGGTGTGCAAATCTATCATAGGGGCCTACATCTTGTATTTGATGTCGTCTTCGGAGAGTTTGTCCAGTTCATCCTGCCACTTCTCGGCGTCCTCGGTCTTGATGACCGCCTCGGGATGTTCCGGAAACGGGCCTCCGGCTTCTTCCAGAACGGATTCTCCAGCCAGAATGGGACACTCCGCGCGCACGGCCAAGGCGATGGCGTCCGAAGGGCGGCTGTCGATGCGCCAAGTCTCGTCGCCCGAAGCGATGACCAACTCGGCGAAAAAGGTCCCGTTCTCGATGTCGGTAATCTCGACGCGCGTAACCGTACCGCCCATGGCACGGATGGTGTTGAGCAGAAGGTCGTGAGTCATGGGCCGGGGGAAGGGCACCTGATTGATGGCCATGGAGATGGCCATGGCTTCCATGGCCCCTATCCAGATGGGCAACACCACGGTTTCCGCCTCATCCTTGAGGACGATTATGGGAGATTTTCCCGCTTCGTCCAACGCCAGCCCGAAAATTACGACCTTTACCACGGCTCGCCCGCCCTCTCTCCCACCAGGGAGTGTTTCTTGGCTTCCTTGATCTCAACCGGAACCATCATGCCGGTCAACCCGGCCGTCTCCTTCATGGATACGTTGACGATGCGCCCGGCCGGGTCGCGTCCTTTCCAGGAGGTGAAATCACCACCCTGCATACGGCTCAACCCTTCGATAAACGCGTCTGTACGTGCGCCCAACTGATTCTTTAGACATTTTCTAGTAATATTATTTTGCAGAGTCTGCAAGCGCAGCAACCGATCCGAGGCCTCTTCAGCCGGGACCTTGGGCTCCATATTCACCGCCGCCACGCCTGGCCGGTCGGAATACTTGAAGGAAAAACTCGACTCGAAACCGACCCGCTCGACCATTTCAAGGGTCTGCCGGAAGTCCTCCTCGGTCTCGCCGGGGAAACCGACGATGAGATCCGTGGTCAGGCTGATGTCCGGCCTGGCCGCGCGCAGGCCCTCCACGATGGAGAGATAACGTTTGATATCATACTTGCGGCGCATGGCCTTGAGCACCCGATCCGAACCGGCCTGCATGGGCAGGTGCAGCGAGGGGCAGAGATTCGGCAGCTCGCCAAAGGCGCGGATGACCTCCTCGGCGATATCCTTGGGGTGCGAGGTGGTAAAACGCAGCCGGTCCAGGCCGGGGATGGCCGCCACGGAACGCAGAAGCTCCGCAAAGCTCACCCCCACTCCGCCCTTGTCCAGGCCGAAGCTGTTGACGTTCTGCCCCAGCAGGGTGATCTCACGCACGCCGCTGTCGACCAGGGCGCGGCATTCGTCGAGGATGGCATCCGGGGTGCGGGACTTCTGGCGGCCACGCGTGTACGGCACGATGCAATAGGCGCAGAAGTTGTCGCATCCCTGCATGATGTTGACGAACGCCTGCCGGGTGTCGCCCGAAACCACGGGCGCATCCGGCCGCTCGCGCTCCTCGTAAAGGGTAACGAAATCAAGCAGGGCCACCCGGTCGTCCTTGCCACCGGCAATGCGCTCCAACGCGTTGGGCGCGCCCGCAATGCCGTCCGAACCGAAGACCAGCCTTACAAAGGGAAAACGATCGAAAAAGCCGCGCCCCACCTGCTGGGCCACGCACCCGCCCACGGCGGCAAATACATTCTCGTCCCGCTTGAGATGGGCGGCAACACGTCCGAGTTCGCTATAAACCTTCTGCTCCGGCTTCTCGCGCACGCTACAGGTATTGAGGATATACACCTGGGCGTCGTCCTCGCCGGTCTCTTCCCAACCCCTGCTTTCCAGGGCGGCCGCCAGCCATTGAGAATCATGGACATTCATCTGGCACCCGAAGGTGGTGATGTGAAATTTCATATAATCTTATCCCGTCTTTCGGGTAGGTCGTTAGGTTCAGGCCGACAAGTCGGCGCGGTCAAGCGGGCCATTACGCATTGGCGAGCCATGTGTCCAGAAAGTGCAAGGTTTTTCCCAATGTTTTCTCTCTGGAAAGTGCGGTGTTATCGATGACGAACTCGGCTTCCGGGTCCTGCTCAAAGGGCACGTCGACGCCGATGACCTCGCCCAACCCATCGAAACTGCGACCTGTTTTCCGCCGCTCCAGCGCTTTGCGATAAAGATTCGCCATAACCTGGCCCGCAGGACGGCCCGCCTCGCGGGCCATGGCCGTTTCCAGATCGCAATGCACGAATATTTCGGCGAAACAGGGGATCAATCCGCGCGCATACCGCCGCATGGACACCCGATAGGCCGAACCGTCCATAATGACGTTGCGCCCCTCGCGCGTCAGTCCTGCCGCCTCGTCCGCGAACAGTGCGTAGGCGGCCTCACGCTCCTCCGCGGTATACGTCGGCTCCGGGAAATACGCCTTGCGCCGCTCATCCATCTGCAACAGCACGACGTCAACACCCCGGGCCGCAAGGGCATCGCGCACGCCGCGCGCCAGGGTGGACTTGCCGCTGCCCGGCAGCCCGACGATCCAGACCGCCCAGCCCCGCCGTCCGCCGCGATCCGTCATGTCTACTCCAGGTACTTGTTGACGTGCTCCCAGTCGAAGATTTCGTCTTCGACGACATTGGACACGAAGTTGAACAGACGGCGACGCACGGAATCGGGATGATCCGGATACCACTCGGGCGAAGCGATGACCAGGCCTCGGAATACGCAGAACGGAGCCAGAACCTCAAGGACTTCTGTGTCGCCGGTGCGAGTCAGATACTCCTCGAAATACGCCCGATACAACGTCTCGAAAGGCCCGGCCAAACCGTCATGACCGTACATGGACCAGAGCAGATAGTTAATGGCCATGCAGGCCAGATCACCACCGGGCTCGCCCCACTCCCCGCGGCTGCGGTCCAACACCGAGAACCGACCGTCTTCGGTGACAAGGACATTCCACGGATGGAAATCGCCGTGCACCGCGCTCAGCCGATGAGCATACCTCTTCAGCTTCCAGCGCCAATCAACGAGACGCTTTTCCAACGCCTTGAATTGCTCGTCGCCAAAAAAGGCGTAGTTGCGGGGGAACGCCTCATCCACCAGACCGAGAATGCACTCGCTGGCTCCAAGTAGGTTACGGATGCGTCTAGCGTACAGGGACGGATCGTCCAGTTTGACCGAATGCACTTCGGCCAGCCAGCGGGCGAACTCTCGGGCCATGTCCACGTCAGCGTCACGAAGGCCGCGTTCCCGAATACGCTCCAGGTCGCGGAAGTAGTCGTATCCTTCGAGCTTCTCGCTGACGATGAAGAACTCCTTGGGGTCCATCACCGGCACAAGGGCGTCCGAGACGTTCACGTACCCCAACCCAAGGGGCCGGGCGTGACGCTTCATGCGGCCCGATGTCTCGTACTGGGACATGAGGATGGCCGCCCGGTCCCAGTAGAACTGGTGGCCATACCTGTCGCCCTTCATGATCGAAAACACGGCCTCCCGGACCTCGCCGCCCACTTCGAAACGGACAAGCAGCGGTTTTCCGTAGCCGAATCCCTTCATGCCCTGCGCATCAAGGCTGCCGATATCGCCCGCCTTGAGAAGGCGGGCGTCGTCGCCGTATACGCTGCGCAAATACGATTCGATGGCCTGGTCCCTGAGTTCGATCATATCGCCCTCCCCGGCCTGTTCGGCCGCCGCTATTCGAGAGGCCCGAAAACCGACTCGTAGCGTTCCGTAAATTCCTTCAGAGTGAAGGAATGCTCCTGAGTGCCCTTGAACTCCACCGCATAGGTGGCACAGGTTGCGCCCAGCTTGGCCGCCTCGGCAACGGTCTTGCCCAGAGACAGCCCCTTGAGCAGCCCGGCCCGATAGGCGTCGCCCGCCCCGGTGGGGTCAAGCACTTCACTCGCCGGGACCACGCCGACGGCCGTATCCTTGTTGCCGCAACTGACGATGGAACCGTTCTCGCCAAGCGTCGTAATCAGATAGGCCGTGTTTTCAAGAAGCTCGGCCTTGGTCATCCCGGTAGACTTCTTTATCATTTCCAGCTCATAGTCGTTGACGATGAGGATTTCCGCACCGCAAACCGCTTCCTTGAGCTGATCGCCCGACAGGGCCGGAATCTGCTGGCCCGGATCAAAGATATAGGGAATGCCCTGCTCGCGGTAGTACCTGGGATGCTCAAGCATGTCGTTGATGTTGCCCGGGGCGATGAGACCGATGGCGTCGGACGAATCGATACGGCTCATATCGTACTGGCAGGGATACTTCATGGCCCCAGGATTGAATCCGTTGATCTGGTTGTCGGACATGTCGGTGGTAATGTAACACCCAGCGGTGAACTCCTGCTCAATGGTCCTAATGCCGTCCACGGCGAGACCATACTCCTGAAGCCGCTTGTCGTAGGGGCCGAAGTCCTTGCCGACCTGGCTGAGGATGGTGGATTTCACGCCCAGCAGGGACAGGTTGTAGGCGATGTTGCCCGCCGTACCGCCGAAGCGTTCCACCAGGCCGTTCACCAGGAAGGAGACGTTAAGGATGTGAATCTTGTCCGGCAGAATATGGTTGGAGAACTTGTCGGGGAAAGTCATGATGCGGTCGAAAGCCAGGGAACCGGAAATATAAATCTGCATTTTCGCTCCTTGAAAGCTGATTGAATCACCGGGAAACTACGTGCATGGACGCGAGCCTGTCAACGGTGCTCGCAAGCGGGATCACGACTTGACCGTCTCGCTCCTGATCCACGCGAGAAAATCCTGGTTGCCGCCGGAAATGGGCATGGCCACGACGCAGGGGACCTCGTAGCCGTGAGCGTCCTTGACCGCTTCGGTCAGCGTATCCACAAGCTCGGTCCGGGTCTTGGCGATAAGCACGACCTCCTTGCCGCGCTCCAGCTTCCCCTGCCACCAGTAAATCGATTTCATGCCGGGCAGGATGTTCACGCAGGCCACGAGCCGCCTTTCCACAAGCATGGAACCGACGGTCTCCGCCTCGGACTCGTCCGCGCAGGTAATGTAAATGAATGATTCGGACATGGATTCCTCCGTTCACGGAAATGATACATGGTTCGACGCAGGACGCAACCGGGGAAGGGGGCCCTTGACCCTTGAGCCGCGCGGCGACAGGTGTTAACAAGCCTCCGACACGGAGTACATATGAACAAGAAAGAACGCGCGGCTGAAATTTTCGACCGTCTCTCGAAACGGTACCCCTCCCCCAAACCGGCCCTCAGTTACAGCAATCCATGGGAGCTGCTCGTGGCCACGGCCCTGTCCGCACAGTGCACGGACGAGCGGGTGAACAAGGTCACCCCGGTCTTCTTCGAGCGTTGGCCCGAAATCTCGGACGCCGCCGAGGCCGACGTGACCGAAATCGAGGAAGTGGTTCGCTCCACCGGATTCTTCCGCAACAAGGCCAAGAACATCAAGGCCGCGGCACAACGCATCATGAGCGAATACGGCGGCGAGGTTCCGAAAACCATGGCCGAGCTGACGACCCTTGGCGGCGTGGCCCGCAAGACGGCGAGCATCGTGCTCTCCAACGCCTTCGGCGTGAACGAGGGCATCGCGGTGGACACGCACGTCAAACGGCTGGCCTTCCGCATGGGACTGACGGACAAGACCGATCCGATCCGGGTCGAGAAAGACCTCATGCCCCTCTTCCCGCACGATCAATGGGGCGACGTCAACCATTCCCTGGTCTTCTTCGGCCGGGAAATCTGCCCTGCCCGTAAACCCAAATGCGATATCTGCGAACTGGCCGACATCTGTCCGAAAAAGGGAGTCGAATAATGACCAAGCCCGGCGATTTCACCATCCACGCGACCGACAACCTTGCCCGGCGCGCCACCCTGACGACCGCCCACGGCGACATCCAGACGCCCATATTCATGCCCGTCGGCACTCAGGGCACGGTCAAGAGCCTGACCCCGCTGGACCTGGAGGAGATGGAGGCCCAGATCATCCTGGGCAACACCTACCACCTCTACCTCAGACCCGGCGACGACCTGGTGGCCCGGCGCGGCGGACTGCACAAGTTCGCCAACTGGAAGCGTCCCATCCTCACCGACAGCGGCGGATTCCAGGTCTTCAGCCTGGAAGGCATCCGCAAATTGTCCGAGGAAGGCGTGGAGTTTCGTTCCTACATCGACGGTTCCAAGCACTTTTTCTCGCCGGAAAAGGCCATCGACATCCAGCAAAACCTCGGCTCGGACATCATGATGGTGCTTGACGAGTGCGTGGGCTACGGCAACGACCGGGCCTACACCGAGAAATCCCTGGAAATGACCACCAGGTGGGCCAAACGCTGCCGCGACCACTATCCCAGGGGAACCGGCGACCAAATCATGTTCGGCATCGTCCAGGGCGGCTTCCACAAGGACTTGCGGGACCGCAGCCTGGAACAGCTCCGGGAAATCGACTTCGAAGGGTTCGCCATCGGCGGCCTGTCCGTGGGCGAGTCCACCGAGGAGATGTACGACATCCTTCATCACATCGCGCCCAAGCTGCCGTCCGGCAAGCCCCGCTACCTCATGGGCGTCGGCACGCCGCTGGACATTCTGGAAGGCGTTTCGGCGGGCGTGGACATGTTCGACTGCGTCCTGCCGTCGCGCAACGCCCGCAACGGGACCCTGTTCACCTCGCAGGGCAAGGTCAACATCAAACGGGCTGAATACGCCGAGGATGACTCGCCTCTGGACCCCAACTGCGGATGCTATACCTGCCGCAACTTCACCAAGGCGTATCTGCGCCACCTGTACATGGCCAAGGAGCTGCTCTCCTACCGGCTGAACACCTACCATAACCTGTATTTCTATCTGGATTTGATGAAACAGATCCGGAAAGCCATCGAAGAAGGCTCCTTCCGGGAGCTCAAGGCGAAATACGAAGCGGCCTACGGCCAGAAATAGACGCCGAAATCCGCCGCGCCGTGGTTACTTGTCCGATTTCACCTCGGGAGCGATACGGAAAATCGCCCCGGGGTATTCCTCGGCGCACTGGAGCAGGGTCAGATTGGCCTCGCTTCCGGAAAGCACTTCCGCCAGCCCGCCGAGGATGCGGTCCAGAAAACCGTACTTCTCGTCGAACTCGGCGAAGACACGCTGCTCGCCTTCCATGTTGACGGCCCGGATGATGTCGAGGACGCGAACCTCGCCGAGTTCGCGTGCCGGAGCGTAGACCTCGCTTCCAGGCAGGTCCGCGGGAACGGTGTACCCCGCTGCCTGCAGGACCCGAAAGAGGTCGGAGACCAACGAGGCGGGCGCCATGAGGCCGTCGGAAATTTCCTCCACGGAAGGCAGCGGACGGCCTTCATGGAACCGCTTGGCCAGGACAACCATCATCAGTACGGCGATCTTCTGCCGCTCATAGGGCGTGGCCGCACCGAAATAGCGCTGCTTGACGAATGAGTTGATGTTTTGCCAGGCGTGGCTCACCTGCGCCCCGAGCAGAACTATGAGCCAACTCAAATATATCCAGACCAAGAGCAGCGGAAGCTGCGCGAAACTGCCGTAAATGGCGTTGTACTTGACTGCGCCGATCTGCCAATTGATGTAAAGCCACTGGGCCATCTGCCACAGCACGCCGCCCACCACACCGCCGATGACCGCCGCCCGTATGCGCACATGTGTATTGGGAATGAAGGCGTACATCATGGAAAAGGCCATGATGATAAGGAGGTAAGGCACCGCCTTGAGGAACATGGCCTCCAGGTAGCCGATGGCTCTGAGGCTCACCACATTGGAAATGAAATCCTGATTTTGCAGGCTGAAATTGAAGCTCGACGCGACAAACAGGAAAATGGGACCGAAAAGGATGATAGGAAAGAAATCCGTCACTCTGCGCCAGGCGGACCGGCCCTTGTTCACGCTCCATATGACGTTGAATGCTTTTTCGATGGTTCCCACCAGGGAAAGAACGGTGAAAAGCAGCGTAACCACGCCGACCCATCCCAAGGCCTGGACATTGGTCCGATCAATATATTCGATAATCTTGTCCGCCACCTCTGGCTGTCCCGTGGTCAGATGAAGGATGAGGTCGCGCATCTTGCCGGTGTTCTGGAACCCGAACCCCTTGGAAATGGAGAATGCCACGGCCAAAAAGGGAACGATGGACAAAATGGTGGTGAAAGTCAGGGCGGCCGCGCGGATGATGGTCTGATCCTTCACGAAGCTGAAGCCCACCAAATAAAGCAGACGGCAACCTCCCCGCAATGTACGAATCAAATAGGGCGTATCCGGAGTGTCGCGCACCCAGATATCTTCCAAAAGCTGTCTCTTCAGTTGTAATAACTGTCTCGCCGGATTCATAACCGCTCCGCGTGGATGATGAGAGTTCGTACCGTTGCCGCTTACACCGAATCAGCCTTCGCAGGCAAGTTGAGCTCGCCCGATCAGAAAAGATCCCGCAGGAACTCGAAGGATTTCTTGGGCAGGCTCAGAATGTTGAGCACCGTATCGTTGACGATCCTGCCCGTAGGAATTTCCACCTTCGGGTCCGTCAGTTTGCCCGTCAAACGCAGGGTGACGCTTGGCACGGCCACAAAGTCGTTGCGAATGGATACCGCGATGGTATTGTCGGGCAGACTGAAGTTGCCCTCGCCGTAGGCCTGGAGCACAGGGGGCGCCTCAAGCCGGAACTTGTCGATATGGAACACGCCTTCCTTGACCGTGGCTTCGGAATCGACCCGCCGAAAAGCCGTGCGGCCACTAGAGCGCACCGTCTGGCTCGAACCAATCTGAGGACTCCGGGATGCGGCTGATTGACTGACTCCTCCGTTCCAGCCTGTAAACTTGAAAGAGCCGTTGACGATACCGACCGAAGCCTTGCCCCCCAAATTGGCCAGGATGTCGTCGTCCGTCTTCCCGACGCTACGCAAATCCCCTTTGATATTCGTCTCTCCGCGCACGTACTCCCGCTCGGCCATCTCGGCCATGAACGGTCCCGCCTGCATCCTTTCCACATCCAAGATCAGATGCAAATCAAGCGAATCCGCCCCGACCTTGCCGTCCAGATTTCCCTTGAAATCACCATCATGCAGCTTGCCTTGCAGCCGAGCCAAGGAAATAATGCCCGCGTTGGCCCGAACGAATCCCTCAAGAGACTCCCAGCGAATTCTGGCCAGAGTGAACTCCCGGAAAAAGAGCTTGCCGTTGAGCTTGAGAGCGCGAAGAAACTCAAGGGGCATCTCCACCGGCTCGGATTTGGGCACAACGCCCCTACGAACGTCCTCCAGGCTGGGAGCGGGACTCTTGGTCAGGTAGCGATCGAGATCGAAAGAGCCTGCGGCCAGGGAAAAGGCGAACATGGGGTGGACATATCCCGTTCCGACCACATGTCCCTTGATCTCCATGCCGTCCAACTCCCCGCGCAGGTCGCTCAAGGTGAACCCCTTCCCGTCCGCTGAAAATTCGGTGCGGACCGACGCTTTACGCAGAGCCTCGCCGTCCCGGGTCGAAAGGCTTTTCCCGGTCAAAAGGTAAATTATGCGTTTGGGATCGGCCCCGTCAATGGAGAGGCTGCCCTCCGCTCTCCGCTCCTTGGCCGTTCCGGCCAACCGGGCACTGCCCTTGAGCGTGGTTTCCAAAGCTTGGAACACGCCGTTTTCCAGCCGGGCCGTCCCCTTCCTTGAATCAAAGGCGATGTTCCCGTCAAATCCCAGCCGCCGAGCTTCGTTGGGCAGCAAAGGGGTGGTCAGGTAGCCGTTGACGGACATTCCGGAACTTTTGGCATGAAGTTGATCGATATCCGCCGTGACAGGTCCCTTCGCCGTGACGTTCAGACTCCCCAGAGTTCCGGGACTGCGTGTCTTCGCCGTGACCGACACATCACCGCTCCAGATCTTCGCGTCTTTCAAAGCGATGGGGGCGATCTTCAAATCCAGATCGGCCTGGTTGTATTCGAAATCGAACGGATCGCCCTCTTCCTTTGTGATAACGGCCTTACCTTGGCCAAGGGAAAGTTTAGCCGTTACGTCAAGATGCTGAAGCAAATTGATGGAGCGGCCCTCCGGCCGACATGTCATTTTGGGGACCATGGCCTCCAGATGAAGCTGTCCGGTTCCCCCGGCCTTGAAAGATTCGTGCTGCAAAAACGCAAACCCGTCCCCCTTCGATTCAGCATCCACCACGCAGTCCAAGGAAAGTGTCGGAATCCCCTTGGCCTCCCGGCCGATGGCCGCATTCAGCTTTCCGCCCAGAGAGGCGAAGCCGTCCCGGATCGCCCCGGCATCCACATTGATACCCTTATCCGTGGCGGCCGCCTTCAGGCGAACGTCCGAAACGGTGATGTCCAAGACCTTGAAATCGTCGGCGCGTATGGCCCCGCTTCCCCGAAAGGCCCCGAAGAACGGCAGGGCGAAATCATCCCAAATGAACGGAGTGCCGGTCCTGAACAGGGGCAGATAACGATCCAGATCGATGGAATTGCCGCGCAAAGCGAAATCGAAAACCGGCTTTTGCCACCCTTTGAAGCCGCACTGACCGCGCACGGTGATGTCGTCCAGTGCCAGGACCAGGTTGTCGAAGTTCATCCCCTCTTCGGTGACGTGCACAAAGGTCGCGACCGCACCGCTGTTCAGGCCGTCCACATCCTTGAGCGGCAGTTCCGGCGCGTATCGGGCAATGAGTTCCCTTGGTACAAAGGGACGCACGGAAACATGTCCCTTGAAATCGATCCCTTCGTCCAGGTCGCCGCTGGTCACATCGCCCTCGGCGCGCAGGCCGAACAGGCTGGCCTTCACATTGTCGAAAGCGACAATCCGTTTGGCAAGATCCAGATCAACATCGGCGATAAATTTGCCGGGCTCGGCATTCTTGGGAAGAAAATCTCCGAACACCCTCGCCTGAACACTGGTCCGCGAAAAGACCGGAGGCGAACCGTCGCTATTTGCCCGGACCATGCCCTTGAGTTCCAAAGCCGCCTTGATTCCCTGGTCGGCCCAGGAAAAATCACTATTCAAGGAAAATGGAACATCGACGCCAAACTTGACGGTCCCGGTGTTGATATCGATGCCGCTCAACCTATACTCGGTCTTTTCCTGCTCATCGCGAAACAGAATTTCGGCATCCGTGATCTTCACGCTATGCACGGCGAAACTCCACTCGTCCGCCGCGTCCGCGCCGGAATCCTCCTGACCGTCGGACTCAGTAAGAGACTGCCAGTTGAAGACGCCATCGCTATTCCGGATGACATTCGCTTCCAGGCCGTCGAGTTCCAAGGATTCCACCTCGATACGCCGGGAAAAAAGCGGAACGATCCGCACACGGATACTGATATCGTCGAACCGGACCGCCGGATCGTCGCCAAAACCGGCAGCCTCGCCCACACTAACATCTTCCAGCGTGACAGCGAGCCGCGGCCAAAATGCTAGGTCGATATCACCGCCGACCGTAATGGGCCGGTCGATAGCGTTCTCGACTGTGGTCTTGAGACGAGCGCGGAACTCGCCGGTATTCATGTAATAAGAGACCCACAGCAGAAGCCCGGTGCAAACCAGGACGAGCGCCACCAGGCACTCGACCAGGATGCGCGGCAGCTTCCTAAGCATGATCTCCCCCGGCCCCATTGCCGCCGGACCCTTCGCAGACACTCACGCACAGGGCGCTCTCACCGAAATTGAGGCCGGTCTTCCTGGCAATGCGGGGGCACTTGACCTTGAAGGCGCAAAAGACTCCGGCCCACACCCCGTTCAAAGCCTCGAAATTGCCTTGCCCCTTGCTCAGGATAACATCCGATTCGCGCATACGTTGAAGGAATTCAGGCGTGCAACGGCTCAGAACCGTGCCGGGAGTGTCCACGCCGGACTCAACCACGGGACAAAGCTCGGTCATGCCCACGGCCTTTGCATCGGCCATGGTGGCGTCGTTGAGCACGGGCCTGGAACGGACCGCGTAGGTCACATCGCAGCCGAGCCGGGAAAGCTCCCGGACCAGCAGAGTGTCCAGGACGATCTCGCCGGTATTGTCGCCCAGAATGAGGATGGAAGCACCAGGCCTTGCCTGCTCCGCGAACGCGGCAAGAGCGTCTGGAGACACGGAACCGGCCACATCGGCCAGTTCTTTTTCGAGGTCGAATTCAAGCTCGACGCCACGGTCGATATAATTGCCGATGATGGACAGCTCCAGGGCCAGACTCAGGGAATCGCCGGTGACGCGCGCGGCCTCGACCCGCTCTTCCAGGGACGGCAGCAGACCAAGAACGAACTCGTTGGCGGCCCTCTTGTCTTCGACATAAAGATCACGGCAGCCGGACACTTCGCGGACCAGTTCGGCAAGTAGACGGGCGATGGCCGGCGGCGGCTCATCCATGTTCAACCGGGGAAGCAGCGCCTCCCATCGGGTCACGATTTCCTCGCGGAGATCCGGATCGTTCGGGCACGCGATTTGCGCCTCCCGGACCGCCATTCTCTTGAAACAGGGCATACATTCGAGGGCTGTATCCATGAAATAATCCGTCTTTGAAAAGGGAAAAGGAAGTTGTGGATGTTATGGCCAACCATAACTCCACGACTTCAAAGACTAATCGCACAACGTCCCGGCATTGGCAAGGAGACGGCGAACTGAACGACAAAATGTCAGGAAGTTTCTGAAAAGGAATCCGGGGTCAATCCGACCACGGTGATGCCCGCCTTGTCAGCGAACTCGACGGCCGCTTCCCTATCGAAGAAGAGACTTTTTCCGGCTTCGACGCCGAGACAGGTGGCCTTTCCTTCGGCCATGAGGCGGAGGGTGTCCAGGCCGAGGCTCGGCAGGTCCACTTCCTTCTGCTGGCCGGGCTTGAAGACCTTGACGACCACGCAGCCGGAGCCGCCATAGCGCGCGCCCCGACGCAAGGTTTCATCCGTGCCTTCAAGGGCTTCCACGGCTACCACGATGCCCTCGCGGACCACCACGCACTGCCCCACATCCATACGCCCCAGCTCCTTGGCGATGCTCCAGCCGAACTTGAGATCGCTCCACTCGCGCTCGTCGGGCTCGCGGCGGGTCATGACGCCTTCGGGAGAAAGCAGATCCGGCATGTATTCGTGGGCGGGAACCACCGGCATTCCCTCTTTCTCGAATTCGCGGGCGATGATCCCGAGCAGTGCGGAGTCGCCTTTGTCCTTGCGCCCAAGGACAAGCTTGATGGCACGCATATCCAAATGACGGATGTCCATGACCTTGGGCTTTTCGATGGTCCCGGCCATGATGACCTTGTCGACCTTCTCGGACTTGAGGAAGCCGATGAGCTGATTGAGTTTGCCGAGCTTGAGTTCCTTGAACACGTCGGCCAGAGGGACGACATCCATGTTGGTGTGCCCGGTGAAACCGGCCACCACAAGCCGGTGGCCCCTGGCTTTGACGCCACGGGCCACCAGAACGGGAAACTGCTTGCCTCCGGCAATGAGGCCGATGGTGCTGACAGACTCGGTCATGCCGTTCGAGTACGGGTTAGTGGCCGTTTGCGGAGCGCTGCTTGTGATCGGGCACCACGCCGTTCTTGCTCTCGCGAATGAAGGCGATGAGGCGGTCGACGGACGGAATTCCCTGAATTTCCTCTTCCACCTGGGCCAGACTTTGCTCCTTGGTCAGACCGGAGCGGAAGATGATCTTGTAGGCTTTTTTCAAAGCCTTGCAGGTGGCGGAATCGAAACCGTTACGCTTGAGACCGATGAGGTTGGGGCCGAACAGCATCCCGCGAACGCCGTGGGCCAGCATGAACGGCGGCACATCGAGCTTGTAACCGCTGGCTCCGCCGAGGAAGGAATATTCGCCGATGCGGATGAATTGCTGGACGGCGGACATGCCGGAAATGATGACGTTGCGCCCCACTTCCACGTGTCCGGCCAACTGCACGGCGTTGGCCAGGATGACATGGTCGCCGATCTTGCAGTCATGGGCAACGTGCGAATACGCCATGAACATGCAGCCGGAACCAATAACCGTTTCCTGCACGCCCTGCACGGTGCCGCGATGGATGGTCACGCACTCGCGAATGATGTTGTCGTCGCCGATGCGGGTAAAGGTCTTTTCCCCTTTGAATGCGGCGTGCTGCGGCTCTCCGCCGATAACGGCGTGGGGATGGACATGGTTGTTCCGGCCGAGCTCGGTGTTGGCCTGGATGACGCAATGGGCCTCCAGGAAGGTGCCGTCACCGATTTTGGTGTCGGCCCCCACAACGACGTACGGGGCAATCCGAACGTCGGCTCCCAGTTCCGCCGAAGGATCAATGACGGCGGTGGGATGAATCAGATTGGACATTACATGTCCCCCTTACTGGCGATGGCGGCGGAGAATTCGCCCTGGCAAGCCACCTGGCCCTCCACTTCGGCAACACCGCGCATCTTCCAGATGTTCAACTTTTGTTTCAGGAATTCGACCTTGAGGATGAGCTGATCGCCCGGAACCACAGGCCTGCGGAACTTGACCTTATCCAGGCCGGTGAACAGAAAGACCTTGTCGCCCAAGGGCTCGTCAAAGGAACTCATGACGAAGACCGCCCCGGTTTGGGCCAGGGCTTCCAACTGAAGCACGCCCGGCATGACGGGCAGGCCGGGGAAATGGCCCTGAAAGAATTCCTCGTTCATGGTCACGTTCTTCATGGCCTTGAGACGTACTCCAGGCTCAATCTCCAAAACGCGATCGACCAACAGAAACGGATACCTGTGCGGCAGCATTTCCATGATCTTTCGTATGTCGAGCGGGAATTGGTTACTCATCGCTCACTCCCGATGCCGCCTTCAGGGCAGCCAATTCTTTTTCCAATTTCTTTACTCGCTTGTAAAACTCAGGAAGCTTGGGCAAGCAAACGCCCGCAGCCTTGAGAAACGTTTTGGCGGGCATGGCGGGACTGCCCGCGAGCCTGCTGCCGGGCTCCACATTGCCGAGGATGCCGCTCTGAGCGGCAACCATGGCCCCGTCACCGATTCTGACGTTATCAGGCACGCCGGTCTGGCCAGCCAGGACCACGCCGTTTCCGACCACGGTGGAACCGCCGATGCCGGTCTGCCCGATAATAAGACAATGTTCGCCTATTTCGACATTATGGCCGATCTGGACAAGATTGTCGATTTTTGTCCCACGTCCAACGTGCGTGGTGTCCAATGCGGCACGATCAATGGCGGAGTTGGAACCGATTTCCACGTCGTCTTCAACGCGAACCGTGCCGATCTGCGGAATCTTCATGTGTCCGAGCGGCGTCTGGGCGTAGCCGTAACCATCGCCACCAAGAACCGCGCCGGGCTGAAGAATAACGTTGTTGCCAAGAGACAAACCGCCCATGACAACGCTATTCGGGTAGAGGATACACCGATCGCCGATAACGGTTTCTTCGCCGACATAGGCCCCGGCGAAAATCACGGTGTCCTCGCCGATCTTCGCCCCCGCGCCCACGAAGGCGAAGGGATAGACCGTGGCCGAATCGGCCACCTCGGCATCAGGATGGACAAAGGCCAGCTCGTGCGTCCCGGTCAGGCACCCCTGGGGACGCGCGAAGACATTCACCACCCGCGCAAGATCCATGTACACATTCTCGCTGACGAGCGCGCACGGAGCCTTGTCGGCATAAGAGCCGGATGTGAGGACACATCCGGCCTTGGTGGTTTCCAGCTGTTGCAGATACTTGGGATTGACCAGGAACGACAGATCGCCGGGTCCGGCCTTTTCCAGGGTGTTCACCCCGTCAATATCCCTATCCGCGCCGGTGTATTCGAGCCCGAGCTTCTCGGCCAGGGCGGACAGCTTGATGGACATTGCTTATTTTCCGGCCTTTTTGGCTTTGTCGAGTTCCTTGATAAGCGCGTTGGTGATGTCCAGGCCGTCGGCAATAAAAGCCAAGCCAGGGGTGTGCTTGTCGAAGGCGATGGAGTAGCCGTGAGCGGTGCAGTAATCCAGAACAATCTTCTCCAGCTTCACGAGGACAGGCTTGCCCAGTTCGTTCTGCTCGGCCTGGATGGCCTTCTGGTAGACGGAAAAATCCTCATTCCAATCACGGCCGCGACGGCGAAGATCGGTCACCTTGTCCTGCAGAGTCTTGCCCTCGAAGGCGTTGCTGTCGATCTGCATTTTGAGCTTTTCCAGATCTTCCCGCTCCTTCTTGAGCTGAACGCCACGGGCGTTGAACTTGGCGTTGAGCTTTTCGCTGACTTCTTTTCCGTAAGCGGACTTCAGCATGACCACCTTGGTGTCGAAAACCGCGATCTTGGTCTCGGCAAAAGCCACGGACTGAAGCAGAAAGACGAAGCAAACGGCAAAAAGACTGATTTTTTTCATTGTATGACTCCTTAAACTGATTGATAGCAATACGGGTTAAAACTGCTGCCCCATGATCAACTCGACAGTATGCTGCTTCGAGTCGTCCAGGTCGTCCAGGGCATATGCATAGATGAGGCCCACGGGACCGATGGGGGAATACCAGTTGATGCCGACGCCGACGCTCTTGTAGAGGCCGAAGGAAGGTTTGCCGACATCGCCGCGCTCAACGGACTCGAACCACTCTTCCCCTTCCTGCCAGGAGTTACCAGCATCGAAGAAGCCCAAGGCCACGATGCCGAGTTCCTTGCTGATGGGACGCTTGAGTTCGAGGTTCGTGTAAAACGCCTTGTTGCCGCCCACGGACGAGCTGGAAGTCGGCCCTTCCGTCGGCGAAATGCCGTAGTTGGAATAACCGCGGACAGTATACACGCCGCCGATTTCAAACCGCTGAGCGGTGGGAACTTCCTCTCCTCCGAAGTTTTTGTGCAGATAACCGGCCCAGAACTTGGAATGGAAAACGACTTGCTCGAACACGGGCTGCCACCACTCGTACTCGCCGATGTACTTGACGAAGTCGTCAGTGCCGCCCAAGGGGCCACCGCCAAAGTATATGGTCAAGGTCGTCTTGGTGCCGGAGGTGGTATCCCGGAAATTGTCCCGGGTATCACGCGTGACGGAGGCGCTCAAGACCGAGGCAAGGTGCTTGCCTTCGTCGTCCTTGACTTCCTTGGAGGCGTCGTCGGCGACATCCTTGATCTCATAGGACTCAAGACCGTAGTTCCAACGGAGTTTGGTGTATTCGCCGATGGGATAGAAGAAGTTCAGGTCCCCGCCCGTGCCATCCAGGGTGTACTGATTATACTCGGTTGACCGATTGTAGGCCTGGAGGCCGAAACCGAGGTCGGTATCGTTGATGCGCGGATTGGTGAAATGCAGGACGTATTTGGTGGTGGTACCGCCGATCTGCCCATTGAAGCCGACATCATACCCGCGGCCGAACAGGTTCTTCTCGGAGATTTCGCCGCCGAAGAAGACGCCGTCATAGGTCGAATACCCGACACCGCCGCTGATCTTTCCGGTAGCCTTGTCCTTGACCTTGACCACCAAGTCCATTTCTTCGGGGTTGCCGGTGGGCACCGGGGCTATGTCGACCTTTTCGAAGAAATCAAGGTTGGTCAAACGCTGGCTCGAACGCTTCAATTTCTCGCCGCTGAACTGATCTCCGTCGGCAAGACGCATCTCGCGCAGGATGACGTTGTCCCTGGTGACCGTATTGCCTTCGATGAGCACGCGGCGAATATGCACGCGCTGGTGCTTGCTGACATTGTAGACGACGTTGACGATCTTGGTCTCGGGATCGTCGTCGAGTTTCACGCCGACGTCGGCATAGGCATAACCGTAATTGTTGTAATAATTGGTGAGGGCGGAAACGTCATGCTTGAGGATGAGGCGATCGAAGTACTCGTCATTTTCCTTGAGCTGATCGACCTTGGTCACCTGCAGAAGCTTGGCCGGATCGTCAATGAGGTCGCCGGTAAAGGAAGTCTCGCCCATCTTGTAGCGATCGCCCTCCCAAACCTTGTAGATGACGTCGATGCCGTCGTCCTTGATCTCCACCTCGGGCTGACCGACCTTGGCGGTCAAAAATCCCTTGGACTGATAAAAAGCCATGATGGCGGCGGCGTCACGTTCCAGGAGCTCCTCCTTGAGGACGCCGGAATCGTCAATCCAGGAAAGCCAGCCGCGTTCCTTCAATGCGAGAACATCCTTGATGTCATCCTGGTCGAGCTGCTTGGCGCCGTCGATGACGACATTTTCAATGTAGAGCTGCGGCCCCTCGTCTATGACGAAGGTCAGACGAGCGACACCGGTGCCCGCGTCTTCGATCTCCTGGGTGACATTGGCCTTGTAGTAGCCTTCCTTGCGGTACATCTCGCGAATGACGCGAATGTCGTCCGACAGGACCTTGGGGTTGGTGACGCTGCCCTTTTTGGTGGACACGGCCTCAAGAATGTCGTCGGCGTCGATCTCCTTGGCCCCGCGCACGCCGATAGCCTGGATACGCGGCTTTTCCTTGACGACGAAGATGACGTTCTTACCATCATCGGCATCCTCGACTTTCACTCTAACATCATCAAAATACCCGAGATCATAAACATTTTTCAGAGCGGTATTGATTGCCTTGCCGGTAATCATGTCGCCCTTCTGCATGGTCATGCGCATAAGGACCACATCCTTATCCAGGACTTTGGTGCCTTCAACATCGACTTTCGCAACGATGTCGAGACGCAGGAGGTCCATACGCATCCGGTCGACCAAGGCGTCGACCGCGGGCAGGAGGTTGATGAGCCCTTTTTTCGTAACGGAAATTTTCTTGCCGGTATCGTCGGCGTAGGCGTCGACCAGACGGCCATCAATGGCCAGGTCCTCACCTATTTGATTCAAGACACCATAAACGGAGAATTGGGCTCCGGACGCGAGGGCCAGTTCGCGGGCCTTTTGGGGATCGAACCGGGTGTATCCCTTTTCGGCGATCAAACGGGCGACTTCCTTGGGGTCGACGACCTTGAAGCCCGCTTCGACCAATCTATCCTTCAGAAGTTCGGGAAGACTCTCCCTGAGATAGCTTAAATCCTCCCCCGCGTTGACTTCGAAGGGCAGGACAGCGACGGAAACGTCCTGGTTGATTTTTTCGGCGGCGTGGGCAGCTCCGGAGGCTAACAGGACGAGTGTGGCGACTACCCCCATCGCCAGTCCGCGAACGAGATTACTGAGCATAGAGTTCCCCTGAACGCAGTTCGACGCGCCGATGCATCATCGCTGCGAGTTCCGGATTATGTGTAACGACGACGAAGGTCATACCCAATTCATTATTTAGCGAGGTCAGCAAGCGGCCAATTCTGGCACCGTTCTCCTCATCAAGATTGCCAGTCGGCTCGTCGGCAAGGAGAACCTTGGGACGAAGAAGGATGGCTCTTGCAATGGCAGCCCGCTGTCGTTCTCCGCCTGACAAGGTCGTTACCTTGTGTTCAAGCCTGTGGGCAAGCCCAACCATGTCGAGCGCCTCCTTTGCCATGCGCAACCCTTCGTTGCGCCCCTTCCCGGCAATGAAGGCGGGCATAGCCACATTCTCCAGCGTGGAGAATTCAGGCAGGAGGTGATGAAACTGAAACACGAATCCGATTTCCTTGTTCCGCAGTTCCGCCCTTTCCCTGTCCCCCAGCGTGCCGAGGTCGACGCCATTCAAAAAAATCTTTCCGCCGGACACGGAATCCAACGTGCCAAGCATATGCAGCAGTGTGGTCTTGCCTGAACCGGACGCCCCCAAAATGGCCAGAGATTCTCCCCTGCGTATTTCAAGATCGACTCCACGCAAAACGCGGACCACTTCGGACGGCCCATCGAACTCCTTACTGACATCAATCAGTTGGTATATCGCCTCCCTACTCATAACGCAAGGCCTCCGAAGGGCTCAGGGCCGCCGCGCGGCGAGCGGGATAAATGGTGGCCACAAAACAGAGCAGGAAGGCGGCAGCACCGATGGTAAAGAGATCGAGGGCTTCCAGCCGGACGGGCAGGTAGTCCACGGGGTAGACGTTGCTCGGCAGCTTGATGAACTGGTACTCCTTGAGAAGCAGACTGAGGGGTACGCCGATGAGGAAACCGAAGAATGTTCCGGCAAAGCCGATGAACGTCCCCTGAAGCATGAAAATGTTGCGGATGCTCCGCTTGTCGGCCCCGAGGGACATAAGCACGGCGATGTCCTTGGTCTTCTGGATAACCAGCATGACCAGCGTGGTGACAATACTGAACGATCCGACCAGGACGATCATGGCCAGGATGATGAACATGGCCGTTTTCTCAAGCTCCAACGCGGCGAAAAGATTGGCGTTCATCTCCTGCCAGTTACGCACATAGACCGTAAAGGACGAGACCCGTTCGCGCAGGTCGCTGGAAATCTTCTTCACGTTGTAGACATCGTCCACGCTGATTTCCAGCCCCGAGACCACGTCGCCCTTAAAGCCAAGCAACTGGCGGGCGGCGGGAATGCTCACGTATCCCATGGAGGAATCGTATTCGAACATGCCGGTGCGGAAGACGCCGGCCACGACAAAACGACGCACCTTGGGCGTAAACCCGGCCGAACTGCTCCTGCCCGACGGCGAAAGCAGATTGACCAGAGACCCCTCGGTGAGCCCGAGACGTTTCGCCAACTCGGAACCGATGATGATTCCCGGAAAATCCCCGTTGTCGTTGAGCCGGTTCACATCCCCGCTGACCATATCCTTGGACAGGGACAGGACGGACCCCGAAGTGGACGGATCGATGCCGCGAAGGACCACGCCCTTGACCCCGGTGCGGGTGGAAAGCATGACCTCAGAATAGACGAAGGGCGTCACTCCAGTGACGCCCGGAACCTTTTTCGCTTCGTCCGCCAGCTCCTGATATTCGCCTATGCCGCCACGCAACGACGTAATCAGGATGTGCGCGTTGACCCCGAGAATCTTGTCGCGAAGGTCTGTCGAGAACCCGTTCATCACTCCGATGACCACGATAAGCGCGCCAACGCCTATGGCCACCCCGCACACCGCGAAAAGCGATATGACGGAGATGAACGACTGCTTACGCAGTGCGAACAGGTATCTCAGTGCGACGAATGCCTCAAAGCGCATACAGCTCTACCCCGCCTCCGGCCTGAGGAGCGGGAAGAGAATGACCTCGCGGATGGAGGCGCTGTCCGTGAGCAGCATGACCAGTCGGTCGATGCCGATGCCCTGACCGGCAGCCGGAGGCATACCGTATTCAAGAGCGCGGACGTAATCTTCATCCATGAAATGGGCCTCTTCGTCTCCGGCCTCCTTCTCCTGAACCTGGATCTCGAAACGACCGCGTTGGTCGACGGGATCATTGAGCTCGGAAAAGGCGTTGGCCAGCTCGCGGCCGGTCATGAACAGCTCGAAACGATCCGTGATCTCGGGGTTTTTCTCGTTTCTGCGGGACAACGGCGAAATATCCGTCGGGTAATGATAGATGAAGTGGGGCTGCACCAGCTTGGGCTCGACCAGCAGGTCGAAAAGCTTGGCCTGCAGTTTGCCCAGTTTTTCGCCGGTGATGACCTTTTCGCCCTTCTCCTTCACCAACGCCGCACACTTCTCGTAGTCCGTGTAAACCTCGGGAGACACCCCGCCGATCTTCTCCAAAGATTCGTGGAAGGGCATCCGGGTCCAGGCGCCCACGGACAGGTCGATCATCTCGCCCTGATACGGGACCACGGAGGAGCCTGTGACCTTCTCGGCTATGCGGGAGAAAATCTCTTCGGTCAAATCCATGAGGTCTTCGAAGGTTGCGTACGCCCAGTAGAATTCGAGCATGGTAAACTCGGGATTGTGCTGGGTGGAAATGCCTTCGTTACGGAAGTTGCGGTTGATCTCGTAGACGCGTTCGAAGCCGCCCACCAGAAGCCGCTTGAGGTAAAGCTCCGGCGCGATGCGCATGTAGAGCTTCATGTCCAGGGCGTTATGGTAGGTTTCAAAGGGCTTGGCCGTGGCACCGCCGGGAATGGCCTGCATCATGGGAGTTTCCACTTCCATGAAACCCTTCTCATCAAGAATGTCCCTCAACTCGCGGATGATGGCCGTACGGGCCTGGAAAATCTCCTTGGTCCGAGGCGTGACGATAAGGTCCACGTAGCGCTGGCGGTACCGGGTCTCCACATCCTTCAGCCCATGATATTTTTCGGGCAGAGGACGCATGGATTTGGTCACCAACTGAAAATGTTCCGTCCGGATGGTCAGCTCGCCGGTCTTGGTCCTGAACAGGGAGCCGGTCACGCCGACAATGTCGCCTATGTCAGTTTTTTTGAAGAACTGATATTCTTCGGGACCGAGCTCGTCACGGGCCGCGTAGACCTGAATGCTGCCGCTGCGGTCCTGCATATGAAAGAAGGTGACCTTACCGAAAGAACGGTAGGAAACCACGCGTCCGGCAATAGTGAACTGTTCGTCCAGGCCGTCCAAGGCTTCGCCGTCCGTCTCCCCGTACCGATCCCAGATGGATTTGATTTCCGTATCTCTCCGGAAATTGTTGGGGTACAGGTCGATGCCGCTGTCCAACAGCAGGCACGCCTTCTCGACACGCGTCTTGATAACGGAGTTGAGTTCGTCCTTGGCCTGGAGGGCCTCAAGCATGTGGGTGAACCGAGCCGCATTGGGCGACTTGGTTGCCAGCTTAATTTTCTTTGTATTCTTAGTATCTTGTCCCAAAATATTTTTCCTTATCTCCCGCCAAGTCTAGAAAAATACGAGAGACGTTGATTCCGTAAGCCATATAATGAATGGCGTCAAGAAAATGGACTCCTTAGCCTCCGGCAAAACCTTATTTGCATTTTCTAAAAAAAATCCACTTTTTCACTTGACCCCCCGGAACGATTTGTTTAAACCCTCTCTCGCTTCGACGGAAAAACGTTCCCCAGTAGCTCAATCGGCAGAGCGGGTGACTGTTAATCACTAGGTTCGCGGTTCAAGTCCGTGCTGGGGAGCCAAAGAGAACAAGGCCCTTACGAGAAATCGTAAGGGCTTTTTCTTTTTTCTCCATGGGGATACACGCTCGCAACGTCCCGTAAACGCCGAACGTCCTCCATTCTCCGCCTTGTTTCCAGTCCTGTTCCTCCCTGTCCACGCAGAGGATGCCCACGAACGGCTTTACTCGAAACCGACGGCCCTTACGCCTCCCCTCCTTCCTCTCAGGTCCCCTATTCCATGACACAATCTCCATGCGGACTGTTCCAACGCATTGCTGCAACACCCCTTCCACAACACATGCAACCGTCTGAACGGCAATGTATTTATTACAAAATCCTCCTGCCAAAACCGCTTTCAATGCGCGGCATGACGCACGAGGTATGCATCCGATGCAAACACAAACGACGCAAGACCTAACGCATTCCGTTAACGGCTTCTTGTTTTTTAAGCGACACTCGGTGTAAAGTGTAATCGTGATCTCCAAGCAACGTCCGCCAGGACTGAACGCGACAAGCCTGGCGACAGTTTTACGTTGCAACAACGGCATTTGCTCCACATGCCCATTTGCGTCGACGACATCCGGGCTACAGGATTGCCGATGTTGCAGACGCGGAGAAAAGACACGGCATGATAGAAAGTTATCTTGCAAACAAACTGACGGTCGACCAGCCGGGTCTCACCAATTTGATTCTCTTGCTGGGCCTCGTGGCATTGGGAGCGGTTACAGCCCGCCGAACCGCACCGTCAGAACCGCTCGGCATACCGCAAACCAAGCAGGTTCGCGGCTGCATCATCCTGCTCATCGTCATCGGGCATCTGTGGACCCATGTCTCTTCTTCGCGGTCATGGCCGAATCTGGCCGGAGACAGTGTGGCCGCATTTCTGTTCATGTCGGGATTCGGAGTGATGCTGTCCTACATGAACAGACGCCCATGCCCCGCCGACTTCCTCAAAGCCCGTTTTCTTCGCATATTCATGCCGTATTGGCTGGCGACGCTGCTGTTTTTCGCATTGGACAAGGCGTTTCTCGGCAGCACGCTCGGTTTCAGGGACGCCGTGCTGACCCTTGCGGGAATAAACCTGAACGAAGCGACCCGGCTCTTCGATTTCACCCGCTGGTACGTCACATTCCAATTGTTCTGGTACCTGGCCTTCATCGCCGTTTTCAGCGTCCTGCCCCTCAAGCGGGGAGCCCTGGCCCTCATGGCGACGGCTCCGCTCCTTTTCCTGGCGGATTATTATTTCATTCACGTCGACTGGTCGAAATACCTCGCGTTCCCAGCCGGTTGCCTGGCCGGTCTTTACCGCAAGTCCATAGTCGAGTTCATCCGACGGCATCCGATCGCGACATTGGGAGCAGCCTTGATCTCCCTGGCGGTATTACTGGAAATCAAGTACGCCATGTATAGTGGACAGACTGTCTGGCTGCCTTCGGTTGCAAGGATAGGACTGTGGGAAATCAACGGGCTGCTGTGGACGGTCTTTCTGCTGTCGACCTTCGCCCTGTTGGGACTGGCGGGAATCAGCTGCATGGCATACCTGTATGCGGGCGCAATCTCTTACGAACTGTATTTGCTGCACGGCCCCTTGCTGATAAAATACAACCCCGTGTTTTTCCTGGCGACCGAATACGATGTCCCATTGCCGGTTTGTTTCGCCCTGCTCCTGATCCTTCTAGCAGCCCTTTCAACAGTTTTAAAAAAGACGGGAGCCATACGTGGCCGGTAAGCAAAAACTCATCCTTCTGCTGATCGCCGTCCTGGTTCCGGCGAACATGTGGGCCACGGGCAAGCTGCTGAAACGGCTTTTCCCGCCCGCCCCGGCCGCGCCAAGCGGTCCGGCATACGAGGCGCGGGTGGACATGCTCGCCGAGTTGGCGAAACAAGTTGATGCGCGGGTTGTCTTTGCCGGGGACAGCCTGACCTTCCTGTGTCCCTTAACCGAACTTTTCCCCGGCAAAAGCGTGCAGAATTGCGGCATACTCTCCGACACGTCCATCGGCCTCACCAAACGATGGGACGCCACGGTCGCACGGTTCAATCCGAACCATGTCTTCATCCTGATCGGAATCAACGACATTCTGGCGGACACAAAGACGAATATCGCGTCCAAGCTTGAACCGATTCTCAAAAAGATGCCTCCCGGGACCATCTACCTGCAAAGCATCCTGCCCGTCGCGGGCAAACCGGCAAAGCACACCCCGCGCATCCGTACCGTCAATGAGGAACTAGCCCGGACGGCAAAGGATAACGGACAGCATTTCCTCGACATCCACTCCGCCCTGGCCGAAGCGGACGGCGAACTCAAACGTGAGTACACCTATGACGGCATTCATCTGACTCTCTCGGGTTATCAGGCCTGGAAATCCGCCATTCTGACAGAACTGGACAAACTGCGGCGACAACAACCCACCGCCTCCGGCTCCGGCAGGAACGCCGAAAGCCCGCTCTGAACAGCAAAGGCAAACGGCCTGTCGCGCTTCAAAATCACACCCCGAAAGCCAAAGGCCCTTGCGGAAATCCGCAAGGGCCTTTTCTCATCAATGCCTGACCAGGCTTCCGGACGCGCCTTCGACCCAACCAAACCCTTTATATTATCCATTACGTCGGCGAATTATAATCACATTGCCGATATTTTTCTGCTAACTACCAATAACGCAGCAAACAACCACGCGCACGCCCACGGGTTCCCGGGCGTTGCCGCAGGAGGGAAGGATGAGTCTGAGATTGAAGCTCTATTCGGCCATCGGGATTCTCCTGGCCGTGGGCCTTGGCATGTTCGTGGCAACCATCGTCATAACCTCGGCTCAGGAGCACGACGGGCTGGTCATCAACCTGGCTGGACGCCAGCGTATGCTCAGCCAGAAGATGGCCAAGGAAGCCCTGCTCTATCTCGAAGAAAAACGGACCGGCGGCGACGGCGTTGCACTGCGTGGTCAGGTGGAGACAACCTCCCGCCTGTTCAGGGACACCCTGACCACCCTGACCGAATCCGGACCTGCCCCGGTGACCACCGACCCCGACGGGCCGAAGCGGGACCTGCCTGCTCCGTCGGAATCCGTAAAGACGCAACTGCTCAAGGTCAGACAGCTCTGGGGACCTTATGACGCGGCCCTCGGCGACATCCTCGAAAGGCAAACCCTGGACAGCGATTTCAACAAGAAAAGCCTGGCGGTCCTGGTCAACATGAACGAAGCCGTGACCATGATGCAGGCGGAATCCGAGAGTCGGGTTGACGTCCTCCTCGCCACCCAAATAGCTGGTATCGCCATCATGATTCTGACCACTCTGGTCAGTTTCCTTACCATCCAGCGCAAGCTGGTCAGGCCCCTGCACACCTTCAGCTCGACCATGGACACCATCTGCCGCGGCGATTTGACCCAGGTCTACGACAACCGGCAAAAAGATGAAATCGGCATGGTCGCGCGCACCCTGAGCACCATGGAGGAAAAACTCAAGAGCGTGGTCAGCCGCGCCAAGGCGTCGACGGTCAACATGGCCGACCGCAGCGCTGATCTGAATGACATGGCAGCCGATTTGGCGCAAAGCGCCACCAGCCAGGCAGTTTCCGTGGGAGAAATCGCATCCCTCATGGAGGGAATGCGCTCGACCATCTCGACCACGGCGGGCAATTCGAGGGATACCCACCAACTGGCCATAAAGGCGGCGGAAGACGCCCGAAAGAGCGGCGAATCCGTAGGCATGGCCCTGGAGGCCATCACCACCATCGCGGGAAAAATCACGATCATCGAGGAAATAGCGAGACAGACCAACCTCCTGGCCCTGAACGCGGCCATCGAGGCGGCGCGGGCGGGCGAGCATGGCAAAGGATTCGCCGTGGTCGCATCCGAGGTCCGCAAGCTCGCCGAACGGAGCGGCCAGGCGGCAAAGGAAATCAGCGAACTGTCGGCCAACACGCTGGGCATATCCAATGAAGCCGGTGAGCTGTTGCAGCTTTTGGTTCCCGACATAGAAAAGACCGCGTCCATGATCGAGGAAATCAACGCGTCCAGCGCCGAACAGCAGCGAGACGCCGAGATGGTCGGCCGGTCCGTCCGGAACCTGGACAAGGGCATCGGGGAGACCGCCCACATGGCCCGCGATCTTTCGGCGACCACCGCGGAACTGTCCGGCGAGGCGGACGCCCTTCGCGGTGAACTGCACTTTTTCAAGACCGGAAAAAGCGAACAGACTCCGCCGCCTCGAAAGGCGAAACCGCAGCCGGAATATCAGCTTCCGTCGAGCCCGGCCCCGAGCCCTCCCGCGACCGCGGTTTCCAGGCCGGTTACGCATTTCCGCAAAGAGCGCCTCGCGACCGGAGGAAACAAGCCGCTCATCGTCTGGGACGACAGCATCGCCACGGGCATCGACCTCATCGACGACCAACACAAGGAGCTGGTCAAACTCATCAACCGACTGAATAGCGCCATGCTCCAAGGCAAGGGCAAGGCCATGATCGGCGAGACGCTGGAGGAGTTACGACGCTACACCACATTCCATTTCAAACAGGAAGAAAGCCTTTTCGAAAAATACGGCTACTCCGAAACGGATGAGCACAAGTCCGTCCACCGGGAACTTCTCGGCCAGGTCTCGGAATTCATCGACAAGTTTGAATCGGGACAGACGGCCATGAGCCGCGACCTGTTTTATTTCCTCAAAGACTGGCTGGTGAACCACATTCAGGGCGTGGACAAGCGGTATGTCCCCCACATCAAGGAAGCCCTGAAAAACGACAGTTGACCCTATCCTCCTCCTAGGGCTTCGGGCCGCCTCGCGCGGTCCGGAGCCCCCAACCACCCCTTCGTCCCGGCCGAAACATGTTTACAACACGCCCCCGGCAAACTATGAGTGCAATATCCATTAGTTGCAAGGAGCCAGATACCGTTGCCGATTTTCCCCCTTTTTGCTGGCCTGTTCGGCGGCCTCGGCCTCTTTCTGCTGGGTATGCGCCTCATGACCTCGGGAATGCGCAACGCCGCGGGCAACGCCCTGCGCAGTCTGCTCGGCAAATGGACCAGGACGCCCCTCCACGGGCTCTTCACCGGGTGCGCCATCACTGCCCTGGTTCAGTCCTCCAGCGCCGTCACCGTGGCCGTGATAGGCTTCGTCAACGCCGGACTCCTGTCCCTGCCCCAATCCGTGGGCGTGATCTTCGGCTCCAACATCGGCACAACGGCCACCAGCTGGATCGTCGCCGCCGTCGGCGTCAGTGTGAACGTCAAGGCCCTGGCCCTGCCCATGGTCGGCCTGGGAGCCCTGCTCCGCCTGACAGGCAGCCGGACGCGACGCAAATACTTCGGCGACGCCCTGACCGGATTCGGCATATTCTTCCTGGGCATCGAGATTCTTCAGGGCACATTCCAACACCTCGAACAGGTGGTGGACCTGTCGGCCTATAACATCGGCGGGATCGGCGGCATGGCCCTCTTCACGGCCGTGGGCGCGATCCTGACCCTGCTCATGCAAAGCTCCAGTGCGGCGATGGCTTTGGTCCTAACCGCCGCCATGTCCGGGGTCATCACACTGGAAAGCGCGGCGGCGGCCACCATTGGCACTAATGTAGGAACCACCTCCACTGCCCTGCTTTCCGTGATAGGGGCCACCTACAACGCCAAGAAGGTGGCGGCCGCACACATTCTTTTCAATCTGGGCACCGGGCTCGTCGCCCTGCTTGGCATACCCCTGCTGCTCAAGGGCGCGTCCCTGCTCGCCACCCTAGGGCCGGACTTGGACACGGCGACCATCCTTGCCCTGTTCCACACCGCCTTCAACCTGCTCGGCGTGGCCATCTTCCTGCCTATCACCAACCGGCTCACCGCGTTTCTGGACCGACACATCGGACGGGAAGAGGCCGAGATGGGCAAGCCGAAATACCTGGACGACACAGCGCTCCAGGCTCCGGGCCTGGCCATGGACGCCCTGTTCATGGAGCTGGGCAGGCTTGGCGACATGACACGTGACATTTGCCAAAAAGGACTGGCCTCCAAATTCCGCCCGGGGGACTTCCTCAAGGACCGGGCGGCCGTGGAAACCCTGGTCTCCGCCATCCGCGCCTATTGCATCAAGCTCCAGCCGCTGGAGCTGTCCGACAACGCGGCCCTGCGGATGCCCTCGGCCCTGCGGGTCATTCAGTATTACGCCAAGGCCCTGAATATCGTCTCCGAAATATATCAGCAGTACGCGGACCTGGACCACCAGTTGCCCGGCGCCTATGCCGAGACGGCGAGGTCCTTCCGACGAGAGGTCCGGCGCATCCTCGATGCGGCCCGCACGCCATGCGCCCCGGAATTCGCGGACCTTGCGAAAATGATGTACGGCATTGAAGAGCTCTATCACGAGCTGAAAGAGGCATTGCTCAAAGCGGGCGCTCAGGGTAGCCTTGAGCTCGACAGGATGGTTTCGCTGCTGGAATTCTATTCCCATGTGCGCGTCATGTGCGAACAGGCCGTGAAGGGAACCACCTATTGGTCGAGGCTGCGGGATATCGAGCTGACCTGCGCCAACGCCGACGCGGACAACAAGTACGCCTGGAAACACGAAGGATAACCCACATATTCCCTGCCGGGAGGCATGGTCATGAAACAGAACCGGACCGCCCTCATACTGATCGTCTGCGCCGCACTGCTCGCCGTCGGCGCCTTTCTCATGCTGAACAGAACCAAGGAGGACCCCTCCTCCGTCCGGGTCGAAGTGACCCAGCCCGCCGAACCGCCCGCGAAAGCGCCGGATTGGGTCGACAACGGCCAGGAAGCAAAGCCTGACTACTCAGCCGCGACGGCCGAGCCGGAAACCATCGCACCTTCCCAGGAACCGGCCCAGGCTCCCAAGGAACAGGAGACCATAGAGGTCACCGAAGACAAGATGGTCACGTTCTCTTTCGTCGAATCCCTGACGGACTTCCTGCTCCAACGCTTTCAGCCGCGTAACTCCAACGGCAAGCCCGACTCCCTGGCCACAGCCGTCGCCCTGAACAGATATTATGGCCGCGAACTGGACGGCTTCGCCGTGTCCGGCAACGACATCGGCACCTCGCGCAAAGCGGTCTACGACTATGTTTTCGCCCCCGGGATGCTCAAAACCCTGTATGAGCTCTACGCCCCGGCCTTCATGGTCCATCTGGTGGACACCGCGTCCACCAGCGAACGAGAGTACGTGGTCGGCGACACCACCGAAACGCGTACCCTGACCAACGACGAGATCAAGGTCATGCTCCGGCTCAATGCGCAACGCATCGAGCGCACCGCCGATGTGTTCCACGCCTTTGCCGACGATCCGTCCATCGTCGAGATGGCGGGCAAGTATCGCCGCGCAGCCAAGGCCGTGGAACGGGCCAACGGCCAGTTGCAGACCGCCATGGCCGAGGGCAAGGACTCCGGCGAGGCCAGCGACCGCCTCAAGCAGGCCATACTTTTCCGTGAACGGACCCGGGCCGAAATCGTCGGCCACCTCAAGAAGGTCTGCCAGCCCTGCCCGGAAGCTGAACTCTTCTACCTCTCCCAATGGGCCTACCGACGCACTCTGGGGCAATCTGAAGAAAAGCTGAAAGTCTTCGGCGCGGCGGCGGACATCATGGACGACCTGGCCGCGCGCTTCCGAACCAAGGCGGACGAACTCAAATAGTTGTTCATATGTTGCATTGATCTCCCTTAGTGCTTATCCTGTCGGCAGCAAGAAGAGAATCCACCAAGGAGCCGATCTATGTACTTCAAACAGATCACCACACCCGGACTCGGTTGTTTTTCCTACGTCATCGGCTGTCCGGCCGCCGGCGAAATGGTCGTCGTGGACCCCAAGCGCGACGTGCAGGACTATCTGGACATCTCCCGCGAGGAGGGCATGAAGATCGTCCACGCCATCGACACCCACGTTCACGCCGACCACGTATCCGGCGCGCAGGAGCTCAAGTCCCAAACCGGCTGCGATATCATGGTCTACGAGACCTCGCCGGTCACCTATGACTTCACGCCCCTGGCCGAAGGCGACCAACTGACCGTAGGCAACGCCAAGCTCGAAGTCCTGCACACCCCCGGCCACACCCCGGACGCCCTGTCCCTGCTGGTCACCGACACCACGCGCGGCGACGAGCCGTGGATGCTGCTCACCGGCGACGTGCTTTTCGTCAACGACATCGGCCGCCCCGACCTGGTGGGCGGAGCCAAGCTCGACGAGCAGGTCCGGAACCTGTGGAACACCCTGTACGTCAAGTTCGAGAAATTCCCCGACAGCCTGGAGGTCTTCCCGGCACATGGCGCGGGTTCCCTGTGCGGGCGCGGCATGTCCTCCAAGCCTAGCTCCACGCTGGGCTTCGAACGGCGGCATAACCCCATGCTTGGCTTCGACAACTTCGAGGAATTCCATTTGGCCATGAGCCAGAACTTCCCGGCCAGACCCAAGTCCTTCACCCACATCATCTCCACCAACGCGGGCGGCGCGCCGCTCCTGGAACGATGCCCGCTCGACCTGGCCATGAACCCGTACAAGTTCGAGGAGAAAATGCTGGACGGTGCCGTGGTTATTGATGTGCGCGACGCCGCGGCTTTCGCCGGATACCATATCCCCGGCTCCCTCAATATCGGCTTCGAGCCGAGCCTGGCCAACTGGGTCGGCATGACCGTTGAGCCCGACGCCGACATCCTCCTGGTGGTCGACACCCGCGAGGACTACGACCGGATGCGCACGGAGCTGCATCGCATAGGCTACGACCGCATCTACGGCTACCTGTCCGGCGGCATCCAGGCCTGGGTCTATTCCGGCCGCCCGGTGGACTCCCTGGCCATCGACTCCGCCCAGGTCCTCCAGAACATCCAGGAGGAAGACAAACCGATCAGCCTTATCGACGTGCGCACTCCCACCGAGTGGGAAGGCGGGCACATTCCCGGCGCCAAGCACCTTCCCCTGGTCGACATTCTCGACGGCAAGGTGGATCTCGACGAGAACGCGCATCACCTGCTCTACTGCGCGGCCGGTTATCGCGCCAACATCGCGGCGTCCTACCTTCAGAAGCACGGTTACTGGGATGTGCGCAGCCTTGCGGGCGGATACCTCGCATGGAGCCGCGCGGGCTTCCAGACCGAAAAATAATTCCCGCATCGAAAAACCGCTAGCGACACACGAACGGCCCCTATTTTTCGGGGCCGTTTTCTTTTTTTAGCTGTAGCCTGCCATCGCGCGAGAGCTATCCGTCTGCAAACACAACTGATCGCGAATGCACAACCAATAGTGTAAAATGTATCACAAAACTGTACTTCAACCGTTCACCCGGCAATATATTCGGTAAACGGTTTCGATCTGTCGGGGAACGGAGGGTAAATGACTTGACCAGAAGCCCGGAAATCGCGACACAAATAAGATGGATTGCATTTAATTCGCATGATCCGGTCCGCACGGACCGTACGGGATTCGACCGTCGAACCCCATATGACCCAGGCAGACACAGGTCCAATCAAACCACTTGGAGAAGCACATGCCCAAGAAAATCATGAAAACAATGGACGGCAATACCGCTGCCGCGCATGTGGCCTACGCCATGAGCGAGACGGCCGCCATCTACCCTATCACCCCGTCCACGCCCATGGGTGAAATCGCCGATGAATGGGCGGCCCAGGGGCGAAAAAACATTTTCGGCCAAACCGTACAGATTCGCCAGATGCAGTCCGAAGCGGGCGCGGCGGGCGCGGTTCACGGCTCCCTGGCGGGCGGTGCGCTGACCACCACCTTCACGGCCTCCCAGGGGCTGCTCCTGATGATCCCGAACATGTACAAAATCGCGGGCGAACTGCTGCCCGGCGTCTTCCACGTGTCTGCCCGCGCCGTTGCGGCCCACGCCCTGTCCATCTTCGGCGACCACCAGGACGTCATGGCCTGCCGCCAGACCGGCTTCGCCATGCTCTTTTCGAACTCGGTGCAGGAAGTCATGGACCTCTCCCTGGTAGCGCACATCGCCGCCGTTGATGCCAGCGTACCGTTCATGTCCATTTTCGACGGTTTCCGCACCTCCCATGAAATCCAGAAGATCGAGGTCATCGACTACGAGGACATGAAGCCTCTGCTGAACATGGACAAGGTGGCCGAATTCCGTAAACGGGCCATGAACCCGGAACATCCGAACATCCGGGGCACTGCACAGAACCCGGACATCTATTTTCAGGGCCGCGAGGCGACCAACACCTATTATGAGGCCATCCCCGACATCGTCGCCGACGCCATGGAAAAGGTCGGCAAGATCACCGGCCGAGGCTACAAGCTGTTCGACTACGTCGGCCACCCCAACGCCGAGCGCATCATCATCGCCGCGGGTTCCGCCTGTGAAACCATCGAGGAGACCGTCAACTACCTGACCTCCAAGGGCCAGAAAGTCGGCCTGGTCAAAGTCCGCCTGTACCGGCCGTTCTCGATCAAGCACATGTTCTCCGCCATCCCCAAGACCGTGAAAGAGATCGCGGTGCTTGACCGCACCAAGGAACCCGGTTCCCTGGGCGACCCCCTGTACCTCGACGTCTGCGCCGCCTATGCAGGCAAGGCCGACGCCCCCGTCATCGTCGGCGGACGCTACGGCCTCGGCTCCAAGGACTTCACTCCGGCCCAGGCCGAGTCGGTCTTCAACTCCCTGGCCAAGCCCAAGAACGGCTTCACCGTCGGCATCAACGACGACGTCACCAACACCTCGCTCTTCGACTGCGACTGTGTGGACACCACCCCCGAGGGCACGGTCCAGTGCAAGTTCTGGGGCCTGGGTTCCGACGGCACGGTGGGCGCGAACAAGCAGGCCATCAAGATCATCGGCGACAACACCGACATGTACGCGCAGGGCTACTTCGCCTACGACTCCAAGAAGTCCGGCGGCATCACCATCTCCCACCTGCGCTTCGGCAAGAAGCCCATCCAGTCCACCTACCTGGTGCAGAACGCGGACTACATCGCCTGTCACAACCCGAGCTACGTCAACCTCTACGACGTGCTGGAAGGGATCAAGGACGGCGGCACCTTCGTGCTCAACTGCCCTTGGACCGCTGATGAGATGGACACGCGGCTGCCTGCCGCCATGCGTCGCACCATCGCGGAAAAGGGCCTCAAGTTCTACACCGTCGACGCCGTCAAAATCGCGGGCGAGGTGGGCCTCGGCGGCCGCATCAACATGGTCATGCAAACCGCCTTCTTCAAACTGGCCGACGTCATCCCGTTCGACAAGGCCGTGACTCTGCTCAAGGAAGGCATCGTAAAGGCATACGGCAAGAAGGGCCAAAAGATCGTCGACATGAACAACGCCGCCGTGGACGCGGCCACCGGAGCGATCGTGGAAATTCCCGTGCCCGAGGCATGGAAGACCCTCAAGGACGACAAACCGGTCAACCGCGACGAGCCCGACTACGTCAAGAACGTCATGCGCCCGGTCCTGGCCCAGAAGGGCGACACCCTGCCCGTCTCGGCCTTCTCCCACGACGGCACCATGCCCTCCGCCACCGCCAAATTCGAGAAGCGCGGCGTGGCCATCCTGGTACCCCAATGGATCAAGGAAAACTGCATCCAGTGCAACCAATGCGCTTTTGTCTGCCCGCACTCCGCCCTGCGCTCCGTGCTGGCCACCGACGATGAGTTGAAGTCCGCCCCCGCGACCTTCGAGACCATCGACGGCATCGGCAAGGATGCCAAGGGAATGCACTTCCGCCTTCAGGTCAACACCCTGGACTGCCTGGGCTGCGGCAACTGCGCCGACATCTGCCCGGCCAAGGAAAAGGCCCTGGTTATGAAGCCCATCGCCACCCAGACCGAAATTCAGGTGCCGAACTTCGACTTCTCCGAGACCGTCTCCTACAAGGACGCCTTCGGCCGCGACACGGTCAAAGGCTCCCAGTTCCGCAAGTCTCTCATGGAGTTCTCCGGCGCCTGCGCAGGCTGCGGCGAGACCCCTTACGTCAAGGTCATCACCCAGCTCTTCGGCGAACGCATGGTCATCGCCAACGCGACCGGCTGCTCCTCCATCTGGGGCGCATCCGCTCCCACCGCTCCTTATTGCGTCAACGGCGAGGGACACGGCCCGGCCTGGGGCAACTCCCTGTTCGAAGACGCGGCCGAGTTCGGCTACGGCATCGAGATGGCCACTGACCAGCGGCGCACCCATCTGGCCGCGCTCTGCACCGAGGCCGCCAAGGCCGAGGAAGGCGCGCTCAAGACCAAGCTGAACAAGTGGGTCAAGGTCATGGACGATCCCGAGGAATCCCGGCTTGCCGGCGAAGCCATCAAGGAAGCTCTCAAGGGAACTCGCAAGAAGGCCCTCAAGGAGATCCTGTCGATGTCCGACCTGTTCACCAAGCAGTCCATCTGGGTCTTCGGCGGCGACGGCTGGGCCTACGACATCGGCTACGGCGGGTTGGATCACGTTCTCGCCTCGGGCAAGGACATCAACGTCCTGGTTCTCGACACCGAGGTCTACTCCAACACCGGCGGCCAGTCCTCCAAGGCCACTCCGCTCGGCTCCATCGCCAAGTTCGCGGCGGCCGGAAAGACCACCAACAAAAAGGACCTCGGCCGCATGGCCATGACCTACGGCTACGTCTACGTCGCCTCGGTGGCCATGGGCGCCAACAAGCAGCAGTTCCTCAAGGCGGTCAAGGAAGCCGAGGCCTACCCCGGCCCGTCCCTGATTATCGCCTACGCCCCCTGCATCAACCAGGGCATCAAGAAGGGCATGGGCAAGACCCAGCTGGAACAGAAGCTGGCCGTGGAATCCGGCTACTGGCCGCTCTACCGCTACAACCCGCTGCTGGCCGACGAAGGCAAGAACCCGTTCGTCCTGGAGTCCAAGGCTCCCGACGGCTCCCTTCAGGAGTTCCTGTCCGGCGAAAACCGCTACGCCATGCTCGAACGCTTCTATCCCGACTTCTCCAAGGAGTACCGGACCAAGATCGAAACCGACTTCAACAAGCGTTACGAGACCCTCAAGCACATGGCGGGCGAAGACTGCAAGGAATAGCCTGTCCGTATCCGCAACCATCAAGACAAGGCCGGGGCGAAAGTCCCGGCCTTTTTATTTCCGCATCCCGGCCGTCCTCGTCTCAGGCATGATTCGGGCACCCGTGGCGACAGTTTTTTGAAGGCCGGACATTGACGTTGAAAGGGAATGGGTCAATTCTTGGGCGGTTGACCGCCTGTTCGGCGGTCCCTTTTCATACACTTCAAATAAGGAAAGACACCGTGAGTTGTGTAGCCACCTTCAGCATCTTCCCCCTGGAACGGCCGGACGAAGGGTCTCTCGCGCCCTACGTGGCCCGGACCATTGAGATCGTCCGGAAATCCGGGCTGCCCTATGAACTGGGAGCCATGGGAACCGTCATCGAAGGCGATTTCGACAAGGTCATGGACACCATCAAGCGTTGCCACGACGACATGCGCAACGACTGTGGCCGGGTCTACCTCACTATGGCCGTCGATTCCCGGTCGGGCGAGGCGGGACGGATGCAAAGCAAGGTCGACAGCGTCGGGGAGCTGCTGAAATGAGCGCTTCTGAAACGTTAATTAAAAGGGTCTGGAACGATGTGCGGGCGGTCCGAGAACAAGCCCCGCTCATCGTCAACATCACCAATTACGTGGTCACCAACAACACTGCCAACTCCCTGCTCGCGCTGGGGGCCTCCCCGGCCATGAACCATGTGGCCGAAGACCTGCCCGGGCTCGTGGACCTGGCCGGCGCGCTGGTGGTCAACATCGGCACCCTGGCGGACGACTACGTAGAGGGAATGCATGTGGCCATGGCCCAGGCCAACGACATGAACATGCCCGTGATTCTCGATCCCGTGGCCGCCGGAGTGAATGCGCTGCGTACCGGCATTTCTCTGGAATTTCTGGAAAAATATCATCCCGTTATCCTTCGTGGCAACGCCTCGGAGATCATGGCCGTGGCGGGTGAGGACGGCTGCCCCAAGGGTGTGGACACCTCCATGGAGGTGGACGAAGCCAGAGGCGCGGCCAAGGCGCTGAACAAGCGGTACGGCTGCGTGGTTCTGGTCAGCGGCGAGACCGACCTGGTGGTCGACGCGTCCCGGGAAATCCGACTGGCCGGAGGCTCGGCCATGATGCCCCGCGTAACGGGCCTCGGCTGCACCTGCACAGCCCTTGCCGGAGCCTTCGCCGCGGTCCAGCCCGACTATTTCCAGGCGGCCGTGGACACCGCCGCAGTCATGAACATCGCCGGAGAAAAAGCAGCCGAGGTCTCGCCCGGCCCAGGCAGCCTGCAAATGCATCTGCACGACGCGCTCTACCTCCTCGACGAGGACACGATACGCGCAAGACTCAAGGTAGCGGCGTTATGAGAACCGAAGACCTGCTTGTCTATCTCGTTACCGACCGCATCCTCTGTCTGGGCCGTTCGCTGGAGGAAGTAGTGGCCGAGGCCGCCTCGGGCGGTTGCACCATGGTCCAACTGCGGGAAAAGGACGCCGACACCGGAGAGTTCGTCGAACTGGCCCGCTCCCTGCACCGACTGCTCAAACCGCGCAACATTCCCCTGCTCATCAACGACCGCGTGGACGTGGCCCTGGCGGCCGGGGTCGAAGGCGTGCACGTGGGTCAATCGGACATGCTTCCCGAAGACGTCCGCCGCCTCATCGGCCCCAACGCCATCGTCGGCCTGTCCGTGGACACCGAAGCCGAACTTCTGGACGCCCAGAACCGTCCCGTGGATTACCTCGGCATCGGCCCGGTCTATCCTACCGACACCAAGAAGGACATCAAGGGCACGCCCTGGGGCCCGGAAGGGCTGCGGCGCGCCGTGGAACTATCCTCCATCCCGCTGGTTGCAATCGGCGGCGTACAGCGCGACAACGCACACGCCGTGTCCGGTTCCGGAGTGGCGGGCATAGCCGTGGTGTCGGCCATCTGCTCCGCCCCCTCCCCCGCCGAGGCGACGCGGGCGCTGGTCCGCGCCATGAAGGAAGGGGCGCAATAACGCCCCCTCTCCAATGCCCCGCTCAGGGGCGTATACGCGGCCTCCATCGGGGGCCGCGTTATTTTTCGGCCAGATTCCGGTATGGCGCGGACAGCCGTTTGAAGGCCATGATGTGCAGCTTGCGCTGGATGTCCTCCAGAATCATATACAGGCACGGCACCAACACCAGGGTAATCAGGGTGGCGAAGAGAATGCCGAACCCGAGCGACAGGGCCATGGGGATGAGGAACCGGGCCTGCATGGAGGTTTCCAGAATCATCGGAGCCAGGCCGCTGAAAGTGGTCAGGGTGGTCAGCAGGATGGGCCTGAACCGGACCGTGCCCGCGTCGAGCACAGCGTCGTGGGCACACCGCCCCTCCCTGGAATACTGGTTCGCCCGGTCAATGAGCACCAGCGAATCGTTGACCACTACGCCCGACAGGGCAACGATACCGAGCAAACTCATCAGGCTGATGGGATAGCCGAAGGCCATGTGCCCGAGAATCGCGCCCACCGCGCCGAACGGGATGCTGACCATAATGATGACCGGCTGGACGTAGCTCTTGAACGGGATGGCCAGCAAGGCGTACACGGCGAGCATGGCCAGCATCAACCCTTCAAACAGGGTGTTGGTGGACTCGGTCATGTCCGCCTGCATCCCCTGCATACGGCAGGACAGCCCCGGATACTTGGCCTTGAGCACAGGCACGACCTCGGCCAGGACGCTCTGCATGACCTTGGTTGCCTGATCGCGCGGGACCACGTCCGCCGTGACGGACAACACCCGTCGGCCGTCCGTGCGGTTGATGGCGGTGTAGGCGCTGCCCCGCTTGACGTCGACCACGTCGCGCAGGAGCACTTCCTTGCCGTCCGGGGTCTTGAGCACCAGCTCTTCCAAATCGTATTCCGACACCCGTTCCCGCTCGGGCCTGCGAACCACCACCTTGACCTCGTTGCGGCCCCGCTGCTGGCGCAGAACTTCCTTTCCATTGTAGGCGGCGCGAACCTGACTCGCCACTTCCTGAGCGGTCAGCCCCAGAGCGCGGCCCGCAGCGGTCATGCTGAAATCGAGCTGATCCTTGCCGGGAGAAAACCCGTCGTCCACATCCGTGACGCCAGGATATTGCGCAAGGTCCTCGGACAACTCGGCGGCCGCCTGCTCCAGAACCCTGGTGTCCGAGTGACTGAGTTCAAACTCAAGGGCGGACCCTGCGCCTGGACCACCCCGGTCCGAAGCGAAGGACAGGACTTCCAGCCCGACTATGTCGCCCACTTCCTTGCGCCACTTGTCCACGAACTGCTGAGTGGTGATGGGGCGAATATCCGCCGACTCCAGGTACACATTGATCTTGACCACGTGCGTACCGGAAATGTCACGGCCCGCCCCGCCTATCTTGGAGTCCACGCCCACGACCAGCCGGTCGCCGCCATTCTCCGCCGTCACCTTGTCGGCAGCGGCCAGAAGCCTGTCGCGCACGGCCTTGGTTTTCTCCACGGGCGACCCATAGGGCAATTCGGCCGTTGCATAGGCGTAATCAGACTCGACCTTCGGCATGAGAGTAAAACCCAACCGCCCACTCACTACGAATGCGCCGCACAGAAGAAGCAAGCCGAAACCCGTTGCCACCGTGGCATACCGCCATTGCAGGCACCAATCCAAAAACGGACGGTAGACGCTTCGAATGAACCGGAGCAGTCCATTGGCCACGCGCTCCTGATATCGAGTAATCCAAGCCATGACCCGGCTCCGCTTGTCACCCAGATGGGACAGGTGAGCGGGCAGGACAAACAGGCTCTCGATGAGCGAAACCGAGAAAACGGCTATGACCACCACCGGGATGGCCCAGAACATCTTGCCCATGACACCGGGGACGAACAGCAACGGCATGAAAGCCGCAATGTTGGTCAACACGCTGAAGACCACGGGCATGGCGATGCGCCTGGCCCCGGCTATGGCCGCTTCGAGCGGAGACAGCCCCTCCTGCCGCATGGTGAAGACGTTTTCGCCCACCACAATGGCGTCATCCACCACGATGCCGAGCGCGATGAGAAAAGCGAACATGGTTATCATGTTGATGCTCACGCCCAACAAGGAAAGGACTAGGAAACTGCCCAGAAAGGATATGGGGATGCCCATGGCGACCCAGAAAGCAAGCTTCGGCTCCAGGAACAGGGCCAGGAAAATGAAAACCAGGGAGAGCCCCATGACGCCGTTGCCCAGGAGCAGGTCCATGCGCTGGGAATATGTCTCGGACATGTCGTTGAGGATGTCCACGGACACGCCCGCCGGGAGCCTGGCTTTGAAGGTCTCAAGCGTCTCCTTTACCGAATCGGCCACGGATATCGGCGTCTGGTTGCCGACGCGATACACGTCCAAACGGACGGCGGGCTTGCCGTTGTATGAGGTGATGATGTCGTCGTCCTCGAATCCGTCGACGACCTCGGCGATATCCTCCACACGCACCTGGGTGCCGTCGTTGCCGGTGACCACCGGGATGCGGGCGAAATCGCGGCCGTAATCGCGGCGGTCCTTCATGCGCACCAGGACTTCGCCGGACTGCGCCTTGATGGCTCCGCCGGGCAGGTCCACCGACGCTTCGCCGATGCGGTCCGCCACCTCTCCAAGGCTAAGATTATGGGCGCGCAGACGGTTCTGGGGGATCTCTATGGAAATTTGAAGCCCGCTGACCTCGGACAACTCGGCCTGTGTCACGCCCTGATTGGCGATAAGCTCCTCGCGGAGCTGCTCGGCCAACTCGCGCAGGGTGGTTTCCTGTAGATCGCCGTAAACCACCACCGACAGGACCTGCCGTTGATGGGAGACCTCGGAGACGACCGGGTCCTCGGCCTCTTCGGGAAAGGAGGTGATGCGGTCGACTTCGGTTTTGATGTCCTGCGCGAGCTTTTGCAAGTCCGCCCCTTCCAGGGCTTCCACCACCACGCTGCCGTTACCTTCGGAGGAAACCGAAGTGACCTCCTTCACACCGTCAAGCCCCTGCACGGCCTGCTCGATGGACAGGACACACCCCTGCTCCACCTCGGAGGGACTGGCCCCCGGATAGGAGATGGACACAGTGACCGTATCCATGGAGAACTCGGGAAAAACCTCCTGCTTGATTTGCAGGGCCAGGATGAGACCGCCCACCAGAAACACGACCATGAGCAGGTTGGCGGCTACGGAATTGCTCGCCATCCAGGCAATAGGTCCTCGGGGAGCGTTTTTTTTCGCGTTAGCCATTGTCGGCCTCCCCGGCACCCGGCACAGCTATTTCGTCGTCCTCATTCACATCGTGAAGGGCCATGCCCTGCACCGGGGCCGAGAGATCGGACATGACGATACGTTCGCCGGGTGCGAGCCCCTCCCGCACCACGATGCTCTCCTCATCCCTCCAGATCGGGTCCACGGTGCGGATATCCAGGGTGTCGTCCTCGGCAAGAACCCAGACCTGGCTGTTGTCGCGAAAAGCGGTCCTCGGAATGGCGAACACGTTGTCGAGTTCGCCGCCCTCAATCCTGACCGACACATAGCTGCCGAGAAGGAGCGGATTGACGCCCGGTTCGCCCTTGAGATTGAGCGGGTCCTTCACGGTGATAAGCACGCGGGCCATGCGGCCTTCGTCTTCGAGCGCCGGGAGCAGACGGACCACATATCCCTCGCGTTCGGACTCTCCCGCCGCGCCCACCGAGACAATCCGGGCCTTCGCCCCCTCCGGGGTGTTGTCAGACGGAAGACTGATCCAGCCCAGCCGGTCCACGGGGACCGACGCCTGAATCCAGAACTCGTCGGTCCCCACCAGGGTAGCAAGGTCTCCCTGCACGGCCACGGCCGCGCCCAAATCGACGGTCCTGGACTCGACCTTGGCCGCGAAAGGAGCGGTGACGCGAGTGCGCGACAGATCGAGGCGCGCCAGTTCAAGCTTGGCCCTGGCCGCCTGCAGGTCCGCCTTGGCCTTTGCCAGATGCGGCTTGCGCAGCGCCAGTTCGGCCTCGGCTTCGGTGGCCCGCCCGGCTTCCTGCAACAGGTCCCATTCACGAGCGGAAACGTTCTGATATCCCTGCTCCACCTTAAGGTTGTACTCGGCCTCCGCCACCTCGGCCTCCACCTCGCGCACGGCCAGCTCGTAATCCTTGGGTTCAATGGTCAGAATCTCCTGGCCCGCGTCGAAATAGCCGCCGGGCACGAACTCTCCGCTCACGCCGATGATCTTCCCCGACACCTGCGACTGAAGCGCGATCAGCCGCGCCGCCGTGACCGTGCCCATAACGTCCACGACCACCTGGTGGTCAGTCCGGACCGCCTCGCGAGTCTCCACGCCGGGGCGAATAACCTGGGGCGGCATCTTCATCGCCTTGGGCGCTGACACCACGGTCGCGTAGGCTCCCATGGCGCCCGCTGCCAGGATGACAAGCGGTATCAACGCCTTGGGACGAAAAATCGACAATATTTTCTTAAAGTGACGGTTCATGTTTAGCCCTCGGTTCCTGTCTGTTCGATGTTGATGTCGACGGTTCGGTTTTCGGGATCGGGCAGCGATTCGGTCCAGGTCCCGCCCAGGGCGCGGTACAGGGAAACGCGGTAAAGCATAAGGTTGGTCCGCTCCGCGGCCATGGTCACTTCGAGATTCTGGACGGACATGAGCGCGCTCAGGACGGGAAGATAGTCGTCCAACCCCTGCGCGTATCGGGACACGGCTTCCCGCAGGCTGATCCGTGAGGCTTCGAGTTGGGCGGAGAGCGCGGCGATGTATTCCTTCTGCCACTTCTCCTCTGTCAGGGCGTCCTCCACCTCCTTGAAGGCGGTGTAGACGGTCTCCCGGTACGCGGCGAGCCTCTCGTCCACCACGGCGCGGGTTTTGTCCACTTCGGCCTTGCGGTAGCCGCCGTCGAAAATGGGCCCGACAACCGCCCCGGCCAGACTCAGCATCCAATTATCGAAGAGCGTCCCGAGCTGCGCGCCGGAATACTGCCCGCTCCCCGCCAGGGTGAGCGACGGCAGCCTGTTCGCCCTGGCCGCGGTTACGGACCAATCGGCCGACGACAGGGCCAATCCTGCGGAGCGGACGTCGGGCCTCGCCGCGAGCAGGTCGGCGGGCAGCCCCAGTCCGGGCAGTTCACGCGGTTCCGGGACCTCGGCGTCGGATACGGCCACAGTCCCGGCGGCTTTGCCCAGAAGCAGGGCCAGCTCGTTGAGAAGGAGCTGCTCCTGAGACTTCACCGGCGGCAGGAGAGCCTTGACCTTGGCGAGGTTCTGACGCTGCTGATAGACGTCCAACGCCGTGGATATGGAGTTGCGAAAACGCAATTGAATGAGTTCAAGATAGGTCTCGTTGGTCTTGATCTGCTCTTCGATGGTCCGCTCCTTGCGCCGCTGGGACTGGATTTCCAGCCAACGGGAGACGACCTCACCGGCCACGGTCATGGCCGAGGTGTTCAAGTCCTCGCGAGATGCCCGGTAATCAAGGCGTCCACTCTGGGCTTCGGCCTCAATACGGCCCCACAGATCGATCTCGTACCCGGCCTCAAGGCCGATGGCATGAGTCTCCGAAGTGGTGGATGAGCCGTTCCCGTCCTTGGCGCTCGACCGCGTATGCTGATAGTCGCCCGTAGCGTCCAAGGTCGGATATTTGTCCGCCGAGGACTGCACGGAGACGGCTCCCGCCTGGCGCAATCTGGCCCACGCCTGGATGATGTCCAGATTGGCCGCCAGGGCCGTCTCAACCAAACCGTTCAGCTCGGCGTTGCCTATGGATTCCCACCACTTGCCCATTTCACGGGGCTGCTCCGAATACAGGGTGTAGGCCACGGGCAACGGCGCAAGCGTCGTTGTGCGGGCGTCCGGCCTGAACGGCGAGCAGGCCGCCAGGGTCACAGCCAGAAAAATGACCGCCGCCATGGACGCAATGCTATATGGAATTCTGCCTTTCACGTTCCTCTCCGCGTATGATTTCACTGGCCCCGAAAGTACCGGAAAAAGTTCGGCAGAGTGTTGGAGGGATGATAAAAGTTGTTAAAGATTGTAAAAGAACGCAAAGGAACCTTTTCATTCCACACCGCATATGGGTAAGGACAAACCATGAAGAACAATGGCCCGATCCTGATTATCGATGACGACAGCAAACTGCGCGACCTCGTGGTGGAATATCTTGAGGAATACGATTTCGCCACAGCCACCCTCCCCTCGGGCGCCAAGGCCGTGGAGACCATCCGTTCGCTCCACCCCAGCGTCATCGTGCTGGACGTGATGATGCCCGGCAAGGACGGGCTCGAAGTTCTGCGTGACATCCGCGCGGAATTCGCCACCCCGGTAATCATGCTCACGGCCAAGGGCGAGGACATGGACCGCATCGTGGGCCTGGAGCTCGGAGCCGACGACTACATGGGCAAACCGTTCAATCCCCGCGAACTTCTGGCCCGGATCAAGGCCGTCCTACGGAGGGTGGCGAACAACAACGGGCGCAAGGCCGAAGCCACGGCCGTCCGGGCCGGAGGGCTCATCCTCAACCTCTCCCGACAGGTGCTGGTCATCGACCATGACGAGATAGAACTGTCCCCGACGGAATTCCGTCTGCTCAAATCGCTCATGACCCACGCGGACCGGGCCCTAACCCGGGACGAGCTCATGGACATGGTATGGGACAAGAATTTCGCGGCATACGACCGCTCCATCGACGTGCACATCTCCAAGCTGCGCTCCCAGCTCAAACCATATCCGGCCCATGCCAAGCGCATCAGGACCGTCTGGGGCACGGGCTACATGTTCGTGGGTGAATGATGAAAGTCAGCCGACTCTACCTCCGCATACTCCTCGCCTTTATCCTCGTCCTTCTGGTCGCCATCGCGGGCGTCGGCGTGCTGCTCAAGATGGGCCACATGCGGCCGCCCTTCACTCTGCACGCCAAAAACCGCACCGAGGCCCTCAAACAGATCGTCGGGCTGGAAATCAGCGATTCGGCAGGACTCACCCCGGAGCTGCGCGACCGCCTCAACCGCGTGCTCGACATCTACTCCAACGCATTCAACGGCCAGGCATGGATCGAGAACGAACAGGGCGAGATCGTTGCGAAGTCCTTTAGCACCCGTCCCCTGACCGGCGAAGAAAAGCTGAACCTCAAACTGGTCACGGCAGAGGGGGACCGCATCTACTTCATCCGAAAGGGCAAAAAAGGGTCCATATATTCCTACGGCCCGCTTGAAACCCCGCTGGGGCCGCTGACCGTCCACCTGCTCAACCAGTGGATCGCCCGCAATGAGCAAATATGGTTCATGGAAGGGCTGGCCCTGATGGCCACGGTCGCCGCCCTGCTGCTCATCCCGGTATCGCGGCGCATCACCCGGCCCATCAACCAGATGACCAAATCGGCCGGAAAACTGGCGCAGGGCGATTTCTCCCCCCGGGTGGACGAAAGCCCGAAGGACGAGCTGGGAACGCTTGCCAGGACCTTCAACCACATGGCCAGCAGCCTGGAAAAGATGGTCCGGGGCGGACGCGAGCTGACCGCAAACCTCTCCCACGAACTGCGTTCCCCCCTGGCGCGCATCCGCATCTCCCAGCAAATCATCCGCGAGCGTCTGGACGCCGGTCGAACGGACGGAATCTCCAAGCACGTCCGGCGCATGGAAGAGGAAATCGACCATATGGATTCCCTCATCGACCAGATCATGAGGCTCTCCAAGCTAGATCTTCAGGAACCGCCGCCCCGCGAGGATATGGCCGACCTGGCGGAGATGCTGGAGGAAGCGGCGGAGCGCGTCAGGCCGCTCTCGGGCGGGCGGAATATTCCTGTCCGGCTCGACCTGTCCCCCATGCCTCCCTATCGCTGCTGCAAGCAGGACATACGCATCGTTCTCGACAACGTGCTTTCCAACGCGGTAAAGTATAGCCCGGACAACAACCCGGTGGACATCGCCTGCGAGTCGGACAACGAGTTCGCAACCATCCGGGTGACAAATGCCTATCCGCCTCTGTCAAAAGATGAATTGGAAACCGTGTTCGTGCCATTCAGGCGGCTGGGCTACGATAACGTGGAGGGTAACGGCCTTGGCCTGGCCTTTGCCCGCAAAATAGTCGAGGACCACGCCGGGACCATCAACGCGTCCAGCGGCGACGGAGAATTTCGCATGACAATACGCTTGCCGCAGCACTGACCCCTCCTGCTTCCCCTTTCCCAAGGGAAAAGGCCGCGCCGGGATGCAGAGAGATGCCCGCCTCATCCGGGCTAGCCAACGCTCGACCGATGCGCCCAAACCGCCCCGCTCGAACCGAAAAACTCGCCTTTCTCTTATCCCGATTCTCCTGCCTCCTCCCCGTTTCCGCCTCAAAAATCATCAGTAACACACTGAACATTAAGTAAAAAGTTTCTTCCAGCAAAAACACGGTTTCAAAATTGATAATACTGAATCCATCGCGTACTGTGCATTTCTTTTTTTGAACTTTGCCTCCCCGCGACAGGGAATAAACTCAAGAGAAAAAGCTCTGACCAAAATGATGCAATACAATAATGAAAACAGATATGTCCGCCGACGCTTTTACCGCGTCTCCCCGCTAGCCCTCGTAATGCTCGCCCTGCTCCTGCCCGGCGCGTTCCATGCCCAAACTGCCGAAGCCGGGGAAAACAGCGAGTTCAGCCGCCAGGTCGTGGTGGACCGGGCCAGGGAACTGAGCCAAACCCCGTTCGACCCCAATCAGGGCCAGGTGCCCAAGGCCCTGCTCAACCTCTCCTACGACGCTTGGCGCGACATCCGCTTCCGTCCGGAAAAGGCCCTGTGGAAAGAGGAAAACCGTCCCTTCCATCTGCAATTCTTCCATCCCGGCCTCTTCTATGATCGACTTGTAGACATCAATATCGTGGACAAAGGGACTGCGAAACGGCTGCCCTTTGATTCGACGATGTTCGACTACGGCAACAACCACACCGTGCCCGAACAGATTCCGACTCCGTTCGGATTTGCCGGTTTCCGCATCCACGGGCCCATCAACACCGCAAAATATTTCGATGAAATCGCCGTCTTTCTGGGAGCCAGCTACTTCCGGGCCGTGGCCAAGGGACAGGTCTACGGCCTTTCCGCCCGGGGCCTGGCCGTGGATACAGCCCTGCCGGACGGCGAGGAATTTCCCTATTTCCGCGAATTCTGGATCGAAAAACCGGCCCGCCGGAGTTCAAGCCTGACCGTGCACGCACTGCTGGACAGCAAGAGCCTGACTGGAGCCTACACCTTCGTCATCCAGGGCGGGAAGACCACCACCATGGACGTCACCGCCACCCTGTTCCTGAGGGTCCCCGTGAAAAAAATCGGCATAGCCCCGCTGACCAGCATGTTCCTGTTCGGCGAGAACACCGACGAACGCAAGGTTCGGGACTTCCGCCCCGAGGTGCACGATTCGGACGGCCTGCTCATCAAAAACGACTCGGGGGAATGGTTCTGGCGTCCCCTCGACAACCCGGCAACGCTGGCGGTCAACGGATTCCGGGCCGACAACGTCCGGGGCTTCGGACTCATTCAACGGGACCGCAACCATCACAATTATCAGGACCTCGAAGCCAACTATGAGCGGCGTCCCACGCTGTGGGTGGAACCGCGCGGCGACTGGGGCCACGGTCACGTGGAGCTTATCAACATTCCCACGGACCAGGAGATTCACGACAATATCGTGGCGTTCTGGACCCCCGAAGACGACCTGCCCATTGGTGTCCCGCAAACCTATGAATACCGGTTGTTGTGGTACCACGGCAGCTTCACCCATCCGCCCCTGGGGTACACGTACGCCACTCGGACCGGCGACGCGGGCAACGGCGGACAACGCTTCGTCATCGACTTCAGGAGCAAGGCCCTGAATCTCCTTGAACCTCCTTCCAACGTTGAAGGGGTGATAACCTGCGGAGAGGGCGCGACCGTCACCGAGCAGCATGTGGAGAAAAACACGCATATCGGCGGCTGGCGGCTTTCCTTCGTGGTCCGGCCCAACCAGGCGCCCTCGGCCCTGGAAAAGGTATTGCCCAACCGTCGGCCTCCCGTGGACCTGCGCGCGTTCCTGAAAATCAACGACACCACTCTGACGGAAACTTGGAACTATGCCTATCGCCCCTGACCCCCGGCCGTCCGGCGATGATGCCCGGCGCGAACTGACCGCCCGCTGTCTGCTGGAATATGCGGAACAACTCCCCATACCCACGGAGCAACGCCTGGCGCTGGTTCTCGAAACACTGCGCGAGCTGCCGCGCGACGCTTCTTCGGCCCAGGCCCTGGAGGCGTTGCTCGCGCGGGTGCCCGCCGTGGCCCCTTCGGCACATCCGCCAAGCCATCCGCCCATCGACCGCAGCCATATGCCCGCGCAATACCTTGGTCGACCGCACTCCGGCCTCAGCGCCTTCCTCGTCCACTGGGCCTGGCTCGGCGTCGTAGGTCTTCTGCTGGCCCTGACCCTCCTGCTGAACTTTTCCCAATGAGAAACCCGATGCAAAGCGATTCGCAGGTTCCCGGACTGTCATTCTCCACAGGAAAACGGCGCCTTGTCCTGACGCTGCTCATCCTGATCCCCTCGGCCATGGCCAGCGCCTACGTGGGATCTGTCCTGCCCGACAAGGGCTCCACCCCGCTGGAGCTCGCGATCATCATCGTCTACTCCATCCTTTTCGCCTGGATTTCCGTCGGATTCTGGACGGCGATCATGGGGTGGTTCACGATCATGCGCCGCTATGACCGCTTCGCCGCAAGCCGCGCCCTGTCCGAGCCGTTCGACCCGAACGATTTTCCACGCACGGCGGTCCTGTTCCCCATCTGCAACGAAGATACGCCAAGGGTCATGGCCGGGATCAAGACCACGTATCTTTCGCTTCAGCGCACTCCCGGCGCGAACCAATTCGACATCCATATCCTGAGTGACTCCGGCAGCGCGGACAAATGGATGGAGGAAGAAGCGGCCTGGGCCGATCTGGTAAAGGAACTCGGTGCGCAGGGCCGCATATTCTACCGCAACCGAAAGGTGAACCTGAAGCGCAAGAGCGGCAACGTGGCCGATTTCTGCCGCCGACACGGCAGCGAATATACGTACATGGCCGTGTTCGACGCTGACAGCGTCATGAGCGGCGACACCCTGAACGCCATGGTCCGAATAATGGAGCGCCGCCCCAGGATAGGCATATTGCAGACCGCCCCGGCCTGTTTCGGCCGCGACACCCTGCTCGGAAGGCTTCAGCAGTTTGCCAACCGCGCCTACGGCCCCATGTTCGCCGCCGGGCTGCATTTCTGGCAGTTGGGGGACGCCCAGTACTGGGGCCACAACGCGCTCATCCGCATCGAGCCGTTCATGAAGCACTGCGGCCTGCCCAGGCTGTCCGGCAAGCCCCCGCTGGGCGGCGACATCCTCAGCCATGACTTCGTCGAGGCCGCGCTCATGCGCCGGGCCGGATGGGAAGTCTGCCTCGCCTTCGACCTGACCGGCAGTTGGGAGGAATGTCCGCCGAACCTGCTTTCGGAACTGAAGCGCGACCGCCGCTGGTGCCAGGGAAACCTCCAGCACCTCCGACTGCTGTTCACGGAAGGGCTCTTTCCCGCGCACAGGATCCTGTTCCTCAACGGGGCCATGAGTTATGTCTCGGCCCTGCTGTGGTTCCTCTTCCTTATGCTGTCTTCGGCCGAGGCCGTTATCCAGGCCGTTGTCGGCCCGAGCTACTTCGCCGCCACGCGCTCCCTGTTTCCGTCCTGGCCGGTGTGGCAACCGCTCTGGGCCCTGATCCTGCTGGCCACCACGGGCGTGCTGCTATTCTTCCCCAAAATCCTGAGCTATCTCCTGATCGTGCTAAAAACACGCCGCTCGAAGCAGTTCGGCGGCGCGTTCCACCTGCTGGCGAGCATCGCCTTGGAGGTTGCCTTCTCCGCCCTGCTGGCCCCCATCCGAATGCTCTTTCACAGCAAATTCGTCTGCATCACCCTTCTCGGACGACAGATCGGCTGGGGTTCGCAGCAACGGGACGACCGCCCGACGTCCTGGGGCGAAGCGATCCGCTTCCACGGCGGCGGCGCGATTTTCGGACTGCTCTGGGGCGGTGTGGTCTGGCTCTACGCCCCATACTTCTTTTGGTGGATCGCGCCCATCGTCCTACCCATCGTCCTCTCCATGCCCCTTTCGGTCCTCACCAGCCATGACGGCCCTGGACGCTGGCTCCGTCGAAAAGGGCTGCTCCTCATCCCGGAGGAGACAGTACCGGCCCGCGAAATCCGAGATGTGATCCGATTCACCAAGGAAATGGAAGCCGCGCCCACTCCCCTCGAACTCCCACGAGAGGCGGGCTTCCTGCGCGCCCTGCTTGATCCGGGCGTCAGCGGACTTCGACGCGCCCTGCTGTCCCGCAACCAGCGGCAGCCCGGGGAAAAGGCCCGCGAACGCAACGCGAAACTGGTCGAAAAGATTCTCGGCAATGGTCCCGAGGCCCTGACTCCCGACGAGAAGCTCTGCCTCCTGCGCGACCCCGACGGTCTGCTCGAAGTGCATACCCGGGCTTGGACGGCCGACGACGGCGCATTGCGAAGGGCATGGCTCCAACGGAACTGAGCCAGGCCCAAAGCTGTGCCAATCCTCGGCCAACCATCATTTCATTGACCTGACGCCGGTGTAGGGTAATATGAAATCGGCGCCGGGTTTTCCGTCCATGAGGCGGGAAATCCGGCACGAATCATCCCCGGATACAGCGACGAGGACTCCCATGCGCACCGCCGCCATTTGTTTCAAGGCTCGACCGCAGCAACAAAAAAACCCCGCCATTTCTGACGGGGTGTGTGTTCTGAGTGGTGGGTCACCAAGGAATCGAACCTTGAACCTCCGGATTAAGAGTCCGCTGCTCTGCCAATTGAGCTAGTGACCCACTCGGCCGTGTTTGTCACGACGGGGGGATATCTATAGAGCCTCCCCGGAAATGTCAACAGCAACAAGGACATTCATGCAATTTTCCTACATTTTTTCCGAAGCCCGCACCAACAAAAGAAAAACCCCGCCATTTCTGACGGGGTGTGTATTCTGAGTGGTGGGTCACCAAGGAATCGAACCTTGAACCTCCGGATTAAGAGTCCGCTGCTCTGCCAATTGAGCTAGTGACCCACTCGGCCGTGTTTGTCACGACGGAGAGATATTTATAAGCCGCTCCCGGAAATGTCAACAGCAACGAGGACATTCATGCAAATTGCTCACATCTTTTTTCCCGAAACACGATCCAGCTCAAGAAAAAACCCCGCCATTTCTGACGGGGTGTGTGTTCTGAGTGGTGGGTCACCAAGGAATCGAACCTTGAACCTCCGGATTAAGAGTCCGCTGCTCTGCCAATTGAGCTAGTGACCCACTCGGCCGTGTTCGCCACGACGGAGAGATTTCTATAAGTCGCCCCACCAAAAGTCAACAACTAATTTTCATTTTTTTCATGGGACTTAAATGATTATAAAAAACCTCCTTTTCACGTTGCTCCTGGGTTTGTTCATCCTCCTTTCCGCAACGTCCGCAATGCCCCTTTCGCAGCCGTCTTCCCTCCCCTTGAAGACCTCGATGGAGCCATTCGCCGTCACTGCGGACGCCATTCGCCCCGGGTCGCCCGGAGGCGTTCTCCTGACTCTGACCCTGCACATGGAAAAGGATTGGTACTCATATTCCAACGTCCCCGGCGAAACGGGCAAACCCACGAGCCTAACCGCCAAGGCGGCCGACGGGACTCAGTTGGAGGTGTTTTATCCCGCCGGCAAGAAAAAGCCCGACTCCTACGACCCGACCATCACCGTGGCTGCATACCTCGATGGAACGAAACTCTTCGTTCTTGTGCCCGACGGGCTCACAGCCCCCTTCCCGACCAGTCTCGCCCTGGACCTGCTCCTGTGCCATCCGACGAAATGCGTCCCCGCCCGCGTCAACCTGACTTTCGGCCAAGCGGGTCTCGACACCGGCACGCTTCCGCCAGCGGACGGACAGCCCTGGTGGAGTGAATTTCAGGGAATGAGCGGGGGCCAGGTCAACACACAAGATTCGACAAAAGAGGACACCGAAAACGCGCACATAGTGGACTGGCGGTTCACCCCCGCGTATTTCCAGCCCGGCCTCGAAGTACGCGGCCTGCTTTCGGCGGTGCTCATGGGGCTGCTTGCCGGGCTCATTCTCAACGTCATGCCCTGCGTCCTGCCCGTGGTCAGCCTCAAGCTCTCCTCGCTGCTTGGAGCCGGAGCCGAAAAAGGCCCCGACCGCATCCGCGCATTCAGGGAGCACAACGTCTTCTTCGTATTCGGGGTAATATCCTTTTTCCTGTTCCTGGCCGCTGTCCTGGGTGCCACCGGCTCGGCCTGGGGCGCGCTCTTTCAGAACCGCTGGCTGGTGCTCGGCATTGCCGCCGTCATGGGCGCACTCGCCCTGAGCCTGTTCGGCCTGTTCCATCTGCCGGTGATCGACCTCAAATTCGGCGTCGGGAACAAGGACCCGCGCAAGCAAGCCTTTTTCACCGGCATGTTGACCACCCTTCTGGCCACCCCGTGCAGCGGCCCGTTCCTGGGCGGCGTGCTCGGCTGGGCGCTCATCCAGGGACCGGTCGTCATCGCCACGGTCTTCGTGTCCATAGGACTCGGCATGTCCGCGCCGTATATTCTGCTGATTCTCACCCCCGGCCTGGCCCGTTTTCTGCCGAAGTCCGGACCATGGATCGAATATGTGGAAAAGGGCATCGCCTTCTTCCTGCTCGGCACGGCCTTCTATCTGGTAGGCATCGCCCTGGGAGACGCCAGCCTGCGCATTCTCGCCCCGCTTTGGGTCATTCTCTTCGGCGGCTGGTTGTGGTTCCGCACCAAAACCGCCGGGCAAGGCATCCGGCTCCTTCTGCGCGTGAGTATGCTCGTGCTCCTGGCCGCCACCGTCTACTGGACCACCCCCATGCAGACAGAAGTTGACCCGTGGGAACAATTCAATCCGGCCGTCCTCAACCAGGACCTTGGAGAAGAGCGGATATTCCTGGAATTCACCGCCGATTGGTGCCCCACCTGCAAGGCCCTCGAAGCAACGGTCATGACCCGCGAGAACGTCGAGGACTGGAAGAAGCGGTACAACGTCCGCTTCATCAAGGTGGACATGACCGAGCGCGATCCCGAGGCCGAAGCCCTGCTGGAGGCCCTCGGAAGCCGAAGCCTGCCCACGGCTGCCGTGTTCCGAAAGAACGATCGTCTAACCCCGGTTGTCATACGCGACCTGTACACCGTGAACCAACTTGAAAACTTGCTGAAATCCCTTTAGATCAGATAAAAAACATCGAGGAGACGCTTCGTGCTCAATTTCCAATACTACATGCCCACCCGCATCATCTTCGGCCCCGACAGCCTCGACAGGCTGGGGGACACCCCGCACCTGCCCCGAGGCGACAAAGCCATGATCGTCATCGGCGAATCCGGCGTCATGATCGAACAGGGATACCTGGCCCGCGTCCAGTCCCTGCTTTCCAAGCAAGACGTCCAAACCATCGTCTACGACCGAATCAAGCCCAACCCCGAATCCGACGCCGTGGATGAAGCCGCGGCCATCTGCCGAGAAAAAGGCGTCAAATTCGTGGTCGGCCTGGGCGGCGGCTCCACCATCGACTCGGCGAAAGCCATCGCCGCCATGGCCGTCAATCCCGGCAAGTACTGGGACTACATGCAGTCCGGGTCCGGCGGCGGCCAGACCCCGGAAAACGAGCCCCTGCCCATCGTGGCCATCCCCACCACGGCCGGGACCGGCACCGAGGCCGATCCGTGGACCGTCATAACCAAATCCGGCACCGACTCCCGCGAGAAGCTCGGCTGGGGGTATGACGGCACCTTTCCGGCCCTGTCCGTCGTGGACCCGAAACTGATGCTCTCCGTACCGCCGAGACAGACCGCCTACACCGGCATGGACGCCTTCTTCCACGCGGCCGAGGCATACCTCGCCACCTGCCGCCAGCCAGCCAGCGACATGCTCTCCCTGGAGGCCGTCCACCTCATCGCGCACACCCTGCCGCAAGCCGTCGCCGAGGGCGACAACCTGGAGGCGCGGACCGTCATGGCCTGGGCCTGCACCGCAGCGGGTCTGTGCGAGACCTATTCCTCGTGCATTTCCCAACACTCCCTGGAACACGCCCTGTCCGCCTTCCACCCGAACCTGCCACATGGAGCCGGACTGGTGCTCCTGTCCAAGGCATACTTCGGTTTCCTGGCCTCGCGCGGCGAGGAGCGCCTCGGCGACCTGGCCCTGGCCATGGGCGACACCCTTGAGGAGACCGTGGAAGAGGAAGTGACCGGCGTGGCCTTTCTCGACGCCTTGGATAGCCTCATCACCGAGGTCGGCCTGGCCGACGAAAAGCTGTCCGACTACGGCGTGACCCGCGAGGAAATTCCGGCCCTGGCCGAAAACGCCCTGACCACCATGGGCGGCCTCTTCGACGTTACCCCCGTGGACATGTCTCTGGAGGACGTCATCGCCATATTCGAAGCGGCCTACGAATAGCCCGATCGACCATACGCGACAAAAAAAGGCTCCCTTTCGGGAGCCTTTTTTGTGTCGGACGACTGGATAGCCGCCCCTACAGACAGAGCCATTCCTGGGCTTCCCGTTGCGACCGAAAGGCTTTGTATGATGCGGAACGGTTGACCAGAGCGGTCTCGACGAGACGGCTGGATTCCGGATTGTACGGATTGGAAAGAACGGCAAGGCGAAGGCCCAGCTTGGCCACGCCCTGATCCTCCATGAAATTGGCGAACGTGATGATATCCAAAGGCGACAGGGTCAAACGAAAGGTCCGATTGTCCACAAGTACCCGCGTCCGCTGACAATGGCGAGTCTTGTCCACGAGCTTCAGGCCCCATTCGATGAAAGTCTCGACATCAGACACTTCACCGTCTGTGATGCACAACAAGTATGAATCCTTGATGGTGAATATCTGCGTATAGGTCATGATCCCCCCGAGTTTGATGCAGGCGTGCGAAAACCGTCCCGCACGTCGTCAGCCTACTCAAGCGCGCAAAAAAGACAACATTAATAATGCGTCATTCCACCGGAATCATGTCATATCTGTCGCCGGAGATGCATCGGCAGCCGTCGGCGGTGATCTCGAAAGTGTTCTCCACGCCGACCATGGCTTTGCCGCGTATGCCCTGCTTGGGCTCAAGGGCGATGACCATGCCCTGCTCCAAAGGGAGGGAAAAGCCTCTGGCAATGGGCGGGAACTCGTCGACGGTCAACCCAATGCCGTGGCCGACGAACGGGACCTGATTTTCGTCGAGCCCCATGAAGCCTTCGGCGTACCCGCGCGTCCCGGCCTCGTCCAAGCAATGGAGATAGAGCTCCTCCGGGGTGACACCCGGCCTGGCATGGGCGCACATCCAATCCTGCAACTCGATGCAGAAATCGTGGGCGCGGCGGATGTCGTCGGACATGGCCTCCTGCGGTCCCGCGAAATACGCCTGGGTCTTGTCCGTGTGATACCCTTCCAACTGGAAGCCTATGTCGAGCATGAGCGGCTCGCCCAATTGCCATATCTTGTTCGCGTTGCCCATGAGGGCTGAGGCCGGATGCTCACCGCGCAATCCGAGAGGCCCGTTGAACCCACTGGGATAGTTGCCGGAATCTCCGGCCGAGACATGACCGAGGAAAGCCTCCTCGCCGTGGGCCTGCATCCGCAGGATGCCCATGTGTCCCTCGCTGAAAAAGGCTTCCCACGCCTTATGGGCGATCTCCCGCTCGGTCATGCCGGGACGGATCACGGTCGGCAAGATGTCGTAAAGACACCGATGGTGCTTCTCGCCGCAACGTCGGAGAATATCGAGCTCGAACTCGGATTTGACCATCCTGGCCAGGGTCACGGCGTGATCGCCCGGCACGATGGCATAGTCCTTGAGCTTGTCCGCGAGCATGATTCCGAGCTGCCAGGTAAGCCCCGACATCACTGCGGCCAGGGTCGGCGTAAAGGGGCTGCCCGCGTCAGCGCACAAGCCGGGCAGTTCCGAATAGGACTTGTACGGCAGGATGTGCTTCACGCCGGCTTCGAGCCGGGCGCGATTGACGCCCTTGCGGATGAGCAGCACGGACTCGCCGGAAAGGGGCAGCCAAAGCACACCCTGACCGAACGTGCCGGTCAAGTAGTAGATGTTCAACCGGGAGAATACGAGAATCCCCCCCGCTTCCGGAGCGATAGCCTGAAGGTGATGCCGGACGGAATCCCGGCGACGCTTGAGTTCCTCTTCGGGAATACGGGCTATGGCTTCGAACATAGGGGGCTCCTTCGGGGATATATCGACTAGGCAACCGGAAAGGTTTGCTGTACAAGGACTGTCTTAATCAACGAGGTATCGAAAATGCTGATCGACATAAAAGAGCTAGCTCCCCTGCTGCGCGAGGTCAAGACCATCGCCGTTGTCGGGGCGGTGGACAAACCGGGCCGCCCCGTGGACATGGTCGGCCGGGCGCTCATCGAAATGGGCTTCACGGTCATCCCCGTTCACCCCAAGCGAAGTGACGTCTGGGGACTGCCTACCTATTCCGCCCTGGGCGACATTCCGATGCAGGTGGACATGGTTGACCTGTTCCGCGCGCCGCAATTCTGCCCCGCGCACGCCCGCGAGGTTCTCGCCATGACCCCCCTGCCCAAGATTTTTTGGATGCAGTCCGGCATTTCCAGCCCGGAGGCCCGGGAGATACTGGCCGGAAGCGGCATTACCGTGGTCGAGGACCGTTGCAGCAAAGTCGAAATGCAAGCCATGGGAATTCACCGATGACCGAGAACGCCTTCGAATGCCGCATGTGCGGCCACTGCTGTCAAGGCGAGGGCGGCATCGTCATGACCGCCAAGGACCGTGAACGTCTGGCCGCCTTCCTGGGCATCGGCGTGGACGAACTTGTCTCCCGATACGCCCACACGCGCGGCGGGAAAATTCATCTCAACGTGGGCGAAAACAACTACTGCGTCTTTTTCAAGGAAGGTTGCGGCGTGCATCCGGGACGTCCCGACATCTGCCGGGCCTGGCCCTATTTCCGGGGCAATCTCATCGACAAGACCAGTTGGGAGATGATCCAGGATTATTGTCCCGGCGTGAATCCCGCTGCGGGGCACGAGGAGTTCGTTCGCCAGGGACGCGCGTATTTGCGCAAGGAAGACCTTTTGCGCTATGATCCCGAATCTTCGCCCAACGCATTGATTTCCGACGAGTAACCAAGGACGCATCCCATGAATCTCCAGGAGTGCCTCAAGGAGCTTCAGCTCGCCCCCGGGGCGAACCTGGAAGAGGTCAAGTCCGCCTTCCGCAAGCTGGCCTTCAAATACCACCCGGATCTCAACCCGAGCGCATCCGCCGCCGAGAGATTCCGTGTGGTCAATGAGGCCTATGTCACGGCCAAGAAACTCCTTGATACGGACGGCCCTTCGCCTTCCGCCGCACCCGGGCCTGATGCGGGCGGCCCCAAGACGAAACGCGAGGAAGGCGCCAAGGCGTATGCCCGCCAGCAGCGCAGAACGCCCCCGCCCGGCGCGGAGAAGAAGCGTCGTTCCACCAGGGCCAGAGCCCAGAGGTACTATTATAAGGAAGAGGAGGTCCTGAAGACCATCCTCAACGATCCTTTCGCCAAGAAGGTTTTCGAAGACATCTACTCGCAAATCCGCAAGGAACAGCCCGGCTACAAGGGGCCGTTGGAACTGAAAAAGCGAAACCTCCAGCTTCACTGGGGCGAGCGGACCATCAACCTCGACTTCTCCAAGGGCATCAAGGGCTGGCTCAAGGGCCAAATGGACTTCGAGCAGACCGTCCACTACCCGGCAACGCACCTCATGCCCGGCCGAAAAATCCGTATTTCCGTGGAACGCCCTTTCACCAAGGGGGCTAAAACCATTGAAATAACGCTGCCGCCGGACTTCGTGGTTGGCCGTCCCATCCGGCTCAAGGGACTGGGCCGCAGGCTCGGCCCCTTCAAGGGCGATCTCCTGCTGCGCATCCTCGGGAAATAGCCGCCCGGCCCGCTCTCCGCACTCCTTCCCAAATCCCCGCCGCAACGGATGTTTGCCAATCCTGGCATACATTTTTGAGGCTAAAATAAAAGCCTTGTTTTCCCCCGCTATTTTTACTAGTCGCTGTAGCATACCGAGTTTCAAGTGGAGGAACCAATGCTCGCCATCTTCGATTACAAGGCGGGGAACCAGACCAGTGTCCACAGGGCATTGGAACACCTGGGTATCCCGAATGAAATTACCAACGATCCCGAAAAGCTGGACAAGGCCATTGGCATCATCTTCCCCGGCGTCGGCGCGGCCGGTCAAGCCATGGAAGAGCTCGAATCCGGCGGCCTCGACGAAGTCATCAAGAAACTCATCTGGCAGAAAAAGCCGGTGCTGGGCATCTGTGTCGGTTGCCAGATTCTCCTGGACTACTCCGAAGAGAACGACACCAAGGCCCTGGAAGTGATTCCCGGTGAATGCCGCCTCTTCAACCCCTCCTGGGTGGATTACGAGGACATCTCCATCCGCGTTCCCCACATGGGCTGGAACCAGGTGGAACTGCTCCAGGACTGCGAGCTCTTCAAGGGCATCGATCCGGACGCGGACTTCTACTTCGTCCACAGCTACTATCCGGCGCCCAAGGAGGAGTTTGTGATCGGCACCACCCGCTACGGCATCGACTTCTGCTCGGTGCACGGCCGAAAGGGCCTTTGGGCTGTCCAGTTCCACCCGGAAAAAAGCGGACGCCCCGGCCTGCAAATGCTCAGGAACTTCTACAATTTCTGCCGGGAGGCCGCTGATGCTGAGTAAACGCGTCATCCCCTGTCTCGACGTACGCAACGGCCGTCTGACCAAGGGCATCAAATTTGAAGGCAACGTGGACATCGGCGACCCGGTCGAGTCCGCCAAAAAATACTACGAGGAAGGCGCGGACGAGATCGTCTTTTACGACATCACCGCCTCCCATGAGGCGCGCGGCATCTTCCTTGATGTTGTCGAGAAGGTCGCCTCCCAGATATTCATACCGTTCTCCGTGGGCGGCGGCATCAACTCCGTCGACGACATGCGCGACGTGCTCGTCGCGGGTGCGGAGAAGGTCTCGGTCAACTCCGGCGCGGTCAAGAACCCGGACATCATCAGCGAAGGCGCTGCCCGGTTCGGCTCCCAATGCGTGGTGCTCGGCATGGACGTCAAGCGCGTGCCTGTTTCCGAAGAAATCCCTTCGGGCTTCGAGATTGTCATTCACGGCGGCCGCAAATACATGGGCATGGACGCCATCGAATGGGCCAAGACCGGCGAGGCGTTGGGCGCAGGCGAAATCTGCCTCAACTCCATCGACGCGGACGGGGTCAAGAACGGCTACGACCTGGAGCTGACCCGTTTGGTGGCCGAGGCCGTTACCATCCCGGTCATCGCCTCCGGCGGCGCGGGCAACCCGCAGCACATGGTCGACGCCGTCACCGAAGGAAAGGCCACCGCCGCCCTCATCGCCTCCATCGTCCACTACGGCGAATACACCATCCCGGAAATCAAGAAATACATGTCCGATCACGGCGTCCAGACCCGCATGGTCTGGTAGCGGTAACAGGACGGAAGCACAAAAAAAAGCCCCGTCGGTTTATCCGACGGGGCTTTTTGCATTCTCTGTTCGACGCGTCCGGCTATTCAGCCCGGAAGGTCCCGCTCTTGCCACCGGATTTGAAAACCAGACGGCAATTGTCGATGACGATGTCCTTCTGGACCGCCTTGCACATGTCGTAGATGGTGGCGGCCGCAACCTGACAGCCGATAAGGGCCTCCATCTCAACGCCGGTCTTGTAGGCGGTGCGAACCTCGCATTCAAGCTCGATGGTCGAGTCGGTGTCCGCCACATTGAAGCGGACGTCGATATAGCTGATGGGCAGGGGGTGACACATGGGAATGAGATCGGCGGTGCGCTTGGCGGCCTGGATGCCCGCGATCTTGGCCGTGGTCAACACGTCGCCCTTGGGCAGCGCGTTTTCCTTGAGCAGCCTCATGGTCTCCGGCGCGAGCCTGACGAGACCCCGGACTATCGCGGTCCGGTTCGTGTCGTTCTTGGCGGACACATCCACCATGCGGGCATTGCCGTCCTGATCCATGTGCGAAAAACCGTCTGCCATCGTCTACTCTCCCATGACCTTGCTCTTGGCCTTCTTGAAGAAACCTTTGGCCCGATTGCTCAACTTTCCGGTCTCGATCTCGGCGAACTCACGGAGCAGCTCCTCCTGGCGGCTGTTCAGGCGGGAAGGCGTCTTCACGCGAACCTCCACAAGCAGATCGCCGTTGTGAGTCGAACCAAGATGGGGCAGGCCCAGTCCACGCAGTCGGAATATCTCCCCGGACTGAGTCCCGCTGGGGATGTCCAGGTTCACCGGATCGTCCAGGGTGGGCACTTCGAGCCGGTGGCCCAACGCGGCCTCGACCATGGAGATTTCACGGCTGATGATGAGATTCTGGCCCTGACGCTCGAAGGTGTCGTCCGGCGTGACCCGAATGACCACATAAAGGTCGCCCGGAGGGCCGCCGTTGACGCCCGCTTCGCCCTCGCCGCGCAATCGCAGGCGGGAGTTGTTGTCCACACCGGCCGGGATGCGGACATTGAGGTCCTTGTCCTTGATGACCGTCCCGCGTCCCATGCAGGTGTCGCAGGGATCGGTAATCAGCTTGCCGGTGCCGCGGCACTGGGGACAGGTGGCGGAAATACGGAAAAAGCCCTGGGACTGCTGCACGGTCCCAGACCCGCCGCACTGGGGACAGGTCTCGGGCGAGGAGCCGGGGGCCGCCCCGCTGCCGTCGCAATCCTCGCAGGTGACTTCCACGGGTATCTTGATGCCGACCTCGGTACCCTTGGCGGCTTCCCTGAAGGATATGTCCAGGTTGTAACGAAGGTCCGAACCGCCTCTGGGCCGGTTGGCGCCGCGGCCCGCAGAAGAGAATCCGAAGACCTCGCCAAAGATGTCGCTGAAGGCCCCGAAGATGTCTTCGTTGCTTGAAAAACCGGAAAAGCCGTGACCGTTCATGCCGTCGTGGCCGAACCGGTCGTAAGTCTGGCGCTTCTCCTGATTGCCCAAGACCTCATAGGCCTCGGCGGCCTCCTTGAACTTGGACTCGGCTTCCGGATCATCCGGGTTGCGGTCGGGATGATACTTGAAAGCCAGCTTTCGATATGCCGTCTTGATTTCATCCTGGGTGGCGGTCCGCTCCACTGCCAGGACTTCGTAATAGTCGCGTTTGGACATGGTCGGGTACTAGGCTTCCTCGGTTTCGGAAGAATGGAGATGCAGGTCGGTGGAGGTATCCGGAATGACCTTGGAGGCCGCTATCTCGCGCAGGGCGCTGACCACTTCCTTGTTCTTGCTTTCGACCAGAGGCTCATACCCTTCGCGGTACTGCTTGACCCGCTTGATGGCCATCTGGGTAATGAGAAAACGATTGCTCACTTTTGCCAAACAATCTTCTACGGTGATCCTTGCCATGATATTCTCCTTGAGACTTCGTTTGAAGCGCCGTTATTTCTATTCCACGATCGGACCGGCCGGGAACATGCCCTGCAGGTCCTTAAGCAGCCGCGCGGAAACGGGATAATACATTCCGTCCCCGTTCTTCATCCAACATTGCCCCTGAGGCAGCTTCGGGTCGGCGTAGAAGGTCATCTCCTTCAACTCGTTCCCGTCGCGGTCCAGCAGGCGGCAGTGCATGAGCTTCACAGCAGTGGCGGCCAAGTTGTTCAGCGGCAACGCCTCAAACTGTAATTCAGTAAATCGCCAGAGCGCCATGTCAATGCCGGGAATGACTTTTTCCGTGCCGACGGACCGCCATCCGGCGTCCTCCCGCACCACGGCATAGCGACGCTCCCCGTTGGTGACGACGAAAGTGGCCACCTGGCCGATATCCAGGGTAAACACATTCCGGCCCTGAACGTCGAACGCGCTCTTCACAAGCTGGCTGACGCTTTCCGCATCAAGGAGAAAAGGCACAGTCAGCCAGGACGAACGCCCGTAAAAATGCTTGGGATCACCCTCGATGGGAAAGAACTCCACCGAAGAGGGCTTCTTGGCGTTCCCGGACCAGACCTTGATGGTCAGCGCCGCCATCCCCTTCTCGCCCTCCGGCTCGGACTCAAGCACCAACTTGCCCGCGCGAAGCAGAGCAAGAGCGTGAACGTAGAGCTTGAGCTCGGAATCGGCCGCCTCCTTGTCCTTGAGATAACCGGGCAGGGTGAAATAAAATCCTTTCTTTCCGCGCTTCACCACCCAACTGGACCCGAAGGGCTGGACGAGCTGCACCTGATTGACTTTCTCCTCGTTGAAGTGAAAGACCCTGGTATCGAGGAAATAAGCTGCCGGAAGCGCGAGCTGCTCGTAGACATCGCCCACGAACTCGAACGCCAGATCGGGCGTCTCCGAGTTCCAGCCGTAGGTCCTGCCGGTTTCATCTTTCGAGAAACGGAGGCTCAAGGGGGCGTTCACATCTTTGAGACGGACAACAAGCATCAGGCCCGGCTCTTCGAGACCGTACTGCCGCTGCACATCGCCCTGCTCTCCTTCCAGCGAAAGCAGCGGAGCCAGTTGAGATATCCTTTCGAGATAGTCCCGGACCCGGCCTCGCAACGCCTTGGCCGAAACGCTCCCTTCCCCGCCGGGAATCCGCATGTCCCAAAGGCGGTCCCGGGCGACGAGAGTATAAACGTCACTCCCCATAACCACCTGCACGGACTCGGCCTTGTCCAAGGGATGGCCCAGCCAGCGGAACGATGCGACGCGTTCATCCACGCTCGTCCTGTACCAATACGCGCCCCCGGCCAACGAGGCCGCGAGCACAATGGCGACAAGGAACAATAAACGTCTCAAAACAGGCATCCTCCGGGGGGACCTTGTTCGGTCTCGGGCGTACCTTCCGGACCGTGACGCGAAAGCTTGTAAAGCTGCCCCAAAGGGGCTTGCAAGTCAAGCGGGAATACACTATCCCCCTTAGCTGGCCCGCCCTGCATACCAGATAGAAAGGAAGAAAGACAGATGGCCTCATGGGGCAAACTCACCTTTGCACAGAAAAAATGCGTCACTGCCACCGGCAAGCTCATGCAGCGAACCGGCATGGTCTCGAAAGGAGCGCGCATCGGCCTGGCCATCTCCGGCGGGGTCGACAGCTTCCTCATGCTCAAGGTCATGACCATCCGCAAGGCCATCATGCCTTTCCCCGTGGAGCTCATGGTCCTGCATGTAAATCCCGGGTTCTCACCCGAATCGCACGAGCCGCTGGTCAGGTGGTGCGCCGACAACGGTCTGGCCGCACACATCGAGCTGACCGACTTCGGCCCCCGCGCCCACACCGAGGAAAACCGCAAGAACTCACCCTGCTTCTGGTGCGCAATGCAGCGCCGCAAGCGGCTTTTCGAACTGTGCCGCGACTACGGCCTGACGCACCTCGCCTTCGGCCACAACGCGGACGACAACGTGGTCACGTTCTTCATGAACATGGTCCAGAACGGTCGCGCGGACGGCCTGTCGGCCAACGAACCGTTTTTCGGCGGCAAACTGAATGTTATCCGACCCACCATGCTCCTGGACAAGAAAACCGTCATAAAAGCGGCCACGCAGTGGGAATTGCCCATATGGGAAAACGTCTGCCCCTCGAACGGCTTCACCAAACGTGATGAAATACACGAATGGCTCCGGACCATGTGGCGTCACGATAAACGCATAAAAAACAATATCTTCAATGCTGTAACAAGACAACAAGTCGACTTGACAAGCAAAAAAGTCTAGACTAAAAGTACACAAGCCTCAGAGCTGGCTGCTCTACAAAACATGTAACATCCTGGAAAGGTAATGCTTTTCCGAAAATACCACATAGTTGTCTTTAAGGACAAACAGGGGTCGTGCAGGAAATTCCAGCTTCGAGGCTGGTTTATCGCATTCCTTGTCTTGATGACCGTCACCATGGCCGCCGGCAACGTGATCCTTTGGAAAAATTATGCCGAGCACTCGCGCATCGAACAGGGTCTGAACATCGCCGAGAAAACCGTCCAAGAACAGAAAACCCAGCTACTGAGCCTCTCCCAAAAAATCACCGCACTGCAAGGCAACCTGAACCGCATCCGGGACTTCGACTCCAAGCTGCGGGTCATGATAAATCTGGACCAGGACGGCAGCCAGGCTGCGGCTCCCAAGGGCGGTCCCGCAAACGACAATTTCTCCAAAGGATACCTGCCCCTCTATCGCCAGGAACTCCTTGCCCGCAAGATGCATGAATTCCTCCGCCAGTTGAATGTGGAGGCGCGTCTTGAGGAGGTCCGCCAGCAGGAGATCATGCATACCCTGCGCAGCAATCAGAACATCCTCGAAGCCACCCCGTCCATCTGGCCGACATCCGGCTGGGTGACCTCGGGCTTCGCCTGGCGCTCCTCGCCCTTCACCGGGAAGCGTGAATTCCACAAGGGTCTGGACATCTCCGCCCCCAGGGGCACCCCGGTGTACGCACCGGCCCGCGGGGCAGTGACCTTCGCCGGACGCGACGGCTCCTACGGCCTGTCCATCCGCCTGAAGCATAACTCCAGCCTGTCCACCCGGTTCGCGCACCTCAACCGCATCGCCATCAAGAGCGGTCAAGAGGTCACGAGAGGCGAGCTCATCGGCTACGTCGGCAGCACGGGTCGCTCCACCGGCCCCCACCTCCACTACGAAGTCCGCCTGAATGGCGTGCCGGTGAACCCGAAGCGGTACATCCTCAACTAAACCGGCCCTCGGTTCGCGAATGTCCCAGGCCCTTTTGGAATGTGATGTTCCAAAAGGGCCTGTCTTTTGCGGGCCGAACCGGATGAAATCCGACTTGGTTCGGGTTTTGCATTGAGTCTGGCAATGGAGATTTTCGGATTCAACCCGGGCGACATGCTCAGCTTCTTCCTGACGCTCTTCCGCATCAGCGTCGTGCTCTTTCTGCTGCCCTTTTTCGGAGGGGCGTCCATTCCCAGGCCCGTCAAGGGAGCCCTCGTCCTGATACTTTCCATGGCGCTATGGCCGCAACTTTCCTTTCCCGGCTCCATGATGCCCACCGGCTGGAACATCCTCATCATGTTCCTCGGCGAACTGGTGCTCGGCCTGATCCTCGGGATGCTCGTCAATTTTCTGTTCGCCGCAGTCCAGTTGGGCGGCCAGATCATCGGCTTCCAGATGGGGTTCGCCATGGTCAACGTGGTCGATCCCATCACCGGCACGAGCAACGCGGTCTCGGCCCACTTCCTCTATATGTGCACCATGCTGACGTTTCTCGTCCTCAACGGCCACCTGTACCTCCTCAAGGCCGTGGGCATGAGCTTCCAGTACATCCCGCCGGGAACGCTCCTCCTTCAACCGGAATTGGCCAAGGACATCTTTCATTTCTCCAACCTGATGTTCACCCTGGCTATCAAGATCGCGTCCCCGGTCATGGCCGCCCTGTTCCTGGTGGACCTCGCCCTGGCGCTTATCTCCCGCGCCGCGCCGCAAATGCATGTGCTCATCCTCGGCTTTCCTATCAAAATTACCGTGGGATTCTTTTTCCTTGGCTTCATCTTCAGCATCATGGCCCTGTATGTGGGCGACTTCCTGAGCGGCCTGAACAATATGTATGAAAACCTCATGAAATTCGGAACTTCCACCATTCCATAAGGAGCGTTAGCCATGATAGGCCAGGAAGATCCGAGTAAAACCGAACGAGCCACGGAAAAACGGCGAACAAAGCAGCGCGAGGAAGGCAACGTCGCCAAGGGTGACGAAATCACCAAAGTGATGGTCCTGCTGTCCGGCGTGCTGATCCTGCGCGCCATGATCGGCTTCTACAACGACCAATTCACCGAGATCTACCGTTGGACTTTTTTGGAGGCGATCAACTTCACCGTCGACAAGCCCATGGCCTACACGCTGTTCACTTGGGGCTTGCAGAAAATGGCGCTCCTGGTGGTGCCGTTCATGCTGGTCATCGCCTTCGTATCGTTTCTGACCATGCGTCTGCAGGTGGGATCACTGTGGACATCCAAGCCGCTAAAGCCGAAATTCGGCAAGCTTTTCAATATTATGAGCGGCATTAAAAAAATCATGGTCAGCCCCGATGCCCTCATCAAGCTGGCGAAAAGCATCCTCCAGGCAATGGCCGTAGCCATAGCCCCCTACATAGTCATCCGACAAGAACTGCCCAACCTGCTGCCCTTGTTTCACGCCAACGTCCAGGGCATCCTCGTCTTCATCCTGTCGGTCGGCTACAAGATGGTCTGCTACGCGCTGATTCCCATGTTCGTCATCGCCCTGGTCGACCTCTGGTATCAGCGTTGGAACTACGAAGAACAGATCAAGATGACCAAGGACGAAATCAAGGACGAGCGCAAACAGGCCGAGGGCGATCCCAAGATCAAACAGAAGCAGCGTCAGAAGATGATGGAGGTAATGGCCTCGCGCATGTTCCAGGACATCCCCAAGGCGGACGTGGTCATCACCAACCCGACCCACTACGCGGTGGCCTTGCAATACGACCCCATAAAAGCTCCCGCTCCCCTGGTGCTGGCAAAAGGCGTGAACAAGGTTGCCGAACGAATCAAGGAAGTTGCGCGGGAAAACTCCATCCCCATCGAAGAGAACCGCCCCTTGGCACAGGCTTTGTATAAACAGGTTGAAATCGGTGAAACCATCCCGGAGGAAATGTTTCAGGCCGTGGCCGCAATCCTGGCGAAGCTGGAGAAATTCAAGCATCGTCAATAATTGCGGGGACCTGTCACCCTCCACGGAAGTAAAAGCCCAACCGTCCGAGAGGTGTCAAAAACATGGCCCAACCTTCTGCCAAGAGCGCTATTCCGAAAATCGACTACGCCAAATTCGCCAAGCAGGGCGACATTCTTCTCGCGGGCGGCGTGGTGGTCATCCTCTTCGTGATGCTCATCCCCCTGCCCACCCCGTTCATCGATTTCATGCTCTCGGTCTCCATTTCCCTGGGACTGGTCATCCTTGTGACGTCCATGTTCATGACCTCGCCCCTTGAATTTTCCATTTTCCCGTCCCTGCTCCTGGTCACCACCCTGCTTCGGCTAGCCCTGAACGTGGCCACGACCAGAGCCATCCTGCTGCACGGCGACGAAGGCACATCGGCCGCCGGTTCGGTCATTCAAAGTTTCGGTGAATTCGTGGTCGGGGGCAATTACGTCATCGGCATCGTCATTTTCATGATCCTGTTCATCCTGAACAAGACCGTCATCGTCACTGGTACCACCCGTATCGCCGAGGTCGCCGCCCGATTCACCCTGGACGCCATGCCGGGCAAGCAGATGGCCATCGAGGCCGACCTCAACGCCGGACTGATCGACGAGGAGCAGGCCACCAAGAAGCGCGATGACCTGCGTCGTGAAGCCGACTTTTACGGCGCCATGGACGGCGCGGGCAAGTTCGTTTCCGGAGACGTCAAGGCTGGCCTGATGATTACGGCCATCAACATCGTCGGCGGCTTTCTTATCGGCGTACTCCAGAAGGACATGGAGTGGATGGACGCGGCCCAGACCTACACCCTGTTGACCATCGGTGACGGTCTGGTGGCTACCATCCCCTCGCTCATCATCTCCACCTCGGCGGGCATCATCGTCTCCCGCGCGGCAGCCGAAGCCAAGATGGGCGAGGAGTTCATCGGACAGCTTTCCTTCCATCACAGGGCTCTCAAGCTCGTCTCCGGCATCCTTGTCATTTTCGGCATCGTTCCTGGAATGCCCACCCTGCCCTTCCTGACCCTGGCCGCCATTGTCTTCGGCGTCGGGCACATTTCATCCAAACAGCAGCACGGTTTTGCCGTGGAGCAGGAGGAAAAGGAGCAGAAGCAGCCCGCCACCCTGGATACCCCGGAGGAAGTCCAGGCCCTGCTTCCCCTGGACCAACTGGAACTCGAAGTCGGTTATGGACTCATCCCCCTGGTGGACGAGGAACAGAGCGGCAACCTGTTGTCGCGAATCCGCTCCATCCGCCGCCAGTTCGCCCTGGACATGGGCGTAGTCATCCCGTCCCTGCACCTGCGCGACAACCTGCAGCTCAAGCCCGGCGAATACCGCGTGCTCATCAAGGGCAACCCCGTGGCCAGCGCCGAACTGCTCATAGACCATTATCTCGCCATGGACCCAGGCGACGCCAGACACCGCATCGAGGGCGTGGAAACCGTGGAGCCGGCCTTCAACCTTCCGGCCGTGTGGATTCCCGGAGCCCAGAAGGAAGAGGCCATGTTGGCGGGCTACACAGTAGTCGACCCGTCCACGGTCATCGCCACGCACCTTACCGAGGTCTTCCGGCGCAACCTGCACGAATTCCTGGGGCGGCAGGAAACCCAGGAGCTGCTCGACAACCTTTCCAAGCGCGCTCCCAAGGCTGTGGAATCCCTGGTGCCCGCAGTACTCAGTCTCGGCGGCGTCCAGAAGGTCCTCCAATCCCTGGTCCAGGAAAACGTGTCCATCCGCGACCTCCTGACCATCGTGGAAACCCTCGCGGACTACGGCACAGCCACCCAGGACCCCACGCAGCTCACGGAGTATGTCCGCGCCCGCATGGGCCGAACCATCGTCAAACCGTATCTCGGCGAGAACGGAGTGTTGCCCATCATCACCCTGAACCCGAAGATCGACGAAATTCTGAACCATGCCATGCGTCCGGCTGAACAAGGCGGCTACCTGGCCCTTGAGCCCGGCGTGGCGCAACAGATCATCCAGGCCATCAACCGTTCCACCGAGGACGCCATGGTGGCCGACGGCCAGCCCATCCTGCTGGTCATCCCGCAGATCAGATCGCAACTGGCGCAACTTCTGAACAGGTTCATCCCGACGCTCCCGGTCATTTCCCAGGCCGAGATTCCGGCGGACGTCAAAATCCAGTCAGTCGCAACCGTTGAAATCTAGGACCCATTATGAAAATGAAGACGTACAGGGCCGCCACCTCCACGGCCGCCTTCGCCAAGGTCAAATCCGAACTCGGCAACGAGGCCGTGATACTGTCCAACAAAACCGTCGTTGAAAACGGATGCAAGTGTTGCGAAATCGTAGCCGCGGTGGAAAGCGCGCCTGTCCGCCCGCAGCGGCACAGCAAAGAAAGCGTGGTGGACGCCGCCCTGTGCGACTCGGTGGGCTGGCAGCGTGAATGGAGCCAGATCAAGGGGCAGATCATGGCGCTGATGAAGCCGCAGATGGACCCGTCCAAGCTCACGCCGAAACAGCGCATCGCCTTGGAATACCTGGAGCGAGAAGAGGTGAACGAACGGGTTCTGACCCACATCTACTGCACCATGCGCGAGACCCGCGACTGCCCGGTGATGACCGCTCTGGACCCGCTCATCAAGGCGACTCCGTTCCGGGCCGAAACCTGGACCAACACCTTTCACGCCTTTGCCGGACCCGGCGGCGCTGGAAAGACGTCCAGCCTGGTGCGGCTCGCACTGCGCATGAAAAAGGAGCGCCCCGGCATGAGGCTATGTCTGGCCACCGCCGACGGCGGCCGGGGCAAGGGCCGTCTGGTCCTCAAGCATTACGCCGAATTGAGCGGCCTGGCCTTCCGCGAAATCATCACCAAGGAGGACTTCGCCCTGCTTCAGGAGGAGTCCCGCCGGTTCGACATGATCCTCATCGACCTGCCCGGCCTGTCCGGCCAAACGACTCTTGAAGAGTGGACGCGCCTCTACGGCCTGGACGACTGCCGCGACCTGTCGATTCACCTGGTCATGAACCCCTATTACAGCACGGCCCAATTCGAACGGTTCGTGGACAAATACAAAAGTGAACAACTAGCAAGCGTTATCTGGACGAAACTCGATGAAGCCTGTACATTCGGAGCAGTGTTGAACTTGGCGTTCACCAGCGGACTGCCGGCATCCGCCCTGTCCTACGGACCGGGCATCAAAAACAGCATCCGCCCGGCCTCGGAAGAGATGATCTGGCGGCTCATGTTCATGCGCACGTTGCCAGACGGCAACAAACAACCCTAAGGAGCACGACACACGTTATGAGCTCGCATCTTCCCCTGGTCCTCTCCGTCACCTCCGGCAAAGGAGGCGTCGGCAAGACCAACATGTCGGTCAATCTGGCCTACACCCTGAGCGCCGCAGGCAAGAAGGTAGTCCTCCTGGACGCTGATCTGGGCCTGGCCAACGTGGACGTCATCCTCGGACTCGCGCCCCAGTACAACCTCTTCCATCTGTTCCATGAAGACATGACCCTGGACCGGATTCTCTACGACACTCCCTACGGGTTCCGCATCCTCCCGGCTTCGTCGGGCGTGAGCGACATGGTCAACCTGGACAAGGGACAGAAGCTCGACCTGCTGGACGCCATGGACTCCCTTGAGGACAACGTGGACTACCTGATCGTGGACACGGGCGCGGGCATCAACGACAATGTACTCTATTTCAACCTCGCCGTGCAGGAACGGCTGCTCATCATCACCCCCGAGCCGACATCCCTGACCGATGCCTACGCGCTCATCAAGGTCCTCAAGCTCCACCACGGAGTGGAAAAATTCCGGGTGCTGGTGAATATGGTCAAGGACGTGAAGATGGCCCGCGAGGTGTACCTCAAGCTCCTGAACGCCTGCGATCATTTTCTCGACGGCATCTCCCTCGACCTTGTCGGATTCGTGCCCTTCGACCAGAACGTGCGCAACTCGGTCATCGCGCAGACTCCGTTCTGCCACAAATTTCCCAAGACCCCGGCCAGCGTGGCGGTCCGTCAGACGGCCCAGAAGATCAAAACCTGGCAAGTAACCCCCAACACCGATGGCAATATTAAATTCTTCTGGAAGAAGCTCCTCTTCCATGAACGATCCGTGGCTTGAGCTGGAACAAGGCGTCAGGCATTGGGACGATTTTTCGCCGAGGGACCGGGAAAACATCGTTCGATACTACGCGCCCAAAATCCGCATCCTGGCCCTGCGACTCAAGGCGAAGCTGCCACAGAGCGTCGAGCTCAACGAGCTCATCAGCGCAGGCAGCCTCGGCCTCCTGGACGCCCTCGGAAAATTCAACCCGGAATTGGGGATCAAGTTCGACACCTATTCGGAGAACCGCATCAAGGGGGCCATGCTCGACGAACTGCGGCGCATGGACTGGTTCTCCAGGGGGCTGCGCCAGAAGGTCAAGGTGCTTGAGGACTCCATGCGCCAGATCGAGCACGAGACCGGCTCTCCCGCCACCACCGAACAGTTGTGCGAACTCACCGGCATGTCGGACCGGGAAGTACAGCAGGGGCTTGAGGCGCTGAACAACCAAGTCTGCCTGAGTCTTGATTCCTTCCAGGACAATCTCATCGGCCCCAAAAAAATGACCGACAACGAGCCGTTCCAGTCGGCCGCCTTCCAGGAGATTGTTGACAAAGTAGCCAATCTCATTGAAGAATTGACTCCAAGAGAAAAATTGGTCATATCTCTTTATTACGGGGAGGAGTTGAACATGAAGGAGACCGCCGAGGTTATGGACATAACCGAGGGCCGAGTTTCACAGCTTCACTCCCAAGCCTTGAATAAATTGAGAAAAACGTTCAGAGCTCGCTACGAAAACGAGTAGAACTCATGAAAGGAGACTTTCAATGGCGTACGATACCAATATGCGCATCCTGGTTGTAGACGATTTTTCCACCATGCGTAAAATCATCAAGAACATCCTGCGCCAACTGGGCTTCAACAACATCGTCGAAGCCGACGACGGCTCCACCGCATGGGACACGCTCAACAAGGACAACATCGACTTCATCGTTTCCGACTGGAACATGCCCACCATGTCCGGTATCGAACTGCTCCGCAAGGTGCGCGCCAGCGAGGAATATTCGGACATCCCCTTCCTGATGGTCACCGCAGAAGCCCAGCAGGAAAACATCATTGAGGCCGTCCAGGCCAAGGTGTCCAATTACATCGTCAAGCCGTTCACTCCCGAAACCCTGGGCCAGAAGATCGAAAAAATCTTCGCCTAAATTCGTAGCTGTTAGGCGTATGCCATGGTTCTGCTCGTCCCGGATGATGCCGATGAAGTAACCGACGCTCCCGCTGAACAACGGAAAGCGGAGCTGGACGACGCTTCGACGAGCAGAGCCACGCAAAAGGTCGACCTCGACCTCGATGACGCCCCCTTCCTCGAAGATGAGGAAGAGGAAGAGGAAATCGGTGACGTCGAGGTCGAAACGCCGCTTCTCGCCGAGGACAAGGGCCAGACCAAGCCCGGTCTGACGGCCCTGCTCAAGAACAAATTCGTGCTCATGGGCCTGGGCGTCATTCTCGTCCTTCTCATTGTCATTGCCATCCTCCTCCTGCGCGAGCCCGAAACGCAGCTCCCTCCGCCACCTCCTCCGACCGCGGAAAAAACGGATATCCCCGAGCCGGGACCGGCTGTGGAAGAGACGCCGCAGATCATCATCAAGCTCGACCCGTTCCTCATTGAGCAACACGACAAGAAGGGCGACATACGGTTCCTTGAAATCAGCATTCTGCTGTCCACCGAGGACGAGGGACTGGCCAGACAGTTCAAACAGGAGACGTTTGCCGTTCGCAACGCTCTGTTCTATTATCTCAAGAATAAGGATCTCCAGTTTCTGTCCGATAAGGAGAACAGTGAGAGACTTAAAAGAGAACTACTGGTAATCGTCAACCAGTACATGGGGTTCGGTCAGTTCGACACATTGATGTTCGAACAATATCTTGTGAGGTGATCCATGAGCTCCACGCCGTTGGACCTGCCCATTCTCATATCTCAACTGCCCTTTGTGCAGAAGATCGCCCATGCGGAAAAGGCCAAACCGGAAATCAACCGGCTGCTTTTCGGCCCGCTTATCCAGGCGCAACTCCGCCAGCGCGAAGGCACGGTCCAGCAAGTTCAAAAGAAGACCGCCACCGACCCAGTGGACCGCGACGGCCACGACAATCAGCGGCAGGAGGCCGCCTCGGAACGCAAGAACCGGGAACGGGACGAGGACACCCCCGAAACCGGCGCCTCGGACGGCTCCCCCTGGTCCGGCAACATCGTCAACGTCAAAATCTGACCCCGAAAAGGGCAAGCCATATCATGTCCGATCTGCTCATCATTCTTTTCTCTCTCAGCGAAGTCGTCCTTCTCGGCGTCGTCATCGTCTTCTTCCTGCGACTGCGAAAATCCGAAACGCTTCTGAACGGCTTGCACGCCAGACAGGAGGAATTCATCAAGCGTCTTCAATTCAACACGCAACTGGAAAACGAACTGGTGGCCACCTTTGAACAGCGCCAGCAGGAGCTCGTCGCCTTGAATTCCCAACTGGAGCATAAGGCCGACGAACTCGGAAAACTCGTCAAGCTCGCCAGCGAATACGCCAAGTCTCCGCAATTCATGCGTGAAATAATCATCCAGGGACACCGTTCCGGAAAAACACCGATGCAACTCGCAAAATCCACCGGCCTCGGGCTGGAGGAGGTCGAGCTCATCATCGACCAAGCATAGGTCCGCGTCATGCGAATCTCCGGCTCAGGCAGCTCCGGATCATACGGCGGAGGCGGCAGCCGGTCCGATCGTTTTCGGAACAGACACCGGCCCGGCCAGAAAGTACGAGGTGTACTCCTCAAGAATCTGCCCGACTCCATGGCCTGGGTGGAGATTGACGGTGAACGCCTTCTCGCACAGCTCGAAACCGTACACCCGGAAGGCAGTAGGCTACTCTTCCTCATCCAGCAACTCGCTCCGAAAATCATCCTCAAGGAGTTGTCCGCTGGGGCCGGGGGCGCGGCCGCAAACGCCCTGGGGCTTGTCAGTGACTTCGATTCGGCCCGCACGCTTTTTGAAAACCGTCTTCATTCCGCGCTCGCGCAGGCAGGCCTTTCCGAACGCTCGCTCACCCTGCCCGGCTTTCTTCTCCTGCTCGCCCCAACTCCCGACCTTTACGCGGCCTACCAGGACGCGGCCAACTGCGCCCGCCCCCTGTCCGAGACCTTGGAGTCGGCCAATAAAGGACACCTCGCTTATCAGCCGTGGCTCGCCCCCTCTTCCCGCCGACAAGTCACCTTTGTGAAAACAAGCGAGGCGACATCCCAACTGACCGAAACCATCGTTGAATTCGAACACAACAAGATGGGACTGACCCGCGTGCAATTCCTCGCGAATCCCGACACGCTGTCCTGCCGGGTCCTGCTTCAGCATCCGAAACACGCCGAAGCCCTATCGCGCTATCTCGGCTCCCGCCGACATCCCGACGCCGCATTCAATATTCAGCACCTCGGCATCGTGAAGCTGCCCCGAACAAGCCACGCGGGCATCCTCGCGGAATTGCTTTTCAAGTAAGAGCCAAACCTCCCCCGCCGTTCCATGATAGCTTGCCTTCTACGGCGGCCTGTAGGCCTCCAGAGCATCCCCAAATCAGGTCCTGGTGTGCGGACAAACGCTAAGAGACAGCACGAAGCAGACCCGGATCGACCGGCTTTCGACACTCTTTGCCAACTTTGAACCGGAGCTATCCCTACAAACGAAACGCCATTCACGGGATTTGCCTACGACCTCGCGCAAAACATAAAAAAAGACCCGCCAAAAGGCGGGTCTTCTTTCTAATCTATTACTGTGGACTAGGCCATGGCGGGAACAGGCTGAAGCCGTTCGCGGCCAGTGGCCTCCTCGGTGACAGGAGCCGACTGGGACTTTTCCTCCAGATAGAGGTCCCGGTTCTCGTCCAGATGACGCAGGAAAGCGTTGTTCAAGGCGTGACCAGAGGCGAAGACCTCGAAGCTGCCCTGGAGACGCGAACCGAACGTGGCGATGTCACCGACAAAGTCGAGCATCTTGTGACGCACGAACTCGTCTTCGAAACGCAGTCCCTCGGCGTTGAGGATATTGTACTCATCCAGAACGACCGCGTTGTCCAAAGAACCGCCCAAAGCCAGGCCATTGGCATGAAGGTAATCGACTTCCTTGAGAAAACCGAACGTACGGGCCTTGGCGAGATGCTGCGAGAAGTTCTCGGGAGTGATCTCCATGGACAAGTGCTGGCGGCCGATGCGCGGATGGGCGAACTCAATGGTGTAATCCAACCGCAAGCCGTCGTACGGGCGAGCCTTGATGTACTTGCCGTCCTGCTCGAAATCCAGAGCCTTCTTGATGGCCATGACCTTGCGGGGCTTGTTCAGCCTGCGAACTCCGGCCTGCTTGAGCAGGTAGACGAAGGAGGCGGCGCTGCCGTCCATAATGGGCACTTCCTTGCCCGACACCTCGATATGGATATTGTCGATGCCCATGCCGTTGATGGTGGCGAGCAGATGCTCGACGGTAGCCACGGTCTCTCGTCCGTCACCCAGCACCGTGGCCAGGCTGGTCTCGACGACCAGGGACGGGGCGGGAGTGAGGAAAGTGGACCCGGAACCATCGCGCAGTGCGAACAGAATGCCGGTGTCTTCCGCTGCGGGCCGAAGAACCATATCCACTTGCTTTCCGCTGTGGAGTCCGATTCCGGTGCAACGTACTGATCTATGTATAGTCGTCTGTGACATTATTCCTCCGGTTGATTAACCAATCACCTTAAAGCAAGAATGGTGCCACAGATTTCTAATCATATAATATGCTGATTTTGAAGGAATTTTTAAATATTTTAAAGTTCAAACACATGTTGCATTCCAGCGAATCTTTGCTTTTTTACAACACTAGACAAGCGATCGTGTTGCATTTCTACAATTATTTCTTTTGAGCGGCCACAACCCGATCCAACCCGGCGAGGTCTTTTCGTACCTCAACCGACTCGAATTGCGGGAATTTTTCAACAATAATATCTATTATCGCTTGCCCTTGCCCACAGCCGATTTCCATGAAAAAACGGCCGCCGGGCTTGAGCATGGCCACGACTCCGGGGAGCATCGACCGAATGTGATTGAGCCCATCCGCCCCGCTCACCAGAGCGCCTGTGGGCTCGAATCCGGTGACTTCACGGCTGGCCTCCTCAAACTCGATTTCGGTCACATAAGGGGGATTGGAGAGAACGAGATCGAATTCTCCTTCCGGAATTTCCTTGGTGAAATCGAGCAGATGAAACGAAATTCGATCCCCTACGCGATGGGCTGCGGCATTGGCGCGAGCCACTTTCAGGGCGTCCGCACTGATGTCGACGGCCGTACCGCGGGCCAGGGGGAAGAGTGACGCGACGGTCACGGCCAGAATGCCGGAACCGGTGCCGAGATCGGCAAAGAGTAAAGGGAAATCCTTGGAGTACGTCTCCTCCACGGCCTCAACGATATGCTCCGTTTCGGGGCGGGGGATGAGCACTGCGGAGGAAACCGCGAAATCAAGCCCGTAAAATTCCTTGGAACCGAGAATGTAGGCCACCGGCTCACCGGCCTCACGGCGCGACACCAGGGCGTCCACGGCGTAGAACTCCGCGTCGGACAGTGTCCTGCCCCGTTCAAGATTCAGGGACAAGCGAGAACAGCCGAGGGCGTGGGCGGCCAGCAGCTCGGCGCTCAAACGGGGCGAGTCCACGCCTGCAAGGCGGGACTCGCAATCCCTGAGAACATCCTGAATGTTTCGGAGCACCGGAGTTTCTCGGCGCGAAGGCTTAATCGCCCTGCCGCTTGAGCGCTTCGGCCTGGAAGTAGCTTATCAGGGCATCGGTCAATTCCTGCAACTCACCCTCCATGACCTGGGGAAGCTTGTGCAGGGTCAGGTTGATGCGATGATCGGACACGCGGCCCTGGGGATAGTTGTAGGTGCGGATACGCTCGGACCTGTCGCCGGACCCGACCTGGCTCCGACGGGCGGCCTCTTCCTCGGCCTTGGCTTTGTCCTGCTCGACCTGCAACAGACGGGACCGCAGGACCTTGAGGGCCTTGGCCTTGTTCTTGTGCTGGGACTTTTCGTCCTGGCAGATGACCACCAACCCGGAAGGAATGTGCGTCACGCGGATGGCGGAGTCTGTGGTGTTGACCGACTGACCGCCGGGACCGGAGGAACGGAACACGTCCACACGCAGATCCTCGGGACGAATATGCACGTCCACCTCTTCCGCCTCGGGCATGATGGCCACGGTTACGGCCGAGGTGTGGATACGGCCCTGGGATTCGGTGGCCGGGACGCGCTGCACCCGGTGAGTGCCGGACTCGTACTTGAGCTTGCTGTAAACCTTGTCGCCGGAAATGGAGGCGATGACTTCCTTGTAGCCGCCGGAACCCGTGTGGTTGGCGCTCATCTCCTCGACCTTCCAGCGGTTGATCTCGGCATACCTGGTATACATGCGGTACAGGTCCGCCGCGAACAATGCAGCCTCGTCGCCGCCGGTGCCCGCTCGGATTTCAAGAATGATGTTCTTTTCGTCCATGGGGTCCTTGGGCAGCAGCAGAACCTTGAGCTGATCCTCCAGTACGGGCAGGCGCTCCTCGATATCCTCAAGTTCGGCCTTGGCCATGTCCCGGATGTCCGGGTCGGAGTCGCCCATCATCTCACGGTTGTCTTCAAGATCCTGCGAAAGCTGCTTATACTTGCGGAAGACCTCGACTACTTCGCCCAGGTCGGCATGGGCCTTGGAGACCTTTTTGTAACGCTCCTGGTCATTGAAAATATCGGGTTGAGCAAGCTCCTGCTCCAACTTGACATATTTTTCCTCAATCTCTTCAAGCTTGCCAAACATAATCAGCACTCCTCGGCATTGACGGCGCAACGCAGGGCGGCAATAGCCACCTCAAGCTGGCTGTCGTCGGGTTCCTTGGTAGTCAGCATCTGCATCATCAGCCCGGGCCAGCACATCAGTTTGCACAGACCGTTCTTGCTGTATTTGCCGGCGAACTTGATCATCTCGTAGGCCACGCAACTGACCGGGATCATAAGAATGAGCTTCATGCCGACGATGTACAGATGTTTGACGATAAAATGTTCCGGAGAATAGAACGTCAGAAGCCACGGCACCAGCACGGCATAAAGCATGATGGACACCGCCAGGACAAACAACAGGAAAGCGGTGCCGCAGCGCGGATGCAGACGGCTGTAGAAACGGCTGGACGCCGGGGAGAGTTCCTTGCCTTCTTCCCAGGTCCAAATGACCTTGTGCTCGGCCCCATGATACTGAAAAACCCGGTGGATGTCCGGGATATAGGAAATGGCCAGGATATAGCCGACGAAGACGATCATCTTTATCAGCCCGTCCCAGGCGTGGAAGCTCAGGGAATCCACATCGCCGCCCAGGCCGAGCATCTCCATGCCCACGGACAGGAAATGCGGAAGCACCACGAACAGCCCGAGGGCGGCGCCCAAGGCCAGCACCATGGTCAGCACCAGATGCCAGGTGGTCAGTTCGCCGCCTTCCTCCTCGCCGTCATCGGCCGCTTGTACGGCGGAATAGTTGAGGGCCTTGATGCCGTTAACCATGGTCTCGATGAGGATGGGAAAGCCGCGCAGGAAGGGTTTCTTGAGCAAGGGATGCTTGACCATGGTATACCACGGTCGGACATCGGTGACGATTTCGCCGTCCGCCTTGCGGATGGCAATGGCAAGTTTGTCCTGGGCGCGCATCATGACGCCTTCGATCACAGCCTGGCCGCCCACGGACTGGGGAGCGGCCATCGTCAGAATTCCTCGCAGTTTCAAGTAGATACCCTCCGGTAATGAAATAGGACCGAGGCGGCTGACGCCATGCCCCGTACTACGGAGAATTAAGGATTCCCCGCCCGTTGTAAAGCACCGGATAAAACAATATGCCTCCGAAGGGTACACGACCCCAACGAAGGCATATGGTCTCGGCTTGCGCCGAAAAAAAGAGCTACTTGGACTTGGCGGCCAGGGTGCTCAGATCACCGTACTTCTTGCGGAAGCGATCGATGCGGCCGGCGGTGTCCACAAAACGCTGCTTGCCGGTGTAGAAGGGATGGCAGTTGGAGCAAATTTCCACTTCGAACGCCTCACCCTTGGTGGTCAGCAGTTCGGCCTCGTAACCGCAGTGGCAACGAACCTTTGCCATGTAAGTCTTGGGATGAATATTGTTTTTCATGACTATCTCCTGTCATTCTTTGTGCGTGGAACTCGGTCTTATACGCACTGCCCCACCGATTGGCAAGCAAAAACTATCAGTTTTTCCCGGTCCTCGCCGCATTTCGGCTACTCAGCCGCCCCGTTCCACCCGGGCGCAAAAAAGGCGGGAGCCGAAGCACCCGCCTTGAACTGTCGAGTTCGATGAGAACTAGACGCAGCCGGTGGGCTTGGGCAGACCGGCCATCTTACAGGCTCCCTTGCCCGGTCCGGACGGGAACAGCTCGTAGATCTGCTTCAGCTTGAAGCCGGTGACCTTGGAGAGGATACGGACCATCGGAGCGATGCCGTTCTTCTTGTAGTAGTCCTGCAGGAAGTCGATGACTTTCTGATGGTCCTCGGAGATCTCCTTGATGCCCTCGGATTCCTTCACGTAATCGACCCAAACAGGGGTCCAGTCTTCAAATTTCTGCAGGAAGCCGTCTTCGTCAACTTCGAAAGAAGAGCCCTGGAATTCAACAACAGCCATTGTATCCTCCTAAGTGGATGTTTCTCTTGCTGTAGCTCCGCGCAACCGTCGGAGCGACCTTATCCAAATAAACAGCGATCCGCTGCTTAGCTGCAAACTAAAAGACACGGCTCAAAACCGTGTGGGGACATTACGTCGACTCCCCAACCTTGTCAAGTACTCGGCACATTTCAATACAACAAAAAACGATCTAAAAACACGTTCGTAACGAACTAGGATTCCAGAAGTTCATTCAAATGTTTTTGAGCATAATCCAAGGTCGGGTCCATATCGAGAGCAGCCTGAAGGTAATCGGCCGCTTCCTCTCGGTGACCCAGGAACTTGTGGCACAGGCCGAGGTTGGCCAAATCATGTGGCGAACCGCTGTCGATATCCAGGGAAGCCTTGAAGTCGGCGGCGGCAAGTTCGTACCGTCCGCCCTTGAAATGTGCTACACCGCGCAGGTTGAAGAACTCCCGGCACTCGCGGTCCAGTTCGATGGCCCGATCCAGCAGCCCGATGGTGTCCTCCCACTCCTCGGCCTGAGACAGGGCATAGGCCTGATAAAAGACGGCCAGGCCGCGTTCGGCGTCGGCGGGTTGCAGGTCCACGGATTCCTCGAACCGGGCGGCCGCGTACATGGGATCGCCCATGCGCAGGGCCAGAAGACCGTGGAAGAAAGGCAGGAAGTACGCACCCGGATAAACATCCTCAAGCACGTCCAGCCCTTCCAGAGCCTCGTCGAATTCGGCGTCCTCCGCCAGAATGCGACCCACGAACAACCCAATGGAGCGATGCGGAGTGCGCTCGCGGAAATCGAAACCGGGCACGAAGTTGTAGTTGGCCGTGACCATCAACTCCGGGTGCCGGGTATCGACGGAATAAAGGGTGCGCCCCATGTCCGCAAGTCCACCCGCCAGGGCCATCAGCTCATTGTAAATGTCCGGGTCCTCCACCGACGGCAGAGAATCGAGCGGAACGGCCTCCCCTTCCTTCAGCCACTCGATCTGGTCGAGTTCGGTGAACTTGGGCAGTCCGGACGCCTCATAAACGCGGCTGGTCTCGAAATCGCCCGCCAACTGCGCGACTTCCGTCACGGCGCGGATGGCAGCCTTGACCGGCGACGACGCGGTGCCCGCAGTGAAGACTATCTCGCTCAGGGCGGGGAAAGTCTTGCAATCCCAGGCAACGGCTCCAACGGTGGGAACGGGATGGCCGAGAGAGAAATCCTTGAGGATGATGGTCACGCCGTTTTGCTCGAAGCAGTCCAACAGGCGGCGCAGAACCGAATCATCGCTGGAAGCGGGATCAATGGTCGGCGTGACCTGACGGCTGCGGTCGATAAGGGCGCAGACATGGCGCTCGACCAGCTCGCACGCTCCCTGGGCAATGGATTCCTCGAAGGTGTTGCCTGCGGAGGACCCGTTGAACTCATTGAGCTTCTTGAACCAATCCAGGGGAACATACTCCTCCTTGCCGGAGAGCACGTTCAACGCGGGATGGAATTTCCAGCGCAGCAGGTCCATGAGACGCACGGCCTTGTCGGGATCGAGGTCCTCGTCCACCGAGCGAATGATCTGCCCGATGTCCATGACCTGCCCGGGCCACATCTTCTGCGCCTCTGACCAGGTCAGCTCCGTGAAGTTCGCCGGAGAGGCCCAGAAGCTGAAATAGGAAAACCGCTCCACCAGCTCCATGAGCGCGGAGGCTTCAGCCTGCTCAGGGGACGCGCCCTTGCCCATCTGCTTGCGGGTAGGCATGACTTCGCGGGCCTCGGGCCCGCACTCGCTGACGAACACCGGAATACCGAGCCTGCCGGTGTCGACCCGGTCCGTCTTGGCCAGAACGCCCCGGCATTTGTCAGCCAGAATTTCCTTTACGCGGGTAACGGTTTCCACCGGGCTGCACGCCTTGTCCTGATCGGTGGTAAAGGATTTTCGGCAATTCCCAAGTTCCATCACGCCCCCTTCCTTTTCATCCGGAACAGGTTGACGATGTTCTCCTCGCCGGTCTCGTTATCCTTATAGGTTGCGCTGGACTTCATCATGGCAAACATGCCGTCCGCCTTGTCGAAGAACTTCCGGCCCTGCCGTTTCTTATCCATGGCCATGAGCACCTCGGCCTTCGGGGACGTGGACAGATGCGCGCCCAGGAAATCGGCCAGCGGCTCGTAAACGGCCTCCTCGTATAGGACTTCGCAGCCGATGATGTAATCGAAACGGCGTCCCAGCACATCCTTGGTGAAATCGACTTGCCGAATGTCCACCTTGCCGTCCAGGCCGTTCTTGAGAATGTTGATCCGGCTGACGAGCAACGCGAAAGGCTCCACATCGGTGACGGTCACCTCGTGACCGAGCTTGGCCATGACCATGCCGTCGACGGCGCAGCCCGCGCCCACCTCAAGGATCGAGCTGCCGGGAGCGAACGGGAACCGGGTCAGGGTGTAGCCAAGCACCAGACAGGACGGCCAGACCTTGGCCCACAGGGGCAGCTTGATCGTCTTGCCCGACCTGCTTTTGTCCACCAGCTTGTCGAGATATTTCTGCATGTGCAGAACCTGGAGAACCTCCAGATTCATGTCACCTATGGTCACGGTTTCAAAACCGACTTCGCCGAACTCGCGAACCGCGATGTCGATGAGCGCACCAATAGGCTGATCCAGGTCGAAAACGGTATCCGCCATGTTTCCCTCCGGGAACGGTAAGCCTCAAGGGGAGGCTGAGTTTTTATTGAACGATCGAATTGATTTTTTCCAGAATCCACAGACCGCCGCGCACGGATTCGTTACTGTCGAACTCCCATACGGTCCGATGCTGAACCGGACGGCCATCTTCGCCCACACGTAACTTAGCGTCGTAATGGACGGAGGCGGTGGTCAGGTCACCTTCGGTCTTCACCTCCAGGAGTCGGGCGGAGACCAGCATAACGTCGGTACGGGGACGTTCCCCCGCGGCCACGGCGTCACTATAGACCTCGTCGGAAAGGAAATCCCGAATGGCGTCGAAATCTTCCTTGCCCCTTGCCTGCTGGAAACGTGAAAAGAGAAGCTTGGCTCCTTCCAGAAACTCCGCTTCGTCGAACCCGTCCGCTCGCGCGGGCGCGCCGGTGGGCGTGGTGGACGCGGGCCTGTCCTGCCCTTGGGAACTGAGCATGTCCCAAGTGCGGCGGGCGGCCTCGTGGCGGTCCATGGCTACGGGCTTGGACTGTTCTCCGCCGGACCGGCCGTTTTTGCCGGGAGCGGAACCGTCGTCGGAACGGGTGGGATCATCGGGCCGGATTGTCCGGCCGGGACGAGTGTTGTCTCCGCCACCCGACCGCCGCCTGAAGGCGCGGACAAGGAAATAGGCGATAAGAGCCAGCAAAAGGATATTCAGGACGCTGCCGGTACGGTCGGAGGTCGCGTCCTGGGCCAGGGCCGGAGAGGCCGTGAACAGGACCAGGGCGAGCGCGGTCAGGCAACGGGCCAGACGGGCAGCCGGGCCCGGCGCGATAGCATGAATGACGTTGTGCATGAGTACTTCGTAAAACAAAGTCGAAAGACAGGCAATCAATCGATGAACGCCAGATTGCGCAGAATGGCGTAAAGGCTCTCCACCTCGATGGGCTTGGGCAGATATGCCGCCGCGCCGCCCTTGTAATAGGCGCGGACCACGGTCTTCGGGTCGTTCAGGGCGGTAATCATGATGACCTTGGCCTCATCGGCAGCGGAAACACCCGCCTGCTGCTCCAGGGCGCGGATATCCTTGAGAGCCTGATGACCGTCCTTGTTGGGCATCATGATATCCATGCAGACCAGGTCATAGGGTCGCCCGTCCTCAAGAGCCCTACGGAATGCATCCACGCATTCAACGCCGTCGGAGGCGGTATCGCACTCGCCGAAATCAGACAGAAGAGCGGTCAACAGCTTGCGACTGGTAAATTCATCTTCCACAATGAGAATTCGCATCACGACACCCCTCCTTTAACGGACGGAAGATACACCAAACTCGCAAGGAATTCAACGGGCAGGGAACTACGCCTTACCCGATTATAATCAACCGCGACAGTCCTCGCCCTCGGCCGGGGCTTGCCCTGAAAGCGATTGCAACGTAGGAACAGGCCACGGCGAACCTCGACGTGCGGGAGGAACGAACGCATGGACTTTTCACATATCCCCGCCTTTCTCGGCGGCTTTTTCGATTTCCTGGACAGCCCTCAGTGGCGCGCCTGGCCATTCAACTCCGGCTACGGCGAACACATCCTGCCCGCAGCGGCCCGGATGCTTTTCGTCGCCGCGATCATCGGCGTGGTCCTCCTTTTTCTCCGTGTGCTCTTCGGCCCCGGCGGCCCGCTCCGGGACAAGGAGCTGGAGGAAGAGGCCCGGCGCGAAACCGAACAGGAACGGTCCGAACTTGAAGAAATGTTTGCGAAAGGCGAAATTTCCGAATTGGAATACAAAGCCAAGATGAAAGGCCTCAAGGATTGACCATGCCCCTGTCCGACCATGTCCGCCTGGTCAGGGAATTCGCCGAAGGCCACCTCACCGGTGAAAATCGCCGCGACTATCACATCCGCCTGAAGCTTGACCACTCCATGCGGGTGCTGGACAACGGCATGGCCATCATCAAGGGCGAAGGCATTGACGGCCGCACCGCCGACCTCGCGGCCATGGCCGCCCTGTACCATGACATCGGACGGTTTCCGCAGTTCGCCCGATACGGGACCTTCAAGGATGCCGAATCGATCAACCACGGACGCATGGGGGTGCTCACCCTGCGCACCCTCGACCTTCCCGGCGGGTTCACGCACGACGAATGGCGGCTTATCCGGGCCGCCGTTGGCCTGCACAACGCCAAAGAGGTCAACCCCGGCCTGAAAGGCGTCCTGGCCACCATGGTCAACGTCGCCCGCGACGCAGACAAAGTCGACATCTTCGGCGTGATCCTGGACCACCTGAGCCAGCCGGACTCACCGGACCGGGTGGTCGTCCTTCAGCTTGAGAAACACCCCACACGCTACACCCCGGCCGTTCTCGACGCGGTCATGTCCGGCGGCTCCTGCGACTACTCACTGCTGCGCTACGACAAGGACTTCCTGCTTCTCATGACGGGTTGGCTCTTCTCGCTGGCCTACGGGACCTCGGCCCGCCTGCTGCTTGATCGCGGCATGGTGGCGCGCACGTTCGGGATGCTGCCGAAAAACGATGACATCAGTGCGCTGAAAGAAAAGGTGCTCCACCACCTGCAAGCCGCGGCCTCGGCCCGACGCTGAACGAAATCCCGCCGCGAGACGCCCGGGCCGTAAAAAATCCACCACGACGAACGGCCGCTCCCTTTCTCCCGATGGATGCTTTACATCCTGTCGCGAATGCTTATCCTTTTCGATAACGCATTCTATCCGAACACAGGAGAATTCCCATGTCCGACACACTTTACGACGTCGCCATACTCGGCTCCGGCCCCGGCGGCCTACAGGCCGCCATTCATGCATCGCGCAAGAAAGTCAAAACCCTGATGCTCGGCCGCATCGACAACTCCAGCCTCTACTGGGCCCATGTCGAGAACTACTGCTGCCAAATCGAGATCACGGGCGAGGAAATCCTGAAAAAAGGCCGTGCACAGGCTGAGAGCTTCGGCACCGAATTTCGGGACGAGGATGTGCTCGCCATCGAACCCGAAGGCAAATTGTTTTCCCTCAAGCTGGAATCCGGGGACATTGTCCGGACCAAAAGCGTCATCCTTGCCACGGGCTCCAACCGCAACAAGCTGGGCGTCCCCGGCGAAAAAGAGCTTCTCGGCAAGGGGGTGAGCTACTGCGTCGATTGCGACGCGGGCTTCTACCGCAACGAAGTGGTGGCCGTGGCGGGCTGCCGCAGCGCCGCCGCCGGTGGAGCTGTGGCTCTGACGAACTTCGCCAGCGAAGTGCACCTCTACTGCGCCGAGCTGGATGTGAACGAAGGATTGCGCCAACAGCTCGTCGACACGGGCGTAAAAGTCCATGAAGGCGTGAGCATCAAGGAAATAGTCGGCGAGAACGCGGTCGAGTCCGTGCTTCTGGACGACGGCACCACGCAGCCGGTCTCCGGGGTATTCATCGAACTCGGCGCCAAGGGAGTGCTGGAGCTGACCGCCATGTTGGGCGTGCAACTGGACGAAAACATGAAATATATCGAAACCGACAAGAAGCAGCGCACCAACGTCCCCGGCATATACGCAGCGGGCGACATCTGCGGCCCGCCCCTGCAGATGGCCAAGGCCGTGGGCGAAGGGTGCGTGGCTGGAATCGAAGCCGCCACCTACGCCAAAAAGCTCGAACTGGACTAGCCGGACAGGCTAGTCTCCCGGAATGCGGCAGCAGACCCGGGCCCTGATGAAACCGGATATCCGCTCGCGGATGTCCGGTTCGTCGTTTTCGAAGCTCAGGACGGCATACCGTTCATAATCCTTCATGAACGTCTTGAACACGGAACAATCAACGGACACTGCCGCCCCTTGCACACCGTAAGGCCGAATCGTCAACAACACCCCGGCCCCCTTGTGGATGGGAAAATCGTCCCGGCTTGAAACCGGGAAACGGATTCGTGCGCAACTGTCGGAGATGTCCTCGATCACTCCGTTGACGACACGCTCGCCAACAACCACCGACGCCGGGAAAAAACAGACATAGCGAGGCTCGCCGCGCCCTTCGGCGTCAAATGCCGTCTGCGGGGCCGCCAACTCGATGTGCGCGTCCAGCGAGCCGCCAACACTCAAAATGCGGGTATCGAAACTGAGCAGCTCGCCATCATAGACATAAAGGACTTCAGCAAAAGCGTCGGCCTTGATCCGGTCCAGGACTCCGGAAGGCACCTCGGCGCAGACCACCAGGCTGCCGTCCCGGCCAACGCCGGATACAAAAGCAATAAAACGGTCCTCGAACGTGGATACTTCGAGGAGGATGTTGTCGCCGACGCCGATGTCCATACAGCCCTCCTTATCTCTTCAATAAACTATGGCCTTTCCGCCCGCAATTATATATACACGCTCCCCATGCTCAAAACGCTCGGAATCCTCGCCTGGGGAGGATGTCTTCTGACACTGGCCTGGCAAGGAATAGCCTGGGCCGTCACCGGATCACGCCCTTCCCTGACCCTCATGAACGTTCTCGGCGAACTGTTTGGACTCGACTTGCCGGCCCTTGCGCTTCGACTTCCCCTCGACATGGCCGCCAAGGCCGCCTACGTGCTCGCCACAACCGAACTCGCCTTGTTCCTATGGTGGGCCGGAGCGGCGATATTCGGTCTGATGTTCGCCATCGGCCTGCTGCGCCGGAAATAAATTCGGCCCGAAACAACCGTTTTCGGACAACCGTCGTCACAACCAGAAAACCCTTAGGGTATGGACTAAACCACACGATTTCAGCTAAACACTGGTATTAAGCCCTAAATCATGAGGTTCATCTATTGCAGAAACGGTATCTCCCCATCGTCATCGCGACCGGCATCCTCTTTCTCGCCGCCCTGGGCGGCTATCTCGCTCCGACAGGCCCCGACGGACCGCCGGTCCGGGTGCTGCTGGAGAACAAAGGCGGCAAGGTCATCCTGAACCACGCCCAGCACATCGAAGACCAAAGCGGACAGTGTGCGGACTGCCACCATACCACTGGCGACAACCCGAACCCTCCCGCCTGCTCCACCTGTCACGTGGCCAAGTTCGACAAGACGTTCGCCGCCGAACACCAAAAGACCATGGACGAAAAACTGTGCGCCTCGTGCCACCACGCCGGAGCGACCATCGACAGGTTCGACCATGACGAACATGCGGACGACTACGCCAACGGCGACTGCGGGTCCTGCCACCATTCCGAGGACATCGAACCCGAACCGCAGGCCTGTTCCGACTGCCACTCGAACGGCGACGGCTCCCTGCCCAGCCTGCGCGACGCGGCCCACGCCCGATGCGCCGACTGCCATGACGACATGTTCAAGGAAGGGACACCGGGCTGCACACGCTGTCACGAGCGCAAGACCGAACCGGCTGCCACGGCCGAATACCGGGCCTGCGCCGACTGCCATACCGTCCCGACGGACCAGATGATACCCACCACCATGGCCGCCTACCACGCGCAATGCATGAGCTGCCATGAAGAAAACGGAAGCGGCCCGTTCGGCGACGACGCCTGCTACCAATGCCATATGAAATAAGGGATCCGAAGAACATGAGCTATTACGACTTCAGCCTGCTGTGCGGCGAGACCAGCCCCCTGGCCTTGGCCTCCCTCCCCGACAGGCTGCGCCTCCCCTTGGACGGTCTGACCCCGATCCTGGCTGTGGGCGATCAGGTTCTTGCTGACGCCAAGGTGGCCGTGGGCAACGGCCCGGACACGGGTGACCAGCACGCCCCGCTGGCCGGGACCATTCTCGAAGTGGAACGCCACTCCATGCTCATTGAAGTGAACGGAGGCGGAAAAACCGACCCGCTTCAGCCTTGTCAGGACGGCGGCGAGCCGCTCCGGCTGTGGCTCAAATCCATGGGCGTCAACGTGGGCGCGCTGTACAAGGCCCCCACCCTGATCGTGAACGGCGTTCCGCCCGAACCAGGCATCTCCGTATTCGAGCCCCTGCTGCACGACTACCGTAAAACCCTGGAACTGGGCCTGGAAACAGCCGCCAAGGTGGTGGAGCCGTCCAAGATGTACCTGGCGGCCGCCAAGGGCAACCGGGCCAACGCTTTTGCCAACTGCGAAGTGATCCACGTGGCCCCGGTCTATCCCAACGGGCTCGATCCTCTGGTCTACAAGGCGGTCCTTGGACAGGAGGTCCTGCCCGGCTCCCGACCGAACAACGCCACCATGCTTTCCGTCAGCGACCTGTACGCCATCGGCCGGGTCATGGAAACCGGCCGCCCGGTGACCGAGACGGTCATGACCATCGGCGGGCAGAACCAACTCGTCCGCGTGGGCACCCCCGTCGGCTTCCTGGCCGCCGAGGCCGGAGCGCAAATCCAACCGGGCGACCGCATCGTCCTGGGCGGCCCCCTGCGCGGCCTGGCAGCGGCCAACCTCGATCAGGGGGTAGGCAAGGACGCCTGCGGCCTGACCATCCTGCGCCGCGAAGCGGCCCTGGAGCCCACCGACAATTTCTGCCTGGGCTGCGGAACGTGCGAACGCCACTGTCCGGCCCGGATCATGCCCGGCCTGATAAGCCGGTGTGCCGAATTCAAACAGTTCAAACGGGCCGAGTCCTATCACATCCACTCCTGCATGGAATGCGGCCTGTGCGGCTACTGGTGCACGGCGCAACGCCCGCTCCTGCAATACATCCGCCTCGCCAAGTACGAGCTGGCCCTGCTGGCCGGAGCCAGCGCGCCCGCCGGACCTTCGGGCGAAGAAATCAAGGAGCAGACCGGAGACACGCCATGCTGAAGCCGCTCAATCCAATTCTGACCGTAACCGCCCCGCCGCACGTGCACTGCGGACGGACCATCCGCCGCCACATGCTGGATACCCTGATAGCGCTCCTGCCGGCGGCCGTCATGGCCGTGGCCGTCTTCGGCGTGGAGGCGCTCCGGGTCATGGCCCTGTCCTGCGCCGTCGCCGTGGCCGCCGAGGCCGCGCTCAACCGAATCATGAAACGCGAACAGTCCGTGGACGACTACAGCGCCCTGGTCACGGGCCTGATGCTCGCCTTCCTGCTGCCCGCCTCGACCCCGTGGTGGCTGGTGACGGTCGGCTCGATCGCCTCCATCGCCCTGGGCAAGATGATCTTCGGCGGCCTGGGCGGCAACCCGCTCTGCTCGCCGCTGGTGGGCTGGGCTGTGTGCCGCATCTCCTGGGGCGGCTACATGGACACCAACGCGACCATGCTCTCCTCCAGACTGGCCGCGCCCCTGCAACAGCTCAAATACTTCGGCGTGGACGCCATCGACTCCATCCACTTCTCCGACCTGCTCCTGGGCAACCAGCTCGGCGGCCTGGGCGCGGTCCATGTGGCCGCTCTCCTGGCGGGCGGAGCCTACCTGCTCCTGCGCAGGCACATCTCATGGGAAATCCCGGCCGCGTTCATCGGCGGACTCCTGCTGACGGCCTGGGTCTACCGGCTCATCGACCCCACGGTCTATGCCTCGCCCCTGTTCCACCTGCTGGCGGGCGGCTCGGTCTTCGGAGCCTTCTTCCTGGCCACCGACCCGGCATCCAGCCCCATCGGACGGCTGCCGTCCGTCCTCTTCGGGCTCATGGCCGGGGCCATGGTCATCGTCATACGGGTCTACGGCATCTATCCCGACGGCGTGCCCTTCGCCATACTGCTGGCCAACCTGTTCACCCCGCTGCTGGACCGCATCCGGCCCAAACCGTTCGGCGGTCCCTATTCATTCCTGGACGGCACGGAGGGCGCGTAAATGAAGGAAATGATAAAGATGGTCCTGGTCCTGTCGCTCATCTGCGGCCTGTCCGGGTTGACCCTGGCCTCGGTTCGTCAGGCCACCTCCGAACGCATCGAGGAACAGGTCATGACCTATGTGCAGGGCCCGTCCCTGACGCAAATATTCGCCGACTGCGACAACAACCCGGTCAAGGACCGCAAGACCTTTGACCTGCCCGACGGTCCGGTGACGGTGTTCCCTGCCATGAAGGACGGCAAGCTCCTGGGCGTGGCCTTCGAGACCTTCGGCAAAGGCTACGGCGGCCCGGTAGGCATCATGGTCGGCTTCGACACCGACGGCTCCAAACTGGCAGGCATCGGCACGACCACCCTCAAGGAAACGCCGGGCCTGGGTATGCGGCTGGTGGAACCCGAGTACCGCGATCAGTTCCGCGGCCATTCCACCGACTCCCTGGCCCTGTCCAAGGACGGCGGCGACATCACGGCCATAGCCGGAGCGACCATCTCGTCCACCGGCAGCGTGGCCGCCGTCAACGAAGCGATCAGGATTTTCCAACAGATCAAGGACAAGATCCACACCACGTGGGCGTCCTAGCAAGGTATTGAGCATGAGCACATTGTGGAAGGAATTCTCGAAAGGACTGTGGCGCGACCTGCCGCCGTTCAAGCTGGTACTGGGGCTTTGCCCCACCCTGGCCGTGACCAAGACGGCCTACAACGGTTTCGGCATGGGCATGGCCGTCATCTTCGTCCTGGCCCTGTCCAACATGCTGGTATCCATGTTGCGCAACATCATCCCGTCCAAAGTCCGCATCGCCTGCTTCATCGTGGTGGCCGCATCCCTGGTGGTCTGCGTCGAGCTGCTCATGCAGGCCTACGCCTATCCGCTGTACCAACAGCTCGGCATCTTCGTGCCGCTCATCGTGGTCAACTGCATCATCCTGGGCCGGGCGGAGGCGTTCGCCTCCAAGAACCCGGTTCTGTTGTCCGTGGCGGACGGCCTCGGCATGGGGCTGGGCTTCACCCTCTCCCTGACGTTTCTCGGCTCCCTGCGTGAACTGTTCGGGTACGGCACCTGGTTCGGTATGCAGATCATGGGCTCCTGGTACGAGCCCTTCGGCTTCATGGTGGAGGCACCCGGCGCCTTCGTCTGCCTGGGCGTGTTGCTCGCGGGCATGAACGCCCTGACCAACTGGCAGCGCAAGACCAAGGGACTGGAAGCCATCGAAGGCCCGGTCCACGACTGCAAGACCTGCGGCATGTGTTCCAGCAAGCCGAGAGTGTAGGGAGGCATCATGGATTACTTCGTTCTCGTCATAGCCGCCATCTTCGTCAACAACATCGTGTTGGCGCAATACCTGGGCAACTGCCCGTTCATCGGCACGTCCAAGGAATCGGGCGTGGCCATCGGCATGGGGCTGGCCGTCGTCTTCGTGGCCGCCATGGCGGCGGTCATCACCTGGTGCGTGCAGAAATTCCTGCTCGCGCCCAGCGACCTCGGCTACCTCCAGACCATTGCCTTCATCCTGGTCATTGCCGCCCTGGTCCAATTCGTCGAGATGTTCCTGAAAAAGGCCATCCCCCCGCTCTACAAGTCGCTCGGCATTTTCCTCCCGCTGATTACCACCAACTGCGCCGTGCTCGGCATCGCCATCATCTGCCAGCGCGAGGAATACACCCTGCTCGAAACCCTGATCTTCTCCGTGGCGTCGGGCTTCGGCTTCATGCTCGCTCTGGTGCTTCTGGCGGGCATCCGCGAACGCCTCGACCTGTCCAGAGTGCCCATGGCCATGAAGGGCACGCCGCTCGGCCTCGTCATGGCCGGGCTCATGTCTCTGGCCTTCTTCGCCTTCAAGGGCATGGCTTCCTAGGAGTTTGACCACATGATAACCGCTTCCGTTCTGATTCTTTTCGGCATCGGGTTCACGGCCGCCATCATCCTGGCCGTGGCCTCCAAGCTGCTCTACGTCTACGAGGACCCGCGCATAGCCCAAGTGGAAAGCGTGCTGGCCGGGGCCAACTGCGGCGGTTGCGGCTTCCCCGGCTGCGCCGGGGCGGCCCAGGGCGTGGTCGAAGGCAAAGCCGGCGCCACGGTCTGCGTCATCGGCGGAGACGCCGTGGCCGAAAAGGTGGCCGCCATCATGGGCCTTGAGTTCTCCTCCATGGAGAAACAAGTGGCCTTCGTGGACTGCACCGGCGGCGTCCGCGCCGAGGAAGTATACAAATACGCGGGCGTCAAGGACTGCCGCGCCCAGCACATGCTCTACAGCGGCTCGAAAATGTGCCCCGAGGGCTGCCTCGGCTTCGGCACCTGCGTCACGGCCTGCCAATTCGGCGCCATCGAGATGGGGCCCAACGGCTACCCCGTGGTCGACCCGAACCTCTGCACGGCCTGCGGCGGCTGCGAACAGGTCTGCCCGCGCGGCGTGATTACCGTCTGGGGCATGTCCGCGCGCATCACCCATCTCAACCTCGAATCCGACTGCCTGGCTCCGTGCCGACAGAAGTGCCCGGGCCAGATCAACATCCCCCGCTACATTGAGCAGGTCTCGCGCGGCGATTATGCGGGCGCTCTGGAAACCATCCGCGAACGCATCCCCATGCCCCTGTCCATCGGAAGGGTCTGCCCCCACCCCTGCGAAGGCGTCTGCCGTCGCGGCCACGTGGACGAACCCGTGGGCATCAACATGATAAAGCGGTTTGCAGCGGACTGGGAAATGAACTCCGGGACCAGACTGCCCATCTCCTGCGCTCCGGACACCGGCCGCAAGGTGGCAGTAATCGGCGGCGGTCCCGCCGGGCTGTCCTGCGCCTTCTTCCTGCGCCGCCTGGGCCACAGCCCGACCATTTTCGAATCCATGCCCAAGCTCGGCGGTCAGTTGCGCTACGGCATCCCGGAATATCGGCTGCCCAAGGCCGTGCTCGACTGGGAGATCGAGGGCATCCTCGACCTGGGTATCGACGTGCAATACGAAAAGTTTTTCGGAAAGGACTTTTCACTGAACACCCTGCGGGAAGACGGCTTCGAAGCCGTGTTCCTCGGCATCGGCGCCTGGATGAACATGAACCTGCGCATCGAAAACGAGGACGCCTCGGGCATTTCCACCGGCACCGAGTTCCTGACCAAGGTGGGACTAGGCGTCGACACCGGCACCGGCAAGAAGGTCGTGGTCATCGGCGGGGGCAACACCGCCATCGACGCGGCCCGGACCAGCCTGCGTCTGGGCGCGGAAGTGACGCTCATGTACCGCCGCACCCGCGATGAGATGCCCGCCAACGTGGAGGAAATCATCGGAGCCGAAGAGGAAGGCGTCAATTACCTCTTCCTTGCCGCGCCCACGCGCATCGTCACCGACGACAACAGGCACGTAACCCATATCGAATACATTCAAATGGAACTCGGCGAACCTGACGCATCGGGCCGCCGCAGTCCCGTTCCCATCGAAGGGTCCGAGACCCTGCTCGAAGCGGACACCGTATACACCGCCATCGGCCAGAAGCCCGAGCTTTCCTGCCTGTACGAAGACGGTGTCTGCCAACTGGAGGAGACGCGCTGGCGCACCCTGGCGGCCGATTCCGATACCCTCCAGACGGCTTTGCCCCATGTCTTCACCGGCGGCGACATGCACACCGGCCCGGCCCTGGTCATCACCGCGCTCGGCGAAGGCCGCAAGGCTGCCCGGTCCATCAACCAGTACCTCAACGGTGAAACGCCCCATGTGGACGAACGCACCCAGCGCGACCTGCTCGCCTACACTATGTTCACGGACATCCCGGATGTCGGCTGGCGTGAACGATCCAGAATGCCGCACTTGTTGGAATGCGACGAACGGGCCTGCTCCTTCGACGAAATAGAAGGCGCGCTCAACGAAGCCCAGGCCAAACACGAGACGTGCCGCTGCCTGCGGTGCGGTCTGACCTGCTACAATCGGGACATGACCGACGGCCAGGAATGCGTCAGCGAAGATTGTGTAAAAAATCAGTAAAAAAAGGTTGCCAAGCGTCAGGGTAGAAGGATATACAGTTTCTCCCTTGAGGCGATGTCCCCGAGGAAAGACCAAAGTGGGCGATTAACTCAGCTGGTCAGAGTGCCATCTTCACACGGTGGAAGTCACAGGTTCAAATCCCGTATCGCCCACCACTTTGATTGAAAAAACGGACGCTTGATTCAAGCGTCCGTTTTCTTTTGTGTGCGATCAAAACCGTCTTTGGCCTGGGCCTCAGGACGTGACCCACTCCAGGGCTTGGCCGAGCTTCTCGGGCGGGTACAATCTTATTTCGCAGTCCATGAGCAGCTCGCCGAGCTTGACTCCCCATCGCACCCAATTGGGACCGCCGACAACGGCGAGCCTGCGGAAATCCTTGCGATGGGCCAGGCCGAACTTGGCGTCGTCCCAAGCGGCCATGGCATCCCACCCGGTGAAGTCCGCGTCCATGCAAAACAAGGCGTCGGCCTTGCCGTTCTCACTGATGACCTTCTCCAAAGCCGGAATCCAGACGTCCCGATAGTCAGCGTCCGTCAATCTGCCGGAAGCCCGGACAGCGAGCATCATCGGCGTGGATTGTTCCATAACGGTAATCATGAGGCTCCTCCTTCATCGAATGGCACTCCACGATACAACCATACCTCATTTGCAAACGTAAGCCCAGAACCAGCCGCCGACCGAATCAACGGTTGAGGTGGCGAAGCAGCTCCAGGGCGGTGGTGTCGCCGGGCGACCGTTCCAGGGTCCGCATGGCCAATTCCCTGGCCTTTTCCGGCCTGCCCGTGGCCAGATAGACATTGGCCAAGGCTACGAAATAGTCGCGTCGCGGATCGGCGGCCAGCGCCCTCTCCAAAGCTCCCCCCGCCTCCGAAGGCCGATCCAGGGCGAGCAGGACCTGGGCGTGGTTGTACTGAACACGGCCGTTTTCCGTCATGTGCACGGCCGCCCTGCCAAGATGGCCCTCGGCCTCCTCGTATCGGCCCATTTCGGCAAGGAGCAGGCCGAGAGAGTAGGCGACTTCGTGCAGATCGGGGTTGTCGGTGACAACCTCCCCCAAAAGCCGCCCGGCCTCGACATTGTCTCCCCTCCGGTTCAGGAGCATGGCCAGATTGACCTTGGCAGGATAGAATTGGCCGTCGATTTCGATGGCCTTGCGGTATTCCCGCTCCGCCTCGGCGTCCTGCCCCCGGTTAACCGCCAGATTGCCGAGATTGTACCGTTGGGGGGCGAAGTCGGCGTTGTAGCGCATACTGCGCCGGTACGCTTCAAGGCCACGCCGGAAGGCTTCCCGATCCGCCTCGCGGAGGTCCTCCTCGGGCAACGCGCTGAGCAGCGCGGCGGCTTCCATGCGCACGGCCGCGACCGGATCGTACAATTTGGGCGCAATGCGTTTAAGCCTGGTCCCGGCGTCGAAATATTCCAGGCTTCGAATGGAGGTGTAACGAATCAGGGCGTCCTCATCCTCCAAAGCTCTGGCCAAAGCGGCCCGACTCGCATCCGACGGATAAGCGCGGAGCAACTCCAGAGCCGTGGCCCGGACAATGGCGGGCGAAAGCGCGTCGTCGGCCAGCCGGACAAGCTCTGCCTCGGCCCCGGGCATTCCGGCCCTCCCCGCCGCGAGAACCGTACCGTAGTGCGGTTTGCGCTTCTCCCCGTACCACTTGGTCGCGGCCTTCACATTCCACTCCAGCGGCTTGTCGCCGTGGCAACCTTCGGCCGAACAGGCGTTGGGAGTTCCCAGGGCCGCGCTCAGATCGGGCCGCGGAATCCGCAGGCTGTGATCCGCCCGTCTGTCGATGCCCATATAGGAGGACTCGGGCATATGGCATCGAATGCACAGATACCCTTCGCTCGGCTTTCCCTCATGCTCCCGCTTGTGGAAATGATGGCTCGGCGAATCATAGACCTCGGCCCGATGACACCGGGTGCACAAATCATTGCCGTCCGCATGGCGCTTCAGGCCGTGCACGTCATGGCAATCGCCGCACCGCACCCCGCGCGCGAACATCCGGCTCTGCAAGAAAGAACCGTAGACATAGACCTCTTCCTGTATCTGGCCATCCGGATGATACATCCCCTCGCCGAGCAATTGCGGTATCATCAGGTTCAGCAATTCCTCCTGAACGTGACGGTTGTCGCCCAACTGAAAACGGCGTGAATGGCATGGAGCGCAGATCGCGACCTGCTCCCCGGCAGTGAGATTGGCCGTGCGCACGGTCAGGGCATAATTCGGCGTGTCCTTGCGCGCCAGGGGCGGCAGCCCGGCCCACTCGACATGCTTGGAGCCCGGCCCGTGACAGGCTTCGCACCCCACGTCGATCTCGGCCCAAGTGGTGTCGTAGACGCCGCTCTCCGGGTCATACCCCTTTCGAAGCCGCGTAGAATGGCACTCGGCGCACATGGCGTTCCAGGTCTGGCCGCCGTTGGTCCAGTGAAGCCAATCGCTCGGCCCATCCACATCGTAGGGCGGCAAGCGATACCATGCCTTCCGCTCGACGTCCCAGGCGATATTCAGGCATTGCAACCTGCCCCCCGGGAACGGAATGAGATATTGTTGCAGAGGATAGACCCCGAAGGTGTGAGAAATCTCGAACCGCCCGGGCTTGCCGTCCGGCCCTTCGGTTTCGACGCAGTATCGCCCGTCGCGCCGATAGAAACGGGTCGCCGCGCCGGTATGAGGATCGGTGTAGACGACGTTATCGAAATCACCGAGCACCGTGGTCTCGTCGGCCACGTCCATGGCCCTGTCATGGTCAGAGCCGAGCCACTTGTCATAAGCGCTTCGATGGCATTCGGCGCACGCCTTGGAACCCACGAACCTGGCGGATTCCTCCGGCTCCGGCGCGACGGGCGGACGAAGATGCAGAGCGGCAAACGGAGACAGCAGGATAAGGACCGCCGCGGCGAATGCGATCCGCTCCCATATTGCCGAGTCGTGAAAGGGTTTGGCCATGGTGACGCCTCCGCTCCCCGCGTCCTAGATTCTCGTCGCCTGTTCCGCAAGAAAGCGGTCCCGGCGACGGGCCTTGGCGCAGTCCACTTTGACCATGCCGTTTTCTATGCGCACGGGATAGGTGTCCAGGGGCCTCGGCGCAGGCCCGGTCAGGACCTCCCCTGTCAGACTAAAAGTCGAACCGTGGCAGGGGCAGACAAAGGCCCCTTTCTCCTCATCCCACGGCACGGAACATCCCAGATGGGTGCAGGTCCTCGACAGGGCCAGAAATCCCCCGTCCGGCAGTCGGGCGAGGTAGAACTGCCCCTGTGGCACTGCCGTCACCGTGCCGGGTAGGAACATCGAGATTTCGCCCGCGTCGACCACGCCGACCTCGCGCTCCGGCCGGTTGCGGTCCCTGCGCGAAGCCAGGAACGATATGCCAAGCCAACCGAACTCGGCCAGAGCCGCCAGACCGAGCACAGTCCAAATCCTGTTGAAGAAAGTCCGGCGGCCAATCTTGAACCCGGCGAAACGCGTATCCGTTTTGCTCACAAGCTGCCTCCTGTTCCATGCCAGGGCCAAACCAGGTGCATCTCCGCGCCGCGAAAAAAAACACCAACAACAGTGAGCACAGTGAGAATCGCGAACCCCGCGACCAGACCAGCCATGACCGCTTCCGCCCTGGTGCGGTTCGCGGCCTTGACCAGCAGCCAATACCCCCCAGCCGCCAAAAGAATGACGGCCGAGGTGGGAACTATCCCGCGCGCAATCAACGCATCCGCAGCCATGCCGACGCCCGGCTGCCGAAGGGCGTTGTCGGCCAACACGGCGGCCACGGCCAAAAGCGCGCCACCTCCTGCGGCCCATGCCGCCAGCCCCCTGCCCCGCTCCGAACCGAACCAGACGCCGCCCGGCAGTGCGCTGCCCGGAATAAGGGGGAGCAGCAAAAGCGCCGCGCCACCCAGAAACGGCCAGACAAACGCCGCAAACACGGGATGAAGATGCAACAGCAATTCCTGCAATCCCTGGAAATACCACGGTGCCTTGGTTGGATTGGGGCTCATGCCCGGATTGGCCTGCTCAAGCAGGGGGGCGTTCCAGAACATGGCCAGAAAAAGGACAAAGGCGACGAGGGACAGGCCGACGGCCGCCTCGCGGGCGATGAGATTCGGCACCACGGGAATCCGCCGAATCGGCTCGCCCCCTTCCGACGTGCTGATGAGTCCACCCGCCCTGCGCACAAGCCAGAAATGCCACAGGAGCAGAACCAGCAGGGAGCCGGGAATAACCGCCACATGCAACACATAGAAGTTGGACAGTGTAGCCTGTCCGATCTCGGGCCCGCCCTGGATAACCCCGCGCAGCCAGTCCCCGCACAGAGGAATATAGCCGAGCGCGGCCATGGAAACCGTCACGGCCCAATAGGCGAGTTGATCCCATGGAAGCAGATAGCCGGTGAAATTGGCGGCCAGCACGAAAACGAGCAGGCCGAGCCCAATTGTCCAGTTGAGGCGGCGGCCCGGCCCGAAGGCTCCGGTAAGGGCCGTGCGCAGCAGATGGAGCACGGCGACCACCGCCAACAGGTTCGCGCTGGCATGATGAATGTTGCGCACCCAATATCCGAGGGGAATATCGCGGCCCAGAGCGCGCACCGAGCCATAGGCTTCCTCAAGCGTCGGCCGGTAGGCGAGAAGCAGGAGCGCACCCGTAAGGAAAAGCAGTCCCGTCAAGACTACGGCCATGCCCCCCAGCCCCCAGCTCAGGCGGAAGCGGATCGTCGGGTACGGCACGGTCCGGGGATGGAGGTGGAGAATGAAGTCGGTAATGGACTGCCTGGACGCCTTCATGAATCTTCCTTGTTCAAGAATCGGCGGAACGCTGGCCGGACAATATACAGGCAAGGTATAACGCACATCCGGCCAGAATGAAAGGAACTCCACCCCGCCGCACACAAGTCGCGGCGAGGCGGAGCGAATTTAGGCAGACCGAGCGCGCTACTTGGTTTCTGGATACACCGTCTTCCAGTCGTTCTTCATGTCCACCACGGCCCAACCGGACTTGGCCGCCTCGGCCTGGGCCTTCTCCGCGCCCTTGTCGTAGGCGAACTCGCGCCCGCCGTCGGTATGGCGAACCAGAAGGGCGAAACGGGCACCCTCCCCGGCCATGGTGTACTGCAACATCTGAAGATCTCCGTCCGAATTGCCGAAGGCGGCGACAGGACGGCGGCCAATGTGCAGGTTGATGCCCACGGGCTTGCCTTCCTTGTCGTCTATGAAGCCCAGCTCGGCTTCGCGGATGATGACCGGCTTTCCATCACGCATCTCGAATTTAGTCTTGATGGAGCTGCCCACGACCTGCTCAGGAGGAATACCGTACACGGCTTCCGACCAGGGGCGCATGAACTCGATGCCGCCGCCGGACACGATGAAGGTCTTGAAACCGTTGACGCGCATATAAGCCAAAAGCTCAAGCATGGGCTGATAGACCATCGCCGTATATGGCATCTTGGTCTGTGGATGCCTCGCCGTCGCGATCCACTGCTTGACCCGGGCTTCGAATTCGGCGGTGGTCATGCCCGCATGGGTGGCCATGACCACTTCGAGGAGCGACTTCATCCCGCCCTTGGCCGCCGTCTCCATATCGCCTTTGAGCAGGGAGGCGAAGGGTTCCTGCGTCTTCCATTCGGGATGCTCCGGGGCCAGTTCCCTGACCCGGTCCAGGGCAAAGAACAATTGAAAATACATGGGCTTTTCCGCCCACAAGGTGCCGTCATTGTCAAAGACGGCTATCCGTTCGGAAACCGGAATGAAATCCGGGCCGCCCTCCGATGTCGTCCGGCTCACGAAATCGACAATGCTCCGCTTGACGTCGCCGTCATTCCAGGAAGGAAGCGGATCGGCGGCCTGCGCAAAGCCTGAAAAGAGAACCAGGACAAAAGCCGCAAACAGTATCTTCCAAGTCTTCAAAGTGTAGCCCATGGGGTATTCCTTTTGGGACTTTAAGCGGACAGTCCACCCGCTTGGACGGACTTGCCCCCGAAAGCTTCGCGCTCCCGGGGGCAAGCGTCACGGATTGTCGTTCGATCAATTCAACACGGCTACGGTCCAGCCTAGTTGCCCGTAGGCATGGGCAGGCTGATGCCTTCCTTGTTCAGGGAGTCACGGACATACTGGAAACGCTGATAATTGGTCAGCGTCATCGGGCCGGTATAGACCTCGCTCTGGAGCTTTTCGGGAGGATACTCGACATAGGTTTTCATCAGCTCCTTGATGGCCAGATTAAAGGACACCAGCGTCCAGGTATGCTCGGTGTAGTTGTTCATGAACACGTCATATCGTTCCTGCGGGTCTTGCCAGAGGTCGAAGACCTGCGGCGTGGCCGCCACGTACTTCTCGGGCCCCTTCCAACCGATGTTGGAGTCCACGGCCATGCCGCCGGTATGCGCGCCGTTGTCACCGCGGAGATTATACACGGCCTTGTAATTGCCCACGCGCACCGCGCCAGGGGTCAACTCGTTTTCGGTGAAGTAGAACCAACTGTTGCGCTCAGACTTGCCCTTGCCGAAAAGGACCGGGGACATGTCGTAGCTGTCGAAGACCATGGGCTTGCCCTCGACGTTGTTCTTCGGAAGCTCGACTCCGGCCACGGAAGCGAAGGTGGCCATCAGGTCCAGGCCGCCCAGGATGTCGCTATTGCGGCTGCCGGCCTTGATCTTGCCGGGCATCCAGGCAATGGCCGGAACGCGGTTGCCGCCCTCGCGGACGGTGCCCTTGGTGCCGCGGAAGGGAGTATAGCCCGCATCGGGGTACACGTCCTGCCAGGCGCCGTTGTCCGTGGTCCAGAAGACCAGGGTGTTCTTGTCCAAACCGAGCTCGCGCAGCTTGTTCATGATGTTGCCGACGCGGGTGTCAAGCTCCACGATGGAATCGGCGTACTTGGTCTTGGACAGGGACTTGTGCTTGAACTCGGGGGCCGGAAGGTTGGGCTGGTGCACCTTCATGAAGTTGGCGTTGATGAAGAACGGCTTGCCGTCCTTGGCGCCCTTGGCAGCCTCTTCCAGGAACTCCAAGGTCGCCTTTTCCACGTAGCTGTCCACGAAGGGGATGCCCACCACGCCCTTTTCCGGGGTGTTGTTGTAGGAGCCGTCGACCTTGAAGTCCTCCTTGGCCTCTTCTCCGGCCTTGGCGGACAGGGACCCCTTGGTCACCTTCGCGAACATTTCACGCAGCTTGGGGTCCATGTCGGGGAACCAATTGGCATCGGCATAAGTATACGCGTTGAGGTGATACAGGAAACAATACTTCATCACGTCGTAGCCATGGGCGTTGGGCAGCGCGTAATCGTCCTCTCCCAAATGCCACTTGCCTGTGAAGTAGGTATTGTACCCCGCCTTTTTGAGCACGGAGGCCAGGGTCCACTCGGAAGCGGGCAGGCCGCCTCCCTGACCTTGGAAGGCAACCGTGGTCATGCCGCTGCGGTTGGGGATACGGCCGGTCTGCATGGCGGCGCGGCCCGGCGTGCAGCTCGGTTGGGCATAGAACGAGAACATCGTCATGCCTTCATCGGCCAACCGGTCGAAGTTGGGCGTGGGCATTCCGCGCCCTTCACCGCCGCCGTAGACGCCCAGGTCGCCGAACCCGGTGTCGTCGGAGACGATCAGGAGAATGTTCGGTTTCTCGGCCGCCACGGCGAACGCCGCGAGACAAAGGACCAGGGCGGACGCAATTGCCGCCACAAAAAACATTTTCGGTCTCATAAGCAATTTCCTCCCTAGGTTTAACTATGGGGCCAGGGAATGAAGTTCCGTCGTCGAAACCAACGCCTGAAAAACTGACGAGCACTCACTGCCGACAGGCGAGCGGCACCGGCAAAAACACACCAAGAGATACCGTGCAAACGAAAAATCATCCCGCCATAACACTATAACCTATTTTATTTTCTAAGGGCGGTTTCTAAAATTTGCCAATGCTTTTTTGTTTCTATTCGATAATTTTTTGTTATATGGATACAAGGTTATTTTTTTTATTCAAAAAACGAGACCGTTACGACGCCGAAAAAAAACGCACAAAAACGCCTCACTCTCGATCAGGTCACACGTGGTTGATTCATACGCACCCCCAACGGGAGCACGAAATGCACATTACTCTCAGGCACATCGAACAAATCGACGCCCTTTGCCGACACGGAAATTTCCGGCTCGCGGCAGACAACCTCTGCATCTCCCAACCGGCGCTCAGCCGCTCCATCCTCACCCTGGAGGAAAGGCTCGGAGTGAAGCTGTTCGACCGCACGCGCGGCAAGCTGCTGCCCACCAGATATGGAGCCCTCATCCAGCAACGGGGACAAAAAATGCTCCGCGAGATGCAATTGCTGCATCGTGACATTTCCATGTTGAGAGGGGGCGAAGAAGGAATCATCCACATCGGATGCGGCCCGTTTCCCGGCGAAGTGCTGGCGGGCGAGGCCATCGGACGGTTCAACAAGCTGTATCCGAAGGTGACCGTCAAACTGACCGTGGACCACGCGCCGAGGCTCAACGGACTACTGCGCAAACGGGCCATCGATTTCTATGTCGCGGACGCCTCCCAGATGCACGGCAATCAGGAATTCACCCTGACCCCGCTCCCCCAACAGCAGGGATATTTCTGCTGCCGAAAAGAACATCCGCTAACCGAACTGCCGTCGCCTTCATTCCAGGAGATATTCAGCTTCCCGATGGCAATCATGTGGACGTCCGAGCCCGTGCTTGCCCTGCTCAGCAAGCTCCTCGGAAAAAGAATCAGAAGACTCGAAGACCTCGGCACCGGCCTGATAAAATGCGACAACCTGCACACCCTACTGCGTGTGGTCAGCTCCGGCGATGCCTTCACCATCACCACACGCGAGGTGTTCGACAAGAGCGTATTCAAGGACAGCCTCCGCCTCCTGCCGGTCCATGTGCCCGAATTGCGGACCGACTACGCCATCGTGACCCTGAAGGGACGTTCGACCATCAAGGCGATCGCCTGTCTCCACGACCTCTTCACGGCCGTGGCCGATGAGCTCGTGTACCGTGACGCGCCCGAAGCGGTCCGCGACGCGGACGGGAAACGCGCGCCTATTTTCCGAAGAGAGGTTCAGTGATAAGCGACTTTATCACCGGAGTGATCTGAATGCGGAACATGGCCTGTTGGCCGAAGTCATCCGGTTTGACCACCGAATACTCGATTCCCGCCTTGATGTTCACGGGCGTGCCGCCCATGCTGACGGTCTTGCCCACGAAGAGCCCCACCGGCACGGTCCATTTGTTCCCGCCCGAGGCGTTGTGGTTGTAGGTGATGGTCGGATTCATGCCCACCTGCCAGGCATCGGGCAGATTGAATGTCAGGAAATACAACATGGTGCCCTGACTGAGATCAGCCTTTCCGCCTTGGCCTGCGGACGCAAGCTTCCAGAAATAATTGGGAAAAATACCGGCGGTGAACAGCTTGTTCTTATACCCGATCACTGCAGCCGGTCCCAGGCCCCACTGGTCCTGGCCCAAACGGCTGTCCGTGGCGGTGGGCAAAAGAGCCGTGGCCCCCGCTCCAATAATCAGATTAGATCCGGTCACGTTGATCGACGGCGTGTAAATGACCGGCAACTGAATGTCGCCGAAGCCGCTCACCTGACGCACATCGCCCCCTCCCTTGGGAACAGGCTGTGAAAAAATGATGGGCACTACGGGGCGGGTGACGAGTTTGGACTGATCGTCGCCCGAGCCCATGAGCGGAATGGGCAAAATCGGTTGAAAATTCAGCCCAACGCCATACTTCGGCCCGCCGTCGACTTCTGTTCCATCGAAAAACTGCAACGGATGCAGGTCAAAATTCAAGGCCCACAGGTCGCCCAGCGGGTTGGCCAGCTTGGCTCCGGCCTCGGACAGGGAATCGGGACTGTGAACCGTGGCGGACGCCTTGCCGTCCTGGGCCTGAGCAGGGATCGCGACAACGCACAATCCCGCCAGCACGGCGACAAAAACAAAGACCGAACGCGCAGCCGAGCGCATCCGGTCTTCCATGATTCTTTTCAGGAAAATGGCGTTCATCGAAAAGCACTCCTCATGGCTTTCCACACAGATTGATAACAAAAAACACTATATTCATGTTAAAACATAATCTTTTTGTTATCATCAAATGTCAAGAAAATAATGGAGCACCTGTTATGCGTCGACACATACAAGCCATCGTTGACTAAATACAGGTCAGGAGAAGCTGATCCGAACGGCCACGTCGCCGGTCTTGCCCGCAAGCCCGGCGATAAAATCGTCCGCGCTCATGCCGCCCGCTTCAACGATCTGGCCCCTCTTCCCATCAAGGAACTCTGCCAGCACCGCAGCGTCGACCAGGATGCCCCGGCCGAGGATGTTCCTGCCGCTCTCCACGGCCAACGTGCTGAAAACCTTAACAGACAGCCGCGCCGGAGCCGCTTGGGCCGGAACGTGATCCTTGACGGAAATACCGCTGCGGAAACTCTTGTAGAAATTGTCGCGGCCCATGACGATACCCACCAGGCCGGGCATTGCGCCCCCCAGGGCCAGCCGGTCCCCGTCCTTGACGAAGGTATCGTCCAGATCGTCCACAGGGCTGTTGTTAAGGAATATGGTCCTGACCGTCCCGTCGATGAATTCGTCGTCGAAACCAAGCGCGCTCCGCAAAAAATTTCTCACCGAGCTGCCTGAAATCGTTTCTAAGGCAAATCCTTTCTGCAAGAGATAATTCCACGCGGAAACCGCCTCTGCGGACATCGATATTTCCATATAGTCGTTTTTCCCGGACAAATTCACTTCCTCCCGTTCCAAACCATTGTACCGAAATCGAACATTATGCCACACTGAACACAATATACTGTTTTTTTTGACATTAATTTTCAAACCAGGCTATGATTGAACCAATAGTCAGAGTATCGACAACGCGTCAAGAAAAACGCTGAATCCTAACCGCAGAGGGTAACCCTATGCCTAAGATCCTTAGAATCAATTGCCGAACTCAAGAATATTCCTTTGATGAAGTCGGCCAGTACGCAGGCTTGGGCGGTCGCGCCTTGACCTCCAGAATCATCAACAAGGAAGTCCCCGCCACCAGCCATCCCCTGTCCGCCGAGAACAAGCTGGTCATCGCCTCCGGCCTGTTGGGCGGCTCCACGGCTGCCAACTCGGGCCGCGTGTCCGTGGGCACCAAGTCCCCGCTGACCGGCGGCATCAAGGAATCCAACTCCGGCGGCTTGTTCGGTCACAGAATGCCCAAGCTCGGACTCCTCGCCATCGTGCTTGAGGACAAGCCCGAGGAAGACGCGCCCTTCTCCACGCTGTTCATCACCGAAGACAGGGTCGAGTTCCGCGACGCGTCCGACATCGCCGGAATGGACACCTATCCCGGCCACGACAAGCTGTTGGCCGAATACGGGGATAAGCTGTGCGCGGCCATGATCGGCCCCGCCGGCGAGACCCTGCGCAAGACCGCGACCATCCAGTTCACCGATCCGTATAAGCGGCCCGCCCGCTCCGCGGGACGCGGCGGCACCGGCGCGGTCCTGGGCTCCAAGAAAATCAAGGCCATCGTCCTCGACCCCGAGGTGAACGTGAAGGTTTCCGCCGTCGACAACGACGCATTCAAGGAAGCACGCTCCACCTGGGTCTCCATCCTGAAGGGGCATCCGGTCACCGCCGAGGGCCTGCCCGGTTTCGGCACCTCCGTGCTGGTCAACGTCATCAACGAGGCGGGCGCGCTGCCCACCAAGAACTTCCGCTTCGGCCAGTGCGACCACGCAGCGGACATCTCCGGTGAGAAGATCGCCGAAGTCATCACGGAGCGCGGCGGCAAGACCACTGAAGGCTGCCACACCGGCTGCATCATCCAGTGCTCCCAGCAGTACAACGACGCCAACGGCAACTACCTGAGTTCCGGCTTCGAATACGAGACCGTCTGGGCCTTCGGCGCCAACGCCATGATCCGCGACATCGACGATATCGCGATGATGGACCGCCTGTGCGACGAAAAGGGCATGGACACCATCGAAATCGGCAACACCATCGCCGTGGCCATGGACGGCGGCATCATCCCCTGGGGTGACGGCAAGGCCGCCATCGAGCTGCTCAAGAAGGTCGGCACCGACGATCCCATGGGCATGATTATCGGCAACGGCGTGGACTTCGCGGGCGGCGCCTTCGGCGTGGAACGCCTGCCCACGGTCAAGGGCCAGTCCATGCCAGCCTACGACCCGCGCGCGGTCAAGGGCGTCGGCGTGACCTACGCCACCACGGCCATGGGAGCCGACCACACCGCCGGATACGGCGTCACCGCCAACGTCCTTGGCGTGGGCGGAACCGTTGACGGCCACAAGAAGGAAGGCAACGTGGAGCTGTCCAAGAACCTCCAGGTAGCCACCGCCGCCATCGACTCCATGGGCTTCTGCCTGTTCGTGGCCTTCGCGGTCCTGGATTCCGAAAACGGCGTCCAGATCATGGCCGACCTGGTCCAGTCCTGGACCGGCAACTCCTTCTCCGTGGACGACCTGGTCGCCCTGGGCGCGGGAGCCATGCAGGACGAGCAGGACTTCAACGAGCGCGCGGGCTTCTCCAAGGTCGACGACCAACTGCCCCGCTTCTTCGAAACCGACCCCCTGCCGCCCCACAACGTGGTCTGGGACTACACCGTTGACGAACTGCAAGGCGCAAAAGCCTAGTTCGGACGACACTGTCCACGACATGGGCCGGGGATTGTTCCCCGGCCCTTTTTTATAGTTGACCCACACCCTTCAACCGCCTAGATTCAGAACATGGGAATAGAAATCAAAAGCTTCGCCACCTTGGCGAAATATCTGCCGGAAAATGGCCAGGACTATCCTATTGAACCGGGCGAGACCGTCCGCTCCCTGATAACCAAACTCGGCATTCCGGAGAAGGACGTCACCCTGGTGTTCATCAACGCCCTGCGCTCAAGCCTGGACAGCGAAATCGCCGACGGAGACCGCGTGGGGTTGTTTCCCCCGGTTGGCGGAGGCTAGCCCTTTGGACGACGCCCTCAAAGACGGCATCCTCGCCGCCGCCCATCCCGGCTCCCTGCCATGGGGCGGCACGGGACTGGTCCTTGACGTGGAACAGGTGGCCGACCTTGCCGCGCGCCACGATGTGCCCGGCTGCGAAATCGAGGCTTTGGCCCTTGAGCTCGACGTCACGCCGACCCGCTACCTGCGCAACCGGCAATCCGTCTCCCCGAAGGATCAGATCCTCCTGCTCCGATCGCGCGTGGCCCAGGTGGGCCTCGGCGGCCTGGGCGGCGCACTGCTGGAACAGCTCCTGCGCCTTGGCGTCGGGACCTTGCGCACGGCTGACGGCGACATATTCGAGGCGTCCAACCTGAACCGGCAATCTCTGTCCACTTTAAGCGGCCTAGGCCGGGGTAAAACCCGCGCGGCCAAATTGCGGGCGGCGGAGATCAACCCCTCGGCAACCCTGGAAACCCGGCCCGAATTTCTGACGCCGGAGACCCTGCCAAAATTTCTGGAAGGCTGCACTGTGGTCGTGGACGCCCTGGGCGGTCTGACCATGCGCGGCCACCTGCAAAAAGCCGCCGCTGCCGCGTCCATCCCCCTTGTGACCGGCGCCCTGGCCGGATGGACCGGCTATGTGGCCGTGGTCATGCCGGGACAGATCGGCCCGGCCGATCTCATGGGCACGGACAACGGCGGCGAGGAACTGCTCGGCTGTCCGGCCCCGGCCGTGAACCTCGCGGCCTCGCTCATGGCCTCCGAAGTCTTCAACATCCTCACCGGCCAACCAACCCTGGCCGGAAAGATGCTCGTGACCGACCTGCGCTCCCACACATTTGAGACCGTTTCGCTCTGATTCGGTGCCAAGTCCTATTGAATTATGTTTTCGTTGACGTAATTCCCCAACGTCGTCTATTTTCTTCATCTGTTATAATATTCTTTACAAAATGGTGGGTTCAACGGCCTGCGAACTCCGAGGTATTCCATGAAGCAACACCCCGAAACCGTACTGAGACTCCGCGTTTGGCTCGATCATGAAGACCAGACCTACATCGGCATTGGCAGCACTCTCCTGTTGCAGCAGGTCGAAAAACTCGGCTCCCTGCGCAAGGCGGCCGAAGCCTTGGGCATGTCCTATCGTCGCGCATGGGGCAAACTGAAAAACGCCGAGGAACGCATCGGCAAACCCCTGGTTGAAAAAACCAAAGGCAAGGGGCAACGCTTCAATCTTTCGCCCTATGGCAAGGAAGTCATGGAAAAATTTCTGCATTTCTATCTGGATGTGGAAGAATACGCCACGCAACGCGCTGCGGAACTCCTCGACATAGACGTCAAGAAAGCCGGCGAATTTTACCGGGACGACACGGAATAGAGCCTCATATCGTTTGAGGCCAGCGGATATAACTGCTCATAAATGGAGGGAAAAAATGAAACGTTTGCTGATCGCCGCCCTGTCCTGCCTCATCATCGCAGCCATGGCCCTGCCCGTCATGGCAGGCCAGACCCTGATGATGGCCACCACCACCAGCACCGCCAACACCGGCCTGCTGGACGACCTGATCGTGCCCAAATTCATGAAGGACACCGGCATCGAGATCAAATTCGTGGCCGTGGGCACGGGCAAGGCCCTCAAAATAACCAAGAACTGCGACGTGGACGTTGTCCTGGTCCATGCTCCCGCTGCGGAAAAGGCGTACATGGACAAAGGCGTGCTCGTGGACCGCAAAGAACTCATGTACAATGACTTCGTCATCATCGGCCCGGCCTCCGATCCGGCGGGCGTGAAGGGCATGGATGTGGCCGAAGCGCTGAAGACCATCGCCCAGAAGCAGGCCGTGTTCGCCAGCCGTGGCGACAACTCCGGCACCCACAAGAAGGAATTGTCCCTGTGGAACGCCGCCGGAATGCCCGTGCCCGAAAAAGACGCCTGGTACGTCCAGACCGGACAGGGCATGCTCCCGACCATCAACATCGCCAACGAGAAGAACGGCTACACCATGACCGACCGCGGCACCTACATCAAGTACGCCGACACCCGGGGCGGCAACCCGCCTCTGGTGGTCCTGGTCGAAGGCGACAAGGTCCTGTTCAACCAGTACAGCGCCCTGGCCGTGAACACCGCCAAGTGCAAGAACGCCCAGTACGAGCTGGCGACCAAGTTCATCAACTGGATGGCCACTCCCGACACCCAGGAAGCCATCGGCAACTTCAAGCTGCTTGGCAAGAAGCTGTTCATTCCCAACGCGAAATAACATTACAGTCCTGATCCGGCGGGGGAGGGAGTTACGTCTCCCTCCCCCGCCTTTACGAGACCTATATGGAATATCTGCTGCAAGGCTTCATGCAGGGGTTCAAACTCCTCTTCTCAGGCAATCCCGAGACCTACTCCGCCATCACGGCGACGGTCTATGCGTCCACCCTGTCCATGATATGCAGCCTGTCCATCGGCGTGCCGCTGGGGTTCCTGCTCGGCTACAACACATTTCCCGGAAAGAAGGTCGTCCGAACCATCGTGGACACCCTGCTTTCCTTTCCCACGGTGGTCATCGGACTGGTCGTCTACGCCTTCCTGACCCGAAACGGACCGCTGGGCGGAACAGGACTGCTCTTTACCGTGCCGGGCATGGCCATAGGCCAAACCCTGCTCGGACTGCCCATCATCATCGCCATGACCGCCAACGCCGTGGAGTCGCTCGACAAGCGGCTGCCCATGACCCTGCTCACCCTGGGCGCGACCCCGGTTCAAATGATGTGGGCCACGGTCCTCGAAGCCCGCTATTCCATCATGCTCGCGGCCATGGCCGCATACGGACGCATCGTCTCCGAGGTGGGTATCTCCATGATGGTGGGCGGCAACATCAAATGGCATACCCGGACCATCACCACAGCCATCGCGCTGGAAACCGGCAAGGGTGAATTCGCCGTGGGCATAGCCCTGGGCATGGTTCTCCTGGCAGTGGCGCTGCTGGTCAACATCGGAGCCGCGGGCCTCAAAAAACGGGCTGTCCAATGACCACCCCTCTCATCTCCCTCGACAAAATTCGCCAACGGTATTCCGAGCGGACCGTCCTCGACATCGACCACCTGGAGTTCGAAGAAGGCTCCATCGTCGGCCTCGCAGGTCCCAACGGCTCCGGCAAATCCACCTTGCTTCGGCTGCTCGCCTTTCTGGAATCCCCGAAGCAGGGCACCATCACTTTTCTCGGCCGTCCCGCCCAGGCCAAGTCAACCGTGAACCGACAGGTCACGCTGCTGGTGCAGGAACCCTACCTGCTCAAACGCACGGTCTTCGCCAACGTGGCCTATGGCCTCCGCATTCGCGGCAAGAACGACATTCCGGGCAAGGTGGCCCGGGCGCTCGAAATCGTCGGGCTCGCCCCCACCGTCTTCGCCAAGCGGCAATGGTACGAGCTGTCCGGCGGTGAAGTGCAACGCGTGGCCCTGGCGGCGCGCCTTGTTCTCAAGCCCAAGCTCCTCCTCATGGACGAGCCCACGGCAAGCCTCGACGCCAAAAGCGCCGAACTGATCCATCAAGCCGTGCTGTCCGCCCGCGACGAGTACGGCGCGAGCCTGGTCATCGCCAGCCACGACATGCCCTGGCTTGAAGGGGTCGCGGAACGAATCCATTATCTCGACAGCGGCCGCCTGGTGCGGACCGTTTAACCGTTCGGAGGAATCCATGAAGGCAGTTTCCCTCGTCGGACCGAAGAAATCCGGCAAAACCACCCTGGGCGTGCAGCTCGCCCGTCATTTCAAGGAACAGGGACTGACCGTTTCCGCGGCCAAGTTCAGCCACCACGGCTTCGACTGGAGCGACACCGACACCACGGACTACGCATCCGTCTGCGACACCGTGGCGGGCTTGAGCCCCGAGGAGACCTTCGTTCACTGGACCAAACGCAGCTTCCTGCCCGACCTGCTGCCGCTGCTGAACAACGATGTGCTCATCGTGGAAGGAGGCAAGGAACTGGGTTTCCTGCCGCGCATCCTCTGTCTGAGCGGCGACCTGTCAGACGGCATCGACTGGCTCCACCCCGAGCTGGCCATAGCAAGCGTGGGCGATGAATCCGTGGACGGTGTGCCCGTGCTCAACGACATCCCGGCCCTGGCCGACACGGTGCTTGAGAAGGGATTCTTCCTGCCGGGCATGGACTGCGAGACCTGCGGCCGCCCCGACTGCCACACACTGGCGTCGGAGATCGTGGCGGGAAAGGCTACGACCAAGGCGTGCCTTGCCATGCACAACTCCATCCAGCTCGACATCGACGGCGCGCCGGTCGGCATGAAACCCTTTGTGGAGGACATCATCTCCGCCTCCATCAGGGAAATGATCCGCACCCTCAAGGGGTACGCTCCCGGCAAAGCCACCATCAAGCTGGACGTGTAGATCATGCGCATCGTTCTCTTCGAGCCGGAAATTCCGCCCAATACCGGCAACATCGCGCGGCTGTGCGCGGCCACGCGGACCCCGCTGCACCTCATCGAACCGCTCGGGTTCTCCGTTGACGACAAGCACCTCAAGCGCGCCGGGCTGGACTACTGGCCGCATGTGGACGTGACCATCCACCCGAACTTCAACCACTTTCTTGAAACGGTCGCGCCGCCGAGACTGGTCATGGCCACGACCAAGGGCAGCACCGCCCACCACCTTTTCGAGTTCCAGGCCGATGACGCCATCGTCCTCGGCCCGGAATCGCGCGGCCTGCCCGCCGAACTCATGGACGGCCATCCAAAGGTGCGTATCCCCATCTGGGGCGAGGTCCGCAGTCTGAACCTGTCTACGGCGGCCGGCATCCTGCTCTTCGAGGCCCTGCGCCGCACGGATTCCATCGTGGACACCTTCCCGACTTGAGTTTTTACCCGCCCGGCTGTAGGGTTTTCAAAGTTCAAGAATCCCCGAACCCTTTCACCCAGACCAACAGACATTCCATGAAACTACTCGTTACCGGCGGCTGCGGCTTCATCGGCACCAATTTTATCAGGCTCATGCTCGCCTCCCACCCGGACTGGTCCATCCTCAACCTGGACAAGCTGACCTATGCGGGCAACCGGCTCAACCTCCTGGATTTGGAGGAAAACGAGCCCCGCTACGAATTCGTGCACGGCGACATCTGCGACCGCGATCTGGTCATGGACCTGCTGTCCGGCAACAACGTGGACGCGGTGGTGAACTTTGCGGCCGAATCCCACGTCGACAGGTCCATCAACGACCCGTCGCCCTTCGTGGCCACCAACACGGCCGGAGCACAGAACCTCATGGAATGCGCCCGGCAGTGTCGCACGGAGCGATTCGTGCACGTATCCACCGACGAAGTCTACGGCACCCTCGGCCCGTCGGGGAAATTCACCGAGACCACACCGCTCGCGCCCAACAGCCCTTACTCGGCCAGCAAGGCCGGCGCGGACCTCATGGCCCGGGCCTATTTCGAGACCTACCATTTCCCGGTGCTCATCACCCGATGCTCCAACAACTACGGGCCGTACCAGTTCCCCGAAAAGCTCATCCCCCTCATGTTTCTCAACGCAAAAGCGGACAAACCGCTGCCCGTCTACGGGGACGGCCTCAACGTGCGCGACTGGATATACGTGGACGACCACTGCCGAGGCGTGGAGCTGACCCTGACAAAGGGACGCGAGGGACAGGCGTACAACTTCGGCGGCAACGCCGAGGAAACCAATATTTCCGTTGTCAAAACCCTGCTCTCCATCGTGGGCAAGCCGGAATCGCTGATTACCTACGTCACCGACCGGCCGGGACACGACAAACGGTACGCCATGGACTTTTCCCTGGCCCATGAGGAACTAGGCTTCGCCCCGACCCTGCCCTTTGCCGAGGGGCTGGCGCGAACCATCGCCTGGTACGAAGCCAACGGGACCTGGCTGGAACAAGTCCAGAGCGGCGAATACCGGAACTTCATGGAAACCTGGTACGAGGAGCGCGCCTGATGCGCATAGAGGGACTGCGGGTTGCCATCCTGGGCGGTAGGACAGGACTGCTGGGACAGGCGCTGACCAAGGCGTTCGGCCGCGCCGGAGCCATGGCCTTCCCCCTGTCCCGCAAGGATTGCGACGTCCTCGACCCGTTGTGCGTGGAAAAATGGCTGGACCGGAACGATCCCGACCTGCTCATCAACGCCACGGGCTATACGCAGGTGGATCTGGCTGAGGACGAGCCCGAAAAGGCGTTCGCCCTCAATGCCACGGCTCCGCCGCTCTTGGCCACGCTGGCCGCGCGACGGGCCATTCCCTTCATCCACTACAGCACGGACTTCGTTTTCAACGGCAGCAAACATTCGCCCTACACCGAATACGACGAGGCCAACTCAACCTCTGTATACGGAATCAGCAAGGCGGACGGTGAACGCGGCCTGCTCAAGCTCGGCTACGACCGCACCCTGATAATCAGGATATCCTGGCTCTTCGGGCCGGGCAGGACGAATTTCGTGAAAAAGATTCTCGGGCTGGCGGCCACACGCAGGAACCTGAGTGTGGTCAACGACCAGATCGGTTCCCCCTCCTACACGCCCGATATCGCGGAAAACACCATCCGGCTGGTGGAACGGGACGCTTCGGGCATCTTCCACCTCGCCAACTCCGGAGAAACCTCCTGGCACGGGCTGGCCAACACCGCCGTCAACCTTGCGAACACGGACTGCACGGTCTCGCCCGTCCCCACCTCCGCTTATCCCACCAAAGCCGTCCGGCCGTCATACTCAGTGCTCGACCTGGCCAAGTTCACCCGGACCACGGGCGCAACACCGCGCCGATGGGAAGACGCCCTCAGGCAGTACGTCCTGGAAGATCTCGGTCTTGGGTCCTAGCTCGCTCATGATCGCCTAGGACATCAAATCGCGGACCCGGGCATTGCTCGCCGCCAGCCGCGCGGACAGCAAATTCACCAAAAAACGGTTGATGGCCGTAACCAGCCTGGGAGCACGCGCCTCAATGGCTTCAAGCCTGCGCAAGGTCAGACGATAGAGAATGCACTTTTCGGCGGCTCGAATGGTCGCCGACCTCGGGGACAAGGTGTAGATGCCCATTTCGCCGAACACCGCGCCCGGTCCCACTTTCTTCAACCGGACAATGCGACCGTCGGCAAGTTCCAGTTCCACGTCCAGCCTGCCGGACTCCACAAAATACATGGCGTCCGAACCATCGCCCTGACGAAAGACTGTCTCGCCCGGCCGCACCACTACGCGCTGGAGGGCCTTCATAAGCGCCGGAATATAGCGGGTCTCCGGGAAAATCGGCAACAACAACTCTGGCAGGGTCCTGCGCCTCATCTCCAGCATCCCTTCGGCGTCAAGCACGCGATTCTCGCACCACTCCAAGGCGTAATCCAGGTTGAAGAAAATTCTGAACTGGCCATCTTCGTCACCCGCATAGCCCAGAGAGACGAGATGGGATTCCAATTCCAGCGGCGCACTGGTGATGACAACCTGCACTCCGCCCTCATCGGCAAGCCTGTGCAGTTTGGCGAAACCGAGCCCGGAAGCCGAAGCAAAACCGTCCACCTGCCGGAAATCAAGAACCAGATAGTCCAGGGAAAGCCGGTTGCGTTCCTCCAGCCTCGCGCGCACCGCCTTGAGGAGCCGCTCCATGGACCCGAGAAAGAGGAAACCCTGAACACGCATGATGTGAATATGGTCGCCGTACTCCTTGAGAATCCGCTGCTGCGCCGAGGCCCTGTCCACGTTGCTGGAGTGTTGGGAACCCGAAAGCTGGTTGCGCACCACGCCGCCGCGGCCCGCGCGGCTCACCGTGACCATCAGGGCCAGGACCACGCCGAAGCCGATACCTTCGAGCAGGCCGAGAAGGATGGTGGCCGCGAAGGTCAGCCGGAGCAACCACAGATCGGCCCGGCCGGTGAAGGAAGAGCGGGTTCGGAATCCCCAGTCGCGAATGAGATCAAGCCCCGCGTACACGAGCAGCCCCTCGGGCACGAACCGGGGGATCATGGGCAGCACAACGTCCGCGTAGAACAATCCCACGCCGCAGACCAAACCGGCCACGATCCCGGCCAGCGGCCCCCGTCCTCCGGCGGCATAGCTGCCAGCGCTCCTGCCATAGGAGAGGGACACGGGCATCCCGCAACACAGCCCGGAAACCATGTTCGTCACACCGAGGGCGGCGTATTCGCGGTTCAGATCACTCTCTTTCCCGCGCATAATTTCCAGCCGGGTGATCCGGTACATGACCGTGAGCACGGCCAGAACAACCATGGCGCCGATGTAAAGTGAATGGGACTTGATTACCGCCCACTGGATGTCGCTGAAAAGCAGTGGGGAGCGCAGCACCTCCACCAGATGAACCAGGAGCGAGCCTTCGGGAAACGGCACAGGCGCGGCCAGGTCCTTGAGGGTCGAATCCGTCGCCCAGACACCCACTCCGTTTCCGGCCCCCACGGCGGCAAGAATCAGAGCCAGCAGGAACAGGGAATTCTTGGTCCTGAACATGGCGAAAAACAGAAACAGGCCAAAGATCACACTCGGCCCCATGGTATTGAGGTCCTGATTCAGATCGAAATTGCTGGCCAGAGAAAGGCCGAGACTATAGACGTTGCTCCAGTCGGGATTCAGGCAGCCCATCCAGGCGAACGCCCCGACAAGCACGAACACGCCCACGCCGCCAATGGCTCCGCCGACGATTTGCAGGGGAATGAAGCGAATGAACTCGCCGAGCCTGAACCGTGCCAGCAAAAGCAAACTCAGTCCTGTCAGCAAAGCCGCCACGCTGATGCCCGCCAGGATGGTCGGCAAGATGAGTTCCGGGGCGAAGGTTTCGGACATATGGCGATACATGCCCCCGATGAACAGAAAAAGTACGGCGGTCAGGACCGTTTCCGGCCCGACCAGGGCAAAGGGAATGCGGGAGAGGAAAGAAAAACAGATGGAGCCGACGATGACGCCGGTAAGCGCGGTACCGAGCAGAAACGGCAGATATTGATGCATCCCGCCCTGGGAGGCGGCCAGCAAGGACAGGGAATAGACGAAAAACAGCGACAGCAGGCCGGAAACGATGCCCGCGTAAAGGTTGAGCGCCTTGCCACCACGGAGCAGCCGCCAGCGGTCGGGGTCCGAGGCGTTCTCAAGGTCCGCCGCGCCTTCATCACCCTTGAAGTCCGCGTCCCACACTTCCGGTCCGCCCGGCTCGGCAAGATCGCTGACGTCGATCTCGCTCTCGTCCACCTCGGGCACGGCCTCGATACTATCCAGCAGCGCGCCGCAACTGGAGCACTTCAGCCCGCTGCCCTGCGCCTGGGCATGGCCACAGGCTGTGCAAATGACGTCTTCCGCTCTCTCCGGCTCAACCGCCATCCCATCGTCGAGATTGATGGGCTGCAAAGGCTCGCCGTCCTCAGCGGCCCAGGAAGGCGCTTTCTCCGGAACACGGTCGCCCGCCACGGCCACACCCTGGCCGCAACCAGGGCACCTGGCTCTCTTCCCAATCAACTCATCCGGGACAATTCGCTCATAACCGCACGAATCACATTTGAAAATAGCCACAGGTTACCGCCGGGTACAAGAGGTGCATCCATAAACCGGGGATAGACGAAACCGGTCGACATATTGTTTCACGCTTCTAGCTACATACGTCAACCCACGGCCTCACGCAAGCCGACCCGCCAATTGAATGCCCGCGCTTTTTTCAAAAAAACATACGTTCAGGGTCTAAAGTTTCCGATCTATGGGCCGATGCAATAAATGCGAGTGAGGCGAATTGTGTACACGGATCGTACCAGCCTCTTCGGACGAGAAACCGAATCCCATGGAAGGGAGACATGCGCAAGCATACCGTTTCCATAATCGTTTCCGACTTGGAAACCCACCCCGCCCTGCCGCGCCTGTTGCAGTCCATCTCCAGGCAGTCCGACGGGCTCGACCGTACCGAAATCGTGATTGCGGGAAACGGCGGGCACGCCTCTTCCGACCTCGGCATATGGCGGGCCATCACGGGACTCGAAGCCATTCGCCTGGAAGTATTCGATGCCGACGTCACCCCTGCACGGGCCCGCAATCAGGCCGCTTCCAGGGCTCTCGGCGACCGGCTCATGTTCGTGAGCCCCGATTACCGCCTCGATCCGAAATACCTGACCACTGCCGATGCGGTCTTCGAGGATCATCCCGAAACCGGAATCATGTATGCCGACTACATCCGGCTCGCCCCCGCCAAAAACCGCAGTCTCGGACCATCCATGGTCCAACTCCCTTCATACCGTGACGGCCTGCTCCAGGTCCGGGGCTTCCTCGGTCCTGGCGTGCTCATCACTCGCGAGGCATTCGACCGGACCGGCGGATTCCGGGACAACACCTTTTATCGAGACTGGGACCTCTGGGTCCAGGCGGCCCTGTCGGGCACCCGCTTCCATCACGTCGCGTACCCCCTGGCCTCCTGCGAGCATCACAAGGCGTCCTTCAGAGAACGCGCGGAAGACGGCCGGTGCAAGGCTATCCTGGTCATCAACAACCAGCAGTTTTTCCATGAACACACCGTGCGATGGGCACTGGCCTATCTGCGCGGCGACGCTTGGGCGGCAGCCTTCGGATTCATGTCCATTCCCGGCCCCCTGGACGTCACCCACATGCTTCACGATCACGCCATGCGCGCCATGGGCACCGATGCGCTGGCCGATGAAGCCATCCGCCGATTCCGCCACGCGGCCATCAACTCCGGTCCTTTCTGAGCAAAGCGCAAAGGAACACGACCGAAAGCCCTTTCGCGCGACTTCCAATCGTAAAGCCGGAAAGCCCGGCATTCAGGACGAAATAATCTGAGAGGATTACCGGCGGCGGGCGGCAAAACGCCGATAGATGCGGCGAAGGATCAACGCCGCGCAACCGAGAAGGCCGGTCAGCAGGAGGATTGCGCCAATGGGGAGCGCGGGACCGAACTCGCGGAGAACACCATCCTCATCGACGGTGACGAAATAATTGCCCAAAGCGAGCAGAACCAACGCCCCAGCGAGAAGAGCCGCGACCACGGCCCAGGTAACGCGTCCCTCGGCCGATTTATTGAAAGCCTGAAAAAGCGACCATCCAATCAGGCCGACAACCGCCAGAAACAAAAACACATTCATTTGCAACTCCGGTCATGACGCCGGGGCCGCCGGGACCGCCGCCGGGTCAACCCCGGGCATGGCGGCCCCGAACACGGTCCGTCCCTAAAGAGGGATGCCGGTCTCGACCAGGTCCTGCCGCAGCAGTTCCCTGATGCGCCTGGCGACCGGGCCGGGCTTGACGTCGTGGATGGGCTTGCCGTTGAAGCGGACCACGGGAATGGCGTCCCCGGTGGTGCCCACGATAAGGACTTCGCGGGCGAGGAGGATTTCCTCCTCGCTGATGCCGCGAAAAATGATGGGGACCTCACCCTTGATAAGGTCCACAGCTCGCATGAGAGTGGTTCCGGCCAGGGCGTTGGTAAACTCGGGAATGACCAGACGACCGTTCTCGTCCACGATGCAGACGTTCTCCGTGGCCCCTTCGGCAAGCAGGCCGTTGTGGTCGAAACAGAACGGGAAATCATAGCCCTTCTCTTCGGCCTCGTGCTTCATGAGCACGTTGGGCAGATAGTCGATGGACTTGATGGTCGCGAGATACGGCTGCTTGGCCGGGATGGAAGTCTTGAAGGCGGTGACGCCCTTCTCATAGACCGACTCCGGCTTATGGTGCAGGTCGTAGGCCACGACGTAGAGGCTCGCCTCAGGACACTCGGACGGATAGATGCCGAAACCGCCCGGCCCGCGCCCGATAAGCACACGGACCATGCCGTCTTCCCGGCCGCCCGCCCTGGCAACGTCCAGAATGATCTGCCGAATGTCGTCCCAGGGACACGGCGGGGCCATGTAGATGGCCTGGCAGGAACGTTCCATGCGGGCCATGTGCGGCTCAAGCTGATACAGCTTGCGGCCCACGAACTTCATGGTCTCGAAGATACCGTCCCCGCGATGGACCAGATGGTCGTCCCAGGGCATGAGCATGAGCTTCGGGTCCGTGCAGATCATGCCCACACGGTGCTCGTAAAACGCCTGAATCTCGCTCGCGCCGGGCCGCTCGACGGCCAGCATGGCCTCCAGATACGCCTTGGAATCCACTACATTGGCCACGATGAACTCCTTAGGGCACGCGCACCAGGTCGCGCTCAATGAGGGTCTCGGCGATCTGAACGGTGTTCAGGGCCGCGCCCTTGCGAATGTTGTCGGAAACGACCCACATGTTGATGCCGTTCTCAATGGTTTCGTCCTCGCGAATGCGGCCGACAAAGGTGTCGTCTTCGCCCGAGGCGTTGATGGCCATGGGATAGGCCAGCTTCTCGGGGTAGTCTTCGACGACAACGCCGGGAGCCTTGGCCAGCAGCGCGCGAACATCGTCGGCGGTCAACTTGAGCTCGGTCTCGATGTTGATGGACTCGGAGTGACCGTAGAAAACAGGGACGCGCACGCAGGTGGCCGTAACCTTAATATTCGGATCGCCCATGATCTTGACGGTCTCGTTGACCATCTTCATCTCTTCCTTGGTGTAGCCGTTGGGCTGGAAAACGTCGATGTGCGGCAGACAGTTGAAGGCGATCTGGTGCGGGTAGACGTCGGCCACGACGGGCTGGCCGGACATGAGGCGGCGGACCTGGTTCTCCAGTTCCTCGATAGCCTTCTGACCGGTGCCGGACACGGCCTGATAGGTGGAAACCACCACACGCTTGATCTTTGCCTCGTCATGGATGGGCTTGAGCGCAACCATCATCTGGATGGTGGAGCAGTTGGGGTTGGCGATGATGCCCTTGTGCCAATCGAGGTCCTCGGGGTTAACTTCGGGAACCACCAGGGGGCACTCGGGGTCCATACGCCAGGCCGAGGAGTTGTCGACCACCACGCAACCCGCCTTGGCTGCGATGGGGGCGAACTTCTCGCTGATGGAGCCGCCGGCGGAGAACAAGGCGATGTCCACACCGTCAAAGGAATTCTCGGTCAGCTCAACCACAGTCAGCTCTTCGCCCTTGCACTCGACCTTTTTGCCCGCGCTTCGGGCGGAGGCCAGCGGAATGACCTTGCTGTAGGGGAAGTCCCTCTGCTCCAGGACCTTCAGCATCTCCTGGCCCACCGCACCCGTGGCGCCGCACACGGCGACAACGAAATTCTTGCTCATCTTCCTTACTCCCAAGAACTATATATTGAGATTTTTTCCGATTTCCAAAACAGCCTCGGCGCGGTTGAGCGTGTACAGATGCACGCCCGGTGCGCCTCCTTCCAGGAGCTCGCGCGCCTGTTTGGTCGCGTAGTCGATGCCGAGCTTGTACACGGCATCGTCACCGCCCTCCTCATGCGCCTTTTCCAAGGCGCTCAGGAACTTGCCCGGTATGGCGGCGCCACACAGGCCCAGGATGAACTTGGCGGATTTCAGGCTCATGATCGGCAGGATGCCGGGAATGACCGGCACATCCGAACCCATCAACCGAAGCCGCTCCACGTAGTCGAAATACATACGGTTGTCGAAGAACAACTGCGTCACCAAAAATTCCGCGCCCTTGCGGACCTTCAGATGCACCATTTCCAGATCGGACTTGATGGACGGAGACTCGCAGTGAGGCTCGGGATAGGCCGCGCCGCCCACGCATAAACCGGGATACCGTCCGGAAATGTACTCGATGAGGTCCGATGCGTGCCGGAACTCCTGCGCATCGAAATCGAAATTTGCCACGCCGCGAGGCGGATCGCCGCGCAGGGCCAGGACGTTGTCGATATCGGCCTTGACCAGGCCTTCGAGGAAACCGTCCAGCTTTTCAGCCGAGGCCCCGACGCTGGTCAGGTGGGTGATGGGTTCGATGCCGTGGTCCCGTTTCATCCGGGTGGCGATCTCCAGGGTATTGTCCTGCGTTCCGCCGCCCGCGCCGTAGGTCACGGACGCGAACAGGGGATCGAGGACCTTGAGTTTGTCGACCACCTCGAAAAAGGCGGGCCATGCTTCCCGCTCTTTGGGCGGAAAGAACTCCATGGAGATGAACGGGGACTTCCCATCGATCAGATCACAAACGCGCAAAGCTTACTCCTTCAACAATCGCTTCAAGTACGGCCCATGGCGGGCAAGTGAAATCATATACTCCTTCTCGGCCCAACCTTCAATGGGAAATGGCGCGGGGCGCGGCGGGAAGGCGATCCGAATCAGGAATGGAGCGCTTCGACGATGGCAGTGTCGGCGGGCAGGAAATCGAGTTGGAGCGGCCCGGCAGGATCAACCCAGGCCATCAGTTGGTTCTCAACACTCTTCAACTCACCGGAATATTGCCGGATATGGAAAAAATGCAGATGCACGGAGAATTCGTCGTACTCATGCCGCAGGTCGCGCCAGTACTCGAATTCAAGGGGGGTTACGTCCAGCTCCTCACGGAACTCGCGGACGAGCGCCTGCTCACGAGTCTCGCCGGGCTCCACCTTTCCGCCGGGGAACTCCCACCACCCGGCCATGGGGCCGCCGTCAGGCCGCCGCACGGCCAGATACTCGCCGCCGCGCCAGACAATGCCGGCCACCACCTCAAGAACGGGTTTGGTCATGCGGGCTCCCCGTCGCCGGAGATGGCCTCCATGCGCTCTTCCAGTTCGGCCATGCGCTCCATGAGGTTCTCGGCCCACTCGGTAGCTTCCTTGTAGGCGGCATTGAGCTTGAGTGCCTCTTCAGGCTTTGCGTAGGTGGCTGGATCGTTCATCTTCTCTTCCAACCCGGCCTGCTCGTCCAGGACCTTTTCCAGGTCCGCCTCAAGCTTTTCATATTTCTTTTTGAGAGGCTTGAGCTCGCGATAAAGGCGGTTGCGCTCCTCGGCCTGGCGGCGCTTTTCCTCCTTGGAAAGCTTGCGCCGCTCCAAAGCCTCCTCGGGATCGCACGAGGCCTGCCCGTTGCGGCACGCCTCCTCCCGCTTCTGCTTCGCGTGATACTCCTCGAACCCGCCGACATGCTGAATCAACCCGTTCTCGTCCAGCGCCCAGACCTCTTCGGCCACCTCATTGAGCAAGTAACGGTCGTGGGCCACGAAAAAGAGCGTCCCCTCGTAATCCTGCAACGCGCGAATGAGCCCCTCGCGGGTCTCGATATCCAGATGGTTGGTGGGCTCATCAAGGAGAAGCAGATTGGCCCTGGCAAGAAACAACGTGGCCAGGAGCAGGCGGGACTTCTCGCCGCCGGACAATCCACGGACCTTGCGGTCGAAATACGGCTCGCCCAGCAGGAAGAGGCCGAGAACGCTCATGACCTGCTCTTCGGTCAAGCCGGGGCTGGACAACCGCCTGATCTCGCCGAGAACCGTGCTGTCCAGGTTGAGAATTTCGTGCTGGTGCTGGCTGAAATAACCCATCTCGGTGCCCGGCCCGATCTTGACGGTACCTGCCGAGGGCGTCAGCGCCCCGGCGATAAGCTTGAGCAAGGTCGACTTGCCCGCGCCGTTGGGCGCGACCACGGCCACCTTCTTGCCCCGAAAGAGCTGAAAATTCAGGGCGGGCCAGACGCTCTCCCCACCCTCGTAGTGAAATTCCAAATCCACGACCGAGATTGCGACCTTGTCGCCGCGCTTGGGCTCGGGCAAACGGAAGTTCAGGCTCCTGCCGCGATGATGGGAGGCCTGAACCTCCTTGATCTGGCTCAGTTCCCGCTCCAGCTTCTCCACCTTCTTGAGCTTGCTCTGGGCTTGGGCGGCTTTACGCGCCTTGACTCGGAACTTGTTGATATATTTGTATTCGTTTTCAATCTTCGCCGAAAGCTTGTCCGCTTCCTTGCGTCGCTGCTCCCGATTCTCCTCGTCCCAGGCCAGAAATTCGTCAAAAGACCCCTTGCGCAACAGGGGCTTGGCTCCTCCAAGGAAAAGCACGTGTGTACCCACCCGGTTCAGGAAGATGCGGTCATGAACCACGAAGGCGAGCGCGCCCCGGTAGTTGAGCAGATAGTCCTCAAGCCACTCAACGGCCTCCAGGTCGAGGTGGTTGGTGGGCTCGTCCAGAAGGAGCACGTCCGCGCCCTGCAGAAGCACTCTGCCGAGCTTGGCGCGCTCGCGCCAACCGCCCGAAAGCTCGCCGATGCGCTTGTAAAGCGATTCCTCGGCGAACCCGAGGCCGGTCAGGATGGCCCGCGCCTTGTGATCCGGGTTGTAGCCGTAAAGACGCTCGAACTCGGCCTGCCGATGGGCCAGTTGCTCAATGCGGGCATTGTCGCCCTCGTGCACGGCCCGTTCCCACTCCTCCCAGAACTCGTTCCAGGAAGGCAGCGCGGACAGGACCCAGGCCAAAAGCTGCTGCTCCAGGATCTCGCCGGTCATCTCCTGGGCCACGTAGCCCACTCGGGCTCCCTTGGTCAGGGTGACCTGGCCGCCGTCGGGTTCTATTTCCCCGGCCAGGACCTTGAGCAAGGTGGACTTGCCGCAGCCGTTGGGGCCGGTCAGGGCCAAACGCATACCCGGCGCGACCTCGAAGGCGACGTCGGAAAAGATCGGCTCTCCGCCGAAGGATTTCTGTAGGCTCTGTACTGTAATGCGGGACATGTGTGGACCTTTCTGTTTTGCGGATGACAGATATAATGGGAGGACGGGATTGGCAACCGTTTTGACCGCGCGCGGCCCGCAGGGTACACTGCGCCCATGCAGACATGGCACGTTTACCTGCTCCGTTGCGCGGACAACAGCCTCTATTGCGGCATCACCAACAATCTGGACCGGAGGCTCGCGGCACATAACGCCGGGACCGCCTCCAAATATACCCGGGCGAGACTTCCCGTGAGCCTTGCGGCAAGCGTGACGGTGGACGGCAAGAGCGCGGCCCTTCGACTGGAGATGGCCATCAAGAAAATGCCCGCAGGACAAAAGATCGAACGCCTGCTCGCCACCGGGAATATATCCTGAATTCCTAAAGAATTTCCAGTATTCGCTTGCCTCATATCATAATCCAACGTACATTCCACGGAGCCACGAACGCCGCAACCCCGACAACACAAAGCTTCATTTCATGCTGGAAGTCAGTACCCTATATCTTCTCCTGGCCATGTTCGGGTTTGTTCTTCTGGGGATTCTTGTCATCCACCACCACAACTGCACCGACCAGGTTTGCCGCAAGAGAAATGAAATCCGGCGGCTGACCGTCGACCTCTCGGCCAAGAACGCCGTTCTCGAAGAACAGATCGCGGAACTCAAAACCGAAATCAACGAAATCGACGACCAGATCGCCCTGCTCGAACAGAGGCAACAGTCATGATGACCTTCAGCATCATCCTGGGTTCCGCCCTCGCCTTCTTCGTCACGGTATTCCGCGCGCTCTCCCGACACCGCTACACCACCCTGATTCAGCTCAACAACGAACGCCAGGAAATGGACACCCTCCATCAATCCCTGAGCAAACAGAAGCGGGAGCTCCAACGGGAGCGGACCAACAAGGAGCAGACCCTGTGCTCCCTCAAGAACAAGCGCGGCGATATCCCGACCGTCACCGTTGACGCCCTGGAAGCTTTGGAGATGAACGAAAACGACAAGATCAGCCGCTATTTGCTCGGCCGGGGAAAGATATCCATGGAGCAACACGAACGGGCCATCCAAAAGATGAACATCCTCAAAATGGACTACCTCAGCGTATGCCTGACGCTCGGATTCATCGATCTGGAAACCAGCAAAAAAGTCCAGAAGGCCAGCAAGGCCAACATCCCCTCCCGCTGATCCACTACGCCAGACAAAAGGGCCGCATCGCCAAGCGAAGCGGCCCTTTTGTTCAATCTTCTCGCAAGCGGACTACATGTTCTCCAGCACGGCCTCGGCCATGGCGGCGCAGCCCACGCGCTTGCAGCCTTCCTGCATGATGTCGCCGGTGCGGTAGCCCTGCTCCAGGGTCTTTTCCACGGCCTGCTCGATGCAGTCGGCCTCTTCGGCCATGTCGAAGGCATGGCGCAACATCATGGACACGGACAGGATGGTGGCCAGGGGATTGGCCAAATCCTTGCCCGCAATGTCCGGAGCCGAACCGTGAATGGGCTCAAACAGCCCAGGATTGCCCTCGCCCAGCGACGCGGACGGCAACATGCCGATGGAGCCTGTGATGGCCGCGGCTTCGTCGGACAGGATGTCGCCGAACAGGTTGCCGGTGACCAGAACGTCGAACTGGGACGGATCACGCACCAACTGCATCGCCGCGTTGTCGACATACAAGTGCGACAGTTCCACGTCAGGGTAATTCTTGTGCTCGTCTATGACGATCTCGCGCCACACGCGGGACACGTCCAGCACGTTGGCCTTGTCCACGGAGCAGACCCGGCCGGAACGCTTGCGGGCAGCCTCGAAGGCCACCTTTGCGATGCGGCGGATCTCATGCTCGTAGTAAACCATGGTATTGTAGCCGTACCGCTCGCCGTCCTTCTCGCCGTCGAAACGCGGCTCGCCGAAATAGATGCCGCCGGTCAGCTCGCGCACGACCATGACATCCAGCCCCTTGGCCACAATGTCGGGGCGAAGATAACAGGCGTCGGACAACTGCTTGAACAGCCGCGCCGGACGCACGTTAGCGAACAGCCCGAGCTCCTTGCGGATGCCGAGCAGCCCTTTCTCCGGGCGAATGGCGGGATCAATGGTGTCCCACTGGGGACCACCAACCGCGCCCAACAGCACAGCGTCGGAATCCTTGCACCGGGCCACGGTCTCCGCAGGCAACGGCACGCCCTCGGCGTCGATGGCGCAGCCGCCGATCAACGCTTCCGTGGTCTCGAAAGCGCGGCCATACTTGTCGCCGACCTTTTCCAGCACCCGCAGGGCCTGGCCCACAATTTCCCGGCCGATGCCGTCACCGGGCAATACACAAATCTTCATCGCTATCTCCTATGGGTGAGAGAGGCCTCCGGCGGCCCTACCGGGGGTCGCCTTCGGCGGGACCAGAGAACCTTTTGAAAAAGGTTCTCTGGACTCTCCAAAACTTTTTATCGCGCCTTCGGCGAGGCCGAGGCGTGCAACAATTCCTTGATCCCCCAATAACCGTTCACAACCTTCATGTCGATCAACGGCCCGAACCTCCTCCCCTTCCGCGTAGCGGAAACAAAAAGTTTGGGAAAGGATGGGGATGGGGGTCCGGGGGAAGGGGAAGGGAGAACCCTTTTCAAAGGGTGTCCCTTCCCCTTCCCCCGGCCGCCGGAGGCATTCCTACGCCAATTTCCTCTTGGCGTATTCCACCAAGCCGCCCGCGTTGAGGATTTCCTGCATGAACGGGGGCACCGGGGCGGCTTGCACGGTCGCGCCGGTGGTCAGATTCTTAATGAGGCCGGAGGCGGTATCCACCTCGATTTCATCGGTATCGCTGAACTTATCGATATCGTCGCCGATTTCAAGCAGCACCAGGCCCATATTGAACCCGTTGCGGTAAAAAATACGTGCGAAACTATGCGCCAGGACCACGGGAATGCCCGCGCCCAGGATGGAAATGGGAGCGTGCTCGCGGGACGAGCCGCAGCCGAAGTTCACGCCGCCTATCATGACGTCGTTTTCCTTGATCCGCTTGACCCATCCGGCCTCAAGACCCTCCATGCAGTTCCTGCCCAGCTCCTTGGCGTCAGTAGTCACCAGGAAACGGGCCGGTATGATGGCGTCCGTATCGATATGGTCGCCCACTTTGTGAGCGGTTCCGGTTACTTTCATTATTGCGCCCTCCTACAGCTTGGCGGGGTTGGTGATCTCACCGGCCACGGCGGAAGCGGCGGCCACGGCGGGGTTGGACAGGAAGACCTCGGATTCCAGGGAGCCCATACGGCCCTTGAAGTTCCGGTTGGTGGTCGTGATGGCGCGTTCGCCGCCCGCCAGAATGCCCATGTGGCCGCCCAGACAGGGGCCGCAGGTGGGCGGTCCAACGATACAACCGGCATCCATGAAGACTTCCATCAGCCCTTCCTTCATGCACGCCTTCCAGATGGACGGAGTGGCAGGCAGGATGATGCAGCGCACCTTGGGATCAACCTTGCGGCCCTTGAGCACTTCGGCGGCAAGACGCATATCCTCGATGCGGCCGTTGGTGCAGGAGCCGATGACGGCCTGATGAATCCTAAGCCCGGCGGTCTCGTCGACGGGCTTGACGTTCTCGGGCAGATGCGGACAGGCGACCTGCGGAGCCATGCCGGTCACGTCGATGTCAAGCACCCGCTCGTACACGGCATCCTCATCGGCGACCATGAGTTCACCACCGGAGAAACCGGCGTTATGGGAATAGTCCAGGGCCTTCTGATCGGCCGGGAAAAGCCCGACTTTGCCACCAGCTTCGATGGCCATGTTGGCGATGGTCATGCGCCCTTCCAGCGACATGTTGTCCACAACTTCCCCGCCATATTCGAGCGCCTTGTAGAGCGCGCCGGACACACCGAGAATGCCGATCTGCTTGAGAACGAAATCCTTGGCTCCCACGTACTGACCGGGGGTGCCGATGAAATTCACGCGGATGGTCGGCGGCACCTTGAACCAAGTCTCGCCCAGGGCCATGGCCGCACCGATATCGGTGGAGCCCATGCCCGTGGCGAACGCGCCCAGGCCGCCGTAAGTGCAGGTGTGGGAGTCCGCGCCCACGACGATGTCGCCGGGACCGACGATGCCCTTCTCGGGCAGGAGCGCATGTTCCACACCCACCTCGCCGCATTCGTAGTAATGGGTCACACCCATTTCCTCGGCAAATTCGCGGACCACCTTCACCTGCTCGGCGGAATCAATGTCCTTGTTGGGAGTAAAGTGATCGCAGACCAGGGACACCTTGTCCTGGTCGAAGACCTTTTTCGCGCCCATCGCCTTGAAGGACTTGATAGCCAGGGGGGCGGTGATGTCGTTGGCGAGCACCATGTCCACCCTGCACTGGACAATCTGCCCGGCGCCGGTGACCTCCTGGTCCGTGTGGTTCTGCAAAATCTTTTCTGCTAAGGTCTGCCCCATTGTTTTATTTCTCCTCTTTCGCTTTTTCCAAGCGGTTCAATGCGTTTATCATGGCCAAAGCGCTGGCTTTGACCACGTCGCCGTCGTTGGCACGGCCTACGGCCTTGATGCCTTCGAACTCGATGCGCACGGCAACGCCGGCCAAGGCGTCGGCTCCCTCGGTCACGGCATTGACCGAGTAGACTTCGAGTTTCGGCGACACGCCTACTAATGAGTAGATGGACTGGAACACAGCGTCAATGGAGCCTTCACCGAAATTGCTGGTTTTGCGGATCTCGGCGTCGCCCTCGGCCCCGAACTCCATTACTGTGGCGGCATGGGGAGGAACGTCGCCGGTGCCGGAAAACACGGACATGTCCACCAGGCGGAAGCGATCCTTGCGGCGGTATACGGACTCCAGGATAAGCGCCTCCACGTCTTCGTCGAAGATCTGCTCTTTCTTGTCGGCCAAATCCTTGACGGCTTTGAAGAGTACCGCGATCTGTTCCTCGTCCAGCTTGTAGCCCAGTTCACCGGCCTTTTTGCGCACGGCGTGCGAGCCGGAATGCTTGCCGATGACGATGTCGTTTGACGTGCGCCCGATGGAAGCCGGGGTCATGATCTCGTAGGTCAGACGGTTCTTGAGCACACCGTCCTGGTGCACGCCGGACTCGTGGGCAAAGGCGTTGGCGCCCACAATGGCCTTGTTGGGCGGAATGGGCATTCCGATAATCTGGGAGAGGCGTCGGCAGGACGGGAAAATCTGCTCGGTGTTGATACCCGTCTCGACGTTGTAGAGCTCCTTGCGGGTGTTGATCGCCATGACCAAATCCTCAAGGGCCGCGTTGCCCGCGCGCTCGCCGATGCCGAGCACCGTGCACTCCACCTGCCGCGCACCTGCCTTGACGGCGGCCAGAGAGTTGGCCACAGCCGAACCAAGGTCATTATGGCAATGGACCGACAGCATGGCCTTGTCGATGTTCCGCACGTTGTCCATGAGGTACTTGGTGAGCTCGTAATACTCGAAAGGCTGGGTATAACCCACGGTATCAGGGATGTTGACCACGCAGGCCCCGGCGTCGATGGCCGTCTCGGCGACCTTGACCAGGAAATCCCAGTCCGACCGCGAGGCGTCCTCGGCAGAGAACTCCACGTTGTCTGTGTACTTTCGGGCGTGGCTGACGGCCTTCTCGATCATCTCAATGACCTCGTCGGCAGTCTTGCCCAGCTTGTGTTTCATGTGAATTTCACTGGTGGCCAGGAAGGTGTGGATACGCGGGTGCCTGGCGTCCTTGATGGCCTCCCAGCAACGGTCGATGTCCTTGGTCACAGCGCGGCACAGCCCGGCAATCTGCGGTTTCTCAACCGCCGAGGCAATGGCCTGGACTGCCTCAAAATCGCCTTGGCTGGCAATGGGAAAGCCAGCCTCGATGATGTCCACGCCCAAGGTTTCGAGCTGACGGGCCATGCGGATTTTTTCATCCAAGTTCATGGTCGCGCCCGGAGACTGTTCGCCGTCACGCAAGGTAGTGTCGAATACGTACACTCTGTCTGCCATGGTGTCCTCCGATGGGTCCCCCTGTGGGGGTATGTTCTAAATGTTTGACAACGGGTATGCAACCGCCAAGCGCAAAACCCGCACGGGGCAGCGTGGCGATAAGGGTCAGTACGACGTACTGATATGGGATGAGGAGTCTAGCTCAGCTCTTTCTTGGAGCCATCCCGCAGTAGTCGCTTGTTGGTGCGGGATAGTAGGAAGAGCGTGTAGAGAGGGCCGGACACGAGGTAGCCCAGGAAGAAGACGAAACCAAGCACCTTGGGACGGGAGGCGATGAGCGAGAAGAGCAGAATCGCGGTGACCATCCAGCTGAAGGGATGAGCCTTGAAGGCGCCGATTTCCTTGAAGGAGTAGAAGCGAATAGTGCTGACCATGAAGAAGGACAACACGTAGACGAGAACCAGAGTGCCCACCGAGACCACGGAATGGATGTATTCCTGCGGCACGTACTCGGAGAAGAGCACCAAAGTGGCCAGCGTGCAGGCGGCTGCCGGAATGGGCAGGCCCACGAAATGCTTCTTGGAGGTAGTGGCGGCCTGGACGTTGAACCGGGCGAGACGCAAGGCCCCGCAGGCCATGAACAGGAAGGCTGCCATGAGGCCGAGGCGGCCGAAGTCGTTCAGGAGCCAGAGGTAAGACATGACTGCCGGAACCACGCCGAAGGCTACCAGATCGGCCAGGGAGTCGAGCTGGACGCCGAATTCACTCTGCGTGTTGGTAATGCGCGCAACCTTGCCGTCCAATCCGTCGAACACGCAGCTTGCCAGGATACACAGGGCACAGGAGGCGATATCCCCCTGAATGGCCCAGGTGAGTCCCAGAAAGCCGACAAACAGGCTGGCCGTAGTCAGCAGGTTCGGCAGAAGGTAGACACTTTTATGGCGCGGCAATTTTTCCTCAACCATGGCAATCGTTTATTCCGTATTTCCGGATCAGGCGGTCCGTTTCTCCGCCAGTACCGTTTCGCCCGCGACGGTCTTCTGACCGACACCGACAGTTGGTACATAGCCATCCGGAATGTAAAGGTCAACTCTTGATCCAAATTTAATCAAACCATACCGCTCTCCGCGCTTGAGCTTATCTCCGGGCTCGGCCCAGCAGACGATGCGGCGGGCGATAAGCCCCGCGATCTGGACCATGGTGAACCGCTGATTGCCCTTGCCGGTGACGACCACGATGTTGCGCTCGTTGTCCTCGCTCGCCTTGTCGAAGGAGGCGTTGAAGAACTTGCCGGGGATGTAGCGGATGGTCTCGATCTTTCCGCTGACCGGCATCCGGTTCACATGCACGTTGAAGACGTTCATGAAGATGGCGATGTACTGGCGGGAGTCGCCGGTAACGGGATCGATGGCGCGGTCGATCTTGATGACCCTGCCGTCGGCGGGAGCAGCCACAGCTTCCGCGTCCTCAGGTCCAACACGCTCCGGATCACGGAAGAAATGACCGATGAAAGCGGTGGCGGCGAGCCCGAGCAAGGCCATGGGCCAACAGCCCATGATGGCGAAAACCAGGGTCGTGAATGCAGCGATAACTATATAGGGCACCCCTTCCAGGGCAACGCCGACAGACGGTTTCAACATAACGCGTCGAGCTCCTTTCAAAAGAATTTTACGGTCCTTACCCCCGGCTCCCTCAAACCGCAAGTTTGTTTTTTACAATATATCCTCCTCAAGGTATACCCCATGGTATGGATCCGGTCACGCACCTCTCGTCGGGCCTGCTCGGCGGCATGGCCGCCCGCAGGTGGTTTCCCGAGGCGAAGCTCCTCGTGCCCGCCTGCGTGCTCGCGTCCTGGATTCCCGATGTGGATATCTTTTTCGGCAACAACGATCCCGAATTCGACCTGCTCTATCACCGGGGCGTCAGCACCTCCCTCTTCGGCACCCTGTTCCTCGCCCTGGCCCTGGCCGGTCTGTACAAGCTGGTCTCCCCGCGCACCCCGTTCACCAAAATCGCGCCCCTGTTCTATGCCCTGACTCTGGTACACGTCTGGCTCGACCTGATTACCACCTACGGCACCCAGTTGCTCGCGCCCTTCTCCAACCACCGCTTCGCCCTGGACGGCGCGTTCATCATCGACCCTGTCTTCACCTTCACGGCGTTGGGCCTGATCGCCTCGGCCCTGTTCCTGAAGACTCGCCGCCAGGCCATAGCCCTCGCTGGCATGGCCTGGTTCTTCATCTATCCGCTGGCCAATATGGGGATGGGAGCGGTTCTCCAAACAGTCTACGCCCGCCAGCTCGACGCCAAGGGCGTGACCTACGACCGCGTCCACATCACTCCGGACGCGCTGTCGCCCCGTTTCTGGAAGGTGGTCGTCACGGCCGGACCGGACTACCTCCTCGACACTATGGACCTGTTCGGCGACGGCGAACCCAACGCGCCCCTGCGGGTCAGGCGGGCGGACAAGCGAGTGCTGCGCAAGCTCGGCGAGCAGCAGTCCATGTTCGCCACCTACGCATGGTTTTCCAAGTGGCCCTATGTTGAGGAAACCGACACTCCCGACGGCAGGACCCTGATCTTCCATGACCTGCGGTTCACCTCCACCAGTCCGGCCATGGCGTGGGTTTATCGCGACAGGAAACCGCCGTTCACCCTCACCGCGCACCTCGACGGCTCCGGTCGCATCACGGCATGGTCCTTCGAGGGCGGCGTCAGTTCCAGGGTCGACGCCGGGGAACCGCCCAAGTGACATGGTTCGCGCTCTCCCTGGGGGCGGCCTTTTTCATGGCCACCAACTCCGCGTTCATGAAACGGTTCTTCTCCGACCTCTCTGCCTGGGAAATGAGCCTCATTCCCTATTTCTACGCCATGCCGCTCATGGTCCTCGCCATGCCCTTCATCGCCATTCCGGCCATCGGGCCGAGATTCCTCCCGTCACTGGCCTGGGTTCTGCCCGTGCTCATGATATCCATCACCCTGCATTACAGGGCCATCCGCATGTCGCCCCTATCCCTGACCCTGCCCTTTCTGAGCTTCACCCCGGTCTTCGTCCTGTTCACCGGCGGCCTCATTCTGGATGAAACGCTCTCCGTCCCCGGCGTCGCGGGGATGCTCCTGGTGGTCGTGGGCGGCTACGTACTCAACCTCGATGCCGCTCGATACGGATTTCTCGGTCCCATACGGGCCATTTGGAAAGAACCAGGTTCAGGACTCATGCTCATCGTCGCCTTCCTGTTCGGCCTGACCTCCGTGGGCGGAAAAGTCATGATCCTGGACTCCTCCCCCATGTTCGCGGCCTTGTCCGTGTTCATCCTCTACGGCCTGCTGCTGACACTCATATTGATATGGACGGGCAGAGCCTCGCTCAAGAGCCTCATGCGAAGGCCGCTCCTTGGGACGGCGGCCGGACTGATCGTCTTCGCAGAGATCATTTGCCACAACCTGGCCATGTCCATGACTGCGGCCGCCTACATGATTTCCATCAAGCGGACGACCGGCATCTTCTCGGTCCTGTACGGCTGGATTCTCTTCAATGAAAGCGGCATACGGTTCCGCTTGCTCGGAACAGTCATCATGACCGCGGGAGCGGCTGTCATAGCCTTGTGGGGATAACGCCCGGCTTATCCCGAGACCTCGCCAAATCGCCCCGAAAACAAGCCGCGACAAAATGAAAACGCCCGGACAAACCGGGCGTTCATATAATTCGGATCAAATCGAAATCAGGTCAGGCAGCGGTAGAAATCCCCGCCAAGCCTATGCATGGGCACCACGCGGCCTTCGAGAATGAGCCCCTGGGGAATGAAGTTCTCGCCAAGATACTCCGTCGGCGGCTGGAAGCCATTTTCGCGAACCAGGATGACCGATGCACGAGTGGCCGCGCTATGCGCTATGAGTCCTTCCGGAAAGAATTCGGCCCGATCCACACTGTCGCCCACGGCTTCGAAGAATGCGCGATACTTGTTGAAACAATTATCCGCGGCCAGGGTCTGCTGGATGCCCGCCATGATTTCGTTAGCCACGAAATCAACCGACCGGCCACGGACCAGCGCATAAGCGTTGCGCCGGGTCGGATCGGCCAACATGACGGCTCCCGCGCCCAGCGAATGGATCAAATCGTGCGTTCTTTCCCCGGACAGCGGGTCGCTCTGGTAGCCCAGGGTCTGAATATCCGCGCACCCGCCGCGCCGCGCCAGTATCTGCATGGCAAGCAGCATGATGCCGGTTCCCGCTCCGATATCCACGCCGAGAAACGAACAATTTTCCCGGACCGTTTCCGTTCTGGACAGGACCGCGCGCATGAGGTGGGCGGCCTTGGGAGCGTCGGCCAGAACCCGCAGCACCGGCGACCACATACGCAGCCGGTTCATGATCTCGATATCGTCTCCCGGCTCGTTCATGGACTGATGGCGTGAAAACTGCTCATACAACGCGGCCAGCTCGCCGTAGGGCACCGGATCGCGATGCGCATTCTCATGTACGTAGGCAAAGAAATATTTCACTGCGACGTTGAGGAGGCGGGCATCGGAGACGGGCTCGCCAGGGTCGCACAGATGCTCCACATCCGAAGCCAGGGAATCGGAGGTATAAAATTCCGGGACGATGGCCGGGGCCTGACAGCCAACCAAGGCCGTGAAGTTGCGGGCCTGCATCCCCGCCGAGGCGAGAGGCGAGCCGGTCACCCCGCCGGATACCGCGTTGCGCGTCGGATCGAACGTATTGTGTATGCTTGTCTTGCTCATGGCCACGGGGACGGTCGTGTTGGTGGAAATTGTTGCCGTCCAGCCCGTATTTGCACGGACCATACCGGCGACGAAAGAAACGTCGCACAAAAGTCGCAATTTCTCACTAATTCCACAAAAACAAGCTGATAAGGGATTGACTCGGCATAAAAAAAGCCGACCTCATTGAGGTCGGCCTGATTGCCTGGAGCGGGAAACGGGATTTGAACCCGCGACTTCAACCTTGGCAAGGTTGCACTCTACCACTGAGTTATTCCCGCGTGGTGATATGGAGACTCCCCCCAAAAAAGCCGGTCTCTCGGAGACCGGCCCAATTGGCTGGAGCGGGAAACGGGATTTGAACCCGCGACTTCAACCTTGGCAAGGTTGCACTCTACCACTGAGTTATTCCCGCGTGTCTTGATCGGCTGGCTCCCCCCAAAAAAGCCGGTCTCTCGCAGAGACCGGCTTGATTGGCTGGAGCGGGAAACGGGATTTGAACCCGCGACTTCAACCTTGGCAAGGTTGCACTCTACCACTGAGTTATTCCCGCCGGTGGAGGCGACATCCGGATTTGAACCGGAGAATGGAGGTTTTGCAGACCTCTGCCTTACCACTTGGCTATGTCGCCGACTTTTTTGGAGCGGGAAACGGGATTTGAACCCGCGACTTCAACCTTGGCAAGGTTGCACTCTACCACTGAGTTATTCCCGCCCTCAAAAGCGAACCACTGTTTACCCGTGCCCCTTTCAGGTGTCAAGCGGATTCTATGATTTTTTTTAAAATCCTGAGGCATATGAACATCCTGTATTTTTGACCCTAATGGAAAGACTTTACTTTTTGAGCCTTTTTGGTATACCAACGCGCTTTAATTCAGTAGAACTGTGTGTGCACCCTTAGCTCCTCAAACAGATTGCTCACTCTCAGAGGGGAGGTTCAAATGGAAGCCAATGACCTGAAGTACTTCAAGGAAACTTTGAACGGTATGCTCGACGATATCCTCCAGAAAAGCGAGGCAACCATCGAAGACATGACCGAATCCGGAGAGGTCTACGCCGATCCTGCTGATCGGGCCACGGCCGAAAGCGACCGCGCCTTCACACTGCGTCTGCGCGACCGCGAACGGAAGCTCATCAAAAAGATCCAACAGGCCATCAACCGCATTGAAGACGGCGAGTTCGGCATCTGCCAGGAGTGCGGCGACGACATCTCCATCGCCCGACTCAAGGCAAGACCCATGACAACGCTGTGCATCAATTGCAAAAGCAAACAGGAAGAGGACGAGGCCGTCCGCGGCGACTAGCCGCCTACCCGGCCTTGGACTGAGACGGCCATGGAAGCCAACTTTTTCCGCTTCCTAAGCGCGGAACTCGCGTCCTTTCTATCCGGTCGCCGAATAGACAAGGTATTCGGCCCGGCCCCCGGAGTCTGGGTGCTGGCCATCCAGAACACGGGCGAACCTCTATACATGATCTTCAGGCCCGCCAAATCGGCGGGCCATTTATTTCTTTCCCCGGTCAAGCCCGTCAACCCGCAAACCGCTCCGGCCATGGCCATGTGGTTCCGCAAGCGACTGCGAAACCGTAAGATTCTGGCGGTGCACCGGGATTGGCCCAACCTGCGGCTGGCGTTCGAGCTCACCCCGCGCACCGACCCGGACGGCAAAACTTTCCTCATCCTCGACTGCCGCACCGGCATAACCCTGGCCGACAAGCTGCCGCAATCCTTTTCAGACGAGCCGGAATGGCCCGCCTTGGAGGATGTCCTCGACGATCCCGAAATCTGGCGCGCCTATCCTCACATATCGCCGCTTCTGCGCAAGGCTCTGGCAGGTCTCCAGGAAGACCAGGCCCACGCCCTATACTTCCGCGTCGCCACCGCCTCTACCGATCAATTTCACATTCCCCGATCCGACGACCGCCGACAGCCTCCCACGGCCTGGCCGAACGGCAACGACGACGAGGTCTTCGCCTCGGCCATTGACGCCGCCCGCGCCTACGGCGAGAGCACTCTCTTCCCCCTGCTCGACATGGAAGAGGACAAGGCGCAAACCGTGCAGCTCAAGCGCGTGCGCAAGAAACTCAAGCGCAACCTCGCCCGGCTGGACGAAGAACAGGCGCGGCTCGAAGCCCTTGCCGCCGAACAGATCAAGGCCGAGGCATTGCAGGCCGAGCTGTATCGATTCAAGAACGCCGAAGGGCTCGAATCAGTGGAAGTATCGCACCCCGTGCACGGAACCATGACCGTCCCCCTCAATCCGTTCCTGTCTCCCACCGAGAACATGGAGCGGTATTTCAAGCTGTCGGCCAAGGCACAACGAGGTTTTCCGCACATCGAACGACGCCGCCGGGAATTGCTCTCCCAGCTTGCCAAGGCCGAGGACGGAACGCTTGAAATACATCCCGCCGCGCACCAAACTTCCCCCGAGCCGGAAGGCCCCGCCGCCCTGCCCAAACGATTTCGCGGCCTGGCCGTCAGCCTGTTCCGCACCACCGACGGCTTCACGGTCATCCGGGGCAAGAACAAGCAGGCCAACCATCACATGCTCAGCAAGGCGGCCTCGCCCTTCGATTACTGGTTCCACGCCGAAGACGGCCCCAGCTCCCACGTCATTCTCAAACGCGACCACCCGGGTCAGGACGTGCCCGAAACATCCCTGATCCAGGCAGCCGCGCTCTGCGGACTCAAAAGCTACCGCAAGGACGACGGCAAGGCCGACATCATGTACGCCCTGGTCAAGGATGTGCGCAAGGTCAAGGGATTCAACCTCGGCCAAGTGGCCGTGGACCGCAAACTCGGCACGCTACGCGTCGACCTGGACCCCGATCTGGAAAGCCGATTGGCGTAGGAATGCCTCCCGCCCCCCTACCTCCTCTCTCCCTCCGAAACTTTTTATATGTGCTTCCGCGCGGCCGAAGGTCCGCAATAAGATAAACTTCTTTTTTACCAGAGAGGCTAAACCCCACAATCCGTAAAAAAGGACTCCCCAACACGCCACTCACACTCGCGAAGCGACTTAAAAGGCTTTGGAAAAGGATGGAGATGGGGGGCCGGGGAGAGGCCCGCCTCGTCTACACCATACGGTTGACGGACATTTTTTGGAGCATGTTGAGGGCCAGTTGTTTTTCGGAATCCATGCGGTTGGCCACACTGCGCCGGACCCCGACGGTGGACGAGCCGAACCGGCCTTTCCTGGATTCGTAGACGCCTTCGATAAGTTGGGCGTTGAAATCGTCGTTTTGTCCGTGCCCCAGGAACTTGTCGATGACCTTGTTGAAGATGTTGGCCGCGCCGGTCGGGCCATGCTGAACCGAAGTGGACCAAAGGACTTCTTTAAGAACGGGCGGGGCGTTATCGAAATCCAGGCCGGTGCGCTCCAGGATCATTGCCCGGGCCGGGGCATAGGTCTGGCGGGCGATGAAATCGTGCTGGGCCTTTTCGAATCCGGCCGGGTCCTCGGCGGCGATGGCCTGCCAGACACCCGGCATGGCGCCCTGCTTCGAGCCGGTGTCGGCCGGACCGGCATCACGCAGACGATTCGCCCACTCGGGCCGTGCATCATCGAGATACGTCAGAAATTCGTCCATGGTGCCCGGCTTGGAGGCGATTTGATACTTGCCATAGGAAGTCCCGCCCACACGGTCGTAACCGACAGCAGCCACGCCCGCATCGCCCGACTCGAACCGCGCCGAGAGCTCTCCCGGGACATGGGCCGGGCCACCGGTCCGGACCGTTTCACGGGCCCCCTGCTGACGGGCTGAAGACGAACCGTTGGCGGTTTGAAGAGCGGCTTCGTCGCGCATGATGCTGGAGATGGCGGACAACGCCTCAAGGACCTGAGAATCATTGATGACTGAGACATCGAAAGACCCAGCGCCGGACTCGTCGCCGGTCCCGCCGGAGTCGTTGCCGAAAAGCGCGCGGGTCATGCGCATCTGGTTGTCGAAGGAGGTCCGCAAGGCCAGTTGCCGGGCATCGCGCGCACCGGATGAATCCTGCGTTGCGTTAAGGGTCTCGTAACCGTTTATCCTGCCGATGGACATGGGCTGCTCCTACGCTGAATACGTCAAAAAAATGGCCCCCGCTCGGGTCCACTGAATGAGAAGCAAAGGCCGTGCCTATGAATACGGCACGAAGGAATGGTCGGGGATCAATCCGTGAACAGGTGGGAGAAACGCATATCGGCGAGCATATGGTCAACCAGCTTGCGGTGCCCGGAAGGCAAGGCGTAGCCGGAAAGCTCGGCCGGGCGCACAAAGCCGCCCCGGACCGCCTCGTTGAAGACCGGCTCGGTGGGGTCGCCCGCATAGCGGCAAAGAAAGCAGTCCATGGTCACCCGGTAACGGGTGTAGCTGTAGCGGACCACGGTGATCTTCTCGACAGGCTCCACGGCCAGCTCCACTTCTTCCAGATACTCGCGTCTGAGAGCCTGCTCGGAGGTCTCGCCGGGCTCGACGCACCCGCCGGGGAATTCCCAAAGGCCGGGCCAAACGTCGGTGAGCTTGCGCTTCTGAATAAGCACGCGGCCCTCGTGGACCAGAAAGCCGGTGGCCATGTCGATACGAATGGGCTGCCTGGACACGGGGAGCACCGGACGAAGCGGCACGGTGCCCGCCTCAAGCGCGCGGCAGTATTCGCGGACCGGACAGGTTTCGCAAAGGGGATTCTTGCGGCAGACCAATGCCCCGAACTCCATGATCGCCTGGTTGAAATCGCCGGGCCGGTCGGCGGGGATGATCCGCCGGACGGCGTCCTCGATCATGTTGCGCCCGGCCCTGTCGCGGACCGGGATATCCATGTCCAGCAAACGGGCGAAGACCCGAAGGACATTGGCGTCAACGGCGGGCTCGCATTGGTTGAAGGCGATGGACGCCACGGCTCCGGCCGTATAGTCCCCCACTCCCGGCAGGGAGCGGATGTCTTCGATGTCGGAAGGGAAGTCGCCGCCGAATCGCTCCTCGATAAGGTGCGCGGCGCGGCGCATGTTGCGGGCGCGGGAGTAATAGCCGAGCCCTTCCCACAGGTTGAGGACGTCCTCCTCGTGGGCCTCGGCAAGGGAATGAATGTCGGGGAAGCGGCCCATCCACCGGGTGTGGTATTCCACCACCCGATCCATCTGGGTCTGTTGGGCCATGATCTCGGAAACCCATACGGCGTAGGGCTCGGGATGTCGCCGCCAGGGCAGGTCCCGTCCATTGGCATCGTACCAGCCAAGCAGCGCGCGAGTGAATCCGGTCTCATCCATGACCGGAGTTGTTTACCTTCCCTTGGCCTGGTTGGCAACCGCTTCGGCGGCCCTTGCCGCTTCCTCGGGATCGCCCAGATAGTAATGCCTGATGGGGGTCAGATCATCGTTCAGCTCATAAACCAGAGGCAGGCCGGTGGGAATGTTCAGTGTGGTTATCTCCTCGTCCGACATACCGTCCAGGAACTTGACCAGCCCGCGCAAGGAATTGCCGTGGGCCACGATAAGCACCCGCTTCCCGGCGCGCACCTGTGGGGCGACGGTGTCAAACCAATAAGGCATGGTCCGGTCAATGGTCAGGCTGAGACTTTCGCAACGCGGCAGGTCTTCCGGAGCGAGGGACGCGTAGCGCGGATCGTTGCCGGGGAACCGATCGTCGTCCTGGTCAAGTTCCGGCGGCGGGGTGTCGAAACTGCGACGCCAGACAAAAACCTGCTCTTCCCCGTATTTTTTCGCGGTTTCGGCCTTGTTCAACCCCTGCAACGCGCCGTAGTGCCGTTCGTTGAGCCGCCAGGTCTTGAATACGGGCAGCCACATGAGATCCATCACGTCCTGAACGCGCCACAGGGTGCGGACGGCTCGCTTGAGCAGGGAGGTATGGGCCAGGTCGAAGGTGAGTCCCTGTTCCATAAGCAGCCTTGCGCCGTGCTCGGCCTCGCGCAAGCCCTGCTCGGTCAGGTCCACGTCGGTCCAGCCCGTGAACCTGTTTTCAAGGTTCCACAGACTCTGCCCATGCCGAATCAATACCAATTTACGCATGACGCCTCCGCTTCGTGTTCGTTTTACGACACGACATCATAGCCCGAGAACGGGAGGCTTGGAAAGGACGGCCCGCCGAAGTCAGTAACGTTTGGAAGTCGAACCGCGAATTTCCTTGTCGATCTGATCGAAAAGCTCGCGCTTGCGCTTGTCGAAGGTCAGCGCGCTCTTGATGGCCGCCGTCGACACGCACAAAATGCTCAGGATGATGACCAGCCCCTTGGATATTTCCCACCGCTGGCTCGGGTCCTTGATGGTATCGAGGATTATGTTCCCCTCAACGCCCTGGGTAAAATAGATGAGCGAAGGCAAGGCGACGAGCAGGATACCAAGGCCGATGAGTTCAAGCCAGATGAAACTGCGGCCGAGCATGAGGATAAACAGGGTGGCGTCGCGGATGATGCGCAAGGTGACGAGGCGGCCTTGAAGGCTGTCGATATGCTCCTCGATCTCGTCGGAGAAGCGCAGCGACTTGCGGAAATTGTCCGCGTCCTGGAGACGCTGGGTGCGAATCCAGTTGATTTTGTCCACGCAGTAGTTGAATTCCTTGTTGAATTCTCTGAGAAGCTTGGGAAACGGAAACCAGGCGGCCTCCCGTTGAATCCCCCGCACCCGCTCCGTCAGATGGCCGATGTTCGCGTTGATCCGCTTGACCTCCCGCCGGACCTCGTCGTCGAGGCCGTTCCGAAACTTCTCCGTTCCCTGTAGCAGGTGGTGGTAGGCCACATAGTTGTTGGTCCGTCCGAAACCGCGCAGCCGGTCCAATTCCTCGTTGGCCGCCTCGAAATAGGGGTGGGTTTCGTTGAACCGCCTGGAAATGTCGTCGGTCAAATCCTCCACCTGCTTGCGGGTCGTCTCCACGGATTTCTCGGCCTCGTTCCACTTCTCCCACATGGCGCTCAATAACTGCACCCTGCCGCGATCGAGTTCGGGATCAACGAGAATGCGATTAAAGTAATTCGGATCGCGGTCCACGAGATCGAAAAGCGTGTCCATTGCCTGGCCGGTGAAGCCCATCTTGACCATGCACACGGCCTGCCGATAAATCGGCTGAAGCCAACTCGGGGCCAGAGTGTTGACCCGCTTGTATGTGTTGATGGCGTCCTTGTAGTCCCCTTCGACCTCCATGAGCCTCGCCTGAAGGAAAGCCATGCACCCCTGCTGCAACGGGGTGTAGCTCATGCGCTCGGCCTCCTGCCAATGGAACATGGCCTGGGTCGTATCGCCCCTCTCCAGATACCAATAGCCCCAAAGAGATTGAGGCTGATAGCTTCTCGGGTACTTGATCTGAGCGTCCTTGAGGAACCGCTCGGAATTGTCCATGTCACCCTTTTCCAGACAGTCCAACGCCTCCCATATGTAGTCTCCCTCCTGGGGGGCCAACTGCTTGAAGGCTCCGTCCCACTCCTTGCTCCGGCAGCGCCAGACGAGCTTCAGGGTTCTGAGTTGGACCGGAACATTAATCTCGAAAACTGCCCTCGCCAACAGGCTCTCCAGGTCGTCCCTGGATTCCATGACTTTGAGGATACCGGAGACGAAATCCTCCTTGCTCAGATCGGTATCGAGGCTGGCGAACCCGTCGGAGAAATCGTTGAAGTCGGCCTTGGCGAGCAACCGCCAGACCTGGGGCTGAGGAGTGGCGATCTTCCTGCTGGGGCACTGGGAGGCCTTGTGATTTTTGAGCCCGCAATAAAAGCATTCGCCGCCCCCGTCGGAAGCCACCAACGCGTTGGGAAGGGCCACCTGCATGGTCCCGTATCCTCCGCTTCCTTCGGCGTCCCGCAGGGACAGGGTACACCAGGAGTCCAGGGAAACCGGCCCGGCTCCGTAGCGCGCTTCGTTCATGCGGAACCAGGACGAAAGCAGAAAGCCGTCCATGAAGCGCACGTGGGGATAGTCCGGGGTGAGCCGATTCCAATCCAAACCGACCTTGCGGGGCAGATCGGCAGTGAAATGCAAGTCGCCCTGGGGCACCGCGGCCATGACCACGGGCCAATATTTCTTGTCCGAGGCTTCCTTGTTGCAGCGGATGAGATTCACTATCTCCGTGCAAAAGCTCTTGAGCAGCCGGAAATTGTCGAGAGGCAGGAAGAGCGCCCCTTCCTTCACGTCGGAAATGTATTTGAGTCCGAGCCGTTGCAAAAGCTCAATGATGTCGGTGGAGAAATCGCGCCAGCCAACAATGCTTTCCTTGTCCGACATGCGCCCGAGCGGCTTGATGATGAAATACCAGCGAAGCATGGACTCGTAGTCGAGCCCCTGGTCGGCGACAAGCCGCAGCCACTTGACGTTGGCCAGCCCGTCCATGCTCCCGGCGGGTTCGGTGGACAGCCCGGCCACGGATTGGATACGATCCTTGAGGCCGGGGTGGACGACCACTTCGAAATCGTTCGGCGGTGCCACCCGCTGACGGTCGAGCTCCACGGACAGGGACACGGAAAATTCAAGGTTGTAGCCCGCCAGAAAAGTCAGGGGCACCAACTGGCAGAAAACCGGCATGGGATTGACTCTGGCCCAGACCTGCAACCTGGCGATGGCCCGGAACACCTCCACGGTGTTGCAATACCAAAGGGCCTGCTCGCCTTCCCTGGCCACGCACAGGGCGCCGAACTCCTGGAGGGTGTTGTCCACCACGCCGTGCAGGTCGCCCTTCCAGACAACCCATATGCCGAAGCCGGAGGCCACCAGCCGGGACTGGCTAATGACGGGCAGGGTCTCCAGAAGCTTGCTTATATTCTGCACAGGGCCACCTCTCGCCGCTGACGGGCGTCGTTCTCCTCAGGGACAAAGCATGTTGCGCGGCCCGGCCGCTCAACATGCGCTAACTCAACGTATTCAGGGGAATATCTTTCCCTTCGCGCACCATGCAAAACAGGTTCCAAACACGTTGCGCCTCTTCACTTTTTCCTCTCTTTTCACAACCTTGCATGTAAATTTCAACCTTCCGCCGAAGTGAATCCAGGGCGAGCCCCCGGAAGGCGTCGTCAAGTTTTCGGCTTTGCAGGATTTTCACCAGCGCGCGAATGCGGTGCAGGTCCGCGCACGGCACGCAGACGGAGAGCTGGTCCGGCCTGCCGCCATGCTTGACGGTCAACGGCTCGCGGACCAGTCCCACCGGAAAATGCAGACAGGCCCGCAGCCACATATCGTAATCCTCACAGGAAGGCATGGCCGTGTCGAAAGGCCCCATGACCTCCCACGCCTTGCGGGTGAACATGGTGCACGACGGGCTAATCAGGCACATCTCCAGCGAAGCCTCGAAGAACCACCCCTCGGGCTTGGCGTAGCGGGCGGGCTGATTGACCCGCCTGCCGCCGCGATACCAGATTTCCTCGGTCTGGCAGATATCGTAACCGTTCCCCGCCATGTACGCGAGCTGGGTTTCAAGCTTGTGCGGCATCCATTCGTCATCGGAATCGAGCAGAGCCACGACCTCGCCGCGGCACGAGGCTATGCCTGTGTTGCGCGCCCCCGAAACCCCCTGGTTCTCCTGGCGGCTGTAGTGAATGCGCGGATCGTCGAACCGGGAAAGGACCGCTTCGGTGTCGTCGGTGGAGCCGTCATCAACGATCCGGCACTCCCAGTTGCCGTAGGTTTGCGACAGGACCGATTCGAGCGCCCTGCCGATGTATTCCGCCCTATTGTAGGTGGGCAGGATTATGGAGACCAGACTGTTTTTCATGTATCAGAGCCCTTGCTTTCGCCGTCGTGAACTGTCATGTTGTGTATCCAACAGTCCACCCAGGCGCAATCAATGAGAATATTTCAAGTCATCAATGTCCGCTGGTTCAACGCGACGGCGTGGTACGCCATCACTTTAAGCAAACTCCTGGCCGATGCCGGTCACGAGGTCCTGGTCTTGACGCAGGCCGGAACGCAGTCCGAGGCCATGGCTCGTGAAGCCGGGCTCGAAACCGTTTCCGTCGACCTGAACACCACCAATCCCCTGCGCTTCGCCGCCGCCGCAAGGCATATCATACAACTCCTGCGGACGCACCGCCCGGAAATCGTCAATTGCCACCGGGGTGAAGGCTTCTTCCTGTGGGGACTGCTCAAGCTCTTCGGCTTCCACTATCAATTGGTGCGCACCAGGGGCGACCAGCGTCCGCCCCGCTCCGACGCGATCAATCGCTGGCTCCACTCGGGCGTCGCCGACGCCGTGGTGGTCACCAATCGGCGCATGGCCGAATATTTTCTGCACAAGATGCGTACCCCCGGCCCCGGATTATGGCTCATCCACGGTGGCGTGGACACCGCAAAATTCCACTTCGACCAGGCCGGTCGGAACCGGGTCCGTGAAGAGTTCGGCTTCGGCCCGGACGACCTCGTCGTGGGCCTGCTCGGACGGTTCGACCGGGTCAAGGGGCACAAGGAAACCATCGAGGCCGTGGCCGCCCTGCGCCGACAGGGCATGGACAACATCCGTCTTCTGCTCATCGGATTCGACACGGCCATGACCACCGACCAGATCGAAGCGCACATCCGGGATGCCGGGGTCGAGGACATCACCCGCATCAGCGGCAGGCGGGACGACGTGGCCGCCTGCGTCAGCGCGCTGGACATCGGCGTGGTCGCCTCGCTGTGGTCCGAGGCCATCGCCCGCTCCGCGCTGGAAATCATGGCCGCCGAACGGCCGCTGGTCTCCACCGACGTGGGCGTCATGCCCGATCTGGTGGACGCCTCCGTACTCGTAAAGCCCGAGGATGTGGCTGGACTGGCCGAAGCCATAAAAGGCGTGGCGACCGATCCGGATTTGCGCGAACAGGTCCTGGCCGCCCAGAAACGGACCATGTCCCAACTCACCCTGGACGAATTCCTCAAACGGACGCTGAACCTCTACCAGAGTCTTCTGGAAGACGCCTGATCCGAATCAGCCCCCGAACAGCTCACGGGTCTTGGCGATCCTGTCGGCCACGGCCAGAACGGTCAGCGCGTAGCTTTCGGAATGGTTGTAGCGATAGATGACCTTGAGCTTCTGCTCCGGCGTCATGGAATCCTTCCAGCCATGCGCGGCCACGAAGTTGGCCATGCTGTAGAGGGCGTCCCGCATCTCGAAAAGATCGATACGCCCATCTCCGGACCCGTCCCTGCCGTAATGCTCCGCATTGGTCGGCATGAACTGGCACAGGCCGATGGCGCCGTACACCGAACTGCGGATGGTCAGCGGGTCCTGTCCGATGCCTTGGGCATAGCGAATGAGCGACTTGAGCTCCTCATAGGCCCAATCTCCCTTCTCCCGAGTCCGCCTTCTGAGCCAGTCCATGGTCTCGTCGGACAAGTCTGTCCGTTCGATGCGATCGCGGATGAGATCAAAATCTCCAGCCAGGGCCATGGAGGCCAGTATGGTGAAACCGTTGTGGTCGCCCACGCTCATGCCCAGCCGCGTCTCCAGCAACATGAGCGCGGTCAGGATTTCGCCAGGCACCCCGAACTCCTCATGGATCAGGGTCAAATCGGCGCGGTGTTCACGGTAAAAGGCATAGGCTCCGGCGATAAGCAACGGATTCAGATAGCGATCCATGACCTGCGGTTCGGCCCGAGGGCCGGGTTCCCTGGTGGAAAGCCGGGTGTTGAGCAGGACGTTCATCTTGCGGGCCATGATCTCGGGCTTGAACTCCAGGTCCGGACTGGAGAACAGATAGGCGACCTTGCGCCGCTCGAATCCGTCGTCTGCGAGACGATCCACCAGCGGGTCCCACAGGCCACCCGACGCTGCGGCCGCCAGTCCAAGGACACAAACAAAAACGGCGGCCAACGAAATTCCGATGGCCGCGCGTTTCATGCGCCTTTTGGGCTGCGAGTCAAATTCGATCCATGGGCACAAACCCCATCTCCTCCTCGAAATCCTCGTCCATCTGCGACGAGAACTTCCTGAGATCGTAGATCTTGCCGCAGGATGGACACTTCAACGTCACTTCGCGGCATCCCCTATACGCGGCCAGGTCAAGACCGCACTTCTCGCATTCCATACCCTTGGCAAGCCAGGTGCGTTTGCGCCCGAACGTCATGGGGCTACTTGACCTCCTTGAGGCCGAGATTCTTCTCGCCCATGGCCACATAGAGCTTGGAAACGGCGGTGCCGTAATCGGCCAGAGCCTGGGAAAGCTGCGCTTCGGCCAGGCTGAGACGCTCCTGGGCGTTGAGCACGTCGGTGTTGGTGCCCACCTGGGCCTGATAGCGGGCTACGGCCATGCGGTAGGCCTCTTCGGCGGCCACCACGGACTTCTTGGCCACGGAAATACGGTCGGCCGCTTCCTGCAGGTTCAGGATGGAACTCTTGACCTCGAAACCGGCGTTGAGCCGGGTGTTCTCCAGGTCGGCCTGCATCTGCTTGACCATCTGGTCATAACGCTTGGAATCGTAGTAGTCCGCGCCCCACTGGAAGATTTCCATGGAGGCGTCGACCCCGGCGGTCCAGTATTCGCTGGAAGCCTCGGAATGGTAGCCACTGCCGCTGACGGACGGATCGTCTCCACGGGTGACGTAATCCCAACGGCCGGTGACGGAGGGATAGAAGCTGCTCTCGGACATGGTCACGTCCTTCTGAGCCATTTCCACGCTCTTCTGGCCGATAATCAGGTCGGGGCGATGCGCGTAGGCCCTGGTCAGGCAGTCCCGAAGGGTCAAATCAAAAGGAATGTACCGCAGTTCGCCCACATACTGGATCGGGGCTTCCAGGGGAATGTTCAGCAAGGTGTTGAGCTGGGCTTCCTGGGTGGAGACGTTGTTGCGCGACTTGAGAAGCAACTGCTTGGCGGTGGCCAGATCAACCTCGGCGTCCAGGACCTCGGCCTTGGGCCGCAGTCCGACCTCGTAGAAAGCGTTGGTCACCTTGAGCTGGGATTCCAGGCGAGCCACGGAATCCTCGGCGCTCTTGACGTCCATGCGCGCCTTGAGCAGGGACAGGAAGTTGGCCTGGACGGATTCGATCAGGGTCAATTCAACATTGGTCAGAGAAGCCTCGGTGGACTCCCTGTTCAACTTGGCCTTCTGCCAGTTGGCCAGGAGGTTGAAGCCCTGGAAAATCGGCTGGGAGAGATTCAGGGAGGCGACCCAATCATCTTCCTGGCCGCTGTAGGAATTGCCGCGATTGTAATGGGTGTACCCGTAAGCTGCGCCGAGAGCGGGGCCGAACTGACCCAGCGCCGACCTCTGGCCGAACTCCGCGCCCTTCAACTGAGCCCGAATGGCCTGCATGTTCGGATTGGACGTCAAGGCGCGCTGCACGCACCGTCCAAGATCGTAGGGACCGGAGATATCGTCCGTTTCCGCGCTACTCATTGCCGGATCGGCATCCTGAGCGAAAACAATACCGGCCGGAGCCAGAAGAGTCGAAAGAATCAAGGCCAAAAACAACAACCGGGTACGGTTCATATTCGGATTCCTGCCTGAAATTGCACGTTAAGTTGAACCATCAACAATCATCAATCCAACTATTTATCAACTCTCTTTCCAGGCCGCAAGCCCAAAAAATCAATCGTTGCGCAACACAGCGCAGTCCGACGGGTCGCCCTGGAGCTTCTCCAAAGTATGCCGGAAAGTCGGCAACAGGGGGGCAAGGCATTCCGCCACGGCCTTGGGACTGCCGGGCATGTTGACGACAAGCGCCCGCCCCAGGGTTCCGGCCACGGCACGGGAGATGGCCCCGTGCGGAGTCTTGGCCAGGCTGGCCGCGGTCATGGCCCGCTCATAGCCAGGCAGACGCTTCTCAATGACGGCCAGCGTCGCCTCGGGAGAAACATCCCGGGGAGCAACACCCGTGCCGCCCGTGGTCAGGATGAGATCGAAGCCCTGAGTCAGGGCCAGGTCCGCCAGGAGGCCCTTGAGCTGGCCCTCCTCGTCCGGAATGACGAATCCCTGCACGCAGTTCAGGTCCAGGACCTCGCCCACAAGCCTGCCCACCAGCGGGCCGGATTCGTCCACGCGCTCGCCCCTGGCTCCCTTGTCGCTCAAGGTGATCCACGCCAGGGCGTAACCGGTACGCGAGACTTCAAAACGCCCTTCGCCCGGCGTCATATCGTCGAGAGCCTCGACAAGATACAAGGGGCGGGACGCGTCTTCCGTTCCCTGAGTCAGCCAGGCGGCCGAACGGACCAAAAACGCGCCGCCGTCTCCGGTGAGCCGATCGCCCACGAGCAGGCCGGGGCGGGTCGTATCCGTTACCAGAGGAGCCGGGAACACTCCCCCGGCGAGAGAACACAGATGGATGAGGCCGCCTTTTTTCACCGGAGCCTCCAGCCGTAAATTCAGATTCTTGCAGGACATGGTCTCTCCCTTGCTTATCAGGCCAACAGGACCGACAGGATACCAGCCACGAACACGCCGCCGAAGATGCCGGGACCGCCGATGGCAACCAACTGCGTGCCCACCTGGTTGCGGAAACGTGGCGTCAGGAGCGGAATGATGTTGCCGCCGAGCACGGCCCCCATGGTCCCCGCCACATAGGCGGCCACGGGCCGGTACTCCTGCGGCACGAAGAAATACACGCACAGAAAGGTTATCAGGGCGGGAAGGACCAGGGGAATGCGGACGCCGGTGACGGGGTCCGGCTTTGACATGGCGTAGCATCCCCCCGCGACCATGAGCATGACGAAGCCGATCCACGGGTACACCCCGTCCGCCTGAAAGATCATGTGCTGGCGTATAATGAAGGTAATGCTCAGAAGCAGGGGCATGAGAAAGCCGCCCACGTTGATGGCGAAGACCTGCTTCTTCAGCTCGCTCTCCCCGCCCGCGTCGATGCGCACGGGACGGCCGCTCTCGTCCAGCCCGAAGCTGACGGTGCGGGGCTTGTTGACCACCACCAGCCGCTCGCTGGTATGAACCGGGATATTCACCATGCGCCCGAGCAGGATGGCGATGAACATGAGCACGCCCTGCGCCGGAGTCAGCCCCAGCTTGGAAAAGGCGTCGGCCACAAGGGACACCGGCAGAAAGACGAACAGAAAGAAAAGCGCCACCAAAAGGAGCAGCGCCGGGATGATGCCGCCGGAATATTGAAAATACGGATACATTATATACACCTTGGATTAAGGATGCGCCCGGGCCTCTCGCTTTTGCCTTTATCCCGGCCCTATAGTAAGGCAACATACACGCAGTTGGGATGTATCCTAACTTGAAATCGAAGTAAATCAAAGCACTCAGAGGCACACATGAAAGGCATCATCCTCGCGGGCGGCTCCGGCACACGGCTCCATCCGCTGACCAGGGTAGTCAGCAAGCAACTGCTGCCCGTCTACGACAAGCCCATGATCTATTACCCTCTGTCCACCCTGATGCTGGCGGACATCCGGGACATCCTGATAATCTCCACTCCCCACGACCTGCCCAATTTCAAAAAACTCCTCGGCGACGGCTCCCAACTCGGCCTGAACCTGAGCTATCGCGAACAGCCCAGACCGGAAGGACTGGCCCAGGCTTTTCTCATCGGCGAAGATTTCATCGACGGCGACAACGTCTGCCTGGTGCTAGGCGACAACATCTTCCACGGTCACGGCCTCGGCTCCATCCTGAAATCGGCCGGAGGCCTGCAAAAGGGCGGCCTGGTCTTCGCCTATCTGGTCAAGGACCCGGAACGCTACGGCGTGGTCGAATTCGACAAGGACTTCAAGGCGCTCTCCATCGAGGAAAAACCGGCCAGCCCCAAATCGAAATACGCCGTCACGGGCCTCTACTTCTACGACAACGACGTCATCGGCATGGCCCGGTCGCTCAAGCCGTCGGCGCGCGGGGAGCTTGAGATCACGGACATCAACAAGCTCTATCTCGAACGCGGCGACCTGGAGGTCCAGACCCTGGGCCGGGGCTACGCATGGCTCGACATGGGCACCCACGAGTCACTGCACGGAGCGTCCGGCTTCGTTCGCGCGGTGCAGGCCCGGCAGGGATACGTCATCTCCAGCCCCGAGGAGATCGGCTACCGCATGGGCTTCATCTCACGCGACCAGCTCATGCGCCTGGCCTCGGAAATGAGCAACAACGACTATGGACGCTACCTAATGGAAGTGGCCAAGGAAGCTCCCGGCATGTTCTGATTCGGCTGCCCGAATACCGAAAACGACGAAGCCGCTTCCCCCGACAACGGGAAGCGGCTTCGCGGAAAAAGAAATCGAGACGCGATTCTGAAATCGCGTTTCCCACGTTCTAGTGGTGGTTCTCGTGCATGGCCTCGCGCACGCGAATGACGCCTATGGCGAGAATCCAAGCCAGATAGATGAAAATCAAGGACACGCCGACAAATCCGGCGCCGGTGCTCTGAGTCATGCCGTGAAGCAGTTCGCCAATCATGTTATTCCTCCTCGCTCGCCCAATTTACTTGAAAGATATACCTTATTGCCCCTCGAACAGGCTTGTTGTCAACCCCCTCCCGCCATTTGGCCGATTCCTCCGGGAGAAACCGAATCCATTGTCAGCCCCCCTGCCTTGCGAAGGCAGAGGCCGGACGTGCCCCCGCGACCGGCCCGGCCCAGGTATGCTTGTCAGAACCTCGGCTTTGGCCTAATATTGTCGACAGACGCGAAACCCTTCAACAAACGACAGAACATGGGCATTCTGGACTCTCTGGGCAAGATATTCTCCCGATCCGGTAAAGACGGCTCCCCGGCCGCGCCCGATACTGCCGGGTCCACGGCAGACGTCCGCATGGGCAGGGAAACGGCCTCGCCGCCCTCGGCCACGAGCCGAAACGAAACCTTCCACGCCGATCCGGTCGATGATGCCGCCCTCGGTTTCAGCATCACCATTAAAGACGGCCGAATCACCAAGCGCAAAGCGTTCCGCGTCACGGTCAGGGGGCTTGCGGTCTTCATTCCCCGGTTGGGCAAGACGTATCCGGTGACCGACATCAGCACGTCCGGCCTGGGCTTCCACTTTGAAAAGCCCAGGATCAAGACCGGAGCGAAGATCAAAATGGATTTGCTTCTGGACGGCGGGCGAGTGGTGGAAGGTATTCCGTGCGAAGTCGTGCGCCATGAACGCGGCGTTGTCGGCTGTATCTTCAAAGACATGGACCGGAAGCAGGAGGAAGCGGTGGACCACCTCGTCCTGGAAGGCGAAAAGCAGCTCGCCGCCCGACGGGTCGCCACCAGGGGAACGAAGAACTAGCCTTCGCCCCCGCCCTCCCCGCGCAATTCCATTATATACGCCTCAAGGTCGTTGGGTTCGCCCGGCTTGTGCTCCTCGGGATAGAGCAGCGCGGTCATGAAGAAGACGCTGCCGATGCGAAGCGCCGTCGCTGCGCTCGTGGAGAACCGTTCTAGCCGCTCGGCGATATCGTCGCCCATCGCGCCGGGTATTCCTTCCACGAGTTCCTCGGAGTTTTCAGCCAGCCCGGCCAGCAGTGCGGCCTTTCGTTCCAGGCAGGCCTGAAAAGCGGTCTGCCCCTCATCGGCCAGGGCACGTTCCCCTTCCGCCTCGATACGCCCGACCTCGGCGTTCACTTTTTCCAGATACGCTATCAATTCCGACAAGCCATCGTTGGACATGATATTCTCCTGATTTTTTTACGTTGAATATAGCCGTGGAACTCCTGGAAAACAAGTGAGTGCGAAGGCGGCGACCACCTTTACGGAACTAAATCCGCTTTACACGGAGGCCAAGAGGTTTTACCTGAATGGGTCCCGGAACACGAACTCCCAAGGAGCCCTAATTGAGCATTCTATCCTCCAGCCTCGGGCTGACACGATACCGAATCATAGAAGACGTGCCTAACGAACTTCTTCAGCAGGTGCCTGAAAAACTGAGGCAATTCTGCATGGTGGACATCGACGGCACAGCCGACGAGCGTGCCTTCGGCTGGGCAAACATCGATGACATGCTGGACATGAACTGGACCGTTTCGCCGCCGGAAAAGGCCAACTATTTCGCCTTCTCCCTGCGTCTGGACACCCGACGAATTCCGCCGTCCGTGCTCAAGAAGCACAACACCATCGCGGTGAACAAGGAGCTGGCGCACAACAAGGAGCAGGGCAAGAACTTCGTCTCCCGCGACCGCAAACGCGAGATCAAGGAACAGGTCGCCCTCAGGCTTCGTGCCCGTACCCTGCCCATCCCGGCGGTCTTCGACATCATCTGGAACCCGACCACCAACCGGATTTACCTGTCCACCACCAACGCCAAGGTCCGGTCCCTGTTCGAGGATCATTTTACCCTGACCTTCGATCTCCATCTGGAGCCGCTGACCCCGTTCTTCATGGCCATGGACATCCTCGGCGAAGACGCCGCGCCCAGGCTGGAAAACCTCGACCCGACCATCTTCGTTTAGGAGCACGCCATGGATCTTTCACTCGTTGAACGCGAAAACACCCTGCTCGGCCAGGACTTCCTGACCTGGCTCTGGTTCAAGACCGACCAGGACACCGTGCTCTTCAAACTCGAAGACAACCGGACCTTTACCCTGCAAATGGAACAGAAGGTCTCGGTCCAGGGCGGCGAAGGCGAAACCAAGGCCACGGCCACGGTATCCAGCCCGGCGGGCGAACTCTCCGAGGCCAAGACAGGTCTGCGCACAGGCAAGAAGGTCAACAAGGCCCAACTGCTCTTTGCCATGGACGAGGACGAATGGCTGGTCACGGTCAACTCCACGGATTTCGGCCTGTCCGGCCTGAAAACCCCGAAAATCAACACCAAGGATGACGAAGGCGACGACCCGGACGCCAAATTCCTGGAAAAGATGTTCCTGCTGGAGCGTTGCCTGGAAATGATCGACGTGGCCTACACCCAATTCCTCAACCTGCGCCTGAGCAAGGATTGGGCCGAGGAATCCGCCAGGGTGAAGCTCTGGATCAACGGCTAGGTCATGACCTCCCCGTTCCGTATAGCCTGTTTCGGCGACAGCCTGACCGAAGGGTACGGCCTCGCCCCCGACGAAGCCCTGCCCGTCGTGCTGGAACAATCTCTGCGCGATCGGGGAGTGGACGCGCGCTGCCTCAATTTCGGCGTGTCCGGCGATACTGCGGAAGATGGGCTGCGCCGTCTGGACCGGGTGCTTGAAGCGGACCCGGACGGCGTGATCCTGGCCTTCGGAGCCAACGACTGCTTTCTGGACGAACCGGCTGAAGACGTGGAGTCCAGGCTCGCCCTCCTGATCGAGGCGTTTCGGAAACGAAGCATTCCGGTCCTGTTGGTGGGCGTGAACGCCGAACTCAATCCCGACGAAGACTACAGAACGAGCTTCGAAGCCGTCTATCCCTCCCTGGCGGAACGGTACGGCCTTACCCTGTTCCCTGACATGCTCGCTCCGTACCAGGGCGACCCGTCCCTGACCCTTTTGGATGAGCTGCACCCCAATGCGGCGGGAGTGTCGGCCATTGGCCGCGCCCTGCTCCCCCTGGTCGAGGAGCTGGCCACGACTGCCGCGCGATAGGCGGATTTACCCCGTCCGCTTCCCTTTCCATTACTTCTGGACACTGCCTTCCCGCCCCATGGTCCCGTGCGCCGGCGGCCATGGGGACGGAACGGGGCCGTCTTTTCTCCTGCCTCGCCCTGTATGCCCCCGCCGTAACGGGCCTTGTACTCCATCGCGGAATGCCATAGCGTAGCGCCTTGCCTTATACGCCCCTGCTTCTCATGGAAACAGCGGCGAAAAATGATGCGGGAAACCGGAGGAAGCCCATGCGCTACAAGTTGCAAATGATGAATACGGATTTCGGGGTAGGTATGTTCGCCGCCCTGCCGGACGTGAACCTGAGCCACAACGAAATGCTCGACCACCTCCGCGCTCACCCCTTCGACGATTACATGCATGAGTTCGTGCTCCAGGGCTTCAAGGAATTCCGTCCGCGCAAGCTGGAAAAGATGATTACTGAAATCATGCGCGACAAAGGCGAATCCGATCCGGCGGTCGCCGCGATCATGTATGAAGCGTGCATCTGCCATCAACGCCTGAACCGGCTCCTGCCCCTGTTCGACGGCGTCGATCCCGAATTTCTCCTGAATCATACTCCGGCCATCCACATCCGCTCCCATCTGCTTGTGGACCAACCCCGGCACCGGGAATGGGCCCGCATCTTCGGCCGCAACATCTTCACCCTCGCGCCCCTGCCCGACCCGAAGGACGCGCCCGAACCGCTTTTCGACGAAAAGGAGCTGAACGCGCCCGAGCCGGTGAGCGCTACGGCGGTTCGCACCGAGATGGACGGCAAACTGCCCGCACCCCTGCCACGCAGGCCGTTGCAGGAAACCATCGACACCGCCCTGCCCGCCCTGGACAAGGCCGACGCCTTCATGGGCCCAGCCATGGAGCACAGGGCGTCCCTGTCGCCCGTGGCCCGGCTGCGTCACTGGTCCGTCAAGACGCGCACGGTCAACGGCAACCTGTCCAACTCCCTACATGGCTTGCAGACCTGCTACGGACGGGGGCTTTCAATGGAACGAGCCGACGCCTCCTACGCAATGGAAATGGCCGAACGATTTTCCTCCTACGCCAGCTTCGGACCCAAGGGCGTACTCAACTACGCCCGCGAGTACCCGCTGACCCACGCGTCCTTCGATGAACTGGATGTGCCCGCCATAAACCCGGCCCACATCCGGCTGGAAGTGCCCTATGCGGGCCAGAAGCTCCACTGGCTGGAAGGGCATGGCCCCGACGGCGAGCCGATTCTGGTCCCGGCCCAGTTCGTCTTCCTGTTCTGCAACCTGGACGAACAGACCCTGTTCAGCGCGCTGGGCTCCACCGGCCTGGCTTCTGGCAACACCCTCTTCGAAGCCAAGGCGGCCGCCCTGACCGAAGTCATCGAACGTGATTCGGACGCGACGCAGCTCTTCGACCCCAAACGATGCTTCCGCGTGAGAAGCTGCGATCCCGAAATCGGCTCGCTCCTCCAGAACTACCACGAGGACGGCATCGACGTCTGGTTCATGGACATGACCACCGAACTGGGCGTGCCGTGCTACAAATCCGTGGTGCTTGGCAAACACGGCGATGTGAACAAGGGAGGCGGCTGTTCGCTGAACGGCAAGGCCGCCCTGGTTTCGGCCATGACCGAAACGGCCTACCCCTACCCTGGCCCCAAGAGTGGACCCGCGCCGGAAGGATTGCCCGTCCGCAACCTGGAAGACCTCCCCGACCTGTCCACGGGCAGCGCCGAGGGAGATGTGATGGTGCTGGAAAAAACGCTTCTGGCCAACGGCTACCGGCCCGCCTACGTGGACCTGACCCGCAGGGACCTGAACATCCCGGTGGTCCGTGCCATCGTTCCCGGCCTGGAGCTGATCTCCGACTTCGACCAGTATTCCCGGGTCAGTCCGCGGCTGTATCGAAACTACCTCAAGGCGTGCGAGTAACCCGGGCTTCCCGGCGGCGCTTGCGCGGCCCCTTGGTTCCGAGGGTCCGGTAGGTCACCTCCAGAACGCCCGCCCCGCCGAAGAGCGCGGCCAGCACCCAGGCATTGGCCGGATCGTCGCCGACGCTCTGCCAGACCATGGCCCCGAAAGCGGCGGCGCAGGCCACTACGCCCAGGGCGGACAGAGTCCGGCCCGCCCCGGCGTCCTCATCCTTGAAATTGGCCGCGTTGACCACGGCGAACACGGACAGGAACCCCGCGCTGCCCAGGGTGGAGATGAAGGAAAGATCGCCCACGTTGGCCAGAATGAGGGCGAGCGCGGACGTGACCAATAGGCCCTCGGCGGGCGCGCCCCACATCTGCCGTTCAAGCTGAACCGGCAGTTCCCCTTCCTTGGCTATGGTGTAACAAAGCCGTGAGGAGCCGTAGAGGGTCGCGTTGATCGCGCTGAACGTGGACAGAAGCGCGGCTACGGCGATGAGGGTAAAACCGGTCCGTCCCAGGAACGGCCTGGCAGCTTCCGCTAGGGCGTAGTCGCGGGCCCCCGCGATGGCGTCAAGCGGCAGGTTGCCCACCACCACGACGGCGATGGCCACATAAAGCAGGATCACGAAGCCCACGGATAGATAGAACGCGAGCGGCAGGTCCCGCTCGGGATCGCGGATTTCCGCGCCGGTATTGGCAATGAGCTCGAACCCCTCGTAGGCCACGAAGATAATCATTCCCCCCGCCACCAGGGGCAGCATCGGAACCCAGGTGTCCGGGGCCAGCCGCGCGGGCTCCACGCCCTTGACGCCGACTGTTAGGAAGAAAAGCAAAATGGATATCTTGACGACCACCACGTAGGTCTCGGCCTTGCCGACCACTTTGGCGCTGGTCAAATTCAGGACTGCGGGCACGATGATCGCCAGGGATATCAGTCCGTGCCGCACCAGCCAACCGGTGTTCTCCGGGAAGAACACGGCCCCGTATGAGCCAAAGGCGTGGGCATAGAGGGCGAGCATGACGACATAGGAAAACCACAGCAGCACATTGAGCGCGCCCACATGCATGGAGTTGCCGAAAACCCGATCCAGGAAGACCACGGTTCCGCCCGCCCCGGCGTATCGCACGGACAGCCGCGCATAGGAGGAGGCGGTGACGAGGGCGACCAGTCCGGCCAGCGCGAAAGCGACGGGCGTGCCGCCGCCCGCCAATTGCACGCTCAGTCCCAGCACGGCGAATATGCCGCCGCCCACCATGCCTCCCACCCCGATGGAGACCGCTCCCCACAGGCCCATTTTGTTGTCCTTCACGACCATATCACGCTCCGTTTGCGGCTGTCGGCCGGGATTTCCCCGCTCCTGTGAGAGGACAGAATACTCCAATCCATCCCATCGATAAAGCCGACGCCGCCCTTCGCCTCACCGCCCGGCCACAAACGGCCAAAAGCATTGACTCGTCGCAGGATTGCACGATACTGAAACAAACCTCGCACCGGGGACAATACGGTCATGCGAAACGAGCCCGATCCTTGAACCGGATGTTTCACATTTCTTTCCCTTGCGAAGCCGCACATATGCCGGAGTGGTGGAATGGCAGACACACGGGACTTAAAATCCCGAGATCCTTAGGATCGTGAGGGTTCAACCCCCTCCTCCGGTACCATTTATACAACAAGTTAGGCCGGTTCTCCGGCCTAACTGCTTTTCAGCGACCAAAACGCAAACGTTCTGGCCCTGCTTTTTCTTTTTTCCCGTTCGGGAATTACGCCCCGCTCTCCGTTTCTGATGAATGGATCAGAATCGACCAAAGACGTGGACACCGCCAATGACAGCGACTGCGATAATGTTTGATCGTTTCATGTGAAGGTATGCTCTTCACGGGCAGCGGGAATTTTCCGCTGCCTGGACAATTATTAGCGGTCGGACTCCATGCGGATGCTCTCCGCATACAGACGAGCTTCGATATATTGGGAAAGAGCGGCCACGGCGCGATCGCACACTGGGAAGATCGGCACGCCACTGTTGTGTAACGCATCGCGCATGGGGTCATACAATCTGCCGCCGTCGATGACGCCGACAATGGGCTTGTCGCTGCGGCCGACAACCTCCGCCAGAAGCTGCACAATGCCGCTTTCCGCCTTCATGTCGAAAGCCGGGACATCCGTCTCCAACAGCGTATGCATGGCCGGAGAAAGTGGATCAAGACCTACGACAACCGCGTCCACACCCTCGTCATGGGCGAGAATATCGGTAATCTCGGCATGGGCCTGGTCGTCGGCAGAGGGATTGATGTCCAGGGGATTATGCACGGTCACGAGTCCCGACAGCCTTTTGGCGTCGAGGATTTCCGTGATCTTCCGATGGGATTCGGCTGAGAACGAAGCCAACTGCATCTGGTAATCGTCGGAGTGAATCGAATCCGCCATACCCACGGTTTCAAACCCGGCCCCGGATACGGCCGCGAGACGGTTGCCGTTGATACGTTTCCCGGCCATGTTCTCCGCCAGCAGGAAGAGGTCCTGGAACTCCGTGAAATTGCGGGCGACGATGGCCCCCGCCTGCCGCACGCAGGATTCGCAGACCATGTAATCGCCAGCCAGCGAGGCCGTGTGTCCAGAGGTCGCGCTTTTGCCTTCGGGAGTGCGTCCCGCCTTGTAAAACACCACCTCCTTGCCCGCCAGCACGGCTTCCCGTACAGCGATGCAAAACTCCAATCCATCGAGATCGTTGAACCCTTCGGCGTAGACAGCGATAACGTCCACTTCTGTGGAATCCCTGAAGTGTTTGACCATGTCTCCCAGCGTCAAATCGGTCTGATTGCCCATGGAAATCATGTATGCCGGCTTCATTTCCGGACACTGCGAAGAGCGATGCAACATGAAGGCCCCGGACTGGGAGACCAACGCGGCGCGCCGATACGCGGATTCGCGGTCCTTGGGCAGCTTTTCCTCGGGAATGAACCAGGTGTCGTATATGCCCGGACGGGAAACCACGCCCATGCAGTTCGCTCCAAGAAAAACAGGCCCGCCGTCGGCATTCCCGTGCGCCTCGTCAATGGCCTCAATGACCTTTTGCGCGCGCTCGCGGCTTTCTTCTGTCTCGCCCATGCCGCCGGGGATGAGCATAACGGAATTGGCGGCGTCGAGACGGATGATTTCATCCACCAAACCCGGCACCTGGTCGGCTCCCACGGCCACGACGAACATGTCCATCTTTTCGGGCAAGGCCGCCAGGTTGGGGTAGCACTTCACGCCGTCGATCTCGTCCACTCCCTCACGGAGCAGGAAAATGTCTTCCTTGGCGAATCCTTCGGCCAGAACGTTGTCGAGGATGATGCGGCCGAAATTCCTGCGCTTGGTGGACGCGCCGATCAGACCGATCTTTCCGGGATGCAGAAGGTTCTCGATCTTGCCGATGGGACGCCGGTTCTCCCTCTTGCGGGGAGCCCCGAACTTGCACATGCCGTCCAGGGGAACCATGAGGAAATCCGTGAAGGCGTATGGATTGATTTCCATTTCATTGATGACGAATTCGGCATCCGGATTCATAGGGGAATAGTGACGGCCCATTTCGATGAAGGAAGAGAAGCACTCCACCAACTGCTCGTCGGTGACAATGCGACGTTGCCCCCGAGTCAGACCAGCCAGCTTCCTGTATGAGATGGTTTTGCGGAAAAGTTCGAAGAAAGCCTTGCCGTCAATCAACTCGCAAGACGCCGCCACGATGGCCTGCCCCTTGCGAAACCGTTCGGCGTACAATTCCGTATCGGTGCCGCCCAGGCCCGCCGAAACAACCATGCCGAATTCACGGGTGTTGCGCAGGCCGACGATGAGCTCGTTGCCGAACGCCGAGGAATCCGGCGGCATGAATTGGACCATGAGCACGCCCTTGAGGTCCCTGCGGATGGCGGCGACGAGGTTCTCTCCGGCAAGTCCCCGATATTCCGCGGGAGCGTGCTCGGGCGCAAGGTTTATCATGTTCGCGTAATTTTCCGGGACTTCGTACAGCATTCTCCGAACAGCCGAACGAATTTTATCCGGGTTCTTGGGGACCACTCGAACGCCGCCGACCTCGGTTTTGTGGATGATGGTCGGAGAGACGATCTTGAGAACGACCTTCTCCCCGGGCAACGCGTTCAATTCGTCATCGGAAGAACGCGCCCCGCGAGGAAGCAGAATGCACTTGGGAGGCGTTTCGGCTCCCGACCGACCCAACAGGTTATATACTTCGTATTCAAAAAGATAATCGCGGCCTTCCTCTCTGGCGGAGCGGAAAAGGTCGGAAATGGCGTCAAATTCAATGGCGACGCTGTTCAGTACTTCCATGGTAAAACCTTTTTGGTTGTTCAGCGGCGGCCTCGCGGCCTTGTACCACCGCTTGAGGACATCTTCCCTGCGCGGATCAGCCGGATCAAAATCGATACAGGGTTTGGTGGCGCAGAGATGGGGACCGGACGCCGCGAACTTGATCTCCATTGTATGGACAAGAGAAGCGACCTCATGCTCATCAAGTCCTTTGCCCATCATGGCCCAGCCGCCTACGGCTCCGCCTCGCAGGAAATCGATGACGTGCCATCCCTTTGCCTCCGTTTCGGAATCATTCCATTCAAAACGATCACAGGTTGCTTTTATTCAAAGACGTTAAGCAGTTTCTTTATTTGCTCAACGCCATATCAATTTGAATGATGATTTAAACATCGAGCCAAGTGGACCGCAAATTCCGCCAACAGGGAATCTTCGAGGTTTTTACACTGATAGTTTGTGCCATCCACCGAAATAACTGGCGTTTTCCCTTTCAGTCCTTGCCTTGCTATCTCCAGATAACAGGTGGTTACTCGGACACAAGCCGAGACCCCTTCGTTTTTCAGAAGGGTCCGGAGCCGTCTGGCGGCTCGTTCAGCCCGGTTTGTGTCAGGGTCCAGGATGGTGATTGTTATCCCTGACATGCTGGACCTACCGCGTAGTGTGTATGAAACGTTCGGCTTCCAGAGCCGCTATGGTGCCATCCGCCATTGCCGTGGTGATTTGTCGGTATTTCTTGGGACGCACATCGCCCGCGGCAAACACACCTGGCAGGGAGGTCGCCATGACGTCATCCGTAATGATATAGCCATGCTCGTCGAGACGCAGCTGTTCGGCAAAAGCGTCGGTGCCGGGCTGTTGGCCCATGAACACGAACACGCCGTCGCATTGTAACTCGCTCTCCTCGCCGGTCTCCATATTGCGGAGGGTGACGGATTCAAGTTTTCCGTTGCCGTTCAGCGACAGGACTTCCGTGGAGTGCCGTGTGGAGGCGTTTTCCCTGGCCGCCAACGCATCCTGTGTGGATTGGGCGGCGAAGAAACGGTCCATTTTCTCCACCAGGGTCAGCTCGCTGACACCGAGATCAAGCAGAGCGATCGCCTCGTCGAATCCACTGTTGCCGCCCCCCACGATGAGCACCCGTTTGCCGATATAGGGCGCGCCGTCGCAAATGGCGCAGTAATGGACCTGTTCACAGTCACCGGCCACGGGAAGAGGAACCGGCTTGCGGCCTGTGGCGACAATGACCGCCTTCGCCGTATACGTCTCGTCGTCCGCCTCGATCCGCTTTACAGCCCCGGACAGGTCCATGGAGTCGATGCAGACCGCTTCCTCAACGGTCACTCCAAGCGACTCGACTTGCTTCTGCATTCTCTCCATGAGTTCCATGCCGCCGATGCTGGCATAGGAAGGCATGTTCTCCACTTCTTTGGTCCAGTTGACCAGCCCGCCACAGGCATTCTCATCCAGCAGCAGAACATCCAGATTCGCTCGGGCCGCGTACACGGCTGCGGTCATGCCTGCGACACCGCCGCCAAGAATGATAACGTCATATTCATTACTCATGATCGACTCCGCCGCGCTTACAGGGACGCATGGAGCGCTTTCAATTCACGCGGATTCATGAGGCCGGAGTAAATATGCGCAACCTCACCGTTTCGGATGAAAATCAGCGTGGGAACGCGCTCAAAACCGAGTTCCGCCATGAGATCCCCTTTGACTTCGCTGTCAACGCAATACAGCTCGGTTTCAGGAGACTTGGCGCCGAACTTCATCAGCGCCTTTTCCATGTTCTTGCAGTGCGGGCAGAGCTCCTTGTAAAAAATGACGATGGCGTCATTGCAGGAACGGAAAAGCTCGGATGAAGCCTGATCTGTGATATTTTTTATTTCATTCATTGATTTATCTTATTTTGTTTAGTGGTATGCGATGGCGGCAAGGGCTTCCATATTCAGAATCTGCAATTTGTTATCTCGCAGTATCTTTATAATCCCAACTCTCTCCAGCGATTTTAGCGACTTGTATAAGGTCGCTCGATGCACTCCCAATATGGACGCGATATCCTTCATTCGCAGTGAGCCGAGCGAAACAATATCATTGGAAGGCAGCTCCATTGCATTATAGCGAAGAAGCACGAATTTCACGATTCGTTGCATAAGAGTGTCGAGTCCCAACGAAGCCAACTGATTGCTGAGGACGTTCACTTTTTGAGAAAGTGTGTGGATAATGTCCTTTGCAATGTAGGGATGCGTTTCCAGCATTATGTCCACCGTCTCCTTGCAAAAGGAGTAGACCACAGCCTCCTTGTGGCAAACAAAAGAACTGTCGATCGGTTCCTTGGTGAAAAAGGGCACCTCACAGAAGAGCGAATTCTCTTCCACATGCATGATGATCTTTTCGTTGCCGCCAGAGGATGTCCGCTTCATAGACACGGTTCCGGACTGAAGATACCGCAACTCCGTCACCAACTCCCCCGCAAAGACAATATGCTCGCCCTGCTTGAACTCCTGGCGGACACCCAAACCCAGAACCTTATTCCAGGCGTCGCTGTTGACTTTAATTCGCCAGAATTCGTTTACATGCGGTGCCGACATATCGTCTCCCGTGCGGGGAAGTTGGTCTTGCGCGAATTTTAACTGGTTCGCAGTTCCCCGATGTACAGTTTCAATTTTTGCAGCAATTCCTTGGCCTTTTCGGGATTGCTTTTAATGATGTTCTCCAACTGGAATGGGTCCTTGCGGCGATCAAAGAGTTCGTCCATATGCGGCACCGAAACTTTCGCCCCGGGAACGCAGGTCCACATCTCCTCTTTCATCTCCAACTTCGCGGACTGTGCGCCCGCGTTGCCGCCGGAACCGGAACCATCGTAGAATATCTTGTTCATGGAGTCCGTGTCGATTTCCTTTTGAATCCAGTGTATATAGCTGTAATCATGGTCAATAATAGACCAGGACATGCCATAATAACCAGCTATGGCGAAATCGCGGACCGTATCGGTCTCGCCGCGCATGACCGGCAGCAGACTGATGCCGTGCATGTCGTCGGCATCGTAAGTCGAGATGCCTTCATGCCCGGTCTGCTCCACCGCATCGGTCCCAAGCCCCAGGCCGTCGAGAAGCGTGGCGGTAATGTCCACGTTCTGGACAAAGGAGTCGATACGCTTGCCGCCCTTCAAGCCGGGAACATGGACCATCAGGGGAACATGCACCAACTCTTCGTAAGGCCAGGGGCGGCATTTACGCATCAGGCCGTGGCCGTGCTCGCCGGAACCCATCGGCTGCCCGTGGTCGGAAGTGACGATGACCATGGTATTGTCCCAGAGTCCCTGCGCCTTGAGCGAATCGAAAAGCTTGCCGAGCCACTTGTCGACCAGAGTGACTTTTTCCGCGTAGAGAGCGCGAATGTGAGCGCACTCCTCTTCGGTCATGACGCCATCGATCTCGGTCCACGGGGCGAGCAGCAGCGGATTCCCCTCGTAATCCGGATTGTACGGGCACGGCTTCTTTTCCCAAACGGACGGCGGATCCCACGGCTCATGGGGATCGAACGAATCGAGCCAAAGGAAGAACGGCCGGTTGGGATCACGCTTCTCCTTCAGCCAACTATCCGCCTCGGAGATCACCACCGAAGCGTAATTATCCGCATCCGAATGCCAGTTCTGGCGCTGTTTCAAGTAGCACTCGGCTTCCCGGATCAGGGATTTGCTGGAATCGTCGTACTCGCCGTCCTCATCCTTCTTGAGCCAATTGGGAGAAAGATAGTCCTCTCCCTTGAATTCGGCCTTGAGCGGGACATTGCTGAAGGTTTCGTGATCCAACTCATGGCCGTTGCAGAAACGAACATAGTCGAATCCTCTGGAATAACCGTATTTGGGGAGACGCATCGGCGGGGTGTCATACACCAAAGCCGTCTGCACATTGCGACACCAGAGAACGTCGGTGATGGACGTATCCTCCGTGGTCAGCGGACGCCAGCCGCTCTCCGGCAAGGTATACCGTCCCGTAAGGAGGGCTCGACGAACCGGAATGGTCGGCAGTCCTTCACTGTACGCGTTTTCGAACAGGAAACCGTCTTCGGCGAACTTGTCCAGATTCGGAGTTTTGACTTCCTTGTTCCCGTAACAGCCCAAGTAATTGAACTGTAGGGTGTCCAGCATGACAAACAGAACGTTTTTGATTTGGGATTTAGACATTGAACTACCTTATTGAGTTAAACTGATTCGGAATCGGCTGCCGACTTCAGCGATCGAACGGAAGTGCCGTCAGTCTTCATGATTCCGAAACCGGTTGCGGCCAAAGCCAGAGATACGAATGGAATTATCACGTTAAAAAAGGCGAAGGGAACGTAATCCACTGCGCCGACGCCGAGTATGCCAAGGATATAGAAGGCGTGAACGGACCAGGGCACCAGAGGACACCCCAGGGTGCCCGCGTCTTCACAGGTGCGAGAAAGCACCTGGGGAGCGATCTTCGCGTCTTTGTAGTTCTGACCGAAGGCCCGGCCGGGAACCACCACAGCCAGGATTTGGCTGCCGGTACCAAGCAGAATGATGTAGGCGGCACCGAGAGTCGCGCCGACAAGCGAGAGCGCGGAGTTCGCGCCCCGCAACATCGCGTCCAGCAAGACCTCAAGCACGCGGGCTTTTTCCAGGATACCGCCAAAAGCCATGCCGCTGGTAAGCAGCAGGATCGTGACCATGACGGACATGAGGCCGCCACGGGAAAGAAGCGAATTCAATTCCGGGGAAGGCGTGGTAGCCGTGTAGCCGGTCGTCAACTGCTTGGCCAAAACGGAAATGGTGGCACCGTCATACAACGCAATCGCCAATGCGCTGAGAATGCAGACGACCATGACAGGCAGGACAGGCATTCGTTTATAGGCCAGCACCACCATCAATACGGGAGGCAGGAACGCGATGGGGGAAAGCGAATAGCTCGCTTCCAGGGAAGTGAGAATCGCATTGATATTCCCCACGCCGGAGAGATCGCCGGAATGCATGGAGCCAAGCACGGTATAGCCGACGATGGAGATCACGGCTGCCGGAACGGTGGTCCACAACATTGAGGCTATGTGCGTGAAAAGCGGAACCTCGCAGACGGTGGCGGTAATATTCGTCGAGTCGGAGACGGGCGACATCTTGTCGCCGAAGTATGCTCCTGAAACAATGGCCCCCACGGTCCACGCGGGGTTGAACCCCATTGCTCCGCCGACTCCGAGCAGGGCCACGCCGATGGTGCCCATTGTGCCGAAAGAGGTTCCCGTCGCCAGAGAGGCAACCGAACACAACACAAAGGTGGATGTGAGAAAATGCTCAGGAGCGATAAGCTTGAGCCCCCAGTAGATGATAACCGGGATAGTGCCGGAAGCCATCCAGGAGGCGATAATCATGCCGACAAGCATCAGGATGGCCACCGCGATTTGAATACGCCCTACGGCCGCAAGCATCCCCTCCTGCAACTCCCCCCACGAATAGCCTATTCTCAGGGCCATGACGCCCGCCACGGCCACGGCCACGAGCAAAGGCAAAACAGGCGGACGCACTCCGACCACAACTGTCCCGTACAAAATAATTGCAACAGGAATCGCGAAGGTTAAGAAAGCCCACAGTAAAGATGGTTTTTTCCCGTCCGAACTCATTTCCTCTCCCTTTTTGGCATATAAGTGACTGTTTTCCCTACAACACTATTTCCAGCAAATTGCCAAAACGCTTGTAAGATCCACGTAGACTTGTTGCCAGGTCTTGTTGTTACGATAGGGCTGATCGCGGAGCGTGTCTGTTGCCTAGGCAACAAAGGCTGCGCAATCGAACGATTTTATTGCAGGCACACCTCTTCGGCCGAAAAGAAGCGCTGCAATGCAATAAATCAATACGTTGCCAATCCTCATGGTTTGGCTTCGCCGCAATAAAAAGACGTTTGTTCACCAAAGGATATTCCATACGATCGGAACCGTTCCGCCGAAGGCCTTGTCTAGCCCTTCCCGGCATGAACAATGGCTTTGAACGCCAAAGGCCAAGGAAGAACTTCCTTGGGCCTCTCGCCGCATGTGTCACCACACATCGCCGGGGATTGACGGAAACTAAAGACTTTGCTGATGCAGTATGCGCGGATACGAAGACATTACCTGAAGTCGTTTTGATTTGATCGATCGATTCCTTTTGAAAAACGAAAGGTTCTCCCGTTTGACGGGACTAGCGAGGAACCATCAAACCGAGCCCGAAGCTCAAAGGAGAACTTCGCGCCAGTTTCAATCACAACGACAGAAAACACAAGTTCGGCTTGCCCTATCCTGCGGTTAAATTCGACAACGTTTTGAAAACCTGTCGGCAGATGGGAAATGATGTTAATTGGGAATGGACTGTCCATACACGAAACTCGCGAAGCCCCTCGGCGGCATATACTCTGCGGCAAACACGCTTAAGCCTCCCATAGCGCCATTCGCCCCAGGTCAACCCGTCGAGAGGTCTTTCCTCAACGTATCCCCCGCCGCCGGATCAGAGGGGGAAAAAACGGCCCCCGCCAAGCACCCAAAAAAAAGGGCTCCAACCAGTGGAGCCCTTTTGATCTATTTCCGAATGCCTAGGAGTTGCGACGCCTGCGGGCGTATGCCAGGAAACCGAGCATACCGAGTCCCATCAGGATGAACGAACCCGGTTCGGGAACGGGAGCGCCCGGATCGCCGGGAGTAACGGAACCGAAGGTGATGTCATCGAAACCGATCTGGTTGATAACGCCGCCGAAGCTGACCGAGTAAGCGATGCCCTCAAAAGCGACGCCCGTGGCCACAAAGGGGCTGAAAGAGCCCGTGGGATCTCCGCCATCCGACGGAGTGACGTCCAGATTCAGAGTGGCGAGCAGATCGCCGGTGCCGTCGAGGCCGCTCCACACATTCACGCTGCCCGGGTTGTTGATGGCGGAATAGAAAAAGGAGAAGCCGGTATCGAACCCTGCCGCGAGGCTCATGATGGCCGCGTCACCGTCCAGGAAAAAGAGGATGGTATCCGGGCTGGGCTCGTTGCCGAAGTTGCCGGAGCCACCGGCATCGGAATCGATGATGCTCAGGGCGTTGTTGCTGAAGGAAACGCCGTAGTCCGTTCCGGAGTAACCCATGGAACTCGTTCCGCCGTTGTAGAAATCAAGAATCTGGTCTTGATCGCCCAGCCCCTCGAAATCGAGAACGAGCGCCTGGGAAGGCGTCACGAGAAACAAACACATGACCAGTGAAGAAAACAGTGTCGCAACCTTGTAAACCTTATTCATAACAGCCTCCTGGCAGTAGTATTCCCCAACCACTGACAAACCAAGCAAACACCATACCAAAGATATTGCTCATTTATTCCAGGATATTAAGCTTCAGAAGACAAGGCTGCCCTGTCGAAATTCTTTACATTCCGACAGAAAACTTTACTTTCGCGATCCGATCAAGCTGACATTCCACGTCTTATGGTAAACGGCACAAGCTCTCCCGGCGCGTTCGGACGGTCTTGTGCCGCATCCGGCCCCCGGCCGCAACCGTCCAGCGGAATCAAAGGCCGTCGACGGCGGCTACAGTTGCACGGTATTCAGGACGACCGACATGGCCTTGAACCAGAACTCGACCTCGTCGCCGGGCTCAAGGGCAAGATCCCGGGCGCTCAGGGCGGAGATGAGGGCGCAGACGTCTGTGCCATCGGGGAGACGGCCCAGAACCTCGGTCAGCACCGGGGTATCCGTGACCCGGAGAATCCGGGCTTCCAGACGGTTGCGCGCACTGCCGGAGAGCCGCTCGGCCCGACGCAAGACATTGACCAGCGGGGCCTTGACCGTGGCGACGACGGGACTGCCCGGCTGAATTTTCAGATTACGCAGGGAGTCCATGGTGATGACCGCGCAAATCTTGAGATTGGAGCGGGTCTCCAGAACAACCTGGGCCATGACCTGATCCGTGTCGACCTCAACGACGTGACCCAAAAAGGAGTTGCGGGCCGAAGTGCGTTTGCGCATGGCCTCGTAGGCGTTGCGTACGATGGACTGCACGTCGCCCGGCGAAAACTGCTGGAAGTTGGCGGTCAGGTCCAGGGAGGACTGCCCCAGGACTTCCTTGACGATGGTGATGGGCACGCCGCTGCGGAGCATCTCGACGGCCCGGGTGTTGCGCAGGGACTTGGGACAGACAAGGTCCTTGGACAAGCCGCATTCCTTGCCGCGCTCATAACAAATGCGCCGGAAATAGCCGGGGTCCACCCTGAAAAGCTCTCCCCGCAACCCGCAGCCCATGGGACTCTCACGGAACGCGGCCAGCTCGGCGAAAAAATCCTCGGGCAGCGGGACCTCGCGAATCCGGTCCTCCTTCCCCAAACGCACGAACGGCCCCTGTGCGTCTAACGCCTCGACGTCGTCCAACGACAGGATTTCCCCGAGGCGCGCGCCGGTATGGCGGACAAGCTGAAAGACCAGCCACAGCCGGGTCCTGGCCCGGACGCTGTCCATACGCCTGGCCGAATCCTTCCATTTCCTGAAAGATTCTTCCAGAGCGTTCATTTGCGACGGTTCAAGATAGCTCACCTGATCCGAAACGCTGAAAAATTCGCGGGGGCACACCTTGCCCGAAGCCCTGTCTTCTCGCATGAAACCATCACCTGCCGAATTATCACGCCTTTAGCCATTCGCGTGACTTGGTTGCGATATAACAGCACAGAACATAGGTAATTTAACGACGGGGCACAACCCGTTCGCAAACAGCCCACCCGCCGCGCCGAACGCGGCGGCGCAAGGAGAACCACCATGCACCGCATCCGTTTCTGTGCCGTCATGCTCACCCTGCTTCTCGCCCTGCCCACGAGCGCCTTTGCGGGCGACAAAGTCGTCCTGGCCGCCGGTGCGGGCTACAAGAAGATGGTCAACGCGCTCAACACGGCCTACGAAAAGAAAACCGGCCGATCCATGGACCTCATTTACGGCAACATGGGCAGAGTGACCACGCTGGCCAAGGAAAGCGGCAAGGTGGACATTGTCCTGGGCGATCGGCAGTTCCTTATCGTTCGGGCGGACCTGCCCGTCACCGAGGAGACCGAGCTGGGCCGGGGAAAACTGGTTCTGGCGTTCGCCAAAGGGTCCGAATTTTCCAAGGAATCCGATCTGGACAACCCAAAAGCCAAACGCATTGCCCTGCCCGACACGAGCAAGGCTATCTACGGCAAGGCGGCGCGTGAATACCTGCTGACGACCGGCAGGCTCCCGGGCATCAAGCCCAGGCTGGTGGAAGTCGCCACCGTGCCACAGGTTTTTTCCTACTTAGCCACCAACGAGGTGGACATGGGCTTCATCAACCTGACCCATGCCCTCAACGTCAAAGACAAGCTCGGCGGCTACATGATCGTCGACGAGAAGAACTACGCGCCCATCAGCATTATCGCGGCCGTGCTCAAGAACTCACCCAACAAGGTTGAGGCCGGAAAATTCCTCGAATTCATCAAGACCGCCGAAGCCCAGGCAATCGTCCGGGCGAACGGCCTCTAGCATATGGACTTCGTCGGCATACTGGCCCAGCCGGAGACAATCGATCCGCTACGGCTCACCCTCAAGGCGTTGGCCGCATCCGGTGCGCTGCACCTGGTAGGCGGAGTGCTCATCGCCTACTACCTGACCTCCGGCAAGGGCGCGTTGCGCTCGGTCGTGGACTTTCTGGTCACGCTGCCCCTGGTCTTTCCGCCCGTGGCCACCGGGTTCATCCTGCTCATGCTTCTGGGCAGGGCCGGATGGCTCGGACAGTATTCGCCGGTGGACATCGTCTTCAACTTCCCCGGCGTTGTCCTGGCCTCCTTCGTGTCCGGGCTGCCGCTCATGGTCAAGCCGGTGGAGGCGGCCCTCAGGGGCGACGTGCGCAGGCTGGGCGAGATATCCCAGGTGCTGGGCAAAAGCGACTGGCAAACCTTCTGGCTGGTGCTCCTCCCCAACATCCGGCGCAACGTGACCGCAGGCTGGTTCCTGGCCCTGGGCCGCTCGCTCGGCGAAGTCGGGGTCACACTCATGCTCGGCGGCAACATCATCGGCAAGACCAATACCCTGTCCCTTGAAATCTACAACGCGGTCTTCAGCGGCGAATTCGACCGGGCCATGGTCCTGGCAGTGGTCATCGGCCTGTTCTCGCTGACCATATTCGCCGCCCTGAAAAAACTATCCGCCGTCTAGGAGACGCAATGAAAACCATACTCGAAACAGTGCACGAACGAGCCCTCGAACTCTGGACCAAGGAGGGCATTCTCGACGAAAGCATCACCGTGACCGCCGCTCCCCTGAGCGTCAAGGAGGCCATCGGCACGCCCGAAGGCAACGACTTCCCCATCCAAAAGGGCAAGGAAAAGCTCATGGAGGCCAACTTCCGCGGAGCGCGAGGCCAGGCGTTCACCGATCACTACGGCAATTATTCCGGCACACTTGCCGAGATATCCGAGCTTCCCATGGACGACAATTTCCACCGCGCCGTGTTCGTCTCCACCACGAACGCCGTGTGCGGCTCCCTGGGACTGACCGGAAACACTGTCCACTGCCGCGACAAAGGCCCCGCCGAATGCGCCAGGGGCGTTTTCCGATACATCGACGAGCGGTACGGCAAATGCCGCGTCGCCATCATCGGATTCCAGCCAGCCCTGGCCCAGGCCGTGAGCGCGGAGACCGACGTAAGGCTCGTGGACCTGGACCCGGACAACATCGGCCAGACCAAGCGCGGCGTGCTGGTGGAAGGCGGAGAGACATCCGCCGACGCCATCGACTGGGCCGACCTCCTGCTCGTCACCGGCACCACGCTGGCCAACGGCACCATCGACATGTTCCTCACCGACAAACCCGTGCTGTTCTACGGCACGACCATTGCCGGAGCGGCCGCCCTCATGGGATTCGATCGCTACTGTCCGCAGAGCAGCTAGGGGGTCTCCTCCATCACCTCCCCGGCTGCGGGGAAAGGGTTTCCGCCTGCCGCGCGGGGACCCTTTCCCGAAGCGGACGCCATCCCCACGCCCTTCCTTCCCCACCACCCGACACGCTGAAAATCGGCAGACCCCGACGCCCCCCCTCGACAAAACCCAAAGCCTCTCGACCATCCCGGCGGCCAATGGTATCATGCGGGCAGACAACGGACCGTAGCGGTTCGACGACACGCTGCTTCCAAAACCAACCCACGGACCGATGACATGATGAAACGACTGTCCGCCGCCCTTGCAGCCCTTCTCCTCATGGCCGTCCCGGCCATGGCCGATGTGGTGCGCACCGTATCCACGGAATATTATCAGGTGGACGGACTCATGCCCGCGACCATAGCCCGGAACCTCAGGCACGACTCCCCTCTTACTGAGGGAAACAAGACCTACCAGGCCAACACGCGGACCGACATCAGGACCACCTACGAAATCAAGCCGGAAGGCGGACAATGCCGGATCACGAACGTGGTCGTGTACATCCACCTGACCTACCTCTACCCGCGGCTCAAGCACAGTGTGGACTTCAAGACCCGTAAATGGTGGAGTAAATTAAACCGCAAGCTTGAGAACCACGAACTCATCCACGGCGAAATCTCCACCAAGGCGGCGCATGAGATCAGCGACACGCTGGACAGATTTCCTCCCAGAAACTGCGCCAATGTGAAGAAAGAGGTCAGCGCCGAGATTCGCAGGATCATGAACAGGATGCGACAGGATCATATTGAATATGACAGGCTGACCCAGCACGGGCTCAAGCAGGAAAGAAACATGGGCCGCTACCCTTAGCCGCCCAATTCCCCACCAAATCCAATCCCTATAAACATGAAGTTTTCCTCTGCCCTGTTTTCCCGATGGGACAACCGCAAAGAGGCAGGGAGGCTGGAAGATGGGGCGCAGACAATAAAAAAAGTCGGCGGGAACGCTCCCGCCGACTTTTATTGTTTGTATCGGCCGCGCCGCTATTCCATGGGGGCCGGATTCTTCATGTCCCAGATACCGCAGGGGCAGGCGTCGGCGCAAAAGCCGCAGGCGATGCACTTGTCGGGATCGACCACGCGCTCGAAGCCGCCGTCGGGCAGTTCATTGCGCTTGATGGCGTTCTGCGGACAGAGAGTGTCGCAGATGTAGCAATCACGGCAGGAGCCGCAACTGGAGCATTCCGCACCGCAATGATTGGCGTCGCTGAACTCGATGACGCGCGGGTCGAAGTATTCGAGCGTCATGCGGGTGTAGTCGATCATCTCGCGGGTGTCGCTTTGCGGACGGCGGTTGTTGAAGATGTCGTCGATAACCTCGGCGGCCCGACGGCCGTGCCCGATGGCATGGGTCAGCAGGCCGGGCCGAACCGCGTCGCCGATGGCGAAGACGCGGGAGTCGGTGGTCTGATAATCGTCGTTGACCACGACATGGCCACGGTCCAGGGCGATGTTTTCGGGCAGGAAGTCCACGTCGGGCTGGTCGCCGATGGACATGATGACCGTATCCGCCGGAAGCAGTTCCCCGGACTGGAGCAGTACGCCCTCTTCCGTGATTTCCTTGGTGAAACAAGGCCACTTGAAACGCGCGCCCACGGCCTCGGCTTCCTTGCGCTCCTTGCCGAAGGAGGCGGGTTCCTGAATATCGATGAGGGTGATGTCCTCGGCACCCACGGAGGCGGACACGGTGGCCACGTCGCAACCCACGTTGCCCGCGCCGATAATGACCACCCGCTTGCCGGAACGCATTTCGCCCTTCTTCACTTCCTGAAGGAAGGTCAGGGCCGGGATGATGCGCTCATGGCCGGGGACGGGGATCATGCGCGGCTTCTGCGCGCCCACGGCCAGGACCACGAAATCGTACTCCTCCCGAAGCTCCTCGAACTCCTTGGTCTTGAGCTGCTGTTGCAGATGGACATGGGGAATGACCTTGGCCGCGCGCTCGATCTCCTTTTCCACGACCTCCTTGGGCACGCGGCTGTAGGGGATGGCCGAGGCGATCTTGCCGCCAAGGGTCTTGGCCATGTCGAAGACCACGGCTTCATGGCCCTTCATGCGAATCTGCCAGGCCACGGAGATGCCGGCGGGGCCGCCGCCGATGACGGCGACACGCTTGCCGGACAGAGGCGGCATGGCCGGAACCTTGGACTTGTGCCCTTCACGGCCGAGCTTGGTGATGTCCACCGCGGCCATGTTCTGCTGCGTGGACCGAGTGCAGCCGTCCATGCACAGGTTCGGGCAGAGGTAGCCGCAGACCGTGGCCGGGAACGGCGTATAGGCCAAGGCGAGGTCAACAGCCTCGTCCACCAGCCCGTCGCGGACCAACTGCCAGCGTTTCTGCACAGGCATACCCGTGGGGCAACTGGCCTGGCACGGCGCCATGAACTTGCGGTTCTCCCAGACCGGCACGCGGCGACGAAGATCGCCATGGACGATAAGCGGAATGGGGGAACGATCGAGGTCGGTCAGGTCGCCGATGATGCCACCCCTTCCGAGTTCTGCGTCCCATGTGTTGACCCGGAAGTCGTGCATGGCGCGACGGACACGGCCCTTCTTCTCAAAGGGGGTCTTGGCCCGGATGAGCTGCCATTCCTCGCGTCTGGTCAGCCGCTTCAGAAGACGCGACCGTTTGATCCTCTTGAGGAACTGCTCGATATTTTCAGTCAACCACGCCCAAGTCGCGTCGTCGATAGGCTCCATGAGGGCGTCGGCCTGGGAGAACCCGTCGATGGGGCCGCGCACGAAGATGCGGCCGCCGACCATGCCCACGCAGGGGCGATAGCCGAGAACGTTGCCGGGGCTCTGGGCCTCGTGGCCGCAGATAACGGCGGTGCCGCCGGCCATGAACTCGGCGAAGTAATCGCCCACCGAGCCGAGCACCCACAGTTCGGGCGCGTCGAAGCGGGGGTTGGTCTTGGTCATGGTCATGCCGCGCGAGCCAATGTTGCCCGCGATGAAAACCTTGCCCTGCGCCATGGCGTTGCACACGCCGTTGGAGGCGTTGCCGTGAACGACGACCTCCGCGCCCGCGTTGAGCCAGGCCACGTCGTCCGAGGCCGGGCCCATGACCTCGATAGTCGTGCCGGGAAAGCCCTTGGAGCCGATGCGCTGGCCCGGGGAGCCGGTGATGGTCACTGAAATGGGCTCTTCCTTGGAAAGCCAGAGTCTGCCGCCAATGCCGTGCTGGCCCATGGCGTCGATCTCCAACCGGCGCGCCCCCTGACGGACCGCGTTCTGGATGCGCTCCTCAAGGATGCGGGATTCCACGCGGACACCGTTCTCGTGTCCGTTTATGCGCTGTATTTTCTTAGCCATTGTGTACTCCGATATGTCCTGAGGCTTCGGTTAGATGACGTACTTGATGTCCAGGCGGTCAGCCGCGTCCTTGTCCGAGATGCCCAGTGCGTCGGACATGCCGACGGGCAGAGACGTGGAGCGGCCGAGCGGCGCGAAGACCTTGCGCAGTTCCGTGTCGAAGCTCAGGTAGAAGTCCACCACCCGCTCGGCGACCTTTTCGGGATCGAGACGACGGTAGACCCTCGGGTCCTGGGAGGTGATGCCCTTGGGACAGACGCCGATGTTGCAGACGTTGCAGCGGTCCTTTTCGCTGCCGAGACAGCCCGCGGCCGCCTGCATGACGTATTTGCCGATCTGGACCATGGACGCGCCGAGCATGATGAGGGCCGCGGCGTTGGCGGCCAGGTTGCCGTGCTTGCCGATGCCGCCGCCCGCGATGAGCGGGATCTCGTTCTGGGCCCCGGCCACGCAGAGCGCCTTGTAGCAGTCGCGCAGGTTGGAGGCGATGGGATGGCCCATGTGGTTCATGGAGACGTTGTAGGCCGCGCCGGTACCGCCGTCCTCGCCGTCGATAGCCAGGCCCGCGGCGTAAGGGTTGCGCACCAGGTTGTTGAGCACGGCGAGCGAGGTGGAAGAAGCCGATATTTTGGGATAGACCGGCACGCGGAAGCCCCAGGCCATGGACATGGACTGGATCATCTTGGCCACGGCCTCCTCGATGGAGTACTTGGTCTGGTGCGTGGGCGGGCTGGGCAGGGAAACGCCCTTGGGCACGCCGCGAATGGCGGCGATGAGCTTGTTCACCTTGTACCACATGAGCAGACCGCCATCGCCGGGCTTGGCTCCCTGGCCGTACTTGATCTCGATGGCGCAGGGATCTTCCTTCATCTCGGGAATGGCGTGGATGATCTCGTCCCAGCCGAAATACCCCGAGGCGATCTGCAAAATGACATATTTAAGGAAGCGGGAACGCAACAGGCGCGGGGGGCAGCCGCCCTCACCCGTGCACATGCGCACCGGCATGTTCATTTCCTCATTGAGGTACGCCACGCCCATCTGAAGCCCTTCCCACATGTTCGGGGAAAGCGCGCCAAAGGACATGCCGCCGATGACCAGAGGATAGATTTCCCGGACCGGCGGCTTCCAGCCGTTCTCGCGGAAACACTTTATCTCGGCCTCGGGCGAAAGGACCCTGCCGAGCAGGGTACGCACGTCGAACTCGTGACGGCCCGCGTCGAGCGCGGGGTCGGTGAGCATGGAAATGCGGATGAACTTGATCTGATCGAGAAGGGACTCGGAATTGTTCCGACGGCCGCCGCGCGTCCTGGGCTGACCGCCCCGGTTGTTCTGGAACTGGAGCGTGGTGGAATCGTACTGACGGTTCGGCTCGATGGCGTTGTTCGGACAGACCATGTTGCACATGGCGCAACCGATGCAGGCGTAGGCCGGGTCCGTGCGCTGACGGATGCCGTAATAAGTGGAAAATTCCGTGGTTGGCTTGGCATTGAGGCCCATGGGCGGCTTGACGTCCCGCTTGCGGAACACGCCCAGCTCGATGGCGTTGACGGGACAGACCGAAGTACACCGGCCACACTTGGTGCAGGTGTTTATGTCCCACTTGATCTGCCAGGGCAGGTCCTTGCGGCTTAAAGTTGAGGGCGTAATGGGTCTTTCTGGGAGCATTGGAGAACCTCCCGGCAATCGGGTCCGACGATCGCCGTGTCGAGATGCATGGGTTGAAAATCCTTGGTCCGGTCACGATCGGGGATGGCGGCATTAAGCCCGCATATCTCGGAGGAAAAACCGTAGATGCCGAGCTCGGGATTGCCGCCGACCACGCCGGGACGGAATTTCTTGCGGTCCTGCGCCATGAACATGGAACCGTCGGGAAGACAGCCGATGACGCAGTTGGGGCCGTCGATAATCAGCTTGCGACAGGCGCGCTTGAGATCGGACAGGAATTCGCGGTCCGGGTGATCGCGCATCTCGTCGTCGTTCATCGGCGTGATGACGTGCTTGTAGGCGCTGATGTCGAGCCCCAGACGCTTGGTGGCGTAATGGGCGATATGGGTGAACACCTCGGAATCGGACTGGTAACCCTGATAGCCGGTGACGCCACGCGACATGAGATATTCGCGGATGGGCACGAAGGCGGTGTTCTCGCCGTTGGTCATGGTGGAAATGCCCTCGATGAAGAAGGGATGGCAGGCGTAGAGGTTGATGGCGTAGTTGGTGTTCTGCCTGCCCTGAGCCAGGATATGGCGGGCCTGAAGCTCTTCGCGATCCAGCTTCAGATAATCCGCTATGGCCAGCGGATCGCCCACTTCCTTAATCATGATGGTGTCGGGCCAGAAAGAAAAAACCATGATGTCGCCGGACTCTTCGCCCATGGCCCGGAGGTTCAGGCGCATTTGGACCAGATTCCGACTCACCTGATCCTCGGCCATGCCCTTCCACCCATCGGGAATCTTGAAGGCGATGGAGGCATAGGTGCCGCGCCGGGGCGTACCGGCCGGAGGCTCCACATCAGGGGTGAACGTCGCGGAATACTTGGGCTGAAACCCGTTCTTGGTCATGTAGTCGGACATCCGCGAAAGGCCCTCGTCGGTAAAGATGCCGGACAGTATGGGGTATTCCTTGAGTTCCTCCCACGGTCCTCCCAGACCGCTCAGGAACAATCCCACGCCGGAGCCGTCGTGCCCTTCCTTCATGACGTTCAGGGCATCGATGGCGCGCATGGGTGACACAGGGTCACGGCTTGTGAGCGCAAACAAACGGCACATGGTCTCGATTCACTCCGCTGTTAAAAGTCCCTCGCCCGCACCGCCAGCAATGGGTCGGGCGTCTATGCGGCACCGGAAAAAATCCAATGATACCAAACAGTCCACATCTCGATGGAGCGCACTCGACAGGGGGCAAAAAAGCCTGCGGACCAATCGTCGGATCAATCGCGGCAGGCTCTTCGGCTCTAACTTTTTACAATTATGCAACTTCCAAGGAGCTATTTACCGTTGAATTGTATACAGAGTCTATACAAATCCCGGAAGCTGACCATAAGTCAAATCCGGGAAACCTGCAACAGCAACACATTCGCATGGTTTAACATTTTTGTAATACAACAAAGACAGACGGCAAAAACCGACCCATAGCCTCCACAAATGACAGGAGAATTTTATTCTCGTCACCAAAAGAGGCCGTTCAAAAAACGGCTACGAAATGGTGGATTCGAGGACTCAGGAGGCGAAAATATCGTTCTTGAGCGCCATTCTCGACGCGGCGGCAAGAAAATCGGCAGGTGAAACCCCATACTCCCGGCAATATTTCTCGATTCTGCCCAGAAGATGAACGTGCATGACCATTTCGAACTCTTCGAAGTCGCTACCATCCCCTTCAACCGAGATATTGATTGCTTTTTTGCCTTCGTTCTCGGGTTGAGCGAGCAAAACCTTCTTTTTAGAGGGTTCCGGGAAGAGTTCACCACCCGCAAAATGCTCTTCAACGAACATGGCCAACGCTTCGTGGGCATTATCCACGGCTTCGTCCAAACTCTCACCGAAGCTGGTGCATTCCGGGAAATCCGGGAATGTCGCGGAAAAGCCGTGCTTTTCCTCTTCGAACAACGCTACATACTGCATTCGCAGCCTCCTTGGGTGCAAAATAACGTATAAATTATTGAGGATTGCCGGGCAAAGACGCGAGGACGCGCTTGCTCAGGGGCATGTAGACCACGGCCCCCTCCTGGAGGTGCCCGGCCAGATGCTCGGCCTCCTCGCCCGTGCCGCAGAAAAGGTCCATGCGCGTGCCTTGGATGGCGCCGCCCGTGTCCTGCGCCAGGACAAGAGAAAAGAACTGCTCGGAACTGCCGGTGTCGTAGTCCATGAGCGCCGTCTTGAGGGCGACCACGCTTCCGAGCGGGATCATGCTCCGGTCCACGGCAACGCTGACGCGCGGCGTGAGGATGGCGTTGATGGAACCAAACGGCCCCTCGTCGGCCAGCCTGAAAAAGACGTAGCTGGGATTCCGAAAGAGAATGTCCTGAGCAACATCCGGGTTCTCTCTCAGGAACTTCCTAATGCGCTGCATACTCATCTCCTCCCTGGGGATGTACCCCTTGTCGATGAGCACCCGGCCTATGGATACGTACTGGCGGCCGTTCTTGCCGCCGTACAGGATGTGCTTGTAGGTTCCGTCGGGAAAATCCAGCCTTCCGGACCCTTGAATCTGGAGAAAAAACACGTCCACCGGGTCCGCGGCCCAGGCTATCTCGTCGCCCGCCCCCTCCAGCGCGCCCAATCCATCTATGGCGGAACGGTCGTAGTACGGCTCGATACGGTCCCCGTCCACGCGGTAGACGAGCCTCTGCCCCGACCAACGCGGATGAAACAGCCCCAGGTCGGCCACCTTGAGGTCGCCGGGCACGCCGTACAGCGGATACTTGTAGTTATTGTCCGGGGCGAGGGAAGCCTTGAGCCAGGGCTCGTAGTAGCCGGTCAGCAGCGTTCCGGGCTCAAGCTTGAACCAGGAAAACCTCTCGGCCAGCAGATTCGGCGCATGGTCGAGCTGATCGAGCAAGGACGCGAGCTCGCTCACCGAGTCGTGCAACTGGCCCCAGGTCAGAACCAGACCGGGCCGCCTGACGCAAACCGCGTCCCGGGAACGGGTGCGGATGTAGCGCAGGTTCGCCTCGATGCCGGGCCGCAAAGCCGACCAGGAGCCGAGATTCTGGGCCTTGATCGAGAGCTGGGCCACAAGATCACGGGCCTCGGGCCCGCTCAGGGGAGCATAGGCTGGAGTTTCGGATACGGCGGCGGGCGGCGGAGGCGCTTCAGTGGCGCACCCGGCCGTCAGCAGCGTGAACACAAGAGAGGAATAAACGAATAAATTTCGGAAGATCATTGGGCAGCCTCTTCGTGGTCGTCCAGATCGTCGGCGTATTCCTCCAAGTATATCTGCAACATGACCATGACGAAACTCAGGATCAACGGGCCGTAGAAGATGCCCAGCATACCAAAGGAATAGATGCCGCCGAGAATGGCAATGAAAATGTAGAAGGTCGAAACACGCGAAGCCTCGCGCATAAAGATGGGACGCAGGATGGTGTCGATGCTAACCACGAATATACCGCACCACAGGGAAAGGAATATGGCCATCTTCCACTGCCCCGAAAGGAACAGATAGATCACGGCCGGAACCCACACCAACCCTGTGCCGAGCACGGGAATGAGCGAAGACAGGGCCATCATGCCGCCCCAGAAAAACGCAGGGATGCCCGCCACGGCCAACCCAAAGCCGCCGGCAATGCCCTGAAGCACGGCCACCAGCAGACAACCCATGAGCACCCCTCTGGCCACCCGCTTCAGACTGTCGATGATATAATCCTCCTGCTTGGGGCGCAACGGCGAAAGGCGCTTGATGTAGGCGACCATCTTGGTGCCGTCACGCATGAAATAAAACAGGATGAAGACCATAAGCAGAAAATGCAGAATGAGCTTGGCCCCGTCCCTGGCCAGCGATGTGCCGAAGGACAGCATGGATTGGGCGAACTCGCGGGAATACTGGAGAATACCCGCCTGTATCTGTACCTCGTCAATACGCAGAAACGGCAACTGCTCGTGGAGCATGGCCACGTATTTGTCGAGCATCTCGATGCTGAGGAAGGTCTTGTAGGTTCCTTGGGCGATCCAGGCGTTCAAGGCGACGAGGGATTCCACGCCCTGGCTGATGAGCGCCATGAACAGAAAGGCCATGGGCAACAACAGGGCGAAGATGATGATTCCCACGGTCAGGCCCGAGGCCATGGTTCGACGGCCCTTACACAGCTTCAGGACCCAATTGAACACCGGGGTGAACAGGACCGCCAGCACGGTAGAGAAGATCATGGTATGCATGAACGGCTGCACCAGCGAAAATCCCAAATACAGGGAAAACAGCAGGAGAATGATCATGAACACCTTATAGATGCCGCCATTGATCAGGGGAGTAGGTCCTTTGATTTCGCTCATACTAGCTCGGGCTCCATGGAGGGGAACAACAACACAGGATATATTACGTCTGCAAAGAGGATTGTATGATTGCGGCGACGGTGTCAACGTCAACCGCCCCGCACAAACAGCCGTTCAAGGGATTCCGACGCCTCCTCCCCCCGACGCTCCCATGGCCCACGGCAGGCCCCTGCCGCCGAAAATTCGGTGTGACGACCGATCGCACGCAGTCCTTCTCCCCGACAGAGGGAATCCCGCGTGCGGCCATTCGTTCTCTTCTTCGAACGGCCGGGAGCGCTTCCTTCCACGGCCAAGAATCGGTCCAGCGCACTGACAAAAAACGTAACAGAAATTTATCGCGTATTTTCTTTAGCGGTCCTCTTCCCGAACGACCGCCGCCCGCCCGTGGCATACGACCAAAACATCCTGACTCATATTCTGCATTTTAACAAAAATGCCGCAAAACATTCTGTTTGAAAAGAATGCCCGACAAGCTGCCGCAAAGGGGCGCTCCCTTGAATTTTCCGGTCATAGAGGCTATGGATGACTGTCGATCTGTGAACAAAATCGTTCAATGCAAAAAAACGACACAGACGAACCCGTGCCCCGGAACCGTGTACCCGGACGGAACCAGGGCGGCGGATATCTACCAACTTATGTTTCATTGGAGGAAAGGATGAAACGCATCATTACCATCGTGGCCGTACTGTCCGTGCTGCTTTGCGCCGCAATGTCCGCACAGGCTGCCGACATCGAACTCGCAAGAAAATCCACCCTTGAACAGATCGTTCAGCGCGGTACCCTGCGCGTCGGCCTCGAAGCGGGCTACATGCCCTTCGAAATGACCGACAAAAAGGGCAACATCGTCGGCTTCGACGTCGACATGGTCAGGGAAATGGCCAAGGCCATGGGCGTCAAGCTTGAGCTCGTTAACACCGCCTGGGACGGCATCATCCCCGGCCTGCTCTCCGGCAAGTACGACCTCATCGCCTCCGGCATGACCATCAACCAGGAACGCAACCTCAAGGTCAACTTCGCCACCCCCTACATCGTGGTCGGCCAGACCGCGCTGGTCTCCGCCAAGTCCGCGGACAAGATCAAGACCTGGAAGGACCTGAACCAGAAGGACGTCATCATCACCTCCAAGCTCGGCACCACCGGCGAACAGGCTGCCAAGCGCCTCTTCCCCAAGGCCACCTACAAGTCCTTCGAGATGGAAGACCAGGCCATGCTGGAGACCATGAACGGCAAGGCCGACGCCACCGTCTACGACCTGCCCATGACATCCATCTTCTACACCCAGCACGGCAAGGAAGCCGGCATGAAGTTCCTGGACGAACCCTTCACCTACGAGCCGCTCGGATGGGCCATTAACAAGGGCGACCCGGATTTCCTGAACTGGCTGAACAACTTCATCGTCCAGATCAAGAACGACGGCCGTTACGACCGAATCTACAACAAGTGGTTCGGCTCCAACGAATGGTACAACGAAGTCCAGTAACCAACGAATAATTCCCGGGGGCCGCTATAAGCGGCCCCCGGTTTTTTCGCGCATCCATCCCATCGAGCACGCAATGAATGATACCAAGACGGTCGAACCCAAAAAGGAATTCGACAAGAACTTGTTTTGGAAGGCGGTATATGCGGTCACCCTGGTCTGCGTATGCCTGGGCTTCTACTGGGCCACCACCCAGACCGACTATATCTGGCGCTGGAATCGTATCCCCAAATATTTCTACTACATCGACGACGTAAATGTGACCGCCGAGATTGAGGGCGAAGTCACATCCATCACCAAAAAGGATGATGACTCCGTGGTCATCGTCTCCGATGGAACGGATTCCGAACACTACACGATCCCCGGCTCCGACCTGATGGTCGACGTTGGCCAGACTGTGTACATGGGCGACACCATCGGCACCTACTCCGAGGGGAGAATGGGATTGCTGGTGGAAGGCACGATCATCACCATCGAGGTCAGCATCGTGTCGATCATTTTCGGCATCCTCATCGGCCTGTTAACAGGGTTGTCGAGGATATCGACCAACCCGTTCCTGAAGATGTCGGCCATCACCTACATCGAGATCATCCGAGGCACTCCCCTGCTTGTCCAGATCATGATCTGGTACTTCGTACTCGGTACGATCATCAACAACTTGTTGTCCAAGGCGGGTCTGTTCCAGATTCCGGAATTGTGGTTCGGCATCGCTTCCCTGGCCATCTTTGCCGGGGCATACGTTGCAGAAATCGTCCGCGCGGGCATCCAGTCCATCCACAAGGGACAGATGGAAGCGGCCCGATCCCTCGGCATGACCAAGACCATGGCCATGATTAAAATCATCCTGCCGCAGGCGTTCAAACGAATTCTGCCGCCCCTGGCGGGACAGTTCATCAGTCTTATCAAGGACTCCTCGCTGCTTGGCGTTATCGCCATCCGCGAGCTGACCAAAGCCACCCGCGAAGCCGTCACCACCAGCCTGATGCCCTACGAACTGTGGTTCGTCTGTGGCGTGCTCTACCTGGTTATAACCTTCACCCTGTCCATGTTCGTCCAATACCTCGAAAGGCGAACAGCGGAGGCCTAGTTCATGATCGACGTAAAAAACGTACACAAGACCTTCTTCGTCCCGCACGAAGTCCAGGCCCTGCACGACGTGTCCTACCACATCAATCCGGGCGAGGTGGTCGTCGTCATCGGGCCGTCCGGCTCCGGAAAATCCACCTTCCTGCGGTGCCTGAACCGTCTTGAAAAGGCCGACTCCGGCCACATCATGATCGACGGCGTGGACATCCTCGATTCAAAGACCAACATTAACAAGGTCCGCATGGAAGTGGGCATGGTCTTCCAGTCCTTCAACCTCTTCCCGCACCTGACCGTGCTGGAAAACGTCACCGTGGGCCAAACCTCGGTACGCAAGCGTGGCAAGAAGGAATCCGCGGAAAAGGCCATGACCCTGCTCAACAAGGTCGGTATCCACGCCAAGGCAAACAACTTCCCGGCACAACTGTCCGGCGGCCAGATGCAGCGCGTGGCCATCGCCCGCGCCCTGGCCATGGACCCCAAGGTAATGCTCTTCGATGAGCCGACCTCGGCGCTGGACCCGGAAATGGTCGGAGAAGTCCTGGATGTCATGAAGGCCCTGGCCAAGGAAGGCATGACCATGGTTGTGGTCACCCACGAAATGGGCTTTGCCCGCGAAGTGGCCGACCAGGTGGTCTTCATGGACGAAGGCAAGATCGTTGAGGTGGGCACCCCGGAGCACTTCTTCACCGACCCGCAGCACGACCGGACGAAGCTCTTCCTGAGCCAGATATTGTAATCAACCGGAACGGCTGACGACAGGAACCTTACGAAAAACAGGTCCGCCAAAGCGGATCATTGAGCGGCATCACCCCGGTGAACGGCGGAACAGGCCGCGCCGCTCGGCAGGGCCAGGCCGGAAGGAGAAGAATCTCCTCCCTGCCTGGCCCCTCTCCGTTTTGAGACAACACTCTCGCCCTCAAATAATAGGCGTGCAATGTCGTTCCCACTTGCCATCGCACCCGTCCCGGCCAAACCGCATCCCGCACACGACCCGCCCTTGAGGCCGCGTCTCAAGCCGCAAGGGGCCACTCCAGGCTCCGGGGCACGGTTTTACGGCTCCGCACTACCAGGCAGCCGAGAAGGAAGCGCGCCGAGGTCTTGCCGGACGACAATCCATACAGGCCGCCCCCTGCCGAGGCAGGGGGCGATCCGAATCAGCAATATGAGTTGGAAGAGACAAGAGGTCCAGGCTCAGAGGCCGAATGGCTCAGGACCTACGGCGATGCGCTGCCGCATGTTGCTCTTGGAGATAATTCTCCAAGAGCACGGCCAGCCTAGGTTATATCGCCTTTACTTGTAAAAGCGGATTGAAAGGAGAGAATTACCCCTCAACACTCAATTGGCGGACTTCATCGTCAGAAAGGGTTTCACAGAATTGCATCGAATGAAGCTTGGCGTAGAGGGGACAGGTCTCCAGCAACTCCGTGTGGTTGCCAATGCCGACGATTTCGCCCTTCTGCATGACGACGATCCGGTCTGCGTTGATAACGGTGGAAAGGCGGTGAGCGATCACGACGCTGGTTCTGTCCTGCATAAGATTCTGCAACGCCATCTGGACGATTCTTTCCGACTGAGTATCAAGAGCGCTGGTCGCTTCGTCCAGAATAAGCAGAGCCGGATTTTTAATCAGAGCTCTGGCGATGGTGATTCTCTGTTTCTGCCCACCGGAAAGTTTGACGCCTCTTTCCCCACAAATCGTGTCGTACCCCTCGGGCAACAACTCGATGAATTCGTGGGCATACGCGAACTTGGCGGCTTCGATAATCTGCTCCTCGGTAACGCCCGGGGAACCATAGGCGATATTCTCGCGGATGCTTCTGTTGAAGAGAATGGGGTCCTGGGAAACGATGCCGATCGATCGACGCAGCGAGCCCAATTCGAGTTCGCGCAGAGGCGTCCCGTTGTAGGATATTTCCCCGCAGTCAACATCATAGAATCGCGGGAAAAGATTAACCAGCGTGGTCTTGCCCGACCCGCTCGGCCCGACAAGGGCAATCCGTTCGTTGCGGTTGATCGTCAACGAGAAGTTCTTGAGCGCCGGTGTGGTGACGGTGGGATACGTAAAGGTGACGTCCTTGATCTCAAGAGTTTCAAGAGGACGCTCAAACGGGATGTTTCCGTTCTCTTCCGGACGAATATCGGTCGAGTCAAGGAGACCGAAGACACGCTCGGCACTGGCCAAGGATTTTTGGATCACTTTGTTGGAATCGTTGATTTTCTTGATCGGCTCGTAAAGCATTATCAATGCCGTCACGAAAGAGAAGAAAGTACCCGGGGTAGACACGCCGTCCAGGACCTGCTTACCTCCGTACCAAAGGACGCCGCTGATGGCCACGCCACCCGCAAGCTCCATTATGCGGCTGGACATCTCGCTCGCCAGAACCTGTTTCTTGGACAGACCGACAATTTTGAAATTCTCTTTCTTGAACAGTTTAGCTTCCTTGCTCTCGGTGTTGAAAGCCTTGATGAGGCGAATGGCGCTGAAGTTTTCCTGGAGAACCGAGTTGATGTCCGCCCCCTGCGCCTGAAGCCGCCTGCCCAACATTCTCAATCGCTTGCCAAAGTGAATAATGGGAACCGCACACGTCGGAAGCACGATGATGGAAACCACCGCAAGCTTCCAGTTCTGATAGAAAACGACGCCGACGAGACCGATGATGGTAATGAATTCGCGGATGCTCATGACCAATGTCGGCACGGATTCACGGATGCCGTTCACGTCGCCCAGCACTCGGGACATGAGCATACCAACCTGGCTTTCCTCAAAAAAACGCAGGGGGAGAAGAATGATGCGCGAAAACATCTCGTTGCGAAGCTGGTACAAGACCAACAAGCCCGTGACGTTCATCAGATAGACTTGCGTAAAACGAAAAATGGATTTGACGACGATCACGCCGAAAAAGGCCAGGGGCACCAGGACCAGCGAAACCGAGTCCTTTTGTATGAACACATTGTCCATGGCCGGTTTAACCAGATATGCCGTAGCTGCGCTGGTGCCCGAGACAATGATGGCGGAAATCATGCCTATAACGATTTTGAACGCATGAGGCTTGAAATAGGAGACACAACGTTTCAGCAGATGACGATTGTCAAAATGTTCTATATTTCTAAGGTCATATTGAGACAAAATACTTCCTATGTGCTTGTGGGATTTGAATGTCCAGCGGTGACGATATTCAAAGGAGCCTTCATGGAATTGGCAAATTCAATCAAGCTGCTCATCAAACATAGCGAATCCATCTGCCGGAAGGACCCGTTTTTCTTCTCCACCGGACAAATTCTTCAGATAAGACTCAGCGGAAATAGCCCAATTTAATCCCGAGGTCAAAAGGTTGCGCGAGGAGAAACCCTGCGCAAATCACGCCCATTCGTAGCTAAACGCATGATGTACAGCCTTAATCAAGCTCTCATTTTCCTGGCGGAAGGTGATTAAATGAGGATCATCAGATGATGGTCAAAATATATCTGCGCCCCCCTCGCGCAAAAACGCCCAGGATATCCGGGGAACCCCGCCAAACACATGCCCGAGGACAGCAATCGGCGGCATTGGCCGCCTCAATCCGGGGAAAGCATCTTCGTATCCCGCAACAAATTAAGAGCGCGGATGGTTCCTTCCAGGACAAATCGTTATCGCGCCACAAGCTCGTTCAGATATCTTTTTTATGGTAAGTTCCCAATAATCAGACGAGGCCAAACATCTGGCCTGCCCGCGCCAAACCCATATTTGCAGTTGGAAAACGCATTGCTTTTGTTTAAGAAGCCAAGAGTCGCCCGCTTCAATTCAGTTCCCATCCGATTGGCCTTGCGCAACCAGTTGGGGATACTGTCTCAGCCTTGGCGGCGGCAGCGGTGTCGAAAGACTGGTTGTGACCAGACATTGAGTCCTCCACTCCTTCAAGACTGCCGATATTCTTATTTCCCGGCCAACCACGCTTTGAAAATCCAGGACGTTGGCCGGCCACCCTGCTTTCGAAACGCGTAACAAAACAGAGGACACAAGAGAAAGAATGCCGTTGAATGTCCTTTTTTTCGAGTCCGGTATATCCGGGGGCGGGTCGTTCGAAAGCCTGTACCAACTGCTGCGGAAGATGGATCGGAGCAGGATACGGCCTGTTGTCGGTTTCCTGAACAAAACCAGATATCTCGGCCTTATCCGCGACCTTGATGTGCCGACGTATTTGTTGACCGACCTCGTTTACACGCAAAAAATACCGAAAGTCCTGCGGGGAAATCTTGAACGACGGGTGGACAGAGTCTTCCTCAACCGCCCCCGGATGGCCGATTTTGTCGTCAGCCTGGGCCACGGCTGGCTGATATCGCAATTATGCTCGATCGCACGGAAGGAAAAGATAGACCTCCTGTACTGCAACGACAACATTAATCGAGACATCTTCGGCTGTTATGTCGCCAGGAAGATGAACATCCCGTTTGTGAGCCACTTACGCAGCACAGATGGGAAAACCTTTGCCGGAGCCAAAGTCGATTTCGCCAACAGGTGGGTGGACTCGTACATAGCCAACTCGGATCAGTGCGCCGCGTATTGGACTGGCCGGGGAGCAGCATCCAGAAAGATGCACGTGGTTTACAATGCGGTCGAACGAGTCGACTCCCCTTCCGTTGACATCAGGGACGAATTGCACATCCCCGCCGAGACGAAAATTATCGTGAGCATGGGACGGTTGGTGCCGTTGAAGGGGCATCCCTTCCTGCTGAATTCTTTTGCGGACCTGCTGAAAAATGGGGTGAACGCCCACCTGGTAATTGCGGGTGACGGTCCGGACAGGACCAAACTCGAAGCGTTGGCCAAGTCGCTGGGGTTGGGGGAACGTGTTTCCTTCATCGGACATGACTCCAGGGGGAGTGCGCTGATAGCGGGAGCGGATCTCCTTGCCTTGACTTCGAACAAGGAATCTTTCGGCCGCGTTTTGATCGAGGCCATGCAGGTCGGCGTGCCGGTTGTCGGCACAAATATCGGCGGAATCCCGGACGTAATCCAGCATGAAAAGAACGGATTGCTTGTCGAGTACGATGACCGTGCAGGCCTGTCCGATGCGTTCAAACGGCTGCTGGAAGATCAGGAATTGCGTCAGCGGTGCATTGAAAACGGACAGTTGGCCGTTGCCAGCAAGTTCGATTTGGACGTTCACGTCAACGAAATCGAAAGAATAATCGAAGCGGTATCGGCGAAGGCGAACCGGATGACGGAGCAAAGATGAAGATAGCCGCCTTGCTGTGGGACAACATATTCAAGACTGGCGGACGCGAGGTCTTCACCATAAATCTGGTCACCCGTCTTGCGAAACGGGGACATTCCGTGACCCTGTATGTGCCCGAGCGGGAAAAACGAAAACGCAGCCCCCTCTACAATCTGCTCCCCTTCGAGGTTCGATATTTCCCCTACTGGCAGCGGTATGCCTGGAGCCATTGCCCGCGTCTGCTGCAATTATGGCTCAAGCGTGAACAGAAAAAGCACGCATATGATTTGTGGCAAGGGATGGGGGCGTATCCCGAATCCTACCTGCTTGCGGCGGTTTCCGCCCCATGCGCGGTCAGAATGTACGGCGAGGATGTCCAGATTCACGAAGGGTTGAATTATGGCGCCCGGCGTAATCCAATCATCCGGGACAGGGTCCGGCAAGGGTTCTCCAACATGACCGGCATCATTGCGATGACCCCCTCCCTGGCTCAGGATGCGCTTAATGCGGGGGCGAAACGGGAAGCTGTCCACATTGTGCCCAACGCCATCGATTTCAAGCGGCTTCAATCCGGACACGGAGACAAATTTCGAAGAGATTACGGACTCGACAAGGATACCGTCGTCCTTCTTACCGTGGGCCGCAATCACGCCAAAAAGGGATTCGACCTGATTCCTGAAATCGGAAGCAGGCTATCGACCGACAAGTGGAAGTGGTTCATCATCGGCTCCGGAACAGACGACCTGCTGGCTGAGATCGGCGCGAGGGGATTGGACGGACGAATCATCCCGCTTCAGAACATGGCCTCCAGCGAGGAAGACCTCAAGGAAGGCAGTCTGGCCGTCCCGCCGCAACCCTTGATTGACGCTTTCGCAGGCGGCGACGTGTTTGTCTTGCCATCGAGGATTGAAGGTTATTCCAGAGTGATAGCGGAAGCCATGGGCGCGGGACTGCCGGTGATTACAACCGACGCCCCCGGGTGCGGCGAGATATTCACGCACGGTGTCGAGGGTCTGGTTTCACCTGTTGACGATGTAGCGTCCATGGCGGCGGATATCGACTCGTTGGTGAAGGATGCGGACTTGAGAAACACCCTTTCGGCCAATGCCGTCTCCATGGCCGAGGAACTGGACTGGGACCGTATTGTCGACGCTTACTTGAACACGTATGCCGAATTGCAAGGCTAAACGCCTTCAGTGCAGAACGGCGTCTTGACCCGATTTGGCGTCGCGAGTAACTAGACCCGTTCGTCAGCGGACGTGATTACGAAATTGGAAATAAGGAATACACATGGGCAGAACACAGAAGCTTGTCGACGAGACTCTGGAAATGGTTGCCAATATGGGACCGGACACGGAAGTAAAGAAAGAATGCAAAGGCGTATACCGCACCTTGGCCTCTCTTCTTCGGCGATTCGGGCACACCTTGCTCCCCGCGGAGTATGCGGAAAGACTCAAGGCAAACCAGGTTGCGCCCAAAAGAGCCGCCGGAATGCTCCGGGAATTGATTACTGCCCATGAGGAATTTGACGCGATCTATCCCCTGCTTGCCGATCAGGAATCGAAAGAGTTGGTTGATCGGCTGATTCGTTTCAGGACGGCATGGGGATTTCTCGGGTCCGAAAGAACGACTCGTCTGTTCCCCGCGCCGCTGACGCTGGAACGGTACGAGGAGGCAATCAAAGCCTGTTCCGGCAAATCCAGTCAGCTCGGCATTCCCGCCAAATACGTAGCCCTGTTATGGGAACTGGGTCATTATTCCCTGAAAGGCGTCTGTGAAGTGGAACCTGGCGATACCGTCATGGACATCGGGGCTTTTCGTGGGGACAGCGCCCTGTTCTTTTCCGAGAAGTGCGGTTCCGCCGGAAAGGTCTATGCATTCGAGGCGCTGCCCAAACACGTTGCCGAGATTCAGGCTCATGCGGACAAGGCTGATTGTCCGATAGAGGTGGTTCCTTTTGCCGCTTGGGACGAGCCCGGTCGTTTGAACATAACCTCTTCGGGCGGAGAGTCGACAGTGAACATGAATGGGGAAGGCGATGGAGTTGATGCCGAAACCATTGATAATATCGTCCGGGATCGGGAAATAGCCACAGTCGATTTCATCAAGATGGATATCGAGGGAGCCGAGATCCGCGCATTGAAGGGTGCGGAAAGAACCATTGTCGAGCACAAGCCGAAGTTGGCAATCAGCGTCTACCATCTCGCAGACGATCTCTACACGATCCCCAACCTGCTCAAGGCTTTCAACCCGGACTACACGTTCTACCTGCGCCAATATCACCCGCGCCACGACGAAACGGTGCTGTACGCGGTTCCCTAAGCCCGTTCAGCCTCGCTTGAACCCTTTTGGCGTTAGCCCGGCCAGCATATTTTCTATCCCGACACAGATAGGAGCGCATATTTCATTCAGTTTTTCTTTTGAAGTCTCTCTCCAGAGACTCATGAAATCACCTTTCACGCACCATTGATCCAGAGTTCCAATCCGTTCGATGCTGTCGTCTTCCACCGGATTCGAAATCAAATCGTAGATCACGCCAGGGAGAAGCGTGAGGTCCGAGCATTGTTTGATCGCCTTTCCGACCGGATACAGAGGGTTGCCAAGCAGCAGTGAACTCTTTTTCATATTGGCGGCTTCCCAACAGCAGGACCCGGTTATGCTGACCACGAGGGAAGATGCGGCCATAAGCTGATGGGTGTCCTCCCACGGCGATATCAATCTTACATTGCTCAACTTCTTAAGACTGTCGTAGAAGCCCCTGGGGCGTTTTCCGACCATGGACTGGTGATCTTTCACATAGAGTTTATGCGAAAGAGGAATCGCCTTGCTCAAGGCTTCAGCAACCGCGGTCTGATCCGTATAGGCAGGCGCGAAGAGCATTGTGGAAGCTTCGGGGTCCACATGGAGCGGGAAAAGCACAAAGGGTTCATTTCGAGGGGACTCAAAACCGAAATCGTATGCCGAAGCTTGGGCTATCTCGAAATTGGCCTTGCACCACCATTCGGACAGGGGAAGCTTCTCATACGCTGATTTCGGCGTATGAAACAAAGTCTTGAGCGCAAGCTTGACGAACCGTCTCCCATATCTCCAATAGAGCTTGAACTTCCCTTTTTTCTTCAGATTTTGCTGGCGGCTTATGTATGCCTCTTTCCAAATGGGAACAGGCACTTTTCTGCCGGAAAACTTATCGTGGTACTCTTCAAGAGAAGCATCAAGTTCCGTGTTTTCACAGGAAGCGTACGTTTCCTGCGAAGGATAAAGGCCAAAGCTGAGTTGTATCCTGTTGGGAAGCAGACACGGACAAATTCGAATCGTGGGAATTCCGAAATGGGTGGCGACGTGCCCCAAGGCCACGGCATGTGCTGCGGCGACTGCGGGCAGAAAGACTATATCCGGTTTGAATTCGGTCAGGCGCTTTTCATAATATGCCAGCAAACGGCAGGTAACTTTTTGTTGAAATTCATGATCGATCAGTTTGGTCAGAGCGATCTGCGGATAACGCCCCCCCACGGAATATTCCCTGCCGAACTGCCTGTCGGCAACGATCATATCCCTCAATCCCAAGCCCAACTTCTTTTCCCAGGCCTGAGTTTCGGCGACGGACGCCGCGCCGTTCACGGCCTCTTCAACAAGCTCTTCATAGGAATCAAGAAACTCGTACTTCGCATCATCCTGGCTATTCAGCCAGCCCTTGAGATCATAATCCTTGGCGACAAAAAGACCTGCAAACTGAGCCGTGGGATCCTTGGCCTTCCAGTAAGCCGCCATGGTATGGCAAAGAACGGCCTGTTTTTTCATGTTGAAAGAGAAAAAAACTTTCATCTCACTCCCCAAGCTTGCTGAAATTGCGCGTAGTCGCCTTGGTGTCGTCTGAAACGATCAGTATTCGCTGAAATTGTGGCATATGCCGCCAGCTCCATGAGCCAACCGGCTCCGCCGATGATCCTGGAGGGCTAGCCGATCTTATCCCAACCGAGCGGGGTCCCGCGCGGGATATCCACAACCGCCTTCTTACCCAGAACGACCTTGAGATATCTCGTGTGCAGGCCATATCCCGGACGAATGCTCCGCACATTGCGTTCGGTCAGTTCTTCCCCCGCCTTAACGTCTTCCACAACGAAAAGGGAGCGTCGGAACACCTTGCTGTCTTTCTGTTTTCGAGTGATTTCATATGAGACCTCTCCCAACGCCTTTTCGGCCATGCGAATATCGGCGACCATGGACGCGAATTCGTCCGGTTCCATGGAAAACGCGCTATCCGGCCCTCCCTGCGACCTGTCTATGGTGAAATGCTTTTCGACGATGCAGGCGCCGAGAGCCACCCCCGCAATCGCCACTCCGTTTCCCATGGTGTGATCGGAAAGACCGGCAGGCAGACCGAAAGACTTGGCCAAGTGCGGAATAGTCCTGAGATTCGCCTCTTCCGGGCTGGCCGGGTATGCGCTGGTGCATTTCAGCAATGCGATGTCGGTGGCTCCATTCGCCCTCAACGTGCGTACCGCTTCGTCTATCTCGGAAAGAGAGGCCATCCCGGTCGAAACGATGACAGGCTTTCCAGTGGAGGCGATCTTTTCCAGGAGAGGAATGTCGACTATTTCGAAGGATGCGACCTTGTATGCGACAACCCCCATCTCTTCCAGGAAATCCACTGAAGTGAAATCGAATGGAGAGGAAAAACAATCCATGCCCAACGATTCCGCATACTCCTTGAGCTTGGGTTGCCACTCCCATGGGGTGAAAGCTTCCCCATACAACGAATGGAGGTTCTTGCCTTCCCATATGGTGCCATGAATACGGAACCATTCGTTATCGCAATCGATTGTCAGGGTGTCAGGGGTATAAGTCTGCAACTTGACGGCATCCGCCCCGGCCTTGTGGGCGGCTTCGATAATCCTCAGCGCCTGGTCGAAATCATGTCCGTGATTCGCCGACATTTCCGCGATGATATACGCGGGCTGCCCTTCGCCTATGAGCCGGTCGCCAATCCTGATCGTATTCTTCATGATTAATCGTCCGCTTTATTGATTTTGATTGTATACTTGTGCCCATTGAGCTCGAAGTACGCAGGGTAACTCTCATTGTCGACGACTCGCAGCAAATTGAACTGGGCAGCTATTGTCTCATTGGGATCAAGTCGCGAATCGCTGGCGACCCGACGCGGATAATAGGAGGGTTCCCCTACCTGCGGCTTCGCGTTGGCGACGATGTCATGGTAATCGGCGACGAATTCCTCGCACAGCTCGATAGTCATCAGCGCAACGGCTTCCCTGAGTTCATCGATAAGTTCATGCCCTTCAAACTCAAGCAGCTTTTGAAGATAAATCTGGCCGGAATCGACATGTTCTTCCGCTTCGAACAGCGTCATGGGGATCGTGTTCTCCCCTTCAAGAATTTGCCATGTCATGGGCGACCAGCCTCTTCCTTTCGGAAGATAGCTGGCATGAACAACCAGATTGTGGGCATTCTTACTGAGGATATCTTTCGGAACAAGCTGATTGCAACTCAGATAAAAGGCGATGTCACATGCAGTTATCTGATGAACGTCATGAAGAAGCCGGACATCGTGGCCCAGAGCCCCGAGCTTTTGGACAAGCGTTTCGATATAGTCGTTGAGCCAACTGCTCTTAGTGGTGACAATCTGGATTTCCATATGATTTCCTCAAATGAGAAGCGTTGAATAAATGGAGTCGACCACCCTTGATGCCCCATTGCCATCAACCAATTCCCGGGCGTTAAGCGATAATTCGTTTCTGCGGGCGGGCGAATCAAGCAAACCGGCGCAGAGGCGCTCCAATTCATCCACCGTCACATCTTCATGCCAGCCCGCGTAGATTGCCGCACCGTTCTTATCCAAGTCTCTCGCGATTCCCAACTGGTTGTCGGCCGTTGCGACAAGAATGAACGGAATTCCGTAAAGACAGAGTTCCCAGCACGTAGACCCGCCGGCGGAGATGCACATGTCCGTCCGTTCAAGGACTTTCGCCATGTCGTGAACCGAATGCAGCAGGGTAACATCGCTGGACGATCGCTCGATTGCGGCGTTCAGCGACTCCAGATTCGGATTGGCCGCCCCGGCGATGATGCTGACGAACGCCTTGGCATTTATATTCGTCAGAGCCGTCAAGACCTTGAGCGTGACATTGTGGATATCCTCACCGCCCATGGTGATGAGAATACTCTTGACGGAATCGGAGTGGGCGGACGGCCTCCCGCGCTGGAGAAACTCCTTGCGAATGAGGGCAAACTTCGTTCCCATCAACAAGCGATCGGCGGGAAAATCATATTGGATGCTCCCGGCGGATACGTTCTGATTGAGAAGCATGTCTGAACCATAACTCGCCAAATGATGAAAATCATCCACGACAAGCGTCTTGGCCCCCAACTCCCGAACCGCCGAATGGTATGCCCCGTCGAAATGGTATCCGTCGATGACGACAGCTCCCAGGTGGCCGATCCTGGCAATGACATCCCCCAGAGCACGCAGATCGCCGTCATCCGGATAATGCCCGGACAAAAGGAAGACCTCAACGCCCTCCTCCTTCAGCCTTTCGACGATAAGCGGATATTCGCAATGGGTTACAAAGGTGACCTTGTCCCCCCGGGCAATGAACTCCTGGGCAAGGGCCAGGCTCCGCATTATGTGGCCCGTGCCCAGGCCCTGAAAAGCATCTGCACGGATCACATGTGTGAGCTGATCTGTGCCGGTGCGCATTACCTGAAATCGCCCCAAGCCAGCTTTTCCCCCGCAGCAATATTGCGCTGGGATACCCGGCCTATGACGTGCGAATCCAGATTGGCGGGAATTCCGTCTCCGGGTCGAGCATAGTCGATCATTTCCTGAACGATTTCTTCCCCGACCGAGATATCCCTGGCCGCGATGATGCTCCGGCGGACAACGGTTCTGCCTTCAATCAGCGTCTTGGCAGTCATGGTCCGGCGGGGGGTTCCGAGCGCGATTTCAAGCTCGCGGATGCTTCGGACGAAATCGGCGGCTTCATCGGGTTCCAGGGACATGATGTGCTCGGGGCTCTTGATGGTCTTGTCCAAAGTGATCGTTTTTTCAATCATGTTCGCCCCGAGGGCTACGGCCGCCACGTCCATGGTGCAACCTGGATTATGATCTGAAAAAGCAATAGGATAAGGAAAGAGCTGTTGCAGCGAGGTGAGAGTCCGCAAATGAACGGACTCCAGGTAGGCCGGATAGCCGGACGGGCAATGGTTGATGATGATTTTCCGGCAACCCGCTCCTTCCAGGACATCCACGGCCTGCTCCACTTCGGCTATGCTGGAAGACCCCGTGTCGATTTGCACCGACCAGTCATACTCGCTGGCTTGCCGCAAGAAGTGGTGATAGGTGATATCGCCCGAGGCTATCTTCACGGTGTCCACGCCATGCGCAGAGAGGAAGTCCAATTCCGCCTTATTTGATGCGGTGGAAAAGAAAATTATGTTCTTCCGCTTGCAATAGGCGATCAATTCCGCCCATTCATCACGAGTGAGTTCTCGGCGCTTCAGGATTTCCTGAAGGGATTCCGTGACGGTCTCCACCTCGTTGGTCTCCTTGTCCTTCAGATACCTGTAGGTGAACATCGTTTCTTTGGACGGGACCAGCTTCTCGGAATCGATCAATTGAAATTTAACCGCATCCGCACCCGCATCAGCCGCCACGTCAACCAGCTTCTTGGCGGTTTCAAGACCATCGTGGGTGGGGCCGCACTCGAAGACTATGAAGCAGGGATGCCCCAATCCAAGGGGCTTGCCTTCGATCGTGATCGCTTGGCTATTCATCAAATTTTCCTTTTTCAATGAGGTATTGTGCGTATTCGAAGTCTTCAATGCTGTCGATGTCGACACATCGTTCCGACGGCATGATGTAATGGAGCAACGGAGTTCCGAAATACGTCCTGCTTTCGACGAAAGCGGGGACATCCAGAATGTGGATCGCACCATTCGGACGGTATGCCTTCGGAACCTCGTGGCGCTTGGCGCCAACATATTCCGGGAAACAGGGAATGACCGTTTCCGGATGATTCTCGTCAATTTTCAACATGGAGTAAGGGAGGTGCTCGCTCTCGTTGACGCTCATCAGGAATTTGCCCCGATTCGCGTCAAAGATGCGATTCGCCTCGACAATATCCTCGCCCGAACGGAAAGGAGCCGTCGGCAGCAAGATTATCAGCTTGTCATACGTCTTGCCGCGCCGCTCGAATTCCTCAAGCATGAACAGGCAGACATCGGCAACCCCGTACGGGTCCCGGGCGAGATGTTCAGGCCGGAAAAAGGGAACCAGAGCCCCCTCTTGCTCGGCCACTTCCTTGACGCGCCCGCTCTCCGTAGAGACCACGACATCCCCGCACACGCCGGATTCGAGCGCGGCGCGCACGCTCCATCCCAGCAGGGGACGATTGCCCAACAGCCTGATGTTCTTCTCGGGAAGCCGCGTCGAGCCGAGTTTCGCGGGTATTATCGTTAAAGTGGCACTCATGGCAGATCGTTGACAAAGCCGGTTAACGTATCGGCAACCGTGAGGAGCTCCGCATCCGCAAGGTCCGGGAACATCGGCAGCGAAATGATCTGTTCATACGCCGCCTCCGCGACAGGGCACAAACCGGGGCCAAGCCCCAGCTCCCGCCGATAGTACGGATGCAGGTGAACCGGGATGTAGTGGACGTTCACGCCTATTCCGGACTGCCGAAGATGACTGAAGACCTTGTTCCTCTCCGGCACCTTGACCACATAGAGATGGTAGGCGTGTTCACAGCCCGCCGTTTTGCCCAAAGGGGTCACCCGTTCGCATTCGGCGAAGAGGTCGTCATATTGCTTCGCGATTTCCCGTCGCCGGGCCAGAAAACCATCCAACTTCTTCAACTGGCTCGAACCGAGCGCGGCCTGGATATCCGTCATCCGGTAGTTGAAACCGAGGTCGGTCATTTCGTAGTACCAGGCATTGGCCTTGTCCCGCTGATGGCTGTCGGAGGTAATGCCATGGGTGCGAAACAACCGGCATCGGGAGGCCGTGTCGGCGTCATCCGTAAGAATCATGCCGCCTTCGCCGGTCGTAATGTGCTTCACAGGATGGAAGCTGAAGACCGTCAGATCGGCAACCGTGCCTGTTTTGACCCCCTTGTAGGTCGCCCCCAAGGCATGGCAGGAATCGGCGACAAGAATGATGTCCTTGCCGGCGACAGTCGCTTTCAATGCGTCCCAATCGCAGGTGTTCCCGGCGTAATCAACCCCGATAACGGCTTTGGTCGAGGGAGTGATCTTCCGCCCCACATCGACCGGATCAATGGCGAGCGTCTTTTCGTCCACGTCCGCGAAAACCGGCGTGGCCCCCACATAACGAACGCAATTCGCTGTCGCAGCGAAAGTCAGCGGCGGCACAATGACCTCATCCCCCGGCTTGATGCCGAGGGCGAGCATGGCCACATGCAGTGCCGCCGTGCCGTTGGCCACAGCCACGGCTTCCGCTGCGGAGCAATATTGCGCAACATCCTTTTCAAAGGCGGCAATTGCCGGACCGGTCGTCAGAAAATCTCCACGGAGAATCCGTTCAACGGCAAGAATGTCGTCTTCGTCTATGTGTTGTCTGCCGTATGGAATCATAGTTCCATGGCCTTTTCGTTGAAGTCCTTGATTTCTTCAACGCTCAGGAAGTGCGGGTTGGAGGCGGAATTGTATTCGAAGCCCTGTTCGACCCGGACGCCCTCTTCTCCCAGGGCATTGACCTTGAAATCGGATTTCGTGGTGAAGCTGATGGAAGGCGTGATGACGAAGTGGTCGTCGAATTTCACCGTGAGGTGCGAGTCGTCGGCGGGGCACATGATTTCATGCAGCTTCTCACCGGGACGAATGCCTATGATTTTGATGGCAATACCGGGAGACATGGCTTCGGCAAGGTCCATGATGCGAATGGACGGAATCTTGGGAACGAAAATTTCCCCGCCGTGCATTCTCGCGAAGTCCTTGAGAACGAAATCCACGCCATCCTGAAGGCTGATCCAGAAACGAGTCATGGCTTCATCGGTGACCGGCAGGCAGTCGGCCCCTTCATCCAGCTTTTGCTGGAAAAACGGAACAACCGAGCCTCTCGAACCCACGACATTACCGTAACGGACAACCGCGAAACGGGTGCTGCGGCCGCCGGAGATGTTGTTGGCGGCGACGAAGAGTTTATCCGAGCAGAGCTTGGTTGCGCCGTACAGGTTGATGGGGTTCGCGGCCTTGTCCGTGGAGAGGGCTATGACCTTGGAAACGTCGTTCTCAAGAGCGGCGTGTATGACGTTCTCTGCGCCGTTGATGTTGGTCCTGATGCATTCGGTGGGGTTGTATTCGGCAGCGGGGACCTGCTTCAAGGCAGCGGCATGGATGACGTAGTCGATATCCCGCATCGCCATGGTCAAACGTTTCTCATCACGGACATCGCCAATGAAATACCGCATGCATTTGTCATTATACACCTGCTGCATTTCAAACTGCTTCAACTCATCGCGGGAATAAACCACAATCCGTTTGGGTTTGTAGTTTTTAAGAAGCGTTTTAATATACTGCTTGCCGAATGAGCCTGTTCCGCCAGTAATCAGAATTGACTTGTCGTTGAACATCCTTGAACCTTCATTTTGACTAATTATATTTTAATATTGGTAGGTTGCACGCAGAGCCCGTTCCGACCTGCTGGAGAGAGCGTTCAGCCGGTTGTTTTCAGCCCGAAAATAAAAGCAGATTTGCCCGTTGGTGTCTAGGTGATTGTCCATACGTCCCATCGCCGGAAAGTCCCGCTACCCGAGGATTTCCCGATAGATACCCTTGAGCCGTTTGAGATAGTTTTCCATGGAAAAACGCGGAGCGGTAGACAGTGCGCGCCGGGACATGTCCTGGTACAATTCCTCGTCGTTGAGGAGCTGTATCAACTTGGCCGCAATGTCGTCCGTTTCCGTCTTGCAAATCAGAGAGGAATCCGCGGCGACCTCCTTTGACGGGACAAACTCGGAGATGACTGCCGGGAGTCCGCAGAAAAGAGCTTCGACATGGGTTATCGGGAGCCCCTCGTAGTCCGAAGGCATGGCCAGGATGTGCGATGCGCGAAGATATTTGGGCACATCGGCATTGGGAACGTAGCCGACAAGATGGACAGCATCTTCCAAGCCGAGTTCGGCGCGGAGCTCGCGGAGCGCGGGCATCTCGCCGCCGTCACCGAGAATCAACAGCGAGACGTCGTCGACCTCCCTGCGCACCTTTTCGATGGCCCGGATAAGCAGGTCGAAATTCTTCTGCTTAACCAGACGCCCGACACCGATGACAACCCGGCCCGTAATGTTGTGCTTTTCTTTCAGATCGAAGGCCTCAACATCGAGTTTGGCAGGATTGACCGCGTTGTAAACGACCTCTACCGGACGTTTGGCCGCATTGTGTTCCCGTTCGATGGTCTCGGCAGCCGCCTTGGACACCGAAAGGTATTTCGTCGTTTTCCATGACAGCAGCTTATTGAAAAACCGGCGTCTGGCCTTGGTCTCGGACTTGATGTTCCTGATGTGGGTGATAACCGGAACGCCGAGTCCGATGGAAGCCAAACGGCCAAAAAAGTCACCCGAGAAATGCAGGGTATGGATGACGTCCACCTGCAAAGACTTGAGGACCTTGCGCAGGGCCAGGACGGTATCGATCCTGTGGGTTTTGATGGCGGCCTTGTCATTTCCGATGCATATGACCTCTATGCCGCATTCCTCATACCTGGGCATGAGCTGCCCTGTTCCGGAAACATTGATGACAAACGGCGTGACGGAAGGATCACCCCGCAAATTCAGCATAAGATCGAGCAGCCAGTTCTCGACTCCCCCGAAAGGGAGTCCGCCGATGACGTAGGCTATTTTAATGGGAGTGTTTTCTGCGGGCATTGGTCAGGCCGATTTTGTTAAGTAGCTCTTAAAGTGCAATAGCCGGTTCGGGAACCAGCCGAAGGACGACTGTTTACCCTCAAGAAAGGCTTCTTTCAAACAAAAAGGGCCTTAACTTTTTGTCAAGGCCCATGCTGCTTGTGACGCCGAAGAGAAAACTCGCCCCCTACTCGGGCCCACGCACCAGACCCATGAAATTCGCGAGCCCATCAATTTCAATCTATTATCACAAGAATTAATCGCCTCGCCCATCCCTGTCAACAGACACGCGCCAGCCTTAAAACGAACGGACGCAACCACAAAGATATTTGCTTCGTTGCGGGCCATGTTCCAAGCAGGAACGAAGAGCGGCAAGAGCATCCACGCGATGCGTCTTAATCGGCCTCCCGCCGTTTCCAAGGGAAACGATCTCTTGACCGGGTACTTATTGCGCGCCCCCGCGACGCTTCAGGCAATCTTCCAGAAAATCTGAGAACTTGGAGAGAACCTGCTCGGGCGTATGGTCCCTGAGGCATTCCATCGTTTCGATCTTGCAGGTATTTTCGTTGCACCCATGGCATCCCTCCCGCCGGATGAGGCTCAAATGCTCATCGCTGGGGAATCGCCACGCGGTGCTGGTCGCGCCCTGAATGGTCACGCTCGGGGTGCCTACAGCCACCGCGAAATGACGGGGCGAAGAACAGTTGCCCAAGTGCAGCACCGCTCTTTCCATCACCGCGGCCATCTGCCGGAGGCTGAGCATCTTGTTGGAGAGAACAACATTGGCGCCGCTTGCCGAATGGATGCGGTCCGCCAGCTCCTTCTCCCCAGGACCGTAGAGAAGAAAAATCTTCAACTCCGGGTGCCGTTCTTCGAGCAGCTTGAACAAGCTCGCATAATGTTCCGCAGGCCACCGCCGAGTCTCGCGGCGATGGCTGGGCCCGACGGTGATGAACGGTCCCTTGGACAGCCCCTCCCCTTCAAGGAAATCCGAAGCTTCGGCGCGTTCCTCGGCGGTGAGAAAGATTTCAGGTCGTTGCCTGTCCCACTCGATTCCGAGGGGGCTGAGCACACTCGCCTTGGCCTTGGCCGCATAACCGCGCGCCATGTCCGACCAATGTGTATAAAGGAACTTGTTGTACCACGGAGGCGTAAAGGTCAATTTCACGGGTGCGCGGGAAAAAAGCAGTACCCACTTGCATCGGGGAAGCTGCTGGAAATCCACAATCAGATCATACCCCGCTCCGCCTACTTTCGCATAATACCGCAGGGCCTTGAGGGGGTTCTTCAACGCCTTTTTATCAATAGGCCAAACCCGCTCCAGGTGGGGGTTGTTTTCCAGCACCGGCGCACACTTTTTCTCCGTAAGCATGTCTATCTCCGCTTCCGGGTACTTCTCTTTGAGCAACCGGATCGCGGGAGTGGACAGCAACACATCGCCGATCTGCCTCAATTGGCAGACAAGTATGCGCTTCGGATGAATATTGGTGATATCGTCTTTCGTCATAGAACCCGTGAACAAATAAAATTCAAAGCAAAACCACCCCGGCGAAACCCCGGGTGGACTCCGAAAAACCGTTATTGATCGGCGCTCGTCTCATGGACTTCCCGAGCCGGGAATCCCGTCCGATATTACGCCTGATGAAGATTCCGATACAGCGGACAACACTCGGGCCCGTCCGCGCGGCGCACAATATCCACAATTTTCCCCTTGCCCACAACCACAATCTTGCGCCCTATTCGCATACGCCCACACCTTGGAGTCCAACGCAACGCCGCAAACTTACTTGCAATTCATAGGACAGAGATAAATTCCATGAGTCACACAACCTGCAGCTGTGTACAATCCCCGTTTTTTTCAAGCCGTACAACCACGTTGGCCAAGCTGAAATACTTCAGGAAGGTATACCGCCGCTTTGCGTTTAAGACACGCCTCTCCAAAAAGGTTTCGATCGGAACGGCATAGTTCAGCGAAGTTGCAAAGCCCGAATGTCCTACCAGTATTTTCGGAGTAAAACCGACCTGGCGCGCCGTTTCCATCAACTCCCTATACGTTGGGAGGCCGATATGCCCGGGGATATGCTGCCTGATATTGAACAAGTGGGGAGTGCGAATGAAAAAGACCCCGGTATTGGAGAGAGCATCATAAACGACTTTCAAAAAAGAGACATGATTCTCGTAGGCTATATGTTCATACACATCAAACGAATATGCATAGTCAAACATTTTGCCTTTGAGTTCATGTATATCCGCGCACACGAAATCCACGTTTTCAATGGAAAGAGCATCGGAAAGCGCATGAGCCGCCTTGATCGATTTGTCAGACAAATCAATGCCGGTAAGATTGAACCCTTTCTGAGCCAAAGCGCATGTCAGGCCGCCTCCGCCGCACCCGACATCCAGACCGGGCCTGCCTTGCAAGCTATTCAAGGCCTTGAAAACAGGTCGAATCTTATTCGATAATTTCTTTCCGAAGCAGCCCTTGTATGCTTCCATGTTTTTTTTGAAGACCCTTTGCTCATCCTCGGAAAGCAAATCATATTTTGCTGACTCCATTCTTGTCCTCAAAATCCTTTTGAATTTAACGTCCGCTTTATCGTCCGAAAATACGAAAAGCTCAACGACCGGCCTCGCACCTCGTCCTCAGGGGGAGGCTAAAGGCAGCGCCTATTTCCTTTTTTTTGAGCATTCGGCACGGGGATGGAATAGGGCTCAGCAACGCAATTCTCCGAACAGGAGCCCGCCATCGGAACGCCGCTCCCGGCCCGCCACGAAACTGCCAAAATCCGCAGATTGGGATAAAGGAGCTTCTTCAGACCAGTTTTCTACGCTGTCCTTACGAGAAAATGCTATTTTTTAGAACCACTATTTTGAGGGGGGGGGGAATTGCCGTCCTAATCCTTGCGATCATCCTGACGGTTCTTGAAAGTGATGGACGCAAGGCAACCCGCGAGCCCGCCGAGTACCACGGCCTTGCCCGCGGCCATCATGCCCGTAAAGCTGAAAAGATAGCCGATGGCCGCCCCCGCAATGATGCCCTTGGCCAGGACATCGATCCATTGCATGAACTCTCTTCCGTCATCATCCATTGGAACTCTCCGCGACTGTTGCGAGGTTAGTGGTTGCCGGACGCGCGCATTGTCATTATCATCCGCGCTCAAGCTTCGAAATATGAGCATAAAAACCCCCGGAAGACAAGGAATACCGGGCTATTCACCCATTAGACGGGAAAAACTTTTTTTTGAGGCTTGTCGCTTGACATTGATTCTCAACATCACTATCAAGTTGTTGTCCGCCATTGATGTCGGAGAAAACTTTGAGGGAATCGTCATGCTCGACACCATAATCGTCGTCGCAATCATTGCTGTTGCGGCCTATTTCGTGGGCCGCAGACTGTTCAGGACCTTCACCGCCAAGCAACCCTCCTGCGGATGCAGCGGTTGCGGCCAATCCGGATCATGCTCCGGCAGCAAGGACGGCCCCGGCGGCAACTGCGGTTGCGATCCTCGCTAATTTTTTTTGATCGACCGTTGATAACAATTCTCAACCAACCAGCTTTTCAAGGAATTACTGAAATGGCTCAAGACATGTGTTTACGCAAAGCCAAGGTCAACCAGAAACTCAAGATCAGAACAGTAAGCGCCGACGGCGAACTAGGCCGCCGCATCCGCGACATGGGGCTCATTCCGGGCACCGAGGTCACGGTCATCGGCAAGGCCCCCCTACGTGATCCCGTGGCCCTGCGACTCCGCGACTTCACGCTGACCTTGCGCAACAGCGAGGCCGACCACATCACCGTCACCCCTCTGGAGGACTAGCGCATGGGTAAATACACCATCGGCATCGCGGGCAACCCGAACTGCGGAAAAACCACCATGTTCAACGCCCTGACCGGGGCACGGCAACACGTTGCCAACTGGCCCGGCGTGACCGTCGAAAAAAAGGTCGGCCACATTCACATGGGGGAAGATTCCATCGAGCTCGTGGACCTGCCGGGCACCTATTCCCTGACCGCCTACACTCAGGAAGAGCTGGTCGCCCGGAATTTCCTCGTGGACGACCGGCCGCAGGCGGTCATCGACATCATGAACGCCGACGCGCTTGAACGAAACCTCTATCTCGCCGTCCAGATATTAGAGCTCGGTGTGCCCCTGGTTCTGGGGCTGAACATGATGGACGAAGTGCGCAAGTCGGGCAAACGGATCGACAGCGCACGCCTCGCAGCCCTTTCCGGCTGCACCGTGATCGAAACCGTGGCCCGGTCCGGCCACGGAGCCAAGGAATTGCTGGCTTCCACTCTCGAAGTGGCCAAGAACCAAACGGGAGAATGGACTCCCCTGAACATCTCCTACGGCCCGGACCTCGACCCGGTCCTCGGCAAGATGGAAAAAATCATCGAAGAGGCGCAATTTCTGACCGACAAGGCGCCCGCCCGCTGGACCGGAATCAAATACCTGGAACGCGACGAAGACGTCATCGTCAAGGGCCGCATGGCCAATACCGCGCTCTCCGAAAAGCTTGAAGCCATGGCGGCCGAAGTGGCCGATCACACCAGAAAGACCCTCAATATGCGGCCCGACGCGCTTATCGCCGACTACCGCTACGGCTTCATCGCCTCCATGGTCAAACATGTGGTCACCTACCCCGCATCGAACGCGGACCGCATCAGCCGGTCCGACAAGATGGACAAGGTCCTGACCCACAAATTCCTCGGCCCCCTGATTATGCTCGGCATCGTCTATCTCATCTATCAGGTGACCTTCGCCGTGGGCGAAATCCCCATGGGCTGGCTTGAGGCCCTTTTCGGCTGGATAGGCGACACCGCCACAAACCTCCTGCCTGAAGGCTACCTCCAATCCCTGATCGTCTCCGGCATCATTGACGGCGTGGGCGGCGTCATGGGCTTCGTGCCGCTCATCATGTTCATGTTCCTGATGATTTCCGCGCTGGAGGACTCCGGCTACATCGCCCGCATGGCCTACATGCTCGACCGTGTCTTCAAGATTTTTGGACTGCACGGCACCTCGGTGCTCCCCTTCATCGTCTCCGGCGGCATTGCGGGCGGCTGCGCCGTCCCGGGCGTCATGGCCAGCCGCACCCTGCGCTCGCCCAAGGAAAAACTGGCCACCCTGTTCGTGACCCCGTACATGACCTGCGGAGCCAAGGTGCCCGTCTTCCTCATGCTGGCCGCAGCCTTCTTCCCCGAAGACTCGGCCACTGTCATGCTGATCATCACGCTGTCCGCCTGGGCCATGGCCCTGCTCGTGGCCCGGCTGCTGCGCTCCACCGTCATCCGGGGCGCGTCCACCCCGTTCGTCATGGAACTGCCGCCCTACCGTATGCCCACGCTCCAGGGCGTGCTCATCCACACCTGGGAACGTACCTGGGAGTACATGAAGAAGGCAGGCACCGTCATTCTCGGCATCTCCATCCTCATATGGGCCATGATGACCTTCCCCGAGCTGCCCGCCGATCGCGTGGCCCACTATGAGGCGCAACGCGCCGCGGCCCAGACCGAAGAGCAGATCGCCGAAATCGACAACACCCAAGCCGAGGAAGCCGTCCGCCACACCCTGGCCGGTCGCATCGGCACCGCGCTCGAACCTATCTCCGAACTGGCCGGTTTCAACTGGCGCGTGAACATCGCCCTGACCGGCGGCTTCGCAGCCAAGGAAGTCATCGTCTCCACCCTGGGCACGGCCTACTCTCTGGGCGAAGTGGACGCCGAGGAATCCCAGCCGCTGTCCGAACGGCTGGTGGCCGACCCGGCTTTCTCCCCGGCCACGGCCATAGCCCTCATCATCTTCACCATGCTCTACGCGCCCTGCTTCGTGACCGTCGTCACCATGGCCCGCGAATCGAGCTGGCGATGGGCCGCCTTCAGCGTAGTCGGCTCCACCGGCCTGGCCTACATCATGGCCGTCATCGGATACAACGTGTCCAAGGCGTTCCTGTAACGCCAAAAGGTTTCGCACAACATGAAGGGAGCCCTCCGGGGCTCCCTTTTTTATTTCCCGCGTTCCCGCCGAAACGCCTCGCGGCGGACTGTATCCGAGACAACGTCAAAGCGAACAGCAAACAGCTCCCTAAGACCCGAGGCGGATGGACGAATCAGCGCGCGCCTCTTTCCTTTTTGGGAAGGATACCCTATTGTCCGCACGGCAAAGGAAACCAATCATGACAAGACTCATCACCATACTGAAAACGATCTTCCGCGAGACCGCCGACGCCTGCCTGCAGTTGTTCAAGGTCATGATTCCGATACTCATCCTGGTCAAGATTCTCCAGGAACTCGATCTCATCAAGTACCTGGCCTGGCCGCTTGAGCCCCTCATGGGGGTTATCGGGCTGCCCGCCGAGATGGGACTTGTCTGGGCCACAACCCTCATCAATAATATCTACACCGGCATGATCGTCCTGGCGTCCTTCACCGGCGACGCCCCGCTGACCTCGGCCCAGGCCACGGTCCTCGGCGTGCTCATGCTCGTGGCCCACGGCCTGCCCGTCGAGACCGCCATCGCCGACCGCTCCGGCGCACGGTTCCTCTTCCAGTGCTTCGTGCGCATGGCCGGAGCGTTCATCCTGGCCTGGCTGCTCCACCTGATCTACTCGGCCACAGGCGCCCTGAGCGGCCCGGCCGTCATGCTATTCCAGACCGACGCGTCCGCCGGGACCGGCTCCCTCGCGACCTGGGCATTTGGACAGGCCAAGAACCTGCTGTCCATCTTCTGCATCATATTCGCCCTCATCTCCATCATGCGCGTGCTCCGCGCCATCGGCGCAATCGACCTCATGAACCGCATTCTCCGGCCCGTGCTCAACCTCATCGGCATCGGTCCCAAGGCCTCGGCCATCACCGTCATCGGCCTGACCATGGGACTCTCCTACGGCGGCGGACTCATCATCAACGAAGCGCGCAACGGCGTCCTGAGCAAGGAGGACGTCTTCTATTCCCTGACTTTCATGGGCTTATGCCACTCGCTCATCGAAGATACCCTGCTCATTGCGCTCATTGGCGGACATATGAGCGGGGCGTTCTGGGGACGATTGATCTTCGCCGTGCTGGCCATGGCCCTCATCGTCCAGATTGTCCGCCGTGTCCCGGAACGGGCCCGCACAGCCTATCTGTGGGCCGAGAAGTAACCCTCCACAAGGAGAACATCATGTCCGACATCCAATTGATCCACACGGAGAAGGCCCCGGCCGCCGTGGGCCCCTACTCCCAGGCCACCGCCGTGAACGGCATGATCCACGTGTCCGGCCAACTCGGCATCATCCCCTCCGAAGGCAAGCTGGCCGAAGGCTTCAAAGCCCAGACCCGCCAGGCCCTTGAAAACCTGAAGGCCATCCTCGAAGAAGCCGGTTCCTCCCTGAACAAGGTCCTCTCAGTGGACGTGTTCATCATGGACATGGGCCGCTTCGCCGACCTCAACGGCATCTACGCCGAGTTCTTCACCGACCACAAGCCCGCTCGCGCCGCAATTCAGGTGGCGGGCCTGCCCCTTGGCGGCCTGGTCGAATTCAAATGCGTGGCCGTCATCGACTAGTCGAACCAGCAAGCAGCGAAAACTCTACTTGACAGGCTCTCCGCAAAGTGGATACCTGAAAATCATGCACAACATCACCGCCCGTTTCTTTTTCTTTTTTAGCTTTATCAGGAACGCCTGCGGTCTTGGTGTGCGCTAGTCTTTATTCAATAGGGATTCAAACCAAGAGGCCGCGGGCATAGTCCGCGGCCTCTTTTTTTTCGGGCCGCGCCGCAGCCGAAAGCAGCAAGGAGAAACACCATGCATCTCGGAAAAGCCATTCGGATGGAACGCATCATGAACCGCAACAACGGCCGGACCATCGTGGTCCCCCTGGACCACGGCGTGACCGTCGGCCCCATCTACGGCATCGTGGACCTGCGCGACACCGTCAACCAGGTGGCCGACGGCGGCGCCAACGCCGTGCTCATGCACAAGGGCATCCCCCGCTGCTCCCACCGCGCAGGCGGCAAGGACATCGGCCTCATCATCCACCTCTCCGCCTCCACCTCCCTTTCTCCGCACCCCAACGCGAAAACCCTGGTGGGTTCCGTCACCGACGCGCTGAAGCTCGGCGCGGACGCCGTGTCCGTGCACGTCAACCTCGGTGACGAGACCGAACCCAGAATGCTCTCGGACCTCGGCGCGCTCTGCTCCGAAGCTTCGGAATGGGGTATGCCCGTGCTGGCCATGATGTACGCCCGAGGCCCCAAGGTAGAAAACGAATACGATCCCCAGGTGGTGGCTCACTGCGCCCGCGCGGGCGTGGAACTCGGTGCCGACATCGTCAAGGTCAACTACACCGGCGATCCCGAGTCCTTCTCCCGCGTGGTCGAGGGATGCTGCGTGCCCGTCGTCATCGCGGGCGGTCCCAAACTCGAAAGCGAACGCGACCTCGTCCAGATGGTCTACGACTCCATCCAGGCGGGCGGCAGCGGGCTTTCCGTGGGCCGGAACATCTTCCAGCACCCGACCCCGGCCAAGATCGTAGCCGCCCTCAACAAGGTCGTCCACGAAGACTGGGACGTCGACGCAGCCATGGAGCTGTTGTAGGCGAAACCGCCTGGACAGGGAGAAAGGGGAAGGAGGTAGCCGGTGAATCGGGTTCCCCTTCCCCTCTTCTTTCCTCAACTTTCCTGTAGTCGTACCACTGGCGGCAGGGTATGGAACGCGTAGTCGTTTTGTTCGAAATGATTTGAGTAGGAACAGTCGGCAGGAAGAAAAAACGGACTACAGGACAAGCCCTGTAGCGGAAAACCGTGGAACGCCATCGCGACGGCCCCCCGCTGATCCGGTGCGCGGCCGGAATGCGATCAGCCGTCGAATTCGACCCGGACGGTGTCGAGATAGTGAGCCAGGCTGGCCACATGCCTTTCTATGGCGTCTGGATCGCGCTCCATTGCGGCCAATTCGATGTCGTGACCTATCCTGCCCATCCCCTTGAACCCGTAGCCGCTGCCCGTTCCGCGCGCCGTATGGCCCAACCGCGCCAGGGTATTGAAATCCCGGCCGTGCAGCGCGTCGCGCATCAGTTCAATGTCCTGACGGCAAACGGCGAAAAAACGATCCAGCAATTCTTGCAGGTCGGACGGTATCCGTTCGACCTCCGGAGATTCGGGCATGACAAAATCCTCGGTGCAAATCCATGCACCCGGTTGAATATGTGCCGATAAAAACGTAAGATTCGGCGAACACTAAGGATAGCCCAAGAGCTGTCAAATAAAACATTCTCAACAAAGATATGGCACGAACCATTCTCATCCTGGCCCTGCTCGCCCTGACCGCTTCCTGCTCGCGGTACGACGCCGTGCGCATTGCCCGCGCAGCCGCGACCGGCAATCCCGCTGCCGCCGCCGAAGCCCTTGCCCGCGACAAGGCCATCGGCTATGCCTCCAACCCGGCCGCCCTGGGCAACGACCTGAAGAACTTCAAGGAACTCGTGGAGACCTTTGTTGAGGCCGTCACCGGGGTCTGGGGCGAGGACGACGCGCGTATGCCCGCGCCCAAGCAGTACGTGAAATACACCCAGAACTATCTCTCGCGGGCCAGCGTGGACTTCGACACGGGACAGATCGAGATCGAGACCGTGGCTGACGACGACCCGCTCGGAAGCCTGCGCAACGCCATCGTCACCACCCTGCTCACCCCCGCCGATCCGCGCTCCGTGGACCTCTATTCTGCCAGCACCGTCAAACTCGGCGATACTCCCTTCCTGCTTGGCGAGGTCAAGGACGCAGAGGGCAAGGACATCCGCTGGGAATGGCGGGCCAGGCAATACGCCGACCATCTCGTGGACACGGGGCTGCAAACCCGCAAAGTCAAGGGAAAAACTGCCCTGTACGTCACCTTCCACATGGTCCGCGACCACCTTACGGTGCGCGCGGCCAAGTATCGCGAGCTGGTGGAGAAGACCGCCGAGCGGTATCGGATCAGCCGGAACCTGGTTTACGCGATCATGAAGGTGGAGTCCGACTTCAACCCGTTCGCGGTCAGTTCCGCCTCGGCCGTGGGGCTGATGCAGGTGGTCCCGTCCACGGCGGGCAGCGACGTGTACCGTTTCCTGCACGGCAAATCGGGCCAGCCTTCGCGCCAGGACCTGTTCGAACCGCCCGCCAACATCACCTACGGCACGGCCTATCTCCACCTTCTCGACACGCGCTTCCTGGGCGGCGTCACCGACCCTGTGTCCAGAGAGTATTGCGTCATCGCCGGATACAACGGCGGCGCGGGCAGCGTGCTGAAGACCTTCGATGGAAACAAGACCCGCGCGGTGAGCAAGATCAATGCGCTGCCGCCCGCCGACGTTTACGGCACCCTGCGCCGGAAGCTTCCCTACGCCGAAACGCAACGCTATCTTGGCAAGGTTCTTGAAGCCAAGAAGCAGTTCGTCAACTTCTAGCCGCCGCGCACCATGGATTTGCAGGCACTCATCACATCCGCCGGAGAGCAACTGGACCGCCTCATCACTCTGCTCTTTCCGGGCATCTCCCCCGAGCACCTTACCTCGGCCGGGGCCGCGTTGCTTGGCGCTCCAGCCCTCGCAATGCTGCTCATCGGCCTGCGGCTCCTGCTTCGTCCCGCACGCAACTCGGAGTCCACGCGAACGGGCATCCCCCGCGTTCTGCAACACAAGGGCGTTGTCGTGGACATTCTGGCGGGACCGGACGACGAGTCCGTGGCGGCGCGAGGTGTGATTACCTCGGTAAAATCAAACCGTATCCGGTGCGAGATCATCGAACGGCTGGATACCATCAAGACAAGGCCGGGCAACGACCTTGTCTGCGTATTCGCCCCCATGAAAACGCGCAACGGCCGGGTCAATTCCTTTACGGCCACCCTGCTGGAGCCGAATCGCGGCAACCGGCGGACGGATCGCCTCATTCTTGCTGGCCCAACAGACTATGCCCTCATTCCGCGCCGCAAGCACCAGCGCAAACGCGTGGCCGACCAGCAGTTCATCAGGGTCAAGCTGTGGGCCGCCTCGCCCGGGACCTCGGAGCTGGCGTTCGAAGACGCCACGCCGCAAATCGGCGTCAACACATTCGCCGCAAACGGGCATGACCAGAGCGTCAACGCGGTCATCAACATCTCGGACGGCGGGCTCGGCCTGTCCGTGCTGAGCCGCCTTATCCCCGAAACCTGCACCGTATCGACGCCGGTGGTCGTCAACCTGTTCATGTTCAATTTTCAGGAAAAGACGTTCCGGCCGTATTGGTACGCAGGCGAAATCCGCTCGCTTGAAGACGGCCGCCCGGGATTCACCCGCATGGGCATTGAATTCACGGCAGCCGCCGAAGCGGACCGGAACACCGGCCGCCTTAACTGGATCAATCTATAGTCTGTGGATGGACGAAGGAAACACTCGTCCGCGACCACCCTTTTCACAGACGCCGGCGCATAAAAAAGGGCTCATAAGGACATGCGTCAACCCGTTGGAAGCATTGCCAACCATCGGGAAAGGCAGTCGACCTGTCCACGATTTTCCTCCATCACGCGTTCGGTTTGCGAGGCTACGACTACGCTCCGCAGGATTTTATTGCCGCCAACATCATCATAAAGGCCAGCTCAAGGACTATTTTGTTTGCTGTCCGTGCTGCCGCTCCAAAAACGTCATTCGACATGGCTTTGCCGAAGGTTGGATCCAAACCGTGCCCTTCGGTTTCAAGCCCGTCTGGCTGGTTGTTCCCGTACAACGAGTAGGATGTCGTAATTGCGGTGCCGTCCGTTTGATTGACATACTGATAGCCGAGCCAAGGCGGTGGCGCACCAAGGCCTTTGAGCGTTACGCCTCGCCTTGACGAAGAAGGTGGCCATCCAAGCTGTGGCCGATCTGCTTGGCGTCGCCCGGAACACCATCAAGTCGATTTTCCAACGATATCTATTCCTCGGAGATACCCCCAATTCAGGACATGGCAGGGACGTTCGCCGGGTATAGCTTCGCCCTTCTCGCATACTACGATCATCCCGTTTCATCAGGGCCGGTCGAGGAGACAAACAACAAAATCCAGACGCTGGAACGGCAGACATACGGCTACCGGGATACGGAGTTTTTTAAGCTCAGGGTTCCGGGGCTTCATGAAGCTAAGTACGCTTTAGCCGGATGAACCAGAAAAGAGTGATCCCATCCCTCCCCCCTTTTCTCTACTTCAGGGGCGTAGTCGGAAAGCAATATTCGACCAATGTTCACTCAATCTCAGACTGCTACAACTCTATTGATTAGGTTTTTATGCCACATAGATTTCTCTAAGCTTGATACAAGATAAATTATGGCGTAATTGGTTTACATTATTGGCTCAAGCAATTGCCAATTATACTGGCGAGGGAAATACATGATGAATACCTTAGTCTATTAAACAGTAATTAACTAGGATTATTGAAAAAAAGGAGGTAAAGTAGACTGTATCAGATCGTGTCTCGTCCGTTTTTCAATATAGGGTATGACATGAATCAGTCAGTTAAAAAACGTCACACCAGCTTGGTACTATTGAGGAAGCGAGGTAGAATGTTCAGTTGGAAAACACCCCCCATCAACCCAACCCTCAAGGGAGGGAGAAATGAAAAACGTCTCAATAACAATAATTGCTGTCTTGTTTTTGCTTTTTTCCGGATTCTCCCCGGCCTTTGCCCAGACGGGGAAAACCAATGCAACGCTCATCAAAAATGTCAACATTTTTGATGGCAAGAGCGAAAACCTAGCCGAAGGCATGAGCGTGCTGGTCGAGGGCAACAAGATAACCAAAGTCGCAAAGTCGATAAAGGCGCCAGATGGAGCTACCGTCATCGATGCCAAAGGCCGTACCATGACGCCGGGCTTTATCGGTGCGCATGAACACATCGTCGGCCAGATGCCGTTCGGCGATATCTTCACGCAAGATACCCGCTATGCCGCCTATGTCGCCACCCAAACTGTGCGGGATTATCTCATGAACGGCTACACGTCCGTTCGCGATGTCGCCGGCAATACCTTTTCATTGAAGAAGGCCATTGATCGCGGATATGTTATCGGCCCGCGTATCTATCCTTCCGGTTCGATGATATCCCAAACCTCCGGCCATTCCGACCATCGGCATGATTCCGATGCGTCCGCCCTTATCGGGGGCACCTGGGACCCGATGGTGCGCAACGGTGACATGACCGTGGTGGACGGGGTGCCTGAAGTGCTCAAGGCTGTCAGGGAAAACCTGCGGCGGGGCGCATCGCAAATCAAGATTGCGGTGGGAGGCGGCACCGGTTCTTATGCTGATCCGCTCGACGTAATCGAGTTTACGCCAGAGGAGATCAAGGCCGCCGTGCAGGCCGCCTCAGACTGGGGCACCTATGTCCTGGCCCATGTTTACAACAACGAGGGTATTCGGCGGGCGATCGACAATGGCGTGAAAAGCATCGAACATGCCAACCTGATTGACGAGAAGACGCTGCGTTACATGAAGGAAAAAGATATCTGGCTATCTCCCCAGGTCATTGCCTTCTCCTTTATCCCCAAAGGATATACCGAGGATCAGGCTAACAAGCATCGTCAGGCCTATGCAGGCATCGACAACATGTTCACGCTCTGCAAAAAAATCGGGTTCACCAAGATCGTCTTCGGCTCGGATATCATCACCGATCCTGAAACGTTAAAACACATCAACGATGAATTTAAGCTTCGCGCAAAATGGTTCACACCTGCAGAGATCCTGCGGCAAGCCACCGCCAACGGGGCTGAGTTGCTCGCCATGTCGGGTAACCGCAATCCATATCCCGGCAAGCTTGGGGTCATCGCGGAGGGGGCCTATGCGGATTTATTGCTTATCGACGGCAACCCGCTCGCTGATATTGAGATCTTGACAAATCCGAAAAAGAATCTGTCGTTGATCATGAAAGACGGGGAAATCTATAAAAACACAATCCAGTAGGGAGCCTCAAAAGGGGTGAAAACAAAAAATCATATATCACAGTAATTCCGCCCCTGCCCGATACAGGCCGGGCTTGCCCCGGCCTGTATCCATCGGAAGAAGCAAACCCGGTATCCATCCGGGGGTTGCCGGGGTCAGGAGGCTGCCATTGATTACCTTAGGAAGATTGATCGTGCTGCAGGCAATCTTCGCTTGCAGCTCCATAAGTTATCTATTGATCAGCGCCTGGCGCCTGCACACTACGGGCGAGGCTCTGAGTGCGGCGGCAATTGGACCATCCATCTCATCAGGCCCAATCGAAGGGACGAACAACAAGATCAAGACGCTGAAACGGCAAGCCTACGGCTATCGGGATACGGAGTTATTCAAGCTCAGAATTATGGGGATTCATGAAGCGAAGTACGCTTTAGCCGGATGAACCCAAAAAAGCCCCGGCCTGACGACCGGGGCTTGAACTTCGTTTACCGAAGAAAAATCAGCCTTTCTTGTTGAGAAACCGTTCCTTGGCGAGCCTCGACATATTCCCGGCCCCAAAGCTGTATCCGGCTATGCGGCGATTCTGCCGCTTCATGCTGGTCAGGTCGTTCTTCAAGGCCTGTCTGAGCTTCCGGGCCTCACCGGTAATTTCGTCGTGCAGGGATTTCATCTCCACAAGCTTGTCGGCAAGAAGCTCCAGGTTCTCTCCGGACAGACCGCGTACGGCCGCATCCAGAATATCCTCCCTGGAACGGGCGAACCGTTCGGCCTCGAACACATCTCCGGCCACAAGGGAATCGAGCTCCCTGCGGCCGATGGCGATGGCCTCGTCGAGCATGTGCCTGCGTTCGGCCATGTCTACTTCTTCACTTTGCGGATGTCGTCCCGCAGGGACTTGATGACCTTTTTCCATTTCTCCACCGCGGGCAGAAATTCGTATTCGAGCAGATCGGCGAGCAAAATCCAGTCCTCGTTCTCAAGCACAGTGCTCATCTCGGTGAACATGGAGTTGAATTCCTCGGCGCTCTCCAGATAGACCTGATTGTCCTTGAGTGAATACTCGTCGCGCAGGATACCGATCATGTTCAGGAAGTTGCGCATGACGTCGATGAGATCCTGATAGGTCTCCAGCGCCTCGGCGTCGTCGGCCTGGCGGAACAACTCGGCCACGCGCTTGCCGCCTTCGCTCATGAGGTTGACGACCTTGTAGAGTTCCAGGGTGATTTCGACGGCCATTTCCTCGGTGGCCATGGTGACGATCTCCACGGACTCCACCTCGGCCAAGTCGATATCCTCGGCCTGGTGCGGATAAATTTCGGTGAACGGCTCCTTGTTGACCATGACGTCGGTCACGATGCGGTCTTCCAGATGGCCGTCCTCGACCACCTTGTTGAAGACCTGCTCCAGGTTCTCGAAATTGTGTTCCCCGATATCATATTGTTTTCCATCGATGATGATCATGCTGACCTTCTCCTCCGTGAGTAGATAAAATTTGCCGATTGTACCGGTGTGAACCAGGTAATTCAAGATTCATGCCGGTCAGCCCAGGTCGTCCAGCAGCGCGGAAAGGAGCTTCAGGTGGCGTTCCGCCACAACCAGCAGGGAATCAAGGTCCCCGCCCCGCCGTTGGCTCTCGAACATCCACAATAACGACAATACTTTCAAGTAATTGTTTGACGAAAGAATATTCTGCACCCGCTGCCAGGAGGCCAAAAACTTGTTTTTGGCCTGGGGCCGAGGGTTCACCCGCAGGAGCGCGCCCTGCCTGGTGAGCAGGAAAAGCATGTCCCGTGCGCTCGTCAAAGTTTTGGACAACTCCGCTCTCAGGACCGGACCGAGCCGCTGACCGAGTCCGGTCCGCACCGCCTCGCCGCCGTCCAGGAACGAACGAAAATGCGCCCGCTGAAGACCTATCCACACGGCCCTTTCCGTGGCGTCGTGACCGGACAGCGATTCCAGCTCCATAAGTCCGTCATCGCCGATTCGGGTGCGCCACAGGCGCGCGCCGCCCACTGGTTCCGGTTCGCGGCCACGCACCAGCGATGCGGCGCACGCGTACATAGCCTCGGGAGTGACGGCCCTGCGGCACGCTTCCCCATTGGGACACGCTTCGCCGAACTCGCACGGATGGCAGTCCACGTCCGGCTCCAGGCAGATGTCGCCCGCGCGATACGGGCCGGTGTCCCAGGGCTGGGCCGTGGCCAGGAAGACCGCGCACAGAGGCACGTCCAGCCCGGCGGCCAGGTGCATGGTCCCGGTGTCGTTGGTCAAAAGCACTCTGCAACGGGTCAGGACGGCTGCCAGTTCGGTCAAGGAAGTCCGGCCGACGCAATCCACAAAGGGGAAATCCGCGCCCGCCGCGAAACGTCCCGCCAGCTCCGCCTCGCTCGCGGTTCCCAGCAGCACGGGCACCAGGCCATCACGCTCGTAAAGCATACGGGCCGTATCCACGAAATGGGACACGGGCCAGCGGCGGCGATCCTCGCTGGCCCCCAACTGCACTGCCGCGAAACCGCCCGGCCCTTCCAGAGCGGCCAGCAATTCATCGGCGCGGGCAACGGCCTGTCCATCCGGACGGGCCAGAACGGAATCACTCCCCTCGCGATCGAGCCCGGCGGCCCGGCGGAACAGGTCGCAGACGTTGAATGGACTGGCCCCGCGATTGGCCCCGGCCATTTGCAGAAAGGCCGCCCAGGACGAAGTGTCCGCGTTGAAGCCGAACTCGTCCACGGTAAAGCCGGTGGTCCGTCCGGATTCAGGTGTAAGGGCGTAAGCGAGAAGCCGGGAGGAGACCGACGGCGTCAGGTTGACGGTCTCGTCCGGCGGAAATTCAGTGAACACGCCGCGCCTGAACTCCTCGGCGTCCCGCACGGCCTGCCGCCAGTCCGCGTCCAGCCCTGCCAGCAGGGATGCGCCTGAAAGAGGAAACACCCGGTCCACGCCGTCGAGCAGGCGGGCAGCCGAGGCGAAGTTGGCCAGGCAGACCAGCCCCACCGCATGGCCCCGGCTCTTGAAACCGGCGATCACGGGCTGAGTCTGGATGAGATCGCCGAAGCGGGTCAGATTGACAATCAGAACATTCACGAACCAAATCCTTGAATATAACAGGGTACGCCGTCGAAAAATCGCCGGACCGGAAGAACATTGCAAAAAGGGAGCCGAATCAGAGGCCTGAACCGGCCTGGACCAATCTGACGAGTTTTTCCACCGCGTGAATGGCCGCCTTGAGCCGGATCTGCTCGGTCCGATCCAGGATGGCGGGCTTCACGTAGTTGTGGGGCGGCAGACCGGCGCGATCGCAGTCCAGCCCGATGTCGAACCGCTTGCGCTGGAGATATTCCCAGCCGTCCAGGAGGGAGCCGCCGTGATTGACCGCGATGTGCCCGGCCCCGGTCAAGGCGCGGATGCGATCGCAGGTATTGTGCGGGCGAACGCCGTGCTTGAGCGCCAGAATACGCGCGCTGTTGGTCAGATGGGCCAGGACGGACTTCTTGATATTCAGCCAGCCGAGCCACGGCCCCTCGCGTTCGGTGATAAACGCCCCGAACAAGGTCAGGGGCAGCCGATACACGGTCAGTTCGCTGACCAGCAGGGACAGCGCGATGGGCTTGGTGCGGACGTGCTCCCACAGGCGTTCGCGCAGCCGCCCGACCTCCTCCTCCGCGCCGAACACGGGCTGGAAGTCGAGAATCAGGCCGGACTGCCACGGCCCCTTCTCGGCGGGATTGGACAGCCAGCCGGTCAGCCGGGAGAGCCAGGCGTCGAAATCGCCGCGCCACTCGGGATTGCTGACCATGACCCCGCCGTCGCACAGGGACAACCCCGCGCCGTCCAAGGCGATGACGATGGACTGGGTGCAGTCGTCCACCTCGGCCTCGTCCACTTTCACCTCTACGGGAATGAGCAGCCCGTTGTCCTGATCGGAGCCAAGCACCATCTCCCCACGGCCGCCCGAACCAAACTCCATGAAAGTACACTGCGAAAGCCAGGGGTATTCCAGAGCATGGGCCTCCAGCACGGCGGCGGTCACTTCGCGATTGAACAGGGTCAGCCGCTTGCAGGTCTCCTCGGCGGATAATCCATGGTCAAGCCATTCCCCGACGAGATCGAGCCGGATCCGGCCGATGCCGGTCAGCTTGCCCTCGCGGGCCATGACCCGCAGTTCGGCGAAAAGACCGTCCGGGACGCCTGATTCGCCGTTCACGGGCATCTCGCCGTTCAAAATCATGCCCAACCTCGCGCTTCGTGGCCTAAAGGCCGACCGTTAACCGGAAGAAACCATCCGTTCGCCGCCGCCGCGAAAAGCCCGAATCCCGCGACCGTACAGGTTCGACCGCTTACCTGAAAAGACGTGCTTGTCTTTTTTTACCTACTGTAAAAGGGCATCAACGGCAAACTTTCAACCGTATCGGGGGTACAAAATGGATCAGATCGAAAGGATTCGAAAACGGCAACTTCAATTCGCCCTGGGCGTGGGCGTGCCCTACTTCGCCTTCGTCATCGGCATCTTCCTGCTCGTCTATCTGGCAGGGGCATGGGCAGCCGGAGTATCCATCCTCGGCTTCCCCCTGCACTACTGGCTGGTGGCCATCGCCATCTACCCCATCACCTGGGGACTGTTCATCTGGTACGTGGGCAAGGCCAACCGAATCGAAGACGAAATAGCCGAAACAGTCGAAGGAGAATAACATGGAACTCGGATACCAAATACCGGTCACCGCGCTGCTCCTCATCGGGTGCATGTTGGCCTTCACGGTGGTCACCACCTTCATGTTCCGCAGCCAAAAGACCTCGGCCGACTATTACCTCGCCGGACGCAAGGTCAATTCCTTCATCAACGCCTCGGCGATCTCCTCGGACTACCTGTCCGCAGCCTCCTTCCTCGGAGTGGCGGGCGTGGCCTTTCTCTTCGGCTTCGACGGCATCATCTACGCGCTGGGCTTCTTCGTGGGCTACATCGCCCTGCTCCTCTTCCTGGCCAGCCCCCTGCGCAAATTCGGGCGATACACCGTTCCCGACTTCGTCTCGGAGCGGTTCCACTCCAAACCGGCCCGCGTCCTCGGAGTCATCGGCGTGCTCTTCATCTCCCTTTTCTACATGGCCCCGCAGATGCTCGGCGCGGGCAAGGTCATGGGGCTTTTGCTCAACCTCGAATACGGCACCTCGATCATCATCATCGCCTGCATCATCACCTTCTACGTCACCGTGGGCGGCATGAAGGCCACCACCGTCAACCAGCTCGTCCAGTTCTGGATTCTGTTCGGCGCCATGTTCCTGCTGGCCTTCATCCCCTTCATGCTTAAAGGATACACCTACGCCGACGTGGTCAAATTTCTGCACGAATTCAAAGGGCCAGCGCCCATCACCGGCAAGGAATTCGACGGCGCGGCCTACACCAGCCCGGCCTACTGGCTCACCAGCCTCAAGGACACGCTTTCCCTGCTCCTCGCGCTCATGTTCGGAACCGCCGGGCTGCCCCACATCCTGGTGCGCTTCTACACCGCGCCTGACGGCAAGGCCGCCCGCAAGACCGTTATCTACGTGCTGTTCCTCATCGGCATGTTCTACATCATGAGCCCCTACGTGGGCCACGTCATCCGCTACATCTTCCTCAACGGCGAAGCCATGGGCGTGTCTCCGCATCTCATGCAGTGGCTGGCCGACAACGGCAAGAACCTCGCCGTGCCCGTGGCAGGCTCGCATTTCGGCGGACAGGTTCTCCTGGGCATCGTCGTGGCCGGGGCGTTCGCCGCCATCCTGTCCACCGTTGCCGGACTGATAATCGCCTGTGCCGGAGCCATCGGCCACGACCTCGTGGTCAACGTCTTCAACCCGGACATGCCCGAACGCTCCCGCGTCATGGTCGCCCGCGTGGCCTCTGTCGGAGTGGGACTGCTCGGCATTCCGCTTGGCTTCTGGGCAGAGTCGATGCAGATCGCCATCCTCGTGGGACTGGCCTTCGCCATCGCCGCCTCAACCTTCTTCCCGGTCCTGGTCATGGGCGTATGGTGGCCGAAAATGACCAAGAACGGAGCCTGCGCGGGACTCGTCACAGGTATCGTCGGCTCGTTCTTCATGATCCTGGGCAAATCCATGCTGCCGCACTTCCTGCAGTACAACAACCCGGGCGGATTCGTCATGATCCTGACCTTCATCGCCATCTACGTGGCCTCCAAGATGGAATACGCCGCCAAGGGCGAAGCCGCGCTGCCGCCCGACACCATGGAAGTCATGGCCCTGCTCCATGGTCCCGAAAAAGCATAACCCCATTATACATCCCTTCCCCCCAAAGGCGGGCCGGTCGTTCCGGTCCGCCTTCTTCCGCGTCTTCCCCCGCACGCATTGCTTGACACTGCTGACGCCGATACCTACTTAAGGGCTCACCACAAACCAAGGAGACCCACATGAGTTATGACATTCGGCTCGTCAAGCTGGTCAGCGGCGAGATGGTCGTCGGCAACTTCGCCGGTAGCGACATCGAGGAACCCGCCATCCTGCAGGCCATGCCCACCCAACAGGGCACCCAGATGATCCTCCTGCCTTACGGATATCCCTTCGACCAGGAAATGCAGGGCAAGATTGCTCAGAGCCACGTGCTGTTCGAGTACAAGACCTGCCCTGAAGAGTTGAAGACCAAATATATCGAAGCCAAAACCAATATCTCCATGTCCAGCGGCGGACTCGACCTGTCCGGCCTGGGCGGCCAGGGCGGCGGCCTCGATCTCGGCTAGCCGACCCAAGCGAAAACTGCTATCCCGAACGGGGCTGGTTCAGTGAAGCCAACCCCGTTTTTTTCCGTTCACCGATCTACCTGCGACCATGAAAGAATTATTGCCTATCCTCCCCCGCCCCTCCCGCTACATCGGTAGCGAATGGGGGGCCGTGTTCAAGGACCCGACCAAGGTAACCGTACGGTGCGCCCTGGCATTTCCAGACATGTACGAGGTGGGCATGTCCTACCTCGGCCAGAAAATCCTGGCCCAGGCTCTCAATGCCCGCCCGGAATTCTGGGCCGAACGGGTCTTCACCCCCGACGAGGAGGCCGGAACCATCCTGCGCGAGCAGGGAGTTCCACTGGCCACCCTTGAATCGGACACCCCGCTGGGGGAGATGGACGTCATCGGCTTCAGCCTGACCCACGAGCTTTGCTACACAAACATCCTGTACATGCTTGATCTGGCTGGCATTCCTGTTCGCAGTGCGGACCGTAAAGCTCCCTTCCCGCTTATCATCGCGGGCGGAGGCGCGGCCTTCAACGCCGAACCCATGGCCCCGTTCTTCGACGCCATGGTCATCGGCGACGGCGAAGAAGCCATGCCGCAGGTCCTGACCGCGGTGGAACGCGCCAAGGCCCAAGACCTGTCCAAAGAGGACCTGCTCTCAGCCCTGGCCGAAATTCCCGGCCTCTACATCCCGTCTTTCTTCGAAGACCAGGGACGGGACAAGCCGCTGAAACCGTTGCGCGAGGGGTATGAAGTCGTGGAAAAGGCCGTGGTTGACGACCTCAACCGCGCTCCCTTCCCCACGGGCCAGGTCATTCCCTTCGGGGCCATCCACGACAGGCTGACCATGGAAATAGCGCGGGGCTGCACGCGCGGCTGCCGCTTCTGCCAGGCGGGCATGATCTACCGCCCGGTCCGCGAACGGTCCCTGGACGGCCTGAACGACATTCTTACCAATGGGCTGGCCGAGACCGGATACGAGGAAACCTCCATGCTGTCGCTGTCCACCGGCGATTTCTCCGGCCTGGACTCCCTCTTTACCCGAAGCTTCGACAAGTGCGCGGCCGAACAGATCGCCATATCCCTGCCGTCCCTGCGGGTAGGTTCCCTTTCCGCGCCGATCATGGAGCGCATCTCGTCCATCCGGCGCACGGGCGCGACCATCGCCCCCGAGGCGGGCAGCCAACGGCTGCGCGACGTCATCAACAAGGGCGTGGACGAGGAAGGCCTCCTCGAACACGTCCGGCTGCTCTTCGAGAACGGCTGGCAGGGAGTGAAGCTCTATTTCATGATCGGACTGCCCACCGAAACGGACGAGGACCTGGACGCCATCCTGGATCTTTGTCTCAAGGTGCGCGACGCGGCCGGGCGGCACATAAAGAGGCTCCAGGTCACGGCGGCGGTCTCGCCCTTCGTGCCCAAGCCGCACACTCCGTTCCAGTGGGAACCGCAGATTCCCCTGGACGAAATATACAGGCGCATCAGCCACCTGCGAAACATTTTTCGCCCGCACAAGCGCATTTCCATCAAGTACCACGAGCCGGAGATGACCTCGCTGGAAGGCGTCTTTTCGCGCGGCGACCGCCGGTTGGCCGAAGTCGTGGAGCGGGCCTACGCAAAGGGCGCGCTTTTCTCCAGTTGGAAAGACCACCTGCGGCTCGAACCGTACCGCGAGGCCATGAACGAGGCCGGGCTCGACTGGGATGAATACACCGGCCCGCGCGATCCCGAAGGCCCCCTGCCCTGGGACCACCTGTCCAGCGGACTGACCAAACGTTTTCTGCTCAAGGAGCGCGAACGCGCCCTCGACGAAAAGATCACCAACGACTGCCGCTATGGGGCGTGCCGCAACTGCGGCGTCTGTCAATTCGACGGCCGAGTTTCGACTCTGAAGCACCAGGCCGAATACAAGGACATCCGCCCCAAACTGGTCTTTCACAAACGGGACCAGGAAGGCGAACAGCCGCCCTACACCGTGGAGAAGCCGGACCTGACCGGCAAGGCCGCCCACTATCGCATATGGTACGAGAAGACCGGCCCCGCCGCCTTCCTCAGCCAACTGGAGTTGCAGGCCGTGTTCGAGCGCGCCTTCAGACGAGCCGTGCTGCCCATGACATTCTCGGCCGGATTCCATCCCATGCCCAGGCTCTCCTTCGGCAAGGCCCTGCCCGTGGGCGTGGAAAGCCGCTGCGAGTGGATCAACGTTTTCCTGCGTGAGGACTTCGCGCCCGAAGAGGTGATCGAACGGCTCGCCCAAAACATGCCCAAAGGAATCGTCCCGTTCAAAGCGGAACGCCTGTCCCTTGGGCGCAAGCAGCCCCAGGCAGTGGAAGAGGTCTATACGCTGCATTTCGTCGGCGATGACCAGCGCCGCAAAGCGCAATGGCGGGAATTCATGGCAGCCGACAATCATTTCATCGAGAAACGAACCAAGAAGGGCAAACCCAAGCAGGTCGACCTTCGGCCCATGGTCCGCGAGGCCACGGAAACCGGGGACGCACTGACCCTGGTTCTGGACTGGCGGGATCAATACATGAGCCCGCTGGCCTTGTGCTTCGCCGTCATGGAAGACGCGGGTCTGCTGGACTTCACCCTGATGAAGACCGAACAGCGTTTCGAGACGAAACCGGACGAAACGGCCTAATCAAGCCAGGCGTTGCCCGAGCCTATGCTCACGGCGACCTGACGGTAGACGACCGTTTCACCCCCGGCCTCGGGCGTCATCCTGATGAGCACGTCCGTCGCCCCTTCCTCAAGGGCCGTGAACAGATAACGCGCTCTGGGACCACTACCGCCGTCATACTCAATATACCGCTCCATGCGCAGCATCTCCGGGTCGAACGCCGCCCCGGAGATGCGGTATCCCTTGGAAGACGGCCTGCTCACGTCCAAAGCGAATACATCATTCTTTTCTACGTTGACGGCAGCTCCATATTCGTCGTCCAAAGCAATTGTTTCAACAGGGGAAATACCCCCGTCGACAGATGAAACGCCGGAGCAAGCAACCAACAACAGAATAAAATACGAACTAAGTGCTAAAAAAGCGATTTTTTTGAACAAAATTCGCCTCCGTAAGTATATCGGCAAATTCATTACGCTATTGTTAAAGCCTGGCGAAGCGTGTATGACTATTTCGTTTACGCCCATTAAAACTACGCTGTCTCAAGGGTTCCATGCAACCCTTGTTCAAAGGTGTTTTTGTGGGTTGCGCCCGGTGTGGTGCAAGAGAGGTATGGATCGCGCCGTGCTGGCGCATTCGGATCAATTTATGGAGGAACAAACAATGAAAGTGTCGACGTTCAAAGCCGCCGGCAAATTCTCCCTGCTCGTTCTCTCGCTCCTGGTTGCCGCCCTCATGCTGGTCGGCTGCGGCGGAGAAGAGAAGAAAGAAGCAGCTGAGAAAGCCGCTCCCGCTGCCCCTGAAAAAATCACCCTCAAGCTCGCAATGGATGCCGACCCGGTATCCCTTGACCCGCATGTCCAGCTTTCCGGCGGCATGCTGCAATTCTCCCACCTGGTCTTCGACCCGCTGATTCGCTACGACAAGGATATGAACTTCGTGCCCCGTCTGGCCGAGAGCTGGGAGCGCATTGATGATCTGACCATGCGCATGCACCTGCGCAAGGGCGTCAAGTTCCATTCCGGCAACGAGTTCACCGCCAAAGACGTGGTCTTCACCGTTGACCGCCTGAAGAAGTCCGAGGACTACAAGGGCCTCTTCGAGCCGTTCACCGGCGCCGTGGCCGTCGATGACTACACCGTGGACCTGGTCACCAAGAAGCCTTACGGCCTGGTGCTCAACATGGCCACCTACATCTTCCCCCTGGACAGCAAATTCTACACCGGCACCGACGATAAGGGCAAGGCCAAGGACGCCATCGTCAAGACCGACTACTCCTTCGCCAACGTGAACGAGTCCGGCACCGGTCCCTTCACCGTCATCAGCCGCGAGCAGGGCGTGAAGACCGTCTTCGCACGGTTCAAGGACTACTGGAACAAGGACACCGGCAACGTCGAGGAAATCGTTCTCTCCCCGATCAAGAATGACGCCACCCGCACCGCCGCCCTCATGTCCGGCGACGTGGACTTCGTCATGCCCGTGCCTCCGCAGGACCTGGAGCGCCTCAAGACCACCGACGGTCTGCAGCTCGTCACCATGTCCGGCTCCCGCATCATCTCCATGCAGCTGAACCAGAAGCGCAACCCGGCCCTGGCCGACCCGAAGGTCCGCCTGGCCATGGCATACGCCTATGATAACCAGGGTGTGGTCGAGAAGATCATGAACGGCTTCGCCACCGCGGCCGGCCAGATGTCCCCCAAGGGCTACGTCGGTCACCTCGAATCCCTGACCCCCCGCTTCGACCTCGAAAAGGCCAAGGCCCTGATGGCCGAGTCCAACTTCCCCAACGGTTTTGAAGCGACCATGATCTCCCCGAACAACCGTTACGTGAACGACGAGAAGATCGCCGAGGCCTTCGCCTCCATGATGTCCAAGATCGGCATCAAGGTCTCCCTGAAGACCATGCCCAAGGCGCAGTACTGGGATCAGTTCGACGCCCAGGTCGCCGACATCCAGTTGATCGGCTGGCACTCCGACACCGAGGACTCCGGCAACTTCTTCGAGTTCCTGTCCATGTGCCGCAACACCGAGACCGGCTACGGCCAGTACAACTCCGGCAACTACTGCAACGCCAAGGTCGACGAGCTGACCCTGGCCGCACAGACCGAGACTGATCCCGCCAAGCGCGCCGCCGACCTTCAGGAAGCGGAAAAGATTCAGTACGACGAAGCCGGCTTCATCCCGCTGCACTGGCAGAACCTGTCCTGGGCTTCCAAGGCCAACATGAACACCGAAGACATCGTGAACGTCATGAACTTCCCGTACTTCGGCGACCTGGTCATCAACTAGCGCCCAAGCGACTTGCATTAATCAAAAAATAACAATAAAGGGGAACCCCGGCCTCGCCTGGGTTCCCCTTTCATACAAAAGTGCGCCTGGGGCCGGGATTGTTGCGGTCCACCCCAAATTCCGGTCACAACCCCGTGCCTGGACAACATAAAGTCAACGAGTCGACATGTTTGCATTCACTGTAAAACGAATCCTGCAAGCCGTGGTCGTCATGCTGATCATCAGCTTCATCGGATTCGCCATCAAACACAACTTTGGCGATCCGGTCCGCGATCTGGTGGGACAGCGGGTCACGGCGACCGAGCGTGCGGAAATCCGCGACCGCCTCGGTCTCAATGATCCATTCCCCGTGCAATACGCAAGATTCCTGCGTGACGCCCTGCACGGCGATCTGGGTCAGAGCTATTTCTTCAAAAAGCCCGCCACGGAAGTCATCATCAAAAAAGCTCCGGCGACCCTGGAGCTGGTTTTCTGTGCAGCCTTCATTATTGTGGTCTTATCCATTCCGCTTGGCATTTACTCGGCCATTCGCCCTAAAAGCCTATTCTCGCGGTTCGTCATGGGTGGGTCCATAGTCGGGGTTTCCATGCCCGTTTTTCTCACGGCCATCCTGCTCATCTACATTTTTTCCGTGGAGTTGCACTGGCTGCCATCCTATGGCCGAGGCGAAACCGTGCTCCTCTTCGGCTGGTGGGACAGCGGGTTGTTCACCGTTGACGGCCTCCTGCATCTGGTAATGCCGTCCATCGCCCTCTCCTCCATCATGCTCCCGTTGTTCATCCGGCTCATTCGTTCCGAGATGATGGAGGTGCTGGAAACCGAATACGTCAAGTTCGCCTGGGCCAAAGGCATCAAGCCCTGGCGCGTCTGGCTCGTACATGCCTTCAAGAACACCCTGCTCCCGGTCATCACCGTGGGCGGCGTGCAGCTCGGTATCATGGTGGCCTTCACCATCCTTACCGAGACCGTGTTTCAGTGGCAGGGAATGGGCTCCATGTTCATCGAGTCAGTGGAACGTTCCGACACCTCGCTCATGGTCGCCTACCTTGTTTTCGTGGGCATCGTCTTCGTGCTTGTGAACACTTTTGTGGACATCATCTACGGCCTGGTCAATCCCACGGTCCGAGTGGCAGGGAGGCAGTAGCATGAGATCCCGTTGGCAACGTTTCAAAGAATCCTACATGCTTTACAGCTTCCTGCGCGACCATATGGCCGTGACCTGCTTCGTCATCCTGGCCATATTGGTAATCACGGCGTTCACCGCGCCGATCATTGCGCCGCATGATCCGTACGACACCAAGACCATCGACATCATGAACGCCCAGCTTCCGCCCGTCTGGTCCGACGGCGGCACCGCCGACTTCCTGCTCGGCACCGACGCCCAGGGCCGCGACATGCTTTCGACCATGCTCTACGGTATGCGCGTTTCCATCATCATCGGCGTCGGCGCGGTCTGTCTTCAGGCATTCCTGGGCATCGTGGTGGGGCTGCTCTCCGGCTACATCAAGCGGCTGGACAACATCCTCATGCGTATCGCGGACGTCCAGCTCTCCTTCTCCACCTACATGGTGGCCATCTTCATCGGCGCCATCGTCCAGACGGCTTTCGGCGTGGCCGGATACGACAAGGTCGCCGTGCCGCTTATCATCGTCATCATCGGTTTGGCCGAATGGCCCCAGTACGCCCGAACCGTCCGCGCCTCGGTGCTGGCCGAACGCAAGAAGGAATACGTCGAGGCGGCCCGAGTCATCGGCCTGTCGAAATCCCGCATCATGTGGCGGCACATTCTGCCCAACACACTCTCTCCGGTGCTCGTTATCTCCACCGTCCAGGTGGCCAACGCCATCATGAGCGAGGCGGCCCTCTCCTTCCTTGGACTGGGAATGCCCGTGACCAAACCCTCGCTGGGATCGCTGATCACCGCCGGTTTCGAATACATCTTCTCCGGCTCCTGGTGGATCACCATCTTCCCCGGCTTCCTGCTGGTCACCCTGATCCTGGTCATCAACCTCCTGGGCGACTGGGTCCGGGACTTCCTCAACCCCAAACTCTACAAGGGGTAAGGCGTGGAAAAACTCATAGACATAAAAAACCTGCGCGTGGACTTCGCCTTGCGCTCCGGCAGAGTCCGGGCCGTGCGCGATGTCAGCCTGGTCATCAATAAAGGCGAACGCCTCGGCATTGTCGGCGAATCCGGCGCGGGTAAATCCGTGCTCGGCTTCTCCATCATCAACCTCATCTCCAAGCCCGGCAGAATCACCGGCGGAGAGATTCTCTTCGAAGGCATGGACCTGGTCAAAATCAATGCAGACCAGATGCGCCACGTCCGCGGCAATGAAATCTCCATGATCTTCCAGGACCCCATGATGACCCTCAACCCGGTGCTGACCATCGGCACCCAGATGAAGGAAACCATCCGGGCCCACATGAACGTCTCCGACAAGGAAGCCGAGGCCATCTGCCTGGACAAACTGCGCAAGGTCTACATTCCCTCCCCGGAAAAACGACTCAAGCAGTACCCGCACGAGTTCTCCGGCGGTATGCGCCAGCGCATCGTCATCGCCATCTCGCTGCTGACCAACCCCAAGCTCATCATCGCCGACGAGCCCACCACGGCCCTTGACGTGACCATCCAGGCCGAGATCATGGACCTGCTCCTGGAGCTCTGCGAAAAGGAAAACATGGGGCTGATCCTCATAACCCATGACCTGGCGGTGGTCTCCGAGGTCACTCAACGCATCGCCGTACTCTACGCGGGCAAGGTGGTGGAACTCGGCGCAGCCAATCAGCTCATCTCCAACCCGCAGCACCCCTACACCAAGGGGCTCATCCAGGCTTTGCCGCAGATGGCGGGCGGAGCAAGGCGGCTCAACCAGATTCCCGGCATGATGCCGTCCCTGCTGAACATGCCCAAGGGATGCCCCTTCGAACCGCGTTGCACCGTCGGCAGCGAACGCTGCAAGACCGAGATCCCCAAACTCCACGCTCTCAAAAACGGCACGCAGGTCGCCTGTTTCAAATGTGAAGGAGGCGAATAGCCATGAGTGCCATCCTCGAAGTCAAGGACATCGACAAACACTTCGACATATCCGGCTCGGTCATCGACCAGCTTCGGCTCACCGGCGGCAAGATCACCCGCAAGAAAACAGTGGTCAAGGCTGTCAACAGCGTCTCCCTGGAAGTCCAGGCGGGCGAAACCCTGAGCGTAGTCGGTGAATCCGGCTGCGGAAAATCCACCCTGGCCCGTACGGTCATGGGCCTGTACCGGCCCAACAAGGGCGAGATTCACTATCGGGGCGCGCGCATCGATAACCTGAGCTCCCACAAAATGCTCCCCTACCGGACCAAAATGCAGATGGTCTTCCAGGACCCTTACGCATCCCTCAACCCGCGCATGACCGTGCGCCAGATTCTTGAGGAGCCGGTCCGCTTCCACAACCCCGATATGAGCCGCGACGAGGTCAGCGATCGCGTTGCCGAGGTCATGTGCCAGGTGGGTGTGGACCCGGTCTGGGCCACCAACTTCCCGCACGAGTTCTCCGGCGGCCAGCGCCAGCGCATCTCCATCGCCCGCGCCCTGGTCCTCGACCCGGAATTCATCGCGGCCGACGAACCCATCGCAGCCCTGGACGTTTCCATTCAGGCCCAGATTCTCAACCTGCTCATGGACGCCCAGGAACAGCGCGGGCTGACCTACCTGTTCATCAGCCATGATCTGAGCGTGGTCGAGCACATTTCGAACCGCGTGCTGGTCATGTATCTCGGGTGCGTCTGCGAGCTGGGCTCCGCCAAGGAACTGTTCTCCAACCCTAAGCACCCCTACACCCAGGCGCTGCTTTCGGCGATCCCCAAGCTCGGCGGAACGGCCGGCGGCCACGTCAAACTGTCGGGTGACGTGCCCACTCCCATTAACCTGCCCACCGGCTGCGTTTTCCATGGCCGGTGTCAGCACGCCAACGAGCGCTGCACCCGGGAAATCCCCAGACAGCACACGCTCGCCAACGGCACCGTGGTAGCCTGTCACGGCGTCGAGGAAGGCCGCCTGTAACCTTCCAAGGCGTTCCCCTCGTCCCGCTTGCCGAGACTTCGCTTGAAGCCAGCGGGGAAACGAACGAGACGGATCGATATGCAACAAAAAAAACGGCGCACCATTCACGGTGCGCCGTTTTTTATTGTCGATTGGTCGGGCTGAAAGTTATCTTCGCCGCCCGGCCCTACAGGTCAATGCCATATTTCTTGATGGCCGCCATGCCGCCGTGGATGTTGGTCACATCCTTGTACCCCTTGTCGTCAAGCATGATCTGCGCCTCGTAGGAACGCGCTCCGGTATTACAGATCAGCACGATGGGCCGATCCGTGGGGATTTCGTCCAGACGGTCGTAAATCTCGCCCTGCGGGACGTTATGCCAGAACTCCGGATTGCGTTCCATGAACGGTCCTGCGTCCCCTTTCTCCCGGCAATCCAGGAAGAAGCAGGCATCCTTGTCGCGATGCTCCCACAGCTGCTTGAACCCGGCAGGGCCCACGCCGCGGTTGATGCCGCGCAACGCGTTGTCCGCAAGGTTGGCAAGGGTGTTGAGGATGTCCATGGCCGCAGCGAACGGCGGAGAATAGGCCAATTCCATATTGGATACGTCATCAATGGTGGGAGACGACTTGAGAATGGCGGCCACCGCGTTGATGCGGCCCACCATGGCGTCTCCGGAGGAACCAAACCCCTGAACGCCGAGCACGCGGCGGGTGGGTTTGTCCACAACCATCTCAAGAGTCATCAGCTCCTTGGTCGGATAGAAATGCGCCCGGTCCAGTTGAATGAGCAACACGGACATGGCGTCGAAACCGGCGGCCTTGGCGGATTCCAGGCTCAGGCCCGTGCCAGCCATGGAGGTCTCGAACAGCTTGACCACAAAGGAACCGACCACGCCGTCGAACATCGCCGAACCGCCCGCCAGATTGGTGCCGATGATGCGCCCCTGGCGGTTGGCCATGGAACCGAGCGGCAGGAAGGCGTCCGTGCCGGTAACGAGGTTCTTCACGATGCAGCAGTCGCCGCCAGCATAGATGTCCGGATCGTTGGTACGCAGACATTCATCCACATACACTCCGCCGCGCTCATGCACGGCCAGTCCGGCTTCCTTGGCCAGGTCCGAATTGGGAACGACACCCGCCGAGATGATTACGGCGTCGGCATCGAGCACACGCTTGTCCGTGACCACCCGCTTGACCACGCCGCCCTCGCCCTCAATGGCCTTGACGGTCTCGCCGAAATAGAAGGAAACGCCGTTCTCTTCCATATGCTTTCGGCCCATGGTGGCCAGGGTCGGGCTCACCAGACGAGGCATGATCTGGCCGGTGATCTCCACCACGGAAGTCTCAACGCCCCACATATCGGCGAACGCCTCCGCCATCTCCAGGCCGATGAAGCCCGCGCCGATAATCACGGCGTTGCTTACCTCGCCCTTGGAGATGGACTCGCGGATGCGGGTTGCGTCGCCGGGATTGGCCACGTAGTTGACGCCCTTGAGGTCCTCGCCGGGCAAGCCCAGCCTGCGCGGGGAGGCGCCGGTGGCGATGACCAGCTTGTCATACGCTATGCAATCCTTTTCGCCGGTCTCGACGTTCTCCACCTCAACGCATTTCCTGTCACGATCGATGCGCGTGGCTTTGGTCAGGACGCGGACGTCCACGCCCTTGACCTGCTTGAAGAACTTCGGATCGCGCAGCATGTGGAAGCTAGTGGTGCACAGCTCCGACGCGTCCGACACGTCGCCGGACACGTAATAGGGGATGCCGCACCCGCCGTAGGAAATCATGGCGCTCTGGTCGATCATGGTCACCCGGGACTCGGGCTCCAGCCGCTTGAAGCGGCAGGCGGCCTTCGGCCCGAGGGCCACACCGCCGATGACTACGATATGCTGAGACATAAAACCAATCCTTGGAATCTTGGCTCCGGGCGTCCCTCAAACCCGGGGCGTTACTTCAGGAACGAACCGATGGCCCTGCCAAGACGCTTGATGCCTTCCTCAATGCGGACTTCGTCCGAGTTGGAGAAGTTCAGACGCAGGGTGTTGTCGCCAGAACCGTCCACGTAGAACGGCTTGCCGGGCACAAAGGCCACCTTGTCCTTCACGGCCATATCCAGGAGCTGCATACTCGAACATTCCTCGGGCATGGTCACCCACAGGAACATGCCGCCTTCGGGCCGGGTGATGGTGACGCCGTCCGGGAAATACTTGCCGATCATCTCCACCATACACTCCCGCTGGCGGCCGTACCGCTCACGGATGAGCTCCACATGGGAATCGATGTCGTTGGTTTCGAGATAACGACGCATAATCGCCTGGGACACGGTGGAAGTATGGAGATCAGCGGCCTGCTTGGCGATGACAAGCTTGTCGTAGATCTCCTTCTCCGGCGCGACCACCCAACCGATGCGGAAGCCCGGCGCGGCGATCTTGGAGAACGAACCACACAGAAGGCCCTTGTGCTCGCAGAACGAGAAAACGCTCGGCAGGTCTTCGCCCAGGAAGCGGAGCTCGCCGTAGGGGTCGTCCTCGACAAAGAGCACACCGTACTGGTCGCACAACGCCGCGACACCCTTGCGTTTCTCAAGCGAATAGCTTACGCCCGACGGGTTCTGGAAGTTGGGCACGGCGTAAAAACACTTGGCCCCTTCCTTGAACGCCGCTTCAAGCTCGGCGAGGTTCGGCCCGTCGTCCTCAAGAGACACGGTCACGAACTCGGGCTCAAACAGGGAAAACGCCTGAATGGCTCCGAGATAGCCGGGCCGCTCGATGACGACCCTGTCGCCCCGGTCAAGAAAGACCTTGGCGCCGATGTCGAGAATCTGCTGCGAACCCGAGGTCACCAGAATGGTATCCGGGTCCACGGTCAGGCCGCGCTTCAGATATCGCTGCGCGATGATCGCCCGCAGGCCCGCATCGCCTTCAGTGGTTGAATATTGCAAAGCGCTTGCCCCGATGTCCTTGAAGACCTCGTGAGCGGCCGCATCCATGGCGGGAACGGGGAAAAGTTCGGGATTGGGCAAACCGCCCGCAAAAGAAATGATCTCCGGATCAGCCGTGACTTTCAGAATTTCCCGGATGAATGAGCGATGAACGGTGCCCATCCTCCGAGCGAAACGTTGGGACATGTTTTTTTCCTCCAAGCCACTTCGGATACTCCGAAAGCTGCTGCCTTGCAAGAGGATGCCCGCCCAAAGAGCGGATAAAAAACACAGCCTTCCGGCTCAAAAGATAGAGGACCGGGGATCAAGCCGGTCCTCTGGGGGCAAGAAGAGGAGAATATGCATGTACCATGCGGTTCAGCCGCCCCGTCCAAACGGACACGCTCCGCTTGGGGATGGAGCTGCCAACAATCTAATAATAACTATTAACGAAACGCTGTCAAGTTCTCCCGATCACGAACACCAGCAGTCGGTTATTCCTTTCCCGAACACATGGAACGAATATTGCTTTTAACGTATCAGCCATTGAACCGCGGACAAAAGGATAAATAATGAAATCCATCCCCGCCATAGTTTTGTTCATCGGCCTGCTTGCGGCCGCGACAATCCCCGCGCACGCCGGGGGATTCATCGCCATGGCCGCTCCCTATCCCCCCTATGCCGAGAGCAACGGGCTGTCCGTCAAAGGCATGACGGTGTCCACCCTGACCACCATCATGGACAGGTGCGGCACCCCCATCGCCGACCGCGAGATAAAGCTCATGCCGTGGGCCTACGCCTGTGAAAGCGCCGCCCGGCAACCGGGCCGCATTCTGCTCAACGCCAATCGAACGCAAGAGACGGAACACCTGTACAAATGGGTTGGGCCGGTGGCCACGGCCAAAATCGTGCTCATCGGGCGCAAACGAGACCGGCTGTGTATCCCCTCCCGCGCGCACCTGAGCGGTTATCGCATCGCCACGGTGCGCTGGAGCCGTCCGGAAAAGAATCTTCTGGCAGGCGGTCTGAACGCGGAGCAGCTCATGCGCAGCCCAAGCCATGTCCAGGCCCTGCGGCAGCTCGGCAACGGTGACGCCGATCTCTTCGCCACGACGGAACTCGACGCGCCCCGCCTGCTGGAGGGGTTGGGAATGCGCCGAGAAGACTACACGGTCTATTTCGTCTTCAACGAAGAGTCCCTGTATTTCGCTTTCAGCCGCGACACGGACGATGACCTCATCGACAAGCTCAATCTGGCACTGGAGGAAATCAGGGCTTCGAAAGCCCAAGGAACAAACAGGTTCGAAATGACATGCGCCGAATAGAAAAGAGAAACGGATTCGATCAAACGAATCTGGGGAAAAAGCCGATAAATCCCGGCGCAAAGGGGCGAGGCGGCAGAACGAAGAAAGGGGCCTGGCGGCCCCTCTGTCATTTATTCCTTATCCGGTGACCAGTTCGGGTCGCGATATTTGTCGGGATTGTAAAGACGCCAATCGGAACCGTCATCATACTTCTCGTCCGCACCCGGATACGGAGTGTAGATGTTGTCCCGCTTGCTGGTTTCTTCGTGGCTATCCACATCTTCAATGAATACATGTTCCATGACAAACCTCTAATATCCTGAACTTTATTCACCTCGATACGGATCGTGTTTCGAGGCGGGACGCCATGCGCCCCGCCCTTTCGTGAATCAATTACCCGGCAGTGTCAAGCTTGGGCTTGACGTACAATTCACCACCGTGACAGTCGTTGATGACCAGCAGCGGGAAATCCTTGACCTTCATGGCGCGAATGGCCTCCGGCCCCAATTCATCGAAGGCGATGACCTTGGATTCCACGATGGAGTTTGACAGCAGCGCGCCCGCCCCGCCCGTTGCGCCGAAGTAGACGCCCTTGTGTTTCTTCATGGCTTCCCGGACTTCATCCGACCGCTTGCCCTTGCCGATGGACGCCTTCATGCCCAGGGAATGAAGCCTCGGCGCATAGGTATCCATGCGGTAGGAGGTGGTCGGCCCGGCGGAACCGATGGGACGGCCCGGAGGAGCCGGGCTGGGACCGACGTAGTAGATGGCCGAGCCCTCAAGCTCGAAGGGCAGCTCCTTGCCCGCATCCAGCAGTTCGAAAAGTTTCTTGTGGGCCGCGTCGCGCGCGGAATGAATGGTGCCGGACAGAAAAACGACGTCTCCGGCCCGCAACTGCTCAATGGCCTCGTCCGTAAGCGGCGTGTTCAATTTATATTCGGCCATTACAGCACGACCTCCTCGTGTCGCTGGGAGTGACACTGGACATTGACCGCCAGCGGCAGGCTGGCCAGGTGGCATGGTTCCATGGTGATCTTCACGCCGAGCACGGTGGTCTTGCCGCCCAGCCCCATGGGGCCGATGCCCAGCGCGTTGAGCGCCTCTTCCAATTCCTTCTCCATGGCCGCGACCGCGGGATCGGGATGGGTGTCGTCAAGCTCGCGCAAAAGCGACTTCTTGGCGATCTTGGCCGCGTGCTCGAAAGTACCGCCGATGCCGATGCCGATAACGGTCGGCGGACACGGATTCGGTCCTGCCTCGGCCACCCGCTCGACCACGAATTTCTTGATGCCCGCCCAGCCCTGGGCCGGAGCGAGCATGGTTACGCGGGACATGTTCTCGGCCCCGCCCCCCTTGGCCATGTAGGAAATCTTGAGCCGGTCGCCCGGGACCATGTCGAAATGAATGATGGCCGGAGTGCCGTCGCCGGTGTTGGCGCGGGTCATGGGATCGCACGCAGATTTTCGCAGATAGCCGTCCGCGTATCCTTTGCGCGTCCCTTCGTTGATAAGCTCACGCAGGTTGCCGCCCACAACCCGGCAATCGTCGCCGATCTCCACATAGAATACGGCCAGACCGCAATCCTGGCACAGCGGCAGCTTGGTGTCATGGGCCAGATCAGCATTCTCCAACAACTGGCGCAAAACCTCTTTCGCCGAAGGAGAATCCTCCTCGGCCATGGCCTGTTCCAGCCTTCTGCGAACGTCCTGCGGCAGCTCCGTGTTCGCCCTCATGCACATGGCGGCCACGGCCTCGACCACATCCTTTCCCTGAATTTCTCTCATTGATTAGCCTCCAATGATTACCTCCGGCGGCCAGAGGGGAAACTTTTGGAAAAGTTTCCCCTCTGAACTCTCCTTCAAAACTTTTTGCGGCTCGCTCCGCCCAAAGCCGTGCGAGCGCGTTGATGCATTCCGAGTCCCCTGCAAAAGAGGGGCAACCTGCTTATTTCCTGAAAAGACGTTTCAGGGACGTGATGCCCATTTTGCGCCGCAGGAATCCGAGCTGGTTCTGAAGCGGCAGGTGTTTGGGGCAGACGTCTTCGCAGGCGAGCAGGCCCATGCAGCCGAATATGCCCATGTCGTTGCCGATGATCTCGTAATAGTCGTGCTCGGTCCGCTCGTCGCGCGGGTCGATGAGGAACCGGGCCACGCGGTTGAGCGATGCCGCCCCCAGGAAGTCCTCGCGCAGCCGGGCCGTGCCGCAGGCGGCGATACAGCATCCGCACTCCACGCACCGCTCCAGCTCGTAGATGGCGACGGCGTCCTTGTTGTCCATGCGCTCTTCCAGCGCGGTGGGATCGAAGATCCTCTTGGTGTGAATCCAGGACTCGGTCTTGGTGTACATCTCACGGAACCAGGTACCGGTGTCCACGGACAGGTCGCCCACGAGCTTGAAGACCGGCAGCGGCAAAAGGGTTATCTCGCCCGGCAGGTCCCGGGTCTTGGTGTGGCAGGCCAGGCCCGGACGGCCGTTGATGACCATGCCGCAGGAACCACAGATGCCGGCCCTACAGCAGAAATCGAACTGGAGAGACGGGTCCTGCTCCTCGCGGATGCGATTGAGCGCGATGAACAGGGTCATGGAGTCGGTCTCTTCCAGGACGAACTCCTGCATATGCGGCAAGGACAGCTCGTCTTCGGGATTATACCGGAAGATATTGAGTTTGAGTAATCTGGACATGGCTATTCCTTCCTGTCGTCGGCGCTGATGATTTGCGAATGGCCGTAGCCCCGGTCACCCGGCGGTATTTCCACGACGGTGGTGGCGGGCTCGTATTCGAGAGTCGGGAGGGTGTCCTCCGGCTTTTTCCAATAGGCCAAGGTGCGGGTCAGCCAGTCGCGGTCGTTACGCGCGGGGAAGTCCTCGCGGTTGTGCGATCCGCGCGACTCGGTGCGCATGAGCGCGCCGTAGGCGACCATCAAGGCGAGCCTGACCTGGCCTTCGAGCTTGAGGGCGGCGGCCAGCTCGGGGTTGACGCCCTTGCCGTTGGAACGCAGCCCGACCTTCTTGGCCCGAATGAGGGCCTCCTGCAATTCGGCCACGCATTTTTCGAGCCCATCCTGAGTGCGGAAGATGTTCGCGCCCTTGTGCAGGGCCTCCTGCATGGCAGCGCGGACCTTGTAAACGTTCTCCGAGCCGTTGGCGCCGGAGATCAGCGCGTCGATGCGGGCCTGCTGCCTGCCGACCTCGTCGTTGATAAGACCGGTCTTGAACTCGGTCTCGCACCCTTCGAGGTATTCGGCGACCTTGCGCCCGATAATGCCGCCGGCAACCACGGTCTCGGCCAGGGAGTTGCCGCCCAGCCGGTTGAAGCCGTGCATGTCCCAACAGGCGGCCTCGCCCGCGGCGAACAGTCCCTTGAGGCCGTAGGCGGCCCCGTCCCTGTTGGTGCGCACGCCGCCCATGGAATAGTGCTGGGTCGGGCGCACGGGGATGAGCTGATGAATGGGGTCCACGCCCAGGAACGAGGTGCATATCTCGTAGACCTCGCGCAGCTTGCCGGTAATGTGCTCCTCGCCCAAATGGCGGATATCGAGCCAAAGATGCTCGCCGTAGGGTGACTTCACGCCGTGGCCTTCTCGCATGTGGTGGGTCATCCAGCGTGAGACCACGTCGCGGGAGGCCAGCTCGGCCTTCTCGGGTTCGTAGACGTGCATGAACCGCTTCTCGTCCACATCGAGCAGGGTGCCGCCGTCGCCCCGGCATCCTTCGGTGACCAGGATGTCGGTGGGCACGATGCCGGTGGGATGGAACTGGACGGCCTCCATGTTGCCCATGGGAACCACGCCGGTGTTGACGCACATGGTGTGCGCTCCGCCGTCGCAGATGACCGCGTTGGTGGTGTTCGGGTAGATGCGGCCGAACCCGCCCGCCGCGATCATGGTCGCCTTGGACAGGTAGACGCGGAGTTCCCCGGTGCGCAGGCAGCGGGCGACCACGCCGAAGCAGGTCTCGCCGTCCTGGAGCAGGGCGATGGCTTCGGTCTTGTCGTGAACCTCAACGCCCTTTTCCGCGCAACGGTTGTCCATGGTGCACATGACCGCGTGGCCGGTGCCGTCCGAGGTGTAGCAGGTGCGCCATTTGGCCGTGCCGCCGAAGGAACGGGCCATAATCAGCCCTTCCTTCTCCTTGGCCTCGACCTTTTCATATTGCTTGCCGCCCTTGTAATAGATGGACTTGCCGGGAACCACGCGGTTCCACGGAACGCCCCAGTGGGCAAGACGACGCATCTCGATGGGAGCGGCGTCCGCGAACAGCCGGGCGACCTCCTGGTCGCACCCCCAGTCCGAGCCCTTGACCGTGTCCGCGAAGTGGACGTCGGGACAGTCGCCCTCGCCCATAACGGAATTGCCCAGGGAGGCTTGCATCCCGCCCTGTGCGGCGGAGGAATGGGACCGCCGGGCCGGGACCAGGCTCAGGCAGACGACGGAGAAACCGGCTTCGGCCGCTTCCACGGCCGCCCGCTCGCCCGCCAACCCCGCGCCGACAACAAGAAAATCGGTGTAGACAGTTTGCATGGCGTATTCTCCGTCAGTTGGTGCTCAGGAAAAGGAAACGGGCCAGGGTAATCAGGCCGATGCCTATAAAAATGAAGGTAAGCAGGTTCTCACCGCGCTTGAACTTGCCGCGCTCCCGATCCTTGATGAATCCCCACTTGACCCCGATACGGTAAAAGCCGATGCCCACGTGCAGTTCGGCCAGGGGAAGCAGGAACAGATAGAAGACGGCCCAGAACCCGCTCTGAACACGGGCTGCGGACTTTGCCGCCGTAATCGGCAGGTCGGTCAACACCACCCACATGTGGATGGAACCCATAACCAGGATAAGCATGGCCGAAACCACCTGAACCACCCACAGCCAGGTGTCCCCGTGGTGCATCATCTTTGCGTGCTGCCAGATGGTCTTCTGGCCCTCGGCCCGGAAGGGTATCTTTCTGGCGGCCAGGACAAAGTGCGTCAGGAAGACGAGAAAGATGAGCGGACCGCCCACCTGGGCCATCATTGTCGCCTCGAAAAATTCGGCGATGGCGTTCATCAGACGGGGGCTGACCACGACGCTGGATACCAAGAGCATGTGACACCACATGAACAAAATCAGGCTGGCACCGGACAGCATTTGCAGCCAATCCATGACGCCGTCCCACTTGCCGGTTTTTCCGGCTGGCGCATAACTAATGGACATTCATTCCTCCGTTTGGTTGGACACGGAAACACCCTAGACAATCGTCTGCCTACGTAGGCTTGAAAAAAGAAATCTGTCAATATCTCCAAGCCCATCTCACCGACTCGTCATCTGGAAATGACGGTTTTTCCCCGCTACGTGAACGAAATCGGCCGTGCAAACCCGCCGCGACCGGAAGCCGCCCCCTTTTGCGGTTTCCATTTCAGGCTGCCTCGGGTAGGGTACCCTACTCCTGCTGTGGACCTCCCTCCGCCAGACTTGCCATTCCGACACCAGGACTTATCTTATTGGCCGTGTTGAAATTGATTCAATGCGACAGCAGAAAGTAAGACCAACTTTATGGAGTCGTATCCATGTTCCGAAAACTGTTACTGCTCGCAGGGCTCACGCTGATCCTTGCGGCCTGCCAAACCGCAACTATGAATAAAAGAACCGAAACCGTCCCCTCCCCGACCCCGGATACCTCGACCGCCAAGGCGGCTTCCCTTCCCTCCCTGGACGCCGACGCCCAGGGCGCGACGCACATCGTCAAGCTGAAGAACGGCCTGACCGTTCTCATCAAGGAAGACGACAGGTTCCCGCTGGTCAACGTCCGCCTCTACGTCCACGCGGGCAGCGCCTATGAAACGCCCGAAATAGCGGGCATCAGCCACCTGCTCGAGCACATGGTCTTCAAGGGCACGGACAACCGTGGCCCCGGCGAAACCGCCCGGCAGATTGAATCAGTTGGCGGCAGCCTGAACGCGGCCACCAGCTTCGACTACACCGTCTACTATGTGGAAGTGCCCGAGACACAATGGAAACTCGGCATGGACGTGGTCACGGACATGGCCTTTCACCAGACCATCGACCCCAGGGAGCTGGAGAGCGAAAAGAAGGTCGTCCTCGAAGAACTTGAGCGCGGCGAAGACACGCCCACCAGCAAGCTGTTCAAGACACTCCAGTCCATGGTCTGGAAGGAGACCAGCTACGAATGGCCGATCATCGGCTTCCGCGACACCGTCTCCGGCATCACCCGTCCGCAGATAAAACAATACATCGCGACCCACTACCAGCCGCAATCCATGCTGCTGGCCGTGGTCGGCAAGGTCGATCCCGACAAGATTCTGGCCGAGGCCAACGATCTGGTCGGCAGCCTTTCGAACACCCGCTCCTTCACCCCGCCCGCGCCCCTGCCCATCCCCGAGGCGGGCGACGGTCCGCAGGCGGTCAAGCTGTCCGGCAAATGGAACAAGGTCTACATGGGAGCGGCCTTCCCCATCCCTTACGGGACCTCGGCCGAAATCCCGGGCCTGGAAATGCTCTGCCAGCTTATGGGCGGCGACGACACTTCGCGGCTCTACAGGACCTTCAAATACGAGAAACAGTTGGTGGACGACATCTCTATCGCGCCCCTCTCCCTTGAACGCGGCGGGATGCTCTATGTCCACGCAGTGCTGGACGCCGACAAGGTCGATGAGTTCTGGACCGAACTGAACAAGGAGATGGCTTCCTTCGATCCGGCGGACTTCACCGACCGCGAAATCGAACGCGCGCGCCTGAACCTTGAGAACAGCCTGTTCCTGGCCAAGGAAACCCTGTCCGGCCTGGCTGGCAAGCTCGGCTATTTCCAATTCCTCGACAACGGCGAGCAGGCTGAGAAGAACTATCTCTTCTCGCTGAACCAGGTGAACCGCGCCGAGCTCAAGCGACTGTTCGACGAATACGTCCGGCCCGACCGGCTCGCCTTGGCCGTGCTCACGCCCGAAAACTCCACGGTCTCCGCCGAAGGCCTGACCGACATCACCAAGGCCAACTGGCCCAGCAAAAAGGCGGCCGAGGCCAAGCAGGCCGCCGAACAGGCCGCAGGCCCGGCCGAAGTTGCCCTGCCCGGCGGTTCCAAGCTGATCCTTTTGCCCGACGACACCCTGCCCTACACGGCCATGTCCATGTACTGGACCGGCGGCGACGGCGAACTCGACCCGTCTCAACAGGGACTGGCCGCGCTGACCGCCAACACCCTGACCAGAGGAACCTTGCGGATGTCCGCCACCGAGTTGCAGGACTTCCTGTCCGACCACGCGGCCAGCCTCGGCTCCACCGCCGGACGCAACGTCTTCGCCCTGGAGGCCAAATTCCCCACTCGGTTCACCGATCAGGTGCTCCCTGTCATCACCGACACCCTGACCTCCCCGTCCTTCAACCAGACCGAGGTGGATCGGGCCAAGCAGGACCAGATCGCGGCCATCAAGCAGAGCGAGGACAGGCCCCTCGGCCTGGCCTTCCGGCACCTCTTCCCGTTCCTGTACAAGACCGGCCCCTACTCCCTGTTCCATCAGGGCACTCCAGAAGGCGTCGAGCAATTCACCACCGCCGACATCATGCGCTTCTGGGGCCGCCAGTCCATGCAGCCCTTCACCCTGGCCGTGTGCGGCCGGTTCGATCAGGCATCCATGGAAGCCTTTGCCACGCGCATAGCCCAAACGCTGACCGCGCCCACCGGCGAATACCTCTTCTCCACCCCCGAATGGGGAGGCGAAAAGGAAGAGGCCTTGCACCTGCCCGACCGGAACCAGGCGCACCTCCTGATGATCTTCCCCACCCCGGGCAAGACCGACCTGGAAGCTTCGTCCAAGCTTGAACTGCTGCGCGCCGCCCTGGCGGGCCAGTCCGGCCTGCTCTTCCGCGACCTGCGCGACAAACAGGGACTCGCCTACACGGTCACCGCCATGCTCTGGCAGAGCCGCAACACCGGGTTCATGGCCCTCTACATCGGCACCGGCCCGGAAAAGGTCGACCAATCCATCGCCGGATTTCACAAGGTGCTGGGCGAGCTGGCCACAACCCCGCTTCCGCAGGACGAGATCGACCGCGCCCGGAACATCCTCACTGGCGACTACTACCAGGAACACCAGTCCCTGCTCTCCCGTAGCCGCGAGGCCGCCAGCCTCCAGTCCCGCGGGTTTGACCTCGACTATGAGCGGAAGCTCATCGAACGGGCCCAGACCGTCACCCCCGCCGAAGTTCAGGCCATGGTCAAGGAGTACCTCGACCCGGCCAAGGCGTACCTCATGAAGGTCACCCCGTAGATTCCACGACATCCGAAAAAAAGAGGCCGGTCCCACCGGCCTCTTTTTTTTGCGCCCATCCCCCCCGTCCGCCCCGTGAAGGGGAGTGCAACCGGCTATCAACCTCGATATAGTGAAATTCCGGCCCCCGCCCGATCCACGGCAGGTCCCCGAACGGCCCGCCCAAAGGGTTGCCCCCCGCCCCCCGGTGCGCTACAAATCGCGAACGACAACTTTCAGTTACCTACATCGAGGGGAAACGCATGGCGCTTATATTCGGTTCACCCAGGAAACAGGCCGCGGACAAGGACGACACCGGCACCGACCAACGCCTGACCCTGGCCAAGGACATCTACATGGCCGGGAAAATGAAAATCGTCACCACCGAAGCCGTACCGGGCCGCGACATCCAGTCCGCCTTCGGACTCCTGGTCTGCCGCAGCTACGTCTTCGACAACGCCTTCTACGGCCTCATGGCCCAGGCCGTCGATGTCAACGCGGACGCCATCGTCGGCTATCGCGAGTCGGTGGCTTTCCACCCCGAAGGCGACAAATACTATTCCTGCTACGGCACGGCGGTCCGCCTGAAAAAGCTCAAATAGGACATGCAAAGCGAATCCGCCCTGTCACGCCTGTTCCCGCACGGCCTGGCCATCGCCTTTCTGGTCCTCTGGGCCGCGTTGGCGGTGAACCCGGTCATGCGCGACGTCTGGTGGGCCGAGAACATCCCCGTCATGGCGGCCTTCCTGCTCCTGGCTGCCACCTACCGGACCTTCCGTTTTTCCAACCTCGCCTATGCTCTGATGGCCTGCTGGCTGATGCTGCACACCATCGGCGGGCACTACACCTTCGCCAACGTGCCCTTTGATTTCATCACCGACCTGTTCGGTTTCGAACGCAACCATTTTGATCGGCTCGGACACTATTCCATCGGCTTCTACGCCTTTCCCATCGCCGAATTCCTGACCCGCAAGAACCTGGCGAAGCCTGTGGTGGTTTACCTCTTCTCCCTGTTCGCCATCATGGCTCTGGCGGCGGGTTACGAAATCATTGAGTGGTGGTACGCCGTATTGGCGGGCGGCGAGGCGGGGATTGAGTTCCTCGGCTCCCAGGGCGACATATGGGACGCCCAGACCGACATGCTCTGCGACACGCTGGGCGCGGTCACGGTCCTGGCGCTATTCGCTTTCTCGGGAATCAAACCCGACAGGGCCTAGACTCCCCATTCCCCCAAAACGGCTTATTACATTTGAGCGGACGCTCCCACGCAGGGACCGCGCCTTATCCGTTGCCTTGATTCGCCAAAGCCGCGCGGGCTGCCGCCGGATCGAGCGGTAGCCATTACGCGCATTCATTGAATCGCGCCCAAAAACGCGTTTGTTGGCAGCATGGTCCCAAAAACATGGGGCCGATGCGCGTCAACGCATCGGCCCCGTGATATCGGACTTTTGCCGGACAATCGCTAATCGCGCACGCCCAACCTCCGGTCGAGGAGCAGGAGGTCCGCGACGGTCAGGGCCATCATGGCCTTGAGTACCGGGTTAATACGGGGGATCGCGCTGATGTCGTGGCGGCCGCCAACCATGATGAAGGTCGGCTCGCCTTTGGTGGTGATGGTCCGCTGTTCCTGAAGAATGGACGGGATAGGCTTGACGTAAGCCCTCGCGATGACGTCCTGCCCCGAGGATATGCCGCCGAGGATACCGCCCGCGTTGTTGGAAAGGAAGCCGTCCGGGCCGATGGGATCGTTGTTCAGGCTGCCCATCGAACGCGCCGCCGCCATGCCCGAACCGATCTCCACTCCCTTGACCGCGCCCACGGACATCAACGCCCCGGCGATGCGGGCGTCGAACTTGCCGAATACCGGCTCTCCGAGACCGGCGGGAAGGCCGGAGACGCGGATTTCGACCACGCCGCCCAACGTGTCCTCGTCGTCGCGCACCTTGGCGACGCGATCGTTCCATTTCTCGATCACATCCGGGTCCGGGCTGAAATAGGGCCTGTCCTGCGCGTTCTCATAGTCCTTGGTCTCGGCCGGGATGCCGCCCAACTCGACGGTATAGGCGTGGACCGAAATGCCTTCGAGACGCAACAGCTCCTGGGCGACGGCCCCACCCGCCACGCGGGACACGGTCTCCCGCCCAGAGGAACGTCCGCCCCCCCGATAATCGCGGAAGCCGTACTTGGCGTTGTAGGTAAAATCCGCGTGGCCGGGACGGAACACGTCCTTGATCTTGGAATAGTCGTGGGAACGCTGGTTGGTGTTCTCCACGAAAAAACCGATGGGCGTGCCCGTGGTCCGGCCCTCGAATACGCCGGACAGGATGCGGACCTGATCCGGTTCCTGGCGGGTGGTCGAAGCCAGGCCGCCCTGGCCGGGCCTGCGCCGGTCCAGCTCAAGCTGAATAATGGATTCGTCCAGTGGGATACCGGGGGGACAGCCGTCCACCACGCCGCCCAGGCCCGCGCCGTGGGACTCGCCGAAGGTGGTCAGCCGAAAAATGCGTCCAAAGGTATTGCCGCTCATACTCGCTCCATGCCTGACTAATATTTCTCCACGCGCATGATGTCCTCGGTCCTGCCGAGAATTACCAGCACGTCCCCTACCTTGAGCGCCCTGTCCGCCTGGGGCACGAAGTGGAACTCCGAATCCCCGGCCAGCCGGAAAGCGATGACCTGCACCTGATACTTGTTGGTCAGGTCAAGATCGCGCAAGGTCTTTCCAACCCAATTCTCCACGATGATTTCCCGCACGGCCACGTCCTTGCCGAGCCCGAAGTATTCCTGCAGGCCGGGAGCGGTAAGGCGGTTGGCCATCTGGGCCGCGACGAACGCCTCCGGAAAAACCACGAAGGGCACGCCAAGCTTGTATAGCACCCGCTCATGCGCCTCGCTGATGGCCTTGACCCAGATATTCTTGACCCCCACGGCCTGGAGGTTCAGGACCACCAGGATGCTCGCTTCCATGGAATCGCCGGTGGAAACGATGACCCGGTCCAGTTCCTGAATGCCGATCTGGCTGAGCATCTTCTCGTCGGTGGCGTCCGCTTCGTAGGCTTGGGCGATGATGTCCTGGGCCCGGCGCACATACTCGGGATCGATGTCCACCCCGACCACTGAATGGCCGAGCTCGGTCAAGGCCTTGGCCAGGGAGAACCCGAACTTGCCGAGACCGATGACGGCGATTTCCTTTTTTACAGCCATTGAAACTTCTCCTTGTCGTCTAACCGAAGGGCAGCGTGGAGGTCGGCACCTTGAAACGCCGCTCGGTCTGCCAGCTCTGTAGAGCCGAAAGCATCCAGATGGGCCCCAACCGCCCCACGAACATGAGCACGATGAGCGTCACCCGCTCGAAGTCGTTGAGCAGCGAGGTCATGCCCGTGGACAGCCCCACCGTCGCAAAGGCGGAAATGGTTTCGAACATGTCGGCGATGAACTCGCCTCGCGCCATGAGGTAGGAACTGTCACCGCTTTCCAACGCGGTCAGGACCATGGTGCCCGCGCCAACCAGAAGCAGGCTCATGGTCACCAGGGAAACCACCTTGTTCATGGCCTTCTGGTCCAGGGCGAAGCGGCCGATGCGCACCTGCTCCCACCCCCGGAATTCGGCCCAGACAAAGCCAACCAGGGCGCGGAAAGTGGTGGTCTTGATGCCGCCCGCACAGGACCCCGGCGAACCGCCGATGAACATGAGGACCATCATGAAGGCCAGGGAAACATTGGTCATGCCGCCGATGTCCACGGTATTGAAGCCTGCCGTGCGGCAGGTCACCGACTGGAACAGGGCGTTCCAGAAATGTTCGAGAAAATTGTCCGGCGCGTTGCCCGCCGCGCCCTCGGCCACGAAGATGACCACGGTCCCGACGGCCACCAGAATCAGAGATGTCTTGAGCACGATGGACGTATGCCAGCTCATGCGCGGTCGGCCCAGCCTGCGCCCGTTCCGCCCGAAGAGCGCGTTCCAGATCAGGATACCGCACTCGTTGAGCACGTAGAAGCCGAGTCCGCCCGCGGTGATGAGCACGATAAAGACCATGTTGACCCCACCATTCCCGGACCATTGGGTCAAGGAATCGGGATACAGGGAGAACCCGGCGTTGCAGAACGCCGACACCGAATGAAAAACGGCCGAATAGGGATTGAAACCGACGGGGTCCATCAGCCACAGACAGAGCGCGCCGACGGCTTCGAAGGAAAAGGCCCAGGCCACTACGCGCATGAGAAACCGGGTCAGGCTGAAGGAAGGGTCGTGCAACAGGGATTGTCCCACGGCCAGCCTGTCGTTCAGGGAGACGTGCCTGCCGAGCAGGTGGATAATGAGCGTGGTGAAGGTCATGATCCCCAAGCCGCCGAGCTGGATGAGGACCAGAATGACGTCCAGGCCGAGAGTCGAGAAATACGAGCCGGTGTCCACCACGGCCAGGCCGGTGACACACATGGCCGAAGTGGCCGTGAACACCGCGTCCACAAAGGACAACGTGCCGCCGGGGTGGCTCACGTCCAGATGCAGGATGAGTGCGCCGATTAGTATGGCCCCGGCAAAGAACCAGACCGGCAGCCAATACGGCGAAAAGACTTTAGTTCGCATGGTCCTCCACGCTTATATGCCTGACGGGCCAACCTGTCAAAAACGCTCGGAGATGGTTTTCACGATTTCGTATGCCCGCTCCACCGTGCCGTCCAGGTCCACGCCCTCGACAACGTGATGCGCGCAGCCTTCGTAGAAACCAGCGCGCTCGGCCAGGACCTCGCGGACCTCGTCGGCCAGGGATTTGCCGGTCAGGGATGGACGTTGGGAAGCGAGCGGGTCGGCTGCCAGCCTTCGCGCCAGCTCGTCGGGACCGGTCTTGAGATACAGCGTCAGCCCCCCGGACAGCACGGCCCGGTTCTCCTCGCGCAAAACGATGCCCCCGCCGCAACCGATGACGCGTCCGCCGGGCGCGGCCTCACGTTCAAGCGTTCTGGCTTCCTCGTCGCGAAAGGCGTCCCAGCCGTTGGCTTCGACGAACGACGCAATGTCCATGCCCACGGCCTCGACAAAAGCATGGTCCGTGTCCACGAACTCCATGCCCAGCCGTTTGGCCAGGGCTCGGCCGACGCTGGTCTTTCCGCAGGCGCGCGGTCCTATGAGAAAAATGTTCCTCGCCTTGTGCATTCCGAGCACCGTAAGGGAAAACCGTCCAGCATTCAATGATTTGCCCGGCCCCATCCGCTTTGCATCCCCGTCGATAACTGATACCTTCCGCCATGCCCCTCATGGGCATTTTTCCAGCCACCCAAATAAGCGAGGGAAAAGCACATGAAAACAGCCATCTTCGGCTTCTCCGGCTCAGGTAAAACCGACCTCTTCGCCGCCTTGGCGGGCCCGGACGCGGCCGCCTCGGGCAATCGGGCCATGGTCAAGGTCCCGGACGCCCGGCTCGACCCGCTTATCGAACTCTTCAACCCCAAAAAGGTCACCTACAGCGAAATCGAGTACCTCGACATCCCCGGTGGAGGCGGCAAGGGCGCGGGGCTGGGCGAACGCGTGCTCAACGAAGTGCGGCCCTACGACTGCTTCATAGCCGTGCTCGACGGTTTCTCGGGCATGAACGACCCCAAGCAACAATGGCAGGCCATAGAGGCGGACATGATGGTCTCGGACCTGGCCGTCATCGAGAAACGGCTGGAGAAGCTCTCCGCCGACGGCAAGAAAAACAAGGCACTGGTGGACCCGAAGGAGGAGGCCGCCCTCAAGCGAGCCCTTGCCCTGCTTGAAGAGGAACGCCCCCTGCGTTCGGATGTGGAGGTTTGCGGACTGCCCGAACTCAGGGGCTACAAATTTCTCTCCGCGCGGCCCATTCTCTACGCCTGGAACTGCCCCGAGGGCGAGGAAGCGGATCGCAAGCTCCCAGAGGACTCCCTGGGCATGGCCCATATCGCCGTATCGGCCAAGCTTGAACGCGAACTGGCCGAGATAGACGATCCCGAGGAAAAGGCCATGTTCCTGAACGACCTGGGCATCACCGAATCCGCTTTGGACAAGGTTATCGCCAAGACCTACCAGCTCCTCGGCCTCATTTCCTTCCTGACGGCGGGCGAGGACGAATGCCGCACCTGGCCCCTGCGCGTCGGCTCCACCGCTCCCCAGGCCGCAGGCGTCATTCATACGGATTTCGAAAAGGGTTTCATCCGCGCCGAAGTCATCGGTTACGACGACTTCCTGACATACGGCGACTTCAAGAAAGTCAAGGAGGCGGGCAAGGCCCGGCTGGAAGGCAAGGACTACATCGTCGAAGACGGCGACATCATCGAATTCCGGTTCAACGTGTAGCCTACGCTGCGGCCCATTTTCCAGGCCTCACCGCAAGCTCTATTCGCTGTTCGATTGCACTTGCCAACCATGCCAACAATAACTATTATTAAGTCATGAATGATACCAATACCTGTACAAAGCATCGTGAAGTGGCCATCGAGTTGGGAGACTGCCGCTCCTGCATGGGGTGCATCGACCTCAACCCCGACGTTTTCCAGTGGGACGATGCCCTGGACATGCCCTATGTGTGCCGCTCCAAGGTCACTGAGGAAGAAGTCCGCGACATCATGAACTCGTGTCCCGAAGGCTGCATCGTCTTCGTGGACTGTTGACCCGCTCCAACCTCATTTCCACAGAAAAGCCGGGCTCATGCCCGGCTTTTTTCTTGTAAAGCAACCGCCTGACGCCAACGTTCGCGCAACAGGCCGCAGAGCTTTTCTCGGGACATTGCCGTTTTCCCCGCAATATCCAAAACGATGCGCCCGTCCTTGACCACATAACCGCTCATCGTGGCGTGAAACCGATTGTCGAACAGCAGTTCGTCCACGGAATGCAATTCGATGACGAGTTGCCTGACCGATATCTTGGGAGAAGGGAACAAAATGCTCTTTCCGATGCTCCTTTCCATGGGTATGACCACAATGTCCCTGATATTCGTCCAGGGGCAGTACCACCGGACCATGCTTCCGGCCATGAGGCCGTCATCGCTCGTTTCCAGAAACGGCTTGTCTGAGGCAAGTGCATACAGGGAAAAGGCTGAGGCCACACCGACGGCAAGACCGAGCGCGAAAATCCGAATGTCGAGATCAATCTCCACCCCCGGAAGAGTCGTGAAATACAGGCAGATCACGACCAAAGAACCGGCAAGCCCCACCCAGGCGAAGAACCAGGAAAGGGCCCGGCTGACCTGTTCGATGACGACCTCGGCCAAACCGCCCTACTTTTTCGGCGGCATGGGCGGCAGCGAACATTCGCAATGGTCGCCGCACACGAAACCGCAGTAAGTGTGGAAAACGCGTGTTTGCCGCTCCCGCTGCTCGTCGGTCAGCGGCCTGAATTCCGCCACCCCGACCATCCGCATGAGCCGTTCGTAATCGGGAACCGCGTCCATGCTCCGGGCGATCTCCTCGCCGGTTCGCACATCCAGGAGGGTGGCGTCCATGGTGTCGGTGACGAGCGCGTAAGGGACCGGCCCGCCCTCTATGAGCCGGGCGGCGCACACGGTCTCGCGTTCGAAGGTGGCTACCTCTCCCGCGCAGAAAAGGACCAGGAACACGGGCCTGCCCTGCTCGTCATAAAGCACGAAGTCAATGGGCCGCTCGAACTCCTCCCCCTCCACGCAATACTTCAACGGGACCTTGGCCTTGAGCCGGTCCTTTGGATAGCCCTTTTCCTCCACCAGGAGCCGCGCCAAAAGCTGCCGGAATTCCTCAAAGGTGGTCTCGTCTATCTCCTCGCCGGAGAGGTAGTCGCGGAGCGTTCCGCCCAAGCTTGTCTCGTGCATGAAAGCCCTCCCTTTCTTCTTAGAATAAATCGCCTGAGAGCCTGGCGCAAGGCGGAACGCGGTCTAGAGAAACCACACCGGCTCCTTCCGCTCCCGACACGAACCCGTCAGCCGCCTGCCGAACTCCGCAACCTGGCTGTCCGGCTTGGCGGTGCGTGCGCCTTCCGGACAGAACTTGATGCAGGCGCAACACTTGATGCACTTTTCGGCGTCGGTCCTGTCGTACGCGCCCTCGGCAATGGCCCCGACCGGGCATTTTTCCGCGCAGGTGCCGCATTGAATGCAGGCGTCGCCGACCTCGATGAAGTCCACGGGAACGCCCTTCTTCAGCTCCCTGTAGGGACGGTTGCCGGGAACGGCGATGTCCGGGGCCTCGTCCACTGACGAAAGGGAGTCCATTGCCTCGCGTACCTTGCCGCCAAAGGTTTCGGCCAGGTGAAGGTCGTCGCCGTCGGGCCTGGACACGGCCACAGGCGTTGCCGGGGTCGAAAAGGAATGCTCGCCGACAAAAGCGGCACAGGCAACCGGGACACCGCCGCGCGACCGGACGATATCGGTCAGCTCCAGCAGTGCGTCGTCATAATCGCGATTGCCGTAGACCGCCACGCAGACCACGGGCGTGCGGTCCAGCCGCAATCCTTCGAGCCATCGGCCAAGGAGAACCGGAACGCGCCCGGCGTAGACCGGCACGGCCAGCACGAGGAGATCGTCGTCAGATGCGTGGAGCGACCGGCCCCGCGCATCCGCCATGGTGATGTCCACGTCTTCCGTGTCCCCGTATCGCAATCCACGCGCCAGAGCCTCGACAATGGATGCAGTGGTTCCGGTGGGAGAAAAATAAGCCAATTTCAAGGATTGAATGCGCATGGAAAGCCTTCCTGTTATTTAAATGATCGCATGGATTATCCACGTCCAAAAGAGTGCGTTCCCTCTACGCGCTCCCGCCTGCATTCCATCCGCCGTTTGTTGCAGCCCCCCAGTTCTAGCCTCCTCCCCCAATGGGGTCAATCGCACACGGGAAAAGCCTATCTCCAATGCCGAACGAGAAGAGATACTCCGCGCTGACAGGCAATCAAGCCCCCTTCCCCCCCACATTCCAGTTACCGCCCCGATGGAGCAAGGCGCAAAGGGCAAGCTCCGCTTGACGCGGCCCAACAAAAAAGGGGCGGAAGCACTGCTTCCGCCCCTTTTATTAATAACGCAACCTGTTAGTGGCCGCCGCCGCTGAAAGTGACGGTGATGCCGTACAGGGTCTTGCCCGCGTTGATGGCGAAGTTGAACAAGGGAGCCGGGATCATGCCTATGACCAGCACTGCCGCGGCGAGCATACCCGCGCCTGCGGAGGCGAACCAACCATTGTCGGGCGGGGCCACTTCGCTCGGCGTCGTCTCCTCGGTGAAGGCGTGCCGGAACAGGGACAGGTAGTAGTAGATGGCGATGGCCGAGTTCAGCACCAGGGTGATGACCAGCCAGTTATAACCGTGGTCCCAGGCCGAGGTGATGAGGAAGAACTTGCCCATGAAGCCCATGGTCGGCGGCAGGCCGACGAGGGCGAAGGCCCCTGCGGCCAGCGAGAACGCCAGGGCCGGTGCCTTCTTGTACAGGCCGTTCAGGTCGGTCAGCTTGAGATTGCGGCCGTCCGAGGCCACGCGGCTGACAATCCAGAACACGAGCAGGTTCATCACGAGGTAGGCCATGCCGTAGAAGGCGGCCGCGCCGATACCCTCGGGAGTGCCGGAGACCAGACCGACCATGATGTAGCCCGCATGGGCCACTGACGAGAAGCCGAGAAGCCTCTTTATGTCCGTCTGGGCCAAGGCCGACAGGTTGCCGAAGGTCATGGACAGCGCGCCGAGCACCGCCAGGATGGTGGTGATCTCAAGACCGGGCTTGAGAAGCACGGCCAGGCGGCACAGGACCACGATGGCGCCCATCTTGGGCATGGTCGCCACAAACGCGGCAGTCTCGTTGCTGGCGCCCTGATAGACGTCCGGGCACCAGAAGTGGAACGGGAACAGGGCCAGCTTGAAGAACATGCCGCCCAAGAAGAGCGACAGGCCCACAACGGCCATGGGCTGGTCGGCGAACGACCAGGACTTGTTCATAAGCTCGGCGATGTGGGTCGTGTGCTGGGTGGCCATGATGTAGGATAAGCCGTACAGGGCCAGGGCCGTGGCGACCGCGCCGAACATGATGTACTTGATGCCCGCCTCGGCCGCGCCCTTGTCTTTGGCGCGCAGCGGGATGACCGCGTACATGGAGTATGAGGCCAGCTCCAGGGCCAGATAGATGGTAATCAGCTCCACGGAGGAGGCGAGCAACATCAGGCCGAAGGTGGAGAAGCCGAGCAGCATGTAGTAGTCGGCCCGCTTGCCCTCCGCAAGGGTGGGCTGGCGTGAGGCGTTGAGCACGACCACGTAGAAGCCGAACGTAATGACGATCTTGAAGAACTGGGACATGAGATCCACTTTGTAGACGTCCCAAAACATGGTCCCGTGCAGATGGAAGCCGGTGATGGTCACGAAGAAGGCGGCGCAGGCGCCGAAAGGCAGCCACCGCTCGACAGGCGGCTTCCACTCCCTGCTGCCGAGGGACTGAACCATGAGGGCCAGCACCATGCAGAGGAAGAACAGCTCCGGGACAAGCGCAGTGATGTTGAAGTTCACGTCGTTATCCCCCTATTCCTTTTCCGCCGTCACGTTCAGGACGTCAGCGGCGGCTGTTTGCAACGGTTGCACGGTTTCCACGACAGCCACCTTCCGGCTGTCGAAGTCTTCGAGCAGCTTGTTTATGGAGGGATCGATGACCTTGAAGAACGGGGTGGGCGCGAGGCCGATCCAGAACACGAACACGGCCGGAATGGTCAGGTAGATCCACTCGCGGGCGTTGAGGTCGCGCCAGGTCTTGGCCGTGCTGGGCTTGCCCCAGGCCATCTTCAGGGACACTCGGAACATGTAGGCCGCGGCCAGGAGCGCACCGGGAACCAGGAGCATACCCAGAATGGTGGACTGCTCGAAAGCGCCGATGAACACCAGAATCTCGCCGACGAACCCGTTGGTTCCCGGGAAGCCGAAGGACGCGAGCGCCATCAGGCCCCAGAAGAACATGAAGGCCGGAAGGTACTTGCCCAGGCCCATGTTCTTCGAGATTTCACGGCTGTGGCTGCGTTCGTAGACCGCGCCGATCATCATGAAGAGCGCGCCCGTGACGATGCCGTGGTTGAGCATCTGGAAGAGCGCGCCTTCAACGCCGCGTTGGTTGAACAGGAAGATGCCCAGGGTGACGAAGCCCATGTGGCCCACCGACGAGTAGGCGACCAGCTTCTTGATGTCCTGCTGTCCCAGGGCGATGGCTCCGCCGTACAGGATGGACACGACCGAAATCGCGATCATCATGGGGGCGAAGTATTCGGAGGCCGCCGGGGTGAGCGGCAGGCAGAAGCGCAGGAACCCATAGGTCCCCATCTTCAGCAGGACGGCCGCCAGGATGACGGAACCAGCCGAAGGCGCCTGCACGTGAGCCGCGGGCAGCCAGGTGTGGAACGGGAACATGGGAACCTTGATGGCGAAGGCGAGCGCCATTGCCAGGAAGGCCCAGAACTGGAAGCGGAAGCTGAAGTTCATCTGCATCAGGTCCGGGATGGAGAAGGTTCCGCCCGTGATCCTGAAGGCCACGATGGCCGCCAGAAGCAAGGTGGACCCCGCCAGGGTGTACAGGAAGAACTTGAGCGACGCGTACTTGCGGTCGTCGCCGCCCCATACCGCGATGAGCAGGTACATGGGGATAAGCATGGCTTCCCAGAACACGTAGAACAGGACCAGGTCCAGGGCGCAGAACACGCCGAGTACCGAAGCTGTCATGAACAGCAGGCAGAAATGGAATTCCTTCACCCGCTTGCCGATGTAGGTCCAGGAGCACATGACGCACAGCGGCAGGACCGCGATGGTCAGCAGGACCATGAGTATGCTGATTCCGTCCACGCCGAGGTAGTACTGCAGGCCCCACTGGTGGACCCAGTCTATCTTCTCGACGAACTGGAAATCGGCGTTGAGTTTAAAGCCCGAGAGCGGCACTGCGAGCAGACACTCGATGAGGGACACAGCCATGGTGTAGTATCTCACCACCTGCGGAGCCCGCAGGAAGAAGAGTCCGCAAGCCGCGACGAGCGGGAATGCGATCAATATCGTGAGTACCGGATATCCGAAGTCCAAAATGAGCTCTCCTTAGATTGTCCGGCTTAGCCGAAGTACCATACAAGGGCGAAGATGCCCAAGCCGAGAACGGCGGCCAGCGCCAGGTAGTCCTGCAGGTTGGCTGTCTGGACCTTGGCCCCCAGCCTTCCGAGGTTCCTGACGGTGTAGGCGCTGCCGTCCACCACCGTATCAATGCCCTTCTTGTCGAACCAAGAAGTGCCGTCACCCATGCCGATGAGCGCCCGCAGGCCGACGGTCCGGTAGACCTCGGTCCAGATGTCGTCCACCTTGGCCGAAGGCCAGCAGAAGACCTTCATGGTCACCTTGCCTATGAGGCGGTAGAACCAGTCGAAGTCCAGGTTGAGCGCCTTGTGCGGGGTGATGATGTAGCGGGTCAGGTAGAAGGCCAGGCCGGAGAAACCGAGCAGCAGGCCCGAGTTGATGACCTTGTCCATGGTCCAGGGAACGAAGGCGTGCTCCACTTCCATGGGGAGGTAGCGATAGAGCATGTCGGGGTAGACGCCCTGTGCGATGCACAGCAGGCCGCAGATGGCCATGCCCACGTACATGTTGACGGGCAGCGGCTTGACCTCGCCCGTGAACTCCTTCTTGCGTCCCCAGAACGCGAAGTAAGGAAGCTTGATGCCCACCGAGATGAACGTACCGACCGCCGCAATCTCCATGCCGAGGGCGAGGAAGGTGCGGTGGTGTTCGGCTGCGCCGGCGATGGTCATGGTCTTCGAAATGAAGCCATTGAACAGCGGCATTCCGGAGATGGACAGGGCCGCGACCATGTACCAGACCATGACCCAGGGCAGCTTGGTGGCCAGGCCGCCCAGTTCGTCCAGTTTGGCCGTGCCGACCGAGTACAGGATTGCGCCGGTGCCCATGAAGAGCAGGCCCTTGTACAGAATGTGCGCGTAGGCATGGGCCACCGCGCCGTTGATGGTCATTGCAGTGCCGATGCCGATGCCCGCGACCATGTACCCCACCTGGGATACGATGTGGTAGGACAGGATGCGTCGGGAATTATTCTCGATACACGCGAAGAGCACGCCGTAGATAGCCATTGCCGTACCGGCGATGGCCAGAATCTCCCAGCCCGCGAAGCCCCGGCAAAGGACGTAAACCGCAGTCTTGGTGGTGAAGGCGCACATGTAAACGGCACCCGCCACGGAGGCGCGGGGGTAAGCGTCGGGCAGCCATGCGTGCAGAGGCACCACGGCGGCGTTGACGCAGAAGCCGGTCAGGATCAGCCAGTCGTAGAGATGAGCGCCGCCCGGGTTCACGCCTTCAAAGGCGAAACCGCCGGTGGCCTTGTACTTGAGCAGTAGCCCTGCGAGCAGGAACAGGCCGCCCACGGTGTGGTACAGGAAGTAGCGGAAACCGGCATGAACGGATTCCTTGGTCCTGGCCTGCCAGATAAGGAAGGTGGAACCGATGGACATCAGTTCCCAGAACAGGAAGACCGTCAGCAGGTCGCCTGCGAACACGCAGCCGAATCCGCCAGCCACGTACAGGGAGGCGCAAACGTAGTGCCCCCGGTCCTCCACGTGCATTCCGTAGATGCAGCCGATGAAGGAGATGATGGCGAAGACCTGGCCGAAGACGACGGACAGTTTGTCCACGCGCCCGAAGGTCAGGGTCTGGTCAAGGTAATGCAGGTTGCCGTACAGGCCCGGTTCCACCGAGAAGATGGAATAGATGGCGACAAGCGGCGGTATGATGGCCAGCGCGCCCCGCAACGCCTTGTTCTTCCACAGGCTTGTGGGCACGAACGGCACCAGCAAGGCCAGGATGAGGAAGCCCGCGGCGGGGTGAATGAAGATATCAGTCCCCATAGTAGTCCTCCTTGCGGGCAATGAACGGCTGGACGATCTTCTTCATGATGATGACCATGGCCAGCCCGACGACAAGGCCGAATCCGGCAAAGAACCCGGGGTACTTATCGAGGCCGAAGTGCGGGTGATGCGTGACGAACGGGACATTGAGCAGCAAAAGCACGCCCAGCGTGACGAAGAAGATGGTCCTCCACGTCTTCCAGTTGTCTCTCCATTTGGCGAGAATATCGCCTAATCCTTTTTGACTCATATATACCCCCTAGAACTTGCCGAAAGCGTTGACGAAGTTCAGGAACGTCTGCGGATACAGACCCAAGAACACCGAGATGAACGCCGTTACGCACAGCGGAATGACCATGGTCATGGACGGCTCGTTGTACTGGCCGATGTTGGCTTCGGGCCGGGGCTTCTTGAAGAAGGCCCGGTAGGTGATGGGCACGAAGTAGCCCGCGTTGAGCGCCGTCGAAAGGAGCAGCGCGCAGAGCAGCGGCCACTGGTGCGAATCGAGCGTGCCGTTGACCAGGTACCATTTGGAGACGAAACCACAGGCCGGCGGCATACCGATCATGGACAGGGAGGCTATGCCGAATGCGCCGAAAGTCAGCGGCATACGGCGTCCAAGGCCATCCATGAGGCTGATCTTCTTCAGGTGGCAGGCGACATAGATGGCGCCCGCGGCCATAAAGAGTGTGATCTTGGAGAAGGCGTGGTGGGCGATATGCATAACACCGCCCTGCACTGCCGTATCCACCAGCATGGTCACGCCGATGACGACGTAGGAGAGCTGGGCCACGGTCGAATAGGCCAGTCGCGCCTTGATGTCGTCCTTGGTCAGAGCGATGAATGAAGCCACCGTCAGGGTGAAGGCCGCGATGTAGGCCGTGCCCAGACCGATGCTCAGGTCGCCGAGCCAGGTGCCGGGAGAGCCGACGTAGACCTGACTCATGGTCAGGGCCGCGGCGGTCTTGGTGCCGAAGGCGGAGAGTACGATGCGGCTGACGCAGAAGACGCCCGCCTTGACGACCGCCACCGCGTGCAGCAAGGCCGAGACCGGAGTGGGCGCGACCATTGCCGACGGGAGCCAGTTGTGGAACGGCATGAGTGCCGCCTTGCCGATGCCGAAGATGAACAGCCAGTAGGTGAGAGCCACCAGTCTGGGATGCTCGGCGACGACCTGTGCGGAGAACATGCCGTGCTGGATGTCAGTGAGATTGAAGTCGAGGTTGCCGACCAGCACGTAGGTCAGGACCATGGCGGGCAGGAGGAAGAGCTTGGAGGTACCCATCAAGTAGATGATGTACTTGCGGGCTCCGATCTTGGCCTCCTGATCCTCGTGGTGATAAACCAGCGGATACGTGAACACGGTGATGACCTCGTAGAAGAGGTAGAGCGTGAACACGTTGGCCGACAGGGCCACACCCACGGCGCCGAAGATGGCCACCGCGAAGCAGACGTAATAGCGGGTCTGCGCGTGCTCGTTCAGCCCGCGCATGTAGCCGATGTTGTAGCTGGTCACGAAGAACCAGAGGAACGGGGCGATCAGGGCGAAAACCATGGACAGCCCGTCCGCCGCAAAGGCTATGGTGATACCCGGCAGGATGGTGGTTACGTGGTAGTACAGGACCTGTCCGGAGAGGACTTTCGGCGCCATCCAAAGCACCGAAACAAAGGTCAGGAACGCACCGATGAAGCTGATCGCCTCGCGCCGGTTGTCATCTCCCCGACAGAGGTAGATGAAAAGAGGCGTGAGCAGCGTGAACACCACCGGCAGAAGAATTGGACTATATGTAGTTACACCTTCCATCATAGCTATTCCTTCAGGGTAGTGATGTCACTGGATTTGGCGGATTTAAAACGTCTCGCCACAACCACGACCATGGCCAGGACCAGCGTGGCTTCGGCTGCGGCCAGCCCCATGACGAACAAGGTTCCGAGCTGCCCGAGGACCGCGCTGAAGTCGGTCAGTTGCGCCGCCGCCACCATGGACAGGCCCGCGCCGTTGAGCATCAGTTCCACCGAGATCAACATGCCGACGAGGCTCCTGCGCTGGGTCAGGCCGTAGAGGCCCGCACACAGAAGAATCAGCGCGACGATTTGGTATAAGGTCAATGCGCTCATTTATTTCTTCCCCCTCTTTTCCCAGACAAGCAGGACGGCGCCGGACATGGCGACCATCAGGATGACCGAGATCAGCTCGAAGGGCAGGAAGTAGGATTCGAGCAGCCCTTCACCGAGCTGCTTGATGCTCACTTCCACGGGCAGGGACACGGACTCGACGGGCCGAGTCAGGACCAGCCACCCCAAAATGGCCGCCGGGGCCATGGTGGCCGCCAGCCCGTAAACGTACCGTTTCATGGGTGCCGCGCCAGCCTCATCGCCGCCCTTCTCCGCCCGGGTCAGCATGACCGCGAAGAAGATCAGAACGCTGACCGCGCCGACGTAGATGAGCAACTGCATGAAGGCCATGAACGGGGTCGCCAGGAGAAGATACATCCCCGCCACGCCGATGAGCGTGGTAATCAGGCCGATAAGGGCCCGCACCAAGCTGCTGCTCGACACGGCGAGAACAGCCCCGCCCAAAATGACGAGCGTGTACACGCCGAATGCTATTTTTGCCAAGACTTCCATATTACGCCTCCTTCTCCGCCGCGGCCGAAGCGGCCTCGGTCTTGGGGACAGGCGCGGAAAGCTCCGTGGCCTGTTCCTTGAGCCGGGCGAGAAGATCGATTTTCATCTCTTTCCTGGAAGTCGCCACCCAATATATATCATTGGAGAACTTGAGCGACTTTGCCGGGCAGTTGTCGATGCAGGTGCCGCACAGCGAACACAGGCTGTAGTCGTAGGTGAACTTGGCCGGATTCTTGGGAGCTTTCGGCTTCTTGACCTTTTCCCCCGCTTCCTCGGCCGCCTTCATTGCCGCTTCCTCCTCGGCAGTAGGCTTGGGAGGCTTGGATTTGACCACAGACAAACATTTGCTCGGGCAGTTGGTCACGCACATCATGCAGGAGATGCACTTTGGCGTGGCCGGGTCCTTGGGCTTGCCGATGAGTTCGATGTGCCCGCCGTATGTTTCCAGATTCTCGTCGTCGATGACCTGGCGCGGATAGTGGACCGTGACCAGGGGCTTGCAAAAATACTTGCCCGTGATCTTGAGGCCGACAATCAGAGACCAGCAGTCAATGAGCGGCTGAATGACGTTTTCCTTGAATTTACCCATTGTTACTCCCCCTACAACTTCATGATCAGCGCGGTGGCCAGCAGATTGACGGTGGCCAGCGGCAACAACCATTTCCAGTTGATGTTCAGCAGTTGGTCGAACCGAACGCGGGGGAAGGTCCAGCGTGCCCAGACCATGAGCGACAGCAGCGCGTAGGTCTTGATGAGCATCCACCACCATCCCTCGATGCCGGGGAAGGGGCCGTTGAACCCGCCCAGGAACAGGACGGAACAGACGGAACACATGACCACCATGTAGCCGTATTCGGCCATGAAGAAGAGGCCGAAGCCCATGGACGAGTACTCGGTATGAAAACCGGCGGTCAGTTCGGACTCGGCCTCGGCCAGGTCGAACGGAGCGCGGTTGGTTTCACCGAACATGGCGATGATGAAGATGATGAAGGCCAGGGGTTGTTTCCAGATGAACCAGTTGCCGATGTGGCCGCCCTGCTGGACGGTGATGTCCAGCAGACTCAGGCTGCCGGTCATGAAGGACACGGTCAGCACGGTCAGAAGCAGCGGGATCTCGTAGGCCACGGTCTGGGACACGGCACGGGCCGCGCCGAGGACGCCCCATTTGTTGTTGGAGGCCCAGCCCGCCAGGATCACGGCCAGTCCGTTGAAGCTGGAGAAGGCCAGGATCAGGAGCAGAGCCAGGTTGACGTCCATGCCGATCAGCACCGGACCGTACGGAATGGGCAGGAAGAGCAGCAACACCGGCAGCATGGACAGAAGGGGCGCGAGCCAATAAAGGACGGCGTCCGCATTGTCCGGAGTCAGGAGCTGTTTGCCCATGAGTTTCAAACCGTCGATGAGCGGCTGGAGCACACCGTGGGGGCCGACCTCGAAGGGACCGGGACGACGCTGGATATGGCCCGCGAACTTACGTTCGCAGTAGACCCACACCAGGGCGTTGAGCCCCAGCCAGATCATGGCGGCAACCGCTGCAATGATCAACGGTATCAGATTACTTAAGAATGCATTCATTGATTCCCCCCTACCGGTCGATTTCAGGAATAATCAGGTCCAAGCTGCCCAGGATGGCCACAGCATCGGCCAGAAGCGTGCCGGTGGCGGCCTCGGCGAACGCGCTCAGGTTGGAGAAACCCGGTGCGCGCAGCTTGATCCGGTACGGGACCTTGCCGCCGTCGGAAACCACGTAAACGCCGATCTTCCCGCGGCCCCCTTCCACATTGAAGTAGGCCTCGCCCGCCGGCGGTTTCATCGCCGGTTTGGGAGCCTTGTCCACGATGTGCCCGCCCTCGGCGGACGGCAGTTGCTCCAACGCCTGCTCGATGATGCGCATACTCTGTTCCATCTCGGCGAGACGGACCTTGTAGCGGCCCATCGAACAGCAGGTATCCTGCGTCGGAATCTCGAAATCGAAACGATCGTAGATCGAGTAGGGCTCGTCCTTGCGCACGTCGTAGGGGACGCCGGCGCCACGAAGCACGGGACCCGTGCAGCCATAGCGGCGGCACATGTCCTGGTCGATGACGCCGATATCCTCGACTCGACGCCGGAGGATGATGTTTTCGGTGACGAGATCATGATACATGGGCAATCTCGCTCGGAAGTGCGGGATGAACGTTTTCATCAGTTCTATGCACTTGTCGTCGAAATCCATCTGCAGGCCGCCGACACGGAAATTACTGTAGGTCAGCCTGGAGGCCGACGGCCTCTGCAGGATGTCCAGGATCATTTCGCGATCGTCGAAGGCGTACATGATGGGCGTGAACGCCCCAAGGTCGAGGATGTAGGCGCCCCACCACAACAAGTGGGAGGTCAGGCGGTTGAACTCGGTCATGATGACCCGCAGATACTCCGCCCTTTCCGGCACCTCGATGCCCATCAGTTTTTCGACAGCGCCCACGTAGGCCCAGTTCCAAGCCATGGCGTGACCGTAGTCGACGCGGCCCATGTTGGGGATGAATCCTCCCCAGGTCTGGGTCTCGCCCATTTTTTCATGCATTCGGTGCAGGTAGCCCAGCACGGGCTCGGCGCGAACGATGTATTCACCGTCAACCTCGATCACGATCCGCAAAACGCCGTGCGTGGACGGGTGTTGCGGACCCATGTTGATAATCAAGGTACCGTCCTGCTTCCCGGCCTCGAACTTCTGGGTGTAGAAATCACCCTTCATCTGTTCTAAATTTTGGTAAGCCGACATACACTCTCAGTCCGGTTTTTAATACCGACCGGTCGCCCCGGCCTACGCATCGGAGGCCTCCTCGGCCTCCGCTTCCGCAAACAACGCTTCAACTTCCGCGGAGCAACTCACGACTTCACCCAGCGCAAGCACGTCCTTGATGGACTTGCGCGCCTTGTCGGTCTTGCACAGCGGGCAAAGGTCCTTGTCCTCCACCGCCAGAAGCAGCGGCACAAGATTCGGGTTGCCCTCGAAGACCACACCATGAAAGTCGCGGGTTTCGCGTTCATGCCACTCAGCCCCGTCAAAAACGGAGGTGATGGACGGAACCACGGGATTGTCCTTACTCACGAGCACACGGAGGACGATCCGTTCGTTTATGGTCCATCTGTTGAAGTGGTACTGCACGAGGAACCCCTCCTCGAAGTCCATGGCGAATATATCCTCAAGGGAATATTCGGCCTCGCACAGCTTCCTCGCTGCCTTAACAATCTGGCCCGGAGCCAGAAAGACCGACCACACATGCCCCGTGACGGCCGGGTCCTGTTTGGCGACGCACTGGGTCGCCACCCCTTCCAAAGCCTGCAACATGGCTAGCCCTCCACCTTGGCGGCGACAGGCCACCAACGTTTGCCGGTGATCAGTCGCTGCAGCTCGAAAAACCCTTCGAGAAGGCCTTCGGGCCTGGGCGGACAGCCCGGCACGTAGACATCCACGGGAATGAGCGTGTCCACGCCCTGGATCACGTTGTAATTGTCCTTGATCTTGAAGGGCCCGCCGGAGATGGCGCAGTTGCCCATGGCGATGACCCACTTGGGACCGGGCATCTGTTCATAGAGCCGAACCACGGACGGTGCCATCTTCTTGGTCACGGTGCCGGCCACGATCATCACGTCGGACTGGCGCGGCGAGGGCCTGAAGACCTCCGCCCCGAACCGGGCCATGTCGAACCGGGCCATACCGGTGGCCATCATCTCGATGGCGCAGCAGGCCAGGCCGAAGGTCATGGGCCACAGCGACATGGAGCGGCAAACGTCGAAGATGTCCTGAGCCAGTTTCATGTTGACGATGGGCGGGTCCATATGATGACCGCCAGTCGTCAGCATATCCTGTTGCACTACTGAATCCTGCGCGGCCATGTGAACACCCCTTTCGCCCAAAAGTAAATGACGGAAAGAATAAGGAAGAACAGGAAGATGAAGACCTTTACGAAGGGAACCCAGCCTTCGGCGTCAGCATACGCCGTCGAGACCGGGAAGAGGTAAAGGACGTCAACGTCGAAGGCCAGGAAGATCAGGGCGTATACATAATACGATACGCCCCACCGGGCCCACGAACTGCCGTAGGGAATCATGCCGCACTCGTACGGCATACCGATATCCCCTCCCCTCGCTTTGGGGGCGAGCAGTCCTGCCAGGATCAACGGCCCGATGGCAAAGAGCAGGCCAGCGAGCAAAAACAAAACGATTGCAAAATGCAGCCAGTCGAAAATCATACCCCATCCTTTGGCAGTAAAATTGCGGGAATCCTGAAACAAAAATTTTCAAGAATTATCGAGTTCCATGCCCCGAAAAAAGGGCTAAGTCAAGCACCTTGCGCTTTTTTTCGTTTAGAACCCACCGTCTAAGTATGTAATTTTCCTCACTCTGCTACGGTACTCGCCGAACCGCCATCCGGCACGCCATTTCACCCCCGGCAAGGCGCGGAATTCAGCCTTCGGATGACAAAAAAGGGCGCTTCGACAATGCGAAGCGCCCCGAAAAAACCACTTGAAAAAAGGGTCTTCTATTTTGATGAATCATATTCGGCGAACGTGCCGTAATCCGTACTTCTCTTTTTTTTGGCTCCGTACATGGCCGCGTCGGCGCGGCTTATGAGGGTCACGGTATCCTTGCCGTCGTCCGGATAAAAGCTGATGCCGATGGTCGCCCCGATAGTCAGCGTCCGGCCGTCGATCTCGTAAGGCCGCTGAACAACGTCGAGTAGGCTGCGGGTAAAGCTCAAAACCCCCTCCTGGTCCGTGACGCCGGACAGAAGGATGCCGAACTCGTCTCCCCCCAGCCTCGCCAGGGTGTCGGACTCCCGGGTGCGCCCCTGCAACCGCTCGGCGACCTTGCGCAACAAATCGTCGCCGGTCTGGTGCCCATAGGTGTCGTTGACGCTCTTGAAGGCGTCCAGGTCGACGAAAAGCACGGCGGCCCTGGTTCCATACCGCTTGGCCACGGCCAACGTATGCTCCAACCGATCGAAAAAGCGATGCCGGTTGGCCACGCCAGTCAGGCTGTCGCGGGTGGCCAGCCGCTTGAGCTCAAGCTCGACCTTCTTGCGTTCGGTAACGTCCTCAAGGACGCCTTCGACGAACTCGCCGTTGGCCGTCCGGACCAACCTTGAAGACTCCGAGCACCACACGACCTTCCCGTCACGCCTTCGCAAGCGGAACTCGAAGCCGCTCACGGCCCCTTTCCGTTCAAGAAGCTCCCGATAGACGCTCCGCTCGCCCTCATCCGCCATGAAGAGATTTCTGAAGCCGGGTCTGCCGACCACCTCCTCCATGCGCTCGTACCCCAGGATACGCAGCATGGCCGGATTAACCTCCAGAAACTCGCCGTTCGAGTCGCTCTGAAAAATCCCCTCGATGGCTCGCTCAAAGATGGCGCGGTACTTTTCCTCGGCCACGATCAACGCGGCTTCGGTCTTGCGCCGTTGCTCCACCTCACGCTCAAGCAGCACCTTCCGGCGGTGCATTTCCAGGAACGCCTTGACCTTGCTGAGAAGGATCTCCCCGTCCACGGGCCGGAGAAGGTAGTCCACGGCCCCGGTCTCATAGCCCTGACGCACGTTCTCGTCGTCCTGAAAGATGGCGGTGATAAAGATGATGGGCACATGGCGACTGCGCTCGTGCTCCTTGATTCTGGCCGCCGTCTCGTACCCGTTCATGCCGGGCATCTGGATGTCGAGGAGGATCAGCGCGAAATCATCGTTCCGGGCCAACTCCACGGCTTCCGCTCCGTCGGCCGCCGGGACCACCCGGCAATCCACGTCGCGCAGCATATGCCCGAGCAAAGCCAGGTTGGTCGGCGAGTCGTCGACGATGAGAATCTTCTGCTCCAGGTCACTCATATTCCCCCTCCCTAGGCGCTTTGCCCTCCAGGCACGGGAACCTTCACAAGCCGCACGCCGCCCTCGATCGGCTCTCCCTTGAGAACGAAATCGAAGCGGTCGAGGTCCATGCAAAGATCGAAATCCTCTTCCGGGCAGTCCTCTCTGTCGTCATCGAAGAACTTCGCGGCAGTATCCACGTCTCGGAGAAATTTCTTCAACGTCTTGAAGCTGTTGGGATATTCCTCAATCTCGTTCTTGATGTACATGGCGCACATCATGTCTTCCTGGGCGCGCATGGTCCCGCCGGTGCCCATGGCCACCAGAGTGACGACCTCGGGCTGCTTGGCGCGAACGTAGTCCACCACGGCCTTGGCGTTGACAAAGGAGCCCATGAGAATCTCGTCCGCCTCGGTGCAGACCATGAGCCCCCGGGTGCCCGCGTTGGTCACATGCAGCAGGGTCTCGCCCCGGATGTCCGCTTTCTCGATGAGCGCGGGAGAATTGAGGTAGTCGAACTCGCTGGTCGGAACATCCACCAGCTCGCCGATGACCTTGCCGCCGCGCTCGGCAGCCATGGCCCGCGCCCTGTCCAGACTGTCGGTGACGATGTATTCAGCCGCCCCGCCGGCGACCAGGAAGCAGCCCAGGGTGGTGGAACGGAAAACGTCCACGATTATGACCAGCCCCTTGGCGCGCTGCGCGCCGGACAAACACTCAACAACATTCACGATCATCGAACAATCCTGTCTAATTTTCGCCGGACCGCCACGCTCCGAAAAAACCTCGTCAACCATTTGAATCGAAAGCGGAACGCGGAAATCCGAAATTTATTTACCATTTCTCTTAAACCTTCCGCCCCCGAACAGTAAAGGGCTTTCCTCCCGGTTGACGGACCGCAGAATATCATGCAAACGGGCGGCATGATGAAAAATCGCGTACTCGTCACCGGCGGCTCGGGATTCCTCGGTTCGCACCTGTGCGAACGACTCCTGGACATGGGCCGCGAGGTTATCTGCGTGGACAATTTCTTTACGGGAAGCAAAAGCAATATCCTGCATCTGCTGGACAATCCCTATTTCGAGATTGTCCGGCACGACGTGACCTTTCCGCTGTACGTCGAGGTGGATGAAATCTACAATCTGGCCTGTCCGGCCTCGCCCATTCATTACCAGCACGACCCCGTGCAAACCACCAAAACATCGGTCCACGGGGCCATAAACATGCTCGGGCTGGCCAAGCGGCTCAAGGCCAAGATTTTCCAGGCCTCCACCTCCGAAGTCTACGGCGACCCCGAAGTCCATCCACAGGCCGAAGGCTACTGGGGAAACGTCAACCCCATCGGCCTCCGCTCCTGCTACGACGAAGGCAAACGGTGTGCGGAGACCCTGTTCTTCGACTACCACCGCCAGCACGCCCTGCGCATCAAGGTCTGCCGCATTTTCAACACCTATGGCCCGCACATGGCCATGGACGACGGACGGGTGGTCTCCAACTTCGTCATCCAGGCACTCAAGGGCAAAGATATCACGGTTTACGGCGACGGGGAGCAAACCCGCAGCTTCTGCTACGTCACCGACATGGTGGACGGCATGATCCGGTTCATGGAGAACACGGCCGACGAATTCATCGGCCCCATGAACCTGGGCAATCCCAACGAATTCACCATCCGCGAATTGGCGGAAGCGGTCATTGACCTGACCGGCTCCAAATCGAGGATCGTACACAAGGCTCTGCCCTCCGACGACCCCATGCAGCGCAGGCCGGACATAACCCTGGCCCGGGATACGCTGGGCTGGGAGCCGACCGTGGACCTGCGGACCGGGCTTTCCCGGACCATCAAACACTTCGAGGACAGGCTCAATTCCCTCTAATCCCGGATTGCAAAGGCATACGATGAAGGCCGCTTCGCGGCTGTTCCGAATGATTTCGATTCCGGCGGGCAAAGGCTCGCGCCCCTGCGTCCCGTTTCCGCGCCTGCGGCGCAAGGCTGTTCAGCGGGACGCAAAAATAGCTGCAATTTGGCAGACTCAACGCAAAGCGGCCGGGGGAAGGACATCCCCCGGCCGCTTTGCGTTGAGCCGGACCGGCTATTTTTCGGCGAGCTTCGCCTCTATCATCTCCACATAGGGCTCCAGGCCCGAGGACAGGTCCTCCGGCCAATGGAAGGGGCCGGGCTTCGGCTCTGCAGCCACGCGGGCTACCGCGTCCGCCATGGCCCGCTCATCGGCCGGATCGGGAAAGACCCAGCGTTGCGGCAGAAAGTACGCGCTGCCGTTCATCGCGCTCGACACGGATCGGCAGCCGCAAGCCAGGGCTTCGAGTACGGCATTCGAACAGGCGTCGTAGAAGGACGCCAGGATGAACACGTCGGCCGCGCGGTAAAAGGCGGGCATGTCGTCCACCTTGCCCAGAAACCGCACCCTGTCGGCCACCCCGAACTCCCGGGCCTCCCGCTCATACTTGCCGGGATTGCGCCCGCCTGCCACGTGCAGGACGAAATTCTCGGGCAACAGGGCCAGCATCCCCACGAGATGCCGCACCCCCTTGAGGGCGAAATTGGTCGCCGCCGTGGCCACGACCACCTGATCCTCGCGAATGCCCGCCGTGGCCCGAAGCCGCAGTCTCTCCTGTTCGCCGACGGGCGAAAACCGCTCCAGGTCGGGACGGTTGTAAATCACGTCGATTTCTTCCCTGCGCAGAAAAGGATGGGCCTCGATCAACCAGTCGCGGACCAAATGGGAAACGCAGACGATGCGCGGAGTCCGCTTCATGCGAAGGCGGTCGATGGCGAAGATGGCCCAGTTGCCAGGGGAGAGCCTCCGGCGAAACATCTTGAAGGAGCGGGCGAATCCCTCGGGCCACGCCCGCCTGGAGAGTTCCCAGAACTTGGAAATCGGACCGCCGCCGATGCGCAGTATATCCTGGTTCAGGGTCTTGCCCATGCCGAAAACCAGGTCGTACCCGCCGCGCCGACACGCCCTGTCCGCCGCAAAGGCGAACCACAGAACCTTGACCAGCCTGAAGGCCCCGAACCTGCCCAGCACCACGGGATTCACCCCGTCCGGCGGCTCGGTCTCGCAACGGGCGCAGATGAAATCCACCTCATGACCACGCGCGGCCAATGCCTCGCTCAAACGCCAGGCAAAGGACTCGGCCCCGCCGTACCGGCTCAGCCGAGGCATGGTCACCGCCAGCCGACCTTGTTTCACAGCTTTATCCATGCATCCGACTCTCAGTCGTTTTTCCGTGTTCGGCAACCCAAAGGTTGCCCGCCGGGCCAAAGACGGCTATGCATTCCAAAATTTGAGAGGAACACCATGTTTTTCGCCACACCCGCCTGGGACCTGCAACTTTTTCTGCTCATCAACCAGCACTGGAATTCCGGTCTGCTGGATTTCATAATGCCGCTCTTTTCGTCCATGGCAATGCTCATGGTCCTTCTCGCCGCCGCCCTGATCGCGGCCGTAGTCAAGGGCGGGAAAAAACAGCTTATACTCTTCATTGTCCTGCTGGCGGGCATGGGGGTCTCCGATTTCACCACCAAGCTGGCCAAAGACCAGATTTTCCGGCTTCGTCCACTCAACGTCGTGGCCGGAACCCGCTTCGTGGAAGACGGCAGATGGCAAGCGCGGCCGGACAATTTCGTCCGCACCAAGGAACGCGGCACATCCTATCCGTCGGCCCACTGCGCCAACACCATGACCCTCGCCATCCTCGCCCTGCTCCTGTGGCCGAGCCTCAAGGGATGGCCGCTTCTCGTGTCGCTCCTGTCAGGCTATTCCCGCATCTATCTGGGCAAGCATTTTCCCACGGACGTCCTGGCCGGATGGCTATGGGGCGTGGTCATCGCCGGAGCGGTCTGGCTCCTGTGGAAGGAACTTTCGCGCCGATTCCCTGCTCTGCGCCCGGACTAATCCTCCATATCCTCCGGGACGCCCGCCTGCCGACGATAACGCCGGTAGACGCGAATGCCCAGCCACCCGGAAACCACAAAAAGCACGATACTCATGCCCACGGACAAAGCCACGCCCGTGGCGGATTCCCGGTTCATGCCCGCGCCGAAAAGAGCGAAGATGAAATTCTGCGGGATATAGCCCAGCGTCGAGCCGAGCACGAACGGCATGAGCGGGATGGAACTGACCCCGGCGGCCAAATTGGTAATCAGATTGGAGCCCAGGGGAAACAGCCGGATGGCCAGGGCCGTGTTGAACGGTTCATGCTGGAGAAAACGGTTGATCTTGTGCACGCGCGGACCGAGCTTCCGCTCCACCAGATCCCGCCCGCCCATGCGGGCGTAGAGGGCGGCCGCGGCGCAACCCAGACCCGCGCCCAGGGTGGACAGCAACGTGCCCCCAATGGCTCCGAAGGCGAATCCGCCAAGGAAACCGACAAGCTGGCGGGGAAGCCCAACTGCCGTAAAGGCAGTGCCCACGGCCAGAAAGATGACAACCGACAGCGGGCCGCTCCCGAGCACGTGGTCATTGAACCACTTGGTGTCGGAAAGCATGTCGCCCAAACCCACGGCCCTGGAGATGTACACGGCACCGCCGAGAGCGGCGAGCATAATCAGCCCTTTGGCCAGGGATTTGTAATTCAGGTTGGATTCTCGTTTATCCGAGGTCATTTCGCTCCCGCTGTATGCGGTAGTAGAGAATCAGCAGACAGACCTGGCCCAGGAAGAACAGCGGATCGCGCTGGAACCACCCATAAGCCAGACCGGCCAAACCGGAGACCGCCAGGGCCGCCCGCGCCGGACGCGACAGGGAATATACCTTTTTGCCGCGCATTCGTAAAACCAAGATTCGTACGAAAAAAAGCCCCTGGACGACCGTAGCCAGGAACAGCAGCCACCAGTATTCGGGCAGGCTCATGCCTATTTTTTCTCTTTGACGGTATAGCCGATGTGCCGCTTGATGAGCCACTTGACGCCGATGAGATCGTAGATACCGGCCATGGCCCGATCCAGGGTGCCGTACTTGGACACGCCCGCCCCGCGCTCCCGGTGGTTGACCTTGACCTCACGGATACGCGCGCCTTCCATCTTCATCAGGATAGGGAAATAGCGGTGCATGTTCTTGAACCGGGGGAGTCTGCGCAGCAGGTCCGTGCGCATGACCTTGAGGGAGCAGCCGGTATCGTGCACACCGTCGTCCACGATGGAATCGCGAATCTTGTTGGCGATCCTGGACGAGATACGTTTGATGAAGGTGTCCCTGCGCTTGGCGCGCCAGCCGATGACCATCTCGCAGTCACGGCCGAATGCGGCAAGCATGTCCGGAATGTCGGCGGGATCATTTTGCAAATCCGCATCCATGGTGACCACGATATCAGACTCGACCGCGTCGAACCCGGCGCAAAAGGCCGCGGACTGACCACGGTTCTCGGCAAAGGCGACATAGCGCACTTCGGGATGCCTCTCGGCCAGATCCCGGATAATGGAAAGGCTCCGGTCCGTGCTGCAGTCGTCCACAAACACGGCCTCCCAGGGGCGGCCCGTAGATTCGGCCGCAGCCCTGATCTCGGCGAACAGGGTCTGCAGGTTGTCCTGCTCGTTGAAAACGGGCAGAACCACGGAAAATTTTTCTGCGTTGCTCATAGGGGTGATTCTCTACGGAATTCGGCAGCGGTTGTAAACTTCTTGCTTGCCCTTCCCCGGCCGGACAGCGGCCGCCCCGGTTCCAAAAACTTTTTTGGAATTTTCTAGATTTTGTTGTTGACAATTTTCCGCGCCCAACCTAGAAACTCCTTCTCACGTGACGCGGGGTGGAGCAGTACGGTAGCTCGTCGGGCTCATAACCCGAAGGTCGTAGGTTCAAATCCTGCCCCCGCTACCAAGGAAATCAAGCGGTTGCATCAAATTCGATGCAACCGCTTTTTTCTTTGCCCTCTCTTTTGCCCGGTGGTGGAAATCATTTTTGTTAACGGCGGGAAAAACGACCTGCACCAATGGCCGCCATCCCCCCTGCAATCGCCCGCCGTACCCGGCGGAATTCATCAGTTCCCGATCTGTCGAAGCCGTTTCATCAGCTCCCCGCTCCAACATAACGTATTTTTGCTGTTGACAATTCCCGCCGACCAACTTAGATACACCTTCTCACATGACGCGGGGTGGAGCAGTACGGTAGCTCGTCGGGCTCATAACCCGAAGGTCGTAGGTTCAAATCCTGCCCCCGCTACCAAGAAATCAAGCGGTTGCATCAAGTTCGATGCAACCGCTTTTTCTTTTGCCCTCCCACTCCCAACCAAAATCCGCTTTCTCCCTGCCTTTCCCACATCTTCCGAAGTCAGGCGCAACACACCCGATCGCCCGGAAAGACGAATTGACGCTCCCTCTCTGTTCAGGCATGTATAAAAATGGGGATGCAGACTTTCCTGCCGCATCCCACAGACAGGCCCCGTCGACAGCCTCTCTCTTCAACTTCACCGCCAACAACGCGCCGAATCGAGGTTGATGCCATGAAAACACTCTTGAAATTTTCCCCGGTAATCGTGACCGTCGTTCTTGCCATCCTGCCCACTCCGGAGGGACTGAACCCTCAGGCGTGGTATTTTCTCGCCATCTTCGCGGGCGTTGTGGTCGGACTTATCATAGAGCCAGTCCCGGCCGCCCTGGTGGGCCTTTCAGGCGTCGCACTGACCGCGGTTCTCGGACTCGTCGGCCCCACCCCCGCGGTCAACCGCAGTTGGGCCTTGTCCGGCTTCTCCAACGGCGTCATCTGGCTCATCTTTTCGGCCTTCATGTTCGCTCTTGGTTATCAGAAAACGGGGCTGGGCAGACGGATCAGTTTACACCTCATCCGCCGCCTCGGACGGTCCACCCTGGGCCTTGGCTACGCCATCGCCTTCTCGGACGCCGTCCTGGCTCCGTTCATGCCGTCCAATACGGCGCGCAGCGCGGGCACTATCTACCCCATCGCCAGCAACATCCCGCCCATGTTCGACTCGACCCCGGAAAACCAACCGCGCAGGATGGGCGCATACCTAACCTGGGTCGGCATCAGCTCCACCTGCGTAACCAGCTCCATGTTCCTGACCGCTCTTGCTCCCAACCTGCTGGCCGTGGACATGATCCAGAAAAGCGCGGGGGTGGCTATTTTGTGGGGAGATTGGGCCAAGGTCATGATCCCGGCCATGCTGCCGCTGTTCATCCTTACCCCATGGCTGGGCTACGTGATCTATCCCCCGACATTGAAGCACTCTCCGGAAGCCCCGGCCTGGGCCGCCGAGGAACTGCGCAAGATGGGCCGCATCAGCGTCAAGGAACTGATGATGCTCGGCTACGCCCTTCTGGCCCTGATCTTCTGGGTATTCGGCAAGCAACTGCATGTGGATTCCACGGTGGCCGCCATATTCGTCTTAGCCCTCATGGTTCTTACCGGCATCATATCCTGGGAGGATGTCATCACCAACAAGGGCGCATGGAATGTCCTGACATGGTTCGCCACCCTGGTCGCCATGGCCGCCGGGCTCAAGCAGACCGGCGTGCTCGCCTGGGTGGGCGAAATGATCTCCGCCAACCTGACGGGCATGGCCCCCGCAACGGTGGTGGTTCTGCTCGTCGTTCTCTTCTTCGTACTCCACTACTTCTTCGCCAGCACCACGGCGCACACCACGGCTCTGCTCCCGCTGTTCATGGCCACGGCCGCTCCGCTGGTGCCGCCCGAGATGCTGCCCAAGATAGCCCTCATGCTGGCCGGTTCCCTGGGCCTCATGGGCATCATAACCCCCTACGCCACCGGGCCGTCGCCCATCTGGTACGGTGCGGGCTACATCAGCCAGGCCCGCTGGTGGGCTTTGGGCGGCATATTCGGCCTTTTTTACTTGCTGTCGATGATCGCGGTAACGGCGATTTATCTCTAACAATCCGTTACAACTGATAAAATCAACTTGTAACGAAGATGAAAGGCCAAACGGACCAACCGCATGGCGGCCCGACAAAAAAACCCGGCCAAAAGACCGGGCTCAACTCGCGTGACGAGGAAACAATCTACAGGGTGTGGTGGAAATCCACCAAGTGCTGCAATGCGTCGTCCATGGGATCAAAAATATCGGATAGAGTAACCGCATACAGGCTGACCGTGGTCCCATGAGGCTCCGCGCCGAGCAACGACGGCAGATACCCCGGCTCATCGACAAGATTGGACGAGAGGTCGGGGCTGCCGTCGGAAAATAGTTCATTGTAGGTCAGAATGTCGCCCTCGTGGCCGCCGAGTATGGAGATCGCGTCCGAAGTCGAATCGTCTTCCGCGTCCGGAATCAGGCCGCCCCTGGAATCGATTTGGTCCAGGACCTCGATGCTCTGCGGCTCGTCCTCATCGGGCCCGGCGGCGGTCTCCACGTCCGATGCGCCATCGGAGAAAGCGAACAGGTAGATGCTGCCGGGCACCACCTCTCCACCGTGCAGCTCGAAATCGGGCAAGGTTTCTTCCCGGGCCATAATCAGGTAATCCTTGAAAATGACCACTCCGCCGTTCTCGCCGGTCAGAACAAGGTCGTTGCCGTCACTGGAAAAAACGACCTCGGAAACATAGAAGCCGAATACGACCGGCACATCGGAACGAAGCGTGAACTCGGCCACCTTGCCGGGCTCGGGGAGCTCCACCAGCATCGGGTTGTATAAGGGGGCCGATTCCGCCATGAGAGCCTCCTGGGATAAAAGGGGCACCTCCGAAAAGATACCGTGTTTGAACACCTGCGCCACGATAAACAGCTATCGTCAACACGGGCCACGCTTCAAACACCCAACCTGTCGAGGTTCATGACCGCCCGCCTTGGACACGCAAATGGTGTTGTCCAGCGGTAAAAACCGTTGCGCCAGGTCGACACGAGGCCCGGTTTATCGAATACGGGATTCTCACCATTGACTATTATACCACTTTACATCCGACAGCAACCCCGGGACGCTTTCTCGGTGTCTCGGCTCGACGTGGGCCGGATAAAAACCTCAACGGCTGTGAACGTCCTCCCGCGCAAGAGGACTCATCTTCATGGACGAGTTACCGGGGAATCTTCATGACGGGGCTTGCAACCCCGCCTTTTTTATGTCCATTATCCACGCATCATGATTGCATTCAACGACAACGCCATAGGCGCGCTGGAATTTACCGTCACTTGGGAACTGGACGGCGAACGGTATGAGGAATGGTTCCTGGGCCGCAAAGTCAACCCGGTGAACGACATCTTTCCTCGCGACATGCGTGACGCCCTGGAAGGCAAGAGGGCCGGTGAATCCGTACGGTTCTCCTATACCCCGCGCCTGTGCATCCCGCGCCGCCGGGAGAGCCTGGTCCTGACCCTTAACCGCGACCGATTGCGCCGCAAGACGGTCTCGGGCGAGCCGATCCTCCCGCGCGTGGGACGATTTTATCCCCAGGGCCACATCGATGGCCTCCTGGACATATACCCGGACACCCTGACCCCGTTCAGGCTGACCGCTCTCGACGACGACACCTTCACCGCCGACCGCAATCACCCGCTGGCCGACGTCCCGGTGACCATCGAAGCCAAAATCCAATATCTGGAGCCGCGCGAGACCGGCGCATACGGCTCACTGACCCATTGGCGAGAAACCGTCTGCGACTGGGGACCCGGAATGCAGGCCATGCTCGACGGCGAGCCGCCGGACTTTTTCCACCCCGCCTTCTTCGACCACGAGAGGGACCTCGACGAGAACTGCCGCATCCCCCAACCGGACGGTGCGGCCCTGCGCAACTACCAAACCGTGCTCGACAGGTTTATCGCCCCCGGTATGCGGGTCATGGACCTTTCCCCGGACTCCGAACGGCCCTCGGGCAAATACGACGCCGCAGTATGCCTCTGCGCGCTTGAGTACATGGACCGTCCGGTGGATATCCTGCGTTATATCGACTATTTCCTCCAACCCGGCGCGCCCGTGATCCTGGCCTCCACCGACGCCTTCGACCCGGCCTGCGCCATCCGGGGCTGGCGAGAGCTGCATCCTTTCGAGCGCATGGGCCTCGCCCTCGAATACCTGCGCATGGCTGGTTTCACCCACGAGCCCGGCACCATCTCCATCCGCAACGACTGGCGCAACCGGGACGATCGCCGGTTCCTCGAAACCAAGGGCGTAAGCGACCCGCTGTTCATCGCCTACGCGCGCAAACCCGAATAGGGAAAGCCCGAAAACGGAACAAAAAAACTCCCGGAGGACAATTCCCCCGGGAGTTTTATATGTTGCCGTTACTCAACAATTAATCGTCGAGCTGGATATCCTTGCCTTCGAGAACGCGGTTCATGTTGCGAACGGCGCACATCTTGCCGCACATGGTGCAGGAATCCTTGTGCTCCGGCTCGGAGGACTTGCGGTATTCCACGGGCCGGACCGGGTCCATGGCCAGGTCGAACTGGGCATCCCAATCCAGGGCGGCGCGGGCCTTGGCCATGTTGTTGTCCCAATCCACTGCGCCGGGGTAGCCCTTGGCGATGTCGGCGGCATGGGCGGCGATGCGGGTCGCGACGATGCCTTCCTTCATGTCTTCAAGGGTGGGCAGGCGCAGGTGCTCGGCCGGAGTAACATAGCAGAGGAAATCCGCGCCAGCCGCGCCCGCGATAGCTCCGCCGATGGCGGAAGTGATGTGATCGTAGCCGGGAGCGACATCGGTGACCAGAGGGCCGAGGACGTAGAACGGGGCGTTGTGGCACAGCCGCTTTTCCATCATCATGTTGCCGGCGATCTCGTTCATGGCCATGTGGCCCGGGCCTTCGATCATGACCTGGACGTTGCGTTCCCAGGCACGCTTGGTCAGCTCGCCCAGAGTGATGAGCTCCTCCACCTGACAGGCGTCGGTGGCGTCGTACAGGCAGCCGGGACGGCAGCCGTCGCCGAGGCTCAGGGTGACGTCGTGCTGCTCGCAGATATCGAGGAGACGGTCGAAATGCTCGTAGAACGGGTTCTCGGCGTTGTTGATCTCCATCCAGGTAAACAGGAGGGAACCGCCGCGCGAGACGATGTTGGTCAGCCGCTTGGCGGTCTTGACCTTTTCCGCGGTGTGCTTGTTCAGGCCCGCGTGGATGGTCAGGAAGTCAACGCCGTCCTCGACGTGCCGCTCGACCACCTTGAAGAACTCGTCCACGGTGATGTCCTGGAGATTCTTGTCATAGAAACCCACGGCGTCATAGATGGGCACGGTACCGATCATGGCCGGAGATATCTCGACCAGCCTTTTGCGGAATTCCTGGGTCTTGCCGTAGCAGGACAGGTCCATGATGGCCTCGGCCTTCATGTCCAGGGCAGCGCGGACCTTTTCCAGCTCGGGCTCGACATCGCAGCAGTCCTTGGAGATGCCGAGGTTGACGTTGATCTTGATCCGCATCCCCTCACCCACGGCTTCGGCGTCGAGGTTCTTGTGATTCTTGTTGGCGGGGATGATGACCGATCCCTTGGCCATCCGCGCCATAAGATCCTCGATGCGGACGTTCTCCTTACGGGCCACGGTCTCCATTTGGGGGGTGACGATGCCCTTCCGGGCGGCGTCCATCTGGGTAGTGTAAGACATGGTTACTCCTTCGCCGCTTCGATCTTGCTTCGGAGGGCGGTTATTTTCGCTTTGATATCCTTTTCACCAACGATCTCGGTGACCAATGCCACGCACCGTGCGCCGCGCCGGGCAACCTCGCCGATGTTGTGTTCCTTGATGCCGCCGATGGCCACAAAGGGAATGTCGTGGTTGGCGACCACGTGGTCGAGATATTCGAATCCCACGGGATCGACCACGTCGTCCTTGGTGTAGGTGCGGAATACCGGGCCGACGCCGATGTAGTCCGCACCACGCCGAACCGCGTCGAGGGCCTGCTCGGGGCTGTGGGTGGACAGCCCGATGGCCATGTCCTCGCCGACGAGCCTGCGCACTTCCTCCACGGGAAGGTCCTCCTGGCCGACGTGAACGCCGTCCGCGCCCACCAGGATGGCGATGTCGATGTCGTCGTTGACGATGAAGGCGGCCCCGGCCTCGCGGGTCATCTCACGGATGATGCGGCACTCTTCGAGCTTCGCGCCCGCCTTCTTTTCCTTTTCACGATACTGGACGAGCTTGATGCCCGCGTCGAGCATCTCCCGGACAATCTCCACGTTGGAGCGGCCCAGAGAGAACTTCTCGGCTGTCAGACAGTATATGTCCGTATCCAGTATGTTTTGCCTCGTAAAAGCCGTCATGCTTTCTCCTTATTCGTCGGAAAGACCCAGAAAATGCGAAAGGACAACGTCCGCCTGTTTGGCGGCGGCGATGCCCACTCTGGGCGACAGGGGCGGCGTGTCCTCGGAGCATTCGGTCTCGCCGTCGCCGACAACGTAGAAATTGCCGCGCACCTTGCGAGTGACTATGGCGTCGCCGTTTCCGCAGCCGCCTATCCCGGAGGCGGAGACCAACAGTCTGCCCATGGGCAGCAGAGCCTCCACCAACAGCTTCTTGGCCTCGACCCGGTCAAAAGCCTCGACCACGGCGTCGCAATCGCCGAACAACCGCTTCACATCGGCCTCGCCGACCCGCTCAACGCACACGTCGAGATCGAGGTCGGGGTTCACGGCGCGCATATTGACAGCCAGGGCTTCGGCTTTGAACAGCCCCACCTGGTCACAAAGGAACGCCTGCCGATTCAGGTTGGAGAACTCCACGCGATCGAAGTCCACCAGAACGAAGCGGGTGAAGCCGCTGCGCGCCAGGTGCATGGCGCAGTTGGAGCCGAGCCCGCCGCAACCGGCGATGCCGATCTTCACGGACCGCAGCCGGGCGAGGGATTTCTCGCCCAGGTACCGCGCAAAGCCCTGCTCCACCTTGTTCATGCGCCCTCTCCCGCTGTTTCGAAGATGGGTTCCCAATCCTTGAAGACCGGCTGGTAGCCCTTGTCGCACAGGGCGGCGCAGACCTCGTCCACGCTGCGTCCGTCGCTGATGTCGAACTGGCCGGTGTTCTCCTCGTCCATGGTCTCGTCGGCATGGCCGCCAACGGCCGTGGACACGCCCGCCGACATGCGTGTCACGCCCAGCGGCAGGATGTTTTCACGGAACCGGGCGTCCTCGCGGGTGGAGATGGTGATGCCCACGCGAGGCATGAACAGGCGCAGAGCCATGAGGAACTGAACCATGTCGTGATCGGATACGATGGAAGCCGGTTCCCAGTCGCCCACGTGCGGCCGCATACGCGGCAGGGAAACAGCGATGTCCGTCTCCGGGTACCGATGCATGAGGTAGGCCGCGTGCAGGCCGGTCAGGAGCGCGTCGCGCCGCCAGTCGCCCAGCCCGAGCAACGCGCCGATGTTGACCACGCGCATCCCGGCCTTGCAGGCCCGCTCCGGAGCGTCCAGACGGAACCGGAAGTCCCGCTTGGGCCCTTTGGGATGCAGCACGGCATAAAGCTCCTCATCGTAAGTTTCCTGGAACATGGTCATGCCGTCCACGCCCGAGGTCACCAGCCGTCCGTACTCCTCCTCGGTCATAGCGAAGACCTCGATGGAAACGGACGGGAAGTGCTTGGTCAGGACCCTGGTACACGCCTCAAGATAATCCACCCCGGTCTTGGCCGGGGCATCGCCGGTGAGGATGAGCAGGTTCTTGAGGCCGGTGGCGGCGATGGCCTTTCCTTCAACGTCCACCTCCTCCAGGCTGAGCATGGAGCGGTGGATCGTGTTGTTGCAATTGAAGCCGCAGTAGACGCAATGATTGGTGCAGAAATTGGCGAGATAAAGCGGCGTGAACAGGCTAATGGTCCGCCCGAAATGCTGCACGGTCAACCGGCTGGCCTTCTGCGCCATCTCTTCAATCAGACCGGAGGCGGCAGGGCTCATGAAGGCCATGAAGTCCTCCACCGTGGTTGTGGTCCGATGCAGGGCCCGGAGCACGTCCTCCTCTGTGAAATCGTTGAAGCGCGCGTCGGGCAACCCCTCGGCGTACGCCTCGATCAGCGGGTAGAAGCTCATGCCTCTGCCCCCCCGAGGAAGCCGGTCAGCGGCGAGGAGGCCGAGGCCAGCACCCTTTTCGCACCGGGGCCGGAAAGGAACGCCTCGCGCCCGGCACTGACCGCCCGGCCAAAGGCGCGGGCCATCATGACCGGGTCCACGGCCGTGGCGATGGCCGTGTTGACCAGAACCGCGTCCGCGCCCATCTCCATGGCTTCGCAGGCTTCGGACGGACGGCCGATGCCCGCGTCCACCACGATGGGCAGATCGATCTCTTCGATAAGTATGCGGACCATCTCGCGGGTCTTCAGGCCCCGATTGGTACCGATGGGCGCGCCGAGCGGCATGACCGCGGCCGCGCCCGCGTCAACCAGCGCCTTGGCTACGTAGAGGTCGGCATTGACGTAGGGCAACACCACGAATCCTTCCTTGGCGAGGATTTCAGTGGCCTTTACGGTCTCGTAACCGTCGGGCAGCAGATAGCGGTTGTCCGAAATGACCTCGATCTTGATCCAGTCGCCGCACCCCATGGCGCGGGCCAGCCTGGCGATGCGCACGGCCTCGTCGGCGGTGCGGGCGCCCGACGTGTTGGGCAGCAACTGCATATGTTTGGGAATGAAATCCATGACGTTGCCGGTGGTGGATTCGAGATCCACCCGACGCAGGGCCACGGTGATGACCTCGGAACCCGAGGCCTCGCAGACATCCGGGATGACGCTGTCGTCGCCATATTTCCCGGTGCCGGTGAACAGGCGGCTGGAAAAGGTCCGGCCGCCGATGGTGAGAATATCCTTGCTCATGTTTTCTCCTAACCTCCGCCCACGAAGCGGAGGACCTCCAGATGGTCGCCGTCCTCCAGGCGCACATCGTCGAACTGCTCGCCGGGGACGATATCCCCGTTGCGCTCGACGACCACGGCCCGGGGCGCGATCTCTTTTGATTCAAGCAAGGCGAGAATGGTCAGGGGCTCGTCCAGCTCCGACGCCTTGCCGTTTATGGTGACGATCATAACAGTCTCCTTGCAGGCGCGTTGGCATAAAAAAAACGCCTGCCCCCGATGTGGGCAAGCGCGGCATGATGACGAGAATCCATCCTGTGGCAGCTTCCCTCCGTCGGTATTGTCCGAATCAGGTTCAAAGGGTCAGATCTTTTCGATCCATCTCAGCCACAAGGGCCCCCCTAGCTGCCGGAGACACTATGCGCTTTTACCGCACCTGTAAAGTTATTCATGGAGACTAAAGTCATCCGCCGCACCCGCCGATAAGAATTCCGTGCCATATCAACAAAACGGGGGATGCCGTTCATGTTTTCCACACTGTTTCAGGCGACCGGCTTCAAGCGTGCTTTCGACCTGTTCGAGGCGGGCCGGTTCGATGAAGGCAAGGCGCTGTTAAAGAGCCTGCAAGACGAATTTCTTGCGGTCTGCGACGAAAACGAAGCCTTGAAACGGCAATTGGCCGAGGTGGCGGAAGTCCTCGATCTCGCGGAAAAAGTCCGGTTTGACGGCCAGAAGTATTGGCTGGAGGAGGACGGCGAACGCAAGGGACCGTTCTGCCAGGTCTGCTACGACCGCGACGGTCTGCTTGTCCATCTGCACAAGCATGAAAACCACTGGGAGTGCCAGAGCTGCCAAGGCTTGTACATGCTCCCCCGCGAGACCGACTCGGGCAACGGCAAGAAGCCGCGCATACGCACAGCCATGGAGAAAACCGTGCCCCTGTTCATGGAACGGGAAATGGGCTGACCCGGCCCCGGGCACGAAAAAGCCCCCGCGCGGCGTACCGCGCGGGGGTTTTTCTTTTGTCGAGCTACATGAACTTGGTTCCGAACAACGTGGCCCGACGGACAAACATCTCGATCATTCCGTCATAGTCGAACTTGGCCACGCCCCAGGCGAGATCGTCCGTGTCCATGCCCGGCAGATACACCTCCACCAGAACGTTCTTGGTCACCCGCCGGTGATCCTTCCACAAGCTGGCGGCGAAATCCTTGAAGGCCTCGCGGTCGGGCAGTTTGGTGGTGGACAAGAATACCTTGAGGGTGATCCAGACCTGGCCGTATTCGCGGGTCTCGGATTTTTCCAGAAACTTGAAACGGTAGCCGTGGGCGGTCTGGTCCGGCGTGGGATCGGGCCGATTGGCCTTGCGGAAGGCGGACCGATCTATAACCATGGTCTGCTGCCCTTCGGACCGGACCGGAGCCGGGGGTGCGGGCTTGACCGATGTGGATTTGACCGCTTCGGACTTGATGGCCTCCGCCGAAACAACGGGCGCGGGCCTGGACGCGGCAGGTGCGGTTCCAGGCGTGGTTCCAGGCGTGGAGGAAACGGCCACAGGCGCGGCCACGTCGTCCGCCTGACGCGAGTTGGCGTCCATGGCGGTCCTGCGGGAATACCCCAGGGAACTGCTCTCCGAACGGATCATGTCGTTGGCCTTGAAAACCGCGTACCAGCCGTTCCCGGGCAAGCCAAGCTGCACCACGTCGCCCGGCCGCAGGGTGCGGACCAGCGGGGAAGCGGTGGTCCGGCTCTGATGGACGTCGACCTCGTTGGTCAGGGCCACCCTCTGAAATACCGGGGCCGCGGCCTGTCCACCGGCCCGAAGCCCGGCCGGTTCGGGCGTGGACGCCTTGGCCGGGGCGGGGGCGGCCCCCGCCGGGATCGGCTCCAGGTACTTTGCGCTGCAATAGCCGATGCCGTTCATATTGGAACGAATGGTGGCATCGGGTGAAAAGACCAAAATCCATTCATCTTCGGGGAAATCCATGATCACGCGTTCCATGGGCCGAAGGACGCCGACCTTCGCACTCCGGGCATCCGGTTTGGAACGGATATTCAGCTTGGTGGTCGAATAGGCCGCCTCGCCCCACGGCTTGGGCTCATACCGCCCCCGCACGGGCTTGAGAAACTTGGCGTTGGAGTAGCCCGCCGGTTTGGCCTTGTCGGCATCGGTCGCACCGGGCTCGTACACGGCCACCCAACCGTTCTCCTCGAAGGCGACCCGAACCTTCTGACCGGCGTAAAGACTGCCGACCCACTCCCCCCGGGGCGAGCGGTCGTCACGAAGGTTGAGAGGACGGTCCGCATACATGATCTTGCCGAAGGCGAATGCATGGGACGCGGACAAAATGAAAAGGACTGCGGCAACAACGGGGAAAAATATTCTGCGCATGGGAATCACCGCCTAGATCATGGAGTTGAGTTCACGGATGACCCGGTCGGTGATATCCACAGAATGGTCCACATAACCGATGATCTCCGGGTCGGTCAGGATCATGGTGAATCCCTGTTCGGCCGCAATGGTCCTGAGAATGGAGTCGGCGTGGCGCATGACGAACCGGATGAGACGACGCTCCTCGGCCTGAATCTCCTGATTGCTGGTCTGGACCAACTGCTCATAGTCGCGCACGGCCTGGCGCAACTCGTTCTCGCGGACCTGCTGCTCGCTCACGGACAGAGCGTCCGCCTTGAGCCCCTCCTGAAGCTTGTTGACCTTGTCCAGGGCCTGACGGACACGACGGTCCTTTTCCTTGCCGAGACCGGCCAGGTCCTCCTGGGCTATCTTGCCTATCTTTGATTCGTTGACGATCCGCTGCGGGTTGACGAACCCCACCTTGGAAGGCTGGGCCGAGGCCGGGACCGCAAGCAGAAGCAGGACGGCCGCCAGCCACAGGGACAGAGAGATATGTTTCATTGGGATGGTAACCTCATTGCGTTGAAGAATGGCGACAGCGTAGCCGAGAACACCGCCCCCTGTCGACTCCTAGAGAGTGGACAGAGGGTCGAGGTCGAGCGCGGTGCGCACGTCGCGCGGATCGGGATTGGCATGAGCCATGGCCGCATACAGCCCGCGGACCTTGCCCCAGTCGTCGGACTTGAGTAAGCAGTTGAATCGCTTGCGGCCGCGCAGCATGGACAGAGGCGCCGGGGCCGGGCCAAGCACGGAAATGCCGAGCGCCCTGCCCTGCTCGCGCAGGATTTGGCCGAGGAGATTCACGGCGGCCTGCCCGTTCTCGGACTCAGCCGGAAAACTGATGCGCACGAGGGCCATCCGCGAAAACGGCGGGTAGTGAAAAAGGGTGCGCCTGGATACTTCGCGGGCGAAAAATCCTTCGTAATCGCCGCCGAGGATTTCCTTCCAAATCGGGTGATTGGGGTTGCGCGTCTGAATGAGCACCCTGCCCGGATGCTCCCCGCGCCCGGCACGGCCAGCCACCTGGACAAGGAGCTGGAACGTCCGCTCCGAGGAGCGGTAGTCGGGCAGGTTCAGGCCGAGATCGCCGTCGGCGACCACCACCAGAGTAACGCCCGGGAAATGATGGCCCTTGGAAATCATCTGGGTTCCCACCAAAACCTGGGCCTCCCCCCTGCCGAAGGAGCCGAGAATTTCCTCCAGACGTTCCTGCCGCCGAGTGGCATCCCGGTCCAGGCGCAGGACCTTGGCGTCGTCGGGCAGCAGGTCGCTCAACGCTTCCTCCAACTGCTCGGTACCTTCGCCCATGGGGATAAAATTCGCGCCGCCGCACTTGCGGCAGGTCAGGGGATAGGCATAGGTCCGCCCGCAATAGTGGCAGACCAGCCGCTCGCGCCCCTTGTGGTAGGTCATGCCGACCTCGCAGTCCGGGCAGCGCACGGTCTCGCCACAGTCCAGACAGTACATGAGTGGAGCATAGCCGCGCCGGTTGAGCATGACGATGACCTGATCGCCGGCTGCGACGGTCTCGCGCACGGCCTCGCGAACACGATTCGACAAAAGCTGTTTCGAACTGCCCAGGTCGGTGATGTTCACCAGCTCCACCTCGGGCAGACGGCTCTCCCCCACGCGTTCCTTCAGGGTAGACACGCGGATAAGCCCCTGACTGGCGGCGTGGAACGTCTTGACGTCCGGCGTGGCCGAACCGAGCAGAAGCAGCCCCTTGCTCCGGCCCGTGCGGAACCAGGCCACCTCCTTGGCGTGATAGGCCAGCCGCTCCTCCTGCTTGAAGGACTCGTCGTGTTCCTCGTCCATGACGACCATGCCCAGATCGGGCAGGGGCAGAAACACGGCGGACCTGGTTCCGACCACGATGACAGGGTCCCCGCTCCCGGCCAGCTCGCGAAAGGAAGCCTCCCGCTTTCTCGGGCTCTGGTAACCATGATAAAAAATGGTCCGGTACTGCGGAAAACGATGGGCCACGGTGCGGTAGAGCTGACAGGCCAAGGCCACCTCGGGCGCGAGAAACAGCACGGACCGCCCCTGCCGAAGCAGCCGATCGGCCATCTCCATATAGAGCACGGTCTTGCCGCTGCCCGTCACGCCGTGAACAAGATGCGCGCCGCCGCCCCCCTCAAGGGTCTCGGTCATTTCCTTCAGCGCCAACTGCTGCTCGTCGGTCAGGACGTACTCGCAGCCCGGGTCCTCGCATCCCTTCCCGGTCTCGTCCATCTGCGCGAGAAGATCGGCGGTCGGTTCGCCCACGCGGACCACTCCGGCCGCTTCGAGCTTGGTGGCCACATCCGGTGCCCAATCGCCCAGGGTATGCCGCAGGGAATAAAGGCTCTGCGGCCCGTTCTCCATGAGATACTCCAAAAGCCGAAGCTGCCGCTTGGCATTCGGACGAACGGCCCACGGGGGATCGGATTCAAGAGAGACGAACCGCTCCTCGGCCTCCTTCTTCGCATTGACGCGCACGCGCATACGGTCGCCGAGCCAAAGTTCCAGGAGCGCGGCCCTGTCTTCATCCCCTGCACGGGCCAGGTCCGAGGGCCGCATGGACGCTGGCAGGTTGCGCCCGGTCATGTGCCGGTCCACCTTGAAGGTCACCGAGGCCGTGCGCAAACCGCGCGGCAGGGCGATCTCCAGAATACGGCCCACGTGAACCATCTGCCGGGCGGCGAGGTTCACGGCCATGTCCACGAAATCGCCATCGAGAAGCGGCGTATGCTCAAGCGGCCAGATCATATCCTTCACCGCGACGCCCTTGGGGGCCTCGTCCGCCGGGCCGACCACCACGCCGGCGCGATGCGACTTGCCAAAGGGAATGATTACCCGCTGCCCGGGCGACAGGGTCGGGAAATGGGAAGGCCGCCCGTAGGTCCACGTTTCATAGGGTGGACTGACGAGCGTTACCAGCCAGAGATCGGCCATGACGGACCTACTCCGCCCCGGGATAACGAAATGACTGCCGCAGAATATCGAACGGCTGCGCAGGCTCGGCGCACGGAGCGGCATCAAGCGCGTCACCCGCGTAAAGTTCTTCGCTGTCCGCGCCGTTGAGCCTGACCCAGCTCACGTCGGCCGCGAGCTCGACGCCACCCGCCCGCACCGTCACCTTTTGCGGCACACGGTATCCGGCAAAGGTCCGATAGTCGGAAAACGCCACGGAAACCATACCCGCATCCGAGGGATAACGGATCAGGAGCGGAGCCAAGTCCTCGTTGTTGAGGTGGATCGTTGGACCGGACTTGTCCGCCGGGGCCGCGCCAAGCATGAGACACGGCGCATCGCCGCAAAAGCCATAGCTGCCCGAGGTCACGTCCACGCCCCAATATTGCCAGGTCTGCACGGGATTGGGGACCATCCAGACAAACAACGGCGACAAAGGGAAATTCCCGGAAGTGCACGCCGCGACCACATTGCCGAGGGACCCCACGGCCAAGGCCTTGTCACCCGCAGTCCACTCCTGCCGCCACCGGCCACGTGCAAACCACAGATCGACCGATACGCCGGGATAGTCCGGGAAGGTCATCTTGGCCTGCCAGGAACGCATTGGGCCGTAATTCTTCTGTAGGCGCGCGGCCAGCTCCTCGCCGTCGGGCACGAAGGCGAACGAAGGCAGCGCGGTCAGACACACCAGCAATAGCGCGAAAAGAGTCTTCATGTTCTCTCTGGATTCCGGAGGGAAAAGGCGGGCGCTCTCGCGCCCGCCGGTTCAAAACGCTTTAGGACGAGCAGGACAACAATTCCTGAAGCCGCTTGACGAGATCGTAGCGCAACTCCTCGTCCTGCAGGGCGAAGTAGATATTGGCAGTGAGATATTCCACCCAGTCGCCCGCGTCAAACCGCTGGCCGCCCAACCTGACGGCGATGAGCTTGTCCTGGTCGGCCAGCCCCTGAAGGGCGTCGGTAAGCTGAATCTCGCCGCCGACGCCTGCCCGCTGTCCTTCCAGAATATCAAAGATTTCCGGCAGGAGCACGTAACGGCCGATGATGGCCAAATTGGACGGGGCCTCCTCGGCCTTGGGCTTCTCCACGAGATTGGTCACACGGTAGGTATGCGAATCAATGACCTCGCCCTTGATGACGCCGTACCGGCTGACCTTTTCCTTGGGGACCTCGATGACGCCGACAACGGCCTTTCCGGTCTCCTTGGCGGCTTTTATCAGCTCGCCGATGCCGGTGTTCTTGCCGAACATGAGGTCATCGCCGAGCATGACGGCGAAGGGCTCGTTGTTGCAGACCTCGCGGGCGGTCAGCACCGCGTGCCCGAGACCGAGCTGCTCCTTCTGGCGCACGCCGATGACGTTGACCAGACCGGCCACGCGACGGACCTCTTCGAGCAGAGCCGTTTTGCCCGCCCTCTCCAGAAGCTGTTCCAAAAGGAAGTTCCGGTCGAAATGGTCCTCGATGATGGTCTTGTTCTGGTTCGTGACAAAGACAACGTCGCTTACCCCCGCATCGATACCCTCTTCGACGATATACTGCACGATGGGCTTGCGGAAGATGGGCAACATCTCCTTGGGTACGTTTTTGGTGGCCGGGAGCGAACGCGTGCCCCAACCAGCGACCGGGATGACTGCTTTCTTGATTTCCATACTGTCCTCCGCTGTGGAAGTTGTCCTATTTCAGGTGCTTCTCGCACGCCTCGACGATATCGCCGGTATACTTCTCGACCAGATCCGCGTCCGGTCCCTCGACCATGACGCGGCAGACGGCCTCGGTGCCGGAGTAGCGCAGCAGCACGCGGCCCTTGCCCTTCAGGGCGGCCTCGACCTTGCGCACGGCCTCCTGCACCTGCGGGGCCTGGTCAAAGGGAATCTTGCGTTTGACGTGGACGTTGCGCAGGACCTGGGGGAACGGCTCAAGCAAACCGGCCAGTTCGGAAAGAGGACGCTCCCGCTCGCGCATGATGCGAAGAAGCTGGAGCGCGGCCAGCAAGCCGTCGCCGGTGGTGGAATGATCCATGAAAATGAGATGCCCGGACTGCTCGCCGCCGAGGGTCGCCCCTTCGCGGCGCATGGCCTCGACCACGTAACGATCGCCTACGTCCGTGCGCAAAAGCCGCCCGCCGTGGTCCTTCATGAACAGTTCCAGCGCCATGTTGCTCATAACCGTGGCCACGAGCATATTGCCGGGAAGCCGGTCCTTCTCCATGAGCTCCAGGGAACAAAGGGCCATGATCTGGTCGCCGTCCAGGATACGGCCGTTCTCGTCGCAGACGATAAGCCTGTCCGCGTCGCCGTCCAGGGCGATCCCGAGGTCCGCGCCCTCTTCCACGACCATCCGGGCGATCACCTCGGGATAGAGGGAGCCGCACTTCTGGTTGATATTCAAGCCGTCCGGGGCCACGCCCACGGTGATGACCTCCGCCCCGAGTTCCTCAAGGACATCGGGGGCCACGCCGTAAGCCGCGCCGTGGGCGCAATCCAGCACGATCTTCAGGCCGTCCAGGGTCAGATGCGGGGAAAAACTGTTCTTCAGATAGACGATGTACCGTCCGCGCGCGTCCCCGATGCGATGGGCGCGTCCCACATCCTCGGCCGGGGGGTAATCCCACTTTGTATCGTTGCCGAGGACCAGTTCGCTGATCTCGTCCTCCACCTCGTCAGGCAGCTTGAAGCCGTTTTGGTCGAAAAACTTGATGCCGTTGTCCATGAACGGATTGTGCGAGGCGGAGATGACCACGCCGAGATCGGCACGCATGTTCCGCGTCAGGAAGGAAATGGCCGGGGTGGGCATGGGACCGACCAGAAAGACGTCCATGCCGTTGGCGCAAAGCCCGCTGGTCAGCGCGGTTTCGAACACGTAACCGGAAAGCCGGGTGTCCTTGCCGATGACCACGCGATGGTGCTTGTTGCCGTTGCGAAAATATTGACCGGCGGCCAAGCCGAGCCTGAGCGCGATCTCGGGGGTCATGGGGAAGATGTTGCCCTGCCCCCGCAGGCCGTCGGTTCCGAATAGCCTTTGTTTCATGGGATGCTCCAGATGGCCGCCTCGGGCGGCTAATTCTTCTTGATGACGGCCGTGACCGTCTCCGGGTTCTTCTTTTCGAGTCTGCACCCTTCGGGAAGGGTAACGTCATAGTCAAACTCGAACTCGCCTTCGGCAGCCTTCTCTCCGAAGGCCACGGTGGCAATGATGGATTTTCGGTATTCGTCGTCGTGGAACAGGAAGACCGGCCCCTCAATCAGCAGCCTGACATATCGCTGCTGGACGTTGGCCTGGAACCCTTCCGGGGCCTGGAATTCGATGGGCACCTTGACCCATATCTCGCGGGTCTTTGGTTCGAAAAAGGCCTCCACGCTGACCTGGCCGGGTTGCGCCTCAATCTCGTCGGGCACTTCCACGGCCACATCCTCTGCCCACGATCTGGGCACGTCCTCGGGGAAATCCCCCTTGAGCACCACGCGGGTCTTGGAAATCTTGCGCAGCATGGTTTCGGGGCCGCGAATGACGACCACGTCGGGCGAGGCCGTAACCTCCTGCAACCGATAATCGGAATTGAGATTACCGGCCCAGGCGGCCTCAACCGCAATCTTCTTGGAAATTCGCCGGTCCACGGTAAGCCGAAGGCGGTTGGGTTTGACCTCGATGATTTCGTAGGTGGAGGACAGGGGAATCTTGTCCGGATCGATGTCCACCACCTGTTCGCCCACCTTGAGATTGCTGACATTGACCGGATAGACGAGATTCTGGGAGGGAAGGTTTCCCACAAGCCCCTTGGGACCGCGCAGGCGGACCTGAATCTTGTCCACCAGACCGTCCTCGATAATCAGCCCTTCCGGGGGATTGGTCATGACCACGGGCATATCCACCCAGGTCTCGACCACCTCACGGCCGGTAACCAGAAACCAGGTGAACACGGCCAGGGCAATGGACAGCAATATGGTTTGCCAGTTTCGCAACATATCAACGCCCCAAAGCGTTCTTGAGTACGCGGCGCAACCGCGTCTCGTCCAGACTGGTCGTCAGACGGCCGTTCATGGCCACGGAGACTTCGCCCCGTTCCTCGGAAACAACGATGGTGATGGCATCCGACCCCTCGGAGATGCCCAAGGCTGCCCGATGCCGGGTGCCGTACATGGGCTGGCCGCGCAACTTGTTCGACAAGGGCAGGATGCAGGCAGCGGCCACGATGCGGTCGCGGCGGACGATGATCGCCCCGTCGTGCAGTGGCGTGTCCGTAAAAAAGATGGTCTCAATGAGTTCCTTGTTGACCTTGGCGTCCAGCTCCACGCCGCGCTCGATGATGTCACCGAGCGGCATGTTCTTCTCGATGACGACGATCGCCCCGGTGGAAGAACGCGACATGCTCATGACCGCCTGGGTCAACTGGTCCAGGGTGTCGTCGCGAACATTGGACTTGGTCCAGAACCGCTTGGTGCCCACCGAGGCGAGCGCCTTCCGGATATCGGTCTTGAACAGGATGACCACCACCAGGAACAGTGATGTCAGGAATTCGCCGAGCAGTGCGTTCAGGGTGTAAAGGTTGAACTTCTCGGCAATATAGTAAACCACGAGCACGACCACCAGGCCGTAGAGCACAGCGGCCGCCCGGGTTCCCCGAACAAGCACGATGATGTTGTAATAGATGAAGGCCACCAGTCCGATGTCGACCAGGACCCTCCAGGTTACTTGAATGCCGAAAAGCTCAAACATGTTGTTTTACTACGCCAATTCACGAGCTATGGTCAACGTTTGTCGAGTCAGTTCCACTTCATGCACGCGGTGAATGGGCACTCCCTTCGCCGCCAGCAACGCGGTGGCCGCCTGGGTGGCGTTCCGCCGCTGACCGACCTCAAGCCCGAGAAGCCCCTGCCACAGGGACTTGTTGGACAGCCCCATGTAAAGCGGCAGGCCGAGCTCGTGAAAACGCTCGATCTCCCGGAGGATGGTCAGATTGTGCTCAAGTTTTTTGCCGAAACCGATGCCGGGGTCAAGAACCACCCGATCCAGGGGAAGCCCTGCGTTATCCAGAACCGCCAGACGTTCCTCAAAAAAAGCCATGATCTCGGAAACAACGTCCCCGTATCGGGGCTCGTCCTGCATGTCCTCGGGACGGCCAAGGGAATGCATGAGCACGTAGCCGGGCTTGTATTCTGCAAGCACGTCGAGCAGTTCAGGCTCGAAGCGAAAGCCGGACACATCGTTGATGATAGCGGCCCCGGCCTCCAGACAGCGGGCGGCCACCTTCGCCTTGTAGGTGTCCACCGATATGACCGAGTGCGTCCGGGCTTCGATAAGCCCTTCGATCACGGGCAGGACCCGACGGAGTTCCTCGGCCTCGTCGACCGAATCGCTGTACGGCCGGGTGGACTCACCACCCACATCAAGGATATGCGCGCCCTGACGGGCCAGTTCGAGGGCGTGCGCCACGCCCGACTCCATGTCGGCGTGTGTCCCGCCGTCATAGAAGGAATCCGGGGTCACATTGACGATCCCGGCAATGAAGAAGGGGGCAGGTCCCAAGACCTTGCCCCCCTTAACTGTCCATGTGCTATCGTTCATCATTAGCGTGCTTGTTGATTATTGGAGCTTGTTCTTGCCGTCATCCCCGTCGGGCTCGTCACCGCCGTCATCAAGGATGAAATCGTCACCGGAGTCGCCGGAGTCGCCGGGCTTTTCGCTCACAGGCTCATAGCCGGGACCGGACGAAGATGCAGCCCTGCCGTTGGCCGTGTAGCCGGAAGCGGTGTCGGAACGGCCATTGCCGGAATTACCGTTGCCGGATTTGCCACCCTGCTCCATGGGAGGCAGTTCCTTGCCAGCCATCAGCAGATCGATGTCTGCGCCGGTAATGGTTTCGCGCTCCAGAAGCGCCATGGAGATGGCGTCAAGAACCTCGCGGTTGTCCTTTATGATCGCGGTGGCCTTTTCATAAGCCTCATCCACGAACCGGCGGACCTCGGAGTCGATCAGCTTGGCCGTTTCCTCGCCGTAGTTCTTGTTATGGATGAGCTCGCGGCCCAGGAAGACCTGTTCCTGGTTGTCACCGAAGCTCATGGGACCGAGCTTGTCGGACATGCCCCACATGCAGACCATGTTGTGGGCAGTCTTGGTGGCCCGCTCGATATCGTTGCTTGCGCCGGTGGTCAACTGGTCGAGAACGACCTCCTCGGCAACCCGGCCGCCCATAAGTACGGCCATGTTGTTGCAGAGATACTGCTTGGAGTAGTTGTGCCGGTCCTCGCCGGGCAACTGCATGGTCACGCCGAGAGCGCGTCCACGCGGGATAATGGAGACCTTGTGCACGGGGTCGGTGCCGGGCAGAAGCTTGGCCACCAGAGCGTGACCGCCCTCATGGTAGGCCGTGGTCCGCTTGTCCTCTTCGGAAAGGATCATGGACCGCCGCTCGCGGCCGCCCATCATGACCTTGTCCTTGGCCTCCTCGAAATCGTCCATGTCCACCCGGTCCTTGCCGAGCTTGGCCGCGCCGAGCGCAGCCTCGTTGACAAGGTTTTCCAGGTCGGCGCCGGAGAATCCGGGGGTGCCCTTGGCAATGATTTCCAGGTTCACCTCGGGGGCCAGCGGCGTCTTGCGGCTGTGCACCTTGAGGATGCGCTCGCGGCCGCGAAGGTCCGGATTCGGGACCACCACCTGACGGTCGAAACGGCCGGGCCGGAGCAGAGCCGGGTCGAGCACGTCGGGACGGTTGGTGGCCGCCACCAGGATGACGCCCTCGTTGGACTCGAAGCCGTCCATTTCCACAAGCAGCTGGTTCAGAGTCTGCTCGCGTTCGTCATGGCCGCCGCCGAGTCCTGCGCCGCGCTGGCGTCCAACGGCGTCGATTTCGTCGATGAAGATGAGGCAGGGGGCATTTTTCTTGCCCTGAGCGAACAAGTCGCGCACGCGGGACGCGCCCACGCCGACGAACATCTCGACGAAGTCCGAACCGGAGATGGAGAAGAACGGGACATTGGCCTCGCCGGCCACGGCCCGCGCCAGAAGCGTCTTACCCGTACCCGGGCCGCCCACCAGGAGCACGCCCTTGGGAATTCGCCCGCCCAAGCGGGTGAACTTGCGCGGTTCGCGCAGAAAGTCCACCACCTCGGAGAGCTCTTCCTTGGCTTCGTCCACGCCGGCCACGTCGTCAAAGGTGACCTTGGCGGTCTCCTCGTTTACCAGACGGGCCTTGGAGCGGCCAAAGCTCATGGCTCCGCGTCCTCCGCTGCCACCGCCCTGCATCTGGCGCATGAAGAATATCCAGACGCCGATGAGCAGGATCATGGGGAACCAGGACAGAAGCAGTGTCATGTACCACGGCGACTCGTCCGGCGGCTCGGCCTTGACCTCAACACCCTTGGAAATGAGGGTCTCGATCATGCGGGGATCTTCGGGAGCGTAGGTCTGGAACTGCTCGCCGGAGCTCTTCAGGCCGACAATCTTCTGGCCCTGTATCTTGACCTGAGCCACGGAGCCGCTGTCCACCATGGCCAAAAACTCGCTGTAGGAAGGCGTGTCCTTGGGGACTGGAGGCTGGTTGAAAAGGTTGAACAAGACGACCATCAGGATGAAGATGATCGCCCAGATGACAAGATTTTTCATATGGTTGTTCAAAGGAGAGTCCTCCGTAATGGTCTAAGGAACGGCCCGGGGGGCCCACTTGAAACCGCGTTACCGCAATTTCAGGTATCTAGAGTAATGCCGTCGTTTCAAAAATCAAGTGGATCGGCAAAAAAACTCGGATTACGGATATCCCCTACAGGGAACCCAGCCACTTCCGCAACGCCTTGATCTGTGCGGCCACGGACGCCGGGCCTGTGCCGCCCGGAGTGATACGCCGCTCAATGGCCGCCTCGTAATCAAGCACCCCGTAAACGTCTTCCCCGATCTCGCCGGAAAACCGCTTCAGTTCGGAGAGCTCAAGTTCCTCCAGCCCCACGCCCTTGCCCTCGGCGTAGGCCACGGCCGCGCCGGTGATGTGGTGCGCTTCGCGGAAAGGCACGCCCTTGGCCGCCAGGTAGTCGGCCAGTTCGGTAGCGTTAAGAAAACCGCGCTTGACGGTTTCCGCCATCTTTTCGGGCACGAACTCCATGAGCCGGAGCATGTCGGCCATGATGCCGAGGGACGTGACGACCGTGTGGTCCGCGTCGAAAAACGGCTCCTTGTCCTCCTGAAGATCCCGGTTGTAGGTCATGGGCAATCCCTTCATGAGGACAAGCAGCCCCATGAGGGAGCCGACCACCCTGCCGGTCTTGCCGCGCATGATCTCGCAGGCGTCGGGGTTCTTCTTCTGGGGCATGATGCTCGATCCCGTGGAATACTGGTCGGGCAGCTTCACGTAGCCGAAGTTCGGATTGGCCCAGATGATAAGCTCCTCGCACATCCGCGAGAGGTGCGTCATCACCAGCGACCCAGCGAACACGGCCTCAAGCACGAAGTCGCGATCGGACACGGCGTCCATGGAGTTGGCGAAGGTCGCCTCAAGGCCGAGGTCTTCGGCAACGAGCTTCGGGGCCACCGGGTGGGTGGTTCCCGCCAGGGCGGCAGCGCCGAGCGGCATGACCCGGACCCTTTTCAGGGCGTCGGACACACGCTCGTAATCGCGCTTGAACATCTGGCAATAGGCCAGCAAATGATGGCCGAGCGTCACGGGCTGAGCGGGCTGGAAGTGGGTGCAGCCGGGCAGCATGGTGTCCCGATGCTCCTCGGCGCGGTCCACGTAGACCTTGACGAGCGCGGCCAGCGCTTCCTGCCATGCGGCCAGTCGGGTCGCAACGTGCAGGCGGAAATCCAGGGCCACCTGGTCGTTGCGGCTGCGCGCGGTGTGCAGCTTGCCGCCCAGCGGTCCGATGATCTCGGTCAGCCGGGACTCGACGTTCATATGCACGTCTTCCATCTCGGCCTTCCAGACGAACTCGCCGGACTCGATCTCCGCCTTGACCTTGTCCAGGCCATCGCAGATGGTCCGCGCCTCGTCCTCGGTCAAAAAGCCCTGCTTCGCCAACATGCGGGCATGGGCCTGGGAACCGCGTATATCCTCGGCGTAGAGAAGCCGGTCAAAGGACACGGATTCGGAAAACGCCTCCATGGACGCGGCCGTCGCCTCGGCGAACCGGCCGCCCCACATCTTCTTGTCTGCCATAATTTACTCGCAGGAGTCTTCGGACTCTTTGCCGCCCCACTTGGACTGCTGCATACGTCCCTTGAGCCGCAGACCCACCAGCTTGATGAATCCGGCGGCGTCGGCCTGATCGTACACGTAGTCTTCCTCGAAGGTGGCCAATTCGGAATTATAAAGAGAGAACGGCGACTTGCGGCCAAGCGGTACGCAATTGCCCTTGTACAGCTTGAGCCGCACGGTGCCGGTGACCCTTTCCTGGGACTTGTCGATCATGGCCTGCAGGGCCTCGCGCTCGGGCGAGAACCAGTATCCGTAGTACACCATCTCGGCGTACTTGGGAATGAGACTGTCGCGCAGGTGCATCATCTCGCGGTCCATGCACAGCCCTTCCAGGTCGCGATGGGCGGCGGCCAGAATGGTTCCGCCGGGGGTCTCGTACACGCCGCGGGACTTCATGCCCACGAAGCGGTTCTCGACCATGTCGACGCGGCCGATGCCGTGCTTGCCGCCCAGCTCGTTGAGCTTGGCCAGCAGGGCCGCCGGGGAATACTTGACGCTGTTGATCGCGATGGGATCGCCCGCCTCGAAATCAATGGTGATTTCCTCGGACTCGTTCGGGCACTTTTCGAACGGGAGGATGTTGCGGTAGCAATCCGGGCCGGGCGCGTTCCACGGATCTTCCAGTTCGCCGCCCTCGAAGGAGGTGTGCAGCAGGTTGGCGTCGATGGACCACGGCTTCTTGCGGCTGACCGGAATGGGGATGTCGTTTTCCTTGGCGAAATTCATCAGGTCGGTGCGGGACTTCAGCTCCCACTCGCGCCAGGGGGCGATGGTGGACAGCCTCGGGTTCAGGGCCATGGTGGCCAGCTCGAAACGGACCTGGTCGTTGCCCTTGCCGGTAGCGCCGTGGGCCACCGCCTGAGCGCCCTCCATTTCGGCGATCTCGACCATACGCTTGGAGATCAGCGGACGGGCGATAGCCGTGCCGAGCAGGTAACGGCCCTCATACAGGGCGTTGGCCCGGAACATGGGGAACACGTAATCACGCACGAATTCCTCGCGCAGGTCCTCAACGTAGGCCTTGACCGCGCCGGTCTTGAGCGCCTTCGCCTCGATGCCGTCCATCTCCTCGCCCTGGCCGAGATCGGCAGTCATGCAGATCACGTCGCAGTTGTAGTTGTTCTTCAGCCACTTGAGAATGATGGAAGTGTCCAGCCCGCCGGAATAGGCCAGCACGACCTTATCTATCTTCTGCATTGAATAGTCCTCGTTACTTGTCGAATTATTTAAAGACCCACTCAAGGATCGCCTTTTGCGCGTGAAGCCGGTTTTCGGCCTGGTCCCAGACCACGGATGCCGAAGACTCGAACACGACCTCGGAAACTTCCTCGCCCCGGTGGGCGGGCAGGCAGTGCATGAAGCAGGCGTTGGAAGCAGCCAGCCCCATGAGGGCCTCGTCCACCATGAACCCGGCAAACGCGGCCTCGCGCTTCTTCTGCTCCTCTTCCTGGCCCATGGACGCCCACACGTCGGTGTTGACGTAATCGGCCCCGGCCACGGCTTCCTTGGGATCGCGGGTCAGGGTGATCTTGGCGCCCATATTGACCGCCTTGTCCATGATGGCCATGTCGGGAGTATACCCGTCAGGGCAGGCGAGACGCAGCTCGTAGCCGAAGGCGGCCGCGCCGTTGATGAAGGAATGGGCCATGTTGTTGCCGTCGCCCACCCAGGCCACCTTGACCTTGTCCAGGTCGGGGGTGCGTTCGTACATGGTCAGGACGTCGGCCATGACCTGGCACGGATGGTATTCGTCGGTCAGGGCGTTGACCACCGGGATATCGCCGTAATCGACCAGGGTTTCCAATTTCTCCTGGCCGAAGGTTCGCACGATGAGCCCGTCGGCGTATCGGGAAAGAACTCGGGCGGTGTCCTTGAGCGGTTCGCTGCGGCCGAGCTGGGAATCGCGGGCGGTGATGAACACCGGGTCCCCGCCCAGTTGACGCACGCCCACTTCAAAGGACACGCGGGTTCGGGTGGACGCTTTTTCGAAAATCAGCAGCAGGGTCCTGCCGTCCAAGAGATCGGTGCGGACCTTATTGTCCTTCATTTCCTTGGCGCGCAGGATCACCTGCATCGCTTCGTCCCTGGGAATGTCCAGAATGGTCAAAAAATGTTTGGGCATCGTACGGTTACTCCATCATCTATTGCCGTGATATCAGGAAAGAGAAGGATTTTGGCCCAGATTAATTTGAATGTAAAGGAATTAACCGGCGGAACCAAGGCGGGACGGGGCATTCGGTTCAGGAGTGCTTCTTGAGCCAGTCGTAAAACTGCTTGAGAGTCAGGGACCTGCTGGCCGGTCCGCTGCGGACGTAGAACTCTTCGCCCTTGGCCGCGTCGAGAATGACCGGGGCCGGGGCCGGAACGCAGTGGACACGCAACACCCGCTTCTCCCCCATCCTGATGACCCGGCTGTCGATATAGCGCGAAAACTCCGCGCCGATATGCCGATCCACGAGGTTGTTGAAATGCAGAAGCGCCCTGTCATCGCTGTCGAACCCGTCCTCATCGAAGCCGGTCACACTCCCGTCGTCGGCAACGCCGACAAGCAGGGTGCCGCCCTCGGTGTTGAGAAAGGCGGACACAGTCTTGAGGCAGGCGTGCTCGATCTCCTTGCCGTTCTTGCCGGCTTTAAGGTTGAAACGGAGGGTCTGCTTGAATTCGAGCCTGCCGCCCTCCCCCGACCGGATGAGTTCCCGCACGTCCGCCGCCGTGGCTGCGGCCTCGCGCTTCATGCCCAACGCCTCAATCCGGCCCCTGTTGCGGTGCAGAATGAAAAGCACGCCAAAGGCAATCAGAATAAGGACCACGGCCCCGCCCTGCAAAAAGGAATCGCTGGTCAGGGTGGAAAGCACGTTCTTGCGTGGAACGGCAACGCCCAGGGAAAGGGTGTCGCCGAAAATGGACAGGGGCATGGCCCAGGTCCACCAGACCTCGCCATCAACAATAAAGGAAAACGGTTTGTCCGGCGCGCCCTTGGAACGCGCGGCCAGTCCGGTCACGGCCTGCCGAACCACGGGGTCGACCAGCTCGTCGGCCGTCAGGACCTGCCCGATGGATTCGGGCGGCACATTCACGCCGAGACCGCTGACGGGTATCGCGCGGCCGTCGCCCCAATAAAGAAAAATCCGTTCCGCTCCGCCGTGCTCGGCCTCATTGAGCTGGGAGAGAATGGCTTCGGCCTGGAAGGCGAAGGAGAGCATGAGCCGCTCGCCGCCGCCCGACTCCACCAGGGTCGAGGCCGTGATCCAGGCCGCCTTGACGTTATGGAAGCGACCCGCGCTGCGCCAGTTGACCTGACCCGGCTCAAGGTGGTTGAACTCCTCGGACAGGACGCCGTCCATCTGCGAAAGATCGGGGGCTCCTTCCGAAAAAGGCTCGTTGTCGGGCTTGCCGTTCTTGAGGAGCTTCGAAGTCAGGGTGCGGTGCATCTCGTCGGGCACCGCCTCGACCATGCCGCCGTACCGCCGGGTAAGGAGATAGCGCAGCCCCTGCCCGTCACTGACCATAACGGCGGTCAGGGATTCGTGTTTTCTCAGGACCGCGCCCAGCTCCTTGCGCAGTGCGTCGGGCTTGAGGCTCTTGAGCAGCCCCTGGCCGATCTCCTGGTTGGAGCTGCGCACCGCATTGAGCAGCACGGTAACCGCGCCGGACAGTCCGCGCGCGGAATTCTCGACGGCCACCACGGCCGCGTCGTGCCGAATCTCGCGCACGCCGAGGTAAGCCAACCCGCCGATAGCCGCCACCGTAAAGATGACGCCGTAAAAGACCAGGAGATAGAGTTGGCTGCCCCTTATGCCGCGCATGACTACCTGACGTCCTCCGAACCCGCGTATTCGAGCAGAACCCGGTCCACGGCCGCGTCAGTCATGTCAAACATGACCTCGCCGTGGTCGAAGCCCGCCAAATGAAGCAGCCCGTGGGCCAACAGCCGGGCCAGATGCTCAAGCGGCGCTTGGCCGTACAGGTCGGTCTCGCGAGCCAGCGCGTCCACGGACAGGGCCAGCTCGCCGAGGAACGTGCCGCCGGCATCATCTTCCCCATCGCTCGGGCCGTCGCAGTCCTCAGCTTCGTCGGCATTCCAGGCCGGAAAACTCAGGATGTTGGTCGGCCCGGTGCAGCCGAGGAATTCCCGGTTGAGCCGGGCGATCTCACGGTCGTCCACCAGCTTGAGGATGAAGGTGCCGCCGGTCAGCTCCAGGGCGTCCAGCAGAGTCTCGGCCAACGCGCCCAGTTCATGCCGGGACAGGGGAAACCTCGGGTCGAGCCGGGTCTCGCAGAGGATGTCCGCCGGACCGCTCACGCTCACTCCCCGTTGCCTTCATGGACCTCATAGGCCCTGACTATGCGTCCCACCAGGGGATGGCGGATGACGTCCTTCTCGTCGAATGCGATGAACTTCACACCCGCGACCCCTTCGAGAACGCGGCGGGCATGAAGCAGCCCGGATTTGGAATGGACCGGCAGGTCGATCTGGGTGACGTCTCCGGTGACCACGGCCTTGGAACCGAAGCCGAGCCGGGTCAGAAACATCTTCATCTGCTCGGGCGTCGTATTTTGGGCCTCGTCCAAAATGATGAAGGAGTCGTTCAGAGTACGGCCGCGCATGAAGGCCAGCGGAGCCACTTCGATAACCCCGGATTCCTGGTAGTCCTGCACCTTGGCGAAATCGAGCATGTCATGCAGGGCGTCGTACAGGGGGCGAAGGTACGGATTGATCTTCTCCGCCAAGTCACCGGGCAGGAAGCCGAGTTTTTCCCCCGCCTCCACCGCCGGACGGGTCAGGACGATGCGCTTGACCTCACGGCGGACCAGAGCGCCCACGGCCATGGCCACGGCCAGATAGGTCTTGCCCGTACCCGCCGGGCCGATGCCGAAGGTCATGTCCGAATCGCGAATGGCGTCGAGATATTCCCGCTGGTTCAAGGACTTGGGCGATACGGTCCGTTTTCCCGAGGTGGCGTAGACGTCACCCTTGAAAACCTCGCCCACGTCGGCCGAAGGCTGGCGTTCGAGGATGCGGCAGGCGAAATCCACGTCCTGCGGGTACACGGACTTTCCGCGCCGTATCATGGCATAGAGTTGCGTCAGGACCTGGGCGGCCAGATCGCCCTTGGCGTCCTCCCCTTCCGGGGTCTGGATGACGAGGGTATTGCCACGGCTTTCGATGCGCACCCCGAGGCGTTCGCCCAACAATTTGAGATGCTGCCCCTGGGGGCCGAAAAGCTGGCTGGCCATATGGCCATCGTCGAATTCGAGTTTCGTAGAAGACAGAACGGTTTCCTCCGTATCAATCCTTGGCGCGCAGGAACATCCACCTGCACACCTTTCGTTCCAGCACATTGGCGACCTCGTACAGGGCCGCGCCCATGATGGACATTCCAAGGATACCCGAGAACATGGTCAGATAATCCATGGCCCCCCAGGCATCCATGATCATATAGCCCAGCCCCCTGGTGGTGGCAAAGGATTCCACGAAAAAAAGCACGGCCACGGACACGCCGGTGCCGAGCCTGAGTGCCGTGAACCCGTGCGGCAGGGCCGCCGGAAGCAGGACCTCACGCAGAACGTCCATGTTGGAGCCGCCCAGGGAGCGAACCGAGTCGAAATACTTGGGATGGATGGAGCGCACCCCATCGCGGGTGGTGACCAGGATTTGATAGCCGAGAATAAGGGCTATCATGGCGATCTTGGAGGTGTCGCCCAACCCCAGCAGGAGCAGGAAGATGGGCAAAAGCACGATCTTGGGCACCGGATAGGTCAAAAAGACGAAGGGAGCCATGATCTTGTCCACCCGCCTGACGCTGCCCATGACGAGCCCCAGGGGGAAAGCGGTCACCCAGGCCAGTGCCATTGCGGTCACCGAACGATACAGGCTGACCCCGAAATGCTCCCAGAAGATTCGCGTGGTCATGGCCTCGGCGAGCGCGGCCAGAGCATCCTCTGGATGCGGCAGGACAACCCCGCCCAGGGACAGGGCGGTCAGTTTCCACAAAATGCCCAGGACCAGGATAACCAGCCCGTAGCGCAACATGGCGGCAAACAGCTTCACCACTGGGCCTCCACGGTATGCCGCAGTTCCCTGAGCAGCGCGAAGCACGCCTCGGTGTCGCGGATACGCGCATCGCCGAAGCCCGGGTTCTCGAACACGGCCACGGGCCGGGCTGGCCGCGCGGACATGACCATGATCCGCTGGCCGAGCATGACCGCCTCTTCCAGAGAGTGGGTAACAAGCACGTAGGGCACCCTGCGCACCTGCCAGGCATCGAGCAGGGCCAACTGCAAACGTTCACGAGTCAGGGCATCCAGCGAGGAAAACGGCTCGTCCAGAAGGGTCAGCCTGGGGCGGGTGACAAAGGCGCGGGCGATGGCCACCCGCTGCTGCTCGCCGCCGGAAAGATTGGCGGGATAGTCGCCGTCCCGACCGACGATGCCGACCTCGGCCAGTTGGGCGCGCGCCCGCTCCATGCGCTCCTTCCGGCCCATGCCCTGAATCTTGAGGCCCAGCGCAACGTTGTCGATGATCGTGCGCCAGGGCAGAAGGCCGTAATCCTGCAGGATGATGGAAATATCGGCGGCCGGGCCGGTGATGGGCCTGCCGTCCAGAAGCGCCCTCCCCTCGTCCGGGGCGGACAGCCCGCTCAACAGATACAGCAGGGTCGTCTTGCCGCAGCCGGACGGACCGACCACGGCCAGCGTCTCGCCTTCGGCAAGAGTGAACGACACATCCGAAATGACGGACCTGCCGTCATAGGACTTTCCCAGATTTTCCGCGGTCAGCATGAGCTACCTGATCTCGGGAGGCAGGGCCACGGCGTCGGGCACACGCTTCTTGAGCAGGCCCTTGGCAACCATCCAGTCCTGGACCTCGGCCAGCTCCGACGAAGCGGGCAGCGCGGGCGCGGGGAACGGATACACCGGGAAACGGGAGATCAGCGGCTTGGGGATGCGGCAGGTCTCGGCCATGAGCGGACGGTACTTCTCGGGGTTCTCGGCCAGAAGGCGGACCGCCTCGCCGTAGGCGGCCATGAACTTGGCGTAGGCATCCCCGCCGTTGCCGAAATATCGCTTGTGCAGGCAGAGCACGGTCAGGGGCAGATCCAGGTCCTCGGCGGTTGTCAGCACGCTGCCGCCCTTGAGACGGGCCAGGGAAAGAAGCGGTTCGGGCAGAAGCGCGGCATCCATCTGGTCGGTCAGAAGCATCTGAAGGCGGATGGGCAGCTTCTTGACCTCCACCCGCTCGAAATAGTCATGGCCCACTCCGAAACGGTCCTCCAGCTTGTCGGCCAGAAACTCCATGACCGTGGACTTGGACAAGGTCAGTGTGCGGCCCTTCATTTCGGCCAGATTCCTGTCGCGGCCAGCGGGCGAAAGCGCGATGCCAAACATGGGATAGCCCGGCGTGGTCCGCCAGGAAGTCACAACTATGTGCATGGGCACGCCCCGGTCCAGGAGCAGATAGGTGGCGACCAAATCGCCGAAATAGCCGTCGATCTGCCCCGCCTGCATGGCCGTGTCGCGCTCCAGCGCGGACATGAACCTGACTAGGCTCACATCCAGTCCATGGCGAGCGAACAGCCCTTCCTTGTCAGCCACCTGCAACGGCAGCGTATCGATCACCGGCAGGATGCCGAAACGAATCTTGATATTTTCCGCGCGGGCGGTGGTGGCCAGGGCCAGAACCACGGCCATGGCGAGAAGTATTTTCTTCATGCCTCTTCCCCTTGAATTTGCTGGCGGAGTTTTTAACATGATGCGCAGAGAAAGGAAAGACGGAGCAGCCCGCGCCACCCCGTCCGGAAATGAACCCCGCCCCTAGCCGCGACCATCACCATGTGAATGGCCATGGGAATGACCGGGCAGGAAACTCCTGGCCACAAGCGCCAGGGTAAGCAAGGCCGAGACCACGCCGACCCAATGCGGAAGCAGCTCGCCCACTTCGGACACAACGGCCCGGATGTCCAGACCAAGCGCGGCGTACAGATGATCCGTGGCCCAAGCCAGAACCAGGGAACAGGCGACGATGGAGGCCACGTACAGCCCGGCCGCGCGCTTGCCCAGGGTCTTGAGCATGACCGTGACGGTCGCTCCGTTGGTGGCCGGTCCGGCCAGAAGAAAGACCAGAGCCGCGCCCGGCGAGAGGCCCTTGAGCAAAAGCGAGGCCGCAATGGGCGTGGAAGCCGTGGCGCAGACATAGAGCGGCAGGGCCACAACCAGCATGACAAGATAGGAAAACAGGCCGGTGCCCATATAACTGTCCAAGGCATCCTCGGGAATGGCCGCCGAGATGATCCCGGCGACGACGACGCCCACCAGCAGCCAACGGCCGATATCCTCGATCATCTCACCAAAAGCGTGACGCATCCCTGCCATGAACCGCCCCGACACAGTGGAAGGCGGCGCGGACGCGCACGAGCCGCCGCAACCGCAGCCGGTGCAGCCCGCCGAGCTTCCCGCGAGACCGGCGAGGGGCTGGGCCTCGGCCTTGTCGTCCGGGAAAGCGTTGATGAGCACACCAGCGAAAATGGCGGTAATGGTCGCAGCCACGGGGCGGATGACGGTCATCAACGGATCAATGAGCGCGTAGGTCACGGCCATGGAGTCCACGCCCGTCTCGGGGGTGGAGATCATGAAGGCCGTGGTCGCCCCCTTGCTGGCCCCCTGCCTGCGCAGACCGAGCGCGGCGGGCAGCACGCCGCAGGAGCACAGAGGCAGCGGCACCCCCATAACAGCGGCCTTGAGCACCGCGCCCAGCGATTTGCCGCCCAGATGGCGGGCCATGAACGAATCGGGGACAAACCCCTTGAGCAACCCCGCCACGAAGAAACCGAAAAGAACATACGGCGCGGCCTCGACCAAAACATGCCACGACTCGGCAAGAATATTGATTAAAATCTCGATCATGCTGAAACCTGCGGTCACACTTTATTCACAATTGAGCATCTATTCATAAGACAGGACAAAAAAAAGGAGGAGGCGGCTATGCCTCTTCCTTGATGTGATCCAGCCCCTGGGAGACCAAATTACGCACGTGGTCGTCGTCCAGGGAATAAAAGACGTTCTTGCCTTCCTTGCGGTAGCGCACCAGCTTGGCCGCCCGAAGCAGCCTCAACTGATGGGATATGGCCGACTGGGACATATCCAGGACCTCGGCCAATGCGCATACGCACAACTCACCGATGGATAGGGCGTACAGGATGCGGACCCGGGTATAATCACCCAGGGCCTTGAAGAGTTCGGCCAGGAACAGGAATTCCCGCTCCGAAAGCATGGAGTCACGGGCGGCAGACACGTTTTTGGCGTGCTGCTCGGTATCGCTACAAGCTACATTCGACATTTCTTCCCTCACATGAACATTCACTCATTTGTCATAACAATAAATTCATACGGGCCGGATGTCAAGTCCGGCCCGTTTCCGACGAACGAAATGAGCGGTCAGCCCGACGTCCTCCTATCCCAGGCCAAGGCTGTCCAGGGTAAGGATCTTGCGCGCCGAGCGGTCCAGGATGCGGTCGATGAGCTCGCCGTGCTCCAGTCCGGCCGCCCGCACTTCCGCCACGAGTCCGGCCACCGTCTTTTCCTGCGCAAGGTAGCCGAGGAACACCTCGCGCACGTCACGCAGGGAAACGAGGCGATCAGCCCAACCCAGTCCTTCCTGATAAAGCATCTTGGCGGAAAGAAAAGAGGCCAGCAGGGCCAGTTGGTGGGCTCGCGGCAGGTCGTTCACGAGCCGTTCGCGATACCTTTCGGCCAGCACGGCCGGGCAGTAGGCCATCAAGACCTCGACCAGCGCGGGATCGTCGGCCACCTGCTTCACGGACTCCTTGAGGACATCGTCAACGCGGTCGGCCAGGGAGTTGATGGACTCGGACAGGGCATAGGAGAGCTGGGTAATGGTCCGCCCTCCCCCGGCCAGTTTGTATTCGCGCATGAGCAAACGCGCCTCGGAGCGCGCCCGTTGACGGAGGATGACCAGGAGCTGGCCGATGTACTGATCCTTGATCCCGATGAACTCCTCCTCGGAGAGGATAAGCCCGGCCAGAATTTCGTAGGAGGAGCAGATGACGCCGGTTTTGTTGGCCGAAGGGCCGGGCACGGCCAGCACCCCTGCCCGCTCAAGCATGGCGCGGGCGTCGGGCGAAATAAATATATTCGCCCCTTCGACGATACCTCGGGCCGAAGGCGTACCGTCCTTTTGCAGGAACTCCTTCCAGTTGGACATGTTCATCGTGTCCGGCCTGCCGCCCGACGGGATGAAGATGTCGGCCACGGCCGTGTTGTGCAGGGTGTTGCGGATGCGTGTGCCCTCCGGTTCCGCCGTGGACACCACAAAGGCTCCCTCGCTCCTGAGTTCCGCCCGGCTGAAATCAGCGGCCTTGAGATTGTTGTCCATGAGCCTGAGCAACTCCCCGTGGTCCATGCCCTCCGGGTCGAACACCGCGCCGTGGCCGTCGGTCATGGCGACGATCTTCGCATTCTTGCCGAACTCCCGGATAAGAATACGCATGACGTTGGAGGCCACGTCCCCGGCGGGACCGCCGGTGATCTTGACCGTGAACGGCTCGTTCTCCGGATCAATGCCGAGCGTGCGCAACAGTTCCTCGGCAAAGACGATGACCCCTTCCGAGGTGACGCCGTACTTCTTGTGGGGGATGCCCGCTCCGGGCTTGGAGCTCATGAAGGCGCTGGGCCACTTGTAGCCGCGCCGAGCGGCCCTGTCCGCCATCCACTGGATGTGTTCCGGGGTAATGTTCTCGTCCGGGCCGAGGAAGATTATCTCCTCGCGGCCCAGGTAATCGACGATGCCGGGCTGGACGAAGCCGTTGCTTCCTTCGGGCGCGACGAGCAGGTCCAGGAAGGAGTCGACCATGGACTTGACCGCCAGATCGATGTCGCCTTCCGGGCCGAGCAGAATGACTGCCTTGGAGCCGCCTTCGGGAATGTCCTTGTTCTTGAACTGCTGAGCGCGGGCCAACTTGGTAACCTCATCGAGCAACCGGTTGGATTCGACCTCGAACTGCTCCTGGCTCCAGGTCCGGACCACCCGGACGCCGCCCCGGGCCATGTCCCGATAGCGCACGTGGAAGGCCCAGCTATACGGGCCGTGGAAGCAGTACACGCCGAAGGGACGCTCGTTCTTGGGCAGCGGGGCCAGGATCAGCGGATCGAGGCGGAAGCTCAGGCCCAGTTTGTGTCCCAGATAGTAGTTGGTCCGCAGGGTATAACGGAAGAACTTATAGATATAGGTCAAGATGTCGCGGTGAATGACGTTGTCCACGTCCCTGATAGCCGCCCGCACCAGCTCGCGCTGATCGCGCATGGCCGAGGCGCGGTCCCCGGCAAATATCGGATCGAAACGCACCTCGAAATAGCGCATAAGCAGCCGGGTGACCTCCCGGTGCTTGAGGAGGGCGTAGACGATACGCGACGAGGTATAGGCGTGAAGATCCTTGCGGATGAGGAGCTGATGGGCAAACTCTCCGGCGGCCTGCATGAGCATAACCTGTTCCAGCTCCCAACCGTCCTCGTAGGCCAGGGCCTCCAGGCCGTGCGGAGCGAACCACTTGCACATTTCGAGCTGGCGCTTGAGCCGCAGCCACCGCTCGTCCCCTTCGTTGAGGTCGATGCGCTTCCTATCGAGATAAAAGCTCATGATGGAAATGGCGGATTGACCCGGCCGCTCGAACTCGTCGGCATAAGCCCGGTCCACGGGCACGTTCTCCCGCCCGAAGACGTTGACAACAGTATGCAGCAGGCCCTTCTTGGGCGGCTGGACCATGGCGACGCCGACGCGGTCGAAGCCGGGATGCACGTCCTTTTCAAGCTGGACCTCCACCCGCTCCTGATTCTCCAGGCAGCCGCAAGTCTTGAAATGGCGCACGGCACGGCCCGGCTCGAACTTCTCCATGTAGTCGTCGCTGACCCAACCGAGAAACCGCTCGAAACCGTTCAAGTCGGCGGAGGCAATCCCCATTTCCCCGGCCTTCGCCTTTTTCAGGACTTCCTTCACCGTCGCGTTGTCCGCGGCGCAGGCGGGTTGCGGGGCGAGAACGAAGGTGTCCAGCCTGAGGGAATCGTCCCGGCTGGAATAAAGGCGCGCGTGCTGAATGTCCTTGTCCCGATACTGATCGAGCACCCGGCCGAGCGTGTCCATGTCCCCGCCGTGGGAGATATGCGTCACCCGTGAGCCGCACGGGCTGTGCAACGCGATGGCCTGCTTATACTTGCGGACCATGCCCGAGACGAGCGCCATCAGATGCCTGACCTGCTCGTCCTCGCTATGGGTCTGAAAATAGTACTCGGGCATATTGCCGTAGAACCAGGGCACCAGCTCGGCGGCCGAGCCCTCCAGGGTTTTCAGAAGTTTTTTCCTGACCTTCGCCGGATCGTCATGAATCTCGGAATTCATCGCGCATCATCCTTTTGTTCAAGAATTTTTTACACGTATCCGCCGATACTGCCTACGCGCACCCCCTGCGTCAACCCAATAACGCAAATCAGGTTCAAGCCCTCAACCCGTTATAAATATCCAACTTCGCAATCTAATGGCGTGGACAGAAAACTGGTGACGTCGTATGGGAAAAGACAAATGCCCACCGCAACAAAAACCCGATTCGGGAGTAATGAATATGAGTAGAAACGCCTTAGATACCGGCATTCTCCTGGAGACGGGAACCAACGAGCTAGAAATCCTCGAATTCTACATCAACGAGGTTCGCGAGCCGGGGAAGGACCCCGTACCGAATTTCTTCGGCATCAACGTCGCCAAGGTCATGCAGGTCATCGAGACGCCCAATCTTGTACCGCCGGAGTCCGCGCCGCACCCTTCGTTCATGGGCACCATCCCCCTGCGCGACCTTATCCTGCCGGTGCTGGACCTGTCCGTCTGGCTCGAACTGGACATGCCAAAGACGGAACGGGACATCGTCATCGTCACCGAGTTCAGCAAATCCGTGACCGGATTCCTGGTGTCGGGCGTGACCGAAATCCACCGCGTGGGCTGGGGCGAGGTCATCCCGCCGTCCAGCATCATCTCCACCAACACCGACGCCATTGTCGGCCTCATCGACAAGGGCGACTACTTCGTCCAGCTCCTGGACCTGGAGACCATCCTCTCGCAATTCGAGCCGGACGACGGCGTGGAGATGGCCGTGTCGGACAACGAGTACACGGTCCTCGTGGCCGACGACTCCGCCACCATCCGGGCCATGATAAAGGCCAACCTGACCGAGGCCAATTTCAAGCCAATTGTCACCAACAACGGCGACGAGGCCCTGCGCACCATCATGGACATCAAGGCCAGGGCCGAGGCCGAGGGCAAGGACGTCACCGAATATGTGGATCTGGTCATCTCCGACATCGAGATGCCCCTCATGGACGGCTTCAGTCTGACCAAACGCATCAAGGAAGACCCGGCCCTGCAAGGCTTGCCGGTCATCCTGTACTCGTCCATCATCACCAACGAGCTGCGGCACAAGGGTGAATCGGTAGGCGCGGACATGCAGATATCCAAACCCGACCTGCATACCATCCCGCAGGTGGCCCTGGACCTCATTGAAGGCGGTGCCCGCTGATGCGGCAGAACGATCAGGTGATCGAAATCTTTTTGGAGGAGACGGCGGAACGGCTCGACTCCATCGAATCCGGCCTGCTCCATCTGGAGACCTGCGGCCTTGATTGCGGCGCCGAAACCATAAATTCAATCTTCCGCGACGCCCATTCGGTCAAGGCGGGCTCAAATCTGCTCAAGCTGACCAACATCGAGGACCTGGCCCACAAGCTCGAAAACGTCTTGGAAATGATCCGCCAAAAGGAAATAGCCCCCTCGGAGATGATCGTCACCGCCTGCCTCGAATCCGTGGACAAGCTCCGCGAGCTTATCGAAAATGTCGACCGCAGCGAAACCATCTCCACCCGGCTCCACAAGCACATGCTCGATGTGGCCGTGCAGAAAACGCTGAACGGGGAATGACCCCGCCCCCCACGGCCTTCCCCTTACCGACGTTTTGCCGAAGCATCGCGGGGAAGTGAGACAGGGAATATATGGGGGACGAAACGGGGAAAAAGCGGCTGCCCTTTTTCGCGGGACCCGGCGCTAGTTCTCCAAGGTCGCCAAAAGCTCCTGGGCCTCGGTCATGCGGGAAAAGGAAGTGTTCTTGAAGACCTCGCTCTCCGCGGCCTTGACGAACTCGTCGTAGGTCATGATCCGGAAGTTCATCATCACTCCCCTGATCTTGAAGTACATCTCAAGGAAGGCGAAGACCTGCTCGTCGGCCAGCCGCCCGGCCAGCTCGCGGCCGTTGTTCAGAGAGGTGAACGGCTTGTTCATGCCGCCGAGAAAAAACATGTCCAGCCCGGACGCGCCGTCCGTGACCACTCCAAGCAGGTTGAAGGTATGCAGCCGGACCGCGAACTCTTCGGTCATGTTCGGCAATTCGAGAAGGTCCTTCTTGGGATACATGCCCACGAAGACCATCTGCTCGCCTTCCTCGGCCATGGTATGCCGAAAGACATGCTCGTCCCGGTTCTTCCGGGCGGCCTTGACGGTTTCGTAGAGGTCGAGAGCAAAAGCGAGTTTCAGGTCGCGCGCGACTTTTTCGTCCATGTGAATCTCCGTTAGATAATGCCGTGCAAGGGGCCGCCCTTGGCGCCCAGTTCGTCCACCCGCTTCTCCACCTCGGGGTCTTCCTCAAGGGGCGGCGCGTGATAAGTCTTGAGGCGGGCGTCGACGACCAGCGCCTTTTCCGCGCCCCAATGCTTGGCGTGGGTAAATGCGCCCGCGCCGTAAATGTCGGTGGCCGGATCGGACCGGGTGAAGGCCACCCAGAGAAAATTATCCCAATTCTTCGCCGTAAACCCCGCGTCGTCAGCCACAACGATCAGCGGGAAGCCTTCGATGCCGGGGACCTTCCCCAGCATTTCGCCCAGCCGCTCCAGGGCCGGGTCCTGCTGGTCACGCTTGCGCCGATGCTTGGGGCCCTTGATGATTAGAATCCCCGGCGCAAAGACTTGCGGGTCGCGGAAACCGCGCGGCAGATCGAGCCCGCCCGGCACCTCCGCAGCCAGCTCGCGCTTGCGGCTCCCGGCCACGGCCAGAACAAGCTTGGACCCCTGATTCAGGCTGATGCCGGAATAGTCCAAGGTGTCGATGGTGGTCCTGGTGATGAAATGCAGATCGCGGGTCAGGTCCGCCCGTTCCAGCAGATGCCGGAAGAACTCGGGCACGTCGTGGCAGCCGATCCCGGCGGGCAGGTCCTCTTGCGCCGCGATGAGCACATACTTGGACAACGAGGTCTGGGTATTACCGAGCAAAGCCATGGCGTTGGTCAAAAGCTCCTGAGGCTGCCGCTCGGCCGCGTACGGCACGTACCGCTCGCTTCCCACGGCCAGAAGCAACGGGTGCACCCCGGCCGCGTCCACCGCGTGAACCTCGTGCACGCCGGCGAAAACCGACGGGACCAGCTCGGCGGTCAGTTCATGTACGAACGCGCCGAACAGCGTATCTTCCTGGGGAGGACGACCCACGGTGGTAAAGGGCCAGACCGCGTTGTCGCGGTGGTAGACCTTGTCCACCCTGAGAACGGGAAATTCGTGGGCCAGACTGTAGTAGCCCAGATGATCGCCGAACGGCCCCTCGGGCTTCTCCGCCCCCTGGACCACGGTTCCGCAAATGCAGAAATCCGCTTCGGCCGGGATAGGCAGGCCGCCGGGCCGCTTTACCATGGGAATGCGGTGGCCACCCAGCGCGCCGGCGAAGAACAGTTCGGCCAGCCCTTCTGGCAGGGGCATCATTGCGGCCACTGTCATGGCGGGCGCCCCGCCCACCGCGATGTTCACCTTGAGGGGTTCGCCCCGCTTGATGGCCTCGGCATGATGATGACCGATGCCCCGATGAATCTGATAGTGAAGCCCCACTTCCCGGTTCTTCTCGAACTCGTTGCCCGAAAGCTGGACACGGTACATGCCCAGATTCGATCCGGCGAAACCCGGCGCGGCCGGATTCTCCGAGTACACTTGGGGCAACGTCACGTAGGGGCCGCCATCCATGGGCCAGGACTTGAGCGCGGGCAGGCTGGAGATGGCCGTCTCGTTGGCCATGACCGGCCCGTCCGAGACGGTCCTGGGCATGGTGTGCCAGGCCGTTCTGGGCGCGCCGAGATATCGCCAGGGGTGGCGCAGGCACTCCATGGGGTCGAGCTTGAGCTTCATCAGCCGCTCCACCATCTCCACGGTGTCGCGAAAGATGAAGCGCATCCGTTCGCGAGTGCCGTACAGGTTAGCGGCCATGGGGAATCGGCATCCCCGGACATTGCCGAAGAGCAGGGCCGGGCCATTGGCCTTGAAAACCCTGCGCTGGATGGCTCCTATCTCCAGATCCGCGTCCACGCTCTTTTCGATGCGGACGAGGTCCCCTCTTGCCTCAAGAGCGTCGAGGCATTCACGCGTATTCCTGTATCCCATTGCGGTTCCCGTTTTTTTGACTTGCGGCGAGTCAATCTAGACGGAAATAGAGGAAAAGTTAAGCGGAGAATCCATCCGTGCGGGAACCGTCAGGCATTTATCGCCGGGGCTAGTGTCTGGTCGGCGGCGGTTCCCATACGCATTCGTAGCGCGTAAACGACAGGCGGCAAGACAGGAGCAAGTCTTCGCTCAGGGGACGCATCCATCTAGAGGCGAGATTGCGGCACGTGTTGCAGAATTCCTCGGGATAGCTGCACACCAGGCAATAGGGTTGATAATCGTCGCAGCTCGCTGAATTCCAGGGACGTTGATGCCCAAGAATACACTTCTTGTGGTGGAAGACGCATTCCAGGCAGTTGTTTGACATTGTTGATATTTTACGCATTTCCAAGTCCTCCGAACCGGGTATGATCTCAGTATCGCTGTAAGCACGGCGAAAACCTTTTTTGTATTATAATTTTATCGCCTCCACTGTCGATTTTACCGCGCAGGACATGCAAAAAGCCTCCAAGTTGGCGGAATTCCGCCGATCTCGCCGACCATCCCGGTCTTGTCATTTGCAGGACATCTGCTAGGTTGCCATGGCAAACAAAACACCGTGTTCGGAGGAAGACAATGCCCTTGATTCAATGGGACGAAACCATGGCCGTCGGCATGGACGAGCTGGACGATCAGCACATGGAGCTCATCGACCTCATCAACGAGGTGTACGAGGCCATCCAGCGCCACGATGAACCGAGGATGTCCCATATCCTGGACAAGATGCGGGACTACGCCGTCATCCACTTCGAGACCGAGGAAGCGATCCTGAGCAGTTGCCGCTATCCCGACGTTGCGGGCCATGCCCGACAGCATCAGAACTTCACGGACAGGGTGGACGATTTCAAGTGCAACATGCTCACTACGACCAACCTCTCCCAGGTCTTTATCTTTCTCAGCCGTTGGCTGACCAACCACATCATGAACGAAGACCGAGAATTCATTCCCTGGCTGCCGCAAACGAATGACGAGGGAGCGTAAAACGCAAAAAAGCCCCTGCCGATCGGCAGGGGCTTTACTTTGTCGTCATATCCGGACCCGGCAGCTTTACAGACTCCCCAAGCGGGACGTCCGTCGGCGACGCCTCTACTCGTCCGTATGCGCCGTCAGGAACATGCTCTTCTCCAGCGCCGCAAAAAACTGCTGATAGATGAGAGGATCGGTGATCGGCTCAATATTATACTGGGCGTTGGCCCTGACCGTCATCTGATCGGCCCCCCGGGGAACAGTGTTCACGGTCATTCGCACCCGGTATCCGTGCAGCTTTGTCCCTGAAACCGAGCCAAGCTCATAGGACGCCTTGTCAATGACGAAGCCCAGGTCCTGCAGGGTCGCGATGACCGTCTGCAACGTCTTTTTCTTGTCTCCGGTGTCAAAGTAGCGCGTCTGCATGGCGCGCAGCTTGACCTGAGATTCGCCATCGCTATCCAGGATATTTCTTTGGGCCGTCTGACAGCCTGCGAGAACCAGGAAGGCGACCAGAAGCAAAAGCGATTTCTTCATATTGTGTTAGCCTCAAGGAATAAAGATTTCGACAATTTTTCAAAGAACTCTTTGTATATCAACTCGTCATTGATCTGCCGTTGAGAGTTCACCTGGCCCAACTTGTTGAAAACGACCTGCTGGAAGGTAACCCGCACAGCGGTGCTGCCCGGCGCATCCTTGACGGTCAGAAGCGTGTCCAGATCGGTCGCCAGGGTGTTCGCGGTGTTCTCGGCGATGCTCCTGGCTATGCTTTCGCGCGCATCCTTTGGAAAAGCGTCCATCAATCCATCGTAAATCGCGTCGTGGACCCGCTGTTTGACATCGGCGATCCGCTCCGGCGACAGGTCCGTATCGGGCATTTCGCCATCCCCGTCCAAATGCCGGATTACCAGCGAAACCTTGACGAGTTGAGTCGCGTCCGCCGAATTCACGGCGTTGGGATTGTTGCCCAACGCCCCGAGCAAGGCCAGCAGGAATACCTGGCCGCCGTCGGTCGCGTCCCGATTCTTGGAGGCCACAACCACACCCAACTCCGGATCGGTCTCGTCCAAGTTGAAACCCAAATCCTGAAGAACGGCGTTGGCCGCGACCAGAACAGCCATCTCGTTTCCGGTATCATACCGCCTGGTCTGAAGTTGCCTGTCGGCAAGCGACTCGGGCGATAATTGGAGAGCGTCCTGGGGGATACGCGCAGCGCACCCCGTTGTCAGGAGCAACATAAGCAACAAGCAAAACCATTTCCGATACATAGTTGCATCCCGCCCGGCTAAAAGCTGGACTGCCGATAAGCGAAGTCCCGAACGAGGTTGTTCTCGTCATACTTGATGATGATCGTGAGCGTCCTCTGGGTCGAACTCGCGGCCCCGCTGCTGCCGCTATAGCTGCCGCTTCCGGCCGCGCCCCCCGCGCCTCCGAAGACAAGCCCCAGAACGCCGACGCCGCCCGAAGAAGAGGAATAGACGTGTTCGGTGGACACCTTATCGTAAATCCAGACTTCCCGCCGCTGGGTATCGGTCGTAACCATATTGGGAGCCCCCAGGATAGCGGCCACGTCCGCACTGGACATCCCGACCTTGATCTCCTTTTGGACGGTTCCCACGGTCAGCTTGTCGCCGGAATCATCCCGCACGTCGCCCCGGTGCTGCTTGGCGGCCATACACCCGGCGCTCGCCAACAGTGCAAACGTCAGGATCATAGTCAGAAATATTCTCATACTCACCTCTAATCCCGGATTAATGTTGAACAAGAATACAAATCTACCTTTTGGTATAAAGAAATGTCTAGATTTTTTTCGAACCAACCGCGCCCCCCAAAAGAACGAACAGCCTCCGCTTCTCAACTGTTCCCCTCCCCAGAGGTGTGAAAACGATACAAACGATACGATTCGCGACCCGCTCCGGTACTCGCAGAGGAGTTGAGGAGACGGATTCGAGCAGAGTCAAATCAATACCGGCCGACTAGATCTCGCCGGATCGGCTTAATTTCTGAAAGGATTATCCTGATCGATACTTCCGACAGGCCAATGCCGGTGAACTGAAGCCGGGCATTGCCGTCCACCGCCTTGTGTTCAACGGCCCCGGCTTCGCGCCACCAGAGGTGGCCAATCAAGCATAACCAGCGAGCTCTTCCACAGCCGCGAAAACGGCAAAAACAGATTCATTCCAAGCTCGGCCGACGATGAACAATTCGTCGAGAAGCGCGGACTTCAACGCGGACAGGATCACATAGCGCCTTCGGAAAGGCGCGGACCGGATATGGTTCGGGAAAAATCTAGTGACCGATTCTGAGGATGGCGTCCATCACCGAGAATACGAACAGGCCGGGAACGACGGTGGCCGCAGCCAAACGGGGCCACGTTGGCCGGAATGCGGCCAAGCCGAGACCGGCAATACCGCAGGCAACCACGGCCAAGCCTGTTCCCCCGATAACGAGATGGACAGGATACACTGCCAAAAGCAACAGCAGGCCGATGCCCGCGAGGATCAAACGTTGAGCCGTCACTGTCATATTTATATTGCATAGACGTACCCCTGAAACCCGTCAACCTCGCACGGATGGGCGCAGGCGAAGGAATATCCACTATCCGGTGGCTAGCGGATGCGGACTCCGCATAACCGGAATAGCGGCCCCTATGAGGGGCAGCAGCGGAACTCCCCTGCCGCCCTGCCCATGGTCAGGAACCCCAGCAGTGTCAAAGGACTTGCCGAGCGCCTTGCACCTGGTGGGCGAAAAAACCTGAAGCCTCGGCCTCTACTGTAGACATAGGGTAGAAAAAAGAAAAAGGACCTATCGAAACTACTTCGATAAGTCCTTGATTTCTATGGCGGGCTATACAAGATTCGAACTTGTGACCTCTTGCTCCGGAGGCAAGCACTCTATCCAACTGAGCTAATAGCCCGCGGGAAGAAAGTAGCTATACTTCGCCTTCTCCTTTGTCAAGGCCATACTGCCGTCCAAATAAAGGAAACCGTGAAAGCCCGGAAATCCCGCCGGGCGGATTCCGCTTGCGGGCAAGTCATATTAAAGTCTATATGTCTGACAAATCGAACATATGGGAGAACCATGGACACCAAACGGATTATTCTCGCGGTCAGCGGTGCCAGCGGCACCGTGTATGCGGCGGCTCTTGTCGACGCCTTGACCGGACGCGAAGACGTGGAACTGCACGTCATTATATCGGACGCCGCGCGACGGGTTCTCGCGGTGGAGACCGACCTTTCCCCCGACGCATTGGAACGCGGCGCGGCCGCGGCCTACTCGCAGGACGACATCGCCGCCCCGCCGGCCAGCGGTTCCTGGAAGCATGACGGCATGATTATCTGCCCCTGCTCCATGGCGACCATGTCCGCCGTGGCGACCGGCTTCGGCCACACCCTCATCCACCGGGCCGCCGACGTCTGCCTCAAGGAGCGGCGCAGGCTGATCCTGGTGCCCCGCGAGACCCCGTTCACGACCATCCATCTGCAAAACATGCTCACGGCCACCCAGGCCGGAGCTGTCGTGTTACCGGCGAGTCCGGGCTTCTACCACCGCCCGGAAACCATCGCGGATCTGGCAGGCCAGGTGGCAGGCAAGATTCTCGATCAACTGGATATCCCCCACAACCTTTTCAAGCGGTGGGGAGAGTAGGAGGAGCGCCATGGAGATAACCTGGTTCGGCCACGCGAACTTCAGAATCAAGGCCGCCGACGCAACCCTGTTCATCGACCCGTTTTTCGTGGGCAATCCCAGCGCCCCCACGTCATACAAGGACGTGGACGAGTGCAACCTCATTCTGGTGACCCACGACCACCACGACCACATCGGCCAAACCCTGGAACTTGCCGTCAAGCACGACGCCGAGGTGGTGGCCATGTTCGACGTCATCCAGTCCCTCATTGAGATGGGACTGCCCGAGCACCTGGGCGTGGGCATGAACATAGGCGGCACGATCAACCGCCTCGGGCTGGACATCCAGATGGTCCAGGCCATGCATTCATCGACCACAGGGATGCCCGCGGGCTTCGTCATCACCGATCCGGACGGCCTGTGCGTCTACGATTCGGGCGACACCGGCCTGTTCGGCGACATGGAGCTGTTCGGGAAATTCCACGACATCGACGTTGCCATCCTGCCCATCGGCGGCCGGTTCACCATGGACGCGAAACAGGCGGCCTATGCCTGCAATCTACTTAAATGTGGAAAGATCATTCCCCAGCACTGGGGCACCTGGGGCATTCTGGACCAGAACACCCGGTCGCTGGCCGAGCAACTCACCCTGCTGGCGCCGGACACCGAACTGCTTGAACTGGAGATCGGCACGCCCACGACCCTCTAGCGGACCGGCGCATTCCGCGCTCCGAAGAGGCAATCGCGGGCCGCTCGCGATCAACGCGACGACTTGAGGGCCTGCAAGGCCGCGTGAATCTTCTCACCACGCTTGGGGCCGATGCCGGACAATCCGCCGATGGCGTCCGGCCCGGCTTCAAGCATGGCGTCCAGCGACTCGAAGCGGTCCCACAAAACGCGGGCCGTCTTCGGTCCGATGCCGGGGAGAGAAGTCAGTTCGCTGCTCAGGACCGCCTTCTTGCGCGCCCTGCGCTGCCTGCCCAAAACAAATCTGTGAGCCGTGTCGCGGATCATCTGTAAAAACAACAACTCCGGACTGCCGGGCTTGAGCGGCATGGGATTCTTGCGCCCCGGCCGGAAGACCACGTCCCCCAGCTCGCCCGCCCTACGCGATTCGCCCTTGGCAATGGCGGCAAGCTCCCAGCCGCACTCCATGGTGCATTCGGCCAAGCCCTTTTCCACGGCGGACAACTGCCCCCGGCCGCCGTCGATGAGCACCAGATCGGGCCACGGCGGACCGGACTCCATGCGGCGGCGGGCCCATCCGGCCAGGGCCGCATAATCGTCCGCCGCGCCCTCCAATTCGGGAAAGGCGTAAAGCCGGGACGCCTCGGGATTGCGCCGTCCATCCTCAAAGACCACCTGCCCCACGCGCATATCCTTTCCAGACAGATGCGAAGCGTCCACGCACTCGATACGCATGGGGTCCTCGGGCAGTCGCAAGACCTTCCGCAGCCTCGAAGTGATGGTCTCCTGCACCTCCATGGCCTGCGCGGCAACATTGCGGGCGATCCCGAGAAGCTGTTTTTCCTGGGTGTTCCTGGGCGACACGATACGTACGGCCGCCCCGCTCCGCTCGGCCAGAACCTCGGGAAGCGGGGATTCCTCAAGATCCATGGGCACGACCACCGTGGATGGGATGAACCGGCCCGGCCCGTAAAACTGGCCTATGAAGCTCTCCACAACCTCCGGCCCCTCGTCCAAGGTCAGCCCGGGCCAGAAGAACTGCTTCTGATCGAGCAGGCGTCCCTGGCGCACGAAAAGCAGCCCGAGCCCGAGTCCCTGCCCGTTTTCCGCCAGACCGATCACATCGCGGTCGCGGTTGTCGTGAATCACGGCGGCCTGCCCTTCCACGGTCTTTTGCACCGCCCTGATCTGGTCGCGATACTCGGCTGCCCGCTCGAATTCCATATCCCGGGACGCCACCTTCATCTTGCGAGTCAGGTCGTCCACCAATTCCATACTCCGCCCGGAAAGCAACATCTCCACCCGATGCACCATGTCGGCGTAGGCCTCTCGATCCACATCGTTGACGCAGGGCCCCCAGCACTGGCCGATGTCATGATACAGGCAGGGACGCACACGGTTGCGGAAGGCGGTGTCCTTGCACTTGCGCAAGGGGAACACCTTGCCGAGCAGCTTCCAGACCGTGCGCGCTGCCGATGCCGAAGTGAACGGTCCAAAATACACCGCCCCATCGCGAACCACCTTGCGAGTCATGGCCAGACGGGGAAACTCGGACTGCCGGTCGAGGCGGAAAAGAACGTACTGCTTGTCGTCCTTGAGGACGATATTGTAGCGCGGCCGGTGCTTCTTGATGAGTCCGGACTCCAGGAGCAGAGCTTCCTTCTCGGTGGCCGTGAGCAATATGTCCACATGCCGGATATGACTGACCAGAGCGCGCGTCTTGGGTGTATGGGCGGCGGTGTTCCTAAAATAGGAAGCGAGCCTTCGGCGCAGTCGCTTGGCCTTGCCCACATAAAGAATGCGGCCCCGCCCATCCTTCATTAAATAGACACCCGGCGTGTCGGGGAAATGATCGGCAAAAAATTTGTACTCGGTATCCATGTCGATGTGTTTTTTTCAATGTTTTCTGAACGGCACAAAATCATAACGAAAAAACCGACGTAAATCACTCTAGATAAAACAAAACGCAACATATTTGTTTTTATGGATTTGTTTTCATAACAAAAAACAAATCGGTTCAATTTTTTTGCCGGTAAAAAAATTTTTACTCTGTTGCATTTTTTAACCGGAATTTGTTGCAAAAGCCGTCAGGCTAAGATAAACGGAATGCAGTTAAGGCGTTAACTTGGTCTTTAATTGCAAAAAAAGGAAGATTACAAATGAAACGTTTGACTCTGCTCGCAGTCGCCCTGGTTATGGTCCTGGGCATGGCTGTGTCCGCTTCCGCGGCTCCCGAGGTTTCCATCTCCGGTAACCTCCTCGTGAACGCCGTCTGGATGGACAACTGGGACTTCAACAAAGACAACGCCGACAGCAGCTTCGACATCGTCGAGCGTGCTGATCTGTACTTCACCGTCACCGCCAACGAGAACCTGAAGGGTGTTCTCGGCCTGCGTTCCGACAAGGGTAAGTGGGGCGGCGCTCAGTTTGGTCTGGACAACCCCGGTGGTTCCAACGGTGCCAAGCTGAACATCCGTGACGCTTACATCGACTTCAACTGGCCCGGCACCGACCTGAACGTCAAAGCCGGTATCTACACCGTTGGTCTGCCCGCAGCCGTTGGCGGCGGTTCCAAGATCGTCGCCGAGCGCGCTGGTGCCGTCATGGTTTCCGCTCCGGTTACCGACAACGTCTCCGTTCTGGCCGGTTACACCCGCCTCTACAGGAACAACGACGAGCTGGGCGAAACCGATGGTTACCTGGTTGCCGTGCCCCTGTCCTTCGAGGGCGTGTCCGCCACCCCGTACTTCCTGTATGCCAAGTCTGGCGTGAACAGCGATACCTGGATGATGAACTACAGCTACGACCTGGACGACAATGACGTCTCCGACGTGACGTTCAATGACATCTCCGGTTACTGGCTGGGCACCGACTTCACCATGTCCATCCTCGATCCCTTCATCCTGAAGGCCGACGTTGCTTACGGTCACGCTACCGCTAAGCCCTTCACCCAGGCCGGCGTGGAAGGCGACGAGATGACCATTTCCGGTTGGTTGTTCGACGCCGCTGTCGAGTACACCGGTTTTGACTTCATGACCCCTGAGCTGTTCTTCGCCTACACCTCTGGTGAAGACGACAACGCTGACGATTCCGAGCGCATGGCCGTTCTGAACTCCGACTGGGCTGTTGGCTCCTTCTTCTTCGGCGGTGGTTCCATCACCTCTGACGACATCAACGGTGGCGACGACGTCATGGGCTTCTGGACCGTCGGTCTGTCCCTCAAGGACATCCAGTCCTTCGCTCAGGGCCTGACCCACACCGTCCACGTCCTGTACGCCAAGGGTACCAACGACAATGACTCCGTCCTGGCCAAGCTGGGCGGCGTCGGCACTCAGCTGCTCGAAGACGACTCCCTGTGGGAAGTTGACTTCAACACCGACTACAAGATCTACGACGAGCTGACCCTGTACACCCAGCTGGGCTACATCAAGGCCGACTTCGACGAAGACAACTGGAACGCCACCATCGACGACACCGCTTGGAAGATCGCCACTGGTGTTGTTTACAAGTTCTAAGCTCGCTTAGAACCTTAAGCTGAATAGCTTATCTGCCAAGTGACGCCAGAGGGCCGGGGAGTGCAAACCCCGGCCCTCTTTCTTTGTGAGCCCGCCCTCGACTTTTGATCTTCGCTCGGCTATTAGATATCCCCTTGGACGAACAAATAGACAACCGCCTTTCATGAGGTCGACATGCCCTGTAGAGATTTGACATACACCAACCCGGAAGACTGGACCGCCATCGGCGCGTGGCTTGAGAAACGCAAGGATCCGGACACAAAGGTAGACGCCATCGTGCGGAACATCCTCGCCGATGTCCGCGAGCGCGGAGACGATGCGCTGGCCGAATACACCCGTAAATTCGACTGCCCGTCCTTTGATGCGGCCGCTCTCCGCGTTCCCGCCGAAGCCATTTCCGCCGCCCTTTCCGACATCCCCGTCGAGGACGCGGACATCCTCAGGGAGGCCATCGACCGTGTCCGCACCTTCCACCTGAACCAGAAGGAAAAGTCCTGGTGGACCACCGCCGAAGACGGCACCATACTCGGACAGATGGTTCGTCCCGTCGACCGCGTGGGCCTGTATGTCCCCGGCGGACAGGGCGGCGAAACCCCGCTCATCTCCAGCCTGATAATGAACGCCATTCCGGCCCAGGTGGCGGGTGTCGGCTCCATCGCCGTGACCTCGCCCCCTCGCAAGGACGGTACGCTCAATCCCTACATCCTGGCCACCGCGGCACTGCTCGGGCTGGACGAAATCTATCTGGCCGGTTCCGCATGGGCCATCGCGGCTCTCGCCTTTGGCACCAAATCCATCGCCCCCTGCGATGTGCTGGCCGGTCCGGGCAACATCTTCGTGGCTACCGCAAAGTCTCAGCTCATCGGTCAAGTGGGCATCGACATGGTGGCCGGTCCCTCTGAAATCGTCATCCTCGCCGATGAATCGGCTAACCCCGAATGGCTGGCCGCCGACATGCTTTCCCAGGCCGAACACGACCCCTTGGCCGCGTCCATCCTCGTCACCCCGGACACAACGCTGGCCGCAAAGGTGCACGAGGCGCTGAAGACCCAATGCGAGGCCCTGCCGCGCTGCGAGATAGCCGCCAAATCCCTGGAGAACTGGGGGGCCATTATCACCGTGCCCGACATCGCGACCGGAACGGAGATGGTCAACCTGCTCGCTCCCGAGCACCTTGAGCTCGCCGTGACCGACCCGTGGTCCGTCCTCGGCTCCATCCGTCACGCCGGAGCCATCTTCATGGGACACAATTCCCCCGAACCCGTGGGCGACTACTTCGCAGGCCCCAACCACGTTCTGCCCACCCTGCGCACGGTTCGTTTTTCCTCAGCCCTTTCCGTGCAGAACTTCTGCAAGAAGTCCAGCGTGATCGCCGCGAGTCCGAGCTACGTCGCCGAACACGGCGAGAAAATCGCCCGTCTGGCCAGATTGGAAGGGCTCGAAGCCCACGCCCGCAGCGTGGAACAACGCAACAAGTAACAATACCTTAAAGAGGGAATATCATGGCTGCCGTTCTTGAAACCAACATTTCCGAATATCCGCTCATTTCCCGGGGCAAGGTCCGCGACATCTACGAGATCGATGCGGACACCCTGCTTCTGGTGACCACCGACCGCATCTCCGCCTTCGACGTGGTCATGCCCGACCCCATCGAGGGCAAGGGCAAGGTCCTCAACCAGATCACCCTGTTCTGGATGAAAATGATGGAAGACCTGGTTCCCAACCACGTCATAGCCACCAATGTCGACGACTACCCGGAGCCGTTGCGCAAGTACCGCGACCAGCTCCAGGACCGTTCGGTGCTGGCCAAGAAGGCCAAGCCCCTGCCCATCGAGTGCATCGTTCGCGGCTTCATCACCGGCTCGGGCTGGTCCGACTACCTCAAGACCGGCGAGGTCTGCGGCCATAAGCTGCCCGAAGGCCTGAAAGAATCCGAGATGCTCGAATCGCCCCTGTTCACCCCGTCCACCAAGGCCGAACTGGGCGCGCACGATGAAAACATCTCCCTGGACAAGGCCGCCGATCTGCTCGGCGAAGAGATGATGCGCAAGGTGGAGAAGCTGGCGCTTTCCATCTACACCCGCGCCCGCGACTACGCCAAGGAGCGCGGCATCCTGATCGCGGACACCAAATTCGAATTCGGCGTCCTCGACGGCGAACTGATCTTCATCGACGAAGCCTTGACCCCCGACTCTTCACGCTTCTGGCCCGAAGAGGGGTATGCGCCCGGCCAGACCCAGCCGAGCTTCGACAAGCAGTACTTCCGCAACTGGCTGATGGAGATCGGCTTCAACAAACAGCCGCCCGCGCCGCGTATTCCCGCTGAAATCGCCGAGCGGACCCGCGCGAAGTATCTCGAAGCCTACAAACTCCTGACCGGAGAAGACCTGAAACTTTAGGGAGGTCACATGCCTGAATGGCTGCAACTCGTCCTGCTGGTGATCCTGGGCCTGGTCATAGGCCGGGTGATGCGTGGGAAATTCGGCGGGGGATGAGGCCCCGGCGCGAATCAGTGCGGCTGGACGCCGCCTGACGACAAGGATAAGGATAAAGATTAGAAAAGGGAACGGGTGCGCCTCTTGACAGGCGCATCGAATCCAAATATGTAACCTCTCTTGCCTTGCTCTCCGCCACGTGGTGGAGGGCCAATGACCAAAAGGAGTACAAAATGGCAAACAATTACGAGACGCTCGTCCTGCTCTCTCCGGAGCTGGCCCAGGAGGACAGAAGCTCCATCCTGGACGGCCTCACCGGAATCATTGAGCGCGATGGCGGCAAAATGGTTGAGACCGACGACTGGGGAATGCGCCAGTTGGCCTACCCCGTCCAGAAGCAGACCCGTGGATACTACGTTCGCCTGGTGTTCGAAGCCCCCGGCGCGCTGGTTGCCGAGCTTGAGCGCAACATCCGCATCACCGACGGCATCTTCAAGTTCATGACCGTCAAACTGGCTGCCTAGGAGGTTTCACCATGGCTTTCCGTAAAAAATTCACCCCGAGGAAGAAGTTCTGCCGCTTCTGCGCGGACGCAGAGCTGCCCCTGGACTACAAGCGTCCGGATATCCTCCGCGATTTCGTCACCGAGCGCGGCAAGATCATTGCCCGCCGCATCACCGGCACCTGCGCAAAGCACCAGCGTCGGCTGACCAACGAGATCAAGCGCGCCCGTCAGATGGCCCTGCTTTTCTACACCACCGTTCACAGCACCGATGTGAAGAAACGGAGCTCCATGTAGGAGGGAGGACCCATGAAACTTATTTTACGCGCTGACGTCGACTCTCTGGGTCGACTCGGAGACATCGTTACTGTCAAGCCCGGTTTCGGCCGCAACTACCTGATCCCGCAGGGTCTGGCCAAGCCCGCAACCACCGCCAACCTGAAGGCCTTCGAACTGGAACGCCGCAAGCTGCAGGAGCAGGCTGATTCCCTGCGCACCCAGGCCGAAGGCCTGGCCGAGCGCATCGCCTCCACCCCGATCGAGATCGAGGTGCGTGTCGGTGACGGCGACAAGCTGTACGGTTCCGTGACCACCGTCAACATCGGTGACGCCATGGAAGCCGCCGGCATCGAGATCGATCGCCGCAAAATCATCCTGCCCGAGCCCATCCGCTCCCTGGGCGAATACGAGATCGAAATCCGTCTGCACCCCGATGTGCGCGGCGAGCTGAAGCTCACCGTTGCCCGTCACGGCGGTTCCGTGATCGAAGAACCCGTGGAAGTTGAAGAAACCGAAGAAGTGGCCGAGGCCGTCGAGGAATCCGTAGAGAATGCCGAAGACGCCGAGACCGCAGAGGCCTAGTTCGGGCCAATACGCAGATAATCCGGAAGAGGCCCTGGATAGGGCCTCTTCCGATATCCTACGCAAAGTCCCTCCCCACTCTTTCGAGGCCGAGCAGGCAGTGCTCGGCGGTGTATTCCAGTCCGAAAGCATGTTCCACCAACTGGTGGACATCATCGGTCCGGATGATTTCTATTCGCCTGTCCACCGGGACATCTTCAAGGCGTTCACGCAGCTTTACGACGACCACCAGCCCATCGACGTCATCACCGTGGCCAACCAGTTGGCCAAGAACGATACGCTTGATACCGTTGGCGGCCCTGTCTACCTCGCCGAGCTCTCGGATTCCGTGGTCAGTGCGTCCAACGCTCTGCACCACGCGCAGATCGTCCGCGACAAGCACATCCTGCGTGAGCTCATCGACATCTCCAGCGGAATCATCTCCAACTGTTTCTCCTCGCACGACGTGGGGGAAGTCCTGGACGAATCCGAAAAGGAAATCTTCCGCATTGCCCAAAGCAAGGAAATGCGCGGGATGCAGTCCAGCGGGCAGTTGGTGCCCAAGGTATTCGATGAGCTGACGGCCCGGTTCAACAACAAGTCGGTGGTCACGGGCATCCAGACCCACTACCACGACTTCGACAACATGACCGCCGGGTTGCAGGACTCCGACCTGATTATCATCGCGGGCCGCCCGTCCATGGGTAAGACCGCCTTCGCCCTGAACGTGGCCCTGCGCGCCGCGGCCCGGTCCGAATGTCCCACGGCCATCTTCTCTCTGGAAATGTCCATGGAACAGCTCATGACCCGTCTGCTCGCGGTGCAAAGCAAGGTGGAGCTCTCCAATCTCCGTACCGGCTACCTCGACGACTCCGACTGGAACAAGCTGTACGAAGGCGCGGATGTACTCAGCAAGGCCCCGATTTTCATCGACGACACCCCGGCCCTGTCCACGCTGGAACTACAGGCCCGCTGCCGACGCCTCAAGGCCGAGCACAATCTCGGCCTGATCGTGATCGACTACCTCCAGCTCATGCGCTCCAGCGCCCGGCCGGACTCTCGTGAACAGGAAATTTCGGACATCTCCCGGCACCTCAAGGCACTGGCCAAGGAGCTGAACGTACCTGTCATCGCCCTGTCCCAGCTCAACCGCAAAGTGGAAGAGCGTACGGACAAGCGCCCCATGATGTCCGACCTCCGAGAATCCGGCGCTATCGAGCAGGACGCTGACATTATCATTTTTCTTTATCGCGATGCCGCCTACAACAAGAGCGAGGATAACCCGCTCAAGAATCACGCGGAAGTCATCATCGGCAAGCAGCGCAACGGTCCCACGGGCCGGTGCGAGCTCTTCTTCAAGAAAGAATACACGCTCTTCGAAAACATGGACGCCACGGCCTATCCCTCCGAACTGCCTGAGGGATTCCACCAGAACGGCGAATAACCTCAATCCCGCGGAACCGCTATGTACTACGATCCAGTAGAAACCATGGACCGCGCCGCCCTGGAAAACATCCAGGCCGAACGCCTCAGAGAGACCATCGAAATCGCCAAGCGTTCTCCCTTTTACGCCGAACGGCTCAAGGGGATCGAACCAGATGATATCAAGACCCCGGCGGATGTGGTTGGCCTGCCCTTCACCACCAAGGAAGACCTTCGTGGCCAGTATCCCCACGGGCTGCTGACCCGGCCTCTTGAGGATTTCGTCCGTCTGCACGCTTCCAGTGGCACCACGGGCTCCCCGGTGGCTATTTTCTACACGCGCAAGGACCTGGACACCTGGGCCGATCTCATGGCCCGGTCCATGTTCTGTTGCGGCTGCCGCCGGAGCGACGTCCTGCAGAACACATCGGGGTACGGCCTTTTCACCGGCGGACTCGGCATCCATTATGGTTCCGAGCGGCTCGGCATGTTGACCATTCCGGCAGGCACGGGCAACACCAAGCGACAGATCAAGCTCATCCGCGACCACAACGTCACGGTCCTGCACATCATTCCGTCGTTCGCCCTCTATTTCGCGCAGAAAGTCCGTGAAGAGGGGTATGACCCCAAGGACATGCCATGGCGCATCGCGCTCATCGGCGCGGAGCCCCACACCGAGGAGGCGCGGCGCAAGATCGAGAGGCAGATGCACATCAAGGCGTACAACTGCTACGGCCTTTCCGAGATGAACGGACCGGGCGTGGCCTTCGAATGCGAACACCAGAACGGTATGCATCTGTGGGAAGACGCCTACATCCCCGAAATCATCAATCCCGAAACGGGAGAGCATGTCGCCGAAGGTGAGGTGGGCGAACTGGTCATGACCACCCTGCGCCGCGATGGAATGCCGATCATCCGCTACCGCACCCGCGACCTGACCCGCTTCCTGCCGGGCCAATGCGAATGCGGCCGCACTCACCGACGCATCGACCGCATCTCCGGCCGCGCCGACGACATGATGATTCTCAAGGGCGTGAACATCTACCCCATGCAGGTCGAACAGTGCCTCATGACCATGCCCGAAGTGGGACAGAACTATCTTATCGAGCTTATCCGCGAAGGTGTTTCCGACCAGATGCGGGTCAAGGTCGAAATCAAGGACGAATACTTCGTTGAAGACATGCGCGCCCTCCAGGGATTGCAGAAGCGCATAGCCAAGAATCTGTGCAACGAAATCCTCGTCACGCCGCGCGTCGAACTGTGCCAGTCCAACTCCATCCCCAAGGCAGCGGGCAAGGCCGTCCGCGTCGTCGACCTTCGGGACAAGGAATAGGCAACGGCAGTGGAATACGTCTGGGCCATCCTGCTCATCCTGGGATTGATGCTCTCCCAGGTGCTCCAGCTCTTCAGTATGCCCGCCAACTGGGTGGCGCTGGGACTGGTCGCCCTGTGGAAGTACATCTATCCCGAATCCATGGCCTGGAACTTCGTGATAGTGCTCGGCGTGGCCGCCGCCCTGGGCGAAGCCCTGGAATTCGGGCTTCAGGCCTGGGGCGCGGGCCGCTATGGCGCGTCCGTGCGCGGCAATGTGGGCGGAATAATCGGGGCCATCGCCGGAGCGATCTTCGGCGCCCCCTTCTTTCTCGGCCTGGGCGCGCTTCTCGGCGCTCTGGGCGGGGCGTATCTCGGCTGCCTCATAGCCGAAATGCCCGGCCGCACCAGGCCCGAGGCGTTCCGCGCCGCCAAGGGAGCATTCGTGGGCAAGGCGCTCGGCTTCACTCTCAAGACCGCCATCGGCGCAACCATGGTCATCCTGGCCATTCCCCGCATCTGGCCGTAACCCCTTCACGACGAGCCGGGAAAATGTGTGCAAGCCCGCTTTCCGGGCCGCCGCCTTTCTCCGATAACCGCTTCCGTACGCGCCCATGCCGCCCATTCGCGGCACTACATTAGGCGAGCGAGAAACCAACCGGAATGCTTCGTCATTCCGCCCGGCTCTCACCACGCACGTAAAATATTAGCGGCCCGATCAATCGGGCCGCTTTCTTTAATGACGAACGGTGGAAGACGCCGAGAACTAACGCGACTCGAAGACGGCCGGAAGATTCTTGGCGGCCAGGTTGTAGCCGTGCTCAATAATCGGAACGGCCTTGTCGAAGTCCATCATGTTGCACAGATTGATGGGGATATTCAGGACCGCGTCCGGGGGATAGGCCGCGATCTTCTGCCGGGCGATGGAGCCCTGCATGGCGTCGAAGGATTTGTACAGGATGTCATAGGCGCGGATATCCTTGCGCTTCATGACGATCTTGTCGGTCATGGAACCGATGAACTCGGACACGGCATGAGACATGCCCGAACCGTTTTCATCCTCGTTGAGTTTGTCGGCCATTATCTCGATGCCCTTGACCGGAGGCGCGCACAGATTCACGGCAATGGTGTAGTCGGTGAGATCGCTGAATGTCGGGGCGATGGGCACGGGATTAAGGATGCCGCCGTCGATGATGTCCTCGCCGTTTATCACCACGGGCTTGAAGAAAAGCGGAAGCGCGATGGACGCCTTGATCGCGTCGAAGATGGGCCCGGTCCTGATCCAGACCTCCTTGCGGCGCGAAATATTCGCCGCCACCGCCGTGTAGCTGACGGAGAGGTTTTCGATGCGTTCCTCGCCGACCACGTGGCGCAAAGTGTCGATGAGCCGGTCGCCCTTGATAAGACCATCCATGCCGAAGGAGACATCCATCAGGGCGAGCATGTCGCGCTTGGTGATGTCGCAAGCCCAGCGTTCGTAGACGTCAAGCTTGCCGATGGCGTGAATGCCGCCCACCAGCGCGCCCATGGAGGAACCGGCGATGGACTTGATCTCGCAACCGTGCTCCTCCAGCCAATGAATGACGCCGATGTGCGCGAGACCACGCGCTCCGCCGCTGCCCAAAACCAACGATACCGTTTTCTTTTTCATTTAATGATTCTCCGATCTGGACGTCCGGTCCGGGAATGGCCCGCCGTCCCGTTGTTCGCGGCGCCAGCCTACACAATTTTGACTTGCCATACACTACCTTTTAAGCGAACCTTTGACGCCTTTGTGGCGAGCTGAAAGAGAGAACCTTATCCCTACCGGGTGAACCAATGACTGCCGATCTTTTTCCCTCCTACCGCGGACACATGGAATATTTTTGTCTTGGCTGCGGTAAGCGATTTCCCACTGATGAGCTGTATTACACCTGTCCCAACTGCGGCGGCGTATTCCTCCTCGACAACCTGAATTTCGACGAACTGAAGAAAACCAGCGGCGAAGAATGGCGTGCCATCTTCGACGGGCGCGCCGCCTCCAAGCGAACCGCCCTGCGCGGCATCTTCCGCTTCTATGAGCTCATGGCCCCGGTGCTTGAAGAAGATGACATCGTCTATCTCGGCGAGGGCAACACTCCGCTGGTGGCATCGAGCCCTGCGCTCAACGCGGCCACCGGACTGATCACCGCCTACAAGAACGACGGCCAGAACCCTTCGGCCTCCTTCAAGGACCGTGGCATGGCCTGCGGCTTCTCCTACCTGCGCTCGCTTATCCGCCGTCATGGCTGGGACCAAATTCTTACGGTCTGCGCCTCCACGGGCGACACCTCGGCCGCAGCCGCGCTCTACGCCTCGTATGCGGGCGGCGCGATCAAATCCGTGGTCATCCTGCCGCACGGCAAGGTCACTCCGGCCCAGCTTGCCCAGCCCCTCGGCTCCGGCGCGGTCGTCCTCGAAGTGCCCGGCGTGTTCGACGACTGCATGAAGGTTGTCGAGCACCTGGCCGACAACTACCGCGTGGCCCTGCTCAACTCCAAAAACGCATGGCGTATCCTGGGCCAGGAGTCCTACGCCTTCGAATGCGCCCAGTGGTACGACTGGGACATGAAGGGCAAATGCATCTTCGTGCCCATCGGCAACGCGGGCAACATCACGGCCATCATGGCGGGCTTCCTCAAGCTTTACGATCTGGGCATCATCACCGAGCTGCCGCGCATTTTCGGCGTCCAGTCCCACCACGCCGATCCGGTCTACCGCTACTACGCGGTGGACGATCCGAACGAGCGCGAATACCACCCGGTCAAGGTCGGCGCATCCGTGGCCCAGGCGGCCATGATCGGCAACCCGGTTTCCTTTCCGCGCGTGAAATACTTCGCCGAAAAGTTCGAAGCCGTGGGCGGCAAACAGGCTTTCCAGGTCATCCAGGTGACCGAACAGCAGATCATGGACTCCATGATCCAGGCCAACCGCAACGGCCACATCGCCTGCACCCAGGGCGGCGAGTCCTTTGCCGGGGCCAAGCGCGCCTTGGAGCTGGGACTGGTCTCCAAGGAAGAACTGTGCATTCTCGATTCCACGGCCCATCAGCTCAAGTTCTTGGATTTCCAGAATATGTACTTTGACAACAGCTTCCCGCCCGAGTTCGGGGTCACGCCGGACATGACGCTCGCCAACAAACCCGAGCTGGTCATCACCCCCGAGGAAAAGGACGCCTTGTCCGAGGCCGACTTCACCCGCAGGACCGCCGACAAAGTGGTCGCCAAACTCGGTCTCGAAAAGAAATAACCCCACTTCCCCGTCCCCCTGGCCCGCCGCAAGCGGCCCAAGGCGAGGGGGATGGAGGTTCGCGGGAAGCGGATGGGAGTATCCCTATAACGGGGTATCCCGTTCCTTCCCACGACCGCCGGAGGCACACCCACATGCCAAAGAAACAGCGTGCGGATCAACTCCTGGCCTCGCAGGGCCTGGTGGAGAGCCGGGAAAAAGGCAAGCGGCTGATTATGGCCGGTAAAATCCATTTCATGGATCGCGGCCAGAAAACGCCGGTGAGCAAACCGGGCCAGCAATTCCCGACAGACACGGAATTCGTGGTCCCCGAGGACAATCGCTTCGTATCGCGCGGAGCGTACAAACTGCTCACGGCCATCGAGGAATTCGACATAGATTTCTTGGGGAAAATTGCGCTGGACGCGGGTGCGTCCACGGGCGGCTTCACGGATTGTATGCTCCAACACGGAGCCGTGCGGGTGCACGCCGTGGATGTCGGCTACGGCCAGTTGCACGAAAAACTCAGGCAGGACGAGCGCGTGGTCAACCTGGAACGGACCAACGTGCGCCATGCCGAGGCCGACCTCATTCCCGATCCGATAGACGTCATCGTCGCCGACGTATCGTTCATCTCGCTTACCAAGATTCTGCCCGCGTGCCTCCAGTTCCTCAAACCGGGCGGCGAACTGGTGGTCCTGGTCAAACCGCAATTCGAGGTGGGCCCGGGGCTGACCGACAAGGGCGTGGTCCGCAGCAAGCGGCTTCAGCAAGAGGCTGTGGACACGGTCATCGGATTCTGTGAAGCCGAACTCGGATTGATCGTGCGGGGCGTAGTGCCCTCCAAGATCCTGGGCCCCAAGGGCAACCAGGAATATATGGCCTACATGGCCCTCCCGGAATAACCCATGTTTCAGGGCCTTATCTATGCGGTGATCTCCGCAGCCTGTTTCGGTTCCATGGCCATCCTGGTCAAGCTCGGCTATGCCGCCGGCATGGACGGTGCGGTCATGATGCAGATGCGCTTTTCCGTAGCCGCCATCCTGCTTCTGGTCTATTTGCTGATAAAAAACAGTCGGCTGCTGCGCATATCCATGCCGGAGTTGGCCAAATGCGCCTTCCTTGGGCTTGTGGTCTATTGGACACAGACCACCTGCTTCGTCAACGCCCTGGCGACCATCCCGGCCTCCACCACGGCACTTGTGCTCTACGGGCACCCCGTGGCCGTGACTCTGCTCGCTTCGATGTTTCTGAGTATGCGAATCAACCGGACGGTCGTTCTCTCCCTCGTACTGGTCATGGCGGGGTGCTGTCTAGTCTTCTACGACGCCTTCCTGCGCGAAGTGGACGCCACGGGGCTGGCCTATGCCCTGGGCTCCATGGCCACCTTTTCGGTGTACCTCGTCCTCGTCCAGGTCTTGCTCAAGGGGCTCAAACCGTTGACCGCCACCTTCTACGTCCTGGCCTTCGCGGCGGTTTCCTTCACGCTATCCGGCGACATCCGGGCATGGGGAACAACGGATCTGGAGCAGGTGGGCATCAGCCTCGCGCTGGGCATTTTCCCCGGCCTGGTAGCCATAACCTTCCTGTTCGCGGCCATCGAAAAGGTTGGCAGCGCCTACGCCTGCATCTTCTCGTCCGTGGAACCGGTCGTCACCTTGTTGGCGGCGGCTGCCTTCCTCGGCGAATCCGTGGTCTGGTTGCAAATATGGGGAGCGGCCCTGATTATCCTCGGAATCGTGGTGCCGAACCTGCGTTTCGGGCACAGGCCCGCGACAAACTGACCATACCCTGAAACGGCTCAGCTCCGCTTGTCCATCTGCTTGCCGAGCACCTTGAGGTGGGCCTTCTCTTCCCTTGCCAAGAGTTGGAAGATATCCATGCTGTCCTTGGTCTTGGCGCGCATGGCGCAACGCAGATAATAATCCAGGGCCTGGGCCTCGACCATGAGGGCCAATTCAAGAACGCCCTGGTCGCTATCGAAAGCGCCCGGGAAGCGGTCCATGAATTCGCTGACGGGCACCCCGCCCTCGGCCGTCTCCTCGGCATTGCGCAGGGCCACCGACTCGAACTCCTCGCGGCTCATGACCTCCTCGGCGATGCGGGTATACAGCTCGTACAGGACATCCTTGTGCCTGTCTTCGAACCCGGCCAGCTTCATGAACAGCTCGATGCGGTCCTTGGTCTCGGCCATATCCGCCCGCTGCGCATAGAAGGCCTGAAGGGTGTCCTCCATGGCGTAGGCCTTGAGCAAAGCCTCGGCGGGACTCTCCGCGCCGGTGAAGTCGACCATGCCCAGCTCCATGGGGCCGAAAGCGGACTCTCCTTCCCAGGCGGACATGCCGCCCGCCAGGTTGTTGACGTCCTTGAAACCCTGCCCCTCAAGCAAAGCCGCCGCGGCCATGGAGCGGCCGCCCGATGCGCAATAGACCAGCAGGGGCATTTCCCTGTCGAGTTCATCCAGCCGGTCCGGCAATTCCGGGAGGGGCACCAAACGGGCCCCCGGGATATGATCCGCCTCGTATTCCAGCTCCTGGCGCACGTCGAGGAGCGTGTAAGCGTCTGGTTTACCCGCCTCCATGAACTTGCGGGCCTGATCCGGCGTCATCTGGGTGATGGTGGGCATGATTCCCCCTGGGGATTACGGTCTGAAGGGTAAGAAACAACCTATTACCATAAACACTATGGGAGAACGGCGCATTCCGTCAATATAACGGGGACATTTGCTATACCAAAAACATGGCCGCCGCGATCAGCAGCACGAAGGCGGACACGACGGAATCCCGGCCGGTCCAGGAAAAATCGGGTTCCCATGCTCCGGCCCGGTCCAGCCCGCGACAGGCCACGGCCAAAGTCTGATTCCAGGTTTTCTGCCCAAGATTGCGGACAACCGCCTGGGGAATCATGCGCATACGCCGGAAAAATCCGGCGTCGGGGCATCGCCGCGCGACCACCTCGCGCACACCGGACATGGTGGCAAGACAGGTCGGCAGGAAGTGGACCATCAGGGAAAGCGACAGGGCGACGCGCCAGGCCCGCTCCGCGCCGAGCAGGGGCTTGAGCGCCCAGGAAACGGCCAGCCCGAGGGCGCGGGCCGAAGTGGACAGGGCCAAGCTCAGGCCGAGCATGAGCAAGGCTACCAACCGCACGGTCAACTGGGCTGCGTCCGAGGCGATATATTCCGGTGGAACGCCGGAAATGCCGTCAAGTATAGCTTTTACCGCCACCCAAAAAAACACGAAGCCCAGCAGGCTGCGCACCATCTTGCCGCCACCGGGCAGTCCGGCCGCCAACGGCAAGGCGAGCAAAAGCAGGAACAGGGCACAGACTGCCGCCGCCAGGACATGCACCTTCCACAGGCAGGGACCTATCAGCAGGGCCGCCGCCAGCTTGAGGCGCGGGTCCAGGGACCGGACAAAAGCCGCGAAATCGCGCATCAGCCCTCCTCCCCGTCCCAGGGAACAATGGTCCGGCAAGCGGTCCAGGAGCCGGGCGCGCGGACGCCATGCGCCTTGACCTCGTCAAGCACGGCGGCAGGCGGACCGTCCAACGCCAACATGCCGTTGTCGAGCACGGCCAACTCGTCCACCAAATCGATGAAGCTGTCCAGGTCGTGGCTGGAAACAACCTGGGTCAATCCAGCTTCCCGGTTGGCCCGAATCAGGGCGCGCATCTCGCGCACGCCCGGGTAATCCAGACCGCTGAACGGTTCGTCCAAAAGCAACACACACGGCCTGTCAAGCAACGCCGCCGCCAGACAGAGCTTGCGCTTGGTGCCCCAGGAGAGGGTCTGCACCGGGCGGTCCCAGTACTTCAGCAGATTGAGCCGCTCCGCCATGTCGCGGGCCTCGGCCGTCACGGCCTCGCTCCGCTCGCGGCCAAGCAGAAGGTCCTCTTCCACCGTGGCCCCGAGTATCTGCAAGTCCGCATCCTGCATGACCAACCGGCAGACCGAACGGATGCCGCCCTCCTTGCCCGGGCTGACGCGCCCGGCCACTTCAAGGCTTCCACTGACCGGGGCGTACAAACCAGCCATCAAAGCGAGCAAGGTGGACTTGCCGGAACCGTTGGCACCGGCCAGGCCGAGCAAGCCGCCCTTGATCACTTTCAAGGAAACCTCGGACAACACCTCTTCCCCTGCGGGATAGGCAAACGTAACCGTATTGAGTTCTATCATTGCATTCCTCGATCACAACACTCCATCATCCCAATCACACTGTCAACGCCCCAATACAAAAAGGTCGTCTACCACGGCCCGAAGACAGCAACAAAAAACCCCGCCGAAGCGGGGTTTGTCGTTTTCCGTTCGGCGAAGCCTAGAAGTGGTACCCGATGGAAGTACCGACACCCCAGGTGCGGCCATTCTTGAAATCCACATTATAGGTCTGAAAACCGTCATTCTGGGTTATACCAGTACGTCCCTTGCTGATGATGTACATACCGGCCACATCAACGGTCCAATCGCTCCACTTGTAGCCCGCGCCCAAGGTGAACATCTGACGATCGTTAACGGGCAGCATGGGGGAAGCGTACTCATGTCGAATAGGCGTCTGATCGTAAACGTAACCGGCGCGCAGGGCGAAGGAATCGGTCAGCAGGTATTCCGCACCAAGCTGGAAACGCCACGTGGACTTGTAGTTGAAGTCCATCTGATCCTTGTCCAGAAGGACGTGATCGAATTCGTATTCGATACGGTCGAACTGTTCCCACTGCGTGTAAACCACGTCGAATTCCAAAGTCAGATTATCCGTGGGGGTGAACCCAAGGCCCACGCTGTAGCTGGCGGGGAAATCAGCGATCATGGTACAGTCGCCCTTGGGCGTGCCGGTCAAAGTCACATCGCCTTCGCCCTTGAAATGCACGGGGGACCGATACATGAGCCCGAGAGAAAACATATCGTTGATATCGTAAAGCAAGCCCAGATTCAGACCAAAGGAAGTTCCCTTCACTTCGGCCATGAAAGTGCCGCCCAGGGGCGAGGCCGCCTTGTGGAACTTGAAGGACCCCTTGATAATCTCAAGTCCACCACCCACGGACAGGGAGTCGTTGATCTTGTAGGACACGGTCGGAGTCAGGGAAAAAGACTCCAGCAAAGCATCCTGGATCAAGGTCTTGCCAGCCCACTGGCTGTTATAGTTGGTGCCAAGGCCAAACCGGGTATACACGCCCACGCCGATCGTCCAATCTTCGTCAAGCTGAAGGGTTCCAAAAGCGTGCGGCACGCCGAAAACCTGATTCTGCGTACTGCTCTTTTCTCCATCGATGTAAACATCGGAAGACGGAGAAACAGCGGTCACGCCGCCGTAAACATTGATCCCTTCGAGCCGGGACATCTGCGCCGGATTGTAGGCGACGACGGAAGCGTCATTGCCGGTGGCGTAGTTGGCGGTACCCATTCCCAGGGCTCGGTTGCCCCATTCATACAACGCAAAACCGCCTGCATGGACCACATTGGCGGTCGCCAGCAGGCAGGCCAGAAAACCGAGCGCAAAACATGCGTAGACGCGTTTCATCCTTCCCCCTTGAGTGATCGCCGCGCCAGCGACGACGTTCAGTTGAATGCCTCCTGCACCCTCCCAGATGCATTGGTGTCTTTCCACCCCGGAAACATTGCGTTATCTTATGCACAAACTGCACACTCATACACGCCACAAATAAAAATGTAAAACCAAAAAGCCTTTTCAAACAGCTGTTTAACTTATTTCCCCAAAGGGTAAAACGGAAGGTGAAACGCGGCACGATTCTGGCACGAAACAAAGGTTAGCGGCGGGATGCGGCATAATTTACCGACGCTGGAGGTTGCATGAAACGATTCATACCGAGGCTGGACGCCAAGGAAAAAAGCTTCCACGGACTGCTGGTCGTGGGAGGGCTTGCAGGGATCATCGAAGGCTCGATCCGGTACGGCTTCACCCTGCACACGGCATTCCCCGGCATGTTGCTGACACTGCTCGGGGCGTTCCTCGGCGGGTTCACCGGCTTTTTCGTAAAGGACTGTTTCCGCGCCTGGCGGGGCCTCAAGCCCTACCGGGGGATAAACAACGACGGCTGGATGCTGGGAGGTTTTTTAGGTTCGTTTGTGGGCGCCCTGTTCCAGGTTGCGGCCAGCCCGGATGGTGCGAACCTGGTCATCGGCTCCATAGCCGGAGCCTTCTTCGGCGCGGCGGGCGGAGCGTTGCCTGACGAATTCATCACACCCATACTGGGCAGAATGGCGGAAAAAACGCCCGACAGATCCTGACGCCGTTTGACGGCGGCGAGAACCTGCCGGGCGAAAACGGTTACTGCATGTTGACCCAGATGACCGCGCCCATTTCAAGCTCGCGGCCCTCATAGGGCTGCTCGGCGGCATTCAGACCGGCGAATCCCCACCATCCCTTCCACGGGCATACGAAGGTAAAGACGCCCTGCCCGTCGGCGATCACTTCCTGCGTGACCATGCGCTCGTTGGGAGCCTGACGCTTGCCGTCCTTGTTATAGAACTCCACCTCCACCCGGGTGTACGGAGCGGGCTTGCCATCAAGCATGACCACACCCTGGAAAACGTTGCCTGCGTAGTTGCCGAAGGGCCTCGTCAGCGGCACGATCTCGGTATCCAGTCCGAGCGGAGTGTTCCACTCCTCTCCCTCGCCGTAAGCGTCGATCACAACCTTGGTGATGTGCCGAATGTAATTGTTCTCGGCGTCTTCCTTATAGGGAACCGGGTCGAAGACGAAGGTGTACATCCCCGGTGCCTTGGGAGTGAAAGAGGTCTTCCAGGCGGTATGTCCCATAACCTCGGTCTTGGTCAGCGAAGACAGCAGGTCCATCTTCTGCTCGTTGTTCACGGCAACGAAAAAGGCGGCGGGCTTTTCCAGCTCCATTCCCTGCCCCTCGAAAGGATGGGAGAAGGACAGGGTCAGCTCAACGGTCCGCTTGTCCTGGGTCAGCTCGTCCGTATCCGGAATCAACATGCCGAAATGAGCAAAAGCCTGACCGGCAAACAGAACGACACTCAGAATCGCCAGAACAAAAGTCAGTTTTTTCATCACACACTCCTCAATGATTATTGCAGAATAAATCCAAACCCTTGATCTTTCTATGCTACTAATAGCAAATTAGTAACACAAGTCAAGCAAGAATACGGACATGTTATTTGCATATACCACGGAGTCAATGAATCAATCCTGCCGGTTGCGCCAGCGACGGGCGAGAGTCACACCGGAGATATTGTGCCACAAACTGAAAAGCGCGCCGGGCAGCGCGGAAGCCGCGCCGAAGTGCTTCACAGCCAGCGCCACGCCCAGGCCGGAGTTCTGCATTCCCACTTCAATGGCCAGCGTTCTGGCATCGCGCCGGGAACACCTGGCGGCGCGGGCCAAGCCGTATCCGGCCGCCAGCCCCAGGGTGTTGTGCAGGATCACGGCCAGCAACGCCATGGCCGGCAGACCGAGAAGAGTCGTCTGGTTCAGGCCGATGATGCAAGCGATAAGCAGCGCGATGACGATGATGGACAGGGACGGAAACCAGCGAAGGAAAGGTTCGAGCCGGTGGCGGAACAAGCGGCGCAGGATGAGTCCGTCGATGAGGGGAAAGACGACTATCCAGAAGATGGATTGCACCATGGCCCAGAATTCGATCTCCACCTGACGCTCCAGCAACAGATAGATGATGGCCGGTGTGAGCAGCGGTGCGACACAGGTGGAAGCCAGGGTCATGGTCACCGAAAGAGGCACGTTGGCCTTTGCCAGATAGGCGATGACATTGGACGCCGTGCCGCCCGGGCAGGCTCCAACTACGATCATGCCCACGGCAATTTCCGGAGGAAGGCCGAGAAACCTAGAAATGACCACGGCCAGGATGGGCATGATGATGTATTGCAGGGCCATGCCCAGCCCCACCACGGGCCACTTGCGCAGAATTTGAGCGAAATCGCCAAATTCCAGGGTCAGTCCCATGCCGAACATGATTATGCCCAGTCCCAGAGGAATGTGCGGCTTCACCCAGGTGAAGGAAGGAGGATACGCCAGGGCCACGGCGGACATGACCACAGCGATAAGAAGAAAGTTTTTTTCGATATAATAGGGTATGGCGTCGATTTTCATGAAGGTGGGGTGGCCCAAATACAGGTTCTTGTCAACGCCGGAACCTGAAAATCGACCCGACTGTTCCCGGTTGGCAATCCGACCCGACGCTCCGCCCAGGCGACGGGAAATGGCGGTCAAAGCCCCACATTCCGAGCCACGCAAACGAATCAATCCGACTCGGACATGCGCCCCCGGAAGAATCCTTGACGATCAGGACAAGGGAAGTGTTGACGAACGGCCGGGAACGCTGTAGAAACACGATTCCCGTACAGAGGGAAGCCGGACGGCGGTTGCGTTGAAAACTCCGTCAGGTCCGAAAGGAAGCAGCGGTATCGATTGCTGCCGGGTGTCCGGTTTCCACTCAAAGGCGCGTTCAGTCATGAACGCGCCTTTTTCATTTGCGGCTTCACCCGACTGTCTAATCCCGGCGAAGCTCTCCTTCCATCTCCTCAAGGTGCGCCAACGCTTTCTTGAAATCATACTCGGCGATGAACTTGAGCAACTGGGCGGCCTCTCCCTGAAGATTGACGGGCCAGACCAGCGCTTTCACGGCCTTGCTCCGCTCCCGGCATTCCACCGGCGCGCCCTGGCAAAGGGGGGACCGAAGGCCTTCAAGGCTTGCCAACAGTTCCTCCTGGGAAGCGACCTCCCCGGCCTGGGGAAACTCGGATTCCTCGGGCTGGGCCGCCTTCAGCACGCCGATGCTGTCGAGTACCTCGTCCAGCCGGATCGAAAACTCGGCCAAGGATTCGGCGGGGTCCATATCTTCCTGCGTCGCGGCCATTTCCAGAACACTCGCAGACTCGAACAGCCCCATAGCGCCAAGCATCCCGGAAGTTCCCTTGACCGCATGGGCCAGGGCCGCCGCATCCTGACGACGGCCTGCGGACAGGTGTTCTCCGATCTGCACTGCCGCGTCCGCATACTTTTCGTCCAGCAGGAGAAGCAGGGTCCGATAAAGCTTCTCGTTGCCCCTGGCGCGCCTGAGGCCGAGTTGCACGTCGATGCCCTTCATGATCGCGGGGACGGCCGCCTTGTCCACGGCTGAATGCCTGGGGGCCTTTCCGCCCGGTGCCGCAGCCGGTGCGGCCTCCCCGTCGCTCACCATCCATTTGGTCAGGATGGCGAACAAATCGTCCGGGTCGAAGGGTTTGGCGATATGATCGTTCATGCCCACTTCCCGGCTTTTCTCGATGTCGGCGAGCATGGCATGGGCGGTCATGGCGATGATCGGCAAATCCTTGAAACGTTCCTGGGCGCGGATGCGCCGGGTAGCCTCGTGGCCGTCCATGACCGGCATCTGAATGTCCATGAGCACCAGGTCCACATCGTTCTCACTGAGAGCTTCCAGGGCAATTTCGCCGTTGTGGGCTTCAAGGACATCCACCCCGACCGACTCCAGAATCTCCTGGGCCACCTGGCGATTGATCTCGTTGTCCTCCACAAGCAGAACCCGCTTGCCGGAAAGTTGATCCAGCGTCTTTTCCGGCCGTGGGACATCGTGCAGGGTGACCATGCCCTTGCCCAGAGTCTCCACCACCAGATTGAACAGGAAAGATTGATTAACCGGCTTGAACAGCAGGCCGCGGAAGCCCAGCTCGTTGGTCCGTTTTACCAGCGAAGCATTGCCGTAGGCCGACACCATGAACATGGGCGGCTTGACCTTAATGGCCTCGTCGGCAAGCACCGCCTCCGCGGTCTCCAGCCCGTCCATGCCCGGCATACGCCAGTCCACCACAAGCAGACTGAAACCGCCCTCCGCCTCCCGGCCATGCAGGATGTCCAGCGCCTCGCGGCCCGATTTGGCCGTGGTCACGGACAGTCCCATGTATTCGAGCATCCCTTTGAGAATGACCCGCGAGGTGGGGTTGTCGTCCACCACCAGGGCGGGCTTCCCCTGCAATTCGCAAGGCAACGTCGCGCTCACCTTCTCCTCGCGGTAGACGGGGAAATCGACCTCGAACCAAAAGAGGCTGCCCTTGCCGAAATCGCTCTCAACCCCGATTTCACCGCCCATGAGCTCGATCAGTTGGTTGCATAGGCTCAACCCCAAGCCCGTGCCGCCATATTTCCGAGTGGTGGAAGCGTCGGCCTGAGTGAAGGGCTGGAACAAATCCTGAAGTTGCTCCGGCTTGATGCCGATGCCGTCGTCCCTGACGGTAAAACGCAACCGGGCCCTTTCCGCATCCTTTTCCACTGTGGAGATGCCCACCACGACGGCCCCTTCTTCCGTGAATTTCACGGCGTTGTTGCATAGATTGATGAGGATCTGAGCCAACCGCATGGGGTCGCCCTGAATGGCGGGCGGCACGTCACGATCCACGTTGATGAGAAATTCGAGCTTCTTTTCATTGGCCCTCGGCGAGACGATGGAGGTCAATTGCTCAAGCACCTGTTCCAGCTTGAACCCCACGGACTCAACCGTCAGCATTCCCGCCTCGATCTTGGATAGATCGAGCACGTCGTTGATGATGCCGAGCAACGACTTGGCTGAAATGTCTATCTTGTTCAAATAGTCCCGCTGGGCAACCGAAAGCTCGGTCATCTTGATGAGATGGGTCATGCCGATGATGGCGTTCATGGGCGTGCGTATCTCGTGGCTCATGTTGGCCAGGAATTCGCTCTTGGCCTGAGTGGCCTTCTCCGCCGCCTCCTTGGCCTTGATGATCTCCTTTTCCGTCTGCTTGCGAATGTAGATTTCGGAAGTGAGAAGCCGGTTGGTCTTGTTCAGTTCGTCGGTGCGTTCCACGACCCGCTTTTCCAACTCGTCGTAGGCGGTCTTGAGCTTGGCCTGGGCAACGCGCACCGGGGTAATATCCGTAATCATGGAAAATACTCCGCTGAACTGCCCTTCGGCGTCGAACTGCGGACTGGCGGAAATGAGTGTCCAGACCTCGGAACCATCCTTGCGGACGAACCGCCGCTCATACTGGGACGCCTCGCCCGCCCGCCGCTTCTCGGTCTCCGTGTCGTGGACGTTCCGGTCCTCGGCATGAATGAAATCCAGCACGTCCTTGCCGACCAGTTCCTCTTCGGTATAGCCCAACATTTCGGCAAAGACCCCATTAACCTGGGAAATACGCTGATCCACGTCGATCATGACGATGCCTTCGATGCTCGTCTCGAACAGACGACGGTACTTCTCCTCGCTTTCCCGCAACTCGGTCTCACGCAATCCAACCTGCTTGCTCATCTCGTTGAATTTGGAAAGGATGCGCTGAACTTCCTGGAATCCTTCCTCCGCGTCCGGGTCCTCGGTGTACTGACCGGCGGAAAGCCCTTCGATTCGCTGAATAAGTCGTCCCAGGGGCATTCGAAGATTACGGTTCAGGATGACCCGCGTGGACAGGCCGAGCACAATGACTACGGAAAGCAGGGAAAGAAGGCTGATCCATGTGGTTTCATAGACCTTCTCGCGGAAGATGGCCGGAGTCAGCCCCAGCCGGACCAGCCCGACCTCTATATTGTCGTAGCTGACCCGCTTTTCCTTGATAATGGTCCGTCCCTCGGTAATCTCGCCGTACCGATAGATATCGTTGCCGCGATGATCGCGGACCTCGATGAAGACCACTATGTCTATGTTGGCAAAGGTGTTGCAGAGGTTGATTACGGATTCCTCCTCCATATGCCAGAGGTAGGATTCCAGGCTGTTGGCCAGATGCGTCAGGGCCTCGTCGGCCCGTTGCTTGAATTGCGCCTCGGACTTCTCATAGAGAAGCAGAAAGATAACGGACGAAACGGCAAAGGACGAGAGCACCACCACGGTAACCAGGCTCGCGGTCAGGTGTTGCACCAGGGAGCGTCTGCTCCTGATCTTATGCAGCAACGGCATTCTCCGTACCTTTTCTCCCGGGCTGATTCGACAACCGGGCTCAGCCTCTTACACGAAACACCTTATATGCCAACAGGCCAAAAGGAAACCTTTCGGCGGAACTGCCGACGCTTAGGACACTAAGTACATACCCCGAAAATTTTCAACAGTCGATTATAGTTGGACGCAATTTCAACCCATCAGACGGAAAAACGTCATACGCTCCGCACTCGGTTCGATGCACAGAACAAATCCCCAAATGCAGCTCGACGGGATAAAACCGACAGGCAGAATCCGCAAACAGGACGTCAAGGCGACACAACGGCGCACTCATCGCACCCAACGCTCCAAGACCGGCTTCAACGCCCCTTCGCGCTTCAGCGCCGCAAGAGCCGCCTCCAACCGCTTGCGCAGCTCCTCGTTGCCTTTTTCCACGGCAAAGCCCACGGGAGATCCGGGATCGCCGATGTCCATGATCCGGACAGCCACGCCATGCCTCTCGGCCAAAAGCAACCCGACGGCCATGGGCGCAATGACCGCGACCACCCTGCCTTCGGCGAGCATCTGCATGGATTGGTCTATGCTCTTGGTCTTTACGATGCGAATGGACTTGAGAAGCCCCCGGCTGCGCAAGTACTGCTCAACATAGGAAGAACGGTCACCGGCGACCACCTTGGAGACAAGATCGGCGGCCTCGAAAATATCGGGGTCGCCCTGGTGAACAAAAATAACGGCTTTTCTTTTGTAATACGGCGAAGTGAAACTGAAATGGCCGCGCCCATGATTTCGATAAATCTCCACTCCGGTCACGCAATCCACCTGCCCGAGACGCAAACTTGCGAGAACGTCATCCCAATCCCCGGCCACAAAGGCGGCCTCGCGCCCAAGTTTGGAGAAAACAAGCCGGGCCACCTCCACATCGAGTCCCCAAGGCTCACCCTCGCCGTCCAGGAACTGATACGGCGGATGTTCCCAGGCCATGCCGCAACGAATGGCCTGCTCCGCTTGCGCGCGACAAGTCCCGGCAATTATCCATAAGCAACACGCCAACACGCAACAAAACAATTTCCGCCCCATTGATGTCCCCCGGGTCGCTTTTTCCGCCCTGTCCGCCGGAATACGGACGGAGCGTAGTCGAATCCTACCACACGCCCCCAATCGAACCAACAGCATTATACCCCGCAACAAAAAGATGAACCCGCCTCCTCGTCGGGCAGGTTCATCTCTTTACTTGCGCATTTCCTATCCGGCCAACGCAAGGGCGCGGCAAACGGAACTCAAGGACAAAGTTTCTCCTTTCGGTATGTACGCCGCCGCCTGCAAGATGCCGGTACGCCTCTCGCCAACCGGACGAAGCATGATGCGGCGGCCCGTCGTCCGCATTTTGCCTAGAACAGATTCAGCTCCAGGTATCTGACATTCATCAGGCCGGACACGACAAGATAAACGCCGACGGCCACGGCCGTAAAACCGATGGCATACGTCACCACCCTGCCGGACACCGGAACGTCCTCAACGATGAAACGGCGCGCAGAAAACTTCCCGCACGCCGTCCAAAGAGGAGACAAGATGCCCCCATCATGATGCGGCCATCCCAAAGAAAAAAGCTTGCAGTGTATACCGCAAGCTTTGGATTAACGTGGAGTAAAGAAAAGGGAACTCATCAAATCGACATCACACCAAGCGATCTCAAAGAGTTACCTCTTCGTCTTGATGGACCGACTGCAATACTGCACTGCAAGGGTTGCATTGCGGGCTTTTTTTACTTCCGCAACAGAAACCAGTTGATATCATCTTGATGGAAGTTGTTGTCTTTGTGGTATGCAAAACCATAGTCAACAAGTTCGACATCAGGGTATTTTTCTAAAAACTCACCGGCAAAGTCTCTTTTAAAAAGACGACCGCTATGCCCTCTGTAGTTCACTTCCGTTGGTGACGGATTGTAATACTCAGCGATGCATATATATCGAGACGAAGATTCGTACATTTTGCTGTATACAGCATCCAAATCGTCAGGGTTGATGTGAATCAACACCCCTTTTGACAATACAAAATCGTATTTACGATCCGGGGTATAATCAAGGATCGAAGTGTTGTGCACATCCGCAATCCCAAGTTCACGCAACTGACCGGCAGCTTTTTCATTAATTTCTATGGCCGCCAAATCCGCATCAGGAAGCAGTTTTTTGATGGCGATCAGATTCATTCCAATATTGGACCCAAACTCGATGATGCTTTTGACGGAAACTGTGTGTTGTAAGACTTTTGAAAAAAAATATATATTCGAAGCCAAATACTTCTCGCTCTGGTTTCTTGCGATGTATTCATCGCCAAAAGTCCCCGCCCAAAAATCCTCTTGCTCGGTTCTAAAAGCCATATTCTATCCCCCATGATCTTAGCATCGCTCTTACTGCGGACACATCGAACTATCTAAAGCATTGCACATTTTTACGTTGCCGTCGATAGGAGCCCGGCGGCTTAATCGTTCCGCCCAGCCTCCCGACTCATGACATCAGGAATAACACGCCCAACTTTTGCTGTCGCTGCCGCCTTCGGAATCCACTTGAAAAAAGACAAGGTAGCCACACCACCAGCGAGGCCACCCCAAAGAAAAAAGGCTTGCAGCATACGCCGCAAGCCTTTGATTTCCAGTGGCGGAGAGGAGAGGATTTGAACCTCCGGCTGAGTTTCCCCAGCACACGCTTTCCAGGCGTGCTCCTTAAGCCGGACTCGGACACCTCTCCGCGTCGAGAGGCAGTAACTAACTAATCTATCGGGGCTTGGCAAGTAAAAATTTTATTCTTTTTAAATCGGCAGTTGCAGGCTACCGCGAAACTCGTCCAAACTCGCCGCGCCAAGTTCCGCGAGAAGGGCTTCCATCTCGTCGGCCAGCCCGAAGGCGAAGTCCGGGCGCAGGAAATTGGCGGTACCCACCTGCACGGCCTGAGCGCCCACCAGGATGAACTCAAGGGCATCCTCGGCCGAGGCGATGCCGCCGATGCCGACCACGGGAATGTCCACGGCATGTACCACCTGATGCACACAGCGCAAAGCCACGGGCTTGATGGCGGGGCCGGACAGTCCGGCAATGACGTTGGCGATACGCGGTTTCCTGTTCCGAATATCCACGGCCATGCCGGAGAGGGTGTTGATGAGCGACAGTGAGTCCGCCCCGCCCTCGGCCGCTGCCCTCGCGCAAACCGCGATGTCGGTCACGTTGGGCGAAAGCTTGACCATGACGTGCTTGTTCCCGGCCTTCTTCTTGACCGCCTCGGTGACCCTGCCTATCTGGGCCGGGTCCTGGCCAAACGCAATGCCGCCCTCCTTGACGTTGGGGCATGAGACGTTGACCTCCAGCGCGGCCACGCCCTCCTCACCTGCCAGCACCCCCGCAAGCTCGCCGAACTCTTCGGCGTCGCAAGCGTACAGGTTGGCAATCACGGCCACGTCCTTCCAGGGAAGCATGGGCAGGGCCTTGGCGACAAAATGCTCGACGCCGGGGTTCTGAATGCCGATGGCGTTGAGCATACCGCACGGCGTCTCGGCGATACGCGGCATGGGATTGCCCTCTCGCGGCTTGAGCGACAGCCCTTTGGCCACGATGCCGCCAAGACGGGTGAGATCGCCGTAGGGCGCGAATTCAAGGCCAAAGCCGAAGGTACCGGACGCGGTCATGACCGGATTCTTGAGGGAAAGACCGCCGAAATTGACTTGCATATCCATGGCGGCCTCCTAAAGCTCCACCTTGTCGGCCCAGAACACCGGGCCGCGCGTGCATACCTGAACGTGATGCCCTTCGCCGTCCTTGGTCACGCACCCCAGGCACGCGCCCACGCCGCAGGCCATACGGTTCTCCAGCGACAACTGCGCCCTGGCCCCGTACTCCTTGGCGAACCGCTGCACCGTTTTCATGAACGGCGTCGGGCCACAGGACAGGACCAGCCCGCCCTTCTTCGCGTACTCCTCGATCAGGCCACGCATGGTCTCGATGATGCAGTCCAAATCGGAGGGCTTGGCTTCCAGCATACAGCGACTGGGCACGGCCCTGGAGAGCAGCTCGAAGGGGTAACAATCGAGCGGAAGCCGGTGCGCCAGAAAGAGGGACAGATTTTCTGGGTGCGGATGTTGCTCGACATATCCGCGAAAAGGTGCGATGCCGATGCCCCCGGCAAGCAACAGGGTCGGCGTGTCCGGCTCAACGGCAAAGGAATTGCCGAGCGGCCCCCATATGGACACCTTGTCGCCTGGCTCAAGCGCCGCGATACGCCGGGTTCCCCGTCCCACGGCCTGAATGAACAGGGTTATGGACGCATCGTCCCCGGAGCAGATGGAAAACGGCCTGCCCCAGAGCGTGTCGAGTTCCCAGGCGGTAGGCCGGATCATGACGAACTGACCGGGCTTCCATTCGTCCCAGTCCGGACGTTCGAGCTTCAACTCGAAAAACTCGCCGGCCGTTTTTGATTGACCGACAGGGGAAACATTCAATACCTTGACAGTGCGGCAATTCCTCAAGGACATACAGATACCTTATGAGCAATAAACATATTCCAGAAATAATGGCCCCCGCCGGGGACGGAAACGCCTTTCTAGCGGCCGTCGCGGCCGGGGCGGACGCGGTCTACGTGGGTTTGAAACACTTCTCGGCCCGTATGCAGGCCCAGAACTTCTCTATCAGCGAGCTGGCGAGGCTGGCAAGCCTGGGCCGCGATCGCGGAACCAAGACCTACGTTGCCATGAACACCCTGGTCAAGCCCCAGGATGTGGAATCCGCAGGCCGTCTCATCGACCGGCTGCAAAAAAACGTCAGGCCTTTCGCCCTCATCGTCCAGGATCTGGCCATGCTCACCCTGGCCCGCCAGGCCGGTTTCACCGGCGAGTTGCACCTGTCCACCCTGGCCAACGTCACCCACCCCGCAGGGCTGGATATCGCCAGGAAGCTGGGAGCGAACCGCGTGGTGCTGCCGCGCGAGTTGAACCTGGACGAGGTCAAACTCATGGCCGAGGCGTGCCCCAAGGATCTGGACCTGGAAATTTTCGTCCACGGCGCTTTGTGCCATTGCGTGTCGGGCCGCTGCTACTGGTCCAGCTACCTGGGCGGCAAATCCGGCCTGCGCGGCCGCTGCGTGCAACCCTGCCGCCGTTTGTACACGCAGGGCAAAGGCAAACCCGAACGGCTCTTCTCCTGCTCGGATCTCTCTCTGGACGTCCTGACCAAACCGCTGCTCTCCATGAACCGCGTGACCGCCTGGAAGATCGAGGGCCGCAAAAAAGGACCGCATTACGTCTACTACACGGTCAAGGCATACCAGATGCTGCGGGACAACCCCCAGGACGGACAGGCCAAGAAGACCGCCATGGAGCTGCTCGACCAGGCCCTGGGCAGACCTTCCAGCCACGCCCTGTTCCTGCCTCAACGCCCGTTCCAGCCTGTCCAGCCCAACGAGGAAACCAGCTCCGGACGGCTCATTGGCGAAATCAAGCGCGAGCAAAAAAAGCTCTATTTCGAACCGCGCGAGCAGCTTGAGCCCGGCGATCTCGTGCGCGTGGGCTACGAGGACCAACCCGGCCACCGGACCATCCCCATCCGCCGCCGCGTGCCCAAGCGCGGCCGCATGGATATTCCCTTTTCCAAGCATCACACTGGCCCTGGCCTGCCCTCGGGTACCAAAGTGTTCCTCGTGGACCGACGCGAGCCGGAACTCATGAAGCGCATCAAGGAGCTGGAGAAGGAACTCGATTTCTTCCCGGCCCCGGAGCCCAAGGAATCCACCTTCACGCCGACCTGGCCCAAAGCCGCCCCGCGCAGCAAGTCCAAATCCCGGGCCGAGACCGTGACCCTGTTCCGACATCCGCCAAGCGGCAAGTTGTGGGACCGTCCCGCATACTGGCTCGAACGTTCGGTTGTCGGCAAGGTGCCGTCCAAGATCGCAAGCCGCGCCCAATGGTGGCTGCCTCCGGTCATCTGGCCCGACGAGGACAAGAAATACCGTTCGCTCATCAAAGAGGCCGTGCGCAAGGGCGTGCGGGAGTTCGTTCTGAATGCCCCATGGCAGGCAGCCTATTTCGAGGATCGCAAGAACGTCTCCATCACTGCCGGGCCGTTCTGCAACATCGCCAACAAGTTTGCCCTGGACGTTTTGCGCACCCTGGGCTTCTCCAGTGCCATCATCAGCCCGGAGCTTCCCTTTGAGGACCTTCAGCTCCTCAGCCAGAACCCGCCCATGCCGCTCGGTTTTGTCATCAAGGGTATGTGGCCCTTCGGCATCTCCCGTTTCCTGGCGGACAGCGTTCCCTTTGACGAAGCGGTCAAATCCCCTATGCACGAGGTCGCTTTCGTCCGCAAATACGGCCAGAACAACTGGATATTCCCCGGCTGGGAACTGGACCTGACCAAGGAAACCCGCACCCTGGAGCGGCTCGGCTTCAAGACCTTCGTGACAATGCTCGAACCTTGGCCGCGCAACGTTCCGCGCCCCAACCGCACCAGTGAATTCAACTGGCGGCTGAAGCTGCTGTAGATAAAATTGGAACCCGCCCCTGCTCCGGCAAAGGCGGGTTCCTTCCTTAACGGCTCACCGCTTCGACAGGTTCATTCCCGAGGTTCCGGTTTTCGACGCCCAAATGACCGATGATCGCCTGCACGGTCTCGGCCAGCGACGCCAACTTGGCGATGACTGAAGCCGAATTCTGCACGGCATCGGCCGTGTCGGAAGCCAGCCTGCTCACCTCCAGCACAGCGCCGCTGATCTGCTCGGAAGCGACGGACTGCTGACGGGCGGCGATGGCAATACCCTCGACCCGCTCGGCCACATTGACTGAAAATTCCTGAATATTCCGGAACGCGCCCACGGAATTCTCCACCTCGCCGTTGGCCTCGGCCACATGGGACAAGGTTTGCTTCACGTCGTTGATATTACGGCCCGTCGCATCCTGAATGGCCGTTATGCGCGTCTCCACCTCCTGGGTGGCGACCATGGTCTTCTCGGCGAGTTTGCGAACCTCGTCGGCCACCACGGCAAACCCCTTGCCCGCCTCGCCCGCGCGCGCGGCCTCGATGGCCGCGTTCAGGGCAAGCAGGTTTGTCTGATCCGCTATCTCGTTGATGACGCTGATGACCTGGCCAATGGACTCCGTATCCGCGCCCAGACGGGCCACTCCTTCCTTGAGTACGGAGACCGTTCCGGCCACGGCGGTCATGGACCGCTCGGTCCGCTGCACCACGTCGATACCCAGGCTCGCCTCATTACTGGCCTCGCCCGCCATGGCAGAGGCATCGCTCACGTTTCGAGCCACCTCGTTGACCGTTACGTTCATCTCCTCCATGGCCGTTGCGGACTCGGCCATGCGTTCCTGCTGCTGGACCGCGCTCCTGGCGATCTCCCCGGTACGCTCCTTGAGATCGAGAGACACGGTGGTCAACTCCCGGGACACCTCGCCCGCCCGGCCCGCGGCTTCGTTCATACGCTCCAGCAAGGCCTGGACGCGCTCCTGCTGTCCGACGGCCTCATCACGCGCCTGGTCCGCCGCCTCGGCCTGATTGCGCGCATCCCGTTCCATATCCCGGGCTTCCCCGATGGCGGAACGCAGATTCGCAACCATATCCACCAGCACATCCTTCAATTCATCAAGCTCCGCCGCGAATTTACCCTCGGGTTCCGCATCAAGGTCACCCCGCGCGACCGCCCCGGCAAAGGCGTTGAGCCGCATCAATGGCTGGTTGATGGAACGCATCACCCACAGCAGAAGGACGAGAATGGCGAAGCCCACGGCCAACTCCACGCCGATCACGCAATAGTCGATCACCCGGGCGTCATGCTGCGACTGAGCCACGCTGCTGGCCGCGATTTCTCCATAGATCGGCTCCAGAGAACGGGCCGCCTCTATGAGTCCGGCGGTTATCACGGCGATGCTTTTTTCCTTGGCCACATATTTGCCGAAGGCGTCGAGGTATCCCTGAAGAGCCTTCATCCGTCCGGCCGCTTCTTCGGGGGGATACAATGCCGCGAGCATCCCTCTCAGCTCCCCGGCTCCCTTGGTCACGCGATCCACATACAGATCGCCGCCCCGAATGATGTAATTTTTTTCCTGACGCCGCATCTGAAGCAGCTTGATAACGGAATCCGCAGCCATCTCCCCCTTTCCGAACTCGGCCTCCAGATTGCGGGCCGCCTCAATGAACTCCCAGCGCAGTCCCTCCTTCATGGTCAACCCCATGGCAACATAGAGATCATTGACCCCGGTCAACGCATCCCGATACTGCTGGAGGACATTCAGCGCGTCTCCGCATCTGTCGGCCAGCCCGGGTTTCATCCGGGCGATTTTCTTCAGGACGGCTCCCGCCTTATCCACATTTTCCAAAGCCTTGCGCGTATATTGCTCGTCTTTGCGCAACAAAAAATTCTTTTCGTGTCGTCTTGCCTGAAGGAACAATGCGTTCCCATCGTTGGCCAGCGTCGCCAGCTTCCTGGCTTCAACCACGTATTGGCCCCCGACATAGTTCACGGCAAAGATTCCGGCCAGTCCAAACAGCACGGAAACGAAGATCAAAATCAGCTTGCTCTTGATGCTCACGGCAACCCCCTTATGAATGGCAGAATGAAAACGGGTGCCGAATTGCAAAAGACATGCACAAAAAAATCCAATTATTTCAACAAAAGCATCTCGCAAGCCTACGCAAGATATGTTTGCGCGACTTGGCTTGTTTGCCCATTCCGCCCGGCCGCAACGGCATACCGGCTTGCGGGATTCGTTTCCCGAACCGAAACGGCAAAACAATGACTGAAAAAACGGAACCCGATGAACTTGTGAAGGAAAAAGAGAACGGTGAGAGAAAACGGTGAGGAATATGAAAAGGATTTCAGCCCACACGGCACCGAAGTCTTGGCATGACTGTCCGCCGTCCTCCATGGAAAGAAGGCGGAACAATCCGAGAGTCGGCCTGCCGGGAATCTAGAACGTCCGGCCGTCCCAGCCGAACATATTGCGTTCGATATTGCCGAAGGCGATGTAGATTCGATTGGCCGGAATAGCGAATGTCCTGTTCATGAAGCCACAGATCGCGGCGGAGAGCTCGGGGGTACGCGCTTCGGGCAACCCGATGGAATCAAGGGTGACGAAAGCAGCGGGGTCCTGGGTGCCGCCGAAGAGGAGTTCCTTGCCCGGTTCGAGCACGGCCAGAACATAGGATTCGGGCTTGCCTAGGATGTCGGCGGCAAGGGCGGAGATAGCCTTGAGACAGTCTGCCTCGTCGGTAACATGAACGTTGGTTTCCACCTTGATGAACGGCACGACGCCTCCTAGAGGTGAATGGTTCCGGTCATGAAGGTCACGGCCCTTCCTGCGATCTTCACGCGGTCGCCGAGGTATTCACATTGGATGGAACCGCCGCGCGCCGAAGCCTGAAAGGCGTGGAACTCGGACTTGCCGAGTCGATCAGCCCAATACGGCACCAGGGTGCAGTGGGCCGAGCCGGTGACCGGGTCTTCGGGAACGCTATCGCCAGAGACGAAGACGCGGGACACGAAATCATGGTCCAAGCCGGACGCGGTGCAGATGAGGCAAAGACCGTCCAGGGCCGACACAAGGCGGGGATCAGGATCGAGCGCCCGAATGTCATCCTCGGTCTCGAACACGGCCATCATGTCGCGGCTGCCCATATAGAGCTCCACGGGACGTGCGCCGAGCGCAGTGGCCACGCGCTCGGTAACCTGAATCCGGGAACAGGACCAGGCCGGGAAGTCCATGGAGTAATGGTTGCCCTCCCGGTCCACGAAAAGCCGCCCGCTCTTGGTCTCGAAGACCACTACAGGGTCGGTGTAATTCAGGTGTTGGCAGATGACGTGCGCGCTGGCCAGGGTGGCGTGGCCGCACAGGTCGATCTCAATCTCCGGGGTAAACCACCGCAACTCGAAGTACTCTCCCTTGCGAACAAAGAAAGCGGTCTCGGCCAGGTTGTTCTCCAAGGCGATGTTGCGCATCAAATCCTCGGAAAGCCACTCGTAAAGCGGGACTACAGCCGCGGGATTGCCGGTGAAGACCTCCTCCGCGAACGCGTCCACCTGGTAAACATCGAGTTTCATGGAGTCCCTCCCAACACCTAGAAGGTTTGCTTGAACAAATCGTCCGCCGAAGCCGGAGCCTCTCCGTTTCCGCCGTATGGGTTGGACTCTTTCGTGGGTTCGGACCCAACCTTGAACGGCAGGAAATACTCTTCGGTCGAGGACGGAGCGGCCAAATGGCCTGTCTTGCCGTCAACCTTGACCATAACGATTCCCGGCGGCTGGGTGAAGTCCTCGTAGGGATAATCTTCCTCCACGTGCTTCCGGTAATCCACCCAGATGGGGCTGGCCGCACGAGAACCGGTCTCCCACTTGCCCATGGGCGTCAACTCGTCGAAGCCCACGTACACGCCGGTCAGCAGGTAGGGCGCAAAGCCCATGAACCAGGCATCCTGCTCCATGTTGGAGGTTCCGGTCTTGCCGGCCACAGGACGCTTCAACACCCTGGCACGCCAGCCGGTTCCGTTCTGGATCACTTGCTTCATCAACGTGGACATGATGTAGGCCGTCTGCGGACTCATGGCGTCCTTGGCCTCGGGCTTGGAAACGTAAAGTTCATCGCCCCAGGCCGACTTCACGGACAGGACCGTGCGCGATTTGATGTACGATCCGCCACGCGGGAAAGTGGTGAAGGCCTCACAGAGATTCATGGGAGTGACCACGGCGGACCCAAGGGATACGGACAGGTCATGAGGGAAATCCGATTCCAAGCCCATGGCCTTGGCGCGGTCAATGATGGTGCGAATGCCGAGCTTCTGGGCTATGCGGATGGTGCACAGGTTCTTGGACTTGACCAGCGCGGTGCGCAGCAGGGTCGGTCCTTCGAAGGTGCCCTCGAAATTCTCGGGCCGCCACAATTTGCCCTCGGCGTCGTTGGCGTACACGATGGGCGCATCGAGAACGATGCTCGCCGCGGTGTAACCGTTGTCCAGAGCCGCGGAGTAAACCACGGGCTTGAAGGCCGAGCCGGGCTGCCGCCTGGCCTGGGTGGCGCGGTTGAATTGGCTTTTCGCAAAGGAATAGCCGCCGACCAAGGCGACGACCTCGCCGGTGCCGGGCTTGATGGAGACAAGCGCGCCCTCGACCTTGGGCTCGCGCTCTAGGTCGAGAATCCAGGTGCCGTCCTCTTTTTTCGGGGCCTCATCCACAGTCACCCAGACCACATCGCCTTTTTTCAGGACCTTGCGGGCGTCCGTGGGATTCGGCACATCCTCATGGCTCTTCCTGATATCGGGGTCACGAATCCACCACATGGCCTTGACGGGGATGGTCCCCTTGAACTTGCCGAACTCGACCCGGGCCGCGTCCCTGGAAACACTGGTCACGAACGCCTTCATGAGACGATCTTTCTCCATGATCCCGTCGGTGGTCTGCGGTCCTTCCTCAAGAATGCCGGGCTTGTCGGCATCGGTGAAATGCCCGACAGGACCGAGCCAGCCACGCCGCTTGGCGGAATTGAGAAGACCGCGCCGAAGCGCTTTTTCAGCCGCCGCCTGATGCTTGAGGTCGCACGGCGTCGTCACGGTAAGGCCGCCGTTATAGACCATGTCCTCGCCGAACTCGTCGACAAGCCAGCGGCGGACCTCTTCAAGGTAATACGCGCCCACCTGCCAGGACGGATCGTCCATGGACTTGAGTTCAATCGGCTCGGCAAGGGCCTCCTGGTACTGCTCCTCGGTGATCCATCCCAGTTCGCGCATGTGGCTGAGGACGTACTCCTGACGCTGCCGGGCCAACTCGAAGCTCTGATAGGGATTATACCGCGTGGGTGCCTGGGGAAGCCCCGCGATCAAGGCCGCCTGAGCAATGGTCAGGTCTTTGGAGTGCTTGGCGAAATAGGTCCTGGAAGCGGCTTCCACGCCATAAGAGTGCGCGCCGAGAAAGATATGATTCAGGTAGATGGTCAGAATCTCTTCCTTGGTCAGGTAGTTTTCCAGGCGAAATGCGAGAATGGCTTCCTTGAGCTTGCGTTTGTAGCTTCGCTCGGAAGTCAGCAGCAGCCGTTTGATGACCTGCTGCGTGATGGTCGAACCGCCCTGTTTGGTGCGCCCTGCCATGAGGTTGGCCTTGAAGGCGCGAACGATGGCGGTCAGGTCGACGCCGTCGTGCTCGTAAAAGGACGCGTCCTCGGCGGCCAGAAATGCCTTGGGAATCCATTCGCTCATCTGGTCCAAAGTGACCAGAAAACGCTTTTCCTTATAGAAATAGCCAAGCACCTTGTTGTCCTGGGCATAAACCGTGGTCACCAAAGGCGGCTTATAATCGGTAATCTTTTTGAAGCTGGGTAGATCCTTGGCCGCCCAGAAATAGATCGCAACGGCTCCGCAAACACCGGCCACAGCGCAGCCAAGAAACAATATACCAAATATTTTCAAGAAGTTATTCATATTCTACCCATCAAAAGGTTTTCTTGACCGGGCTGGCTCCCTTGGTCGGAGGCAATCCCCAGACCAGGCGCAACCGGCCGTACAAATCCTTCACGGTCGCCTTGTTGGTGTCAAGGATGTCAAGCATCCGGACCAGAGTGCCCCCTTCCCGCCGAGCAAGGCAGGTGGGGATATCGAAGAATGTGACCGTGGCTCCGGCCATCCAGAAAGGGAAAAGGCGGCAGTAATAGGGACGCGCTTCCAGCGGTATCTCGCACCCAAGCGGACCAAGAAAACGACAGGCGCCCATGGAATCCACGGCCAGCCGGAAGTGATCCTTGCCTTCGGGAAAAAGCTGCCGGACGAGTTTCTCCTCGCCGGGGAAAAGACGGCAGGCGTAATCGACGAAAGCCTTGGAGTTGGACGAGAGGACGAATCCGCCGGTATACGGCACCAGTTCCTGAATGCGTTCCTTCTCGATCTGCGAGAGGGGAAAGCAGAATTCCTCCTGGCCCGAAGAGATGCGGCAACAGGTCGGCCCTTGGAAGGAGCACCTCCTGCAAACGTCCGAGTCGCCGCTCTGCGCCCGGGTCATCAATCGGCTCTCCCGGCACGCCCATCGGAAAATGTCAGCTCGCCCTTGCCGAGCAGGTCGTGCAGGTGGACCATGCCCGCCAGGCGTCCGTCGTCGCGGACCACGGGCAAAACCGTAATCTGGTTATGCTCCATGAGGTCGAGAACGCTGGCCGAGGATTCTCCGGCCGACGCGCGCCGGGGGGAACGGGTCATGACATCATGCACGGGCCGATCCATATCCAGACCGCCAGCGCAGACCATCCGGCGAACGTCGCCGTCGGTAAGCACACCGCGAAGGAAATTGTCTTCGTCCACCACCGCGACCAGGCCGAGGCCGCCGTCGTTCAAGGTGGACAGTGCCGACTTGAGCGCGGCGTTTTCCAGGACCACGGGCAGGCCGTCGGTGTGCATGAGCTGATCCACGCAGGTGGACAGCCGCTGCCCCAGCGATCCGCCGGGATGAAACCGCTTGAAATCGTCCTTGCCGAAGGATTTCCACTCCATGAGACAAACGGCCAGCGCATCGCCCACAGCCAGTTGGGCGGTGGTGGACGAGGTCGGAGCCAAGCCCATGGGGCAGGCTTCACGCGGCACGTGGACCTGGATGTGAATGTCGGACAGTCCGGCCATAGTCGAGGCCGGATTGGAAGTCATGGCAATGACCTTGGTCCCGAGGGATTTCAAGGTGGGCAAAATGGCGTTGACCTCGTCGGTCGCGCCGGAGTTGGAGAGAGCCAGGACCACGTCCTCGCTCCGGATCATGCCCATGTCTCCGTGTGCTCCCTCCACGGGATGGAGGAAGAAGGACGGCGTGCCGGTGGAAGACAGGGTCGCCGCGATCTTGCGGCCCACCAGCCCGGACTTGCCCAGGCCGGTGATGACGACCCGCCCCTTGCACTGCGCCATAGTGTTGAAAGCTTCGACGAACGACCCGTCCAATTGGTCGCGAACGGCCTCAAGACCCTGGACCTCGATGTCCAGGACCTCGCGGGCCAGTGCGAGCCAATCCTTGCGCTCGGATATACATGCCATGCGGTATTCTCCCGAATATGAACCGGGCGGGACACGACAACGTCCCCGCCCGACAGGCGGCCCTCGCGCCGCCGCGGCCCGGCCGCCCGCTCAAGCGGGAAAACCGGGCGTTGATGACTCGCGGCCTAGCAGAATTCCTTGATGATGCCGGGGGTCGCCTCCAGGCAATCCTTGCCCATCCTGTCGGCCAAGGGCACCGGATAGTTGCCGTCGAAACACGCCAGACACCACTCATCCTGGGTCACGGAATCAAGCAGACCGGGAATGGACAGATAGTGCAGGGAGTCCAGATCCATGAAACGGGCGATATCCTCCACCGAGTGGTTGGCCGCGATGAGCTCTCCCTTGGACGAAAAGTCGATGCCGTAGAAACATGGGAACCTGATGGGCGGGCAGCTCACCCGCAGGTGAATCTCCCGCGCGCCGAGTTCGCGCAGTTTCTTGACCCGTGCGCGGATGGTGGTGCCGCGGACGATGGAATCCTCGATTATGATAATGCGCTTGTTCTGGATCATGGACTTGACCGGATTGAGCTTCACCCGCACCGAAAAGTCGCGCATATCCTGGGATGGCTGAATGAATGTCCGGCCCACGTAATGGTTGCGGATCATGGCCAGCTCCAGCGGCAGGCCGGACTCCTGGGAATACCCCACGGCCGCGTAGTTGCCGGAGTCGGGGAACGGCATGACTATGTCCGCGTCCACCGGAGCCTCTTTGGCCAGCATGACGCCCATGGCCTTGCGCCGCTCGTAAACCACGTCGCCGAAGATATGGGAATCGGGACGAGCAAAATAAATGAGCTCGAAGATGCACTTGCTGCACCGGGTCGGCTCGGCGAACCTGTGGGAAGTCAACTGGTTCTTGTGAACCACGACCATCTCACCCGGATCCAGGGGACGCAGGTAATCGGCCTCGACGAGGTCGAAGGCGCAGGTCTCGGACGCGAATACGTACTTGTCCCCGACCCGGCCCAGAACCAGGGGCCGGAACCCGTGAGGGTCCTTGACCGCAATCATCTTGTCGTTGGCCAGAATGAGCATGGAATAAGCGCCGCGCACACGGTTGCACGCCTTGCCCACGGCTTCCTCGATGGTCTCGGACTCGTGCAGGTACTTGATAATCAGGTGGGCGAAGACCTCGGTGTCCATGGTGGTCTGGAAGATGGACCCATTGGCCTCCAGCTCGGAACGAAGCTCGAAGGTATTGACCAGGTTGCCGTTGTGGGCCACGGCCAGACGCAAATCGCCGTGGCGGACCAAAAACGGCTGGGCGTTGCGAATGAGCGACGCGCCCGTGGTGGAATAGCGGATGTGGCCCATGGCGATGGACCCTTTCAGTTCCTTGCTCAGATGCCGCTCGTTGAAGACGTCGGCCACCAGGCCCATACCCTTCTGTTCACGAATCTTTTCGCCGTCCCAAGTAACGATGCCCGCGGATTCCTGTCCGCGATGCTGCAACGCGTAAAGACCGAAATAGGTCATACGCGCCGCCTCCTTGTTTCCGTAGATGCCGAAAAGACCGCAATACTCTTTTTTCATGAAGACTCTCTCGTGTGTCCGGCTTGCTAGCCGTAATATTCCTGCAGGCTCTTCACTTGCAGCCCGGTTTGTCTCAATTCACATATGGCCTGCACCACCGCACGCGCCCCGGACACCGTCGTGGTGTAGGGAAGGCCGTACAGAAGCGCATTCTGGCGGATCATCTTGGCGTCGCCCACGGTCTTTTTTCCCGAGGGCGTATTGATGACCAGGTCGAAGACTCCGTTCTTGATATGGTCGATCACGTGAGGCCGCTGGCCTTCGTGAACCTTGTGGACCTTCTCAACATTGACGCCCTTGCTCGCCAGGAACTCGGCGGTGCCGCCCGTGGCCGCGACCTTGAAACCCATGGCCTCAAAGTCCTTGGCCACCAGCACGATCTTGGCCTTATCCCAGTCGTTGACGGACATGAAGACCGTGCCCGAGGTAGGCAGCTTCTGGCCCGCGCCCAGTTGCGACTTCATGTAGGCCAGACCGAAACTCGGGTCGATGCCCATGACCTCGCCGGTGGAACGCATCTCGGGTCCGAGCAGCACATCCACGTTGGGGAAGCGGTTGAACGGGAACACGGACTCCTTGACCGAGACGTGTCCCCTCTTGCGCATGGTCCAGGGATTGAGGTCCTTGAGCTTCTCGCCGAGCATGACCCGGGTGGCCAGCTTGGCCAGGGGAACGCCCGTGGCCTTGGACACGAAGGGCACCGTGCGCGAGGCGCGCGGGTTGACCTCGATGATGTAGACCTCGTGGTCCTTGATGGCGAACTGGACATTCATCAGCCCGACAACGCCCAACTCCTTGGCCATGGCGATGGTCTGCCGCTCGATCTCGCGAATGAGCTCGGAGGACAGGGAGTACGGCGGCAGTACCGAGGCGGAGTCGCCCGAGTGGATGCCCGCCTCCTCGATGTGCTCCATGACCCCGCCGATATAGACATCCTCGCCGTCGGCAAGGGCGTCCACATCCACTTCGATGGCGTATTCGAGGAACTTGTCGATGAGGGTCGGATGCTCAGGGGAAACCAGGGCCGAATGGCGGAAATAGTGGTCGAACTCGTCCATGGAGTAGACGATGTCCATGCCCCTGCCACCGAGCACATAGGACGGGCGCAGGACCAGGGGGAAGCCGAGCTTGGACGCGATCTCGCGCGCCTCGACCATGGACATGGCCGTTCCGTTGGCCGGCTGCCTGAGATTCAGCTTGTTCAGGAACTGCTTGAACCGCTCGCGGTCCTCGGCGCGGTCGATGGCGTCCGGGCTGGTGCCTATGAGCGGCACGCCCGCGTTCATCAGCCTGAGCGCGAGGTTGAGCGGGGTCTGGCCGCCGAACTGCACGATGACGCCGTCCGGCTTCTCGAACTCGATGATGTTCATGACATCCTCAAAGGTCAGGGGCTCGAAGTAGAGCTTGTCCGAGGTGTCGTAGTCTGTGGAGACGGTTTCCGGGTTGGAGTTGACCATGATCGACTCCACGCCCAGCTCCTTCAGCGTGAAGGAGGAATGACAGCAGCAGTAGTCAAACTCGATGCCCTGGCCGATGCGGTTCGGTCCGCCGCCCAGGATGACGATCTTCTTGCGGTCCTCGCGGACGTTCTCCTGCCCGCTCTCGTAAGTGGAGTAATAATAGGGAGTATAGGCCTCGAACTCCGCGGCGCAGGTATCAACGAGATAATAGGTGGGTTGAACGCCAAGCTCCTTTCTGAGGGAGCGCACCGTGTCCTCGCTGGTCCGCCACATGGCCGCCAGTTGCGGATCGGAGTAGCCGAACTCCTTGGCCTTGCGGAGCATTTCGGCCATGCCGTCGGCCTCCGGGGTCACGCCCTCGCGCTTGCCGAACTCGATGAGCTCGCGCTCCATGGAGATGATGTCGACGAACTGGCGCAGGAACCACGGATCGATCTTGGTGGCCTCGTGCAGCTCCTCCTCGGTCATGCCGCACAACAACGCGTCGCGAAGAGCGTAAATGCGCTGGGAGTTGGGACGGCGCAAAAGCTTGAGAATCTCGTTCTTGTCGAATTCGAGATCATGGAACTCGCCGCCCAGACCGAAATGGCCGGTTTCAAGCGAACGAAGGCCCTTCTGCAACGCCTCCTTGAAGGTCCGTCCGATGGCCATGGTCTCGCCCACGGACTTCATGGCCGTGGTCAGATAGTCCTCGGTGCCGGGAAACTTCTCGAAAGTGAACCTGGGAATCTTGACCACGCAGTAGTCGATGGCCGGCTCAAAGGAGGCCATGGTCTCGCGGGTGATGTCGTTGGGGATCTCGTCCAGGGTGTAGCCCACGGCCAGCTTGGCCGCGATCTTGGCTATGGGGAAGCCGGTGGCCTTGGAGGCCAGGGCCGAGGAACGGGACACGCGCGGATTCATCTCGATGATGATCAGTTCGCCGTCCTCGGGATTGATCGCGAACTGGACGTTGGACCCGCCGGTTTCCACGCCAATCTCGCGCATGACCGCCAGCGAGGCGTCGCGCAAGCGCTGATACTCGTCGTCCGTCAAGGTCTGGGCCGGGGCCACGGTCACCGAGTCGCCGGTGTGCACGCCCATGGGGTCCAGGTTCTCGATGGAGCAGATGATGACGCAGTTGTCCTTCTTGTCCCGCATGACCTCCAGCTCGTACTCCTTCCAGCCGAGGATGGAGCGTTCAAGCATGATCTCGTGCTTCATGGACAGGGCCAGGCCGTTGGCGCAAATCTGCTCCAGCTCCTCCATGTTGTAGGCCACGCCGCCGCCCGAGCCGCCCAGGGTGTAAGCGGGCCGGACAATGATCGGAAACGGGATCTTCTCGCCCCACTCGCGGACATCGTCCATGCTTCGGCAGATGCCGCTCTCGGGCATCCCCAAGCCGATGTTCTGCATGGCGGCGCGAAATTCCTCACGGGATTCCGCCTTGTTGATGACGTCGATATCCGCTCCGATAAGCTCGACGTTGTATTTTTCGAGCACGCCCATGTCGGCCACGGCCAATGCCGTATTCAACCCGGTCTGCCCCCCCAAAGTTGGCAAAAGAGCGTCGGGACGCTCTTTCTCGATGATTCGGGCAACGGTTTCGGGCTCAATTGGCTCGATATAGGTAGCGTCGGCCAGCTCCGGATCGGTCATGATGGAGGCCGGATTGGAGTTGACCAGGACTACCTCGTACCCCTCCTCCTTGAGCGCCTTGAGGGCCTGGGTACCGGAATAATCGAACTCGCAGGCCTGGCCGATGACGATGGGGCCGGACCCGATCAGCATGATCTTCTTAATATCTGTGCGTTTGGGCATTATGCTCGAAGTAGTTGAAGTTACGGCGGTATTCGAGGGAAGCGCGCAGCCCCGTTCCCTCAGCCCGGCAAGGCACCACCGCCGCCCGCCGGACAAGCAATCCTTATTATAAGGTTATCCCCCGAAACGCAACGGTTATATCGGCGCGACCGTAGACGGAAGGGGACAACCCATCACCAATCCTAAGCATCCTGAACAAGTTTGCAAGCAACGGCTGAAAGTTCGCAGATTCCCGTTGACAGGCCCATTGTTGATACCTATTCTCAACCTCAACGCAATCTTTGAGGGATTATTCAGCGATGCAAAAGCCTTTGACAGAATTTCCGACCGGCTCTGTTGTACGTATTTCCGGTATAGACGGCGGCCGTCAGGCACGCTCCAGAATGCTCGCCCTGGGCATGACCCCCGGCTGCCCGGTAACGGTGCTGAGCGGCGGCTCCAAGGGGTGCAGAGTGCGTGTGCGCGGCTCCGATGTAGTGTTGTGTTGCGGTCTGGCCGCAAAAATCCTGGCCGTGCTCGACTCCTCGGACGAAGGCCCCCGGTGCACATGCTGTCCCGGTCCGCGCGCCCGAGCGTCCTAGTTCTCCCCTTCGACGTTTCTTATTGAAGACCGTCCACCCGGACGGCCTTTTACGCTCCCCGCCCCATAGCCGATTATACTTGTCCGTCGCTCCAGCCCGGTGCTAATCTAAGGAAAAGCCCGGAGCTTCACATGCCCGACACCATCAGAATCGGCATCAGCGCATGTCTGGCCGGTCACAAGGTCCGCTACGACGGAACAACGGCCAAGGCCGAACATCTCACCGGGACTCTGGCCAAATACCTGGAGTTCGTCCCGGTGTGCCCGGAGGCGGCCTGCGGCATGGGCGTCCCCAGGGAAGCCGTGCGCCTGGTCGGCGATCCGAAAAACCCCCGTCTCAAGGGACGGCAGACCGGCAGGGACTGGACCGACACCATGCACGCCTGGGCCGAATCCTTCCTCCCGGAATTGGCAAAAGCCAGACTATGCGGATTCATCTTCAAGGCCAAATCCCCGTCCAACGGCATAGGCCGGGTCAAAGTCTACCGCGAATCCGGCGGCCAACCCGCCAGTTACGCAGGCGTCGGCATCTTCGCCGCCATGGTCATGAAACGTTTTCCCCTGCTCCCTGTGGAGGACGACGGCCGTCTGCACGACATCGGCCTGCGAGCCAATTTCATCGAGCGTATCTTCACCGAGCGCCGCTGGCAGCAATTTCTGGACAACTCCCCTTCCCGACACGGGCTCATAGACTTCCACACCCGTCACAAGATGCTCATCCGCTCCCATGACGTTACCGGCTACCGCGAACTGGGCCGGATAGCAGCCGAAAACGGAAACTCCGACGGCCTGTTCCGCCGCTATCATGACCGGCTGGCCCGGGCCATGGCCCTCAAACCCACGGTACGCAAGAACGTGGACGTACTCATGCACATCCTCGGCTACTTCAAGAAGCTGCTCTCCGCCGACGAAAAACGGGAATGCCTCGAACTTATCGAGAACTACCGCAACGAACTCGTCCCGCTTATCGTGCCCGTAACGCTGTTCAACCACTACGTGCGCAAGTACGACGTCCGCTACCTGCGCGACCAATATTACCTCGCCCCCCACCCGTTGGACCTCAAGCTGCGCAACCACGCATGAAAAAAGCCCCCGCGACAACCGTTGCGGGGGCTTCCTGCTTCTTAATTTTGCACGCTACGAAAACGCTGAATGCTCCGGCTCCAGGTTGAGCCGCACGCCCTTTACATCGCCTCCCCCGGCCAGCCATGTCCGCAGCAGCTCCCTATTCCGAAAAATCACCGGATGCGGGCAGCCATACCCGGCCTGATCCAACAGTCCCGCCGCCTGATCCGGGTAGTGCTTGGCAGCGGAGAGACAGGCCAGCAGATTCAGGCACAGGTCGTTCATGGGAAAACGCAGGGTCATGGCCTTGCCCAACGGCAGCATGACGTCGCCAAGACGCCCCGCTCGGAAATAGGCCACGGCCAGATCGAACTGGGCCGCGTGCAACCCCGGCAGACGGTCCGTTATGGCCTCACGCTCGGCCACGGTGTAGGAGATTCTCTCAGCGGCGTAGGACGCACCTTCCAGATTGCGGATGCATACCTCAAACCCGTATCGCCTGGCCCAGAACAATCCTTCCACGGCCTCGTCCGGGTCAAGACGCATTTCCAATCGCTGGCAACCAGCCAACCGCATGGCCTTGAGCAGCCCATCCGTGGGCACGGTGTCCATCCGTGCGCTCCAAAGGACGTTCAGTTCGCGCACGCGCATGTCCAGGCTCATGGCCACGACCTTCGCATGATCCGCGAACATGGCGACGTCTTCGAAGGCCAAAGCGGACAGCCCACGCTCGTTCACCGTGCGTTCCACCTCGTCCAGGCTCCAACTCCCATCGAAGCGGACAACGCCGTGCGCAAACGGATGCTTTTCCGTATCGCCCCAGCCGGGCGAAATTGTCCTTGGTTCAACACGCATACAACACCTCGGCAGCCCGTTTTTTGACGCTTCGGACATACCTGACAGGCGATATTGCAAACACTTTGCCAAAAGATGATTGATAAAGGGAAAAGACGAAGAATGTGCCATTTGCACGGGGAGTTGGCCGATATCCGAAAAAACCGGGAATGGAGCCGCACCCTTCGGCCAAGATTTTGCCTCCGGGACATGCCCACTTAAAATGGATTCCTTGCCGTCCAGCGCACCAGCCCCATGCGAGCAGTCCGGGCAAAACGGAAAACAACGCGCCACGCTCTACGAATGCGCGGCATGAACGCTCCGTTTCCCAAAAAGAAAGGCCCCCGAAACGAGGGCCTTTCAACGGGATATTCAATTTCGGCGGTTAGCTGACCTTGCTGCCGGGAGCGACCTCCCCGGAGGGAGTGAGAAGCTCCATGCCGTTGTCGGTCTTGACGGCCAGGATCATGCCCTGGGAAAGCTGTTTGCGCAGCTTGCGGGGCTTGAGGTTGGCGACCACGACCACCTGTCGGCCGACGAGGTCTTCGGGCGTGAAGAAGTCGGCGATGCCCGCTACGACCTGACGCAGATCCTTGTCGCCGGTATCGACCTTGACGATAAGAAGCCGGTCCGCGTCGGGATGCTTCTCCACCGACTTGACCGTGCCCACGCGCAGGTCGACCTTCTGAAAGTCCTCGAACTCGATCTCGGAGACAGTCTCTTCCGCCGCCTTGTCGTTCTTCTTGGAAGCTTTCTTGGCCTTCTTCGCGGGCTTTTCCTGGGCCTCTTCCTCGGGCAGGTCCACACGGGGGAAGAGATTGGAGGTCTTGGCCACGGTGATGTCGGACTCCAGCAGGCCCCAGACGTCCAGCTCCTTGGGCAGGTTGACCTTTTCCGGGGCGAAAGCGATGCCGAGCTGTTCAAGCATTTTCTCGGACGCCTCGGGCATGACCGGCCACAGGTGCACGGCGATCTTGCGCATGTTCTCAAGGAGCACGTAAATGACCGTGGACAACCGCCCGGTGTTGTTCTCCTTGAAGAGCGTCCACGGAGCGGTCTCGTCGATATACTTGTTCAGGCCGCGCACCAGTTCCCACAATCCCTCAAGGGCGCGGGAAAACTTCAGTTCGGAGAAGAAGTCCTGGAAGGACTTCATGGCGTCCTGACCAAGCTTCTTGATCTCCGCGTCCACCACGTCCTCCACGTCGGGGCTGGGAATCTGGCCGCCGAAGTACTTGTGGGTCATGGACAGGGTGCGGTTGAACAGGTTGCCCAGATCGTTGGCCAAATCCGCGTTGAGACGGCCGACCAGCGCCTTTTCGGAAAAGCTGGAATCCTGGCCAAAGGACATCTCGCGCAGCAGGAAGTAGCGGAAGGCGTCCAGGCCGTAGGCATCCTTCATGGCCAGAGGCTCGACCACGTTGCCGATGGACTTGGACATCTTGGTGTCCTCCACCAGCCAGTAGCCGTGCACATTGAGGTGCTGGTACGGCTCAATTCCGGCCGCTTTGAGCATGGTCGGCCAGAACACCGCATGGGGCTTGAGGATATCCTTGGCCACCAGATGGTTGGCAGCGGGCCAGAATTTCTTGAACTTGTCGCCGTCGGGGTATCCCAGAGCGGCCACATAGTTGATGAGCGCGTCGAACCAGACATAGGTGACGTAATCGGAATCGAAAGGCAGCTCGATGCCCCAGGTCAGGCGGGACTTGGGACGAGAGATGCACAGGTCTTCGAGCTCACCGGATTCAAGCAGGGAAACGACCTCGTTCTTGTAACGCTCGGGCCGGATGAAATCCGGATGCGTCTCGATGTGTTCCAGAAGCCAGTCGCGGTACTTGGACATCTTGAAGAAGTAGTTCTTCTCCGCGATGTACTCGGGCTTGGTCTGGTGGTCCGGGCACAGTCCGTTGACCAGTTCCTTCTCGGTGTAGAACCGCTCACAGCCGAAGCAGTAATGGCCGCCGTATTCGCCGAAATAGATATCTCCGGCGTCGTAGACCTTCTGCAGAATCTGCTTGACCACTTCCTTGTGCCTCGGCTGAGTGGTACGAATGAAGTCGTTGTTGGAAATGTTCATGTTCGGCCAGAGGTCCTCGAAGAGCTTGCTGATGACGTCAACATACTCCTGCGGGGTCTGGCCGTTGCTTTCCGCGGCCTGGACGATCTTGTCTCCATGTTCGTCGGTGCCGGTCAGAAAGTAAGTCTCCTCGCCCATGAGCCGATGAAACCGATTCAGGGAATCGGCCACGGTGGTGGTATACGCGTGGCCCAAATGGGGCTTGGCGTTCACGTAATAAATGGGCGTGGTGATGTAAAAGCGTTGCAATTCGGATTCTCCTTGTCGTGGCGAAATCGTGCGCCCGAACGGGCGCTACTTCTTGGGAGGCCTGCGTCTGCGCCTTCTGGGTCTGCGTGCGCGCTTGGACTTGGCGTCGTCGCCTTCGTCGGAACCGGCGGCAGCCTGCTCTGGGCCATCCGCCTTGCGTGGAACGTCCTTGCGGGGACGACGTTTGCGTTCGTCCCTGACCTGTTTGGCCTCTGTAACGGGTTCCGCGTTTTGTTCGGGCTGGGCGGGCTGTTTGCCGCCTTTGCCGCTCGCCGCGCCGGCCGGCACGGGATGGCGACCGCCTCTGCGCCCCTTGGGGGCGGCGACCCGGGCCTTGGCTTCCGCCTTGGCCTCGTCGCTCGGCGGCTTGTTAACTATTTCATTCCATTCGTCAATGGAAACTTCCTGCTCTTCGAAATTTTCGTCAAGCAAGGAAAGGGATTTCTTGAAGAAATTGGACCGCAGGACCTTCACTGTACCAAGCGAGGTCTGGTACTTCTTGCCCACGCGCGGGCACATGCCGTGAAACTCCTCATATCCCTTCTGCTCAAAACTCAGACAACAGAGCAGCCTTCCGCAAATGCCTGAAATTTTGGTGGGATTAAGGAAAAGATTCTGTTCCTTGGCCATCTTGATGGTCACGGGCACAAACTTGCGCATGAACCGGCGGCAGCAGCACATCTGGCCGCAGTTGCCAATGGCTCCGAGCATCTGCGTCTCGTGGCGAACGCCGATCTGCCGAAGCTCGATACGGGTACGGTATTCCTTGACCAGATCCTTGATAAGCTCGCGAAAATCTATGCGGCCCGGCGCAGTGAAATAGAAGACCATTTTGGAGCGATCGAAAAAGACCTCCACATCCACCAGCTTCATGCCCAGCTTGTGGCTGCTGATGCAGGCGCGGCAGAACTTGAAGGCATCCCTGGACAAGACTTCGTTTTCGGCTACGGCCTCCATGTCCTTGTCATTGGCCAGCCTGTAGATGACCTTGTGGCCGTCTTCATCCTCGCCGCTCCCCTCCTTGGGGGCCTGGCGGACGAGAATGACCTTGCCCAGTCCCATGCCCTGATCGGTCTTGACGATGACGTGCTGCCCTTCGCGGACTACGAACGGGCCGGAGCCGAAATAATACACCTGTCCGTAATCATTAAATTTAACACCAAGTATTTGGCTCATGGATTAGTATCCTATATGAAAGCCCCCCGTCTGTGGAGGGAGTGAGTATCGCGCAAAGATGAACAACATATTAGAAAACGGCTTCAACTTCAAATCCGTTTGGGAACGCGAAGCCGGATGCCGCCTCATGGCACGGCATCCGGCTGTAATATCTTCGAATCGGCCCGAAGGCCTTTTTCAGATGAGCCCCAGGCTCTTGATCTCGCTCATGAGCTTCTCTTCGTCGATGGGCTTGACCAGATAGGAGGTGGCTCCTCCGAGGAAAAAGGCGTCGTGGGTTTCCTTTTCGTCCGCGAGCATGGTGGTGACGATGACCTTGGACTCGCTGTGCGGACCTATGCCGTGCTCCTGTTCCAGGGCGCGGATTTCCCGCAGGGCCTGCTGGCCGTCCAGCTCGGGCATAAGCAGATCGAGACAGACCAGGTCATAGGGCTCCTTGTCCAGCAGACCGCGTCTGAAGGCCTCGATGGCCTCCTCGCCATTCACGGCGATGTCGCATTTGGCGACCTGGCGCAGGATCTCGTGAATCATGTTCCTGCTGTAAAAATCGTCATCCACGATCAACGCTTTCATGTCTCGCCCTCCTATCTGTCTGACCATCTCTGGGTCGGAGTTACGTTTCAATGTCACTTTCTCAAGAAAAGCGCAACAGTTCGCCCTGGCGGAATCGGCACGGCGCACCCCCTACAATTCGAGCTCCAGGCCCTCCCGGGCCAGCTCGAAACGCACGCCGCTCCCCTTCCATTTGGCTCGCAAACGGGCTTCCAGTTCGTCCAGGTCCTCGTCCGTGCGCTCCATGTCGTGGTGGGTCAACACGACAAGCCCGGCACCTGCGTCGCGGGCCATTTCCAGAGCGGAATCCATGGAGCCGTGCCCCCACCCCCGCTTCACGGCAAACTCCTCCGAGGTGTACTGGGCGTCCACCACAAGCAGATCAACGCCTCGCAGACGGTCGAGAATGGCCCGGTTGCGCTGTTCCACCAGGGACGCATACATCTCGAAATCCCTGTCTTCCGGCGAATAGATGTTGACGAACGGCTCATGGTCGCCGGTGAAAAACATGGATTTGCCGTCGCATTGCACCAGATAGCCGAAATTCGGCGCGGGATGATTCATGAGCAGCGGAGAGACCCGGGCGAACCCCAGGTCAACAGTCTCGCCGTCGGCCAGAGTACGGCATTCGAGATCGGCGGAAAGTTCGGCGGCTCGCACCGGGAAAAACGGATATTCCATCTGCCGGTCCAGCACGGCTTCGATGCCGGTCATGTTCAGGGGGTCGGCGGGACCGTAAATTGCCACGCGTCGGCCGGGCAGGAAAAGCGGAAGGAAAAACGGCAACCCGGATATATGATCCCAATGGAGGTGGGTAATGAAAACGTCGCAGGACGCGACCCCTTCGGCAACCAGCTCCCGTCCCAGCCCCCGGATGCCGGTTCCCGCGTCGAGAATAAGCAGCCCGCCGTGGTCCCCCCGCACCTCAATGCAGGTGGTGTTGCCTCCGTACCGGACGGTTTTCGGTCCGGGAACAGGCAGTGAGCCGCGCGTGCCTCGGAACCGAATACGCATCAGCGGGCCTCCCCAAGCTTGATGAAAATGCGTGCGTTCTCCACTTCCTCGCCCAGGGAAGGCAGGTCCGCGACAAGCTCGTCCATGGTCACGCCGAAACGGTCGGCCACCCCGGGGGGCAGAGGCTCCACTTCGTAGTTTCCGGCCGAGCCGAAAGAAAGTTTCTTGCTTATCTGATTGGCGGCGAACAGGCAGTCGTTGACCAGGGAGCCCCCGCCATCGCCGAGGGAATGGTGGGTGGCGATGGCCTCCCGAAGTTCACCGGGCAGATGCCATTTCCCGGCCAGCAGCCCGCCTATGTCGGCGTGGGTAATCCCTATGGTCTTCAACTCGCAACGGTGCAGGACGGTGCCCGGCTCCGCGCATTCGCTGGCGATTGTCGCGTACTCGTCCGGCATATACAGGGCGAAGACAACCTTGCCGATATCGTGCAGCAGGCCCGCCGCGAAATAATCGGCCGCATCGTCGCGGGGAACGCCGAGCCTGCGGCCGAGCATGGAGGCGCAGGCGGCCACGGCCAGGGAATGAAGCCAGAACGCGCCCATATCCATCCGCCGGGACGCGGACTTGGGTATGGCCCCCACTGCGGCCAGCCCCAGAGCCACATTCTTGAGCGTGTTCAGCCCGAGGTAGACGCTGGCGTGACTGATGGATGAAATTTCGCGGGACAGCCCGAAAAAGGGAGAATTGACCAGACGCAAGATTTTGAGCGTGAAGACGGGGTCCAGCTTGATGACCTCAACCAGATCCTTTTGGGAACAGTTGATATCCCCGGCCAATTCCACGACCTGGTGCACGCTTTCGGGAAAGGCGGGCATCCTCTCCACGGCTTCAAGCATTTTCCGTCTGACGTCGTCGTTCATGAATCCATCCGTCTTTGCCGGAGCGCTCCCAAGGCGCAGCCGACCGCACTCAATCCGTTCTAGAAACAGAACCTATCCGCACTCCTATATCAGGAGTGTGCCTCTGGCAAGCAGAGCCCGCAACCCAGGGCGAAACACGCAACACGCCGTCCGGACCATCCCATCGGCAAACCACCCGGCCATTCCGGGCCGTGGTCCAGACTCCGCCCTCCGCCGCCGCACAGGCCGCCTCCTCCACCACCCGGGCCGGGAACCCGTATCGGTTCATGAACCCGTTGGAACAGAGGATCGCCTTCGGCCCCACCGCCGCGTAAAAGCTTTTGACGAAGCTGCCCCGGCTACCGTGATGCGGGAGAACCAGGACCTCGGCCGACAGGTCCATCCCGCCGCCAAGCAGTTCACGGAGGCCACGGCTTCCCACATCCCCGGGCAGCAGGGCCAGAGAGCGTCCGTCACGATCCAGGCGCAGGACGAGCGATCGCTCGTTGGCCCTGGTCTCATCACACCCTTCGCCCGGATGCAACACGACCATCCTCGCGCCGGACGCCAATTCCACCGAATCCCCGGCGGACAGAGCGACGGGGACCACTCCACTCCCGGGCAGGACCCGCCGCAAATGCTTGCCGGTCAGGCCTCGGGGCAACATGCCGTTGGTGTAGAGCGCGCCCACGTCGAAACGCTCGATGAGAAACGGCAGCCCATGGCTATGGTCCACATCTGGATGCGACAGGAATATGCCGTCCAGCCGGGGCGGCCTGCCTATGGTCAGGCTCGGCCCGACCACGGCCTCGCCCAGATCGAAGGTGGGCGATCCTCCGCCGGTGTCCACCAGCCAGCGATGCCCGCCGGGCAGGGACACAACCAGGGATTGACCAAGCCCCACGTCGAGCATGGCGAGGCTCGTCCGATCGCGGCTGTCCTCGGCCATGACCTGAACATGGGGCGCAACGAGCAGAACAAAGCCGATCCCGGCGAGCAGGACCGGAACCCGCCGCCCGCGCAGGCAAACAGCCGCCGTCACCAGAAGCAGGGTAAAGCCGAGCAGTTCCGGCCACATGGGACGGAGGACGGCGAAGACCGGCGTAAACCCGGCTCCCTGCGCCGCGTCGAGCAACAGGAGCAGCCCGTCCGCGATGCGGGCGGCCCACCCCAACAGGAACGCTCCGGCCGGTGCTGTCCAGCCAAAAACAGTCAATAGCATTCCGAGCAGCCCTAAGGGCATGACCGCGAACCCGAGCGTTGGCAGCCAGATCAAATTGAGCAGGAGATTGGGGCAAAATGTGCCGAAATACACGGAGACCAGCGGCATGATGGCCACGGTGGCGCAGACGCTGACCGCGATCACGCCCGCCGCCCAATAAAACAGACGCGCCGGCAGACTGCGCCCGACGTAAAAGAGGGACCGGAAAAGAGGATAGAGCAGACCGATCCCGGCCACGGCGGCCAGGGACATCTGCAACCCGAGATCGAACGCGGACAGAGGCGAGACGAAAATTATGGCCGCAAGGGCGAAGAACAATCCGTCCATGAGCACCCTGCCCCGTCCCTGAAGCAGAAGGACTCCCCAGAAACCGAACATGACGGACGCCCGGATCAGCGAAGCGGACGGCTGACCGAGCCAGGCGTAGGCGAGAACCAGAGGCGCGGCCAGAAGCACGGCCAGCTTGGGACGCGGCAGATACAGCAACAGGCCGGGCCATAACCGCCCGGCCAGCCAGGCCAAAGCAAACCCCATGGCGGCCACGAATCCAACATGCAGGCCGGACAGGGCCAGGGTATGGGCCAGTCCCGCACTTCGGGTGGCGTCCATGGTGGCCTGATCCAGACCCGAACGGTCGCCCGTGGTCAGCGCCAGCACCATGGCCCCGCCCCGTGTGTCCGGCAGGGTTCGGGCCACCAGCGCGCGCAGGCCCGCCCGCATTCCGGCCAGGGACAGCGCGGGCCGTTCACCCCAGACGGGCTTGTTCCGACTCACCGGCCAACCCCGCCAAAAAACGGATTGCCGTTGCCAGTACCATTCGAAATCCCACATCCCGGGGTTGCCGAAACTGCGCACCGGCACCACCCGGCACACGACACGCGCACGTTGGCCGGGCAGAGGCGCGTAATTCGTATTGCGAAGGGACAGGGCCACCCCGCCGGGCAAGGGCTCGCCCGGCTTGCCGTCCTCCCGGTCCAAAATCACCTGCTTCAGGATCACCCGCAACCGATTCCCGGTGCGCGGCTCGGCCCTGTCCACCACCCCTTCCAGGACCACGGCCTTCCGGGCCGCCACCCGCTCGGGTATGGCGTCAGGCAGTGTCGGCGTCCGTTGTGAGGCATACGCGAAACCGAAAAACGCGCACAGGAGCACAGCCCACACAGGCAACCGGCACGCCGATCCGCGCAACACGCTATCGGCCACGGCCAGCAGCGACAGGGCCGCGACGGCGGCAAGGGGAAAACGAATCCCCAGAATTCCTATGACAAAGGCAAGCAGATAGGTCTGCCACGGCAACAACCCCGGCATCGACGCGTCGTATGTCCAGCAAGCATCCCTCACCCCCCTTCCGTTATCAGGAAGCCGCCCGTTGAGAAAGAGGCGGAATTCCTCCCGCTCCTCAACCAAAGACGCATACAAAAAGGCCGGGATCATTGCTGACCCCGGCCTTGCCTTCATGCCATTATTACAACTTAACCGCTGACGCGCTTGATCCTCGCGCCCACACCGGAGAGCTTGGCCTCGATATTTTCATACCCACGATCGAGGTGGTAGATGCGCTCGATGGTGGTCGTGCCTTCGGCGGCCAGCCCGGCCAGGACCAGGGAGGCGCTGGCGCGGAGGTCGGAGGCCATGACGGGCGCGCCCTTGAGCTTGCCCACGCCATGAACCATGGCGGTGCGACCCTTGAGCCGGATATCCGCTCCCAGACGGACCAGTTCGAGGACGTGCATGAAACGATTTTCGAAAATCTTCTCCTCGATGGTCCCGGTGCCCTTGCCGAAGCACATGAGCGCCATGAGCTGGGCCTGCATGTCCGTGGGGTAGCCGGGATGCGGAAGCGTGGTCACGTCCACGTTTTCAAGCAGGCCGTTGGCCCTGCGGACCAGGACGTAATTCTCCTCTTCCTGGAGCCAGAGGCCCATCTCGCGCAGCTTGTAGCTGACCGCGTCCAGGTCATGGAACGGACAGTCCAGAATTTCCAGTTCGCCGCCGGTAATGGCCGCGGCGACCATGTAGGTCCCGGCCTCGATGCGGTCGGGCATGATGCGGTACTCGCTCCCTTTGAGGGAAGATACGCCCTCGATGTGCAAGACGCTGGTTCCCTGCCCGGTGATCTTCGCTCCGCAGGCGTTGAGGAAATTGGCCAGGTCAACGACCTCGGGCTCACGGGCCGCGTTCTCGATCTCGGTTTCACCTTCGGCAAGGGTTGCGGCCATGAGAATGTTCTCGGTGCCGCCCACAGTGGGAAAGTCCAGGGTGATCCGGGCTCCCTTGAGGCCGGACTTGCAAACTCCCTTGATGTAGCCTTCGGTAATCTCGAATTCCGCGCCCATGCGCTCGAAGCCGCGCAGGTGCAGGTCAACGGGGCGCGCGCCGATGGCGCAGCCGCCGGGCAGGGCGACCTTGGCCTCGCCGAGGCGCGCCAGAAGCGGACCGAGGCAGAGAACCGAAGCGCGCATGGTCTTGACCAGATCATAGGGGGCCTCGGGCTTGAGCCCGGTGCACAGACTGGTGACAGCGTTGTCCTCGAAGGTGGTTTCACAACCGAGGATGTTGAGCAGCTTCAAGGAGGTGCGGATATCCGCCAAACGCGGAACGTTGGTCAGGGACACCTTCCCCTCGGCCAGGAGACAGGCCATGAGAATAGGCAGGGCCGCGTTTTTCGCGCCGCTGACCTGAATGCTGCCCTGCAGCGGAACGCCGCCCTCAATGATAAGTTTATCCATGTGTATCCTTTTTTGATTCTTTTGCTTGACCGTGAGAAAAAGCTTGGTTAAACCAGCCCCTCACACGGTGGGTGTAGCTCAGTTGGTAGAGCACCTGGTTGTGGCCCAGGTGGCCGTGGGTTCAAGTCCCATCACTCACCCCAGACGAACTCATAAGGGCGGAACTTCGGTTCCGTCCTTTTCGTTTTCCGGAGAGGAGGAATTGGTTCCGTCGAGCAGCTCCAGCAGCCGCCCGGCGCCGTGGGGCCTCAATTTCTTCTCGAAAAGAATGGTGTCGGGCGCACCGCCCTCCACGCCGCTGAACGCCTGATTCAGCCCGGTGCGATTGGAAAAACCGCCGGTGTTCAGGGCCATACCCGCGTAAATGCCGGAACGCTCTCCCACGAAATAGATATCCCCGGACTCGTAAAACTCGGGAGTCTCGTTAACGTCGTACTCGGCGTTCAGGGCGACGATCCTGGCCTGACCGCGCAACACCGCGCCCGTCTCCAGGATATAACGGACATCATCCTCGTGCATAACGATCATCAGGCCGGACTGTTTGGTCACCCCAGCCTGCAGCCCCCAGCCCACTGAGGTCCTCGACATGAAGACCGGGCCGGTCCATCCCTGATCGGTGCGGGCGGCCAGCAACGCGTTGCCGCCGCCAAGCGAGAAGAAGAAACTCACATCGCCCACCGCCGGAAGAATGACCACCCCCTTGGCCTCATCAAGCAGCCTGCGCAGGCGGCCATCCTTGTCCTTCTCCAGCCATTGGGTCAGCAGACCGGAGGATTCGTCCACAAGGGCCTGGGCCATTCCTTGATCGGTGGCCGCCCCCTTCGCGGACGTGACTCCGCACCCGGCAAGCAGGGCCAGCAACAGCAAAACGGACACGATGTAGGTTACGCGTATCGACATAGCCCTGCCCTAAAGTGTGCGTCCTACCCTGTCAAGAACGTTTGCGCAGGCGGCGGACGTCGCCCACGCGCACGGTCAATTTTTCCTTGTCGAAATATTCAAGGACCGGAATGAGGTACTTCCGGGACAGCCCGGTAATATCCTTGAAGTCCGGCGCGGACATCTCCTCGTGATCGACGAAGAAGCCGACGATCCCGTCCCGTATCCCGTTCAGGGCCTGGGCGTGATAATACATGTCGTCCTTGACGCGGACCAACTCTCCCTGGTCCTGCAAGAGCCGCAGCACGGGCGCGGCCTGCTTGGCGGTCATCCCGAGGGGTTCAAGGACATCCTTGAGATTCGGCGGCGTGACCCCGCCCCCGGCATAGGCTCCGAGGATGGTCTCGCGCACCTTGGCCTGATCCGAGGCAAGGGAGACCTTGTGCCCCTTGAGCCGGAAGACATCCTGATCGATCTCGATCTCGCCCTTTTTGAGCAGCCGTTCCAAAAGGTAGTGCATGAGCTTGGGCGGCAGGTCCCGGCCCCATGACGAAGCCAGTTCGCCCCGCTGCACGCCGGGTTTCATGGATTCCCTTCGGTGGAACTCCGCCAGGAAGTCGAGCAGTTCCGAAGCGAGCCTGTCGGCCAGAGCGCCGCCCGCATACCGGCGGGCCTCCTTGTCGAAAAGCACGGCGCGCTGCTGGCCGCCAAGCAGACCGAGGGTCTTTTCCAGCCCCTTGGTTTCCAGGTTGGTCATGGTCAGTAGCTCGGCAAAGCTCACGCCCTTGGGCCCGGCCAGCTCCAACTGGGCCGCAGCCACTTCCTCGGGCTTGTCCGAGGCGAGTTGTCCGAGTAGCTCCACGTCCTTGGAAAAACGCTTGATGCGGTGCCCGGCGGGGCCGATAACCCGCCCGCCCGCAAAGGCGCGCAAGGGCGAAAAGGAGCGCAATACGACCCGGTCGCCCCACACCCCGGCCATGGGCTCGGAGAAACGCGCCTGACACACGGCGGTCTCGCCCGGCGCAAGCTCGTCGCGGTCCAGCAGATAAATGCGGGCCAGGATATCCCGCGCACCGTGGTGGAAATGAATTTCCCGACGATGCTTGAGCGGCAGGCGGGAGGATTCGAGCACGGTCAGCTCGATGTCCCAGACATCGGACGGAAACAGGGAGCCGGGCCTGGCCAGGACGTCGCCACGATGGACGTCGTCCACTTCGAGGCCCGCCAGGTTCACGGCGGTGCGCCGCCCGGCCTGGGCCGTCTCCACGGTCTCGCCGTGGGATTGCAGCCCCCGCACCTTGGAAGTGGTCGAGCCCGGGTACAGAGTCACGTCCTCGCCCAAAGAGATGGAACCCGAGATCATGGTTCCGGTCACCACTGTGCCGTGCCCCTTCATGGTGAAGACACGGTCCACGGGCAGACGGAACAGGTCCGAACGCCGCCGGGGCTTGAACTCCGCCACCAGCGTTCTGAGTTCGGCCTTGAGTTCGTCGAGCCCCTGGCCGGTATGAGCCGACACGGGCAGGATGGGCGCGCCGCCGAGGAAAGTCGGTTCAAGATAGGCGGCCACCTCCTCCTTGACCATCTCCAGCCATTCCTCATCGACCATGTCGATCTTTGTCAAGGCAACCAGCCCGGTGGACACGCCGAGAAGCTGACAGATTTCCAGATGCTCGCGGGTCTGGGGCATGATTCCCTCGTCGGCGGCGATGACCAGGACCACGAAGTCCACGCCCGCCGCTCCCGCGACCATGTTCTTGACGAATTTCTCGTGCCCCGGCACATCCACGATGCCGAGGCGGTTATCTTCGCCGAGGTCCAAAAAGGCGAACCCCAGTTCTATGGTGATGCCGCGCTTCTTTTCCTCGGACAACCGGTCGCAGTCGATGCCGGTGAGAGCCTTGATGAGCGTGGTCTTGCCATGATCGATGTGGCCTGCGGTTCCCATGATGACGGGCATAGTGCGTTTTCCCCGCTGCGTTCTGGTTGAGATTCAAATTGTGACGAAAAGACATGGTAGGGAAAAACGGGCCGCGTAACAAGGCCGAGCGTCGTCCCGGGCGTTCGAAACATCGGGCTTCGGCGATCCAGCAAAACAATCCCCGGGCCATGAAGATGCGCCCGGAAAAAGCAAAGGGCGGCGGAATCGTTTCCCGCCGCCCATTTATTTGCGTTTTGCCGCCCCACCGCTACCGCTTCAGGAACTCCCTGAAGGCCAGGATGCAGGCGTAAATGTCTGCCTTGGAGGTCAGCTCGAAGGGCGAATGCATGGACAGGACCGGCACGCCCACGTCAATGACGTCCATGCCGTACACGGCCAGGAACTTGGCCACGGTGCCGCCGCCGCCCGCGTCCACCTTGCCCAGCTCGGACATGTGCCAGGGGATGTCCGCGCCGTCGAAAATGGAGCGCAGCCAACCGATGAAGTCGGGATGGGCGTCGTTGGCCCCGACCTTGCCCCGATGGCCGGTGAATTTGTTGAAGCAGGGACCGTAGCCCAGCCGCGCGGCGTTGAGCGGCTCGTACACGTCCTTGTAGTCCGGGTCCATGGCGGCGGACACGTCGGCGGACAGGGCCGAGCCGTTCATCAGCACGGCGGACAGGCGCGCGCCCGGTTCCCAGGCCTCCACCAGCTCCTCCATGCAGTATTCGAAGAAATAGGACTTGGCGCCGGTGGCTCCCTCGGAGCCGATCTCCTCCTTGTCCCAGAAGAGGACGATTTGGCAGTACTCCGGCTCGGGCTCGGCCAGCAGGGCCTCAAGGGCGCAGAACACGCTGGAGCGGTCGTCCTGGCCGTAGCCGCCGATCATGGACTCGTCCAGGCCGACGAAACGGGCCGGCCCCGCGGGCACGGCCTGCATTTCCGCGCTGAGGAAATCCGCCTCTTCAATGCCGTATCGGTCGTGCAGAATCTCCAGCACCATGCGCTTGAACGGCTCCTTGGCCTTTTCTTCACCGTCGTCGGCAGACGAGGCAGGAGACTGGCCCAAGACCACGTTCAGCTTCTCGGCCTCGAAGGCGTCCTCCACCTTCTTGACCACTTCCTTGTACGCCAGATGCGGCAGCAGGTCGGTAATGGTGAAGACCGGGTCGGACATGTCCTCGCCGATGCACACGGTGACGGTCTCGCCGGACTTCTTGACCACCGTGCCGTGCAGGGCGAGGGGAATGGTCAGCCATTGATATTTGCGGATGCCCCCATAGTAATGGGTCTTGGCCAGGCAGATGTCCAGGTCCTCATAGAGCGGACGCTGCTTGAGGTCCAGACGCGGGCAATCGGCATGGGCTCCGACCAGCCGGTACCCTTCGGACAGGGGCCGCCTGCCCTTGCGGGCCAGGAAGCAGGTCTTGTTCCGGTTGAAGCGGAAAACCCGCGCCCCGCCGAAGTCGTCCTTGAAACCGGCTTCGACGATTCTTTCGCGCACGTAATCCATGACCAGCCGCTCGGTCTTGCATTCACTCAGGAATTTCACATAATCGGCGGCCAGTTCGTTCATGGCCTTCCGATGCTCGTCGGAGGCGAACGCCTCCCAGGCGGATTTGGGTTCGTATTCCAGTTGCAGCTTGCTCATTCTGAATCCTCTCTATTTTGTCAGGACGGCCACGGCCTGTTCCAGGGCGTGGGCGGCCAGCTTGAGTTCGGTGGACGCCAGGGTTCGCGGGTCCAGCAGAAATTCGTCGTCCTCGATACGTGCCACCAGGGGCGGATCGGTGTCGAGCAGCGCGTCGCGCAGGTCCTCCACGGCCACTCCCCGGACCGCCACCGCAACCATGGTGCCGGGCAGGTCGTATTCGGGGAAGGCCCCGCCGCCCACGCGGGAGAAGCCCTTCCGCATGTTCACCTCGCCCCGGTCCCCGAGGGCCTCGCGCACGGCGTCGGCCAGCCGCCTGGCCTTGGACTTGAGCGCCTCGGGCGAGGCAGTAATCATGTTCAAGGTGGGAATCCTGCGCCGGGCCTCGGCCATGTCGAGATACAGACGAAGGGTCGCCTCAAGGGCGGCCAGCGTCATCTTGTCGATGCGCATGGCCCGGTTGATCGGATTCTTCTTGATTCGATTGATGTACTCCCGGCGGCCGACGATGATGCCCGCCTGGGGACCGCCCAGAACCTTGTCGCCGGAGAACGAGACGACATCCGCGCCCTGGGCCACCACCTGCTGCACCGTGGGTTCGCCGAGCAGCCCCTCCCCTTCCAGGGAATAGAGGGTCCCGGACCCCAGGTCCTCGATGACCGGCAGGTTGTAACGGTCGCCCAGCACGCGCAGTTCGGCCAGGGAGACTTCCTTGGTAAAGCCCACCACGCGGAAATTGGAGGTATGCACGCGCATGAGCGCGGCGGTCTCATCGCCGATGGCGCCCTCGTAGTCGTGCACATGGGTACGGTTGGTGGCGCCGACCTCCCGAAGCGTGGCCCCGGACTTGGACATGACGTCCGGAATCCTGAAGGAGCCGCCGATCTCCACCAATTGGCCGCGCGAGACAATGACCTCGCGCCCCTTGGCCAGGGTTTCGAGCATGATGAACACGGCGGCCGCGTTGTTATTGACCACCAGAGCGGCCTCGGCTCCCGTGATGTCGCAGAGAATCCGCTCCACATGGGAATAACGACTGCCGCGCTTGCCCGTGGACAGGTCGAACTCACAGTTGGAGTAATGCCCGCACGCCTCGGCCACGGCCTGGATGGCGGACTTGGCCAGCAGCGAACGGCCCAGATTGGTGTGGATGACCACGCCCGTGGCGTTGAGCACCCGGCGAAAATGGGGACGAGCCTTGGACCGGACATAGGCGGTCATCCGGGGAGCCAGAGCCTTGGCCGACAGCTCCTCGGCCTTGGAGAATGCCCCCGCGCGAATCTCCTCGCGGCAGATATCCAGAAACTCGTTGACCAGATTCTTGACCAACGGCCGGGGAAGCCCGTCGATTCCCTCCGCCCCGGCCAGAACGGAAAGGACTTCGTCCACGGAGGGCAGGTGCCTGAAAAGATTGCTCATGAGTAGTCCAATGTTAGGCGGTGAGAAAACGAGGATACAGGATATAGAACTCCGAAAGCAAATACAAGGACCCGCAAACAAGTGTCGGACCGTCCGTCCGTGGTCCCGAGTTCAGCGCCGCTTCCAGAGATTCCGACGCCGACGCCCGCTCTCCTATGGCCGAGGCAAGGGCGTGGTTGTCGGAAGCCCGCTCCCCTTCCATGGCCGGAACCAGGATCGGGCCGTCCGTCAGGGTGCGGATGAGCGGCAGCATGTCGGTCAGGGTCTTGTCGCGCAGGCAGGCGAAAACCACCCGTCCGGGCCGGATGCCGTCGGCGTCCAGGGCCGCGTTCAGGGCCTTGAGGGCGTGAGCGTTGTGCGCACCGTCCAGGATGATCTCCCGGTCGTCCAGCTCAACGCGCTGGAAACGGCCCGGCAGGAAGGCGCTCTCCAGGCCGAAGGCTTCTATGACGCGGTCGGTGGGTATGGACCGGCCAGCCGCGTACCACCGCCACCCGGCCAAAGCCAGACGCGCGTTGGACGTCTGATGTATGCCCTTGAGCCCGAGCCGCGCAGGGTCCACGGGTCCGGCAGCGTCCACGGAGTAGACCAGCCGCGCATGGACCTGCTCGGCGCGCTCCTGCAACCGGACCATGGCCTCGGGCTCCTGAGGGCCGGTCATGGCCACTCCGCCCTCGTGGATGGCCCCGGCCTTGTCCCGGGCGATGTCGCCGAGAGTGGGACCGAGAATCTGCTCGTGGTCCATGCCGATGGGCGTGAACAGGGTCAGCCCGGGCCGAAACACGTTGGTCGCGTCAAACCGTCCGCCCAGCCCGGCCTCCATGACGGCCAGGTCCACCCCGGCCTGTTCGAAGGCGATCATGGCCAGACAGGTCTGAAATTCGAAATAGGTGAGGTCCTCTCCGCCCGGCACGGCCATGACTTCGTTGGCCAGGTCGACCCAGGCGGCCTCGGTGAGCATACGCCGGTTGACCTGGATGCGCTCCCGGGGGGAGACGAAATGAGGAGAGGTGAATGTTCCCACCTTGAGCCCGTGCGCACGGGCCAGCGAACAGAAAAAGGTCGTGGTGGAGCCTTTGCCGTTGGTGCCGACCACATGAACCGTCTCCACGCCTGACAGCCCCCGGGCATCCCGGAAGGCTTCCATGCGGGCGAGGCTCAAATCCATGTGGAACAGGCCGAGCCTGTCCATGTAGTCGGTAAGTTCTGAGTAGTTGCTGAAGCGTTTCACGAGGGCCTTCCTATCAGGAAAGAGATCGGTATGGAACACCCGCGCGAAGGCCAGAGGCGGACGGTGCGGTATGTTACGATCCCAACAACTCATTATAAATCACGCACCGGCATGAAGCAAATCGATAAAAGTGTGGTAGGCGGGAACATCCCCACCATCCAAGGAGACGCGAATGCTCAGAAAGCTCACCATCAAGACCCGAATTTTATTGTTGATATGCCTTATCGTTCTGTTCGTCACAGGGTTCACCCTGGCTTTTCTCGACGGCGTGAACAAGGTCAAAAACGTCGGCGTCGACTTTGCCTCGCAGGCGATGGTCGAAGGCGAAAGGCGCAAACTCGAAGTCGCCACCCAGGCCATGGCGGAAACCGTGGGCACGGCCATAACCGACGCCCACACCCCGGAAGCCAAGGTCGAAATCATCCGCAAGCTGGTGGATGGCATCCGCTTCGAGGATGACAAATCCGGCTATTTCTTTGTCTACAACGGCACCATCAACGTCGCCCTGCCCCCCGACCATGCCAAACAGGGCAAGGACTTGTCCGGCCTCAGGGACCCCAACGGGGTGCAACTGGTGGTCGAGCTAAACAAGCTGGCCCACAACGGCGGCGGGTTCCTGACCTACATCTGGCCCAAGCCCGGCAAAGGCGACCAACCCAAGCTCTCTTACGCGGCCCTCATTCCGGGCACCGACATGTGGATCGGCACCGGCGTCTACCTCGACAACGTGGAAGAGGAGAAGGCAAGCATCACCGGCAAGATGGAAGACATCGTTTCTTCATATATATGGGGCATAGGCGGGGCGATCCTCGGCCTGTTCGCCCTGGTGATCCTTCCCGTCTGCCTGCTCATCGTCCGATCCATCGTCCAGCCGCTGAACGAAGCCCTTGGACTGGCGGACCAGGTGGCTGCGGGCGATCTGACCCGCGACATCGAATCCGGATACAACGACGAACCCGGCAGGCTGACCGCCTCGCTGGGGGTGATGGTCAAACGGCTGCGGCAAATCGTGGGCCAGGCCAAGGACGGCGCGGACCAGGTGGCCTCGGGCAGCTCCGAAGTGACGAGCTCGGCCACATCCCTGGCCGACGGAGCCAACCGCCAGGCCGCGTCGGTGGAAGAGGTCTCCGCCGCCATGGAAGAGATGATCGGCCAGATCGGCCGGAACACCGAGAACGCCGCCCAGACCGAGCGGATGGCCCACCAGACCGCACAGGACGCGCAAAAAGGCGGCGATACCGTCATGGAAGCGGTCCACTCCATCAAGAACATCGCTGAGAAAATATCGATCATAGAGGAAATCGCGAGACAGACCAACCTGCTGGCCCTGAACGCGGCCATCGAGGCGGCCCGCGCGGGCGAAGCGGGCAAGGGTTTCGCGGTGGTCGCCGCCGAGGTGCGCAAGCTGGCCGAACGAAGCGGAGCCGCCGCATCGGAAATCGGCGAGCTGTCCACCGTCACCCTGGCCAAGGCGGACGAAGCCGGAGCCATGCTGACCCGCATGGTGCCCGACATCCGCAAGACCGCCGATCTGGTCCAGGAAATCTCGGCGGCCAGCTCCGAGCAGAATGCCGGAGCCCGTGAGATCAACAAGGCCATCCAGGAACTGGACGGTGTGATTCAGCAGAACGCGGGCGCCTCGGAAGAGTTGGCCTCAGCTGCCCGCGAGTTCACCACCCAGGCCACCCAGCTCCAACAGGCGATGCAGTACTTCACCATCGACACCCGAACCGTCGGCCGCCCCACCCGGGCCACGGTATCCCGCGCGCCCCAGGGGCAACTGCCGCCCACCCGGCCGACCGCGCCCGCAAAGACGGGGGTTGACCTCGACATGAGTTCCACTCAGGAGGACGAAGACTTCGAACGGTTCTAGGCCGGACCGCCTCCCGAAACAAAAAGGGCGCGCCGCAATACCGCGGCGCGCCTTTTTTCTTTGTATCGCGCAATCCGAATCAGACAGCCTTGAGCATCCATTGCCACAACGGCAGATTCAGGAAGGCGAGCGGGATGCCCACTCCGAGCATCGCCGCCACCAGACGAGGACGGACGCCGTAGGTCATGGCGACGATCCCGCCGGCGATCATGGGCCCGGTGGCGGCCTCGAAAACCGTGACTATGGTGACCATATCGGTCCTTCCGAGGACCAGAACGTATAAGGTAAAAATGAGGATCGGAGCCAGGATCATCTTGTAGCCCAACCCGACGAGCAGTTCTCTGCCCTTTCCCCGGATGGCCCCGAAACGCAGGGTCAGCCCAACTGAAAGCAAGGCCAGGGGACTCAAGGTCGCCCCCATGCGGCCGAGCAGTTCGCTGACCCACTCGGGATACGGCACAGGCTGAAGGGCGAAGCCCAAAACGATGGCGACAAACGGGGGGAAAAGCAGCACTCTGCGAACGAGTTCACGGCCGCGCACCCCCTGGCCGGAAGCTCCGGCCGCCAAGAGAATGCCGGGCACGGCCAGAACAAGGAACGACCCCGCCGTGTCGCAGAGCATCCCCACGCCGAGATACTCCCGGCCGAAAAAGGCTTCGATCATGGGCAGCCCTACAAAGGACGTGTTGCCCAGCCCCCCGGTCAGGGCGAGGCAGGCCACGGTCGCGCGGTCCCAGCCCATGCGGCGACCCATGAAGGTGAAAAACAGCCAGCCCACGCCGAACACGATCCAGGCCATGGCCGCAGGCAAAACCAGCTCCGGGCCGATGGGCAGGTCATGAACGTGCAGCAGGGCCAGGGCGGGCAACGACATATGGATGATGACCGCATTCAGACCGGCGGTCCCACGCTCATCGATAATCCCGGCCATCCGCAACCCCACACCCAGCAGGAGGCAGACGCCCAGCAGCACTAGATTCTCCATGACACACTCCCGATATGGAAATGCCATTTATCGGCATTCGACGGCAATTTCAAGGCGTTCGAATATCTATTCACCGTATGTACGCCCCTTTGCAATTTTCCTCGCAAAAAAAGCTTGCCAACCGTCGGCGGTGCATATATACCCCTTTTCGCCTTGAACGTGCCGAAGTGGTGGAATTGGTAGACACGCTAGGTTCAGGGTCTAGTGGGAGTATTCCCGTGGAAGTTCGAGTCTTCTCTTCGGCACCACGCTAGTACAAGGGTCGCAACCGACAGGTTGCGACCCTTTTTCTTGCCGTTACGGCTTTTCGGCAGGTCTGAAAAGTTGGCGGCGCGGACACCCGGACCGCTCTATCCTCCGGAGCATCCGCCTTTCTCCTTTTCCCTATTTAAACTCGTCGGTGGAAAGTCCGTATCGTTTCAGCATGTTCTGGACGGCCACACGGGACAATCCGGAGATGCGCGCGGCCCTGGAGACGTTCCCCTCGGCCAGGGCCATGGCTTCCCGAATGTAATTGAGGCTGAATCCGTCGATCATCTGGTTCTTGGCCTCCTTGAAGGGCGGCAGATCGTCCCCGGAAGCGGGCATGGAGCCGCCGTTGCCCCCGACCATGCGGACGGTGTCCATGGCCACCCTGTCGCCGGTGCCGAACACGGCCAGCTTGCGCATGGTGTTTTGCAGCTCCCTGACGTTTCCGGACCACTCCTCGGCAGCCAGATGGCCGAGCACGGCGGGATCAAGCTCCTTGTCGGGCAATCCCAGCTCGGCGCAAGCCTTCCGAAGAAAATACCGGGCCAGCAAGGGGATGTCGCCTTTGCGCTCGCGAAGGGGCGGCAGGTTCAGGGTAAGAACGTTCAGGCGGTGAAAGAGGTCCTCGCGGAATGTTTTTTCCGCAATTTTAGCGACAAGGTCCTGGTTGGTGGAGGCGATGACGCGCACATCCACGGTGCGCGACTTGTCAGAGCCGACCGGCCGAATCTCGCCTCCCTGAATGACCCGAAGCAGCTTGGCCTGGGTCTCCATGGGAATATCCCCGATCTCGTCCAGCAGGATGGTTCCGGTATCCGCCTTCAGGAAGAGCCCGTCGCGGTCCTTGTCCGCCCCGCTGAAAGCGCCCTTAACATGGCCGAACAGCTCGCTTTCAAGCAGATTCTCCGGGATGGCCGTGCAGTTCACCGTGACGAACGGTTTGTCCGCCCTCGGGCTGAGGTCGCGCACCATGGTCGCCGCCAACTCCTTGCCGGTACCCGATTCCCCGAGAATAAGGACGTTGTAGTCGGTCTGGGCGACCGCCGTGGCGGACTGCTTGAACCGCTGCATGACCAGACTCTCCCCGATGAAACGCTCCTTGTGACGTTCGAGCTGATCCTTGAGCTGGCGGTTTTCGTTCAACAGACGGCTGCGCTCCAGCCCCTTGGCCACCACCCGGAAAAGGGACTCCGGCTCGATGGGCTTGGTCAGAAAATCGTAGGCCCCGGCCTTAAGCGCCTCCACGGCGATCTCGATGGTGCCGTGGGCGGTAAGCACCACGGCGGACAGCTCAGGTGAATCGCCCAACGCCCGCCTCAACAGCTCCATGCCGTCCATGGCGGGCATCTGCAAATCGGTAATCATAAGGCTGATCGCCACACGGCGCAGAACAGTGAGGGCCTGATCGCCGGAATAAGCGACCTGGACCATCACGTCGGAGAATTCGCTCTCGATCAACCGTTTGAGTCCCTTGGCGAAGTCGACCTGATCGTCGACAACGAGAATATGCATCGGCTCCGGGGTCATTGCCGCTCCTCTCTGGCGGCCGGGAACCGAAGCGTGAACCGCGCGCCGCCCTCTTTTCTGTTGTCGGCCAGAATCGACCCGCCGAGGTCGCTCATGAAGCCGTAGACTATGGCCAACCCAAGGCCGGACCCCTTGTTCACGTCCTTGGTGGTGAAGAACGGGTCGAAAATATACTGGGAATTCTCCTTGGCGATGCCGGGGCCGTTGTCGCAGACCTCCAAAACAGCCTCGTCCGCCGCCTCGTCATGCCAGAGCCTCATGCTGATTTTGCCGTCGTTCTCCGGCACCGCGTCAAGAGCGTTGATGACCAGATTGACAACGATCTGCTCCATGGCCTGGGCGTCCACGCTGATGCCGGGAACGCCGCTGCCAACGTCGACCTTGATGGTCGCCCCCTGCTTCTCAGCCTGCACCCGGAACACGCCGGCAACGGTATTGACCACGCCGGGCAGATGCACCACCAGCGAGCTGGACACCTTGGGGCGGGCGAAATTCAGAAGATTCTTGAGCACGCTTTGCGCCTGCCTGGTGTGCTTGATGATGACGTCGAGGTCCTCGGCGGCCTGACCGTCGGACATCCCCTTCTTCAGCAACTGCGCGTAACAGAGGATGACCCCCAGCGGATTGTTGATCTCATGGGCCAGGCCCGAAGCCAGCTTGCCCACGGTCGCCATTTTCTCGGACTGGGTCATCTGCGCCAGCATCCGTTTCTGCCGGGTGGTCTCATGCACGTAGACGACCGCCCGTTCGCTCTCCTCGGAACCGGCCTCCCGCACGGGATAGATGCTCAAGGCGAAGGAACGGCCGCCGGGCAGGGAAACCTCGCGCGAGATCACCTTGTCCAGACTGATGGACTTGGAGATGTCGCAGTCGCCGGTATCGCTCGGCCCGCCGCACAACAGGCCAATGACGTTGCCGTCCGAGCTCGCCCCGTCGGACAGATCCATGCTCAACCGCCGCGCGGCCTCATTGACCACGATGGGAGAACCCGAGCTGTTGGCCAGAAGCAGCGGTTCGGTGATGCCCTCGAAGATAGCTTGAAGATTGGTATTCTGCCGGACGATGGAATCGAGCGCCATGAGATTCTCGGCCCCGAGACACAACTGGCGGCCGATGGCCCGCAGGACGATCTTGTCCTGGGCCTCGAAGGAATGGCCGGGCTTGTGGTAGAGGCAAAGCAACCCCTCGGCTGTGCCGGAAAAGGACTCCACGGGGATGAAAGCACGGGAGGCTTCGATCCGCGCCACGGAGTGCGTCAGCAGGTCGACCCAGTCGTCGGGGATGACGGGCCGTTCGTCGGTCTCCGGCCAGGTGTAATGCCGGTTGGTGGAAAACGTGCAGACAAAGGCGACCTTTTCAAGGTCAAACCGGCTGTAGACCAGCGGCAGCGTCGCTTTCCACAATTCCTGGCGCGATGCGCTCCGGCTCGCTCCCGCGAGCAACTGGACGAACAGCTCCACGTCGGACGTGCGGGCGTTCGCCTGGGCCGCAAGCTCCCTGGTCCGCTCCTCGACCTTGGCCTCAAGGTTCGTGGTGTAGTCCTGCAACTGCTGGCGAGTCTCATAGAGATAGTCGCTCAATTTCTCGATCCCGGCGACCATTTCGCCGATCTCGTCTCCCTGCTCCACCTCGCGGACCAGTTCTATGCCCTTGTCGTCACTGAAATTCCGGCGGAAACTCGTGGTCAGAAGCCGGAAGTTATTCGCGACGATGCGCTTGAAAATGTAGTTGGTGGCCGCGAAATACAACAACGCGGCCAGGCCGAAGACCATCAGGTAGGTCATGATGGTGTCCTGAATCCGCGCCACGGACGCGGTCACCGGAAGCCCGACGAAATCCACGCCGCCGATGGAATCCGCCTTGTGGCCGAAACCCCGGTCGCCATAGAGCCGGACCAGCTCCACCGGCGCATCCGCCTTCTCGCCATGGCAGTGAAGGCAGCTCTTCCAGTAAACGACCGGCCGGGCCATGACGAAGTGCTTGACGCCGCCTATGGATTCATAGCCCTGCCACAGCTTCAAGTCCGGATTCTTGCGGAAGGTGTCCACCAGCCGAACCTCAAGGGGGTTGGCCTCGAACTTGGGATTGCGGGCGTTGATCGCCACCCGCCGATACAGATGGCTCGTAGGGCTGTCGTCCATGCCCGCCATGATGCGCCGCGTGATATAAGACGAAGACATGGCCTCGATGACGAAGTCATCCGGCAGCACCTCGTACATGCGGGTCCTGAGGGTGTTGCGCACATAATCCTGAACCGAGTCCACCTGCGCCAGGACCATGGTGGCCTTGTCGCGGACCTCGTTCTCCAGCACCTGCCGCAAATGATAGGAAAAACCGACGAACATCAACCCGCCGATTATGACCGAGGTCATAATCAGGCCGATGAGAAACTTGCTTTGCAGGGAGTATGGTCTGGGGATCTGCATGAATGTCACCTAACGAAATCCGGGCCGCGCCCGCCCGTTCCGGGATTCCTTGACGCAACTTCTTTCGGGACTGTATAGGCATTGATAAGCGGTGAAAAGCACTATTAACAGGGGAGCCGGCGGCATGAACCACCTGATCCTGTCAATCGCGGCCGCTTTCTTCGGCGTCGCGACAGCGGACATGTTCAGCAGAGGCTGGACCGGAGTCCTGCGTACCGCCGCGTCGTTCGTCCTCTTTTTTCAAAAGAAAATATCTGGGGCGGCCCTTTTCAACCGCCTGAACGCAACCATTCCCATCACCATACTCTGCTGGCTGGCCATGTTCCTGGCCTTCCGGTTCTATTTCCGGGTCTGGGGACTCGGCGAGAGCGAGCTTGAACAGATCGGCTACTTTCTGGGGGCCGTCACCAGGGTCTTTTTCTATCTCAAGCAGGCAAACAGTCTCATAGAGACTCTCTTCGACTCGGGAAACGACCCGTAGCGGGGCTCGCGCGCACCCCCTGAATATTTCTGCGGGCGCGTCGCGGAGTCCTGCTGCGCATCCCGAGGACGACGTCCGCCTACCGGCTCGAAGACGTAATGGGCATGGGCCCCGGACCGTGAGGCATGTACTCCATGGTGGACCGGGCGTTATGATCGGCGTGGCCGACAATCTCGACATCGGTGTAATAGAACATGCCGGTCTCGATGTTTTCCTCGACGATGAAATCGCCCAGCTTCTGAAACGCTTCCGACGATTCCACAACTTCCGGTCCAATAAGGAACGTGAAGACCCATACGGCCGCACACGACAGGGCGAATGCTGCCAGGCGTTGCGGAAGGCTTCGATTTTCCATTGATCTCTCCTTGGTAACAAGTATGGAGGGAGGCGCGAACGCCCCCCTCCGCTTTGACGGTATATTCGCTACCTAGATCTTGGCGGTGATGTCCGGGAACACCACGTAGAACATCAGGTAGGCCATGAGCAAGGTCAGCGCCAGGTTGAGGGACTGGCCGCACACGTACAGGATAAGCGGCTTGCCGCCCTTGAAGTAGTGCTTCAGCTCACGGAAGTTGGTAGCCAGGCCGATAGCGGCAAAGGACAGGCAGAAGAACCAGCCGCGGAAGATGCGGGAGAAGCCGCGCAGCACGCCCTGGTCGATCATGGAGAATCCGGCATCCGAGCCGATGGCGGCATAGATGATGGAGAAGATGACGGAAGCGGTCAGGAAGCCCAGCACGAACTTCGGGAAGCGGTGCCAGATTTCGATGGCGTGGACCTTCTGGCCCTGGACGCAATCGACACGGGTGCACCAGTAGATGGCGATACCGAAGGCGGTGACGCCGATCATGACGTTCTGGATCATCTTGATGGTGGCCGCGACGTACAGGGCCTTCTCGGACAGGAACGCACCGGCTGCGGCGACCGCGCCGGTAGCGTCGATGGTGCCGCCCATCCAGGCGCCGCCCAGAATGAAGGGCATCCCGGTGGCCTTGATGATCGCGGGCATGAGGACCATCATGATGGAGGTGAACACCAGCGACAGGCCGATGGACAGGGTCAGCTCTTCTTTTTTGGCCTTACAGGCCGCGGCGGCCGCGATGGCCGCGGAGGTGCCGCAGACGGACATATCGGCGGAGATAACCATGTTCAGGGTCTTGGACGGCATCTTGATGACCTTCTGACCAAAAATGAACGTGGTAATCAGGACGACCGGAGTGACGACCCAGGCAACGAAGATGCCGGGAATACCGATGGCGATGACCTTGTTGAACAGGACCTCGGCACCCAGAAGCACCAGGCCGGTTTTAATGAAGAACTCCACCTGAAGGGCTTTCTTGGCCCATTCCGGCGTGCCGATGGTGTTGGAAATAAGCAGACCGATGGCGATGGCCCAGGCTGCATAGCCGATGCCGTATTGCTTCATGGTCGCCTGTCCGGCCATCACGTAGGAGAACACGGCCACCGCGAACACCAGTCCAAAGCCCTTGAGGAACTTGACCCAGTCGCCGTCGATGAACTTCATGCCGATGGCGAAGAGGATGCCGAAGCCGACCAGCATGAGAATCAGGCCCGGAACCAGGTTGAACGGCTTGTTGCTGATCTTCTTCTTGGCGGAAGACTCTTTCGACCGGGTCTTCAGCCAGCTTTCGATGGATGAGGAAGCCTGGGAGTTCAGCTCGGCGCTCTTGAAGCCGACCTTCTCGGCGGCAACCTGGGCGGCCAGGGCCTCGACCTTTGCCGCTGCCGCGGCCGCCTTGGCGGCCTCATACTTGGGCATGGCCTTGGCGTTCTTGATGTCGGCCTGCTCCTGAGTCTGGTAGAAAGCGTTCAGCGGGTTGGTGGACCAACTCTTGGGGTGAGCCATCAGCGCGGCGATGGCCTTTCCGATGGGCTGATTCTTGGCCTTGATCTTTTCCTTGGCGGTCTGGGCTTCGTACCAAGCCACGGTCTTGAACGGAGCGCGGGCGGCCTCCTGCTCCATTATGGCGTTGGCCTGGATGAACTTTTCGTTCATCTCCACCGGCTTGTTGTTGAAATAAATGATGGAACCCACGACCAAAATCAAAAATCCCAGCCAGATGGCCCAATAGTCCTCTTTCTTCCAGAGGTCGGACCACGAGCTGGTCGCCTTATCGACAACCACCTCGGCATTTTGTTGGACTGCATTGTCAGCCATTTAATCGACTCCTAAAAAATAGTTACTCGTCACTCGAACCACCCCCTCCGGACGATCCGATGGAACCAATTCGCTGATTCCTTTGAGCAAATGACGGGCCACTTTCATCGATAAAATTAACCGTTGAAATAACTAAGCTATTTTTTCAAGCTCTCTCAGAACCGCAAACACGGCTTTGCAGTTGCGAAAGTTGCATTGTCACTTCCACTATGCATCGACCGCCCGCCTGCCGAAACAGGCAACGAATGCGCCGCCAATGGGACGGGGTTCTTAATAGTGATAACTGGCGGGACGGACGGCCGCCCACCGAGCGTCGATCATCTGGCCTTTCGAGATCGAATCTGCTAAAAATACACGATGTTCAGCACGTACCTTCTGGGCGTGGCGGCGATCATGGCCGCTTATGTCTTCTGGCGCATGGACGGGCTCCCGCTTCTTGGCTCGCTGCCCTGCGCGACACGCCTGATCCTCAGCCTGTGCACCTGGGTGTTCATCATGATTTCCCGATACGTGGGCCGGGCCAACTTCGGCCAGTGGTCCATGATCCTTGAAACTGCCGGGCTGAGCCTGCTCATCATCCTTTTCCTGACCGCAATGCTCCTGGCCGTCGTGGACATCGTCACCGTCTTCGGCCGGTTCCTGCCTGCCGTGGCCCCGACGCTCCGCTTCATCGCCTTTGCCGTGGCCCTGGCCCTGTCGGACATAGCCCTGATCCAGGGAATGCGCGCGCCCGTAATCACCAAATACGAAATCGCCTTGCCCAACCTGCCCGCCAAATTGGACGGGATGAACCTCGTCGCGGTTTCAGACCTCCACGTGGGCACCCAACTCGGCCCGGACTGGCTCATGGCGCGCGCGGAACAGATCATGGCCCTGAAGCCGGACATGATCCTGCTCCTCGGCGACATAGTGGAAGGCCATTCCCGACGGCTGAACGCCCTTCTGCCCGCCCTTTGCACCTTGCGCGCACCGCTAGGCGTATACGCCGTGCCGGGCAACCACGAGAATCACGGTTTTCCGGAAAAGGCCCTGCGACTGCTCTCCGACGCCGGATTCACGGTTCTGGTGAACAAATGGGATTCGCCCGCGCCCGGCCTGGTGGTGGCCGGGGTTGAGGACCTGAGCACCCACCAACGGGACGAGGCGACCAACGATCCGGTGGCCGACGCCCTGGCCGACCGCCCGGCCGGAGCCACGATACTGCTTTCCCACACGCCCCTGCGCTACGAGGAAGCCGCGTCTCTCGGGACGGGGCTGATGCTTGCGGGGCATACCCATGGCGGTCAGATTTGGCCCTTCAACTATGTCGTCCGCCTGAGTTTTCCGATGGTGGAGGGAAAGTTCGAAATCGGCCCCATGACATTTATCGTCACCCGGGGAGCGGGCGTCTGGGGGGCGCGTATGCGCCTCTGGAATCCAGGAGAGATCCTCAAAATCACCCTGCGCACGGACTAAGCGCACCCGGCCCGTCAAGGCCGAACGCGCCCACATCCTTCGACACGGTTATTGATCCCGTTCAAGTCGACGACTACCCGCACCCAAGAAGCGCGGGTTCCTCGGCGGTCGGCTCACTTGTGTGAACCGACGTCCCGACTCCGGCCCTGGACAAACCGGACACGGCCAGATGCCGCTGGATAGCCTGCTGCTCCTTGAGCCAATCCGGAGCGATCCTGCCGCTTTCCACGGCCATGACGGTGTCTCCCAGAAAAAGGGCCTCGTCCAGATCATGGGTCACATGCAGGATGGGAATATTCAGCTCGCTTTTAAGCTCCTTGAGGCAACTGCGCAAATTGCGCCGGTTGGCCACGTCCAATGCCGAAAACGGCTCATCCAGCAGAAGCAGCACCGGGTTACGCGCAAGGGCCTGGCAAAAGGCCGCCCGCTGACGCTCGCCGCCGGAAATTGCCGACGGCCTGCACGACGCCAGATGGCTGATGCCGAACATGGACATGAGCTCGTCCACCCTATCTTCATCTGACGCGGCAAAGGCCACGTTCTTGCGAATGGTCAGATGCGGGAACAGGGTGTAATCTTGAAAGACCAGGCTCAGGCCCCGTTTCCGGGCGGGCAGGAAAACCCGCTGCTCGGCATCGGCCCAAACCTCCTCCCCGAAGGCGATCTTTCCCGAGTCGGGCTTTTCCAGTCCGGCCAGGAGGCGGACCAGGGTGGTTTTGCCCGCGCCAGACGGGCCGATCACCGCGGTAAGCTCACCGGGAGCGCAGGAAAAAGCCAGATCGAGATCAAAATGTTTCAACCGTTTGGTCATCGCGACATCAAGCATCATGAACGCCTCGCATTGATCTTGTTGATTATCAGAAGCACCACGAAGCATACGGGGATCAGAGCCGCCGACATGCGGAAGGCATCGTCGAAGCGCAAGGCCTCGACCGCCTCGAAGATCGCCACGGAGGCCACCTGGGTCTGTCCGGGAATGCTGCCGCCCACCATGAGGATGACCCCGAACTCGCCCAGGCTGTGCGCAAACACCAGGATGGACGCTGCGGCAAGGCCGCCCAAACAATTGGGCAACACGATGCGGAAGAAGGCCGACAGAGGCGACAGGCCAAGCACTGCCGCGCTTTCGAGCAACCTCGGATCAAGCTTTTCCAGCGAGGCGCGCAACGGCTGGACGGCGAATGGCAGGTTGAAGACGAGCGACGCCATCAGAATGCCCGCAAAGCTGAAAACCAACCGATTTCCGGTCAGGTCTTCCCACAGGCCGCCCATGAACCCGCGAGGTCCCATGACCACGAGCAAGGCGAAACCGAGCACCGTGGGCGGCATGACCATGGGCAGGGTAATCACGGCGTCCAGCAGGCTTTTGCCCCGGAACCTCCCGAAGGCCAGCAGGCTGGCCAACGGGGAGGCTACCACGGGAATGAGCAGCATGGTCCAAAAGGCCAGCTTGGCCGAAAGAATCAGCGGAGTCCAATCCATGGGCTACTTGTATCCGTACTTGAGCTTCATGGCCTGCACCTCGGGGGAGGACAGGAATTCCACGAACTTGGCGGCCGCGTCGGGGTGCGAGGCGGACTTCAGCACGCAAGCGGCCTGAATGACCGGCGGAGCCTGATCCACCACCACGAAACAGCCCTTCCGCCCTTCGTCGGTGAACACGGAGGAATAGGCGCAGAAGCCCACATCGGCCGAACCCGTGGAAGCGAACTGGAAGGTCTGGGAAATGGACTGGCCGAAGACGAGCTTGGGCTGCACCTTGTCCCAGACGCCCACCTTCTGCATGGCCTTCATGGCCGAGGTGCCGTAGGGCGCGGTCTCGGTATTGGCAACGGCCACGCGCTTTACCGCCGGGCTGAGTACCGTGGCCTTCCAGTCCTCGCCGCAGAACCCCTTGTCGGCGGACCACAGCACCACCTGTCCCATGGCGTAGATGAAGGGCTTTTCGGCCAGGCCGTCGGCGTGAAGCTTGTTGGGCCGTTTCTCGTCGGCAGCCAGAAAGATGTCGAACGGAGCGTCGTTGACGATCTGGCCGTACAGCTTGCCGGTGGAGGCGTAGGTGGCCTGGGCGGTCAGCCCGGTGGCCTTCTCGAAGGCGGGAATGATCTCCTTCATGACCGGGGTGAAGTTGGCCGCCTGGGCGATGAGCAGGTCTGCGGCGGAGGCTCCCGAGGGAACGAGAAGGCACAAAGCCAGCACCAATGAGCAAATGCGTTTCATGACGACTCCTGAACTAGTGTTTTTCGTGTTTCAAACAGTATGGTTCGCGTCCCATTCATACGGACGGCCCGGCAGTTCGGACAAGCCTATCACGCGAACACCTAAAATCGTGACAATACGCCCCTCTCCATCCCTAGAACCGGCATCTTGCTCTCAAAAAAGATTGAAATAAAGCTTGCAAACGAAACTTTTCTCTTATAAACAAACTCTTCCTGAACGTGCCGAAGTGGTGGAATTGGTAGACACGCTAGGTTCAGGGTCTAGTGGGAGTATTCCCGTGGAAGTTCGAGTCTTCTCTTCGGCACCAGAATAAAACAAGGGTTGCGGCTAATACACCGCAACCCTTTTTCTTTTTCATCCGGCAAGTTACGTAATTGTCTTCTTTTCGGCGTGATTTGACCCCAAGGGGTCAAAGTGATGGGTCAAAGTACCCGGAATCGTCTACCGCCGGAGACGTCACATGCCCCAAATCGCGCGTTCCCCGAACCACCTTTACCGGAAGGGCTCAATCTATTACTTTCGCCACGTCATCCCGCACGACCTGCGGGACTCGTTGGGCCGCTCCGAAGTCAGGATGTCCCTACAGACCGACTACCTGACCGAGGCAAGGCCCAAGGCCCGAATATTGACCTCGGGCGTAAAACGAATACTGACCAAGATGAGGAACGGAGAACTCCCCATGGGTGATTTCGAGTTCATGGATGACTGGCTCAAGCGTTTCCTGAAAGGAAATGAACACATTGCCATCAACAACCTCACCCCACCCAGCCCCACACGCAATACGTGCCGGGAGATACCGAAAGGATTATCGATCTGCTCAAGGAGCTCATGGTGTCCAAGGACTATGACACCATGCGGAAATACACGATCATGGCGGCTGAAGACGGGGCTTTCGGCCCACCTGACTCGCTCCCCCTGTCCGATGAATTCGCGCACGAATTCACCAAGGCCCTCATCACCTATTATCGTATCATCAGCCACCGGGCCGAAGGCGACTACGCCTTTGAAAAAACCATTCTGCCGCCCGAATCAGTCGCTCCGCAGCCAACACAGGAACCCAAACCCCAAATCCTTCTTTCAGAAGCCCTGAAACGCTACAAGGCAGACAAAATCGCCGCCAAGCGCTGGAGCGAGGGCAGTGCCAAGGATATCATGTCCACGCTCAACAGCCTGACCGACATCCTTGGCGACATTCCGGTGGATGAAGTGGACCGGCAGGCAGTGCGCCATGTACGGGATACCCTGCTCCAGCTCCCCCGATTTCGGAACAGCAAACGATTCAAGGGCAAGACCATCCAAGAAATGGTCGCCCTTGAACCAGACAATACCGTTGCCGTCAGCACCGTGAATAACAACCTGACCAACATCTCATCATTTTTGACGTGGTGCGAGGATGAGCAACTTACTCCCCACAATCCAGCGCACCGTCTGAAAATCAAAGAAGAAAAGCCGGAAACGGAACACCGCTCACCGTACTCGGGCAAGGATCTGGAAAACATCTTCAACGCACCCCAGTACGTCGAAGACACATTCCTCCACCCGTCCGACTTCTGGTGCCCTATTCTTTCCCTTTTCACGGGCGCACGGCGTGAGGAGGTATGCCAACTCCACGTTGAAGATGTCCGACAGGAGGAAAGGGTGTGGGTCTTGGATGTCAACAAGGAAAAGAATGTTCATGGGTTCGCCAACAAAAAGCTGAAAAACCCAAGTGCCAAGCGGCTCCTCCCGCTTCATACTTTCCTCGTTGAAACACTGCGTTTCCCCGAATTCGCTCGACAACAGGCCGAAATGGGACACCTTCGGGTCTTCCCCGAACTCGTCAAGATCAACACGAACTACGGTCACAAGCTCGGCGAGAGGTTCGGTGAGTTCAAGAAATCTATCGATCTGGAGGAAGCCGAAGGGGTCAAGGATTTTCATAGCTTGCGGCACACGTTCTCCAACTTCTTCAAGCAGAAGAAGATGCAGGGCGACCCGTTCGAACAGACCTTTGGCCACAAGCTCAAGAAGATGTCCGCCGAAAGATATGGGGGGGCGTTTCCCGGCCTCCATGTGCTTTGAGGAGGTCATAGCCCACCTCGACTACGGGGTGAACCTGTCTCATCTGGGAAAATCGAAATACGTTCCCAAGTAGTGGCCCTCATTTGGCGATAGTCCTTCCCTTCCGTCGGTCCCAAGCCGACGGGAGGAAAGGACGGTTCCATGGGGTGATAATCGCCTGGGCGATTTATCTCCCCATGGAACCTCACGCCCAAAAGGAAAACCCCGCCGAAGCGGGGTCCTATCACTGACTGCAGCCTAGGTAGGCATCGGATACATCACGCCGTCCGGCGGAATGCCCTGCGGTCACTTCGATTTCATCACGGGCTTCGGCATCGAGCCGGGGCCATTCTTCCCCTGCCGCGCTGTGGGCGGCTTGCTGGAAGGCTGCCACGGATTCATGCTGATTCGGTGGCTGGAAACCCGTATGGGCAATGTACAGGGTGTGGAATCGTTCATGACGATTGCTGTGCAGAGTCCACCCGCTTTCCTGTTTGGTGAAACCGCACAACCTGGCCGCGTAGGACAACTTTTCTTGCCATTTGTCGCCCATGCCTTCGGGCATCAGATTATGGATTCCGGCCCTGTCTGATGGGCTGACATAAGGCAACGCACTCTGCAAAGCATCCTGTTGCCTGTCTGACAAGTTGACCAACGTCCGTGGCCTTCCCCCCTTCGTCCCATACTGGACATGAAAGGTGCGCCCTTGGCGATCCCAATCGCTGACCAGATCGACCTTGGCCGATTCTTCCCGGCGCAACCCCAGTTCCCATTGCAGTCGGATCTGAGCGACGCACCGGGGGCCGTATTCATAACCATGCTCGTTTTCCAGCTTGTCGATTGCCCCCTGCACGAAACCGGGGGCAACCGCTTTGCTGTTGGCATTGGCTATGGTTCCACGGCGCACCCCGAACACGTCATTGGTCGGGCTGATGCTGTCGTTGCCATAGGTCTCACACAGGGTACGGGCCGCCGAAAAGACTTCGGCAATACGCCCGTCCCCTACATTTTCGTCTTTCATTTGCTTGGCGACTTCCGCGAAATGTCTGTTGGAAATCTTGGACCATTTCTGAACACCAAAGCTCGCGCGGCGGAGCCGCTTTGCAAAGGCTCGGGCATTCTGTCTGACCCGATGTTGTTTCGAGCGCGGGTCGGACAGGGTTGCCCTGTTCGCGCCCAGTACCAAACTGATGGATTTCATGTGAATCTCCTTCCTGAAATTCGGGGCAGCGCCCCGGGACAAAGCAGGTCGGACCTTCCCCGTTTGCCGGGAAATGACCTGCCTATGGCGCGAATGCGCCACACAACAACCGATACGGGACAAATCAATGTCCGTTTCCCACTGAAGGAAAATTCAGGAATCCATTTAATAAAGGGTGCCACCACGCAGACTCATTCGTCCTGCGCATAAAGCGGTGGCCGTGGGGGAATTACGACAACGATAGATTTCTAGACATCTACCGTTCGTCCGGCGGCGGGTGCTGTGCTTCAGCCTGGTGTTTGGATGTGAAAGGGTGCCGTTTGGAAATGAACGGCAGCGAAGTATTTGGTGTTACGGCATGTTAGTGCCTACTTAAGCGTTCATCAGTTTAGACTTCGTCAAAACTTATGAACGCGCCTGAACGCGATCTATACCTCCTTCTGGTGACCGATTTATCCGGTGGATATGCCCTACCATATGACGCCGCAAAACCTTCGCGCAAGCTCCGGCGGCACGAATTCAGTCCCTTCCGCCGATTTTTCCGCGAGCGTGACGCAAGCAGCCGTCAAGGCAAGGCCAAGCCCTTCGGGCGGACTCTTCGCGGTCCGGCGGAAGCCATGATCTCCCGCGCCATTTCCGTCCCTCCGGGTCCGGAGCAAGACTGTCCGGAAAGCCACGCAAGGAAAAGGGGGCCGGTCCCCGGACCGGCCCCCTGCGATGGGTTTTCAATATGACGGAAGATTAATGCGCAGGACCCACGACGGGATTACTACGCAGATCCTCCAGCTTCTCGTTCATCTCGCTGCCGAGGTAGTACCATTCATGCACGGCCAGTTTCTCGCCCCTCTCCAGTGCCTTGATGCCGTCGAGCACCTTATCCGAAGTGGCGGGCAGCTCAAAAATGCGCACACCCGTGGCGTTGTAGATGGCGTTGATGATGGAGACATGCGGCGAAGTCAGGGAGAGTTCGGCGCAACCGGCGGAACCGAAAGGTCCCGAAGGACGCGGCGTTTCCAGATACTCCACCTCGATGTCGTCCGGGACGTCCTTGATGTAGGGGAAGCCCTGGGCCTTGAGGGTCACGTCCCGGGACGGATCGACAAAGTCTTCGGACAGGGCCAGTCCCACACCCTGGGCGAGGCCGCCGTAGACCTGTCCGTCCACGGCCAGCTTGTTGCCGATGACGCCGAAGTCGGCGGTCAGGGTCATCTTGAGCACCTTGGTCTTGCCCGTGGCGGCGTCCACCTCGACCTCGGACATGAATACCCCGTAGGTATGGGTCGGGTTGGGGTCGCCCTGCATGGTGTTGTAGTCGCACGCTTCGGAATAGCCCACTGTGGAGGCATTGCCCCGATATTTCACCGGAATGTTCTCGTCCACCATCTCCTGGTAGGTGCGATAGGTGCCGTCGGGCTTGCGCATAGCGTCCATGAGCTTGTTCGCGCCGTCGATGGTCGCCTTGCCCGCCATATAGTGCGACCGGCTGCCCGCCGCCGCCCCGGTGAAGGGCGTGACGGCCGTGTCGTTCATGACGAGGCGGATATTTTCTGGCTTGAGACCCAGCGGCTCGAACGCCTTGTGCGCCAAGGCCATGGCGCCCGCGTCGGCCCCCTGCCCCATGTCGTGCCAGCCGCTATAGTGGGTGATGGACCCGTCGGAATTCAGCTCCACGTCGATCTCTGCCGTATCGTGGGCCGCGAAGGAGCAGTCGTACATGCCGAGCGAAATGCCCACGCCGCGACGCTTCTCCGGGGTATCCTCCTTCCTGGCCCGTTCCAGCGCGGCCTTGTACTTGGGCCGCATCATGTCGAGGAGCGTGGGGAAGGGATGCACGTCCATCTCGCAACCGGAAGTCATGGTCGTCCCGGGCCGGTAGGTGTTGATGTAACGGAACTCAAGGGGGTCCATGCCGATCTTCTCGGCCAACATGTCAGCCAGAGATTCGCTGGCCATGTACGATTGAGGCGAACCGAAGGCGCGGAAGGCCGTCCCCCAAGCGTGGTTGGACGCGCAGATGCGGCCCACTCCGCGAATATTCGGAATATACAGCCCCGCGCCGCACCAGCGGAACCCCTTTTCAATGAGCGGGTCGGATGTGCCGTCGTGATACGCTCCGTGGTCGAACAGGAAGTCGTATTCCATGGCCTGGAGATATCCCTTCTCGTCGGCGGCCAACCGGCAGTTGAAAAAGCCGGTGGAACGCTTGCCGCTGAAAAAGGACTGCTGGGCGTAATCCATGTGCAGGCACACGGGCTTGCCGGTGGCCTTGACCGCGGCAAGAAGCAGGGCCTCGGTGATGGGACTCATCTTGGAGCCGAAGCTGCCACCCGCCGGATTGAGGATCATCCTGATCCTGTCCGGATCGATGCCCACGGCGCCAGCGACCATCAACGGCACGGCCTGAAGGAACTGATGCTTGCACTGGACCACGAAGCCGCCGTCCGCGTCGGGATAGGCCAGCCCGACGTCGGGTTCGAGCACAAGGTGGGGCTGACGCTGCACGTAGAAGCCGCCCTCGACCACATGGGCCGCCTTTTCCATGATCCCGCCGGTCTCCCCGCCCTTGATGCAGGGCATCTCGCAATACAGGTTCGGGGTGCCGGGGTGGATTTCCACGGCGTCCTCGGCCACGGCTTCCAGGCCGTTCATGTAGGCGTACAGCGGTTCGTACTCCGCCTTGACCGCGTCGGCGGCGGCGCGGGCGTGAGCCTCGGTGTCCGCCGCGACGATGGCCAGCACGTCGCCGTACTGGCATATCTTGGTGTCGGCCAACAGAGCCCGCTCCAGCCCGTCACTCTTGTTGGTCGGGGAAAAGGTCAGCCCGTTGACCCGGTTGGTCCCTTCGATATCCCTGGCTGTGAGCACGCGGTACACGCCCGGCATCTTCTCGGCCTCGGAGGTGTCCACGGAGAGCAGGTTGGCGTGGGATATCCGGGCATGGGCCAGCCCCAGGTGCAGCACGCCGTCGGGCAGCTTCATATTGATGTCCGCTCCGTAGTCGCACAGGCCGGTAACCTTGGCCAGCGCAGTGGGCTTGGGGCTTTTGGTGTTGTAGAGGGTCTGGCCTTCGGGGAGCTTGAAGGCCAGATCGTCCATGGAAATTTCACCGCGCAATACCCTGGCCGCGTCCATGACCGAATCCACCAGGGGCTTGTACCCCGTACAACGGCAGGCGTTGCGGTGCTTCTGGAACCAGTCGCGCACCTCCTCCCGGGTGGGATCGGGATTGGTGTCCAGCAGTCCCTTGGCGGAAACGATGAATCCGGGGGTGCAGATGCCGCACTGCGCGCCGCCATGCACCATCCAGGCGAGTTGCAGCGGATGCAGATGGCCGGGCGTCCCCACGCCTTCGATGGTCGTGACGAGGCTGTTCTCCGGCACCTTGTCCATCTTCTTGACGCAGGAGCGGATCACCTTGCCGTTCAGGATCACGGAACAGATGCCGCACTGTCCAGCCTCGCAACCGACCTTGGTACCCGTCAACCCCAGCTTGCGCAGGGTATTGGCCAGGGTGTCCTCGGGGTCGAAGGTAATCATGCGATCAACGTTGTTGATATTCAGCACCATTTTTTTCAACATCAGCCAATTCCTCCATAGTGTTTGAATGCAACCGGCAGAGTGTCCGCAACATCACTTTCCGCCGGGGCTGGACCGGTCATTATCTCGGAACCATTAGGATACTGTAGGCAACAAAAGGGGCTTTCCGGAAATATCATTTGACGGCCTCGCATATATCGAACCGATATACGTTGCCCAGCCCTCCCGGCCTATTTGCCAAAGGGGCAGACGGGGTAGCGGCAGACATCACAGGTCGCGCAAAAACCGCCGTGTCCCAAGGCCACTATGTCCTCCCTGGCGACGGTCTCCCCGGCCAGCAGACGGGGGACCACCAGATCGAAGATCGAGGCGCGGTAGTACATGACGCAACCCGGCAACCCGAGAATGGGAACGCCGTCCAGGTAGGCGAGAAGAAACATCACGCCCGGAAAGGTGGGGGAGCCGTAGGTGACTATCTCCGCCCCGGTCGCCCGGATGGCCGTCGGGGTCTGGTCGTCGGGATCCACGGACATGCCGCCGGTGACCACGATCATCTCCGCCCCTTCGGCGGCATAGGCCAGGATCGCGTCGCGGGTCATGGCCGGGTCGTCCGAGGTCAGTCGCTGCCCCATGACCGAAGAGCCGAGTCGGGAGAACTTCTTGCGGATGACGGGGCCGAAACGGTCCTTGATCCTGCCGCTGAAGACCTCGTTGCCGGTGGTCACCACTCCGACCTTGAGGGACCGGAACGGACGGACCGACACCACATGGCCGCACTCGGCGCAAATAGCCTCCACCCGGAGTATCTTTTCTTCCCGAACCACCAGCGGCACCACGCGAGTCCCGGCCACGGCGCGCGGTTCGGTCACCTGCTGGCCGTCGTGCATGGTGGCCAGGACGACCTCCTCAATGGAGTTGATCCGATTCAACGCCTCCACGTTGACGCTGAGCAGCCCCGGCGACGCCTCGAAGTTGACGCGCCCCTCGCTGACTCCGGACAGGGTGATGCCCGGCCCGGCGGCGGCTTCGGCGATACGTCGGGCGACCTCGTCCTCGTGGACCTGCCCTTCCTTCAAATCGAGAACGTAAACGTGCTCCTTGCCGATCTCCAGCATACCGGGGATATCCGCTTCGGTGATCACATGCCCCTTGCGAAAGGCCGGGCCTTTGGTTTCACCAGGTACGATGCGGGTCATGTCATGACACAGGACCATGCCCACGGCGTCTTGAACAGGTACGGTCTTCATATACTCCCTCTCCGGGTATTTCATTCTTCATTCCGGAAGCAACCCGGTCATCCCGCCCTGTGGCGGCCGGGTTCATTCCACTGCTTCCGAAACTACGGAGAAAATAACCCTTGGGTAAAATACCATTTGTCGTATAGGGTTATATCAAAATGATATAGTACGGTTTCTTTTCGTTCAGCTTCGACTACGCGCCAGAACCTACACCACCAGAAGAACGACGATGAACTTCACCAAGCTGCTGTACTTCAAGACGATCGTTGAACAGGGACAGATCAGCCGCGCGGCCCGCGTCCTGCACATGTCCCAACCGCCGCTCAGCCAGCGCCTCAAGGAGCTGGAAGAGGAACTGGACGTCACGCTCATCGAACGCTCGGGTGCCAACTGGGCCGTCACCAGCGAAGGCAAGGCCCTGTATCAGCGCGCCCTGGACATCCTGGACCTGGTCAACGGCATTCCCGACGAAATCCAGGCATCGCGGCTGGGCGTGGAGGGGCTGGTCACCATCGGCTGCACCACCCTGTCCATCACCCTGCTCACCGAATTCATCCTCCATCTGAACAAGCTCCACCCCCGCGTCCGCACCCGGTTGCTCATCGACGACAGCACTGTGCTGAAGCACAAACTGCTTGAGCACGCCATCGACTTCTGCGTGACCATCCTACCGTACACGGAAACCCGGCTGCACCTTGCGCCGCTCAAGCCTACCCCGTCCATGCTCGTGGTCCCCCCGTCCATGGCCGAACCGCCATTCACGAAGGCCTCGACTCCCGGCGCGGAGCTGGACATCCGGGAACTCCATGACAAGCCCCTCGTCATCTTCCGGCGTTTCGACGGCGGCGGCACCTACATGAAGACCATGGACTTCTTCCATGAATACGAGGTCAAACCGCGCATCATCATGGACAGCCCGGACGGTCGTATTCTCCTCGACATGCTGGAACAGGGGCTGGAGGCCATGGCCATGGTCCCTGGCAGCGAAATACCGGAACACATCCGCAAAAACTTTGTTCTATGCAACCTCCCGGACTTCTTTCCGAAGGTTCACCCCTGCCTGGCGCGGGTCGACAACCGCTACCTGCCACGCGCCTCCAGAACCGCCTGGAAGGAATTGTGCGCCTTCGTCAGCCGGACCGATCCCGGACTGGAAGTCCCATCCCCGGGAAGTGCCGGTTAGCCCCCGTCGACGCGAAAATGCCCACATCCGGCGATGGCCGGACATGGGCAACAGGAGGTCGGAGAAGGCTCCCAGGGACTAGCGCCGGACCGGCCAGAATCCGAAATACGCCGTCATGGTCACGATCACCGGAAAAGTGACGGACAACAGGGCACTGGACAGCCACAATTCGAGGGTGTAGGCGGGTGCGCCGGACGACAGGGCCATCCCGGTCAGATACGGACCGGCGGCCGCGAATACGTAATACATCAGATATGCGTAGACCGAGGCCAGCAGGGTCAGCAGAATCCCCCGCAAAGGCTGGCCCACCCCGGCGAACAGCCGGTGCTGCATGAGGTTGTCGACCAGAAAGACCCCGAAGGTGAAACCGACCGGGACCTTGACCAGATAGACCACCGTGTCCATGCCCACCCCCTTCACGAACACGACCCAGCAAACCAACGACATAAGCAGGGCCACGAGGGTCGCGACGAGCTTCACCACATGGGGCTGCCGCTTGCCGACCAGGCCGGTCACAAGGGTCATGTCCGAAAGGGTCAAGATCAGAATCGCCCCGCCCAATGTCACGAAAAACGAGATGGCGGACCAGGCGTCCAGCAGGCCTCGCGGGTCCAGCGATTGCACATAGACGTGCGTACCGATCAGAAAGGAATAGTCGAACAGGAGGCGGAACAATGCGTATGCGATGGAGTAGCATGTCGCCAGGGTCCCGACTCCCAGCCACAGCGGGTGTCTGAGGAACAGGTTCAGCGGCCAGCCCCGCATGAGCAGGATCATCCAGAAGGTCACGACGATACTCAGGATCGAGTAATGCAGCAGCATCGGCGTGGGCGGGGCAACGCTCCGCCCCACCAGGGTGAAGACGGCCAATGCCGCGAGCATGGCCCCTCCAGCCGTCATCAGGGTCAGAGCCGCACCTTTGGCCGGTTGCGGCAGGGCCGCAATGGAGGCCGGGTAGCCGCAGCGCCACAGCACCGAGACGACCAACTGCACAGGCACGGCGCACATGAAGAGGAAAGCCCCCCATGTGGAGAGAAGCTCGTGTCCAAGGGCGTACAAAATAAGGAAAGCAACACCCAGTATTATTGCAAAGGCCCCGGCCCCCTGCACAAACAACTGCGTTGTCTCGCCACCGCCCGCAACGGGCTTTGCGGAAATGTTCTCATTAATTCCTTGCGATTCGGCCATCAATACCCCCATTCTACATATTATTCACATGCACAGGTCAAGATTTGCGGATATAGACCAGAATCGACCCGCAAATGAAAATACTGTTTGCAACACGAATCCATATCGAACGGATATACCTCTTCGGGCGATGGACTACGGGCCCGGGGCTGCGCATGGGCGCGCGCAAAAAAACGATATGTGGAGCCTGATTTTAGGACTTTTTTTAGGGGCTATACCAGATAACTCCTCTGGGTTCTCGGTATGGCAATGCGAAAAAGTCGTTTGAGCCAGAAAAAGCAGCTCCGATTGATTGAGCATTTTGTGGCTGGCAGAAGTGGCCTCGGTTCTTCGGACCACCGAGCGACGAATTTAAGGTGGACATGATAACGAGCTACGCCGCTCTTTCGGCCCAAGCCAGAGGGGCTAGGCCCGCCGCAGATCGCTTCCCGTTTCCAGTTCCCGCATATAACCGCTTTCGTATTTCAATGAATGCCACAGGCGCTCAATAATGACGTTGTCCATCCATCGGCCACGGCCATCCCTGGGGGTGCACGCCGTACTTGCTGGCGAGTTCCGACAAGGTGTGTTCGCCGGACAAGGCATCCAGGACGACTCGGGCTTTGAATTCCGCGCTGAAACGTTTTCTCGCCTTGGACATGAATTGCCTCCTTCGGGCAATTTATGGCCACCTTATCGAGTGATCCAATTTTCCGAAGCCACTTCTAATGTCCCAAGAAAACACCCTCCAAGGGCAAATCCCTTCTTGGTCATCGTGGCCGGTCACTTGTTTCGCAATAACGATTTGCCAAAACCGCGTGTCACCCAAGTGCCATTTTCAGCGGCAACCATGTTTTTTGTGATGAATATGGCGTTTTCAACCCATTGAAATAACGTAGGTAAGCGACATTCCGATTGATTGTTTACGGCCTTTCACGCCGTTACCAACCTCTATAACTGACCCTGCCCACCACCAGTTGCTGAAGCTGGGTCAAAGTGGTAGGTTAAAAGCAATAACGAAGGACACGCTGAAACAGAATAGATTCATAAAATCAATGCATTGCGCATATCCGAAAAAACAGGACTTCCGAGTCTTCTCTTCGGCACCAGAATGAAACAAGGGTTGCGGCAACAAGCTGCAACCCTTTTTTTATCCAGAAAGCTACGTGACCGTCTTCTTGTCGACAGAATTTAGGAACTCCCCGTTTCTAGGGGAGCGATTCTCCCCATCACGCAAACTCATTAGTCCTGCGCACAAGCGATGAAGGAGGAGAAATTTCGACAACGACAAGTAAGCTCTGTCGTTTGCCCGGCGGGGTGCTGTGTTTCAGCCTGATGTTTGGATGTGAAAGCGTGCCGTTTGGAAATTAACGGCGAAGAAGTGTTTGGTGTTACGGCATGTTAGTGCCTAATTAAGCGTTCATCAGTTTAGACTTGCGTCAAAACTTATGAACGCGCCTGACCGCATTTTTACCTCCTTCTGGTGACTCTACCTAACTGGGTTATGCCCTGTCTTATCATCCCGGAGATTCGCCGCGCAAGGCCCGGCCATGACTTTTAAAAATTCCAGCCCCCCCCCTTGCCCTTCTCAATCATCCTCGATAGAAACAGCGGTATAGAAAAATCCTGCCAACTTTCATACACCCACCGCCGGAGGTGTCATGTACCAAATCGACAAAGATCAAAACCGGATTTCAGCACTTACTCCCTGCAAATTTTCCGACCTCGGTTTCAGGGAAAGGGACCACCTCCAGGAATGGCTTGCCCATAACCCGACCTCCTTGGGAGAGGACCTCCTTATCATCCAAAAAGAATTTGATGGCTTTGATGATACCCGCGAAAGGCTGGACCTCTTGGCTCTTGATAAAGACGGTAATGTCATGGTCATCGAAAACAAACTGGATGATTCAGGGAGAGATGTTGTCTGGCAAGCCATCAAATATGCTTCTTATTGCTCCAGCTTAAGTAAACGTCAGGTCATTGAAATATATCAAAAATACCTCGACAAATATCACGATGGTCAAGATGCCGAAGAATCTCTTTGTGCTTTCCTGGAACAAGACGATCTTGATGAGGTCATCCTCAACAAGGGAAATGGCCAACGTCTTGTCTTCGTTGCCGCCAACTTTCGAAAGGAAGTCACCAGCACGGCACTATGGCTCCTTTCCCACAACATTACTGTCCAATGCTTCAAAGTCACTCCATATATGTGGGGAGAACAAGTTTTCCTCGACATCAAACAAATCATCCCGGTCCCCGAAGTAAAGGAACTGATGATTGGCATGTCGGCAAAGGCGGCAGAAGAAAAACACATCGAAGAAGAACAAAAAACACGCTTCACCATAAGAACGGCATTTTGGACGCAAGCACTGGATGCGCTCAAAGAAAGTCCCTGCAACCTTTTTGATAACATCAACCCCTCAAACTCCAACTGGCTTTCAGCTGGCTCTGGAATGCGCCATGTACCCTATATTCTCATCTTCGGAACAAAAGAAATCCGAGTGGAACTTGGCATTAGTCGGGCAGACAAAAGGGAAAATAAATGGATCTTTGACGAACTCCATAAACGAAAGGAACTCATTGAAGACAGCTTTGGCAATGCATTAATATGGGACCGTCTTGATAACAACAAGCAAAGCAGCATTCGATACCGAAAATCAATCGATGGATACAATGAAGACAACTGGCCTGAAATCATCGAATGGATGCTGGACCATATGAAAAGACTCGAAAAGGCTTTGAAGCCCCATTTGGTTGAAGTAAACGAAGTAGTAAAACATCAATCATTTTCATCCCAAGAAGAAGGTGAGCTTGACGCATGACCACTTGCTTCGACTGGGTCAAAATGCTAGGTCAACAGGAAACTAGGAAGGACACGTCGAAAAAATAATAGACAAATAAAATCAACATATTGCCGTACCGCCGAAAAACAGGACTTCCGAGTCTTCTCTTCGGCACCATCGATTGAAACAGGGCCGCAACCATCAGGTTGCGGCCCTGTTCGTATGCCCCCGACTTCTGCTTCAATTTTTCGTTCCCTGCCGCCCTTGCGTCCAAGGGACTCCATGGACAATCGAAAGGGATTCGACTACATGCGGGGACGCGGCCCGCACTCCGCATCCTTGCCCCGCGAGACGGTCGAAACCGGCGTCGGTCGAGCCTTTCCCGGGGGCCAGCCTCGACGACTGACGAAAGCCTTTGGGCGCTGGGAGACGGACCATTTCATTTTTTCATGAAAATGATGCCGTTTCCGTATAGTAATGCGCGAAATGGCCGATACTGTTCTTGTCAATACATTCAAAGACGTTGAGGATCCAATGTTCGCCAATTTGAGCTTGAAGTTAAAAGTGCTGGCCCTGGCCCTGCTCGGGCCGGTCATCGTCGCTACCGTACTGTCCGTCCACCAGGCCATCCAGATCCGCAACGACGCCGAAAGCGGCATCGTCCAACAAAGCCGGGCGCTCATTCTTATGGCCGAGGCCGCCCGCAACGAAATGGCCAAGAAGCTGAACATGGGCATCATGGTCCCCTTCGATCAGCTCGACACCCAGGAAAAACTCCTCGAATCCATCCCGGTCATCACGGCCATCAACATCGCCAAGCAAAAGGCCGAGGAGCTGAATTACAATTTCCGGGTCCCCAAGGTCGCCCCTCGGAACCCGATCAACAAGCCCACGCCCATTGAGGAAAAGGTGCTGGCCGAACTCAAGGCCAAGAACCTGAATGAAAAAGTCCTCATCGAGAACAACGAAATCCGCTATTTCCGCCCCATTCGCCTGACCAAGGAATGCCTGTACTGCCACGGCGACAACAAAGGCGACCGCGATCCCGTCGGCGGCGTCAAGGAAGGCTGGAAGGAAGGCGAGATTCACGGCGCGTTCGAGATCATCACATCCCTGGACGAGGTAAACGCCAGCGTATTCTCGTCCGAATTGTACGCAGCCCTGGAAACCACGGCCGTACTCCTGGCCGTGGGCGTCCTGGTCTGGTTCCTGGTCAAGATCATCATTGTCGGCCCGCTCTTCCGCATCCGCACCTACGCCAAGTCCGTGGCGGACGGCGACATCGACGCCGAGCCGGAAGGACACTTCGCGGCCGAACTGGGCGTCGTCAAGGAAGCCATTCAAACCATGGTCGGCAACCTCAGGGCGAAAATGCTCGAAGCCGCCCAGAAGCAGGACGAAGCCGAACACGCTCAGGGCGTGGCGGAAAAGGCCATGGAAGACGCCAAGGCCCAGGAAGCCCGAACCAACCAACTGCTGACCACCATGAAGCGCATCGCGGGTGAAGCCTCCCTCATCGCCGAGCAGGTCACTTCGGCCGCCGACGAAATCTCCGCCCAGGCCGAACAGGTGAGCAAGGGGGCCGAGGTTCAGCGCGACCGCACCACCCAGACCGCCACGGCCATGGAAGAAATGAACGCCACGGTTCTCGAAGTGGCGCGCAATTCCTCCAACTCCGCCGAATCAGCGGCCAATGCCCGCACCGAGGCCCAGGAAGGGGCCAAGATCGTGCGCAAGGCCACGGACGCCATCCGAGAGGTCCACGACCTGACCTCCACCCTCAAGCAGTCCATGGACCAGCTCGGCAACCAGACCACGGACATCGGGCAAATCATGAACGTCATTGAGGACATCGCCGACCAGACCAACCTCCTGGCCCTCAACGCCGCTATCGAGGCGGCCCGTGCGGGCGAGGCGGGACGCGGTTTCGCCGTGGTCGCCGACGAGGTCCGCAAGCTCGCGGAGAAGACCATGGCCGCCACCAAGGAAGTCGGCGACGCCATCCAGGTCATCCAGGACGCCGCGACCGCCAACATCCAAAGCGTGGACTACGCGGCCAAGGTCGTGGAACAGGCCACCAGCCTGGCCAACAGCTCCGGCGAAGCCCTGGACTCCATCGTCAAATTCGCCGACGACACCTCCGGGCAGGTGCAGTCCATCGCCACCGCCGCCGAGGAGCAGTCCGCCGCCTCCGAGGAAATCAACCGGGCCGTGGACGACATCAACCACATCGCCACTGAAACAGCGGAAGGGATGAACCAGTCGGCCGAAGCCATCAACAAGCTGGCCAAGCTCTCCAACCAGCTCCATAAGCTCATTGAGGAAATGAACGCCCATTAGCGGCGGACATGCGACAAAAAACAACCAAGGCGCGGGCATCCCCCGCGCCTTTTTTTTTCGCCCGGCCTCCGGCCCATTATTCCGGCCGGTCCCCATGCCCGCACCGTGAGCGGCGCACATTCCGATATTTTTCCTCCAGAAATCGCCAAAAGGCCCAGCCGACACGGCATCCCCGCTTGTCATCCAAGCGACGTTTCATTATGGTTCACTGGCTTGTGAAAAATCGTTCAACCGAAGGACATCCATGGCCATAGCCGACCCGGCAGCGCTGATACGCAACCTATCGAACAAGCAGGGACTTGCCGCCCTCCTGGACGTGCTGCCACTGGGCGTGGCCATCATGGACAGGAATGGGACGCTGTTGGCCGTGAACAGGAACTACGAGTCCCTGACCGGAGTGAACGGAGACCAGGTCCTCGGCATCCGCTGCCACCACGCCCTGCGCTCGGACTACTGTATGCGGAAATGCCCTATGCGGGGCGGCTGGACGGACAAGCGGACCCGGACCCTGGAGACGAACATCATCAATCGCGACCGGGAAAAACTCAGCATCCACCTGACCCTGGCGCCGCTCGTGGCCGACGACGGCTCCATTCGCGGGGTCATAGAGACCCTGATGCCAGCATCGATCCACGCACTGGACGAGATCGTCAGCGGCGTATCCGGGCTCGGCGAGTTGGTGGGCCGCAGCCCCGAGGTGCGCAAGATATTCTCCATGACCCCGTCCATCGCCCAGACGGATTCCCCGGTGCTCATCACCGGAGAAACCGGCACAGGCAAGGACATGCTGGCCGAGGAAATCCACAAGGAATCCGACCGCGACGGACCCTTCGTCAAGGTGAACTGCGGCGCGCTGCCCGTGCCGCTGCTGGAGTCCGAACTCTTCGGGCACACCAAAAATGCCCTGCCGGGTGCGGACCAGGCCAAGCCGGGCAGACTGCGCATGGCCCACGGCGGTACGCTCTTTTTCACCGAAATCGGTGACCTTCCCCTGCCCTTGCAGACCAAGCTGCTGGCCTACATGGACGACCACGCCGTCCGGCCCATCGGCTCCACCAAGGTAGTCCATACAGACGTGCGCATCATGGCCGCCAGCCACTACGACCTGGAGGACATGGTCCGGCGAAAACGGTTCCGGCGCGACCTGCTCTACCGGCTGAACGTCATCCGACTGCACCTGCCGCCCTTGCGCGAGCGGGGCGAAGACCTGCTCCTTCTCCTGGACCACTTCCTGAAGATGTTCCAGGTCCGCTACGGCAAGAAGGTCGACCGTTTCTCCAAGAACGTGGAAACCCTGCTGCGCTCCTATGAATTTCCCGGCAACATCAGGGAGCTGCGCAATCTCATCGAGTACGCGGTCAACTTCTGTGACACCAACGTCATCCGAATGCGCCACCTGCCCGGTTACATGCTCCACGCGCCGAACCTGCCCGAAAACCTGTCCATCCCCCCGAGGCCGGTAGAAGCGGGCGCGGTCCTGGCCGCCCCGCCCGAACGATGGGAGGACGTACAGCGCAAAATGATAATGGAAGCACTGGTCAAGACCGGAGGCCGCAAGTCCAAGGCTGCCGAACTGCTCGGCTGGGGCCGCTCCACCCTGTGGCGCAAGATGAAACACTTCGGCATCGAATAGGCGGCCTTCATGGAAAACATCCTCATACCCATCATGGACGACGAACTGTCCCCCCGCTTCGACCTCGCTCCCGAGGTGCTCATCATTTCCATCACCCGGGAAACCAGCGCAATGGGCACCCTCAACGAACGGGTCATCAGCTTTGAAACGCCGTCGGCCGAAGCCATGTACAGGCTGGTCATGGCCGAAAACATCCAGACCATCATCTGCGCGGGCATGGAGAACGAGGTTTTCGAATTTCTCAAGCGCAAAGGGATCAAGGTCATAGACAACGTCTGTGGCCCTGTGGACCCCATCCTGGAAGCCTACCTCGCCGGTCAGCTTTCTCCCGGTCAATATTATTTCTGACGCCCAATTCGTTTCTCTTTGTTTCATTCTGGGACAAAAGCTTGTTCCAAAATTGTTCCACAACGTTTCATTTTGTCCTTGCGAAAAGTTTCACGTAATACGCTTGACGCAAAGAACCAATTGCTATCTATAAAAACGCGGGCCAATTGATCGTTTTAGACCGCGAGATTCGTTCACGAGGTTGCGCCGATGGGGGTCGGCGTCGGTCAACTGGTTCGAGGCTGTGTTCACTTCAACGCAGCGACCTGCTTCTTGGCAGAGGGGGAGTCGCCGCAATGTGTCAACAGTACTTCTTGGGAGGAAGGAATACATGAAAGTCAAAGAGCTTATGACCCCGGTGGGGGACTACCGGACGCTGAGCACGGACGCCACGCTCGGAGATGTGGCCGCCGCGCTTGAGGGCGGTACTCATCGGGACATCTTCATCGTGGACGGAAGCGGCGCCTTCGCCGGTGTCCTGACCATGACCGACATCATCACCGCACTGGAACCCAACTACAAAAAACTTTTCAAGAAAGACCTGGACAGCGACATTCTCTCCAATCGGTATGTCGCCGAGCAGTTCAAGGAGTTCAACCTCTGGTCCGACACCCTGAGCAACATCTGCGCCCGCGGCGTTGCAATCAAGGTCACCGACGCCATGCACGTCCCCGAAGAGGACCATTACCTGGATGAAGACAGCGACCTCGAACACGGCGTGCACATGTACATGGTCGGCACGCCCCAGCCGCTGATCGTCCGTCGTGACGGCAAGATCACCGGCGTCCTGCGCATGTCGGACGTCTTCAACGAAATCATCGGCCGCATGAATACCTGCGCCAAAGCCGACTAGGCCGTTCGGTCCAACGAGGAGACTCTCATGGAGACAGCAAGCACTGCAAAATCCGCCTTCGATTGGAAACGCCTGGCATTCATGCTTACCGGCGTCTTTCTTTTCGCCATCGTCTACTATTCCCCGGCCTGGCCGGACGCCATCGACCCCAAGGGCGAGCACTTCATACTAAGCCCCGAGGCCAAGGGAGCCATCGCGGTCTTCCTCCTGGCCGGAACGTGGTGGGTGTTCGAAGTGGTGCCTATCGGCATCACCTCACTGATGATCGGCATCCTGCAGGTCATGTTCCACGTCCGCACGGCCAACGAGGCCTTCAAGGATTTCATGGACCCGTCGGTCCTCTTCATCTTCGCGTCCATCATGATCGGCCTGGTCTTCACCAAGACCGGCCTGACCAAGCGGCTGGCGTACAAGATGCTCGACATCGTGGGTGAACGCACCTCGATGATCTATCTCGGCGTGTTCGTGGTCACCGCCGCCCTGACGCACATCATGGCGCATACTGCGGTGGCCGCGACCATCTACCCCCTGCTTCTGGCCATCTACGCCCTCTACGGCGAAGGCGACCGGCCCACCAAGTTCGGCAAGGGGCTGTTCATCGGCATGGCCTACGTGGCCGGCGCGGGCTCCATCGTGACGCTGCTCGGCGCGGCCCGCGGCGCGGTGGCGCTGGGCTTCTTCAAGGAGATTGTGGGCGTCGACGTCGGCTTCTTCGAGCTGACCTACTACATGGCCCCCATCGGCTGGGCAATGACCTTCCTCCTCTGGGGCTTCTTCATGATCGTCTGCAAGCCCGAAAAGGACCGCATTCCCGGACTGCGCGAAAAGGCCCGCGAACTCAACGCCAAGATGGGCGGCCTGACCCGCGCCGAAATCATGGCGGCCATCATCGTCGGTTCCGTCATCCTCATCATGTCCCTGCGGGCCTTTGTCCCGGCGCTCAAGGCCGTGGACAAGACCGCCATCATCCTCTGCTCGTCCGTTCTCTTCTTCGTCTTCAAGATTCTGGACCTCAAAGACCTGGAAGACATCCCCTGGAACATCATCCTGCTCTTTGCGGGCGCAATGTCCATCGGCTTCTGTCTGTGGCAGACCGGCGCGGCCAAGTGGATGGCCGTCAACTGGCTGGTCATGTTCCAGGACGCGAACTGGTTCGTCTTCGTCATGTCCATCGCCTTCTTCGTGATGATCATGACCAACTTCATCATGAACGTGGCGGCAATCGCCATATCGCTTCCCGTGGCCCTGGTCATCGCCCCTTACCTGGGCGTGGCTCCCGAAGTCATCCTGTACGCCTCGCTGGTCATGGCGGGTATGCCCTTCCTGCTCTTGGTGGGTGCGGCTCCCAACGCCATCGCCTACGACTCCGGCCAGTTCACCACCGGTGAATTCTTCGGCTGGGGCATCCCGGCGTCCCTGCTGCTCATGGTCGTGGTCGGCCTCGCCGTCCTGGTCATCTGGCCGATCATGGGTATGCCCATCACGCTTCCCGTCGGGGGTTAACGATCAAGGGAGTATAATTGCAGTAATAAAACGGCTGCCGCGCCTATGCGCGGCAGCCGTTTTGCGCAACAAACAGCACCACAAGGAGCAAAATGAAAAAACTCGAAGCCGTATTCGATCACATAACGTCCAGGGTCAACGTCAACCTCAAGCCCATGGGAATAGACGTCCGGACCATCCTTCAAAACTGCATCCCGCGTGAACGCCACCTGCTCTATTACGCTTTCTACGCCCTGACCGAAGACCACCCCATCAGTTTCAAATTCAGGCACTCCAACCTGGCCGGCACCTATTTTCTCGGGAAAACCCAAATCGACCACTCGGTCCTCTACAAATCCAACGTGCGGGGCGACGAGCTCAAGCGCAAGGGCGACGTGGTCGAATTCAACGGGGTCAAGACCAAGCTCTACTACGACGAGGTCATCCGCATCTTCAATTCGTTCCTGGTCAAAACCCTGGTCCACAACAACTCCAAGAACCCCGAGACGCCCGAAGTCTTCCGCATCCTCAACTCGACGGCCATGCACTACTCCAACATCCACGGGACCACCCTGGAAGGGGTCTACCTTGGAGCATTCGCCACCGCCGATCTCTCCATCATGCACAACTGCGTTATCGGCGACTTCGCCTACGTCCAGGCCGGAGACCTCTCCCGAATCACGGTCGAGCCCGGCCGCGTCTGGATCAAGGCCAACAACCTCTTCGAATTCAATTATATCTACCCGGAAGGCGTGATCGAGCAATACGTCAAGCTGGACGAAAACGGGCACTTGACCGGCAAGTTCGTGGACTATGTGGACGAATACAAGGAAGACTTCGTGCCCATCTACTCCACGGCCCGCCCGGAGACCGACTTCGACGTCCCGGAAACGGCCTATGTTTCCCCATACGCGGTCATCAAGGGCAAATGCGAAGTGGGCGAAAACGCCCTCATCGTGCAGCGCGCGCACATAGAGGACTCCTACATCGGCAAGGGCTCCAACGCCCAGGAGAATTGCTACATCCAGAATTCCATATACAAGGGCAACAACGTCACCGCCCACGGCGGCAAGGTCGTCTGGACCACCGTTGGCGAAAACGTCTTTGTGGGCTTCAACTCCTTTGTTCACGGCCGCCAGGATTGCCCCATAACCATCGGCCGCGACTCCATAGTCATGCCCCACACCATAATTGATGCGGAAGAATGCATAATAATCCCTGACAACTCTGCCGTTTGGGGTTATATCACGTCGCAGGCCGACCTTGAAACACAGTGCATCAACCTGGACGAGTTGGCCAAAGCCTCGAATGTCACCCTTGGCGCCGCCACCTTCACGGGCGACGGCAAGGCTTTTGTCGAGGCGTTCAGACACCGTATCGACCATATTCGCGAAGAAAATGGCGCATATTTCGACGGGTCCGACAAGACCCGCGGACATGCCCAAAAGACAAGGGATGCAGCCTTCAACATCCTTCAGCCTTTCCAATCGGGCCAGGATGCGGGCATGTATCCGACAATGACCATTGGGGACTAGTTCTTGCAAACGAGACAGATCCCGGCAATCCAATCATCAGGAGTATCCGACAATGCCTCAGACACTGACCCAGGCCTTTAGCAAAAACTTCCTCGGAAGCGCGCCCAACTGGTACAAATTGGCCATCGTCGCCTTTTTGATCATCAACCCCATTCTAATGATCACGGCCGGGCCATTCGTCGCTGGATGGGTCCTCATCGCCGAGTTCATCTTCACGCTGGCCATGGCGCTGAAGTGCTACCCGCTGCCCGCGGGCGGCCTGCTGGCCGTGGAAGCAATCGTTCTGGGCATGACCTCACCTGCCACGGTGTATCATGAAGCCCTGAACAACTTCCCGGTCATCCTGCTCCTGATCTTCATGGTTGCGGGCATCTACTTCATGAAGGACTTCCTGCAGTACACCTTCACCCGCATCCTCACCCGCGTGCAGTCCAAGATCATCATTTCGCTGCTCTTCTGTTTCGCGGGCGCGTTCCTGTCCGCATTTCTGGACGCCCTGACCGTCACCGCTGTCATCATCGCCGTGGCATACGGATTCTACAACGTCTACCACAGGTTCGCCTCCGGCAAGAACATGGTCTGCACCCATGACCTCTGCTCCGACGAGACGGTCAAGGAGAGGGATCGTGCCGAGCTGACTGAGTTCCGCGCCTTCTTGCGCAACTTGATGATGCACGGCGCGGTCGGCACCGCACTGGGCGGCGTCTGCACCATCGTGGGCGAGCCTCAGAACCTGCTTATCGGCGCGGAGATGGGCTGGCACTTCATACCCTTCTTCCTCAACGTGGCCCATGTCTCCATGCCCGTTCTGGCGGCCGGCCTGCTGACCTGTGTGATTGTGGAGAAATTCCATCTCTTCGGTTACGGCGCACAACTGCCGGGCAACATTCGTTCCCACCTGCTTGAAACCGCCATCGAAATGGAATCCAAGCGCGGCATCCAGGGCAAGGCCAAGCTCGTGGTCCAGGCCCTGGTCGGAGTCTGGCTTATCGTCGCCCTGGGCCTGCACCTGGCCGAAGTCGGCATCATCGGCCTGTCCGTCATCGTCTTCCTGACCGCCTTCAACGGATTCATCGACGAACACCAGCTCGGACCGGCCTTCGAAGAGGCTCTGCCCTTCACCGCACTGCTCGTGGTCTTCTTCGCCATCGTCGGCGTCATCCACGACCAGCACCTTTTCGACCCGGTCATGCAATTGGTCCTCAGCCTGAACGGCCAGGCCCAGTTGGCCGCCTACTACTCGGCAAACGGCCTGCTCTCCATGATTTCGGACAACGTCTTCGTTGCGACCGTCTACATCTCCGAAACCAAGATGCACTTCACACAGGTCCTGTCCGCCATTCCCGGCGTCACCGACGGCGTGGCCCTGATGAAACAGCTCACCGACCCGCATCTGGTCCGGGCCGACGTCATCGCCACCCTGCCCGCCGACATCCAGGATACGGTCGCCAAAACCATGAACCAGTTCGACCACCTCGCCGTGGCCATCAACACAGGCACCAACATCCCGTCCGTGGCCACCCCCAACGGACAGGCCGCCTTCCTGTTCCTGCTGACCTCGGCGCTGGCCCCGGTCATCAGGCTGTCCTACGGCCGCATGGTCGTCCTGGCACTGCCCTACACCATCACCATGTCCATCACCGGCCTGGCCGCCACCTACTTCATCACCTGGTAGGCCCTCCGGAATAACGACAACACCAAAGGCCCCGCGCATCGCGCGGGGCCTTTTTCTATACCCGCTCCACCGGCAGGAACGAATGCCGAATCCCAAACGGCACTAAACATCATCGAAGCGGCGCGCGACTACCGCCGGTCTAACGATCCGGACAGGGCAAAGGCTCGATTCAACAGACTGCCCTTTGGCAGCTTTCCGATTCATAAAGACCTCCAGCCACACTGCCCCCTCGCCTTACGGGGACACCCTTGCCGTAAAAGGAGGCGAGGAGAACAGCCTGTCCACCGCATTCCAAATCCGAAAAAAAGGACAAAAAAACGCACCCGACAATGCAGATGCGTTTTTTTGTCCTTTTTTCCGGACGCAGTGCAGCGCTCGGGCGGTCGGCCCGGGCCGGTCAAGAGGTTTTCTAGGCGTCCACCTTGGGCGAACTGTCCAGATGCTCCTTGCACAGCCAGACAATGGACTGGCGGTCGGTGTCAAAATGAGGGCTTACCCCGTGCACTGTTCCGCAAACCGCACACATTTGTGCATTTTCGCACTTCGGGTAGCACTCGATGGAGTTCAACATCTGGTTGAAACGGCGAATGATCGGAAACATGGGATGATCCGCATGACGCTTACGATCCTTGCTGTTCAACTTGCCGTTGTCGTTCACCTTGACGGTAATCATTCTGGAACGGTTGATAAACCCTTCCTTCTTGTTCATGACCACCTTGGTGGGCTCTTCCCAGCGGCAGATAATCCGCTTCCGTTCCTGGTCAAAACGCATGGACATGGCATCCTCCTTGGCGTCGGCTTGCTTCCCTCTCAAGCCGCGTTGGTTAGGATTCACCCCTCGTGCATCGGCCTTACGGAATCTCTCCGGTCCAGACATCTTAGATCACGTAATCAACGGCCTTGCGGCCGGAGGCGACCTTCTTCACGAAAGCGACACAGGCCTGGTGTTCCGGGTGATCCTGGTAGTGGTTCAGGGCATCGACATCATCGTGCTCCGAACACAGAATCACATGGCATTCGGGATCGGCGGCCACGATGTTCACGCTGACCTCGATATGCCTGAGTCCCTCGATGCGCCCTTTCAGCGCCTCAAGGATTTCCTTCATCTTCGCGCCGTTCTCGGCGGCCGAATTGCCTTCGGCTTCATCCTTCAACGTCCACATAACGATATGTCTGACCACTTGAACTCTCCTTGAATTTCAACAATTCAGACAAGATAGGCGAAAACGGCTTTAACATAGACACTTGCTTACACAAATCAGGATAAGCACAGTTTTCCGTTTTGTCATCCCAGAGCACATTATAAATCATCCGCTTGACTGTTTTCCCGAGGGATGATGCGACTGTCCCGGGCCGCGACGCCTTGACTTTGGTGGGCGAAGGCCCGACCCTTGCATGTATAGCGGCATCGCGATTATTCGATTCTATTTATGCACGAGAAATGCCAAAAAGAACCACTATGCGAAAAATACTCTGTTTGACCCTGCTCCTGTCCTGCCTCTGCGCCCTGCCCGTCCAGGCGGCGCAAAGCTCGGTCGAGAAGCCCAAGAAAAGCGTGCTTTGCCTGAACTCCTACCACCACGGTTACCAGTGGTCGGACGCAATCATGCGCGGCATCCGCTCGGTCCTGGACAACAGCCATTACAAAATCGATCTGCAAATCGAGTACATGGACGCCAAGCGGTACAACTACGACGACGTGACCCACATGCTCCTGCGGTTGTACAAGGAGAAGTTCAAGCACGAGAAGTTCGACCTCATAATGACCTCGGACAACGACGCCTATTCCTTCGCCATGCAATACCGGGACATCCTCTTTCCCGGCGTCCCCCTTGTGTTCTGCGGGGTCAACTTCCTCCACACCGACGACACTGATTCGGACAACGCCACGGGCGTCATTGAAATCTTCGACCTGTCCAAAACCGTGGACGTGGCCCTCCGCCTGCACCCGGACAAGAAGCGTATCGTTGTGGTCGACGACTCCTCCACGACCGGATCGGCCATCGAACGCCAGGTCAGGAACCAACTCAGCCGCTACAAGAAACCGCTGACCGTCGAATATTGGACCGATATGTCGCTCAAGGACGTCGTGGACAGAGTAGCGGTCCTGCCCCACGATACCTTCCTCTTCTTCATTCCCTATTACCAAGTCATCGACGGCCGGTTTCTGACCGCCGAAGAGGTCATGCAGGTCATCTCGGCCCGATCCCATGTGCCCATCTACACGGCCTGGGAGTTCCTGGCGGGCAACGGCGCCGTGGGCGGCAACATGCTGTCCGGCTACATGCACGGCCGAAAAGCCGCCGCCGTCGCCCTGGAAATCCTGGACGGCAAGGATGCGGACGACATTCCCGTATTCCGGGAGACCACCGGGGAATACATATTCGACTACGCAGTGATGAAGCGGCTCAAGCTGAATATGGATCTGCTGCCGGAGGGCAGCCGCATCATCAACGCGCCCAAGGCGTTCTACGAACTTTCCAAGGAGCTCTTCTGGACCATCATGGTCAGCTTCGTCCTGCTTGTGCTGATCCTCATCTTCCTGACCGTGACCATGCTCGAACGACGCAAGGTCGAACGAAAGATCAAGGATCAGCTCGCCTTCCAGGAGACGATCATGGATACGATCCCGCAATTGGTCACCTGGAAGGACGCCGAGGGGAAATTCCTCGGCACCAACAGATCCTTCTCGGAATTCTTCGGCCTGGAACACGGTTCGGGCATCGTCCACAAGACGACCTACGACGTTATCCCCGATCTGGACTACGCCTCCTGGGCGTCCGGAGCGGACAAATCCGTCATCGGCAAGGGCCAGGCGTTCCGCAAGGAACGGCGGAAACTGGCGGACGCCAAGGGCAACCTCGCCTGGATCGAAGTCACCAAGGTCCCCATCAACGACCGTTCTGGCCAGATCGTGGGCGTCCTCTCCATGGTGGACAACATCACCACCGAACTGAATCTGGAGAAGCAATTGCTGCAATCCCAGAAAATGGAGGCCATCGGCACCCTGGCCAGCGGCATCGCCCACGATTTCAACAACATCCTGACCAGCATCATCAACTCTACCGAGCTGGCCGTGGGCGACCTGGACCCGGAATCCATGACCACGCGAGACCTGGAACGGGTTCTCAAGGCGGCCCGGCGCGGCGGCCGCGTGGTCAAGCAGATACTGGCCTTCAGCCGCCCTTCCACCGAAGGATTCCGGCCTACCGACGTGGGCGGGGTCATCACCGAAGCCCTCGGGCTCCTCGAATCCTCCATGCCCCGCAAGATCGAGGTCCGCTCGCGCATCGCTGAAAACCTGTCCTGCGTCTACGCAGACCCGACCCAGATCCACCAGGTGGTCATGAACCTCTGCACCAACGCCTTCCACGCGCTTCGCCGGGCGGGCGGGGTCATTGAGGTCCGCCTGGACCAGGCCGAACTCTCCCGCGAGGACGCGGACATGCTCGGACTGGCCCCCGGAGAATATGTCCGGCTGGTGGTGGAGGACAACGGTCCGGGCATTCCACAGGACATCGTGGACAAGATATTCGATCCGTTCTTCACCACCAAGGACAAGACCGAGGGCACGGGCCTGGGACTGGCCGTCGTCCACGGCATCGTGCACAGCCACAAGGGGGGCCTTCAGGTCGACCCCCGCGATGGAGGCGGGACGACCTTCTCCATATATCTGCCCAAGGGGGACGAGGACCTGTGCGGCGATGTGGACTTTTCCGGCGAGCCCCGCAACCTCGGCGCGCGCATCCTGTTCGTGGAGGACGACGCCGACCAGCTCCAGACCACGCCGCGCCTTCTCGAAACCATGGGCTACTTCGTAGATGGGCAGGAAAACCCGCTCTCGGCCATGCGGCTGGTCAAGGAGATGCCGGGCGAATTCGACCTGGTCATCACGGACTACGACATGCCCGGCATGAGCGGAACCCAACTGTCCAGACGACTCGCGGATATCGAACCCGACCTGCCCGTGATCCTCATTTCCGGACGAGAGGATGCCGTATCCGCAGCCGCGGACTTGCCGAACATCCGTCTCGTGGTTATCAAACCTTACGACAAGAAGGACCTGTCCAGAGCCATCAACACCGTGTTGAACAACGAAGCGCAAGGGGAATAATGTGGCGGACATCTTGATTATAGACGACGACCTTGAGGTCTGCGAAACCATGGAGAGCCTGATTAGCAGGCTGCCGCACGAATGCGCCTCGGCCCACACCCTGGACTCCGGACTGCGAATGATGCGCAAGAAAGCCTTCGACGTGGTTTTCCTGGATGTACGCCTGCCCGACGGCAACGGCCTCGGCATCCTGCCGGATATCATGGCCCTGCCCGACCCGCCCGAAGTGATAATCCTCACAGGCAAAGGAGATCCCGACGGCGCGGAACTGGCCATCAGGGGCGGCGTCTGGGACTATCTGCTCAAGCCGTCCAGCGTCCGGGAAATATCCCTGACCCTGGGCCGCGCCCTCAAATACCATGAGGAAAAACGGAGCCGCGACGGCGACGGCGATCTGGAGATGAAGGGCGTGGTCGGAGAAAGCTCGATCATCAAGACCAGCTTCAACCTCCTGTCCCAGGCGGCCCGGTCCGAATCCAACGTGCTCATCACAGGTGAAACAGGCACCGGAAAGGAGCTGTTCGCTTCCACCATCCACGCCAACTCCAAGCGCAAGACCGGCAATTTCGTGGTGGTGGACTGCGCGGGGCTCACCGAATCCCTGCTGGAATCCACCCTGTACGGACACCGCAAAGGAGCCTTCACCGGTGCCCAGAACGACCGCATCGGCCTGGTTAAACTGGCCGACGGCGGCACCCTTTTCCTGGACGAGGTGGGCGAAATGCCGCTGTCCATGCAGAAGGCCTTCCTGCGCGTCCTGCAGGAACGGACCTTCCGCCCGGTGGGCGATACCCGTGAGCAGACCAGTGATTTCCGGCTGGTTGCGGCCACCAACCGCGACCTGGACGATATGGTCGAAAAGGGAACGTTCCGTTCCGACCTGCTGTATCGCCTCAAGACGATGCACATCCACCTGCCGCCTCTTCGGGAACGCCCCGAAGACATCAAATCCCTCGCCACCTACCGGGTCAACCAGCTCTGCCGTCAATACTCCATGCCGCTCAAATCCTTCGGATCGGACTTCCATCCGGCCCTGGAAAGCTACGACTGGCCCGGCAACGTGCGTGAGCTGTTCAACATCCTGGAACGGGCCGTGGTCACATCGGGCACCGAAAAGACGCTTTACGCCATGCACCTGCCGCGCGAACTCCGCATTCGGGTGGCCAAGGAACAGATCGAGCGCATGACCAACGCAGCCCCCGAGGAAGAAGCCCGCGCGCCGCGCTACACGGAACCAGTCCGAAAAATCGGACAGGACATCTTCGAAGACATTTTCGAACAGGAACTGCCCACCCTGCGCGATTTCAAAAGCACCGCCGAGAAGGTCTACCTGGGCGAACTTATCCGCCAGTGCGACGGCGACCTGTCCCGCATTCTCGAAGTATCCAAGCTCTCCCGCTCCCACTTTTACGGCCTGCTCAAGAAGTACGGCCTGTCTCTCTAGGAGACGGTATGGCCGACTTCGCCACCTATTGCGACCTCTGCGCCGCCCGGGCGACTGACGACCTGGACCGCGTTTACCACGACACCCGGTACGGCTTCCCGGTTGTGGACGACAACGAACTGTTCGCCTTGCTCATACTGGAGATCAATCAGGCCGGACTGAGTTGGCGGACGATCCTCAACAAGGAGGAGAACTTCCGCAAGGCGTTCGACGGATTCGACATCCCCACCGTGGCCGCCTACGGGGAACCGGACCGGGCAAGGCTCCTGGCCGACGCCGGAATCATCCGCAACCGGCTCAAGATCGACGCCGCCATCCACAACGCCAGGGCCGTGCTGGAACTCCAACGCGAATACGGCTCCTTCAAGGCGTGGCTCGACGCCCATCACCCCCTGGACAAGCAGGAGTGGGTCAAACTCTTCAAGAGCCGCTTCAAATTCGTGGGCGGTGAAATAGTGGGCGAGTTCCTCATGAGTTCGGGCTACCTCAAAGGCGCTCACGCGGAGTCCTGCCCGATACATCGAAAAATCCTGAAAGCCGGACCGCCCTGGGCCGTCATTTAGCAGGGCTGACCACTCCATCTTCCCCGTATCATGGGCTTTTCCTGGCTGTCCGTTTTTTTGGACAGCCCTTTTTTCGTGTTTCTCGAACCAGTTTTGTGGGCGGGAAACCCCGTGGTCCGTGATTTTATCATATCCATATTATTTTTTCCGTCCTATTTTTCAGACTCGACCTCGTGTCCGCCCCCTCCTTCCTCCTCGTCTGTTTTCCTACAAGATGCTGAAAATACGGCTGATTTGCTTTTTCACAAAGTTGGCACGAATGTTGAGTAGTGTAAGTGTCTTCAAAGGAAAGGGTCCGCGCTGCGGACGCCTAAAAATCCGACGACCCCAATTAGGAGAAGAATCTAATGTCCAAGATGAAAACGATGGATGGCAACACCGCCGCCGCCTGGGTGGCCTATGCCATGAGTGAAACCGCCGCCATCTACCCCATCACGCCCTCGTCCACCATGGGCGAGATCGCGGATGAATGGGCGGCACAAGGCCGCAAGAATATTTTCGGGCAGACCGTTGAGGTCCGCCAGCTGCAGTCCGAGGCAGGCGCCGCGGGCGCCGTGCACGGCGGTCTCGCCGGCGGCGCGCTGACCACCACTTTCACCGCCTCCCAGGGCCTGCTGCTGATGATCCCGAACATGTACAAGATCGCCGGTGAACTGCTGCCCTGCGTCTTCCATGTGTCCGCCCGCGCCCTCGCGGCCCACGCCCTGTCCATCTTCGGCGACCACCAGGACGTCATGGCCTGCCGCCAGACCGGCTTCGCCATGCTGGCCTCCGCCTCTGTCCAGGAAGTCATGGACCTCGCCCTGGTCTCCCATCTCGCCACCATCGAGGCCAGCGTGCCTTTCGTCTCCTTCTTCGACGGTTTCCGCACCTCTCACGAGATCCAGAAGATCGAGACCATCGACTACGAAGACATGAAGCCCCTGCTGAACATGGAGAAGGTGGCCGAGTTCCGCAACCGCTCCATGAACCCCGAGCATCCGGACATCCGCGGCACCGCCCAGAACCCGGACATCTACTTCCAGGGCCGCGAAGCCTCCAACAGCTACTACGAAGCCATCCCGGCCATCGTGGAAGAATACATGGACAAGGTTTCCGCCCTCACCGGCCGCAACTACAAGCCCTTCGACTACGTCGGCGCCGCCGATGCGGAACGCGTCGTCATCTCCATGGGCTCCTCCTGCGAGACCATCGAGGAAGTGGTCAACCACATGGTTGAAGACGGCGAAAAGGTCGGCCTCATCAAGGTGCGCCTGTACCGTCCGTTCTCCGCCAAGCATTTCCTGGCCGTGCTGCCCAAATCCGCCAAGTACGTGTCCGTGCTCGACCGCACCAAAGAGCCGGGCGCGCTGGGCGATCCGCTGTACCAGGATGTCAGCACCGTCTTCCTGGAACAGGGCAACGGCCCCGTCGTCACCGCCGGCCGCTACGGCCTGGGCTCCAAGGAGTTCACGCCCGCCATGGCCAAGGCCGTGTTCGACAACATGGCGACCGACGCTCCCAAGTCCCACTTCACCGTGGGTATCGAGGACGACGTCACCAACGCCTCCCTCGTCACGACCGGGACCCTGGACACCACCCCTGAAGGCACCGTCCAGTGCAAGTTCTGGGGTCTCGGTTCTGACGGAACCGTCGGCGCCAACAAGCAGGCCATCAAGATCATCGGTGACAACACCGACATGTACGCGCAGGGCTACTTCGCCTACGACTCCAAGAAGTCCGGCGGCATCACCATCTCCCACCTGCGCTTCGGCCACTCCCCCATCCAGTCCACCTACCTGGTCACTTCGGCCGACTACGTGGCCTGCCACAACCCGAGCTACGTGCACCTGTATGACGTCCTCGACGGCATCAAGGACGGCGGCACCTTCGTGCTGAACTGTTCCTGGACCTCCGACCAGATGGACAAGGAGCTGCCCGCCGCCATGCGCCGCACCATCGCGCAGAAGAACCTCAAGTTCTACACCGTCGACGCTGTCAAGATCGCCGGCGAAGTGGGACTGGGCGGCCGCATCAACATGGTCATGCAGACCGCCTTCTTCAAGCTGGCCGACGTCATTCCCTTCGAACAGGCCGTCAGCCTGCTCAAGGACGGCATCGACAAGGCATACGGCAAGAAGGGCCCGCAGATCGTCGAGATGAACTGCGCCGCCGTCGACAAGGCCGCCGACGCCATCGTCGAGATCGCCATCCCGGCCTCCTGGGCCGACCTGGCCGACGATCCGAAGGCCGACACCGACGAGCCCGATTACGTCAAGAACATCATGCGTCCGGTCCTGGCCCAGAAGGGCGACGACCTGCCGGTTTCCGTGTTCTCCGTGGACGGCACCGTGCCGCTTTCCACCTCCAAGTACGAAAAGCGCGGCGTGGCCATCAAGGTCCCCGAGTGGATCGCCGACAACTGCATCCAGTGCAACCAGTGCGCCTTCGTCTGCCCGCACTCCGCCCTGCGCCCGGTGCTGGTCTCCGACGATGAGATGAAGAACGCTCCGGCCTCCTTCGCCACCGTCGACGCCAAGGGCAAGGACGTCAAGGGCCTGCGTTACCGTATGCAGGTCAACACCATGGACTGCCTGGGTTGCGGCAACTGCGCCGACATCTGCCCGGCCAAGGAAAAGGCGCTGGTCATGAAGCCCATCGCCACCCAGACCGACGCCGAGGTGCCCAACTTCGACTTCACCGAGACGGTCTCCTACAAGAACGCCTTCAAGCGTGACTCCGTCAAGGGCTCCCAGTTCAAGCAGTCGCTCCTGGAATTCTCCGGCGCCTGCGCGGGCTGCGGCGAGACCCCGTACGTCAAGGTGCTGACCCAGCTGTTCGGCGAGCGCATGATTATCGCCAACGCCACCGGCTGCTCCTCCATCTGGGGCGCTTCCGCACCTTCCACCCCCTACTGCACCAACAGCGACGGTTTCGGTCCCGCCTGGGGCAACTCCCTGTTCGAGGACGCGGCCGAGTTCGGCTTCGGTATCGAGATGGGCGTCAGCAACCGCCGCAATACCCTGATCGCCAAGTGCGAAGAGGCCGTCGCCTCCGCTACCGGCGATGTCAAGGCCGCCCTTGAGGGCTGGCTGGCCGCCAAGGACGACGCCGCAGGTTCCGCCGAAGCCGGCGCTACCCTGAAGGCCGCCCTGGAAGGCGCCGACGACGCCCTGCTGAAGGAGATCGCCGCCGGTTCCGACCTGTTCACCAAGAAGTCCGTGTGGATCTTCGGTGGTGACGGCTGGGCCTACGACATCGGTTACGGCGGTGTGGACCACGTCCTCGCTTCCGGCAAGGACGTGAACATCCTGGTGATGGACACCGAGGTGTACTCCAACACCGGCGGACAGGCCTCCAAGGCCACCCCGCTCGGCTCCATCGCCAAGTTCGCCGCCGCGGGCAAGGGCACCGGCAAGAAAGACCTGGGCCGCATGGCCATGACCTACGGCTACGTCTACGTGGCCTCCGTCGCCATGGGCGCGGACAAGCAGCAGATGCTGAAGGCCTTCAAGGAGGCCGAGGCCTACAAGGGACCCTCCCTCGTCATCTGCTACGCCCCGTGCATCAACCAGGGCATCAAGAAGGGCATGGGCAAGACCCAGTTGGAGCAGAAGCTGGCCGTCGCTTCCGGCTACTGGCCGCTGTACCGCTTCAACCCCGAACTCACCGAACAGGGCAAGAATCCGTTCACCCTGGAATCCAAGGCTCCCGACGGAAGCCTCCAGGAATTCCTGTCCGGCGAAAACCGCTACGCCATGCTCGAACGGTTCCACCCGGAACTGTCCAAGGCGTTCCGCGAAAAACTGGAAAAGGACTACGCCGATCGTTACGCCATCCTCACCCACATGGCCGATGCTGACTACAGCAAGGCCGAGATGGAAGAGCCCGCTGCGTGCGAAACCGGTGTGTCGGCCGAAGCTCCGGGTTCCGGCGAACCCTGCGATGACGGCAGATAAGAGTTAGAGGCATGTGCGGGGAGGGGCGTTGCGGAGGCTTCTGCCTAACCCTCCCCGCACATTCATTAAAACGTGAGGCAGCCCCTCACACCCATGGAGGTTTGTTTAATGTCTATTGAAGTGCTCGCATTAGTCGCGCTGCTGCCCATCCTGGTGGCGCTCGTGCTCATGGTCGGTATGCGCTGGCCCGCCACCAAAGCCATGCCCCTGGCGTGGCTCACCGCCGCCGCCGGCGCTGTCCTGGCCTGGAGCCTGCCCGTCGCCTACGTCGCCGCCCTGACCCTGCAAGGGTTCGTGACGGCCATCGGCATCCTTATCATTGTTTTCGGCGCGATCCTGATCCTGCGCACCCTGCAGCATTCCGGCGGTATGGAAACCATCCAGTACGGAATGCAGAATATTACTCCGGACCGGCGCATCCAAGCCATCATCATCGGCTACATGTTCGCCGCGTTCATCGAAGGCGCCGCCGGCTTCGGCACCCCCGCCGCTCTGGCCGCCCCGCTGTTGCTCTCCCTGGGCTTCCCGCCCCTGGCCGCAGCCATCATCTGTCTGGTTTTCAACTCCTTCCCGGTCACCTTCGGCGCCGTCGGCACCCCCGTCGTCCTGGGTCTCAAGTTCCTGACCCCCGGAGTCGAAGCCGCTGTCCAGGCCGGAGCCCCCGGCGTGAACTTCGCCAACATGGGCGACTTCATCATGCTGGTCGGCCAGTGGGCTACCGTCATGAACATCGGCATGATCTTCATCCTGCCCATTTTCATGCTCGGTTTCATCACCCGCTTCTTCGGTCCCGAGCGTAGCTGGAAGCCCGGCTTTGCCGCCTGGAAGTTCTGCATCTTCGCCGCCGTGGCCTTCACCGTCCCCTACCTGGTCTTCGCCTGGAACGTCGGTCCCGAGTTCCCGTCCCTGATCGGTGGTCTGGTTGGCCTCGGCATCATCATCATCGGCGCCAAGAAGGGCTTCTGCATGCCCAAGACCTCCTGGAACTTCGGCGACCCGTCCAAGTGGGAAGCTGACTGGACCGGCTCCGTGTCCGCCGATGCCTCCGAATTCAAGGCTCACATGAGCCAGTTCAAGGCATGGCTGCCTTACATCCTCATCGGCCTCATCCTGGTCGTGACCCGCATCCCCGAGCTCGGCCTCAAGTCCATGCTCGCCGGTCAGGCCATCAAGTTCACCAACATCCTCGGCTTCGAGAGCGTCAGCGCCTCCATCGCCTACCTGTATCTGCCCGGCACCATTCCGTTCACCCTGGTCGCCCTGTTGACCGTGTTCATCCACGGGATGCCCGGCGCCAAGGTCAAGCTCGCCTGGTCCCAGGCCATCGCGACCATGAAGAACCCGACCATCGCCCTGTTCGCGGCGGTCGCCCTGGTCTCCATCTTCCGCGGTTCCGGCATCACCGACGCGGCCCTGAACCCGAACAACTACCCGTCCATGCCCCTGGCGCTGGCCAAGGCCGTTGCCGCCATCACCGGCGACGCCTGGCCCATGTTCGCCTCCTTCGTGGGCGGTCTCGGTGCATTCATCACCGGCTCCAACACCGTGTCCGACCTGCTCTTCGCCGAATTCCAGTGGGGCGTCGCCTCGCAGCTTGAGCTGCCCCGCCAGATCATCGTGGCCGCACAGGCCGTCGGTGGCGGCATGGGCAACATGGTCTGCATCCACAACATCGTGGCTGTCTGCGCCGTTGTCGGCCTGTCCGGCATGGAGGGCGCTATCCTGAAGTGCACCGTATGGCCCTTCCTGCTGTACGGCATCGTTGTGGGCATCGTCGCGTCGCTCATGAGCTTCGTGTTCCTGCCCGGCCTGTTCTAAAACAAATGGAATACAGGGAGAGGCGGACATTCCGTCCGCCTCTCCCCAACGACCCAAAAGTGTCATCCTGGCCCAACCAAAACGCAACCACCCCCGGGCAGAGTACCGGGGATAAGCATTTTTCTTAGGAGTCGATCATGACCAAAGAAGCCATCATTAAAGAATTTGAAAATATAGCCGGTGCCGAAAACGTTATGACCGGCGAGACCGACCGCCACGCCTATTCCTATGACGCCGCGGTTCTGGATTCCGTCATGCCCGCCCTGGTGGTCCGCCCCCAGACCAGCGAGGCCCTTGGCGCCATCACCAAGCTGTGCAACGACAACGGCCTGCCCCTGACCGTTCGCGGCGCGGGCACCAACCTGTCCGGCGGCACCATCCCCCACCCGGGCGGCGTGGTCGTCCTGACCAACGGCCTGAACCGCATCCTCGAAATCAACGAGGAAGACATGTACGCCGTGGTCGAGCCGGGCGTTGTCACCGCCCAGTTCGCCGCCGAAGTGGCCAAGCGCGGCCTGTTCTATCCGCCGGATCCGGGCTCCCAGGCCGTTTCCACCCTGGGCGGCAACGTCGCCGAGAACGCCGGTGGCCTGCGCGGCCTGAAGTACGGCGTGACCAAGGACTACGTCATGGGCATGGACTTCTGGGACGTCAACGGCGAACTGGTCAAGTCCGGCTCCCGCACCGTCAAGTGCGTCACCGGCTACAACCTGGCCGGTCTGATGGTCGCCTCCGAAGGCACCCTGGGCGTGTTTGACAAGATCATCCTCAAGCTCGTGCCTCCGGCGCAGGCTGCCAAGTCCATGATGGCCGTGTTCCCGTCCATGAAGGCCGCCTCCGAGACCGTGGCCTCCATCATCGCCAACAAGATCGTCCCGGCCACCCTCGAAATGATGGACAACTTCACCATCCGCACGGTCGAGAACTTCCGTGGCGCTGGCCTGCCCATCGACGCGGCCGCCCTGCTGCTGATCGAAGTGGACGGCCACCCCGCCCAGGTCGAAGACGAAGCCGCCGTGGTCGAGCGCATCTGCAAGGAAAACGGCGCCACCGAGCTGAAGGTCGCCAAGGACGCCGCCGAGCGCGACGCCGTCTGGCAGGCCCGCCGCGACGCCCTGCCCGCCCTGGCCAAGCTCAAGCCCACCTGCGTGCTTGAGGACGCCACCGTGCCGCGCTCCAAGATTCCGGCCATGATCGAGGCTCTGGAAGAAATCGCCAAGAAGCTCGACCTGACCATCGGCACCTTCGGCCACGCCGGCGACGGCAACCTGCACCCCACCATCCTGACCGACAAGCGCGACAAGGCCGAGTGGGAACGTGTGGAAAAGGGTATCGACATGATCTTCGACAAGGCGCTGTCCATGGGCGGCACCCTGTCCGGCGAACACGGCATCGGTCTGGCCAAGTCCAAGTACATGGCTCAGGAGACCTCCAAGGCGACCCTGGCCTACGCCCGCCGCATGAAGTCCGTCCTCGACCCGAAGGGCATCCTCAACCCCGATAAGATCATCGGCGCCGAATAGGTGACTAAAATGGCCGATATCCATAAACTCGCACAAATGTTCAAGGAACTGGACGATCAGCTGGTCGGCTGCATGCGTTGCGGCATGTGCCAGGCTGTTTGTCCCATCTTCAAGCTCAGCGGGAAGGAAACCGACGTCACCCGCGGCAAGCTCGCCCTGCTCGACGGCCTGGCCTCCGAGATGCTGACCGACCCGGAAGGCGTCAACGAGAAGCTGAACCGCTGCCTGCTCTGCGGAACCTGCCAAGCAAACTGCCCGTCCGGCGTGTCCGTCATGGACATCTTCCTCAAGGCCCGCGCGATCATGACCGGCTACTTCGGTCTGTCCCCGGCCAAGAAGGCCATCTTCCGCGGCCTGCTGAAGAACCCCAAGCTGTTCAACGCCCTGACCGAAATGGGCGCCAAGTTCCAGGGTGTCTTCACCAAGAAGGTGGACGACATGCTCGGCTCCTCCTGCGCCCGGTTCAATGCGCCCGTCATCGGCGACCGCCACTTCAAGACCCTGGCGAGCAAGCCCTTCCGCAAGATCGTCCCCGAGCTGGACACCCCCGCGGGTTCCTCCGGACTCCGGGTGGCCTTCTACGTGGGCTGCGTGTTCGACAAGATCTACCCGCAGGTGGCCGAAGCCATCCTCAAGGTGCTCAAGCACCACGGAGTGGGCGTATTCATGCCCGCAGGACAGGCCTGCTGCGGCATCCCGGCCCTGTCCAGCGGCGACACCGACACCTTCGACTCCCTCGTGGGAATCAACGTGGACCAATTCAGGAAAGGCGAGTTCGACTACCTGGTCACCGGCTGCGCATCCTGTACCTCCACCATCAAGGAATTGTGGCCCCACATGTACAAGGGCGACACTTCCCGGACCTACGACATCGGGGTTATGGCACGGAAAACGATGGACATCAGCCAGTTCCTTGTGGATATTCTTAAGGTCGAGCCCAAGGAACTCACCGGCGGTCAGAGCGTCACCTACCATGATCCCTGCCACCTGAAGAACTCCATGGGCATCACCGCCCAGCCCCGTGCCATCATCAAGGCGGCCGGGTGCGACCTCAAGGAAATGACCGACGCAGGCACCTGCTGTGGCTGCGGCGGAAGCTTCAATATCGCCCACTACGAGCTGTCCAAGGAAATCGGCAGCCGCAAGGCGGACAACATCATAGCGTCCAAAGCCAAGGTGGCTGCCACCAGCTGCCCGGCGTGCATGCTCCAAATCACGGACATGCTCTCGCAGAAAGGAGCCGACATGAGCGTCAAGCATGTCATTGAGCTCTATGCCGACTCCCTATAACGGATAAACAACGGCAAAAAACAAGGAAAAGCACCATGTCCAAGAACCTGTACGTGAGCGCCACCGAAGAACGCAGCGGCAAGTCCGCCGTGGTTCTCGGCGTCATGCAGATGCTCACGAGGGAACTCCACAATGTCGCCATCTTCCGGCCCATCATCAATGATCCGGGGGAAGGGAAAATGGACCACGACATCGCTCTGATGATCGATCACTTCAAGCTGTCCATTCCCTACGAAGACACTTACGCCTACACCCTCAAGCAGACCCGCGAGCTCATCAACTCCGGCCAGCACGCCCTTGTGCTCGAGAACATTCTCAACAAGTACAAGACGCTGGAAGAGCAGTATGACTTCGTGCTCTGCGAGGGAACCGACTTCAAGGGCAAGGACCCCGCCTTTGAATTCGACCTCAACGCGGACATCGCCGCCAACATCGGCGCGCCCATGCTGGTTGTGACGTCCGGCCGCGAAAAGGCACCGGAGGAAGTGGTCAACATCACCCAGACCACCTTGGACACCCTGGCCGAAAAGGGCGTGGACTCCCTGGCCTGCGTGGTCAACCGTGCACCCGAGGGCATGACCGACGAAATGGTCAGCCATATCGAGCGCAAGGGTGGCCAGGAGCCCATGCCCGTTTATGTCATCCCCGAGGACGAGGCGCTCGGCAAGCCGTCCATCAACGACGTGCGCCGCTGGCTTGATGCCGATGTCCTCTACGGACACTCCGGCCTCCAGGCCCTGGTGGACAACTACCTGGTCGCCGCCATGCAGATCGGCAACTTCCTGGAATACATCCAGCCGGGCAGCCTCATCATTACCCCGGGCGATCGCTCCGACATCATCCTGTCCAGCCTCGCCTCGCGCTTGTCCAGCTCCTACCCTGACATCTCGGGCATCGTGCTCACCGGTGGCCTTGACGTGTCCGTCAACGTGCACAAGCTCATCGAGGGATGGACGGGCGTTCCGGTTCCGGTGCTGTCCGCCAAGGGCCACACCTACCAGACCGTGCAAGAGTTGAACTCCCTCTACGGCCGCATCGAGGCCAACGACTACCAGCGCATCGCCACCGCGCTCGGCGGATTCGCCCAGCACGTCAACGTCAGCGAACTGCGCGACCGCGTGGTCGAGAAGCGGTCCACCAAGGTCACGCCCAAGATGTTCGAATACTCCCTGCTGGACAAGGCGTCCCGCAAGCCGCAGCGGATCGTCCTGCCCGAGGGCATCGAGGAGCGCATCCTGCGTGCCGCCGATATCATCCTGCGGCGCGGCGCTGCCGAGATCATCCTGCTGGGTGACGAAAAGACCATCCAGGACAACGCTTCCAAGTTCGGCCTGGACATCTCCGGCGCTGAGATCATTGATCCGGCAAACTCCGATCTGCTCGATCCGTTCGCCGAGGAGTATCTCGAACTGCGCAAGCACAAGGGCCTGATCGCCGAGATGGCTTGGGACCGCATGACCGATCCCACCTACTTCGGCACCATGATGGTGCACAAGGGCTTTGCCGACGGCATGGTCTCCGGCTCCATCAACACCACGGCCCACACCATTCGGCCCGCCTTCGAGTTCGTCAAGACCAAGCCGGGCTGCTCCATTGTTTCCAGCGTCTTCCTCATGTGCCTCAAGGACCGGGTTCTGGTCTACGGCGACTGCGCCGTGAACCCCAACCCCAATGCCGCACAGTTGGCCGAGATCGCCCTGGGTTCCGCCGAGACCGCAAGGATCTTCGGCATTGAACCGCGCGTGGCCATGCTCAGCTACTCCACCGGCTCCTCCGGCAAGGGTGAAGACGTGGAGAAGGTCATCGAAGCCACCAAGATCGCCCGTGAGCGCCTCGCCGAGCGCGGCCTCGACATCCCCGTGGCCGGACCGATCCAGTACGACGCAGCCGTCGATCCCGACGTCGCCCGCGTGAAAATGCCCGACTCCGATGTGGCCGGAAAGGCCACGGTGTTCATCTTCCCCGACCTGAACACCGGCAACAACACGTATAAGGCAGTGCAACGAGCCGCCAACGCAGTGGCCATCGGTCCTGTTCTTCAGGGCCTGAACAAGCCGGTCAACGACCTCTCGCGCGGCTGCACCGTTCCCGATATTGTCAACACAGTCGCCATCACGGCCATCCAGGCCCAGGCTGAAAAAGGTGAATAGATGAAAGTTCTCGTTATCAACTCCGGCAGCTCCTCCATCAAGTACCAGCTCATCGACATGACTGATGAATCCGTCATGGTCTCCGGTCTGGTGGAACGCATCGGCGAGGAGCAGGGAGTTCTGACAAGCAAGACCTTCCCGGGCACCGACCGGGAGGTCAAGACCAAGCTTGAACAGCCCATCCCCACTCACGGTGAGGGCCTCCAGCTGTCCATCGACCTGATCTGCACCGGCGAGAACGCCGTCTGCACCATGGATGAAATCGACGTCGTCGGCCACCGCGTGGTGGCCGGCGGCGAGAAGTTCAACCACCCGGTGATAATCACCGAGGACATGTGGCCCGACCTGACCGAGACCGAACGGCTGGCCCCCCTGCACAACCCCGCCAACCTGGGCGGGGCCAAGGACGCCACCAAGCTGTTCCCCAACGTCCCGCAGGTGCTGGTCTTCGACACGGCCTTCCACCAGACCATGCCGCCTCACGCATACATGTATGCCCTGCCTTACGAGTACTACGAAGAGGATCACATCCGCCGCTACGGTGCGCATGGAACCTCCCACAAGTACGTGGCCAACGAATGCGCGAACCTGATGGACAAGAAGGTCGAGGATATGAACCTCATCACCATTCACATGGGCAACGGCGCATCCATTTCCGCCGTCAAGAACGGCCTGTGCGTCGACACTTCCATGGGCCTGACCCCGCTGGAAGGCCTGGTGATGGGAACCCGCTCCGGCGATGTGGACCCCGCCGTCCACAACTACCTGGCCGTGAACCGAGGCCTGGACATCGCCGCCATCGACAACATCCTGCATAAGGAATCCGGCCTCAAGGGACTGTGCGGCATGAACGACATGCGCGACATCCACGCCGCCATCGAAAAGGGCGACGAACGCGCTCAGCTCGCTCTGGACGTGCAGACCTACCGGACCCGCAAATACATCGGCTCCTACATGGCGGTCCTCGGCAGCGTTGACGCCATCGTCTTCACCGCCGGTATCGGCGAGAACGACGACATCGTCCGCGCCGAGACCTTCAAGGGACTGGAGCCTTTCGGCATGAAGATCGATGCCGAAATCAACGCCACCCGTTCCAAGGAAGCCCGCAAGATCAGCACCGAAGACAGTGCCGTTGCGATCTGGGTCATTCCGACGAACGAGGAACTCGCCATTGCCCGCGAGGCCATGATGCTCGCCAAATAAAACGACCCGTTGTGGCGGTCCCATGGGGCCGGGGTCATAACAATACATGGAGGTAGGTACGATGCCTTCCAAGGAAGATTTGTACCAGAAGTTCGTTGAGAAGGCGGAGCTCGTCTCCGCCAAGGTGACAAGCATCGCCAACGAAGACGATGCCCTGAAATATGTCATCAACCTGTGTGACAAGAAGGAAGCCTGCCAGCTCATGATAAGCGGCTGCGAGGCCGACCTTTCCGACAAGGCCGAAGCTCTGTGCGACGCCAAGCAGAAAAAGGTCATCGCCGCGCCGGGCCTCAATGAGGACCTGTACAAGAAGCTGGCCGCCCAGTCCAAGAAAGCCGGGTTCGAGTGCATCTCCGAGGGAATGCGCGACCACCTGGCCGGTGTGGACATCGGGTTCACCTACGCCGAGTACGGCATTGCCGACACCGGCACGCTGATGCTCGACTGTCCCAGCGAGGAAATGCGTCTGGCCACCATGGTCAGCGAATTCCACGTTTGCGTGCTGCCCAAGTCCAAGATCAAGGCCAACACCTACGCGGTGGAAAAGATGATGCTGACAAGGATGAAGAAGACGCCGGACTACCTGGCCTTCATCACCGGCCCGAGCCGTACCGCCGATATCGAGCGCGTCCTGGCCCTGGGCGTTCACGGCCCCCTTGAATTGCACATCCTGATCCTGGAGGACTAGTCATGCAGAAAGCAAAAGACCTCAAAGAATACCGCGAGGAATTGCGCGAGACGCTCGGAAACGACTTCCTGCGCACAACTCTCGACAACTTCGCCATCGCCTACCGCGCCGGCCGAGCCAACGCGTTCAAGGATATGGACGTCCGAGGAATCATCAAGGAAATTGCCGATTCCAAGGACGAAGCCGCCCGCAACGCCGATGCCCTGTATCGGGAGTTCAAGGAGAACGCCGAGGCCGCCGGTATCCATGTACACTTCGCCAAAGACGGCGATGAAGCCAACCGCATCATCGCCAAAATCGCCAAGGACGCGGACTGCAAGAAGATCGTCAAGTCCAAGTCCATGACCGCCGAGGAAACCCTCCTCAACCACGACCTGGAAGACGCCGGTCTCGAAGTGACCGAGACCGACCTGGGCGAGTGGATCATCCAGCTGCGCCATGAGGGCCCGTCCCACATGGTCATGCCCGCCATCCACCTGTCCCGCTTCCAGGTTGGCGACCTCTTCACCGAGGTCACCGGAAAGCAGCAGGACTCCGAAATCGAAAAGCTGGTCAAGGTGGCCCGCCGCGAGCTTCGGCAGAAGTACGTCGAAGCCGACATGGGCATCACCGGCGCCAACTTCGCCATCGCCGAGACCGGCTCCATCGGTCTGGTCACCAACGAGGGCAACGCCCGTCTGGTGTCCACTCTGCCCCGGGTTCACGTCGCGCTGATGGGCATCGACAAGCTCCTGCCCAACCTGCATGACGCCCTGCGCATCCTCAAGGTGCTGCCGCGCAACGCCACCGGCCAGGCAATCACGTCCTACGTGACCTGGATCACCGGCAACAACGAGTGTCTGGCTGCCGAGGACGGCAAAAAGGAAATCCACTACGTGGTGCTGGACAACGGCCGGAGCGAGCTCATCAAGGACCCGCTCTTCTCCCAGGTCAACCGCTGCGTGCGCTGCGGCGCCTGCGCCAACGTCTGCCCGGTCTACCGCCTGGTGGGCGGCCACAAGATGGGTCACATCTACATCGGCGCCATCGGCCTGATCCTGACCTACTTCTTCCACGGCAAGGACAAGGCCAAGAACCTGGTTCAGAACTGCATCAACTGCGAAGCGTGCAAGGACGTCTGCGCGGGCGGCATCGACCTTCCGCGTCTCATCAAGGAAATCCACGCGCGCATCCAGGACGAGGACGGCCATCCGCTGCCCAGCTTCCTGCTCGGCAAGGTGCTGAAGAACCGCAAGCTCTTCCACACCCTGCTGCGCACCGCCAAGTGGGGCCAGAAGCCCGTGGCCGAGAAGGACGGTTTCATCCGCCATCTGCCCATGATCTTCTCCAAGGAGCACGGCTTCCGCGCCCTGCCGACCATCGCCGAGACCCCGTTCCGCGACTGGTGGAAGGAGAAGCGTCCCAGGGTTGCGACTCCCAAGTACCGCGTCGCCCTGTTCTCGGGCTGCGTACAGGACTTCGTCTACCCCGAGCAGATGCAGGCGGCCGTCGACGTCTTCGCGGCCAATGATGTCGCCATGGAGTTCCCCGAGGAACAGTCCTGCTGCGGCCTGCCGGTGCAGATGATGGGCGAGACCAAGGCGTCCCGCGACGTGGCCGTGCAGAACCTGCGCGCCTTCGACCCCGAGGCCTACGACTACATCGTGACCCTGTGCGCTTCCTGTGCCGCGCATCTCAAACACAACTACCCCAAACTGGTCATGGACAAGCCCGCCCTGAAGCTCAGGGCCGACGCGTTCGCGGCCAAGATCATCGACTACTCCTCCTTCGTCAACGACGTGCTCAAGGTGGATGCCAAGGACTTCACGCAGACCAACGAAAAGGCCACTTACCACGCGCCTTGCCACCTCTGCCGAGGCCTGGATGTCCACGACGCGCCGCGCCAGCTCATCGAGAAGAGCGGCATGGAATACGTTGAATGCGCGGAGGAAGAGGTCTGCTGCGGTTTCGGCGGCACCTTCTCCATGAAGTTCCCCGAACTCTCGGCCGAGCTGCTCAAGAAGAAGCTCGACAATGTCGAGGCCACCGGTGCGGACACCCTGCTGACCGACTGCCCCGGCTGCATCATGCAGTTGCGCGGCGGCCTCAAGCGGCGGGGCTCCCGAGTCCAGGTGAAACACGTGGCAGAGGTCATGTCCAAGAACAAGAAGTAGTAATCGGCTATGCCAATACATTTGAGGCTATCCGAAGGTAAGGACCGCAATCCGTAGAAGCATCCACACCCTGCTTCCTCCTGAACGAACCGGCCTCAAACGGGTTCCCCGTTCACTCCATGAACGGGGAACCTTCTCATTTCAACGCCTGTCCACCGGATACAAATCATGCCCAACAACATTCCTTTTCGATTCAAGCTCGCGGCGGGCCTGTACGCTGCCACGCTATCCCTTTCGGCCCTCGCGGCGGCAGCCGGCTATTTCTTCTTCGGCTCGCCCGGATCGAGCGTCACTTTTGCGGCGGCCCTTATCGCGGTCTTCGCCGTCCTCGGAGCGGCTGTGTTCACGCTGCTGCACCGCGCACTGGTCCGCCCTGCCACGGCGGTCTCGAAGTTCACTGGACACCTGCTTGATGAGGAATACGCCAAGGCCGACGCCAACGCCCTGGCGGCCGGTGCTCCGGGGATTGGAGAGATGGTCGGCGAGCTGGCCACGCGCTACAAGGAACGCCTCGGTTTCGCCCGCTCCATCCTGCACGGGCTGCCCATACCATGCTGTATCGTGGACACAGGACAACGGATTACCTACCTGAACCGGGAATGCCTGGACATGCTCGGCTCCAGCGAAAACCCCGAAACCTATCACGGCAGGATGATCTCACAGATATTCTACAAGGACGACCGCCGATCCAAGATCGCGGACTGCATGGCCGACGACTCCAGGGAAATGAATGTGGAGGGCGTCTTCAAGCACGCCGACGGCAGCGACATCAACGTGCTCATCAACCTCTTTCCCCTGCACGACGTGGAGAACAGGGTTATCGGCGGCTGCTGCCTGTACCTGAACACCACCAAGACCAAACTGCACGAACGGGAAATACTCGACCAGAACCAACGCATTTCCACTGCCGCGAACGAGGCCACCGGCATCTCCGGCGAGCTGGCCGAAGCATCGGCCCGCCTGGAGGACATGGTCGAAAAGGCCAGACAGGGGTCCCGCGAGCAGACCGACCGCACCACTGAAACCGCCGCCGCCATGGAGGAAATGAACGCCGCCGTGCTGGAAGTGGCCCGATTCGCCCAGCAGGCGGCCACCGATGCCCGCACCGCCAGCGACCAGGCCCGCGCGGGCAAGGACGTTGTCGGCGAGGTCATCGTGGCCATCGACGAAGTTTCGCAGCACGCTTCCGGGCTCAAGCAATCCATGGAGCAACTGGACCAGCGGGCCGAGGAAATCGGCGTGGTCCTGGGCGTCATCGAGGACATTGCCGACCAGACCAATCTGCTGGCGCTTAACGCGGCCATCGAGGCGGCACGCGCGGGCGATGCCGGACGCGGCTTCGCCGTTGTCGCCGACGAGGTCCGCAAACTGGCCGAAAAGACCATGAACGCCACCAGCGAGGTGCACTCGGCGGTCAAGGGCATTCAGGAAGTGGCCCGGCAGAACGTGCGCGCCACCCAGACCGCAGTGGACTCGGTCACCCGAAGCACGGACCTCGCGGGCCGCTCTGGCGAAGCCCTGGCCTCCATTCTGTCCACGACCCAGGACACGTCCGACCAGGTCCACTCCATCGCGGCTGCGGCCGAACAGCAATCCTCGGCCAGCGAGCAGATTAGCGCCGCCACCTCGGACGTAACCAGGGTTTGCGGCGAGACCGACGAACTCATGGTGGAGGCATCCAAGGCCATTGATCGCGTGGCCGAACTGGCCCGCCACCTGAACGACGTGGTCGGCAGGATGAAATAACGCGTCACCGTGCCGCACAAAAAAGCCCCCCCGACTCGATGTCGGGGGGGCTTTTTTCTCAAAAACAGCCTCGCAGCTATTTTACGGCGTCCTTCAGGACCTTGCCAGGCTTGAACTGGGCGACCTTGCAGGCCGGGATGTTCAGGGCGGCGCCGGTGCGCGGGTTGCGGCCGGTGCGGGCCTGGCGCTCGCTCACGCTGAAAGTACCGAAACCGGTCAGGGTCAGCTTGTTGCCTGCGGCCAGCTCCTCCTGGATGGTATCCAGGATAGCGTTCATGGAAGCCTCGGCCTGGGCTTTGGAAGTGCCGATCTTTTCAGCGATTTTCGCTACGAGTTCAGCTTTGGTCATAAAAAACTCCTATAGTGGTTTATGGATACTATCTACATATGACACGTAAATAAGTGGTAGTGTCATACACTCTCGCCTTGTGAATGGGAAGCGCAAAAAGCCACGTCCCACGCAGAGTTCATACACAAAACCGGGATGCTATGCCACCACTTCGGGTGAATTTCAACTGATAATGTAGCAGGTCGGAAACTCCCTTTTGAGGGCTTCCATGACACGTTCCGCCTGGTCCCTCGTCTTGAAGCTTCCGGCCTGGACGATATGCAGCATCTGGCCGTCCCGATCGACCACGGTAATGTTGGCGCCGCTGTACCCGGAGGCAAGCAACTGCCTGTGCACCCGCAGGGCGTTGTCCCTCACGGCAAAGGCTCCGACGCGCACGTGATAGAGCCTTCCGGGCGTATCCTTGAGCCGCGTGGGGACGACCTCCGTAGTCAAGGAGGTAACCCGAACCTTGGCCACGCCGCGCTCCACCGTGCCGAGCTTCCTGGCCGCCCCGTAGGACAGGTCGAGAATGCGCTCGTTCACGAACGGCCCGCGATCGTTGATGGTCAGGACCACGGTGCGGTCGTTCTCCAGATTGGTAACCCGCACGCGCGTGCCCAGCGGAAGCGTCTTGTGCGCCGCGGACACGCCGTACATGTTGTAGGTCTGCCCGTTGGCCGTCTTCCTGCCGTGGAAATCCGCACCATACCATGAAGCCAGACCAATTTCGTCGTATCCCGATGCGGACTGCAAGGGATAGTAGGTCTTGCCCAGGACGGTGTAGGGCCGAGTCTTGGGATCAAACCGCACGCCGCCATCCCCGGAGGCCGGCGGCGTCGACGGAACATGTTTCGGGCCGCATCCGGCCAAGGCTAGCAAAACCGATATGGCGAACAGGGCCGCGAGGTGTCGCATTCTTCCTCCGAGTGTCCTGTGTCCGGGGAACGGGTGACTGTCTCGATTTTTTCTAGAAAACCGTAGAGGAAGTGGGAGCAAAAAGCAATGCCCAGCCCCGTATTGTCACGAACCACGGGCCTTGGAAGCGAATCGGCCCATCAAGGACGATGCACGTAACGCGGCTTGACCATGTTCTCGGGTTTGAGAATGTCGTCCAGCTCCTCGCGGCTGAGGTATCCCTTTTCCAGCACGATCTCATACACGGAACCGCCCGTCTTCATGGCCTCCTTGGCGATCTCGGCTGACTTTTCGTATCCGATGAACGGATTCAGCGCCGTAACCAGGCCGATGGAGTGCTCGACCATCTCGCGGCACCGCTCCCGGTTGGCCGTGATGCCCGACACGCATTTATCGGCGAGAGTCAGGCAGGCTCGGCGGAGCATGTTGATGGACTGGAACAGGGAAAAGCCGATGACCGGCTCCATGACGTTGAGTTCGAGTTGCCCGGCCTCGCAGGCCAGCGTCACGGTCATGTCGTGGCCAATGACGGTGAAGGCCACCTGGTTGACCACCTCGGGAATGACCGGATTGACCTTGCCCGGCATGATTGAGGAGCCGGGCTGCATGGGCGGCAGGTTGATCTCGTTCAAACCGCAGCGCGGACCGCTGGAGAGCAGCCGGAGGTCATTGCATATCTTGGACAGCTTCACGGCGGCGCGTTTGAGCACGCCCGACAGTTGGACATACACGCCGGTGTCCTGGGTCGCCTCCACCAGGTCCGGAGAGGAAACAAGCTGCAACGTGGTGTGCTGGATGAGCTTTTCCGTAACCGTGCGGGCATAGTCCGGATGGGAGTTGAGCCCGGTGCCGATGGCCGTGGCCCCCATGTTGATCTCGTGGACCAGAGCCTGGGCCTCGTTCAGCCGCTGCATGTCCTCGCCGATCATGACGGACCAGGCCGAGAACTCCTGGCCCAGGGTCATGGGCACGGCGTCCTGTAGCTGGGTGCGGCCCATCTTGAGGACGTCGGCGAACTCCCCGCCCTTGCGCCGGAACGCATTGCGCAGGTAATCCATGGCTTCGATCAGCTCGCGGATGTCCAGAATCAATGCGATGTTCAGGGCAGACGGGTACACGTCGTTGGTCGACTGGGACATGTTCACGTGATTCAAGGGATGCAGGTGCTCATAGTCCCCCTTGGTGTATCCCAGAAGCTCCAGGGCGCGGTTGCAGACGACCTCGTTGGCGTTCATGTTGGCCGAAGTTCCGGCCCCGCCCTGCACCACGTCCACCACGAATTGATCGTGCAGCTTGCCGTCCAGGATTTCCTCGCACGCCCGGGAGATGGCCCGGCTCTTGTCCTCTTCCAAGAGCCCTAGGGATGCGTTGGCCTCGGCCGCGGCCATCTTGACGTAGGCCAGGGCATTGATAAGCCGGGGGTAATGGGACATGGTGATGCCGGATATATGGAAATTGTCCAGCGCCCGCCGGGTCTGAACGCCGTAGTAGGCGTCCGCCGGGACGGCCACTTCGCCAAGGCTGTCGTGTTCCAGTCGCAGTTGGGTCATGAGGATTCTCCGTTATTGATGGCGTCGCGCGGGCCGTTGCCCCGCGTTCGGCTGATTTGCATGACGATCTCCCTTGTCCGTGCCGCCGGGAACTTCCTCCAAAAAGGCTTGCCACAAGCGGAAATAACCGCAAAGTTCATGCGAAATGCGGCGACCAAAGCAAAAAATCGCTGCCCCGTTCCCTGCCGAAAGTAGAATCCCTCCGGCACAAGATGAACGATGCTTGGAACTTACTCTATACGAACCGGGCCGGATTTCAACAGGCTTTCTTAGGCCGACGCCAAATCTCCACTTGCCAGCCGAACAGCTTTCGGTTAACCGCTTCCCTGCGCATTTGCGCCTATTACATATTATTGGAGAGACCATGAGCAACAAAATAAACAACAACGGACTTCGCAATATCGCCATCATAGCCCACGTCGATCACGGCAAGACCACGCTGGTGGACGCCATGTTCAAACAATCCGGGCTCTTCCGCGAGGGCCAGGATGTCAACGACCGCATCATGGACTCCATGGACCTGGAGCGGGAACGCGGCATCACCATCGCCGCCAAGAACTGCTCCGTCTCCTGGAAAGGCACCAAGATCAACATCATCGACACCCCCGGTCACGCCGACTTCGGCGGTGAGGTGGAACGCTCCCTGTCCATGGCGGACGGCGCCATCCTTCTGGTCGACGCCTCTGAAGGACCGCTGCCCCAGACCCGGTTCGTGCTCAAGAAGGCCCTTGAACAGGACCTCACCCTGATGGTTGTCATCAACAAGGTTGACCGCCAGGATGCCCGTCCGGACGAAGTCCTCAACGAAATTTACGACCTGTTCATCGACCTCGACGCCAGCGAGGAGCAGCTTGATTTCCCCCTGCTCTACGCCATCGGCCGCGACGGCATCGCCATGGAATCCCCGGACGAACGAGGCGAGAACCTGCACATCCTCCTCGACATGATCGTGGAGCACGTTCCCGGCCCGCGGCACGACCCCGATGAGCCCTTCCAGATGCTCGTCTCCGACCTGTCCTACTCCGACTACCTGGGACGCCTGGCCATCGGCAAGGTCCATCACGGGCAGGCCAAGTCCAATGACCAGCTCCTCTGCCTCGCCGACGGCGGACGCACCGTTCCGCTCAAGGTGACCAAGCTTCAAACCTACGACGGCCTCCAGGTCGTCCCCACCGAGACTTGCGACCCCGGCGACATCGTCGTTGTGGCGGGCATCGAGGATGTGCACATCGGCGACACGATCTGCACCAAGGAAGATCCCAAGGCCCTGCCCCGCATCACCGTGGACGAGCCCACCGTTGCCATGCGCTTCGGCATCAACACTTCCCCCCTGGCGGGCCAGGAGGGCAAGCTCGTCCAGACCAACAAGATTCGTGAGCGGCTGCACAAGGAGACCCTCCTCAACGTGGCCATCCAGGTTGAGGACACCGAAGGCCGCGACGCCTATCTGGTCAAGGGACGCGGCGAATTCCAGATGGCCATCCTGGTGGAACAGATGCGCCGCGAGGGATTCGAACTCTCCGTGGGCCGTCCCGAGGTCATCTTCAAGTTCGAGGACGGCAAGAAGCTGGAACCCATCGAGCACCTCTACGTGGACTGCGATGAGAATTTCATGGGCATCGTCACCGAAAAGATTCAGATCCGCAAAGGCCGCATGACCAACATGGTCAACAACGGCACCGGCCGCGTGCGCCTGGAATTCTCCGTCCCGGCCCGGTCCCTCATCGGCTACCGCGACGAATTCCTGACCGACACCAAGGGCACCGGCATCATGAACTCCTACCTTGAAGGGTACGGCGAATACCGGGGCGAGGTCACTTCCCGATTCACCGGCTCCCTGGTGGCCGACCGCGCCGGCAAGGCCGTGGCGTACGGCCTGTTCAACCTGGAGCCGCGCGGCAGAATCTTCGTGGTTCCCGGCGACCCGGTCTATGAGGGCATGATTATCGGCGAGCACAACCGGGAAAACGACATCAATGTCAACCCGGCCAAGGAAAAGAAGCTGACCAACATGCGCGCCTCGGGCAAAGACGAAGCTGTCATTCTCACCCCGGTCAAGCCCATGACCCTGGAATACGCCCTGAACTTCATCAAGGACGACGAAGAAGTCGAGGTCACCCCCGTGTCCATCCGGCTGCGCAAAAGCGAACTGTCGGCCCTGGTGCGGCATCGCGAGGAAGGCAAGAAGAAAAAAGTCAAGGAAAACAGCTAAAAATAACATAATGCCAATAGGAAAGGCTGCGCTCCGGCGCAGCCTTTTTTTGTGTCGTATTCTGGGATTGATTACGCAAAAAGCGCACCTTAATAGGATGTTTTAACTGAACAATTGACACATTATTCATGCGAGAGCATAATAGCGACAATTTCACAAACGACTGTTCCTCAATCTTTCAAGGAGAGTGAAAATGTCACACCGCATCACCGCTTTCATGGCTTCCCTGGTCATGGCCATGATCCTGCTGCTGGCTCCGGGCGCCGCGCAGGCCGAGCCGTCCGGCAAACTCATCATCTTCCACGCGGGCAGCCTGTCCGTCCCGTTCGCGGCCATCGAAAAGCAATTCGAGGCCAAGTACCCCAAGGTGGACGTCCTGCGTGAGGCCGGCGGTTCCACCAAGATGGCGCGGCTGATTTCCGAAGTCGGCAAGCCCGCCGACATCATGGCTTCCGCCGACTACGTGGTCATCGACAAGAACCTGATCCCCAAATTTTCCTCCTGGAACGTCCGCTTCGCTTCCAACCAGATGGTGCTGTGCTACACCGACAAGTCCAAGTTCGCCAACGAGATCAACGGCGACAATTGGGCTGACATCCTTCTGCGCGACGGCGTGGTCTGGGGCCACTCCGATCCCAACCTGGACCCCTGCGGCTACCGCTCCCTGATGGTCCTGCAGCTTGCCGAAAAGTTCTACGGCAAGGCTGGTCTCTACGAACAGCTCCTGGCCAACCGCCCCGAGAAGAACGTGCGGCCGAAGTCCGTTGAACTCATCTCCCTGCTCCAGTCCGGCCACATGGACTACGCCTGGGAATACCTGTCCGTGGCCGTGCAGCACAATCTCAAGTACGTCACCCTGGACAAGCACCTGAACCTCGGCGATTTCGACATGAACGACTACTACGCCTCGGCCAAGGTCAAGGTCACCGGCAAGAAGCCTGGCACCTTCATCGAGCGCGTGGGCAAGTCCATCACCTACGGCATCACCCGGATCGACAAGGCTCCCAACCCGGAAGCCGCCGACGCCTTCCTGGCCTTCTTGTTCGACCCCGAGGGCGGGCTGAAGATCCTGAAGGATATGGGCCAGCCGCCGTTCGTGCCGGTGCGCACCAACGCCGCGGGCATGGCCAAGCTGCCCGAGCTCCTCAAGTCCCTGGCCACCGTCTCCGAATAAGCAATGACCGAAACAACCATCCGGGGAGGGAACGGCTTCTTGCGGTCCCTCCCCGGCCGCATATTCCAGGGGTGGATGCTCGCCTCGGCCGCGCTGGTGCTGCTGTTCATCGGCATCCCCATGGCCTCCACCCTGACCGGACCGACCTGGGAGGTCTTCATTGACACCCTGGGCGACCCCGAGGTCCTGGCCTCTGTCTGGCTGTCCATGTCCACATCAGCGGCTGCGGCCGGTATCGCCTTTGTGTTCGGCACGCCCCTCGCCTATCTGCTGGCGCGCAATGATTTTCCCGGCAAGAAAATTGTCGAAAGCCTGGTCGACCTGCCAATCATGATCCCCCACCCGGTGGTGGGCATCGCCCTGCTCGGCCTGACCAGCCCCAACACGGCCTTCGGCGGCCTGCTCAAATCCATGGGCGTGGAAATCATGGGCTCGACCACGGGCATCGTGGCCGTGCTCGTGTTCGTGGGCATCCCCTTCTACGTAAACGCGGCCAAATCGGGCATAGAATCCATCCCCCGGCGGCTGGAGAACGTATCCCGCTCGCTGGGGGCGGGAGCCGCCGCCACCTTCTTCCGCATCACCCTGCCGCTGTGCTGGCGCTACATGCTTGTCGGCATGATTATGTGCATGGCCCGCGCCCTGTCCGAATTCGGGGCCATCATCATCGTGGCCTACCATCCAATGGTGGCCCCGGTTCTCATGTACGAACGATTCACGGCCTACGGCCTTAAATACTCACAGCCCGTGGCCGTGATCCTCATTCTCGTCAGTATGCTGTTCTTCCTCCTGCTCCGGTCCCTGTCCCTGCCCAAAGGAAAGTCCTCGTGATCCGCCTGACCGACCTGACCATCAATCTGCCGGGGTTCACCCTGGACCGAGTCTCCCTGCATATCCGGCCCGGGGAGTTCTTCGCCCTCATGGGCTCCACCGGATCGGGCAAGACCCTGGTCCTCGAAACCGTGGCAGGCCTGACCCGGTTGAACGGCGGCTCGGTGGTCATCGACGGACGCGATGTGACCAGCCTTCCCCCGGAGGAACGCAAAGTCAGCCTGGTGTACCAGGACCACGCCCTGTTTCCGCACCTGACCGTGCTGCAAAACGTCATGTATGGGCAGCGCTACCACGGCATAAAACGGGATGACGGGAAACGCGAAGCCCGAGCACTGCTCGACACGCTGGGCCTCTTGAAACTCGAAAACCGTCGTCCCGACAATCTCTCGGGCGGTGAAAAGCAACGCACGGCCCTGGCTCGCGCCCTGGCCTGCCGCCCGGATGTAGTCCTGCTGGACGAACCGCTCTCTTCCCTCGACCCGCAATTCCGGGGCGAGCTGCGGCGAACCCTGAAAAACGTGCATGAAACCACGCGCACGACGTTCCTGATGGTCACCCACGACTTCGCCGACGCCATGATCCTGGCCGAGCGCGGCGCGGTCATCAAGGACGGAAGGCTGCACCAGCAGGACACGGTGGCCAACATCTTCCGACGCCCTGCAACGCCGTTCACCGCCGCCTTCGTCGGCATGACCAACGTGTTTCCGGCCCACTATGCGAAAGGATGCTGCACCTTTGCCGGGCACGCTTTCGAAGGGTTGCCCGAACTGCCCGCGCGAACGGCGGGGTTCGCGGCCCTGCGGCCCGAAGACGCCTTTGTGGGAAGCGTGGAGGATTTCCCACGCGACTGGCATATCCTGCGCGGGACCGTGGAACGGCTGGAACGGGAGGGATTCACCTGGACCGCCGTGATCCGCTGCGGCGACCAGACCATGACCGCCCTGGTGGATCGCCACATGGTGCTCAGCCGGGGGCTCGACAGCGGCTCGCCGGTAACCGTCGGCTTTGCCGGGGAACACCTCCACCACATGCCGAACAACGGCTAACCTCGAATCTTCGCCATATTGCGAAGCGTCCCGCCGCCCCAAACGTACTGAAAACGCCAGGCCGGGGACACGGCGTTTACAGGGACAGGTAAATGACGGCGCTGGCCATAATCACGCCAAAGAGAATCAGCTCGGGGACCACATAAAGATCGCCGCTGTCAAAACCTAATTCCCTCTCAAGCCGATAGTACCGCCAGGCCGCGAAAGCCACGAGCACCGGACCTCCCACAAAGGCGAACTTGCCGAGCCAACCCAATTCGGCAAGCACTCCGGCAGACACATCGGCCCTCTGATAGGCCACGAAGGCGTCCACCTTCTCAAGCAGAAAGCCGAAGGTCATGAAGGCCAGAGCCGTCCGGCACCAGGCCAGGAACGTCCGCCGGTTCGCCAGCCGGGTACGGTTCACGGCCAACGCGTTGCGCTCTCGGGCCAGCCGGGTCCGCACATCGTCGCCATTCGTGTTCATTCACCACCTCCGGTTTACGGCCGCCGCAATCACCGCCGACCGCCGCGCCGAGTTGTTGACTTTGCCGCCTCAAACGATAGTATCATCAGACTTGTTGAACATATACCGGGCAAAAACAGGCAATGCAAATTCCCTTCATCAAGCAATCGACCAAAGAGTACTACCGAGCGTGCCGCAAACAAGGCATGTCCCTGTTCGACTTCATCCACGGCTATGTCTACGCCCGGTGGCCCTACCACTATATCGGCCTGGCCGGTGACAAGAACCCCTGGTGGCGCTGGCTGTGGGTGCCGCTGGTCTTCATCATCGACCGCGTCCATCCCTTCACGGAAACAGACGCCCACCGATCGGGCGACCCGGCCCAGACCCGCCCCACCTGGAGCGACGCCTACCACGGCAAGCCGTTGCCGCTGGCCGAGGCCACCAAGCTCATCCGCCTGAACCGCCCCGTGAACACATCCCTGCCCGAGACCGTCCTGCCCTATACAAAGGCCCGCGAGCTCATCCTCAACAACCCGGAAAGGATCGTCCTCCTGGACTGTCCCTGCCGGGCGGGCATGAAAAATCCCTGCACGCCCACGGACGTCTGCTTGATAATCGGCGATCCCTTCGCATCCTTCATCCTTGAACACCATCCGACCAAGGCGCGGGCTATCACCGCCGACCAGGCCGTGGCCGTGGTTCGGGCCGAGCAGGCGCGCGGCCATGTCTCCCACGCATTCTTCAAGGACGTGGCCCTCGGACGGTTCTACGCGATCTGCAACTGCTGCTCCTGCTGCTGCGGAGCCATGAAGGCTCATGCCCACGGCATCCCCATGCTCTGTTCATCCGGCTACCTCGCCGAGGTCAACCAGGACCTGTGCACCAAATGCGGCACCTGCGCCCAAAAATGCCAATTCAAGGCTATCGGGTTCAACAAGGACGGCGCGTTCATCCGCGAAGACCGCTGCATGGGCTGCGGGGTCTGCACCCTCTCCTGCCCCAAGGACGCCCTCACCCTCAGAGCCGCCCCCGAAAAAGGAAGCCCGCTCAAGGTCGACGACTTGTAATGAGGGAGTGCCTCCGGCGGCCGGGGCGCTGCCCCGGACCCCGCCAGAGAACCTTTTGAAAAAGGTTCTCTGGACTCTCCAAAACTTTTTGGCGCCGCTTCGCGGGAAGGCAGACGGTTTATTGTTTTCACTTTGACCGATCATCTCATCCGATAATTCGTCGGGGAAAAACATCCATCTTTTCGCGTTCGAAGTTCGCGCGGAAGCGCATATATAAAATTTAGGAAAGGAAGGGGTTGGGGGTCTGGGGGAAGGGGAAGGAAAAGCCTTTTTTTCAAAGGGTGTTCCTTCCCCTTCCCCCAGCCGCCGGAGGCATTCACCACAAAATAAAGGCCGGGAACAAGTCCCGGCCTTTTTTATTAGCGATCGTTCTCCCCGCGTCAGGCGAGGGTGATGGTCAGGGGAATAACGTGGAGTTCTCGGGAGAGTTCACGGGTGTTGCCGAGTTCCCATTCTGCGGACGGAGCACCCGCGGCCCGCGCTACGGCGTCGGCTATGCCGTTGACGTTGATTACCGGATGCCGGGAAAAGACCTGCGGCAGGCCGTAGGTCAGATTGCAGGCAAGACATTTGCCGGGCCGTTGAGCGAGCTTGAGTTCGAAATTCAAGACCTGTCCATCGGCTCCGTCATAAGCCAGGGCAATGTCGTAGCTTCCCTCTTCGGCGTCGCCAAACAGGGCCTCGAAAAAGGCCTCGGTCCGCTCGGGCGGAAAAATGGTCCGCAAAGTATCCTCTGTAAAAATCCGGCCATATGGACTCATGAACTCTCCCCCAAAAAAACGAATGGTTTGCACGATTGCAAGCATTGGCAAAGCCTCGTGTTTACCGAAAATACCGGCACCGGGCAAGATCAACCGGCGCGCATCAGACGTAGACGAAGAAAAGGGCCACTCCCGAGGCCAGAAAGACAAGGCACGGAGGCACGACCTTGCGCCAGGTACGTCCCAGATCGCACTGGAAGTATTCGCAGGTGAGGATGAAACAGATATGGATGGGCGAAATCATGACCCCCGTAAACCCGCAGAATGTGGCCAACACGATGTAGGGGATGGTCTGGTCCTGCATCCCGAGGGACGCGAGCACGCCGAGCAGCAGAGGGAAGGTCGCGCCCACAAAGGCCACGTTGATGCCAGCCACCATGCCGACGAGAAACGGGAGGAAGGCGGCCGAGGCGAACAGGGCCGCATTGCCCCCCGCCACGCGGGCCATCTCCCGGACCACGCCTGCGGCCTGGAGGATATCCTTGAAGATAAAGATGGCGGTGATGACAAAAACCATGGACCAGAGGGATTTCTTGGTCAGCACCTGCCGGAGAAACCCCAGGCCGAGTTGCGTGTTCTGGACCATGACGCAGGCCACTGCGGCGGCCAGAGCGGCGACCACGCCAAACTCGAAGGAAACGGCGGGCGCAAAGGCCGCGATGGAGGTTTCCAACCCGATGGCCCCCACGATGGCGATGAGTAGAGGCAGCCCTTCCCGGAAGGCGGCGGACTTGCTGCGGGCGGTGACGGGCATGGGGATGGCCAGATCCTTGGCCCCGAGAACGCCGGGGCGCAGAAAGAATATCCAACCAGCGAGAAGCATGATGGGAGTGCCGGGCCAGGTGTAGGAGATGAGATCGATGATCTGGATGTCGGCCAGAGCCAGGGTCAGAATGATGCCGGGATACAACGGCCAGACCAGCTCCCATATGTGGCGGAACCAGTAGTTGAGCACGGCCCGGTCCGAATTGCTGATGCGCATGTCCTCGGACACGGTCTTTATCATGGGCGCGGAAAAAACCGCTCCGCCGGGCATGGGGAGCAGCCCGATAAGGGCGGGGAAAAAGACGAGCCTGAGCCTCGGGCTTGTCAGGAAGCCGGACAACGCCTCCATGAGCCGCCGGGACTGGCCGGACCGCTCCATGGCGTCGCTCAGAATCAGGATAAGACCGACGATGGCCGCCAGGAAAAGGAACTTTTCCTGAGTCAGGGCCAGAACGCCGGTCTCGACAATGGGCACGACGCCCATGCCGAAAAGAAGCCCCATGACCGCGCCGCCCAGAAGGATGGACAGCCCCAGCCCGATGCGCAGCCGCATTCCCGCGAGCATGAGCAAAAAGGAAAAGAGCACCTTGATGAAGGGAGCGAGGGTAACGAAAAAGGAATCCATGCGAAGCATCCTTGCAAGTTGGACGGGACGTATCGGGAACCGATACAGCTTCCGTTCTTCGTGGCGAAAAAGCAAGCAAAAGCCGCCGCAAAGGGATGGGGCGGACCAAGGCCCCTTGCCCGGACCGGCGCATTGCGCTACAGAAGGAATCTGCGGCCAGGCCGATCATCAAGTGGAGACAAAGACCGATGAGCATGAACAGAAAACAGATACGAGCCCATATTTTCGCTACCATCATCACCAAGGTCGAAGAGCAGGACGAGTCCCGGCGGCTGGAAGCCCTGAACGAGTTCCTGGCCGTCACCGGCACGGCGGGCAACGCGGCCGAGCAGGTCGCCAGCCTGATCCCGCCCATTATGCACGAGCTCTACGAGAAGTGGATCACCATGTTCATCGACCGGCTGCTGGAAACCGTGGACGTGAAGAACATCGAACTCCTGTGCGACGGCTCCGACGACAACAACGGCGCGCTGGTACTCGCCTACGTCATGTTCCTGGAATCCGCCCGCATGGAAAAGCAAATCGACGAGGACTTGCGCGAACACGGCATGAGGGCCACGGGCCGCGACGACCTCGGCGATGTCGCCGCCAACTATATCCGCGCCCAGATGGCCAAAATCGCGCAACAGGCGGGCGACGACGAGATCAAGGGCAACTGCTAGCCCCACCTGATGCGAAAAAGCCCCGTCACCGGATGGTGACGGGGCTTTTTCGCGCCCGGTGCGGATGGGCCTCAGCCCACATCGTCGCCGGACTCGGCGATGGCCTTTTCCACAGCCTGTGCGATCTCCTCGTCCGGGTCGGGCTGCCCTGTTTCGATGAGCCCCAATTGCAGATTGAGCTCGCGCATGACCTTCACCGCAGACGGATTGAAATACCGGGACCACAAGGCCGGGACCTTTTCAGACCGCCCCAGGCGAACCATCGTCAGCCCGAGGTAGAGAAAAGCGTCCTGATAGGTCTGGTCGATCCGCAAGGCGCGCTCAAATTCCAGCTTGGCCTGGCGATACATGCCCAAACGGTAGGAGCAGACGCCCAGACGGTAGCGCACGTCCGCATCGTTCTTGTCCTGCTCAAGGCATTCCTTGTACTTGAGACGCGCCTCTTCCCATTTCTCGTCCACGTACAGGGCGTTGGCAGCCTTGACCACCTCGATACCCCCGGCGGTTGAGGCCACGAGCTGATCGTCCTCCTTTTTCAGGCGGCGAACGGCCCCGAACAGAAAATTGCGGCGGGATTTGTCGATCTTCTTCTCGGCCATGATTCCTCCGGCCCGCAGAATACCTGTTTCGTCCACATCGTCAAGGCGGCAACCGGTTGCCTTTTCAGACGGTTCGTGAAAGATTCCTCCACATGGACGAACTTTTCGGCCGGACCGGCAAGGTCCTCCATATCGATCTGACCTCGGGCAAGGCCATGGCCGAATACCCCGACGACGCCGTATATGACGCGTTTATCGGCGGCCGGGGGCTGGCCGGACATTACCTGCGACCCTTCGCCGACCGCGAATATTCCGACCCCGAACTACCGCTGCTTATTTTCACAGGCCCGCTGACTGGGACCGACTCGCCCACCTCGGGACGCGGCTCCATCGTCAGCCGCTCCCCCCTGACAGGCGCGGTGTGTGACGGCTCCATCGGGGGCGGTCTGCCCACCCGGCTCAAAAAGGCCGGATACGACGGGCTTGTCATCACCGGACGCGGTTCCGCTCCCTGCGGCATCGAAATCGACGACAACGATGTGCGCGTGGTCGAAACCTCCCTGTGGGGCCAGGATACGGACGCGGTCCTGCACGCGCTGGAGGAACGGCTGCCCGAGGACACCTCGCTGGCCTGCATCGGCCCCGCCGCAGAGAATGGCTCGCTCCTCGCCTCGGTGGCCGTAGATCATCGGCATGGCGGAGTGCGCGGCGGACTCGGATTGATATGGGCAGCCAAAAACCTCAAATACTTGACCGTGCGCGGCACAGGCGACGTGCCGGTCCGCGATCCCGACGCGCTTGCCCAGGCTAACGAGGCCATCGTGCGGCTGACCATGGCCTCGCCGGTGCTCATGGGCCGCCACGGCTTTTCGCGATGGGGCACCCCGGCGCTGCTCGACCTGATGAACTCCCGCCGGATGCTGCCCACGGACAATTTTCAAAAGACGTATTTCGAGCACGGAGCCAAGGTCAACGCTTCGGCCCTGGCCGCATTGTGCGAACCGCGCGACCACGGCTGTCTCGGATGCCACATCCACTGCCGCAAGATCGCCCGGGACGGGCGCAGCCTGCCCGGCTTCGAGGCGCTGGCCCACTTCACCGCGCTCATCGGCAACGACGATCCCGAAACGGCCATGGCGGGGGTGGACCTGTGCGGCAGGCTCGGCCTCGACCCGGTCTCCGCCGGTTCCGTGTTGGCGTGCCTGCGTGAAATCAGCGGCAAGGACTACTCCGGCAAGACGCTCCTCTCCGCCCTGCGCGAAATGGCCGAAGGCGGCGATTCCGGGCAGGGAGCGGCCCATGTCGCCCAGGTATGCCACAGGCCAGAAACGGCCATGACCGTCAAAGGCATGGAGCTGCCCGCCTACGACCCGCGCGGCGGATACGGCCTGGCCCTGGCCTACGCGGTGTCCACCCGAGGCGGCTGCCACCAGCGGGCCTTTCCCCTCAGCCACGAGGTTTTGCGCAAGCCCGTGGCCACGGACCGCTTCTCATTCAGCGGCAAGGCGCGGATCGTCAAACTCGCCGAAGACACTCTCGCGGCCGCGGATTCCATCAACGCCTGCCGACTCATATTCCTGGCCGCCGGGCTTGAGGAATACGCCAAGGCCCTCACGGCAGTCACGGGCAAGGACTGGTCGGCCCAGTCCCTGCTCGAAACGGGCGAACGGATCACCGTCAACGAACGGTGCATGAACTCGGCAAACGGTTTCGGCGCGGCCGACGACGATCTGCCCGAACGCTTCTTCACCGAGCCGGGCACTCCCGGCGGCGGTATCAAAGTCCCGCCCATCGACCGTGAGGCGTTCCTCCAGGCCCGGCACAACTATTACGTCGTGCGCGGCCTGGATAAAAACGGCGCCGCCACCCCGGAAACCCTGCAACGGCTGGGGCTGGACGGATGAAAAGCCTGTGCGCAAAATTCGCGGCCAAGCTCGCCGCCCAGGGAATCGCTCCCGAACAGGGACCGGACGCGCCGCTCATAGGCGGCCTTGACGCCGAACTGGCATGGAATCGGGAAGACCCGAGAACGTCCCTGCTCTCCGGCCTGTTCGACCGCCTGTCCATCAACTCGCTGGTCTTTGTGCGGCCCTCCGAACCGTACCGGACCATCCTGGATTTCCTGGCCTCGCGCAATCCGAACGCCATCCGGCCCGAGGACACCGAGACGCGCACCTTCCTGCACGACATCCCCGTCTGCCCAGAATTCGAGCTTTCGGCCATGGCCGACCTGCTCGAACGGCGCAAGGTCATTGTCCTGCCCGGCCGGGGCATCGTCTCCTGCGGCACGGTCAGCCCGGAACAGGGATTTGTGTCCGTCTCCTCCGCGATCTTCTCGACCTTCGTCCTCTTCTTCTCCGACTACCTCAACCGCGCCCGGCGCAACGCGCTCGACGACGAGTACATCAAAACATTCTCCCGCGTTGTCCGCCTCCTTCCGGAACCGCGCCAAGTCCCGCCCGCCCTCGCTCAAGGCCCCTTCCGCGACGAGGAAAGCGTTGTCTCGGCCATGGCCGAAGCGGGCCGCAAGGTGGTGGGATTCGGCCTGGTCGATTCATTTTTCGGCAATATTTCCTATTTGTTGAACGGCACCATATATATCTCGCAGACCGGCAGCTCCCTTGACGAACTGAACGGCTGCATCGACCCGTGCCCCCTGGACGGCTCGTCCACCAACGGACTGACTGCTTCAAGCGAGCTGACGGCCCATGAGGATGTCTACCGCCGCTCGCGGTACGACTGCATCCTGCACGGGCACCCCAAATTTTCGGTTATCATGTCCATGGACTGCGAACGCGTAGACTGTCCAAACCGTGGCCGATGCCACCTCGAATGCCCGGAGTGCCGGACCGTGGACGGCGTGCCCGTCGTGCCTGGAGAAGTCGGTACGGGACCGACCGGGCTGTGCCATACCCTACCGCCCGCCATGGCCGCCAACGGTGCCGCCCTGGTCCACGGGCACGGCCTGTTTACCTCGGGCGAAAAGGACTTCAACGCGCCTTTCGCCCGGCTTCTCGAAATCGAAAACCGCTGCCGTGAACTCTATTTCGAGAGGTTGTCCGAGTATGCCTGATTCCACTGCCACGTTCCGTCCGGGACCTGTCCTGGCCTTCATCCTGCTCACCTTTGCGGTCACATGGTGCGCGGAGGGCGCGCTCATTGCCAACGGGCTGCGCTTCGACGACCTGGTAAGCCGGTCATCACCCGCCCTGTGGCTCATGGGTGTGATGTGGATTCCCGGACTTGCCGGGCTGGCGGTGACGCTGTTTGTGGAACGCACCGGCCCGCGTGGCCTGGTTTCTGCTTTGAGCCTGCGCATGGGCTCCGTCGGCCCCTACTTCCTGTGCCTCGGCCTCATTCCCCTGGCCTACGCCGCAATGTACGGCCTCACCTGGGGAGCGGGACTTTCCGGTTTCGACCCCGACCTGAACGAGCTGGCCGCCCTGTCCGGCACGCCCATCGGCAGGGACGCCGCCCTTAAGATCATGCTGCCCCTGTCCGTCTTTCTGGGGCCGCTCATCAACTTCGCCTTCGGCCTGGGCGAGGAACTAGGCTGGCGCGGCTTTCTCCTGCCCCGGCTCATGCCGCTCGGCAAGCCCCGCGCCTACCTCATCCTCGGCCTGCTCTGGGGCGTCTGGCACGCTCCGCTCGTTCTGGCCGGACTCAACTATCCGGGCCAGCCCATCCAGGGCGTCGTCATGATGTGTCTCATCTGCCTCGCCTTCGGTGCGTTCCTCAATGAAATGACCCTCCACTACCGCTCCTCCATCCTTGCGGGATTCCTACACGGCGCGGCCAATGCCCAGGGATACGGCATCTGGACGTGGATGTTCCCGGGCGCGCATCCCCTTCTCGGCGGAGCCATGGGACTCACTGGCGTACTCGTCTGGACCGCCGTGACCTGCATGACCGTCATGATTCTCCGCCGCCTGCGGCAGGAGTGAGCGTCCACCCACCTTTTCGACGCCTTTACACATTTCCCATAACAGCTTCACCCGGACAGCGGGTGGATGACAACATCGCGCCTTTGAGTCAATCTCAATAATATATTTAATGAATACGATAGACTGCCGCGACGCAAACAACCGCATTGTACGCGGTGTGCGCAGCCATAAAAAAAGCCCCCTGGTCGGGGGCTTTTTTCAAATGTTGTTTTCGAGGTTGCCGGGGTACGGGCCTCAACCAAAGGATTTATTGTTGTTAGCGAGGTTGCCCTGAAACACTGTCCGATTCGATGAATCTTGAGGTTGTCTGGCGTTGCCTTGAAACATTCCTTTGACTTGATTTAACCATACACCCCTATTTGGGGATATGGCAAGTGGCCTCGACCGTTTTTTAGAGTTTTTCGAAATATTCTTTTTCCGCGCCGCACTGGGGACAGACCCAGTCGTCGGGAAGGTCCTCGAACTTGGTCCCGATGGGGATGTTGTTTTCCGGATCGCCTTCAGCCGGGTCGTACACGTAGCCGCACGGGCATTCCCATTTATCCATGTCTCGTACCTCCATTTATTTTCAGGTTGGACTCCATGATAGCAGAACCCTGCCGGGAAACAACCATTTTGTGAGAACGAATACTACTAGAGCAAGGGAAGCTGATCGTCTTCCATTCGCAGCTTGAGGTGCTGATACGCCTTGGCCGTGGCAACCCTGCCGCGTGGAGTGCGCTTCAAAAAGCCGCATTGAATCAGATACGGCTCATAAATGTCCTCGATGGTCCTGACCTCTTCCGCGCAGGCCGCGGCAATGGTCTTCAGTCCGACGGGACCGCCGTTGAAGTGCTCCACCATGAGCGTGAGAATCTTGCGGTCCATGTTGTCCAGGCCGTACTGGTCCACGTCCAGACGTTCCAGAGACATCTCGGCCAGCTCGCGAGTGACCACGCCGGTGCCGTGGACCAACGCGTAATCGCGCACGCGCCGAAGCAGCCGGTTGGCGATGCGTGGAGTGCCCCGCGCCCGGCGGCCGATGACCAGGGCCCCCTCCGGCTCCACCTCGACACCCAGAATGGCCGCGCTGCGCTCCACGATGCGACCCAGCTCCTCGGGCGAGTAAAATTCGATGCGGAAAATGCAGCCGAAACGATCGCGCAGGGGCGAAGTCAGCAGGCCGAGCCTGGTGGTGGCCCCCACCAGGGTGAACGGCTCAAGGTCGAGTTTGACCGTGCGCGCGCCCGGGCCGGAGCCGATAACCAGATCGATCTGGAAATCCTCCATGGCCGGATACAGGACCTCCTCGACGGTGGCAGGCATCCGGTGAATCTCGTCGATGAACAGGATGTCCCCGCGTTCAAGATTGGTCAGGATGGCGGCAAGATCGCCGGACCGCTCAATGACCGGACCGGAAGTGGAAACCATGTTCACTCCCAGCTCCGAGGCCATGATCCGGGCCAGGGTGGTCTTGCCCAGTCCGGGATTGCCGTAAAAAAGGGTATGGTCCAGGGAGCGTTCGCGTTCCCGGGCCGCCCGGATGAAGACGTCGAGGTTGGTGCGCAGGTCCTGCTGGCCGATAAAATCGGAGAGTTTCCTGGGGCGGACGTTTTCCTCGGGAAGGGTGCATTTGCTCATGAGCGTGCCGCGTTGATTTTCTTGAGCACCGCGCGGATTGCGCCGGCGGCGTCTAGGTCGGGTTCTTCGTCGAAGGTTTCGATCAGCATGGGCCGAATCTCGTCTTCACCGTAGCCCAACCCCTTGAGGCCCGCAAGGGCGTCCAGGTACTCGCTCCGCGGCGCCTTCGGCTCCTGCGCCGCGCCCGCGCCGCCGGAAACGGCAGGCTTGAGCTTGTCCACCTTGTCCTTGAGATTCCAAAGAATCTGCTTTGCGGATTTGGGACCGATGCCCGGCACCATGGACAGGGTTGTCACATCCTCGCGGAAGGCTATCTCGCGAAGATGCGCCGCGTCGAACATGGACAAAATGGCCAGGGCTTTCTTGGGACCGAGCTTGTCGATGGAGATGAGCGTCCGGAACAGATCAAGGTCGTCGGCGGTCAGAAAACCGAACAGATCGATGGCCTTCTCGGCCACCTGGGTGTGGATGAACAAGCGCACCTGCTCGCCCCGACCCGGCAGTCCGGCCAGCACCGACGTGGGCACGGCCACTTCGTAGCCCACCCCGCCGGGGGTAAGCAGCAGAAGCCCTCTCTCGTCGGCGGAAAGCAACTCTCCCTGCAAGAATCCGATCATGAAATTCCTCCTGTCGGGACATTAGCCGAATAGTGGACGTAATTCAAAGGGTATCCGGCTTGACCAAACGATGCCATAAATTTATATTCATTAAAGAATACCCCGCCCGTGCGCGGAGCCAACCTGTTACGAGGGAGCCCCCATGAAAACCATAGCCTGCCTTTTCTTGACCGCCGCCCTGCTGATAACAGCCGCCACACCGACTCCGGCCCAGGGGGAAGACCTGACCTGGAACGAACTGGCCATCCTGGTCGGCGAATCGGTGGTGCAGGAAGTCTCTGATTCCGAAGAGGAAGTGGCAAGCGCCCAGAAGGTACTGGACGCCCTCCGCAACCGCAAAAGCGCCTCCCGCGAGGAGCTGACCCGCGCGGAACTGGACCTGCAACAGGCCCGCGAACGCTACGACAAGGCCAACTCAAACCTGGACAACGCCCGAGTCGACAAGCTCGCCTTCGAGTGCGGCAAGACCAGCGACCAAATCCGTGCCATGCGCAATTCGGGCATGGGCTGGGGCCGAATCGCCAAGGAATGCGGCGCGCACCCGTCCGCCGCAGGCAAGGCGAAGGGCAAGAGCAAAAACAAGGGCAAGGGGCACAAAAAGTAACCGGCAAAGGTACGAAAAAGGCCCGCCCGGCATATGCCGGGCGGGCCTTTTTTCGCGTCTTGCCGAATAATCAGACGCCGGTCATGCGGCGCATACGCCGCTCGTTCAGATGGCAGATGGCGATGGCCAGCGCATCCGAGGCATCCTCGGGCCAGTCGGGCCGTTTGACCCCAAGACAGTGGGCGACCATATAGGCGACCTGGGACTTGGGGGCGTTGCCCACGCCGACCAGATTCTTTTTTACCTTGGTCGGCTCATACTCGCCCATGGGGATGTTATTGGTGGCGCAGGCTGCCATGCACGCCCCCCTCGCCTGCCCGAGTTTGAGAGCCGACGAGGGGTTTTTTGAAACGAACACGTTTTCAATGGCGGCTTCCGCCGGTCCATGGAGCCGGATAAGCTCTTGGATTTGGTCAAAGATGACCCCCATACGGGTGGCCATGTCCTTCTTGACCGGGGTGCGGATGGTGCCGGTGGCCACCAGCTCCGCCTTGCCCGAGAGTTCCCGGACAACGCCGTAGCCCGTGACCCGCGTGCCGGGATCGAGCCCCAGAACGACCAGCCCTTCGGCCATAAGCCTAGTCTTCCTCGTCGAACAGGTCGTCCGGGAGGTCGGCGTTCATGTAGACGTTCTGGGCATCGTCGTTGTCGTCCAGCGCGTCGAAAAGATTCATGACCTTCTTGCCCACGGTGGCGTCCACCGGGATCAGGGTCTCGGGAACCTGGTTGAACTCGGCGGATTCATACTCCATGCCCGCATCGGCAAATGCCTGCTGCACAGCCATGAAATCGGAAGGAGCGGTGTACACGGTGAAGGAGTCGCCGTCGTCGATGATATCCTCGGCACCAGCTTCCAGACCCACTTCCATGAGATCGTCTTCGGTGTACTTTTCCTTGTTGAAGACGATGACGCCCTTGCGATTGAACAGGTAGGACACCGCGCCGTTCTCGGCCATGTTCCCGCCGTGCTTGGAAAAAGCATGGCGAATTTCTGCCACGGTGCGGTTCTTGTTGTCCGTGGCGACTTCAACCAGCATGGCCACGCCGCCCGGGCCGTAGCCTTCATACAAGATTTCGGCCAGATCGCCGCCGGCCAGTTCGCCGGTACCCTTCTTGATGGCGTTTTCGATCCTGTCCTTGGGCAGGTTCACTGCCTTGGCCTTCTGGATGGCCAGGCGAAGAGTCGCGTTGTCGTCGGGGTTGCCGCCGCCGGCTTTGGCGGCCAGGATGATGTCCTTGGCGGCCTTGGTGAAAAATTTCGCCTTCTTGGCGTCCTGACGCCCCTTGCGGTGCTGAATGTTTGCCCATTTACTATGTCCGGCCATATTTCCTCCTGAGTAGCTCGATATCGATCCGATTACCCGATCGACCTGATGTTTTTACCCGTCTACGCCCTTAAAGCCAAGAGCAACGATAAATATCTCCTTGCTTTCGGACCTGGAACTGTAGGGTTTGAAATTCTTTATCTTACCGAAGTAAGGACGGATCATCTCCCTGTAGGCGTTGATCTCGCCGCCCTCGAAAATCTTGACCGCGAAGTTGCCGCCCTTCTTGAGATATTTGAGCGCAACCTCGAAGGCTCGTTCACACAGCTCCAGGGAGTTGGCCTGATCCGCGAACTTGATTCCGGTTGTCTTGGGGGCCATGTCGCTGATAATGACGTCAAACGGCTTGAGCGGCTCAATGGCTTCGAGAAGCTCGGGCGAATCCGAGAACACGTCCGCCTGCAAGAACGTGATGTTGTCGGCAAAGGTGTGCTTGGTGGTCTGCAGGTCCACTCCAAGCACACGCCCTTCGGGACCGACGCATTCCCCGGCGAACTGCGACCAGGAGCCGGGAGCCGCGCCGAGATCGAGCACGGTCTGGCCGCGCTTGAAAATTCGGAACCGCTTGTCCATCTCCTTGAGCTTGTAAACCGAGCGGGCGGCGTAGTTTTCCTTTTTCGCCCGTTTGAAGTATTTATCCTGGTATTGTTTCATGGTATCGCTCCGTCAATCCGGCGTGGAGCGACTTAGTAGCCGAATCCGCCGAAAAAGCCAAGTAAACGACGTGCCCAGACCCCGACATATATCCATACGGGACGAACTCGGCTTATTCAAGTCCATGCCAGCCGACAAGGCCCGCTTCGAATGGCGGTCCGGCACGGGACCGACGATCTTCGTCGGCCTCGGCCCGGAGCCGGACAAGATTCCGGAATGGTTCGAACTTTCCGATGACGAGACCATATTCTACCTGGAAAGCCCGTCCTTCATCGAACAGGTGGAGGGATGGCCCGAGCGCGTCCCCGCAAATTTCCGTCCCCTGGAACCCGAAATGTTCACGGCGGCACTGGCGGCACACGCCAGGGTAGCCCGGTATTTGCCGGTGCAGAATGCTCTCCCCTCATTTTACGGCCCGTTGACCGCCCGGCTTTGCCTCGGCGACCGCGACCGGCCAAAACAAAAACGAACCGTCTGGCTGCCCGTAGACGAAAATGGACTGCTCGTGGAGGAGCTGGCCCGCGCTTTTGAGAAATCGGGCTGGACCGTAATCCGCATCAACCACGAGCCGTTGGGCAGGCATCCGGGCCGCGCCCTGCCGGAATGCCTGCAAAACGGCGTCCCGGACCTGTTTTTATCGATTAACTTCAAAGGACTAGACCACTTCGGCCTGGGGCAGGCCATCCTGCGCGAGGCCGGAACCCGGGTCGCGGTCTGGCTGGTGGACAACCCGTTCAACCTGCTCACCTCGGTCAAGGCCGAGGCCTGGCGGGACCTCGACCTGTTCGTCACGGACCACAGCTTCATCGGCCCGCTCATCGAGACAGGCGCACGGCGGGTTACGCACTTGCCCCTGGCCGCTTCCCCGGCCTTGTTCGAAACGGGCGGGACCCTGCCGCCCCACGCCCGCGACCTGGACGGCAGGCTCGTCTTCGTGGGCCGCTCCCAATTCCCGGACCGCGACAAATTCTTCGCTGGCGAGACCGTGCCGGATGACGCCAAGGCCCTGATCCGAAGCGGCGACGACGTGACCCGTCATGACTTTCACTGGTGGCGCGACAGGCTGAACATCGAACCGTTGTGGCCGGGCAACCGGGTACGGGCCGTGGGTGCGGGCGCGGAATTCGCCTCGTCCGAATGGAAGCGCGACTGCCTGAACGGTGCGGGCCGAATCGTCATCTTCGGCGACGACGGCTGGAAGGCATTGAACAATCCCGATGCCGACGTGCGGCCGGTGGTTGACTACTACGCACACCTGCCCGCCATCTACAAAACAGCCGGAGTCATCCTCAATGTCACGGGAATGCAGCTCCCGGCCGGACTCAACCAGCGGAACTTCGACGTATGGTGCGCGGGCGGTTTTCTGCTGACGGACATCCACCCCGGCCTGGAAATTTTCCCCGACGAACTGGTCGAACCCATCGTTTACTCCCGGCCCGGCGACATTCACGACATGGTCATTCGCCATCGCGAGGAAACCCCGAAAAAGCACGCCCTGCGCCGCGCCTGGCGGGAATGCATCGCCAAACATCACACCTACCGCAACCGCGTGAAAACGATCCTCGAAACAATGTTTTCCAATCTCGCTCAAAATGCTTGAGCTTCATCTGGAAAAGCGGTAACTAAGCTCCTCCAACGGGGACGTAGCTCAGCTGGGAGAGCACTGCCTTCGCAAGGCAGGGGTCGAGAGTTCAAATCTCTTCGTCTCCACCAAGAAAAACAAGGACTTACAAGCAAAAGCTGTAAGTCCTTTTTTCTTTGCCATACGAAACTGCCATACAAGAGCACTCTGTATGGCACCCTACTGCATGAGGATAGAACCTAAGTAATTCCCGAAGATTGCCTTCTTCTGCTCTGCCGTAGAGAGGATTCTTCCGGTATGGCTCGGCCTGTGGGTGGCTACTCGGAATTGCTCCGGGTCTTCCATCCACTTATCGAGGTCTAAACACTTGTATCTATTCGCCTTCGGCCCGTATTTTGGCAGCGGATAGGTCTTCATGTGTCTACGGAAGGTGTCTACGCTGTAGCCGCAATACTGGGCGGACTCAGTCTGGTTCATAAATGCCTGCATGGTTCCTCCAAAATGTTTTGAATCTGTGCCTTGAGGTCAGCGCCAAGGAAGGCATGAAAGCAGAAGTCAGCCTTGATATTGTTCAAGTGCCTCTGGTTCACCCTGCCGTTGAAACGGTGCTGGGCCTGTTCGTGGGTAGCTTGCGTGAGAAGTGCGCGGATACGCTGTAATTGGTCCTCAGTGGGCCTGTAAGCCCTCGGACGGATAAGGGCGGCGTTCTTCCTGCCGACAAGTCCGAAGGACGCTGAGCGCCCAAGAGAGGCGACTAACTCTGCATCACGTTCATGCTTGTGTTGTTTGAAGAAATAGCCAATTCGTGCCGCCGTCAGTTGCCTTGTGTCGGTGAGCCTGTCCCATGGACTCCGTACCACCCGCCGCCACGCTGCCGTGGCCCAGTCGTGGAACTCCTCCCGGCCCGTATCGTCGCCCGTGGACACTATCAGGTGGAAGTGGACGCCCTTGCGGTCTGAATCCATTTCGACCTTCCAGAAGTAGAATCCTGTCGGGAAGCGGTATTGAAAACGCCCACCGAATTTCTTCAACCATGCCTTCCAGCGGTCAGGCTGGCGGTATAGGTCAGGGTTGCTTTTCTTGTCGGTGGCGAGGGTCAGGAAGAAATAGTTCCCGGCAGGAAGTGAACAGACCTCTTTGAGAAAGGTCCGTCTGCGGTCTTTATGGTTTCGGGAGTGCTGGGGCTGGCTCGGTGCCGCGCCTATCGGCTTGGCTTGGGTGGTCGGTGCGGCCTTGGGGGCGGTTGGACCACGGGGCTGTTCCCGGCTGAATGTCAGGTAGTCGCCCCCTAGGTTGAGGCTGATATTCGACACCTGAAATTATCCTATGATTTATGTTAGTTAGGTATGTTTTTGGAAACCTTCCGTACTTACACCAAGGGAAGGGCGGCTGAGCCAATCCCAGCCGCCCTACAGGACGAAATCGACAATGGAAAAAGCCCCGGCGAGCGACACGCCGGGGCATGATTCAATTAGGCGTTCTTGAGGCCGCGCAGACGTGCGGCGCTCTTCGGGTGGAAGGTGGCAAGGCCAGCCATCCAGTCCAGCTTGGTGCGCATTTTGTTGGTGCCGGGAAGATTGCCGCAGTCCTCGACATCGAAGGCATCGCATTGCAGGCCGGAAACGTACTCACCTTTGCCGAATTTCACGGCGTAGATGGACGCGGTAACGTCCTGGCTGCCATCGTCAAGGTCAGGCTCATTGAAGCCCAGCGGGTCGAAGGTCAGCGGGGTGCCTTGGTCAGCGGGGTTGTCCATCTGGAAGCTACCGATGACAGCAATGGGGATGTTGGCGTAGGCAGGCAGGAGCTTGCCGAAGCTGGTAGACACCATTTCACGGGCCTGACCAGCGGCGCGCATGAGCTTATTCACCTTGAGCCAGAGCTTCATGTTCATGAACATGACATCGGGCTGGTTGCCGTCCACGGACACAATCAGCTCGTCCAGCATATCCAGGGTCAGTTCGTCGCCGCCGTCGGTGGAACCGGCGTCAATCACTTGGTCGCCGGTCAGGCGGTCACGCAGGCCGGAAATACGGCCAGTGCCTTCACCTACAAAGAACTCATTGGTGAAGAACAGACCTTGGGCCTTGGCCTTCGCCACGTCCAGGGCGGTGCGGTAGGCAACGCCACCGTTGGCGGCCATCATCTTCACGTCAATGTCAGAGTAACCACCGAAGATATACAGACTCTCGGTGTCGGGAACGATGACGCCAGCGTTTTCAGCGTACTCTTCGTTGTAGCTACGATACGCCACACCGGGAAGCATCCCTTCCTTGTTGTACTTGAAGGTATCGTTGTCGAGCGGCATGAACGGCAGGAAGCCCAGCACGGGGGTGGAACCGTTCACGGTTTCGACAATCTTCTTGTAGAGGGCGGGATTCTTGGCATTGGCAAAATCGGTTGAATTAATAGGCATTTACAATGCTCCTTATTGGTTTTCACTCAGGTATTTTTCGTAAGCGGATTGCTTGAGGTCGCCCTTTTTCGGGCTGGCTGGGCGCTGTGCGCCGGGGCCGTCTTCTGACGCGGTACGATTGAACAGGCCGGATTTCTTGGCCTCACGAATCCACTTCACCTTGTCAGCCGGGGGAAGGTTCGGAATCAGTGCGCGGAACTCTTCCGGTACATCTTCGGCGGCTTCGGTGGCGAAGGTTTCAAGGGCAGATTCAGCGGCCTTGCGCCGGTCAATTTCCTTGTTCAATCGGGACTGGGGAACGGTGTTTTCGGCATTGTTACCCGCGCCGTGGTCGGTGGCGTTCCCGGTGTCTGTGTTCTGTTCGCCGTTATCGGTGGCGTTGCCGTTGTTCTGGGTGTCTTCCGACATTCTCAAAAGCTCCATGTTTTACGCCCTGTCGGGCGAGGTTGAGGAAAAGAAAAAGCCCGACTCGCACAACGCGAATCGGGCTGAAATTTTGTCTGTGGGGCCGTCTAATTTGACTGTCGAGCCTCGCAAAACTGAGTCATTTTATTCAGCATGAAATGGCCGAACTCACTTTCAGCTTTGCGGTATTCAAGGTAGCGCCTAATATCATCGTCACAATTAAACATGCCGGTTTCAAGGTAGCCCACAAGCTCCTTTTTCATATGGTCAGGTATGGCTACCTTCTGAACGCTTTCAATCAATTCTTTCATTCTCACTCCTTATTGTACTGCCGTGTACGGCTCGGTTTCTTCCTTGGGAACCCCTACCAGCTGGCCCCGCTCTTCCTGCACCTTTTGCAAGAACTCGGCAGCCTCCTCACGGGTTTTCAAGTCGGGGTTGCGCTCCATGATAATGTCCACTTCGGAAATGACGCCCATGGAAAGCAAGGACTCCCAAGCGGCTATCTGCTCAGCTAGGGAAGTGCTTTCCTTGAGGTCGGCAAAGTCCACCTTGAGCCGCGCCTTCGTGCTGAGCTTCCGGCTGGGGTTGTGGTAGTTCCAAACAATGCGCATGACATCGAACAGGCGGCGCTCATAGACGCGGAAGAGTTCGATTTCATCGGCACGCTGCTCCATCAATTCCCGGTTGCCGACCACGCGGGAAATACCCGTTTCCTTGGTCGGGTCGGTGGAGAGGCTGGAAGCTGAAAGGCCGTTGGCAATGGCGGTCTGTTTCAGCACAAACTCAATGGACTTGATTACGTCGCTGATAGGAGCGTTGGGGCTGACAAAACCAATTTCCCCGTCCTTTTCAAGCTCGGCCATAGCGCCGGGGCCAATGACGATTTCACTCTCTGGGCTATCTGACTTGATGTACCCGACCGAATAGCCCTGCATTTCGTTGGTGTAGACCAGCGAGGTAAGCAGGACGTTCAAGGCGTCCTGGGCAACTATCAGGTCATCCCCGGATTCGATAAAAAACTGGTCAACGGGCGGCTCGTCCCACATCGGAATGAGCGGGATGACACCGTAGGGGTTTGACTGCTCGGCCAGAACCCTGCCCCGATAGTCCAGCGTCTTCATGGTGCTGGGCGTAATGACTTCGTACCAAACTTCCTGTTTGTCGGGCGCGTAGTGCGTGACCATGACTGATTTCACATCTTCGGGACAGTTCCCTGTTTCAACGTCCAGAAGGTCAGGGGTGAGAATATCCACATCAAGCCGCCCGTTTCGCCAGACAGGGCGAACCATGACGGTCTTGAGGAGCTTGACCAGTCGTGAGGTCATTTTCATTTTGCTGTTCAGGGCGCTGCCTTCCAGAATCTCGGTCAAAATCTCCCGGTCCCGGCCCTCGGCGTCCATGAGTTCGCGCTTCGGCGGCTCAAGGTATGAGGTCGCTTTGATTTTGACGATTTTCTTGACCATGTTCACGAACAGGGGCTTCAACTTCTCAGGCTTAGCGAAGCGTGCGTTCAGGTCATCCATGAGGTAGGGAAGCTGCCCGTCCCGGTAGTATTCCAACCGCTTGAAAGCGTCCTCTTTTCGGGCCGCCGTAGCCTGCTCTCGCATGTTCCCGAAAATGGCAGCGGTTATATTGTCTGCTTGTGAGAAAATCATTCTAGCCCCTCACGATTGTCTTGCTTGTCGAGTAGTACCCGCGCAGGAGTTCAAGCACTTGCGGGTGGTACTGCTTAAGCCGTGGCAACCCAGCGCCGAATTTTGTTGCGGAGATACCACCCATTTTCTTGGATTGAACGGAACCGATACCGTCCTTGATAGCCTGCTCCGTGGCTGGACCGTATTGGAGCAGGAACCAAGCTTGCAGGGCTAATGCCCTGCGCATATGCGCGGTTGCCCACAATTCATCATCAAGGGTAACGGGCGGGTTTAGAAGCAACTGGATGTAAATTGTTGCTTCGGTAAGGAACATATCCTTCTGGTCTGCCTCAATATCGGCCCACATGGATGCACCGGGAACTGTGGCAAGTATCGTGTCTGCATCTTCGACAGACAATTTAGATTCAAAATCGGTCATTTAGACCCCCTGATATATTTTTGCGCCCTTCAATCGGACCTTGTTTTTATAGAACTCTGGCAACGTCATTTCGGTTGCCCCAGCCTTCCGGCTGTACTGTATGTGCATAGCCTCCACGCGCTTGTGTGCTTCGCACTCCTGCGAACACGGCAGAATCAAGCCGCCGTTGCGCAAATAGCAATACTGGGCGTGCTGTCTCTTGCTCTGGCAGACCACGCGGGACAGTTCGTAGGCGGTCAACTCTTCCTGTCGGAGTGACCAGACGGCCCACGCAAGAGAGTACACCCTGTCATCATGGAAGGCGTCACCTTCCGGCGCTCCAAACGAGACATAGCGCCCGGTAGCGTCATAGGTGAAAAGCCTTAACTCGGCCTCAAGCTCTATGAGGTCACGGGAGAAGTGAAGGCGGCCTTCCGAGACAATACGATGGAGCATTGAAAACGCCTGCCGCTGTTCGTTTGGCCCAGCGTGTACGCCTTCCGCTGGAATCTTCGCGTCAGCACACCACGCCAGAAGGTCGGTGGTTTCGTAGGATTCCAAAACATAGTTTTGCAGCCCATACCTATCATTGTCCCGCACTATGGAACGCTTGATTGCCTTCGCGTCACTGAGGGGAAAACGCTCTTGGTTGAACACCCAATAATGCGGTTCATCATCGTTCCCCAGCGCCTTGCCAACGGCGGTATGAATTGTGCTGTCTCCATGCTTTGAAAAGCTCTTGGCGCGGTCTAGGCCGCCGCCTACAACACACTTCCGACCAGCCACAAGCGCCTCAATATCCTTTGAACCAACGGGACACCTATAATCAGCCATGGCGGCGTCAATATCGGCGCTCCTGAACAGGCTGTTTGCCGCGTCCGAGCGACGATTCAGATACTGGGTGCCGAACTCGTATGGTGGCCGCGTCTTCGCCAGAATCTTCATGGCGGCGCGGTCAACCCATGAAGGTGCTTTTCTCAGAAGCTCCTCAATGTCTTTGTACTCAATGCGGGTAACGTAGATTCCCGGCGTTCCCTCGGCCTGCAACTTCTCATAGTTGTCTATAGGCCCGCCGGGGCCGTCCGTTGTCGAGTCGGTCAAAACCTGACCGTCTACAGAGTCGGTAATACTCTCGGACAGGACGCCAAGGGCGGCTTCGTTCTGGTTGCGGTGAAGTTCAGTGGCGATAGCCAAGTTGACCTTCTGACCGTAAAGGACGCTGGGATTGTTCGGGACGGCCTCAATCTCTGAACCCATCTTGGGATTCCTGATTATCGCGCCCTGAAGGTTTCGCTTTCCGATAAGGTCAATCAAATCGGGCGTATAAGCGATAATATCCTTGACCAGCCGGAAGGAAGTTCCCACCGCCTGCGCCGAAGAGTTCGCTAAAACCTTAATGATTTGAGAATCATAGACAGTAAAACGGTACAGCGCTATCAGCGCGTTCATGTAGCTTTTGCCGTGGCGGCGGGGCCATGTAATGCAGCAAATCTTATTGATACATCTGCCGTCAGAATCCTTTTCCAATATCGGGCGCAGGCGCTCTTTCTGCCAGTCTGCAAGCACAATTGGACGGTATTTGTTATCCTCATGCTTGATACGTGGCTGAACATCGTCAACCCATTGGAAAAAACCTTCTACATCGCCCAATGACCGCCAATAATTGATTTTATTGGTGGTAATCGCCATTACGCAAGCTCCCCGCGCCAGTCCTCTTCCCGCTCGGCCTTGCCGGTCAGGCCGTTAATCTCAAGGCGAAAACGGCGGCTGATTTCCTGCGTGTTGCGGAGTTCTCGGACTAGCTCTAAGTCGATTTCGTCAGAGTTCACGATTGCGGCCTTGATGTAGTCCTCCACCACCATGTTTACGGCGAGGCTCTGAAACAGGTTTTCCAGCTGGGCGGCCTTCGGTTCATCTTTCAGGCGTTCCAGCATTTCCCGAATCTGCCGGGATAGCTTCGTGCGCCCGTCTATCTTGCCGTCACGGGCGGCGCGGCGCAGTTTGGAGGCGGTACTCATTATTCCCGCCCCCATTCTTCAAAAAAGGCTTGGCTTATCAACGTCACGGAATGAACGTCACGGCGCAGGAATCTAGGAACCGTCCCTTCAAGGATTCGGCCTATCAACTCACTTCGGGATATGTTCAGGAACAGGGCAAGACGGTCTACTTGCGCTGTAAGCTCTGGATGCAGAGCAATTGTCACTGGTTTTTTTGGCATCTGAAATGCTCCTCTTATTCAATAATTAAGGGAATCTTCTTAATGTATGAGCAAATAAAAAGGCCGCCCCCGTGGAGTAAGGGGCGGCCTTTCAACATGGTTCTATCAGGCGAACATGACTAAACCTGACAGAAGGAGACAAAGGCCGTCCCACGGAGTAAGGGACGGCCTAACTGTTGGCATTGAGTCTACGTTGGCACATGCAAACATGGCTCACTCAATGCCAACTGTGATGGACGTGTGGCTCAGCGTCCAATATCTTCTCACCGCTACCCTGCGGCGTAGATAACAAAGGCTGCCGTTAGGGGCGGCAGCCATAGGAGTGAGGGGAATCAGCTGGGTTGCGGTTCGACTGGCCGCAAATTCACACCCCTCATATAACAAGTAACACCGTACTAATTGAGAATTGCTTTCAATTAGTCAATTTGGCGTTTAAGTTGTTGAAATATATTGACGGAAAAAAGTTTGAACTTTTTTCATATCGTAGGATTTTTGTTAAACTCGGACAGAAATACGGCGAAGTCTACGGCCCTATTCGGCGCGATTTTTTGAGGTCGGTCTTCCACGCGCCGCCCCAGCCCAAAAGGTGAAAAGGCGGCCTAGCTCCTGCGCAACACGTTCTGGACGTTGGCAGCGGTCCACGGCTTCCCGGCCATGGTCTTGTCGCCCTGCTCATTCAGCTGGGCTGCTATGCTGGCGTAGCTCTTGCGGCGTCCGTTCCTTGGCTTCCTTCTGAGCTTCCTGACCATGGCTATGATAGCGCGTCCGTCCTCAGTCTCAGACATACCCCTACGGCCCTCACATTTGCCTTCTAACGCACGTTTGGACTCACGGGCTACACGTAGCTTCTTTACAAGCAAACTCTTCTCTAACTCGCTGAAAACGCCTTGCATTTGCACCATGGTCTTTTTCATCGGGTCGCCCATGATAGCCGCCGTTACGTCTTCACCTGTACGGGCGCTGACAAGAGTGATTCCTTTGGACGCCAGATAGGTAATCAGCTGCTCTTGAACCATGAGCGCACGGGCCAGCCGGTCAACGCCTTCGATGATAACGGTACGCACTCCATTCTTGAGCATGTCGGTTATCATGTCTTGGAAGGCTGGGCGGTCTGCCTCCCCCAGCGTGCCTGATACACCCTCTTCACTGTAGACGTTGGCTAGGGTCATGCCATGCTCTTGCGCGTACTGGCGTACCGCCTCTTCCTGCCTGCGCAGGCCGTCACCTTTCAGCTGCCCCTTGCCTGATACCCGTATGTAACCAAACGCTTTCATGTCTCTTTTCCCCTAAAATAAGTTCTACATTTCCCATGTAGTTTAGGGTACTTCTGAGTATGTTTCAAGTCTTATTCTACAGAAAAAGACGCGATTCCAGGCTGGGCCACTGCTCGGTTAGCTCTTGGGGCCATCCTCTTCTGTGTGAGACTGGTCACTCTTTTCAACCTCCTCAGAGTCCTTTATTTCCTCAGACTCTTTCATCCCCTGATACTGCTCTATTATATACTCCCTCAGAGAACGGCCTAGCCTAGACGATACTGCTCTTCCACGGGATGTTGATACCCAACACCGTGCAGTAAGCATGATAGTGCGCAGGAACCATTCCTTATTCTTGATACAGGCTGGCAGCTTCAACTTATCCAGATATTCGGTGAAAAATTCCAACTGTTTTTCAACAAACTCCTGATACATTAAAAAATGGCTCGCTATTTCTCCTGGCTCTATACTAGAAGGAAATCCTTTTGTGCCTGGGATGCTATCACCGCCAGTCACTTTGATTATGCAGCTAGTCTGTCTTCTTTGAATACCTACGATTCTGAGCAAGCCTATTGTATAGCCGTATATCTTCACTCCCTCTTGCCGAATACCTTCATTCGTAGCCATTACTGCTACGCCTTCAACGACCTCCGGCCCCAGCGCTCCTGTATAGGCTTTAGTGTTGGCATCAACTGATATTTTTGGCTCGTCTTGTTTTCTGTATAGGAATAGAGCCACAATAACAGCGCCGACTGTTCCTAGTGAGGTCAATCCATTGAAAATTAGTGTCCAGACCTTATACGCTTCTTCTGACATGTCGCTCTCACTTGAAGGGGTTTCAACTCCTCACGTTCATACGTGACTCTGCCCATGAGGCGCAACACCCTATATTTGCGCAGGACAGGACTCTTGACCAACGGAACGCCGGATACACGTTCTTTGGGTCGCTGTATCGGGTCTAGTATTCCGGTACTATGATACGGCTTCCCTGTGTCGGTGTTCGCGTCCTGTCCTGCGCTTAGCTTACCCGCCTCCTACTCTTGAGCATTTCGGTCAGCGGGAACTGTTCTATCTGCTGGGCCTAGCCTCCCATGTAGGTGCGCAGGCCATGCTTATTGTTGTAGTGGGCGTCAATCCATGTCTCTACCACCATCTGTCCAAAGTCATCTTGAGTCGCTCGCGACTTGGTGACATTCATTTCTTGGCCCGACTCGTTGACGATTTTCACCGTCACGTTTTTGGGCTGGCCTTGGCTCTGACCGAGAGCGTAGCCCTTCGGGATGACAGTTTCTCCGCGCTGCAAGATTGCCGGGAACTCGTCGCCAGCAAGGCCGTCATGGAACTTAGGCGCAAAGGCAAAGGCTGCCGGATTAAAGTCTGGTCTGTTCAGGTGCATGGTGTTGCTGGCAGACCCAACGCCACCACCGGCGTGCAGTCCAAGGAAACTCAAAAAGCTACCCCCGCCACCGACACTGCCCATGAATGAACCAGCAATGTTCTGTGCAAACATGCTCATGATGCTGTCCATGACGGAGCCGAAGAAGTCGAGCAGATATTGTCCAACACTCTTGGCTTCTCCCCTAACCACATCAGAGAAGAAGCTACTGAATGAATTTGCCATCGACTGCGTAGTGTCGGCCCATCCCTTCTGCATGACTTCGCCAGCGGAGCGCACTGTATCGCGTGCGTCATTCATACCATGCTCAACGCCGCCCTTGAAAGTATCGTTGTATTCCTTCTGGGCGTTCTTGGCAGCGGCAAGGGCTTCCTTCTGCTTCTTCCAAAGCTCAATCTGGTTCAGGACTTCGGGGCCAAGATGCTTGTACTGAAGAATGAGTTCGTCATACTCACCCTTAATCTCGGCCAAGGATATAGCGTAGTCGCTGGCGTGTTGCTGGGTGAGCTTCCACGTTGAAGCCTCTCTAGCTGTCTCACGGGTCATGCCTGCCAGTGAATCAAGTGCGTTGGCCCTTTCCGTGTTCAGCTGCTCTTGTGCGGCCTTGGCCTTGGCAGCCGCCGCTTCTGCGGCCTTGGCTGCTTCCTTGGCCGCGTCTTCAATTGTCTGGCGCTTTTTCTTCGCATTAATTACTGCAATTTCAGCTGCTTGAAGCTTTTCAAGCTCTTCGCGCTGCTTGGCGTTTGCGCCTGCCCCTTCATTTATAGCCAGTGCAAGCTCTTCATACTTGTTTTTGACTAAGTGAATTGCGGCTTCGTGTTCCTTCATGTTCACGGCTTCAAGTTGAGCCTTGAGCTTTCTGAGGTCAGCGGCGAAGCCGGTTACACCGGCTAACTTATCCTTTGGGTCTGGGGTTGGCGCATTGGCTTGAGCGCTGTCCATAACCCTGAAGTTGTGTTGAAGCTTGGCATTATCCTTGAAAATGCGGCTCGCTTCCTTGGCAAGCTCAAGCCGTTCTTTGTCGTACTTCAGCGCGGCTTTCAGCGCGTCAACTTGGCTCGCCCAGCTGTTCGACATATCAAGATAAATATCCAGTGCGTCAGCGCTGAGACTGTTCACCTTCGCCAAGTGGTCAGGCATAAGCATGATGAAATTATTTATGTCCCATGCCCGATTGACTGCGCTGGCGACAAATTCACCGGCAAACAATAAGACTGAGCCAACATCATCAATCAGGGTTGCAAGCTCAGTCTTGTTTTCCCTGATTGATTCGGAAATACTCCGAACACGGGCTTCAACCTTGCCTGCCTTCTTTTCAAAGGCTTCGATTTCCACGGCCTCAATAACGGACCCAAGTTCCTTGAACGCTTTGTTCAAACCCTTTTCCATTTCTTGAGCCGTGTCACGGGCCGCGCCGCCGCCTTCACGTATGGCTTTAGTCAGTGCATCAAGCTCTGGGAGTCGCTCCACAAGGGTCAGGACGGCACGCGAAGAGCGCTGACCGAATATTTCCATGATTTCTGTAGCGCCCCAGCCCTCTTTCTTGATAAGTTTCAGGGCATCTATGAGGTTCTTCCCATCGCCATTCATTCCAGCTTTCTTGAACACCTTCCCGGCCTCGGTGAAGGCCATGCTCAACTGGGTGCCTGCCATGCTGCCCTGGATACCTGAGTTACCCAGAATACCAATCATGGCGGCTGTCTCTTCGATAGAGTAGCCAAGGGCATGAGCGCCTGACCCTGCATACTTGAAACTCTCGGCCATCATATCAAGGTCTGTGTTCGTGCGGGTGAACGTGTTCACCAGTACGTCATTCACGCGGCCCAGCTGGGTGGCCTGTAGCCCGAAGGTGGAAAGGATATTAGAGCTAACGTCAGCGGCTCGGCCAAGCTCTACAGCGCCGACGGTTGCGAGTTCCAACACTCCCGGTAACGCTTCAACCGATTCGGTGGCCTTGAAGCCTGCCATGGAAAGGAATTGCAGCGCCTTGGCCGATTCGCTGGCTGACCACATGGTTGTCTCGCCCATGCGCTTGGCTACTTCGGTCAGCTTTTCAAATTCTTCTGAACTGGCGCGGCTTACCGCCTTCACCTTAATCATGGATTCTTGGAAGTCGCCGCCGACCTTCGCTATGTGCATGAACGGGGCCACTACCGCGCGTGCCGTCCCTGCTACCAGCTGGAAGGTCTGGTTCAGCTGCATAGCGCCTTGCGTGAACTTGCTAAAAGAGCTTTGAACCCGGCGAACACCGCTATCAAACTGGGCCGTATCCATTCGGACACGAACCCGCATATCTCCTAAGTTCATGGCTTAGACCTCCACCGCTTTCAGCTTCAAGTGGTAGTGGTCCACGGCCCCGTCGAAATCCTTTACCCCCCGTACATCGTGAAGGGTGTACTTCCTGCCATCGTAGATAAATTGAGTATCGTCATAGAGAAGCGCCATTTTGCCCGTCAGGTCTTCTGGCTGAATGAACGCTTCCAAGTCGTACTGGGGCCATCGTTGGCCGTCCTGAGTCTTGCGGGTGCGGCCAACCTCAGTGACGCGGCACGGGACGCCGTAGGCTTCCTGAACCGTCATTTCGCCGTGAAGTGCGCGGCTGCCTTTCTGAATCGTAATCGTGTCCATAGTCATTCCTTGAAAATGAAAAAGGCGACTACCGTTAAGTAGTCGCCTTGATTGTGGGCTTCGTTGCCCTGACTTGTTGAAAAATCTATTGTGATGGGGTCGTGCAGTAATAAAACGGGTCTCTCTGGAACTTCCGGTTGACCTCTCTCTTAATGCGCTTTGTGCCATCCCGCTTCATATTTTTCACGGCGTTGCCGAAGCTGGCCGCCACGTACTTCTTAAACTCGGCAAAACTGAGGAAGAACTGATACTTCTTACAGGCTTTAGCGAGGACAAAGCCGAATTGTGATTCTATGTCACTGCGGTCAAACTGCCCTGGCATTAAGCTATTCATGCTCGCGTAGTGCTTGGCCGCTTGCTTTTTCAAAAACTTGAATATCTCGCGTTCTTCGGCTTTCGGTATATCGGGCCTCTTGATGGCGTTTCCATCCTTTTCGACACGAAGCCACTCTTCGTATTTCCACATCCACTTTTGAAGTTCACGCGGGTCAATTTCAAGCCCCTCAGACTTAAATCGCTCCGCAAGCTGGGTGCATGTCTCGCCAAGACTAAAAAAGTGGGCAATCCCTTCTTTATCTCTCCCCAGCTTCGTGCGCCCGTCTGGAATCTTCCCTTCATTCTTCAACCTCTTGAGCGCGTTTTCCCTGCCCCATACCCGCTCTTGGACCTCTTCCATTACCTTCTGCCAGTCTTCCATTCTCCTACTCTCCTTTCTCCATATGAAAAGGCGGCCACCCGAAAGCAGCCGCCTTTTTCGCGCTTCGTGATTTGTTCTATTGTCCAATCGGCTCGCAAAATTTGTCACTGGGGGACCAAGGCCATACGCTCAAAACTTCGGGGGAGACTCCCAGTTCTTCCATTTCTTTCAAAGCCCATTTCTGAATATTGAACCGTTCAGGGTTGCGCTCAAGCATATCTGAAACTTTCTGGGCAGCTTCAGGGGCATCATTCGCCTCAAACTCATACTGACCACAATCAATGCCTTCGTATTCAGGAACGCCCAACTCTACTACAAATTTAATCATTTCTATTCCTCCGCTTTGTCTTGTTTAGTTCTTCGGTGCCACTACCATGCAGTAGTCATGCTGGCAGTAAATCGTTTCAGCCTTGGACTTGTCGAAGTAGATACCCCGCGCTTCATCCAATACGGTCAAATCGTCCTGTTCAACTGTGCCGATGTAGTCAACTGCTTCGATTCGCTTTTCCATCTTGTCTCCCGCTGGGATGCTTTCCAGCCTGTCTAGTTTGCTGTTCATAATCTCTTGCTGTTCCTCTACCCGCATTTGAAGCATTGCATGGTAAAGGTCTCTGGCCGGTGTCTGTGAGGCCACTTTCAGGGCGGCCCGAAGGACATCAATTTGCCCCAGCTGCTCGCCCACTTCCTCAGAAACGCCATCCGCTATCTGTTCAAGATACATAATGTCGTTGTAGGACCAGCGGTAACTCTTCATAAAACCGGGATTCTTGCGTGCCATGTCTCAACCTCCGAGACACAAACTAGACAAATATTGACCAGCGGTCAATACCAACGGTAAAACTTTTTACAACTTTTTCAAAGCCTCTTTAATCTCAGGATGATAGGCCAGAAGCCGATGCTTGCAGCGAGGGTGAAAAAGGCCGTTGGCCTTCACTTGGTCTAACGTGTAATAGCCGGGGGTCGCCCCTGTCAGGGACAGAATTTCACCCTCCCACGGCATACAGAGCCGACACTTCGTCCCGTGGCGGCTGACGGAAACAAGGTCATGCTTCGCCTTCACCAGCTGGTCAACGTAGGTTTCCCGCATGGCGTTCTTCATCGTGGTCTTGCTGAGCATGTCAAAATAGGTCTTTGAATCCCACTGCTTGCCTGCCTTGTCGATGAACTTAAATTCCGGCTGACGCTCTAAAACCTTGTCCCGCAAGGCTCTGTATGCCTGCGGCCTTGAAAGTCCCTCTACGGCTACCCTACGGCTTATTTCGGCTGTATCCCGTTGAAGCTCACGGCGTACACTGTCGGCCATGCGGCCTGTCTGGGCTGCCACATGGGCAAAGCTGTCTTGGAAGGTGGTATTGATATAGCCCATGGACGGCGGCCCCATGACTTTCAATGTCTCTTCGTCGGCCACGCCCAGAAGCTCCAAGTCCCGCTGGGCTGCCTCGGCCATGGCACCGGCCATTTCCCAGACCCCAGACCGAAGCGTGTTCGTGAGCTTGTTCTTGAGATTGACCAGCACCTTCTCAATCTTGACCTGTGCCGTGTCCCTGCCCTTCTTTGTGGCATAGGAGTCATTCAGCCGTGCTTGGGTAAGAATCCGATATATGGCGTTGCTGGCATCGTCGTAGGCCATACCCATCTGAGCGGTAACAGCATCATCAATAACATCGGCCTTGAGGGTGGTCTTGACGTAGTTCTCCTTGAACTCTCTGAGGGCATTTTTCTGCATGAATTATATCCTATGATTTATGAGTGTTAATGATGTTTTTAGAAAGTCTCCGTACTTATACCAAGGGGAAGCGTGTTGACTTGCCCAGCCTGAAAGCGTAGACAAATCACACAAGGCAGTGTTCTAAAACTAATTTAGCTTGAATTTATTGACTTTAGTTAATCAAATGTATGGCAGATAAGAGAGGTTGGTATGGCAATCAGGACACGGGGAAGCAGCTGGGTAGTGTACTGGCGGGAAACCGATACGGGCAAACACCGTCAGAAGAGTTTCAAGGACAAACGCAAGGCCGAAGAGTTTGATTCTGAGGTACAGCACAAACTCAAGTTTGACCGTGAAGCGCTCAAATCCACCAAGGCGGTGGACGCGCCCGAAGCCGATACCCGGATTCAAGCCTTGATGATTCGCTATCTCAAAGAAAAGCCTATGGCGAAGTCCACCAAAGAAAACACGATTCACCACATGGACGCCTTCTATCGTATCATCGGAAACCCGGAAGCTGCGACCATAGATAAGTCCACGATGAAGAACTATGAGCGCGGCCTTCGTCAGCCACACACCAAGATTTACACGGGGCCAAACGGGAAGAAATGGACCCGCAAATTCGGCGGCGCTGAGCAAAACACGATTAAGCGCAAAGTCGGTATAATCCTCGCCATCCTCAACTGGGCAGCCGAAGAGGAGTACATCCCCGGCCACAACCTCCACGGCTACAAGTGCGCCCCCGGTGAGGACAAAAAACTTGTCCCGCCCACGCCCGAAGAGTTGAAGCGGATTCGGAAGGCCGCGCCCAAGCATGTGGACAGGGCTATTTACTTCGCCTTCAACTTTGGGCTGCGTGTCGGCAACTCGGAACTATTCCGAGTCACTTGGGATGGAATCGACTTTGACCGGAAGGTTGCCACTATCCCCGCCGCCGAAAAGGGCAAGGACCAGTGGCGACAGGTTCCCATTCGTGAGGACGTTCTAGCCATACTCAAAGGATGGAAGGCCGAAGATGCTGAGACTGGGGCCAGATACGTGGTCAACTACATGGGCAAGCCCGTGACCACTATCAGGAAGGCATGGGCCAGCACGTTGGAGAAGGCCGGGATAACCCGGAAGATTCGCCCCTATGATTTGCGCCACGCCTTCGCAACCTACGCCCTTGAAGCTGGGGCTGACCCTAATGCGGTGCGGAAGCTCATGGGCCATAGCTCCATGGCTATGATTTACAAGAACTACCAGCACGTTCTGGATGAACAGAAAGCGGCAGCTGTAAACGCCCTGCCAAGCATCTAGGTGCCATACGATTTTGCCATACAAACACCCCAGAAATGCCCAGTTTTGCCATACATTGAAGATATAAAGTTGATTTATTGCGGATAGTTATCAAATGCAACTATGCCTTCGCAAGGCAGGGGTCGAGAGTTCAAATCTCTTCGTCTCCACCAAAAAACAATTATCCTTTCAGCGTTTTAGCTGAAAGGATTTTTGTTTTATGGCGTTTTGTACAACCCCTGTACAACTTTTTCGTTTAGTAATCACGGCCGAGATTATAAATACCTATAGTATTAATTGGCATGACATATAGAAAAGAATGAGCCGCCAGCTTCTGCCAGCGGCCCTTCTTGCTTTAGTTGATATCTTTTAATCTTCGTCGCCGATATAAGAATCATTGTTGGGGTTGTGGGCATCGGCCCAGTCGTCCATATCAGCATCGTTGTTCGGGTTGTTGATGTCGGACCAAATGTCGAGTTCTTCCTGGCTCATGTTCGAAGTATCCATATCTGAGTCTCCTTTGTTTTACTTGCTTTGATTGCGTTTGGGATCCATTTGCATGCCACGGTGGCCGTTCATTTTGTCCCAAGCAATATTGGTCCCGTTGGTTCCTTTGTTTGGATTCTTTTTGTCTGCGTTTTCCGATTTAGGAGATTTGGTTTTCTTCTTCGTCATTGCGTCCTACCTTTCAATTCGTTAATAAATATTCTCATTTGCCAACCGATGTAGGTTTCAATCCACTCCATCCAGATGGCCAACCACGAACGATGATAAAACATATGCAAGCCCTAGAAGGATGTAGAGTGAATAGCGGATGAATATTGAATGAATATTTGTGAATATGAGTAAATGAGCTTCTTTTAAGTTTCCAGCAATCCCAATTCGAATATATGAAAAATCCAAAACATAAATATCCACATACGAAACAGTTGATTAAAATTGCTCAAGAAATTGGCGGGTTGAGCTATAAGGATATCGCCGAACGTTCCCGCTTAAGTGTAAACAGCACGGCACAGGTCTACAAATGGGCGAAAGGAACAGCCAAAGCGAATTATGCCCAGATGCAAAGCCTCATTGATGAATTTGGTATGCACTTAAAAAAGCAGTATGAGCATGTTTTTTTTGAGCATAAGCCGAAGCTTACACAAGAAAAAATTGACGCGTTGCCGCATCGGGGAGTTGCCTTGGATGTCGGTGGCGGTCAAAAACCACTGAACGATTTAAATGAAGAAGAATTGGGATTGGTGGTTGATCGTGATCTAGACGACTTGAACATATCCTGTCCGACAGAAAGCACTGATGAAGTGCGCAGTGTCCTTTTGGCACTGGACCATCGAAACCCCCGCTTTGAGTATTTCAAAGTGACAGGAGAAAAGGTATTTCAGCATACCCTTAACCATTCCTTTGAATACAAAAAAACAACCAAACGGTATGCCTTGTACAGAATTCAAATTATTAAAAAATCTGAATACCTTTGGCATGTAATAACACAAAAGCGTGCGACCCACTTGAATCCCGACACGCATAAGTCAAAGGATCTTACTCTCCCCCTGCATTCATCTGCCGAGGCATCCATATGGTGGAGCCAGTGTCATACGGTCACATCAACTGCTGATCTCATTAACTTTATGGATAATTATTCTACCCATTTTTGTTTTCATACGGATTGTTGGATTGAAGCACGAGCCACATTGCCATATCTAATCCGCAGCAAACTTTCTGAGCTTGGGTATGACCTGCAAGATGTTGTTGACATGACAGACGATTCAACCGAGAATTAAGTACAAACCTTATGGCTATGAGCAGCCTCATGCTCAATCAAGACTGGACGCCAGTCTTAATAGGGTTGCCTGGTTTGTGGGTACTCCACAGCCATCACCGCAGAGACCTGCCAGTTCGCAACTCTGCCGTGGGGAACAACCATTTCAGGATGCAGTTGCTTCGCCTCCGGGCTAGGTGAACGTGCGCAAGTAACCGAACAGGGCACTGCTAAAAGGGATCGGGGTGGGAGCGAAACCGAGCCGCTTTATCTTAAAGATGAAGCCGCTCGGTTTCTTTTTGATTACCGGACGATCAATCTTCCATTGTCAGCCGTTTCCTCTTCGATTTCATCCTTCATCTCATCCGTCTCATCCTCCTCGTGTTCGACGAAACAAGGCTTTTCGTCCTCTTCCAGCGCGTAGATACCAGTAACGGCCAGAATGCCAACGGCTACACCACCAATAAATGTCCAAAAGTCTCGCATGACTTTCTCCTTGGTTTACTTATCGAATTCTGTGCCGCACTGATTGCAGCGCCACTCACTAATTATATGCCGGTCGATGTGCTCGCCGACCTGGTTGCCCACGGCTGACCCGGCAAAGAATCCAGCTACCGCTCCAGCCAATCCTCCGGTGAGGACACCGATGCCGGTTCCGACGACAGGAATTACGGAGCCGATGATTCCGCCTGCGGTCGCTCCTGCGGAAATGCTGTAGTATCCGACGGCTCCGCCAGCAGCACCGCCGATCGCCGTGCCGATCTTCTGGGAAGCATTTACCAATACGACATGATCCGAACAGCCGCAGTTCGGGCATTTTGGAGTCTCTTCACTCATATTTTCCTCGTGATGATGAGAAGTTATCGGACGAACGCACTGCGCAGCATGCCGAACATGGCAGGAGCCAGCTCGGACAAGTCATTGACAGTACGACTGTGGTCAGGGAGCAGTTTATTGATGGCCTCGGACAGAATGCCTAGGCCGTAGATCTCGACCCCGAACCTTCTGCCCTCTTCAACTGCATCGAGGGCAAGGTGGAATGAATCCGGATCGCCGTCCGTCAGGATCAGGATCATCTTCCTCGATTCGGAAAGCGGTTGCATTTGCTGAAGCACCCACCACAAGGCTTCACCGAGAGGCGTAGAGCCGGTAGCGCTCATGTCGAAGTTGGCGTGAAGTCGTTCTCCGTGCCTCAGTATCGGGCAGACCGTGGGGCCAGAGCTATTCTCATTTCCACCGTCTGTGGGAGAGCCAGCCGGGAATGCCGTCACAGCCACGTTGATACCGTCGATGGCGTCCATGGCAGTAGCCACGGCATGGCAGATCTGGGTCGTCAGCTTGATCCGCCTTCGCATGGAGCCTGAGCAGTCCAGAAGGATGTGTACGGCAGTGTCGATGCCGATCTTGCGCCCGTTGCGCTTGAATACACGGGCATCAGCCACCGAGACTCTATGTAGTTGCCGTGCATCCAATCGACCATGACGACCGACTTTGCTTCGCGTGAGCACCGAGGATTGCAGTAGTCCCTGAAGCTGTGTCCGCAGAGCAATCGACGCCCGCTTTGTGGCAACGACGCCCTCGGGATCGATGGGCTTTACACTCTTGGTTCCCAGTTGTGCCACGCGAAGGGACTCGTCCACGTTTACCGGCGTCTCATCCCGCAGTTTGGCAGACAGAGTCTCACCAAGGTCCGTGGGCAAGTCGTTTTCATCAGCGTGAATCAGGCGCTCAAGCTGGCGTCTCGAATCGATGCTGACAACATCCATGGGTAGCCCATCAGAACTCCCCATGACAGCCGTCTTATCCAGTTGATCGTCCCTGTTTCCTTGGGGCTCAGAGGTCGATTTTTCCTTGAGGATGGAAACGACCTCCCGAGCGTAGAGGATGCAATCCTGAGTCGAATCACAGTACGCATGCACCTTCTTCAGGACGTGATTCAGTCGAGCGATCAACCCCGGATAATGGCTTTCGATGAAGCTGCCCACGCCATCACGCTGGCCGATCAACGAAGGAACGTCCCAGGCTCGGACCGACAGTAACAGCCAATTCAGGATCGCCATGGCCGGATCAGTTGCCTGCTCGTTGTCATTGCCGAACAGATGCTGAATGAGCCAGTTGAAGTTCTGCCTGCACCCGGGAAACAGCTTGGCCAGCCGATGTTCCACGCGCCAGTCCTCAAAGGTGTTCCACACGTGCATCTCCAGCGGCGTCAGGTTCGCCAGGCGCAACCAATCAAACCGGGTTTCCCGGATATGCGCAGCCTCATGGTCGATGTAACCACGGGCCAAACCGATGAGGAGCTCACTGCATTCCAGAGGGAGCGCAGGCAGATGAATGGTGTTGCCGTCCGTGTACGCGCCTTTGCCGCCGATGATGACTTTCACACCATATTTGCGACCAAGCACACTTGCCACCATGGGCAGGGACTTCATGATGAGGTTGTTCGTCATGACGATCACCAAAGCCCATGACTGTCGATTGCGTGCTGATGCACCGGCTCAGGCACAAAACCGATCGTTGCGGCAGGTACTTTCTCCCGCACAGCCGGAATCGTATCCGCAACCAGACCTGACAGGAGGTCTGCCGCATCATGCCCTTCCAGGATCTTCTGCCCATGCACAACGAGTGTGGCGGGATCTCGCAGCAGCGACACAACCCCCTGAAGCATGACCAATGCACTTCCCTGGATATGCCCTCGTTTGGGCATACGATTGAAGGCAGTATCAAGGAGATCCATCACAGGCATGACGCGGGGTTCAACAAAGCTGAGACCAGACAGTTTGCTGTGGATGGAGCGCAGGGGCGAAAGCGCCTTGTGGGTCACTTTGTCCTTGCCCTCGAAGCAGCGATGCCAGGTATCGGTTGCTGCCTTGGCGACTTCGCCGAAGAGCGTGTTGCCGAGTTCGCTCACTTCCTCATGCAGTCCTTGATGGACTGTGTCATCCGTGGGCGGAAGCAACTTGAACAACTGCCACTTGAAGCCGATACGGCTGCGGACGTAATCCGCACTGACCGTCGAAGCGCCGATCAGCCGCTCCCAGCCGGGATGCTGAGCGATCCAGTTTTGCACGGCCTGGTCATACCGA